>Ga0181530_10000001_pt1 | contig 387206 bp, 357 predicted proteins | sample PEATcosm2014_Bin_42_FD_119769 | JGI IMG/M metagenome (GOLD analysis project Ga0181530, IMG submission 119769) | Peatland microbial communities from MTU Mesocosm Facility, Houghton, MI, USA - PEATcosm2014_Bin10_60_metaG | ecosystem: Environmental > Terrestrial > Soil > Wetlands > Peat | place... | reverse complement strand
GTTGAATGGAGAGGGCAGCGTGACCCCGACCGCCAGTTATGCCGAGCTTGCCGAGCCGATCACCACCCCAGCAGCCATGCTCCCCGCGAACATCGGCATAACTGGGACCTCGGCATAATTGGTGTTATCCCGACTTCGGGATAAGACCAACAACCACGCCGAGCGCTCCCTCCGCGGCGCGGTCATCTACCGCAAGCTCTCTCTGGGAAGCCAGTCCGAAGCAGGCGAACGACGCATCGAGCGGCTGCTCTCGGCGTCGATCACCTGCCGGCTACAACACCGCTCCATGTTCGCCTACACGACCGAACTGCTCACCGCCCACGCCCGCGGCGACCCGCCCCCATCCCTCGCCTGAGCAGCAGGGGACTGAACGCTTACGGGTTTCTCTCGGCTAACAGGGGAGCGTGTGTCGCCGGTGACTCGATATGAGGGTCACGAGGCGGGTTCGCCCTTCTGCGCAAGGCAAGACGAGACACCAAGGCGGAGCAGCCCTACCTCGATCTTCGGAGCGGCTCATGCGCCCGTTGGTATCAGTACGAGCGCTGATATCGGCCAAAGGTACGCTTCGGATATGTGGGTAACTACCCCTTCGAGAGGCGTGGGCGCGCGTACCGTGGGAGTCAGCATAGCTTGATGTGTTGGGCAGGGATGCGTTGATTCTCAGGGGTTGCTGCGCGCCGGAAGCGCGGAGCGCTTTTCCGGACGAACGCGAAGGAGACACTGTGTGCACCTTGCGGACGGCTTGCATCGCCGTCATCTTGGGGCTTGCAGCAAGCCTATTTGCTGCCCTGCCAGGCTACGCCAATTCACCCGACCACGGGAACACTCGGGTGGTGATCGGCGCTTCCGGTGATCCGTTTCCATTCGAGCCGCTAAAGCCCGTGCCGGGGCCGACGCCAAGCGAAGAAGGACAGACCGTACCGGGGCCGCAGCTGCCGCCGTCGAACATACCGCACCTGCCGCCCTCCCTATCGGGACTGCCGAAGCCCGACGGGCGGCTGCTCCAACCGCCTCCGGGACTGTCCACATCGACGGAACTCGGGGTTGGGCTCAACGAGACCGGTGTAACCCCGGATGAAGCGCATGAAGGCGGCGGCTACTTCGAGTGTAATCAGAAGTGGGAGTGGATTGCGTCCTTCCCAAGCGGCTATGTCCTGGGCAACTGCCAGAACGAAGCACATCTCCACCGTACCGAGTATGACAACAACATATCCGGCTACAACTGGGACGGCGGCAAGATCTTCGGCGATTATGGCGGCAACTGCGGGTGGCTGCATTCTGACGCCTACCTCGAGACCGGCAGCTTCACGGAATGCGATCCGCCGTCCACCAGTAGCGAAGATTTCATCTACCACCAGGGCAGCACGTACTGGACTTGGGGCGAAACCGATGGTCAGCTCGTCAAGAACACGTACAACTGCAAAGAGTACGCCAACTACTATCCGTGGTACTCGGGGAACGTAGATACTAACTACACCGGCGTGACCGTACCCGCTGGCTCCGAACGGCTGCTGATTCGCTATCTGACTCTCTACGAAAGCTCTGACGGCACCGGCTACTACATCATGGCGCGTGACAGTTCGATCAAATCAGGTGAAGGCAACTGGGTCTTCATCCCAGCCTCGTGCATACCGAAGTCTGCCTGAGCGCGGGAACGATGAAACGGGCGATCATCCTGGTCTTGCTGGCTGGCAGCATCGCGCTGCCAGCCAGCGCTTCTGCCGTTACGCTGAGCGGCGTCGAGACGGCGCTGGAAGGCCTGCCGCCGCTCGGCACTCCTGGCGTGGCAGCCCGGTCGATCCGGTCGGTCAGCTCGAGCTTCGACGCCAGCACTGGCACGTGGACGACCACGGTCTCGTTCTATGCGCCACAGAGCGCCGCCACTCAGGCTGCGTTCGAGCTGTCGCTCGGCAGCACACGAAGGAGCATCACGGCGTCGGCGGGCCTACAGGCGTGGACGAACCCGGCCAGCCCTCGAACGCGCTACTTCTTCGACCCGGGTACGTCGGGGAGCTTGACGCCGAGCTCTCCCCGCACGACCACGACGTTCGCAGACGGCGATCACGCGATGACCGTCCAGGTTCAGGATCCCGCGCTCGTGGGGCAACCGTTCGACGAACTCGGCCTGATACGCCTGAGCCGAGGGACATCCCGGTTCGACCTGCTCCCCGCGATGGTGCTCGCACCCCCTGGCGGGCAGGGCTCGGCCCCCAGCCTCGCGCTGCCGAACTCGAACCGGCATCTGCACGTGCGCCAACAGCAGGTGCCGATTATCCTTGGACACATCACGCTGCCTGCCACGATCGCCGCGTTCGTGGAGGTTCGCGACCATCCGATCGCCACCTACGAGGAGAGCCTGGCTGCCAAGCCGCGGTCGTTCGCTCTGAGCCTGCTTTCACAGGCGCGCTCGCTTCTGCCCCCTGGCGCGACCCGCAGCGGGCGTCTCGTGATCGAGCTGTACTCCAGGACAGGAGTATCAACCGTTCTGCGTCGCCAAATCACCATCAGTCGGTAGACGATCTTTCTTGTCGGCAAACAAACCACCGCTCCGCGGGAAGAGCGTTTGGTGGTGCGCTGACCGTCGCGCCGGAGCCGCGGGTATCCGATTGCACACCCGGCCCGCTTACGGCGCGGGCCGGGTGTGTCTCGCAATCGCCTGCGGTCAGGTGGCTAGATGCCTTGGCCGTAGTTGGTGCAGGTCGCTTTGAACGACGGGTTCGGGCTCGAGCTGAGCTGGTTGAGCACGTTCTGCAGCGACGGTGAGTCGTCGAACATGCCGATGTGCGCGACCGGGTCGCTCGGGCACTGGGTCTGGATCGTGATGTTCGTCACGTTGGACCCGCTCAGGAACGCGTTGGTGTATGGCGTGACGACCTCATCGTGGCTGGTCTCGATCACAACGTATTTCACGCCCGCCACGACCGGTTCACCGGATCCGAACAGCTTTTTGATGAACGCGGAGCTTTCCTGCTGTTCGGGAAGCGCGGGCGCGCCGAGGAATTCGAGCAGGCCCGAGATTAGTTCGTCGGCGAACGGGAACACTTCGGCCAGCTTCGTCAGCCCGCTGAGCGTCGTGCCGTGGTTGCTCGGAGCGAGCCCGATCAGCTCGTTCACCTTGGAGGCGCCGCCGAGATCCTTGATGTAGTAGTTCGGCATCATGCCGCCCTGGGAGTGACCGACCAAGTCGACCTTCGACGCTTTGGTTTTCGACAGCACGCTGTTGACGAACGACGAGAGTTCTTCGGCCGACTTTTCGATGTGGCCGAGCCCGTCGATGCGAGGCCCGATGAAAGGCCAGAGTTCCAGCGATGCCAGCGTCGCGCCGTAGTTGAACGCATACACGCAATAGCCTTCGTTGGCGAGCAGCGGCGCCAGCGTGACCCAGTTTGATCCCTCGTCGGCAAGCGTAGCGTGCACCAGCACCACCGGATACGGATGCGCTGAGCTCGGCTTGCAGCCGTTGTTCGCCCCGACCACCGATTCGGGTTCCCACGTCTCATTCCAGATGGCATCGCCCAGCGCGGAGCTGCCATACGGCACCGAGTAGCTCGCGCTCGCCGTCGCCGGCGCCACCACAGCCATCATCGCTGCTACCAGCGCAGCGAACATAATCGCCTTGACCTTCAGCATCTGATCCCCTATTCGTTTGGTTATCCCTATCCCCTCGGCTGCCCGAAAGACCCTCGACGGGCGCTTCGCAGCCTTTTTCCCTGCCGAAACGTTCGCATCATAGGGCCGGATCGACCGGCAGGTCAACGGATATCCTGCCCAAGACCGCTGCACATGCCTGTGTACCCTGCACAGATGGGCAGACCGACGCACCGCCCCGTCAGCGCCGCCGAGGTCGCTGATCGGACCGTGGCGGCCAACCAAGCCGAAGATGCCGGCATCGCGCGCCAGATCGCGCGGGAGCTGCTCGACGACCACGAGCGGATGGCCTCGCAGATGGTGGAGGCGATCGATCGCGGGGTCACGGCATACGCGCGCACGGGCGACGCGGAAAATGTGCTCGCCGACGTGCGCAGCCACTGCTGCGCGCACATCAGGAGCTTCCTGTCCAGCCTCCAGGACCCGGCGCCCCCGAGCGAGCCAGATCTGGAGTTCGTCGAGCAGGCGATCATGCGCAGGGTGCGCCAGGGCGTACCGCTGGAAGCGATCCACCATTCCTTCCGCATCGGTCACCAGGTGCTGTGGTCGGCGGTCATCGAGCACGCGAGCGGCATCCCCGGCGGGCGGGCGGCGGCGATCCTGATCGTTCAGCCATCGATTCAATACATCGACACCGTGAGCACGCGGGTGGCTGAGGTCTACCTGCGAGAGCAGCAGGGGGCTCTTGCCGACGTCCACCGCATCCGCAGGGACCTGCTCGAGCTCCTGCTCGAGCGTGACCCGCAGGCGGCCGAGGCGGCCGCCGCAGCGGGTATCGAGCTCGGCGACGGTCCTCACCATCTGCTCGTGGCGACGCTGCGGCCATCCGGAGATCAGCATGCCCTGCGGGCGCTCGCGGAGGAGATAGCCGCCACCTTCGCGCCCTGGGCGGCGCTCGTGGCGATCCGTCATGACACCGTCACCGCTCTCGTGTGCGGCGGCGGCGCCACTGCCGTCGCCTGCGCTGAGCAACTCGTCGAGCGGCGTCGACTCGGGTCGGGCCCCTCGCCCCGGATGGGCATCAGCCTGCCGGCCGATGACCTCGTCGGACTGGGCGCGGCTCATGAGCAGGCCGAGAGCGCGCTGCGCCTGAGCTCGCAGGCCGCGCCGATCGTCGCGCTCGGCCGGATGCCCGCACTCGACTATCTGCTGGCCGGCGCCGACCATATCGCGCGCTCGCTCGTGCCCGCGGCTGTCCGAAAGCTGGCGCTCAGCGACAGGGTCGCGGACAGGACGCTCGTGCACACGTTCGGCGTCTACCTCGCCAACGGTCTCAACGTCCGCCAGACCGCAGTCGCCCTGCCGGCGCACCCGAACACCGTGCACGACCGGCTGCGGCGACTGGCCCAGCAGACCGGCTACGACCTGCGGGACGTCGAGCAGCTCATGCGTCTCGCCGCCGAGCTCCGGCTGGGAGCCGGGTCACCTGCGCCATTCGTCGAGGGACCACGTTGAAGGGTCGCGGTCAGCACTCCTCACCCGACATTTAGCTGGGTCCGCGACCCTCATCGACGGCGGTGGGGGCCGGTTGCGAAGAGCTCGTCCGTCAGCGCGGCGCACCAGCGGCGGCTCAGAGAACGGTAAGCAGTTCTACGTCGCGGTCCCGGCTCAGTGCCAGGACGCCCGCATCGAAGGTCACGAGGCGCACTCCGCGTCGCCGCGCAAGCGTCAGCAGGTGGGCGTCGGTCACCTGCTGGTGACCAGCGATCGTCGGGACGTCGCTGTCGCCAAGCGACACGTCGTCGGTCAGAAACCTATGGGCGTCGAGCGCGCGCAGTGCCGACAGCACAGAGAGCGCCGCATCGATGCCGACGGCAACCGGCAGCACCTTGGGGTTGGATGAAACGCGCACGAAGCCGCTCTCGGTGAGCGGGCACGTGGCCCATCCGCTCGAGCTGTTCTCCATGAACCATGCCCGCATCCTCGCGTGGTGCACGTGCGAGTCCCACGCGAGCGCTATCAGTGCGTTGACATCCAGCAATGCCATGAGCACGCATCAGTCCTCATCAAGCGCACGTCTCACCATCTCCGGCGTGATCGGCGGCGTGCCGGCCGGCACGCGGATCACTGGCAGGCCATCGTCGGTCTCGACGCGCGCGGGCGTCAGGCCCCGTCGGGCCAGGTCGGAGATGACGGAGCCAAGCGAGCGGCGCTCGCAAGCGGCGAGCTCCCGAGCAGCCACAACCACGTCATCCGCTATGTCGAGCGTCGTCCGCATGACTTGATGCTATCGCATCAGCGCATCAACCTGGCTCCGGCTGTAGCCACCGACGCCACGCGAGCGTGTCTCCCGCGCGTGCCAGATCCGCGGGCGCGGGACTCTCCACGTACCCAAGCACTGCGACCTCGACCTCACCGATCCGTGCGAGCGTCTCGCGGTTCGATGCCTCCATCACCGGCGGGTGCTCCGGCCACGGCGTCAGCACGACCGCGCGCACGTCAAGCCCTGCAGCGCGCGCCGCGCGCAGCGTCAGCAGCGTGTGGTTGATCGTGCCGAGGCCCGGGCGCGCCGCGATCAGCAGCGGCAGGCCGAGCGCCACCGCGAGATCGCACACGCTGTAGTCCTCCCGCAGCGGCACCAGCAGCCCGCCCACGCCCTCCACGATCAGCGTCCGTTCGCCGTCGCCCTCGACGGCGTGCTCGCCCGCGGCTGTCGCCGTCGCCGCCGCGAGCAGGAGCCGCGGGTCGATCGGCGCTCCGGCGAGCTCTGCGGCGAGGTGCGGTGAGACCGCTGGCCCGAAGCGCAGTGGAGACACATCCTCGGGCGCCATGCCGGCCGTCGCGCCGAGCAGCACGTGGTCGGCCGGCCAGCCGCCCTCCACGTTCGCCTGCTCGTCCAGGCCGGTCACCACCGGCTTGAACGCCCGTACCTGCTCGCCCGCCGCCGTCATCGCCGCCAGCAGCGCTGCGCTCAGCACCGTCTTGCCCACGCCCGTATCGGTGCCGGTGACGAACAGGCCGCGCATGTCGACGCCCTGCGTCCGCCGTCAGGCGCTAGGCCGCGCGGCTGCCGTGGAGCTCGCGCTCGACGTCGAACGGCGCCGTCGGCTGCGCGAGTGCCGCGACGCTGGCGCGCGCTGCATCTACTTCGCGCGCGCCGCCGAACGGGAGCTCGGACTCGTCGAACGCGCCCGCGGGCACCGCCGCGCCGTCGTCGCGCTCGAGATCGAACGGCGCCGCCCCAGCCCGGCCGTCGCCGTCGATGCGCTCCCGTGCGACCGCGGTCAGCTCCGTGTATCGCAGCTCGCGCTCGTCGCTCGCCAGCTCGCGCTCGGCAAGCGCCGGCGTCAGCGACTCGGGGTCGACACCGATCGCGCGAGCGGCGTCGCCGAACACGCGTGCCGCCATCTCCAGCTCCGAGCCCGTGTGCGACGCCATCGCCGTCAGGCGCAGGCGCGACGAGCCGGCTGCCACCGTCGGCGGCCTGATCGCCTGGGCGAACACGCCGCGCTCGATCGCCTCCTGGCACAGGCGCATCGCCGCGTCCTCCTCGCCAAGGATCAGCGGCACGATGTGCATCTCCGAGTCTGCCACCGGGAAGCCCTCGCTGGCGAGCGCGCGGCGCAGCACACGCGCGTTGGAGCGCAGCCGCTGCACTCGGTGCGGGCGTTCGCGCAGCAGCGTCAGGGCCGCCAGCGCACCGGCGACCGCCGGCGGCGACGGCGCCGTCGAGTAGATCAGCGAGCGCGCCGTGTTGATCAGGTAGCGGATCATCTCCGCGTTCGCGCACACATATGCCCCGTAGGAGCCCAGCGCCTTGCCGAGCGTCCCCACGACCACGTCGATCTCCCCCTCGAGGCCGGCCTCCGCCACCGCGCCGCGCCCGCCCGGGCCGAGGTTGCCGGTCGCGTGCGCCTCATCGACGATCACGCGCGCCCCATGCACGTTCGCCAGCTCCACGATCGCCTCGAGCGGCGCCACGTCGCCGTCCATCGAGAACACCGAGTCGGTCACGATCAGCTGCCGCGAGCCGTCGCGACGGCTTTGCCGGCGCATGCTCCAGTCCAGCTGCTCCACGTCACGGTGGCCGTACACCACGACCTCCGCTCGCGACAGCCGGCAGCCGTCGATGATCGACGCGTGGTTGAGCTCATCGGAGAAGATCGTGTCGCCGCGCCCCGCCAGCGCGCCGATCACGCCGATGTTCGCAAGGTAGCCCGAGCCGAACAGCAGGCATGCCTCGCTGCCCTTGAAGTCGGCCAGCCGCTCCTCCAGGCGCCGGTGGACCGTCATCGTGCCCGACACCAGCCGCGACGAGCCCGCGCCCACGCCCCAGCGCATCGCCGCGTCCGCTGCCGCCTCGCGCACGCTCGGATGATCCGCCAGGCCGAGATAGTTGTTCGAGCACAGCAGCAGCACCGGCTTGCCGTCGACCAGCACCGTCGGTCCCTGCGGCCCGCTCACCAGGCGCAGGCGGCGCGAGAGACCGAGCTGCTCCAACTCCTCCAAGCGCTGTTCGATCTCGCTCATCTGCTCAGCCGCCTCGCTTATCCCACCGGGACACGGTTGGGGGCGCCGTCCGGGCGCGGCGGGGTCGCGCGCTTGGCCTTGTAGCGCAGCTGCGTCGCCGGGTTCCACAGCCGCACCTCGAGCTCTGCCGTATCGGGCACCGTCTCGCCGGCAGGCGCCTGGGCCGCGCCATCGCGCGCCAGCGCCACCACTTCGGGCGTTTCGCCCGCAAGCCAGCCCGAGCGGTTGTCCGGGCGCGGGTTCGCCGCGTTGTCGGGCTGGCGCGCCACGTTCAGCCCCAGCTCCTCGAACATCTCCCTGTCCGTCTCCGGCGCGTTGCCCAGCGTCGTCAGGAAGTTGCCCATCATCACGCCGTTGATCCCCGCCTTCACCGCCAGCCGCTGCAGCTCCGCCAGGTTCTCCACGCGACCTCCACACAGCCGGAACAGCGCCTCCGGGAGGATCAGCCGGAAGATCGCGATCCACTTGACCGCCTCCCACGGATCCATGTGCTCGCGGTCGCCGAACTTCGTGCCCGGCCGCGGGTTCAGCATGTTGATCGGCACGCTCGTCGGGTTGATCTCCGCCAGCTCGAACGCCATCTCCACGCGCTGCGCGCGCGTCTCGCCGAGGTTCAGGATGCCGCCCACGCACGTCTCCAGCCCCGCCTCACGCACCGCCTCGATCGTGCGCAGCCGGCCCTCGTAGCGGACCGTGCTCGTCACCTCGTCGTAGTAGCTGTGCGCCGTCTCGACGTTGTGGTGCACGCGCTGGATCCCAGCCTCGCGCAGCGCCTTCGCGCGCTCCGCCGAGATGTGCCCGACCGACGCGCAGCGCTTCAAATTGGTCTTCTCCGACACCAGCCGCACGCCCGCCAGGTACTTCTCGAAGTCACGCTTCGACAGCCCCTGCCCCTGCGTCACCATGCAGAAGCGATGCGCGCCCGCCGCCTCCGCCGCGCGCGCGTGCTCCAGGATCTGCTCCGGCTCCATCATCGCGTGCAGCGGCGTCTCCGCGTCCGCGAAGCGCGACTGCGCGCAGAAGCCGCAATCCTCCGCGCAGCCTCCCGACTTCGCGTTCACCAGCGAGCACATGTCCGTCGAGTCCGCGAACCGCTCCACGCGCGCTTCCCACGCGCGCTGGATCAGCGCTTCGATCTGCTCGTGATCCTCGAGCTCCCCGAGCGTCAGGGCTTCCTCGCGTGTAATCAGCGGCGCCACGGGCAAACAACGTACGCGCTGCGGCGGACGGCTATGTGGAACGCGCTTCGCGCGGGCGCGTCAAACGGCTACTCGCCACGCCAACGCGGAGCGCGGCGCTCCGCAAACGCGCGCATCCCCTCGCGCAGATCCTGCGACGCGAACGAGGCGCGGCGCAGCTCGATCAGCTCCTGTTCGACATCTGCCGGCAGCTCGCTCTCAGCCCGCAGCAGCGCCTCGATCACGCGCTTGTTGCCCGTCTGCGACAGCGGTGCGTTGCCCGCCAGCTCGCCGGCCAGCGCCAGCGTCACCGTGTCGAGCTCAGCGGCGCTGCTCACGCGGTTGACCAGCCCCCACGCGAGCGCCGTCGGCGCGTCGATGTAGCTGCCCAGCAGGAACAGCTCGCGTGTGCGCGGCGCGCCGATCGCGTCGATGAAGCGGCGCAGCCCCGTGTGCGAGTACACCAGCCCGAGCTTCCCCGGCGGCATCCCCAGCTTGATGTCCGCCTGCGCCACCCGCAGGTCGCACGCCAGCGCCAGCTCCAGGCCGCCGCCGATCGTGTGGCCCGGCAGCGCCGCCAGCGTCGGGTACGGAAACGCCTCCAGCGCGTCGATCGCCAGCGTGAACGGGTGCGCCACCAGCCGCTCCGCGCGCTCTTCGAAGTCCTCATCCGGGATCTCGCCGATGTCATAGCCCGCCGAGAACATGCCGTGCGCGCCCGTCACGACCACGCAGCGCGCGTGCGAGCTCGCGCTCGCCAGCTCGCTCAGCGTCGCGCTGATCGCGTCCAGGATCGGGTGGTCGAGCGCGTTGCGCTTCGCCGGGTTGGAGATCGTCAGCCGCACCACCCCGTCGGCCGGCTCGTCGAGAAGGAGCTTGCCGTCGGCCAGCTCGCGTGGGGGGGCGCTGGAGGACACGCGCCGACAGGCTAGCCGAGCATCGGGCCGGCGGGGGCGCGATCGGGGCGCCGCCGGCGCGGGGGAGCGGACGCTAGCCAAGCACGACCAGCGTGTCGCCCTCGTTGACCGCCTGGCCCTCCTCGCAGCGGATCTCCGTCACCGTGCCAGCATCTTCCGCCTCGACCGGCATCTCCATCTTCATCGACTCGAGGATCGCAACCGTGTCGCCCTCCTCGATCGTGTCGCCCACAGCGCACTCGATTTTCCATACCGTGCCCGTGATATGAGCCTCGATGTCAGTCATTTGATCCTCCACACGTCGGTCGCCGCCACTGGGCAAGGACAATAGGAACAAGACAATAGATCCCGTCGCCGACCGATCCACACACGCCCGCACGGTGCTCGTCGTCGCGGCCCACGACGAGGCCGACCGCATCGCCGCGACGCTCGCCGCGCTTGCCAGCGCGTTCCCCGGCGCGCCGATCTGGGTCGCCGACGACGGCTCCCGCGACGCCACCGCCGAGATCGCCCGTGCCGCCGGCGCGCGCGTCGTGCGCAGCGAGCGCGTCATCGGCAAGGGCGCCGCCGTCACCCGCGCCGCACGCGAGGCCCTGCAACACGCCCACATGACCGCCCACGAGCCCGCGGCGACCACGCGCGACCCCGACCATAGATCGATATTCGTTCTCTGCGACGGCGATCTCGGCGACTCCGCGGCAGCGCTGAGCGCGCTCGCAGACGCCGTCGCGCACGGAGACGCGGACGTAGCCGTCGCCGCCTTCGCCAAGCGCGTCGGCGGCGGCGTCGGGCTCGCGCTCGGCTTCGCGCGCTGGGCGATCCGCCGGCGCTGCGGCCTGCGCACGAACGCTCCCATCTCCGGGCAGCGGGCGCTCAGCGAGCGCGCGCTACAGGACGTGTTGCCGTTCGCTCACGGCTTCGGCATGGAGATCGGCATCACGATCGACGCCGTCCGCGCCGGGCATCGCCTCGTCGAGATCGAGCTCGACCTCGCCCATCGCGCCACCGGGCGCACGCTCGCCGGATTCGTCCACCGCGGTCGCCAGCTGATCGACTTCGTGCGCGTCTACATCGCGCGCCGGTAGGCGCATTCGGGCACGCGCGACGCGCGCGTGGGCGGGTGCGCGCGCGTAACTTTGCGTCCCGCCCGGCGTACACCGTTTGATGAGCGATCTCGCACCGATGCGCGAGCAGGTCTACACCGACCCGCGGCCGAAGGAGCACTTCGATCGCTTCCACGCGCGCTCGCGCTCGCGGGAACCAGACTGGGCGTACGAGTTCACCAGGGTGCTCACCTCGCTCTACGCCTACACGTTCCTGCGCGCACGCGCGATCTCCGTCGAGAAGGTGCCCGGCAGCGGCGCCGTGATCCTCGCGCCCAACCACTTCTCGTTCATGGACCACTTCCTGATGGGCTGCTACATCCGCCGCAAGGTGCGCTTCATGGCCAAGTCGCAGCTGTTCAAACGGCCGATGCAGTTCATCTACACCCACGGCGGCGTGTTCCCCGTGCGCCGCGGCGCGCGCGACGAGGACACGTTCATCACCGCCCGCCTGATCCTCGAGCGCGGTGGCGCCATCACCATGTACTGCGAGGGCGGGCGCTCGCGCACCGGCAAAGTCGCCGAACACGCCAAGCGCGGCATCGGGCGCCTGGCGCTCGAGACCGGCGCGCCGATCGTGCCGATCGCGATCTACGGCTCCTCCCACATCCGCAACTGGAAGCGCCTACAGTTTCCCAAGGTCACCATCCAGTACGGGGACGCCATGCGCTGGGAGCCGATCGAGAACGCCACGCGCGAGCAGCAGCAGGCGGTCGCCGACCAGGTCCTCGTCGAGATCCGCCGGCTGTACGCCGGCCTCGAAGAACACGGTCGCAAGGGCATCCTGCGGCGCGTGCGCGAGCAGCGGCGCGCCGAGCGGCGCGCCCCCGAGGGCGCCGCCGTCGCCTGAGCGAGGCCCGGCGTCGCCCCAGCGCCGCGAGTCGTCGGGCGCGTCGCCTAGGGTTCCAGCCAATGCGGCGTCGACACAGCTCGGGGAGGCGATATGCAAAATCGCATTGACGTCGGCGGCGTGATCCGCCGCGTGTTCCAGATCTACGTCGATCAGGCGTCCGTGCTGATGCCCGCCGCCGCCGTCGTGTTCGTGTTCACCGGCATCATCGCCGCGCTGCTCGTCGCCGCCAGCCCCGCTCTCGCGCTGATCGCGCTGATCGTCGACCTCGTCGCCACCACGCTGTTCACGGGCATGGTCGTCGAGCTGGTCGCCGACGTTCAGGACGGCAAGCGCGATGCAAGCCCCGGCCAGCTGCTGCGCGCCGTGACGCCGGTGCTCGGCCAGCTGATCCTGGTAGGCATCGTCGCCGGCATCGGCATCGTCGTCGGCTTCATCCTGATCATCGTTCCCGGCTTGATCCTGATCACCATCTGGTCGGTCGCGGCCCCCGTCGTCGTGCTCGAGCACCCCGGCGTGTTCGCCGCGCTCAGGCGCAGCCGCGAGCTCGTGCGTGGCAGCGGCTGGCAGGTCTTCGGCGTGATCCTCGTGCTGTACATAGTCGTAGCTCTGCTCGCCCTGATCATCGAGGGCGCAGCCGAATCCGCCGGCTCCGGCATCGGCATCGTCGTCAGGGTGATCATCGGCGTGCTCACCGCGCCACTGTCGGCGCTCGCCGCGTCCGTGCTCTACTTCGAACTGCGCGGACCCGTGGCGAAAGACGCTGCCACCGTGGACCAGTAGGCACCGTCGACTAGGCACCGTGGACTAGGGTGCTCGCCAGCACCATGTCCACAATCGACGCCTCCCAGCTGCTGCGCCCCGACCTGCTGCACGGGGTATCGGTTCTGCTCGCCGGCGCGCCCGTGGCGGGTGCCGCAGGTGAGTCGCTGGGCGCGAGCGTCCGCGCTGCATGTGCCGGGCGCGGGGCGCACGTATGCGCCTGCGAGTTCAGCCGCGACGCGCTGCTCGGCCAGGACGAGGCCGCAATCGAGCGCGCGGCGCGAGCGGCCGTGGAGCGCGCGCTCGCAGGTGCCGGCAGCGTGGACCTGTTGGTCGTGGATTGCGCGAGCGTGTTCGCGCAAGCCGGTCGCCTCATGGGTGTGGACGGCGGCGGGCCGGACGAGGGGTCCGTCGATGCGCGCGAGGCGCTGCGCGCGTGCCTTGACGCGAGCTGGAACGTCACGAGCACCGTCGCCAATAGCGCCTTCCTGCCCGACGGACATGGCGGGCGCATCGTCTATCTCGCGCCGCCCGCCGGAGGTGGCGAGCACGCCGATGCCGCGCGCGCCGGCCTCGAGAACCTCGCACGCACGCTCTCGATCGAGTGGGCGCGCCACGGGATCACCTCCGTCGCAATCGCGCCGGGCGCGGCCAGCGCTACGAGGGCTGCCACGGCTGTCGCAAGCGAGGTCGCCGCGCTGACGGCTTATCTCGCGTCGCCGGCGGGCGCGTACTTCTCAGGCTGCCTTCTCGACCTGACAGGCCCCGCCGCCGGGACCTGAGCGGCGCAGGTCGAAGCGGACCGCCGTCAGTCAGCAGCTGGCTCGCCCAAGGCCTGCCGGTCAGTCAGCAGCTGGCTCGCCCAAGGCCTGCCGGTCGGTCGACCTGCCGATCGGCCAACAATGTGACCAAAACAGAGATCGTTACGCCTTGTAATCATTACAAACTGTAACGATCTCCGTTTTGAACAGCAACGGCGAGGCGCCGGCAGCGCCGGGCCCTCGGCCAGTCCCCGTCAGCCTGTCATCCCGCCGAAGATCCCGCCGGTGACGTGCAGCGTCTGCCCATGCACGTAGTTGGACCACGGCGAGCACAGGAAGAAGATGCCTCCCGCGGCCTCCTCGGGCGTGGCGGGGCGGCCCAGCGGGATGATTGCGGAGGCCAGCTGGCGCATCTGCTCGGGGATGCCCAGCTGGATCTGCTCGCCATCCTTCTCCATCTTGTTCTCGTCGACCTTCGCCTGGGTCAGGCGCGTGTCGATGAAGCCGAAGGCGACCGCGTTGACGTTGACCTTGAACTGGCCCCACTCCTTGGCGACCGTTTTGGTCAGGCCGACGACGCCGGCCTTGCCTGCCGAGTAGTTGGCCTGGCCGGCGTTGCCGAAGGTTCCGGAGGTGGAGGAGACGTTGACGATCTTGCGGAACACCTCGCGACCTTCCTCGCGCTCTTTCTTGGCGGGCTCGCGCAGGTGGGGGGCGGCCGCACGAATGATGCGGAACGGCACGACGGTATGGATGTCGAGCATCGCTTGGAAATGCTCGTCCGTCAGCTTGTGGACCGGCGCGTCGAGCGTGTAGCCGGCGTTGTTGACGATGATGTCGATCTTGCCGAAAGAGTCGATCGCCTTCTGCACGAGCTGATCGGGTACGCCCGGCTTGGTCAGGTCGCCGGCGAACACGGCGGTCTCGCCCGTGATCTCCGTCGCCGCCTGCTCGGCGACGTCGCCGTCGAGGTCGTTGATGAGAACCTGGGCGCCCTGCGCGACGAGCAGCTCCGCGGTGGCGCGTCCAATCCCGCGTGCCGAGCCTGTGACGATCGCCGACTTGCCGTCGAGTACTCCCATAGCTTTGAGGTCTCCTTCTGCGTTGTCTTGAAGCGGGAGTTATATACCGCCGGGCTCGAGCGGCGGGGTGGTCACGGGGCGCGCGCCCTCGGTCGGGTTGGTCCGTGCTCCGCGTTGAAACCGGGCCTGCAGCCCGCAAAACGCTAAAGGAAACATAAGAAAGCCTAGTAAGATCGTGATAATGCTCGACGCGCGATCGGTCGTAGCGGGTCACTTGGCTGACCTGCATTTCACCTTGCAGCACGAGCAGCCGCGCGATCTCGACGATGTCGAGATCGTGACCCTCGATCCGTTTCTACGTGGGCTGCTGTTCACCGATGGAACGGTCACGCGCGCGCTGGAAGCCCACACGCTGTCCCCCGTCACGGTCGAGCCCGTCGACCAGCGAACAGTTCCGGCGCCCGAACCTGCCGCGCGCTATCTCGGTATGCAGGAAAGCGAGCAGTGCCTGCGCAGACGGGTGACGATGAGCATTGCGGACGAGCACCTCGCCGTGTGGGCGGAGTCCTATCTCGTCCCGGAGCGGTTGCCAGCGGACTTCTTCGGCCTGCTCGGCGCCACGTCGCAGGGCATCGGCGGCTCGTTGCAGCAGATACACCTGGAGAGCTGGCGCGAGTTGCTCACGTTCGGGCTCAGCGCGCCACCGGAGTGGGCAAGCGGGGCCACGCTCACGCCGCCGGCGCGGATGCTCACCCGACGCTATCGGATCATCACCCAAGGCCTTGCCGCGATGTTGATATCCGAGACCTTTGCGCTCGAGATGCACTCTGGTCTCTACCGCCTGGTCGGGTCGGCCGGCTCCGCGCCTGACGGGTCGGACGGTGTGAACGGCGCGGCGTCGCCCACTGGAACGAGATGACAGTTGCCGATCGCTGCAACGCCAGCCTGATCGTCGATCGCACCGTCGAGGCCGGGTTCGGGAGCAAGGCCGCCTATGTGACGGTGGCAGAGTCGCTGCCATACGAGGAGTTGCGCCGGCAGGTGAATCGGATGGGGCACCTCTTGCGCGACCTTGGGGTGCGCCGCGAACAACGGGTCCTGCTCGTCCTCGACAACACCACCACGTTCCCGATCGCTTTCCTGGGTGCGCTGCGGATCGGCGCGGTGCCCGTGCCGGTGAGCGTGCTCGAGGCGAGCGGCAACTTCCAGCACTTCATCGAGGACTCACTCGCCGAGATCGTCGTCTGCGACCAGCATGTCCTGCCGAGGCTGCAGACCGCGCTGTCCGGCTGTGACGTGCGCTTCCTGGTGCGTGGCGGGGGGGACGGCGCGGTCGAGCTCGACGGTGCCCTCGCCGCGCAGGAGCACGAGCTCACCGCCGTCGCAACACATCCCGACGACATGGCCTTCTGGCTCTACAGCTCAGGCTCGACGGGCCGGCCGAAGGGCGTCGTCCACCTGCACAAGAGCATCGAGGTGACGTGTGAGACCTTCGCGCGTCAGGTGCTCGGCATTCGCGAGGACGACCGCATCTTCTCGACGACGAAGCTGTATCACGCATACGGTCTCGGCAACAGCCTCTCATTTCCACTGTACTTCGGCGCAACAGCCATCCTGCTCGACGGTGCGCCCACGCCGGAGCGACTACTGGGAACGCTACGTGAGCTACAGCCAACTGTGTACTTCTCGGTGCCCGCGCTGTATGCAAACCTCGTCGGCGACTCCGACGCCGACGAGGGCTTTGACTCCGTGCGGCTGTGCGTCTCCGCGGCCGAGCCGCTGCCGGTGCGCATCTTTGAGCAGTGGCGCGAACGCTTCGGGCTGGAGATCGTCGATGGCATCGGCTCCACCGAGATGCTGCAGGCCTTCTGCTCGAACATGCCCGGCGCGATCGTTCCCGGCACCACGGGTCGTCCGGTGCCGGGCTATGAGCTGCGGCTGATCGACGAAGCGGGCGCTGAGCTCGAGGGCGCGGCGGTCGGGGCGCTGGAGGTGCGCGGCGATTCCCGTGCGGCTTTCTACTGGCATCAGCAAGAGCTCACAAAGCGCTGCATGCGGGGTGAATGGTTCTCCACCGGAGATCGCTTCGAGCGGCGCGCCGACGGGACCTACGCATACGTGGGGCGCACTGATGACATGCTGAAGATCGGTGGCCTGTGGGTGTCACCCGTCGACATGGAGCAGGTGCTGCTCGAACACCCCGCGGTGGATGCCGCGGGGGTCGCCGGCGTGACGATCGACAGCTACAGCCGCGTGGCGGCGTTCATCAAGTGCAGTGAACAGGTGAAACCCGACGAGCAGCTGATGGAGTCGCTGCGCGCCTGGTGCCGAGAGCGGATGCGCGATCACGAATACCCGCACGTGATCCGGTTCGTGGACGAGTTGCCGCAGACGCTCACCGGCAAGCCCCAGCGCTTCAAGCTGCGGGAGATGCTCGAGCGGGAGCCGGCTCGGCAGCCGGACGTGGACTGGGCCGGCCGTGCGCAGGCCGCCCGCGGCGAGGCCGGTCGCGACCGGGCCGGCCGCGAGCAGGCGGTGCTCGAGCTCGTGTTGAGCAACGTCGCGACGCTGCTGGGGCGCACGCCGGCGGAGCTGAGCGACACGCGACGAAACTTCAAGGAGCTCGGGTTCGACTCGCTGACGGCCGTCGAGTTGCGCAATCGCCTGGCGAGCGCCACGGGCTTGCAGCTGCCCTCGACGCTGATCTTCGATCACCCGACGCCGGAGGCCGTGGCAACTGCGTTGCGCATGCGCTTGGAAGGCATCGAGCCCGGGGACGCGAGCGAGCGCGGTGCGCGGGAGCTGGCCCCGGCGCGCGGCGGCACCGACCAGCAGCTGGCGATTGTCGGGATCGGCTGTCGCTACCCGGGCGGCGTGCGCTCCCCGGAGGAGCTATGGCAGCTTGTGCACTCCGGCGGCGAGGGCTTCAGCTCGTTCCCGACGGACCGTGGCTGGGATCTCGAGCGTCTGTATGACCCGGACCCCGATCACCCCGGCACGAGCTACGCCCGCGAGGGCGGCTTCCTGCCAGACGTCGGCCAGTTCGACGCTGCGTTCTTCGGCATCGCGCCGAAGGAGGCGCGCGTGGCCGATCCCCAGCAGCGAGTGCTGCTCGAAGTCGCGTGGGAGGCCTTCGAGGACGCAGGGATCGATCCGCTTGCGTTGCGGGGGAGCCAGACCGGCGTCTTCGCGGGGACCTCGCCGTCGGGTTACAGTCACGGCGCCTACACCCACGATCGCGACGGCTACGCGCTGACGGCCAGCTTGCCGAGCGTCGTCTCGGGCCGGGTCGCCTACACGTTCGGCTTGGAGGGCCCGGCGGTCTCGGTGGACACGGCGTGCTCGTCCTCGCTCGTGGCGCTGCACCTTGCATGCCAGTCGCTGCGCTCGGGCGAGTGCTCGCTGGCGCTGGCCGCCGGCGTGACGGTGCAGGCGACGCCGGAGTCGTTCGTGAGCTTCAGCCGCCAGCGCGGCCTTGCACCCGACGGGCGCTGCAAGCCGTTTGCGCAGGCCGCCGACGGCACTGCCTTCTCTGACGGCGTCGGCGTGGTCGTGCTGGAGCGGCTGTCTGACGCGACGCGCAACGGTCATCAGGTGCTGGCGCTCGTGCGGGGCAGTGCGATCAACCAGGATGGCGCCAGCAACGGCTTGACAGCCCCCAACGGGCCCTCCCAGCAGCGCGTGATCCTGCAGGCGCTCGCGAGCGCGGGCCTTTCACCAAGCCAGGTCGACGCGGTCGAGGCGCACGGCACGGGCACCACGCTCGGCGATCCGATCGAGGCGCAGGCGCTGATTGCTACCTACGGGCAGGGGCGCCCGCCGGAGCGACCGCTGTGGATTGGCTCGATCAAGTCGAACATCGGTCACACGCAGGGCGCGGCCGGTGTCGCAGGCGTGATCAAGATGGTGCAGGCGATGCGTCACGGCGCGCTGCCCAGGACCCTGCACGTCGATCAGCCCACCACCCGCGTGGACTGGTCGGCCGGGGCAGTGTCGCTGCTGACCGAAGAGCTGGATTGGCCGGGGAACGGCGAACCTCGCCGCGCCGGCGTGTCCGCCTTCGGAGTCAGCGGCACCAACGCACATGTGATCCTCGAGGAGCCCCCGGCCTCGCAGCCAGTGACACACGCCGCGGGCGCTCGCGCCAACGGGCACGTTCGGCTCGGGCTCCCCGCCGCCGACGTCGACGCTGGCGCGCGCTCTGCGTTCGCGGTCGAGGCGCTGCCGTGGCTGCTCTCGGGCAAGAGCAGGCGCGCGCTGCTCGCGCAGGCAAGGCGCCTGCGCGAGCATCTGCTCGCCCATCCGCAACTGGGCGGCGCCGACGTCGGCCTCTCGTTGGCGTCCCGCTCGGCCTTTGCCCATCGCGCCATCCTGTTGGGCGGCGAGCGCCAGAGCCTGCTCGACACGCTCGGCGCGCTGGCGGCTGACGAGCGCTCGCCGGGGCTGATCGAGGCAAGGGCTCCCGTTCCTGCCGGTGCCCGGACTGCGTTCCTGTTCACCGGCCAGGGAGCGCAGCGCGGCGGCATGGGTCGGGAGCTCTATCGAGCATCCGCCGTCTTCCGAGACGCGATGGATCAGCTGTGTGACGAGCTCGATCGTCATCTGGATCGTCCGCTGCGCGAGCTGCTGGCGGCCGACGAAGGCTCCGCCGAGGCGGAGCTGCTGAACCACACGCGCTACACGCAACCGGCGCTGTTCGCACTCGAGGTGGCTCTGTTCAGGCTCGTCGAGAGCCTCGGGGTGCGCCCCGACTTCTTGATCGGTCATTCGATCGGCGAGCTCGCGGCCGCGCACGTCGCCGGTGTGCTCTCGCTGAGTGATGGGTGCGCGCTTGTGGCCGCGCGCGGTCGCTTGATGGGAGGCCTGCCCGAGGGTGGAGCGATGGTCTCGATCCAGGCCTCCGAGCAAGAAGTGCTCGAAATGCTCGACGGTCTCGAGACGCAGGTCGCCATCGCGGCCGTGAACGGGCCCGCCGCGGTGGTGATCTCCGGCGAGGAGGATGTCGTCCTGCGGCTGGCCGACAGCTGGCGGGCGCGAGGCACGAAGACCAAGCGCCTGAGGGTCTCGCATGCGTTCCACTCGCCACGCATGGACGACATGCTCGAGGAGTTCGCCGAGGTCGCGAGCGCCATCACTTTTCGAGCACCCGAGATCCCGATCGTGTCCAACCTCACCGGCGAGCCGCTGCCCGCCGCGCAGGTGTGCTCGGCGCAGTACTGGGTTGGCCACGTGCGCAACCCCGTGCGCTTCCTCGACGGGGTGCGCTGGCTGGAGGCACAGGGAGTGCGCAACTTCCTCGAGCTGGGACCCGACGGCGTGCTCACGGCGATGAGCCAGGCGTGCCTGCTCGGTCTGGACGAGCAGGCGCCGGGCGCAGGAGCCGCTGCCGTCCTCGCGCCGGTGTTGCGGGGCAGGCGTCCCGAGGCCCAGACGCTGATGCGCGCTCTCTCGGAGCTGTGGACGCGCGGCGTCCACGTTGATTGGGGGGCGGTCTTCAGGGACTCCGGCGCAGGCCGTGTCGAATTGCCCACTTATGCCTTCCAGCGCGAGCGCTTCTGGGTCGACGCATCCGCCGGCGCATCGGATCTTCCCTCGATCGGCCAGTCCTCGGCCGGGCATCCGCTGCTGGGCGCCGCCGTGGGGCTGGCCGATGGCAGCGGCTGGCTGTTCACCGGGCGCCTGTCGCTGGCGGCGCACCCGTGGCTCGCCGACCATGCGGTGCAGGGCACGGTGCTGCTGCCGGGCGCGGCGTTCCTGGAGCTTGCGCTGCACGCAGGGCGCCAGCTTGGATGCGGAGCGCTGGACGAGCTGATCCTGGAGGCTCCCCTGACGCTGGCGCAGGACGGAGCGGTCGAGCTGCAGCTGTCGATTGGCGGGCTCGACCAGTCAGGCCGGCGTTCGCTGGCTGTCCACTCGAGGCCGCAGGAACCCGCTGTGGACGGCGGCCTGCCGGCGCAGGACTGGACCCGTCACGCGAGCGGCGTGCTTGCCGCGAGCGCGAACCGATCGAGCACCGACGGCATGCTCGAGCGGCACGCGGCGTTCGCCCGCGAGCCCTGGCCGCCGCCAGGAGCAGAGCCCGTGCAGGTTGAGAGCCTGTACGAGCGCCTCGCCGAACGCGGCCTCGAATACGGGCCCGCATTCCAAGGGCTGAGGGCCGCTTGGCGACGCGGGGATGAGCTGTTGGCGGAGGTGTCGCTGGCAGGCCAGGAGCGCGAGCAGGCCCCCGGCTTTGGGGTACACCCGGCGTTGCTCGACGCCGCGCTGCACACCGTCGCGCTGGCTGCGCTCGAGCGCGATCTGGGTGAGCCACTCGATCCCGGTGAACGCGCCGACTCGGGTGAACGCGCCGACCAGGGGAACACACGCCTGCCGTTCTCCTTCGGCGAGGTGGAGGTGCTCAGCTCGGGTGCCGCCTCGCTGCGGGTGTGTGTTCTGGCGTCGCAAGCGGATTCGGCCCGCGTGGTGCTCGCCGACGACGCCGGCACACCGGTCGCGTCGATCGGCTCGCTGGTGATGCGCGAGGTCTCGGCGGAGCAGCTCCGCGCGGCTGGCGGTGGGCGTAGCGCGCCGCTGCTGGCGATGGATTGGATCGCGCCCGCCCCCTTCGAGGAGCAGGGCAACGGAGGGGTGGCGATACTGGGCGCCGAGGGCTCCACCCTGGCCGAGTCGCTCGCTCGCGCCGGCGCTCCCGCCGCGAGCTATGACGGCCTGCAGGCGCTGGCCGAGGATGTCGACGGCGGCGCCTCGATGCCCGGGCAGGTGCTCGTGGACTGTGCGCCCGAGCGCGCGAGCGGCGGCGCGATGGGCGCTGAGGGTTTGCTCGACGCGGCGCACGCGCTCACCCACCGTGTGCTCGAGCTGGCGCAGGGCTGGCTCGCGGATCAGCGGTTTGCCGACTCGCGGCTGGCATTCATCACCACAGGCGCGGTTGCCGCGCGTGCGGGCGAGGATCTGCCCGGCCTCGAGCAATCCCCAGCGTGGGGCCTGCTGCGCTCGGCCCAGGCGGAGAATCCCGGGCGCTTCCAGCTCGTTGACGTAGACGCCGAGGAGGCCTCCTGGCGGGCGCTGTCCGGGGCGCTCGCCAGCGCTGAGCCGCAGCTGGCGATCAGGCAGGGCGGGATGCTCGTCCCGCGCCTTGCACGACTGCCGGGCGGCACGGAGCGCGCACGCGATAGGCGCATCTTCGATCCATCTGGCACGGTCTTGATCACGGGTGGGACGGGCGCTTTGGGAGCTCTGCTGGCGCGTCACCTGGTGGTCGAGCACGGCGTCGGTCACCTGCTGCTCGCCAGCCGTCGGGGCGCTGAGGCGCCAGGCGCCGTCGAGCTGTGCAAGGAGCTCGAATCGCTGGGGGCCGAGGTGACGCTGGCCGCGTGCGACGCGGCTGAGCGCGAGCAGCTCGCGCGGTTGCTCGGCAACGTGGCCCCGGAGCATCCGCTTTGTGCGGTGGTGCACGCCGCGGGCGTGATCGATGATGGTGTGATCAGCTCCCTGACGGGCGAGCGCATCGACCGAACGCTCAGCGCCAAGGCCGATGCCGCCTGGTCCCTGCACGAGCTCACCGAGCATCTGGGCCTGCAGGCGTTCGTGCTGTTCTCCTCTGCCGCGGGCGTTCTCGGTGGGCCCGGGCAGGGCAACTACGCTGCCGCCAATGCGTTCCTCGATGCGTTGGCGGCGCACCGACGCGCGCGCGGGCTCGCGGGGACCTCGATCGCCTGGGGCCTGTGGGAAGCCGCCAGCGAGCTGACCGGCGGCTTGACCGAAATCGACCGCTCGCGGTTGGCGCGCTCGGGCATGGGGGCGCTCTCCTCCGAGCAGGGGCTCGCGCTGTTCGACGCCGCTGTCGGCGTGGACGAGGCAATGGTGCTCGCGGCCCCGCTGGACCTGGCGGCGTTGCGCGCGCAGGCCCGGCTGGGGTCGCTGCCGCCGGTCCTCGCGGGGCTCGTGTCGGCGCCTCGGCGGCGCGTGAGCGAGCCGGCGGGCGCAATGACGGGGCGGCTGGCCGCGATGCCCGAGGCCGAGCGCGAGACAGCGCTCGTCGAGCTGCTCCGCGCCCAGATCGCCGCGGTCATGGGGCACCCGGCCGGCGAGGCGATCGACATGCAGCGCGAATTCACGGAGCTCGGGTTCGACTCGTTGACCGCTGTCGAGCTGCGCAACCGCTTGAACGCCACCACCGGGATGCGGCTCGCCACCACGCTGATCTTCGACCACGTCACGCCTGCCGCGCTGGTCAGCTACCTGCTGGGGGAGCTGTCTGCCACAGCTGTGCACGAGAGCCCTCCCAGCGCTGCGCCCGCTGCGGCCGCAGACGCTCAGCCGGCGGTCGATCAGCCACCGGCGGTCCTCGGAACCTCAGAGCAGAGCTTCGATCTCGATGCTCGGCTCGCGGCCGCCCGGCAGCTGTTCGCGGCGCCGCGGATGCCGCCCGCCCCGCTGCGGGTGCGCGCCAAGACCTCGCCGTGGCTGCGCAGCGTGCTGCCGACGCGAATCGCCGTCGGCAAAGCCGCTCGACGCGGCCAGAAGATCTGGGACGGCAGCGAGCGCGAGCGCGAGCACGCGATCGCGGCGATGGAGGCGATCGTCGCCGGCACCCCACGTGCCGATGAAGCGCGCGAGCTGGCGCGGCTGGCGTTCATCGAGCACAAGATCGACAGCGCGCTCTTCTGGGCGCGACCGTGGTCGGCGAAAATCGATCGCGAGTCGGCTGCGCGCCTGCGCGCGGTGCTGGCGAGCGGCCGCGGCGTGCTGCTGAGCACTTGTCATCTGGGTCCGTACTACCGCCTGCATTCCGCTCCGCCGCTCAACGGTCCCGACTCCTACCTCGTCCCGGGCCCGTGGTTCTTCGAGACCCCGAGCCCGGACTACTGGGGACGGCGTGTCGCCCGCTGGCGCAAAGGCACGAAGAGTCGCCCGGTACCGGCCAAAGGGTCGTTCCGGATCATCCAGGCGCTGCTCGAACGACGCAAGCACGTGCTGACCTTCTTCGACATGCCGGGCCCGCGCGAGACAAGCTTCCTGGGCAAGACCGCGACGCTCGCCGAGGGCAGCGCGCAGCTGGCCTGGCGCGCCGACGCGCTGATCGTGCCACTGCGCGCGCGCCGCGTCGGCTGCCAGGTGTGGGTTGATGTACTCGAGCCGCTCGACCCGCGCGAGTTCGCGAGCGCCGATCAGCTGCACGAGGCGCTCGCCGCCGTGCACGAGCGCCTGATCCTGGAGAATCCCGCGGCGATGGAGGACCCCCGCGAGATCGGCTGGCAGCAAGGCGCGACCGCGCACGCCTGGACGCACCCCGAGATGCAGTCAACCATCTAAGGTCGCCGTCGAGGCACAGACGTCGAACGGGACCGCGACGTACGATCACGACTGTGGCTGTTCACGATTCGCCTTCTTTGTCAAGCCCAGCGGCGGCGCCGGCCTCGAGCGTGCCGCCGGCGCTCAGCGACGTGTCCGACTTCCTGCGCGCGCACCCGCCGTTCGACGCGCTCGAGCCAGCTGACGTCGAGCGTGCAGCAGCATCCGCCGAGGTGGAGTTCTTCCTCGCGGGCTCGACGATCTTCGCGCAGGGCGCGCATCCGATCGAGTACCTGCGCGTCGTGCGCACCGGCGCGGTCGAGATCGTGCTCGAGGACCGCGTGCTCGACCTGCTCTTTCCGGGCGAGCTGTTCGGGCAAGCGTCGATGCTCTCGGGGCTGCCGCCCGGGTTCGCGGCGCGCGCGCAGGAGGACACGCTCTGCTATCGCATCCCTGCGGAGGTCGCGCGCGCAATGCTCGCGAGACCCGAGAGCGTCGGCTTCGTCGCGCGCTCACTGCTGGAGACGCACGCACGAACTGCCGCCGTGCTTGCTCCGCGCAAGCCCGCGCCTGATCCCGCCAACCAGCCTGTGGCGGCGCTGATCCGCGACCCGCCGCTGCTGTGCTCGCCCGCGACCAGCATTCGTGACGCGGCTGCGAAAATGGCCGCCGCCCCGGCGACGTCGATCGTCGTCGAGCTCGGCGATTCGCTCGGCATCCTCACCGACCGCGACCTGCGCTCGCGCGTGGTCGCCGCCGGCGTCTCCTACGAGGACCCGGTGTCCTCGGTGATGAGCGCGCCCGCTTACACGGTCGAGCCGGACAGGCTCGGAGGGGACGTGCTGCTGGAGATGCTCGACCGCGGGGTCCGTCACTTCCCGGTCATCACCGCCAGCCGCGAGGTGATCGGCGTCGTCGAAGCGGTCGACCTGCTGGCCGTGGAGACGCTGTCCTCGTTCTATCTGCGCCGGGCGATCGCGCGCGCCGAGAGCGTCGCGGACCTCGCTCGCGCGGCGGATGGCCTGCGACCGGCGGTCGTGGCGCTGCACGAGGCGCGCGCAGCGGCGGCGGACATCGCCGCGATCTACTCGGTCGTGCTCGATGCGCTCACGCGCCGGCTGATCGAGCTCGCGCTGCGCTCCGTCGGCGAGCCGCCTGCTGAGTTCCAGTGGCTCGCGCTCGGCAGTCAATCGCGACGCGAGGCCACGCCCGGGTCGGATGCCGACAGCGCGATCGTCTGGTACGGAGACGTCGCCGAGGAGTCCATCCGTCCCTATCTTCACACGCTCGCCCGCGACGTGGCCGCGGGACTGGGCGAATGCGGTATCCATGTCGACAGCCACGGCGCCACCGCCTCGGACGTGCTGTTCGTGCGCTCCGTCGAGTCGTGGCAGAAGGTCGCCCGCAGCTGGATCGAGCATCCCACCCGCGAGCAGGCGCTGATTCTCGTCTCGGTGCTGGTGGACAGCCGGCCGGTGTGGGGCATTCACAGCGGCGCCCCGGTGTCGGACACGTTTCGCGCCGCCTCTACGCGGCCAGAGCTGCTGCACCTGCTGGCGCGCTTCGCGCTCTCGCACAGGCCGCCGACGGGCTTCCTGCGGGGGCTCGTGGTCGAGCATGACGGCGAGCACCGGGGGCGGCTCGATCTCAAGACCGGCGGTCTGCTGCCGGTCGTCGATCTCGCGCGCTGGGCGGGGATGGCCGCGGGCGTGACGAGCGCCTCGACGCTCGAGCGCCTGCGCGCAGCCGGCGACGCGGGCACGCTGCCGGCGCCCGACGTGCACACGCTCGAAGACGCGTTCGAGCTGTTCACCGAGCTGCGCATGGACCATCAGGTGGGCCAGCTCCGCGCCGGACTGGAGCCCGACGACCATCTGAACCCGGATGACCTCAGCGCGCTGACACGCAGCTATCTCAAGGAGGCGTTTCGCGCGGTGGCCTCGGTGCAGAAGCGCATCGCCGCCGAGCTGAACCTCGGGGTGCGATGAGGCTCTGGCGCACGCCTGCGGGTGCGGGCGCCATCGCATACAAGCGCACACGCCTGCCCGCCGGGCGCACGCCGTGGCGCAACGCGAGCTTCTGCGCGGTCGATCTCGAGCTCACCGGCCTCGATCCGCGCGAAAACGAGATCGTCTCGTTCGGTGCCGTTCCGATCGAGGAAGGACGCGTCCAGCTGGGCTCCGCCGTGCACGGGCGCGTGCGTCCGCTGCGCTCGATCAGCGAATCCTCGATCCGCGTGCACGGGCTGCGTGCCGCCGATCTCGCCGACGCGCCGCCGCTGGACGTCGCGATCGAGCCGCTGCTCGCGGTGATGGCGGGCAGGATCCCCGTCGTCCACGTGGCCGCGATCGAGCGTGGCTTCCTGCGCCCCGCGCTGCGCCGCCAGGGCGTGCGCCTGCGCGGGCCGATGGTCGACACGAGCGTGCTCGGGCTGGTTTGGCTGCACGAGCGAGACGGCAACGGTCCGCGACGGGTGTCGCTCGCCGAGCTCACAGCCACGCTTGGCCTGCCCTCGCATCACCCGCACGACGCGGTCGGCGACGCGCTCACGACGGCCCAGGTGTTCGTGGTGCTGGCCACGCATCTCGACGCGCGCCATCCGGAGACCGTGCGGCGTCTCACCACCGCGGGTAGGCGGCTGGAGGCGCTGCTCGCCTACCCGTCGCGCTAGCGGTGGAGCTCAGAACAGCTGCAGGTAGCGCTCGAGCTCCCACGGCGTTATCTGCTCGTGAGCAGCCTGGACTTCGCGGCGCTTGACCTCCACGTAGTAGTCGATGTAGTCCTCATGCGGTCCCCGCCCGCCGGTCTTGCCGAGCGCGGCACGCAGCGCGTCGCAGCGCTCGAGCTCGCGGGTCGCGTCGAGCAGGTTGGCCGGCAGCAGCTCGATCCCCGCGGCGGCGAGCTCGTCGTCGCTCAGCTTGTACAGGTTGGCGGCGTTCGGCTCACCCGGGTCCAGGTCGCGCTCGATCCCGTCCAGGCCCGCCGCGATCATCGCGGTGGCGGCGAGGTAGGGGTTGCAGGCGCCGTCGACGGTGCGGTCCTCGATCCGTCCGGGCGCGGGGATGCGCAGCATCTGCGTGCGGTTGTTGTGGCCGTAGCTCACGTAGGACGGGGCCCACGTCGCGCCGCTCGTGGGCGCCCCGACGGACAGCCGCTTGTATGAGTTGACGGTGGGGGCGGTGAGCGCGATGTACGCCTTCGCGTGGGCCTTGAGGCCGCCGAGGAAGCTGTAGGCGAGCTCGGACAGCCCGAGACCACGCGGGTCCTCCGCGGCGTCGCGCTCGAACACGTTCTCGCCATCGCGCCAGAGGCTGACGTGGAAGTGGCAGCCGTTGCCGGTCAGGTGCGCGAACGGCTTGGGCATGAAGGTGGCGATCAGGCCGCGCTCCTGCGCGAGCGACTCGACCATGTAGCGGAAGAACACAGCGCGGTCGCACGTCGTGAGCGCCTCGGCGAAGGCGAAGTTCTGCTCGAACTGACCGTTGGCGTCCTCGTGGTCGGTGGCGTAGTTGTCCCAGCCGAGCTCGGTGATCGCCTTGGAGACCTCCGTCACGAAGTCGAGGTTGCGCGTCAGCGCGCGCATGTCGTAACAGGGCTGTTCGAGCGTGTCGAGCGCGTCGGCGAGCTCGAGCTTCCCGTCCGCTCCGCGACGTAGCAGGAAGTACTCGAGCTCGGCGCCGACCTTCAGTTCATAACCGAGCCCCTTTGCGCGCTCCAGCGCGGATCGCAGGATGGTCCGCGGGCAGTATGGCCACGGCTCGCCTTCGACCGTCACGTCGCAGGCGAAGCGCGCCACGTTCTTGCGCCAGGGCAGGATCGTGAAGCTGCGCGGGTCGGGCATGGCGACGATGTCGGGATCGTCCGGGCCCTGGCCGATGTCGCCCGCGGCGAAGCCCGCGAAGCCGGCGCCGTCGTCGAGCAGGTCGTCGAGGTGATGCGCCGGCACGAGCTTCGCGCTCGGCTTGCCGTGCATGTCGACGAACTGCGCGAACAGGAACTCGATGCCCGCGTCCTTGACGATCCGCCGCACGTCGTCGGCGTTCTCTGGCGGCGCGGTCATCGGATGAAGGTATAGCGGCCGCGACACGGGTGCGGCAATGGCTGCCAGCTCCTGTAAGCGGCGGGTAGCATGTTCACTACGCACATATGTCCACCGTCACCGAGCAACACGATCTCCGCGAGGAGAATCGCACCCTATACGGCGTCATCAAGCTCGTATCGTCGTCGGTCGAGCTCGGCCCGATGCTGCAGGGGATCGTCGACCTGGCGACGCAGGCGACCGACTGCCACGCCTGCTTCATCTACCTGCTCGAAGACGACCAGCTGACGATCCGCGCCGCCTCGCAGGTGTTCGCCGACGCCGTCGGCCGCGTGCAGATGGCGATCGAGGAGGGTCTCACCGGCTGGGTCGCCCGCCATCGCACGCCCGAGTTCATCCGCGAGCGCGCGATGGACGACCCGCGCATGAAGTACTTCGCACTGCTGCAGGAGGAGCGCTTCCAGTCGATGGTCGCCGTGCCGATCCTGTCGCGCTCGAGCGACACGCTCGGGGTGATCGTGCTGCACACCGAGGCCCCGCGCGAGTTCACCGAGGACACGCTGAAGCTGCTCGTGCACATCGCCTCGCTCGTCTCCGGCGCGATCGAGAACGCCCAGCTCTACCAGCGCGAGCGCAGGCGCGTCGACACGCTGACGCGCCTGGCCGGCATCGGCGGCGAAGTCGCGTCCGCGACCGACGCCGACGACCTCGGCCTGATCGTCGCCAGGGGCACGCGGCGGCTGCTCGAGGCCGAGCTCTGCCAGGTCTACCGCCTCGATCCCGAGGACAACGGGCTGGCGCTGCTGACCTCCGATCCGGCCACGGTGTCCTCGCCGGCCGAGCTCTCGGCCGCGGGCTTCCTGATCGACGCGCTCGACGGCCGTGGCGCGGGGGCGGCCGCGCGCGGGATGTGGCCGGGGCTGGACATCGGCGACCTGCTGCTGACGCCGCTGACCGCCGGCGGCGAGCGGCTCGGGCTGCTGTGCGCCGGCTCGCCGCCCGGGCGCAAGTTCAGCGGCGAGGACGCCGAGCTCGCGCGCGCGATCGCGCACATCGCGGCGGTCGCGATCAAGCGCGCGGAGCTGATCGAGAGCCTCACGAACGCGAACATCGTCAAGGACCTGTTCGAGGCGCTCGCCGCCGGCGCGACGTCGTTCGCGGTCGCCAAGGCCGCCGAGGTGCGGTGCGATCTGACGAACCCCTATGTGATGGTCTGCGCGGAGCCGGCAGGGGGCATCGAGCCGGCGTCCGTGGAGTGGCGCGAGGCGGCTGAGGTCCTCGGCCGCGGGCTCGCCGCGCTGCAGCCCCGCGCGGCGGTCGAGGCGGGACCCGGTCCCGTGCGGGCCGCGCTGCCGCTCGGCGCCGGCAGACCCGAGCGCGTCGAGGAGCTGCTGCGCGCGTGCCACGACCTCGGCAAGCAGACGCGGGCGGCGATCGGCGTCAGCCAGCTGCGCGAGTCGGGCGCGGAGGCTACGCGCGCGTACCGCGAGGCGCTCGACGCGGCCACCATCGGTCGCGCGCTGCTGCACGACGGTGGCGCGATCGCCTACTCGCAGCTCGGCGCCTACCGCTATCTCGTGCACATCGCCGCCGAGGCCGCGCCGCGGGACAGGATGCGCGAGGCCGTGGACGAGCTGATCGCCTACGACAAGCGCCGGCGCTCGTCGCTGCTGGACACGCTCGAGCGCTACCTCGCCGAGCGCCGCAGCGTGATCGAGAGCGCGCGCGCCCTGTTCATCCACCCGAACACCCTGCGCCAGCGTCTGGCACGGATCGAGGAGCTGACCGGCGTCGAGCTCGACCACGACGACCTGCTCTCGCTCGAGCTGGCGATCAAGCTCGCGCGGCTGCACGGGCGCCCGGGTGCGCCGCAGACTGCCGCGGCCGGTGAGGACTGACGCGACGCCCGCGCCGCGCCCGTGGCGTCGACTTCAGTCCTCGACCGGCACGAGGAACACCGGTACCTTCGCCCGCCGCCTGACCCGCTGGGGCTCCTGGTTCCAGAGCATGTCCCCGACGATGCGGCCGCGATCCGGGTCGGCGGCCATCACGATCGCCTGGCATTCCTCCTTGATCGCCTCCTCGCAGATCCTTGCCGTGACTTTGCGCGTCGCCAGCACGTGGCCCTCGGCATCGAGGCCCATGCGCCGCAGACGCTTGATCGCGCGGTCGACGATCGCACGCTGCTCGGCCCACTCGGGCTTCGTCGGCATCAGCCCCGGGTTGGGGAACCCGAACGCCACGCCGTGCACGCGCGCGATCGAGAATACGTGCACGCTTGGGTTGGTGGGACCGGACCTATCCGCCAGCTCGGCCACACGGGCGATCGCGGTGTCAGGGATCTCGCGCCCTTCGGAGGCGAGCATGATGCGCCCGAAGCCCGGCTCCGCCACCGTGCTCACCTCCACCGCCGCCCGCGCGGCGCTGCTCACGGGCTCGCGCCCTCGACGGGAGCCGCGGCGGCCGAAGCGGCCACGACCTCCGCTTTCTTCCTGTCGCCCGCCTTGCGCCACAGGTACAGAGGGTAATAGGACGCGAGCACCGCGAAGCCGAGGAAGTAGTAGACGAGCGTCTTGTGTCCGGCGGCGTTGCACGAGCAGTCGGCGTACACTGGCCCGCCCCAGAAGTAGATCAACGCATACAGCCCCGCGAGCGCGAGCGCGACGTACTTCATCCACTCCGGCAGCTTGAACGGCCGCCGCAGGTTCGGCCGTTCCTTGCGCAGCAGGTAGTAGCCGATCAGCACCGGTATGAACGAGGCCAGGTAGCCGACGTTCGAGAACGTGTAGATCTGCACGGCGCCGCCGAACAGCACCACAATGATCGAGCACACAACGTTGAAGATCATCGACCGGTGCGGCACGCCGTGGGTGTTGGTGGCCTGGAAGAAGCGCGGGAACTGCCCGTCTACCGACATCTGGTGCAGCGAGCGCGCCGTCCCGGTGATCGCGTTCAGCGCCGAGAGCACGAGCGCGATGATCAGCATCACGGCGATCAGCCAGTTGAGCACTTCGCCGCCGGTGCCCGTGCCGAACACCTTCGAGGCGAACGTCACGAAGATCGTCTTCGGATCGACGAGCGCCGTGTTGCCGAGCGCTTTGGTGCCAAGCACGATCACGAACGCCACTGGGATCATCACGTAGATGAACACGCCATAGGCGCCCTCCGCGTTCATCGCGATCTTCGCGTCGCGGTCGGGGTCGCGCGTCTCGCCGATGTAGCACGCCGCCGCCTCCATCGCGATCACGTTCCACGTCAGCAGGAACGAGAAGGCGAGCGCGATCACGAACCAGCCGTGGCCGAACTGGCTGGCGAAGAAGCCGCTGCCGTCGACGTGGTGGAAGTGGAACAGTTCGCCGAAGTGCACGACGCTCGGGTGGAAGATCCACGAGATCGCCAGGAACGTCAGCGGGATCATCGACAGGAAGGCCAGCGTCGTCGCGAAGAACGTGCCGAAGCGCAGCCCCAGGTAGGAGGGGATGAACAGCAGGATCAGCCCCACGACCGAGATGCCCAGCGTCCACCACGCGATCGGCGTGTCGATCGGCGTGAAGCCCTTTTCGGAGAGCCCAAAGCGCTCGACGATGTAGAAAGACGCGAGGATCATGTTCAGCGGCGCCACCGGGAACCAGCCCAGCCAGTACGCCCATGCGGTGAAGCCGTTGACATGCTCGGCAAAGCGCGGCCAGCGGTCCTTGTAGGCGGGATACGCGTATGAGGGCGAGCCGCCGGAGCGCTCGGGCATCATCGCCGAGAGCTCCGCCAGGAACAGGCACAGCACGTAGCCGCTGACCGTGATCACGAAGATCAGCGGCACCGCCGCGGCGCCCAGCGAGGTGACCATCGTGGGCGCGATCCCGGTGACGAGGATCGTGCCCGCTAGGCCGATTACGAAGGCGCCCCACCAGTTGATGGTTTTCGGCAGCCCACCCCCCTCGTAATCGAGTTCGTCGTAGGTCCCGGAGCCTGTCTCATCCGCCATATGCTCTCCCGATCACGTTGTGTGTGTCGGTGGCAGATTGCCAGGTGGCCGGGGGATCTCCCAGGCGAGATGTGAACACAATTGTTGGGAGCGACATGGAGCACCTGGACACATTTCTTTCGCAACAGCCGCCTTTCGACGGTCTCGCTCCCGCCGAGATCGAGGCGGTGGCCGCGCAGACGAGCGAGGTTGCGCTCGAGACGGGCGAGCTCGTGCTCGTCGAGGACGGGGTTCCAGCCGCGGGCCTGTATGTCATCTGCGCCGGATCGATGGAGCTCGTCCACGAGGGCGAGCCGGTCGTGGTGCTGGAGCCCGGCGAGTGCTTCGGTCACCCGTCGCTGCTGAGCGGGATGGCCCCGGTGTTCACGGTGCGCGCCCGCGAGCCGTCGGTCTGCGCGCTGCTGAGCGCGCAGGCGTCCCGCCGTGTGCTCGCCACCGAGGCGGGCGCGAGCTATGTGGCGAGGACCATGCGCACGCGCCTGACGCGAAGCGGCCATACCGTGCACGGGCTGCTGGACGTCGGCACCACCCCCGTGTCGGCGATCATGCGTCCGGCCGTCTTCTGCGAGCCCGACGAGCCGCTGCGCAAGGCCGCCGAGCGACTCGGTTCGGGCAAGGACGCCGCGGCGCTGCTCGTGCGCGTGGGCCGGGACGAGCTGGCGATGATCACCGACGCCGAGCTGCGTGGCTGGGTGGCTTGCGGCCATGGAGACGCAGAGGCGCCGGTGAGCACGATCGCGCGCGCGCCCGTCACGACGGTGCCCGTCGGGCAGCTCGCCGTCGAGGCGACGGTCGACATGCTCGCCGCCGGAGTCGAGCACGTGGCGGTCCTCGACGGCGAGCGGGTGTGCGGCATGCTCTCCGCGGCTGACCTCCTGGGCCTCGACGCACGCAGCCCGATCGCGCTGCGCCACACGATCCTCGGCGCGGCCGACGAGGACGTGCTGGCACGCGCCGCGACGCACCTGCCGCAGTTGTTTCGCCTGCTCGTCGACGCGGGGGTGCCGCCGCGTGACATCGGGCGCGTGCTGAGCCTGCAGCATGACGCGCTGACGGTGCGGCTGATCGACTTCTCGCTGTCCAACAACGGGCCGGCTCCGGTTGCGTGGGCATGGCTCGACCTGGGCAGCGCGGCGCGGCGGGAGTTCACGCTGTCCTCCGACCAGGACAACGCGCTCGCGTATGAAACCCCGCCCGCTGGCGAAGAGGACGCTGTGGACGCCTACTTCGCTCGCCTCGGTCGCGAGGTGAATGCAGGGCTCGCGCGGTGCGGGTTCGGCGTTGACAACAACGACGTGCTCGCGGGCAACCGCCTGTGGCGCATGTCCAAGGCAGCTTGGATCGAGACCTTCGACGAGTGCCTGCGAGTTCCCAGCGAGTCCCATCTGATCCGCGCGTCGGTCGCGTTCGACTTCCGGCCCTGCGCCGGCGGCCTCGCGATCACGGCTACGCTCAGCGAGCGGATTCGCGCCGCGCGCGAACATCCGAACTTCATGCGCCTGATGGCGCGCACCGCGACCGGCTATCCGGTCGCGCTCGGCTTCCGCGGCAGCCTCGCCGTCGAACGCCGCGGCGAGTCGGCCGGGCGCCTGGACCTCAAGCGCGGCGCGATCATCCCGCTGGTGAACCTGGTGCGCTTCCACGCGCTGGCCAACGGCGTGACGATCTCGCCGACGCTCGACCGCATCGATGCGGTCGCGAGCGCCGGGGGCATCGAGCGGGGCGTGGCCGACGCGCTGCGGGAGGCGTTCGGCGTGATCACCCGCCTGCGCTTCGAGCACCACGCCGAGCTGATCGCGGCGGGGCTCGCGCCGGACAACCTGATCGACCCCGGGGCGCTGGCGCCGATCGCCCGCGGGGATCTGCGCGAGGCGCTGCACACGGTGCGACGCGAGCAAAAGCGCCTCGGCGTGTGGGTTCCCTCCGGGCTGTAGCGCGAGGCGCCACATTCTCCGGCAAAAGTGTGCGCGCGGACGCCATGTGCGCGGCCGGGCCGGCGGTCTACAGTGATTCACATGTGCGGAATCGCAGGGCTGTACACCAAGTCGCCGGCGCTGCAGGCCCAGCTCGGCGAGCATCTCGCGCGGATGCTCGAGCAGCTGTCCTTCCGCGGGCCGGACAGCGCAGGGGTCGCGTTCTACCGCGATCCTGCCCCGGCGGGGTCGTGCAAGATCTCGCTGTGCGGCGCCGAGAGCGCTCCGCACTGGGGGGCGATCGGGGAAGAGCTGGCCGAGGCGCTCGGCGAGACCTCGGCGCCGCGGGTGCGCGCCACCCACGCCGTGTTCGTCGTCGAGGCCGAGCCCGAGCACGTGCAGTCGTGGCTGGCCGAGCATCACCCGGAGCTGCGGCTGATGAGCGCCGGCAGCTCGATCGAGATCTACAAGGAGGCCGGTCGGCCGAGTGAGTTCGTGCGGCGTTTCGCGATCGAGCAGATCGACGGCAGTCACGCCCTCGGGCACACGCGCATGGCGACCGAGAGCCGCGTCACGACCGAGCACTCGCACCCCTTTTCCACGGGCCTTGACCTGTGTCTCGTGCACAACGGCTCGCTGTCCAACCACAATCGTCTGCGGCGCAAGCTGCGGCGCGAGGGCATCCACTTTCAGACCGACAACGACAGCGAGGTCGCGGCCGGCTATCTGACGTGGCGGCTGCGCGAGGGCGCGAGCCTGGAGCAGGCGCTCGAGGGCTGCCTGGCGGACCTCGACGGCTTCTACACGTTCGCCGTGGGCAGCGCCGACGGCTTCGCGGTCCTGCGCGATCCGATCGCGTGCAAGCCCGCCATCATGGCCGAGACCGACGAGTGGGTCGCGATCGCGTCGGAGTACCGCGCGATCGCGGTGCTGCCCGGCGCCGAGGATGCCGTCAGCTGGGAGCCCGATCCCGGTCGCGTCTATAGCTGGGGAACGACGTTGGTCGCGTGATGCCAGCCCCGGATGCCACCCGGGAGGCCGTGCTGTCCGTCGACCTTGCCAGCGAAAGCGTCAGACAGCTCAACCAGCGCCTCCACGACGCCCTGCAGCCGCAACGCGTGCGCGTGGTCAACCCCGCGGGCATGCACTCGATCGCGGTCGGCATCGACGCTGCGCACGAGGTCGAGATCGACGGGCACGTCGGCTACTACTGCGCCGGCATGAACAAGCTGGCCACCGTGCGCGTGCGCGGCAACTGCGGTGTCGGCGTGGCCGAGAACATGATGTCGGGCAGCGTGATCGTCGAGGGCAGCGCGAGCCAGTCGGCGGCCGCCAGCGCGCGCGGCGGACTGCTCGTCGTCCACGGCGACGCGTCCGCGCGCTGCGCGATCTCGCTCAAGGGAGCCGACGTCGTCGTGCGCGGCTCGGTCGGCCACATGAGCGCGTTCATGGCGCAGAAGGGCGCGCTCGTCGTGTGCGGCGACGCCGGCGAAGCGCTCGGCGACTCGCTGTATGAGGCGCGCCTGTACGTTCGCGGAGCGGTAGCCGGGCTCGGCGCCGACTGCATCGAGAAGGAGATGCGTGCCGAGCACGTCGAGCAGCTCTCGCGGCTGCTGGAGCGCGCCGAGATCGACGAGGTCGACGCGACCGACTTTCGCCGCTATGGATCGGCGCGCCAGCTCTACAACTTCCATGTCGACAACCTCGGGAGCTACTAGATGAGCGCGAACGGCGTGTCACCGCAGACGGGCGCGACGCCCGCGGGCGGCTGGCACCCAGGCCTGCGCGAGTCGGCGACCTTCGACCGCAATGCGATCGCCGAGATCCAGCGCGCTGCGCGCGAGGGGATGTATGACATCCGCGGCTTCGGCGCCAAGCGCCGCGTGCCCAACTTCGACGACCTGCTGTTCCTCGGTGCGAGCGTCTCGCGCTACCCGCTGGAGGGCTATCGCGAGCGCTGCGCCACGGACGTGACGATCGGCGGGCGCTTCGCGCGCGAGCCGCTGCACCTGGACATCCCGATCACAATCGCGGGGATGAGCTTCGGCGCTCTGTCGGGGCCCGCGAAGGAGGCGCTCGGGCGCGGCGCCAGCGAGCTCGGCACCAGCACGACGACCGGCGACGGCGGCATGACCCCCGAGGAGCGCGAGCACTCGCGCACGCTGGTCTACCAGGTGCTGCCCTCGCGCTACGGGATGAACCCCGACGACCTGCGCCGCGCGGACGCGATCGAGGTCGTCGTCGGCCAGGGCGCAAAGCCCGGCGGTGGGGGCATGCTGCTCGGGCACAAGATCTCCGACCGGGTCGCGCAGATGCGTGACCTGCCGGTCGGCATCGACCAGCGCAGCGCCTGCCGTCACCCCGACTGGACGGGACCGGACGACCTCGAGATCAAGATCGAGGAGCTGCGCGAGATCACCGATTGGCGCGTGCCGATCTTCGTCAAGGTGGGCGCCACGCGCACCTACTACGACGTCGCGCTCGCCGTCAAGGCCGGCGCCGACGCGATCGTGCTCGACGGCATGCAGGGCGGCACCGCCGCCACGCAGGAGATCTTCATCGAGCACGTCGGCATTCCGATCCTCGCCGCGATCCCGCAGGCGGTCGAGTCGCTGATGGACCTCGGCATGCACCGCGAGGTGCAGCTGATCGTCTCCGGGGGCATCCGCACGGGAGCGGACGTCGCCAAGGCGCTCGCGCTCGGCGCGGACGCCGTCTCGATCGGCGTGGCGGCGATGATCGCCCTCGGCGACAACGCCCCCGAGCACGACGACGCCTATCGCGCGCTCGGGTCTGCCGCCGGCTACTACGACGACTATCAGGCGGGGCTCGACCCCGCCGGGATCTCGACGCAGGAGGATGAGCTCGCCGCGCGCCTGGATCCGGTCGCGGGCGGGCGGCGCCTGGCCAACTACCTGCGCACGCTCGTGCTCGAGGCGCAGACGCTCGCGCGCGCGTGCGGGAAGTCCCACCTGCACAACCTCGAGCCGGAGGACCTCGTCGCGTTGACGATCGAGGCCGCAGCGATGGCGCGCGTGCCGCTCGCCGGCACGAGCTGGATCCCGGGCCGTACCGCCGGGGTGTAGCTAGCCGCTCGAAAACCGCCCCGCGGCCACCGCCGCGGCCACCAGCATCACCACCCCGTAGACCCCCGGCACGGCGCCGCCGGACGCGCCGAACGCCTGCGTGGCGAGCGCCGCGGCGACGGCGAAGTCGCGCATGCCGATCGTGAACGCGCCCGGGATCGCGCTCGCCCGGCGCGCGTCCACGCGCCGCCAAAGCCACGCCAGGCACGTGCACACGACCAGGAACGCCACGCTCGCGAGCAGCGCTGCGCCGAGGTGGTGGGCGCCGTGCGTGCCGCTGAGCGCCGCGTACACGAGCACAGCCACGGTCAGCGCCGCCAGACCCTCGCGCGCCGCGTCGGTGGCCGCGAAACGTGGGGCGAGCGCCGCACGGCTGCGCGCAGCGACGCCGACGAGCAGCGGCACGAGCACCACCAGCGCGAAGCGGATCAGCAGGTGTCCCGAGCTGACGTGCACGGTGCTGCCCGCCAGCCAGCCGATCGCCACCGGCCCGACGAGCGCGGCGAGGATCAGCGATCCGGTCACCACACCGAGCGCGATCGTGGCGTCGGCGCCGGCCAGCGCGACGAGCCCGACCGCGGCGACCTCCGAGGAGGACAGGCCGACCGCCAGCAGCCCGTCGCGCACGATCGGCGTGAACGGGCGCCCGAGCAGCCACGCGGCACCGACGAGCAGCGGCAGCGGCAGCAGCGACAGGACCACCACCGCGCGTGCGTGGTCGCGCAGGCGCGCGAGGTCGGCGAACGAGATGCCGAGCGCGGTCGCGAGCACGAGCAGCGCGAGCAGCAGGTCGGAGTGGGCGGCGAGCGTGGGGGAGGGGATCACAAGGCCGAGCACCGCGGCGAGCAGCGCCAGCGGCGTCAGCACCCGTGGCACGCTCGCGAGCAGGCGCAGCATCGCCTCGCTCAGCGCTCCGCGCCGAGCGCGCGCGTGAGCGTCGCCGCGCCGTCGCGCAAGTCGCCGAGCAGGCGTGTCGGGTCCTGCAGGCGGTTGGCCGGACCCTGCAGCCCGAGGATCGCCGCGAGCCCGCCGGCGCGGTCGAACACCGGGGCGGCGATCGCGTTGACATCCATCTCGCGCTCGCCGAACACCGTCCCGTAGCCGCGCTGGCGCACCGCCAGGATCTCGGCCGCCAGCCGCGCGCGGTCCGTGATCGTGCGCTCAGTGAGGGCGCGCAGGTCGCGCTCGCGCGGCAGCGGCCCGCCGCCGAACGCGAGCATCACCTTGCCCACGGCGGTCGCGTGCGCGACGCTCGGGCGCCCGAGTCGCGCCATGCTGACGACGCTCGACTGCGATGGCACCGAGTCGACCGTGATCGCCTCGCGCTCGCCCGGCACCGACAGCGTCGCCGTCTCGCCGGTGCGCTCCATCAGCTCGACCAGCACCGGGCGCGCGAGCGCGCGCAGATCCAGGCGTGAAAGCACACGGTCGGCGAGCGTCACCAGCCCCAGTCCCAGCCTGAACGGACCCTGGCCGTCGCGCTGCACCATGCCGGCGCCCTCCAGCGTGCCGAGCAGCCGCGAGGCGGTGCTCGGGCTGACGCCGATGCGCCGCGCCAGCTCGTTCACGCCCAGGTCCTGCTCGCTCTCGCGCAGCGCGTCGAGCAGCGCCAGCGCGCGCGCGACCGAGGCGACCGGCCGCGCCGGCTTCGATTGGTGTTGCGCCATCGGCAACAGTATTGCGCTTTGCGTTACGGGTGTCTAGTATGCCGCCGATGTCGTTCGTCCTTGAGTGCCCGCACTGCGGCGTCCGCGAGGTCGCGGACTTCGCGTTCGGCGGAGAGCTCAGCAGCCGGCCAACCGAGGCGCCGTCGCTGCGTGAGCTGTGCGAGTACAACTACTTCCGTCGCAACGTCGCCGGCGTGCAGCGCGAGTGGTGGTACCACCGTTCTGGTTGCCGCACCTGGTTCCAGGCCGAACGCGACACGCGCACCAACCACGTGCTGCGCGTGTGGCTCCCGGGCGAGCTCGACGACGGCGGCGTGGCGACCGAGGGGGCGGCGTGAGCGGCGCCGGCGCCCGGCGAGCGGAGCTCGCACGATGAGCCGGCTGCCGCCGCAGCCCGGCGAGCGCGTGCAGCGCAGCGAGACGCTCAGCTTCACGTTCGACGGCAAGCCGGTCACGGCGCTGCGCGGCGACACGATCGGGTCGGCCCTGTTCGCGGCCGGGCGGCGCACGTTCTCGCGCAGCTTCAAGTACCACCGCCGCCGCGGCCTGATGTGCTGCGCGGGCAACTGCCCCAACTGCATGGTGGCGGTCGACGGCGCGCCCGGGATCCGCGCGTGCACCGAGCCGGTGCGCGAGGGCATTCGCGTCGAGCACCTCAACGCCGAGCCCGGGCTCGAGCTCGACGCGATGGCCGTCACCGACGTGCTCGGCGGCCCGTTCACGCCGCCCGGCTTCTACTACAAGACGTTCATCCGGCCGCGGCGGTTGTGGCCGCTGTACGAGTGGGTGCTGCGCCACGCGGCCGGCCTCGGCCGGCTGCCCCAGCGCCAGGCCGAGCGCGAGTGGCGCACCGAGTACCGGCGTCGCCACACCGACGTGCTCGTCGTCGGCGCCGGCCACGCCGGACTCAGCGCGGCGATCGCGGCGGCCGAGCTGGGCGCCGACGTGGTGCTCGCCGACGAGGGGCCCGAGCCGGGCGGGCGCCTGCTGTGGGAAGGCGGCCACGAGCAGGCGCGGGCGCTCACCGCGCGGGCGCGCGAGGCCGGTGTCGAGATCCTCTGCTCGGCTCCCGCGCTCGGACACTTCGACGGTCTCGTCCCGGTGTGGCAGGGCGACACGCTGCATCAGGTGCGCGCGCGCCAGCACGTGTATGCGACCGGCGCCATCGAGCAGCCGCTCGTGTTCGCAGGCAACGACCTGCCCGGCGTGATGCTCTCGAGCGGCGCCTGGCGGCTGGCGGCGCTGTACGGGGTCAAGCCGGGCACGCGCGCCGTGCTCGCCAGCACCTCCGATCGCGGCCTGCTCGCGGCGCGTGCGCTACGAGCGCTCGGCGTCGAGCTGCTCGCCGTCGCGGACCTGCGGCCGACGCCGTCGCCGCTGGCCCAGACGCTGCGCCTGCAGGGCGTCGAGCTGCTCCAAGGCTGGACGATCACGGGCGCCAGCGGGCGGCGCGCGGTGGAGGGCGTCACGCTCGCGCCGGTCGCCGACGTGGCCGGCCTCGGCGCTCCCGGCGCGTCTGGCGCCTCTGGCGCTGGTCAGCGCCAGCTGAGCTGCGACCTGGTGCTCGTCTGCGGCGGTGAGGCTCCCGCCACGGCGCTGCTGTCTCAGGCCGGCGGGCGCACCGAGTACGACCCCGAGCGCGGCCACTTCCGCCTCGCGGAGCTGCCCCCGGGCGTGTGGGCGGCAGGCGATCTCGCGGGCGAGGGTCAGGTGGGTGAGGGCCAAGCGGGCGCCGGTCGCGCGGGCGCCGGCCGCGAGCTTTCGGCGGCCACATCCGGTGAGCGTGCTGGCCTCGCAGCCGCGCACGCGCTCGGGCTCGGCGACGAGGTGTCGGTCGCGCGCGGCGCCGAGCTGGACGCGCTCGCGCTCGACGCCATCCACGGCGAAGCAGCCGAGGCAGCCGACACGGCCGTCCCACCGGCGCTCGCGCCGGGCGGGCCGAGCAAGAGCAAGGCGAAGGGCAAGGCGTTCACGTGCTTCTGCGAGGACGTCACCGCCAAGGACATCCATCGCGGCGTGCAGGAGGGCTATGACTCGATCGAGCTGTGCAAGCGCTTCACGACCGTGACGATGGGCCCGTGCCAGGGGCGCATGTGCCAGCTGTCATCGATCCGGCTGATGTCCGCAGAGACCGGCCAGGGGCTCGAGCAGATCGGCACGACGACCGCGCGCCCGCCTTGGTCGACGGTGCCGCTCGGCGCGCTCGCGGGTCGGCCGATCGAGCCGGCCAAGCGCTCTGCGATCCACGGCGCGCACCGTGAGCTCGGGGCGAGCATCAAATGGGCGGGCGACTGGCGGCGCGCGTATGACTACGGCGACCCCGAGGGTGAGGCGCTGAACGTGCACACGGCCGCTGGCCTGATCGACGTCTCGACGCTCGGCAAGCTGCTCGTGCGCGGCCCGCAGGCGGGGGAGTTCCTTGATCGCCTGTACCCAAACCGGCTCTCCAACCTGAAACCGGGGCGGGTGCGCTACGGCGTGCTGACCTCAGACGCCGGCCGGATCATGGACGACGGCACGATCACGCGGATCGACGAGGACACGTTCTACGTGACGACGACCTCCAGCGGCGCGGGCGCCGTCGAGCAGTGGTTTTCGTGGTGGCTCGCCGACTGGCAGCTCGACGTGCAGCTCAGTGACGTCACGCAGGCGCTGTGCGCGGTCAACCTCGCCGGTCCGCGCGCGCGGGACATCCTCACGCGCCTGACCGACGCCGACTGCTCGCCGGAGGCGTTCGCGTACCTCGACTCACGCCAGGCCCGCGTGGCCGGCGCAGGCGCGCTGCTGATGCGCATCGGCTTCGTCGGCGAGCTCGGCTATGAGATCCACTTCCCCGCCGCGTATGGCGAGGACGTGTGGAACGCGATCCTGCGCGCCGGCGAGGCGGACGGCATTCGTCCGTTCGGCCTCGAGCCCCAGCGCATCCTGCGTCTGCAGAAGCAGCACATCATCGTCGGCCAGGACACCGACTCCGAGTCGACGCCGTACGGCGCGGGCATGCCGTGGGCGGTCAAGCTCGACAAGGACGAGCAGTTCATCGGTCGCTGGGCGCTCGCGCACGCCGCCGAGACTCCCGCCGAGACGGTGCTGGTGGGCTTCACGGTCTCGAACGGCCACCTGCCGACCGAGGGCGCGGTCGTGCTCGACGCGCGCGGCGGCGCCGCCGGGCAGGTGACGAGCGCGCGCCGCTCGCGCCAGCTGGAGCGCGTGATCGGCATGGCGTGGGTGCCGAGCGCGTTTGCCAATGACGGCCAGATCATCGCGATCTCCGACAACGGCGCGCGCGTGGCGGCCTCGGTCGTGACCGAGCCGTTCCACGACCCCGCCGGGGAGCTGCTGCGCTCGTGAGGGAGCCCGAGGGAGCCATGAGCCTCGCGTTCCTCAGCCCCGACGCCACGTCCTCGCGCGAGCTGCACGCGCGCTCGCCGATGGAACGCCTCGCCGTCGCCGCCGGCGCGCGGATCGCGCGCGTCGAGGGCTGGAACGTGCCGAACGCTTACAGCGAGCCGGGCACCGAGTGGGGGCGGCTGACCAAGACGGTCGGCTTCGTCGACCGCTCGAGCCTCGCCAAGCTCGAGCTCCAGGCCGAGCCCGCGGCGCTCGCGCGGATCGTCGCGCAGGCGACCGATCAGAGATCAGCCAGCGGGCTTACGCTCGAGCCCGGGCTCGCCGGCCGCTCCGCGAGCGAGGACTCGGACGGGACGTGGTGGTGCCCGGTGACGCCCGGCCGCGTGCTCGTGCTCAGCGACCCTGCTGTCGGCGTGTCCGTCCGCGATGCGGTGACGCGCGCGGCCGCGGATGCGCAGGGCACGGTCAGCGTGCTCGACGTCACGTGCGGCCTGGCCGCACTGTCGCTGATCGGACCGCAGGCGCGCGAGCTGCTCGCGCGCTTCTGCGCGATCGACGTGCGCCCGGCGCTCGCGCCGCCGTGCGCGTTTCGCCCCGGCTCGGTCGCGCGCACGCCCGGCTACGTGCTCGTCGAGCGAGACGGCCGGCTGCTCGTGCTCGTCGGCTGGGCGCTGGGGGAGTACCTGTGGCAGGTGGTCGCCGACGCGGCCGCGCAGCTCGGCGGCGGGCCCGTCGGCGCCGAAGCGCTGACCCACCTGGTGGAGTCGGCCGATGCGTGAGATCTTTCGCCCCGGGCGCATGTGGCGGCGGCCCGCCGAGCTGAGCGATTCCTACGACGTGGTGATCGTCGGCGGCGGCGCGCACGGCCTTGCGACCGCCTATTACCTCGGCCAGCTCGGCGTGAAGAACGTGGCCGTGCTCGAGCAGGGCTACATCGGCTCGGGCGCCGCCGGGCGCAACACGACGATCCTGCGCTCCAACTACAAGACGCCCGAGGGCGCGCGCTTCTACGACGCGAGCATCAAGCTCTACGAAGGCCTGTCGTCGGAGCTCGACTTCAACGTGCTGTTCTCGCAGTGCGGCCACCTGACGCTCGCGCACTCCGACCGGGCGATGTTCGTGATGGCCAACCGCGCCGAGGTCAACCGCCTGCACGGGATCGACTCGCAGCTGGTGGACGCGGCCGAGGTCAAGCGCCTGTGCCCGCAGCTGAACGTCTCCGAGGACGTCACCTACCCGATCCTCGGCGCTCTCTATCACCCGCCCGGCGGGATCATCCGCCACGACGCGGTCGTGTGGGGCTACGCGCGCGGCGCCGACCGCGCGGGCGTGGAGATCCACCCGTACACGAAGGTCGAAGGCTTCGAGCGGGCCGGCGACGGGCGCATCACGGCGGTGCGCACGAGCCGCGGCACGGTCAAGGCCGGTCAGGTGATCAGCGCGACGGCCGGCTGGAGCACGCTCGTGTGCGCGCTGGCGGGCATCGAGCTGCCGATCACGACGCACATCCTGCAGGCGTGCGTGACCGAGCCGGTGAAGCCGCTGCTGGATGTCGTGATCGTCTCCTCGCAGATGCACGTGTACATCTCCCAGTCCGATCGCGGCGAGTTCGTGATGGGCTCGGAGATCGAACCGTGGACGACCTATCGCATGCAGGGCACGCTCAACTTCCTGCAGGACCTCACGCGCCACACGCTCGAGCTGTTCCCGCAGCTCGAGCACGCGCGGCTGCTGCGCAGCTGGGCGGGGCTGTGCGACCTCTCGCCCGACTACAGCCCGATCCTCGGCCGCACCGCGGTCGAGAACTTCCACGTCAGCGCCGGCTGGGGGACGTACGGCTTCAAGGCCGCGCCGATCGTCGGCAGGACGCTCGCCGAGCTGATCCACAGCGGGCGCACGCCGGAGCTGATCGCGCCGTTTGCGCTCGAGCGCTTCTACGAGGACAAGCTCGTGTCAGAGCTCGCGGCGGCGGCGGTCAGCCACTGATGGCATACCTCGGCTCGCACACCGGGCGCGGGGCCGACCACACGGCGCGCCTCTTGATCTCCTGTCCCGACGGGCCCGGGATCGTGGCGGCGGTCTCGCGCTTCCTGTTCGAGCAGGGGGCCAACATCGTCACCTCCGACCAGCACTCCACCGATCCCGAGCACGGCAGCTTCTTCATGCGCTCGGCCTTCTACCTGCCGGCGATCGACGACGATCGCGCCGCGTTCGAGGCGGCGTTCGGCGAGCTCGCGCAGCAGTTCGCGATGCAGTGGCGGATCGCCTACGCGCGCGACCGCCGCCGCGTCGCGCTGATGGCCTCGCGCGAGGACCACTGCCTGCTCGACCTGCTGTGGCGCAATCGCCGCGGCGAGCTGGACATGGACGTCACGTGCGTGATCTCCAACCACGAGCTCCTCCGCGACGACGTGCAGGCGCTGGGCGTTCCGTTCGTGCACATCCCCGTCACCCGCGAGACCAAGCCGCAGGCCGAGCAGCTGGCGCTCGACGAGCTTGCCGGTCGCGCCGAGCTGCTCGTGCTCGCGCGCTACATGCAGATCCTCTCCGGTGACTTCCTGGCGCGAGTCGGCTGTCCGGTGATCAACATCCATCACTCGTTCCTGCCGGCGTTCGCCGGCGCCGAGCCCTACCGGCACGCGTACGAGCGCGGCGTCAAGCTGATCGGCGCGACCGCCCACTACGTGACCGAGGAGCTCGACGAGGGGCCGATCATCGAGCAGGACGTGCAGCGCGTCGGGCACCGCTACACGGTCGCGGACCTCGAGCGCGTGGGGCGCGACCTCGAGCGGATGGTGCTCGCGCGCGCCGTGCGCAGCGAGCTCGACGACCGCGTGCTCGTGCACGACGGGCGCACGATCGTCTTCTGAGTGCTCCCCACAGGGCGGCGAGCCGGCCGTCAGCCGCGGATGATGACGCCGAAGTCCTGCGTATAGATCGCGCCGGGCTGGCCGTGCGCGAGCGACGCGGGCGGGTGCGGCACGACGCCGATGCCGGTTTCGCGGTAGTTGGCGTCGAGGATGTTCGCGCGGTGCCCCGGCGAGGCCATCCAGGCGGCGACGATCGCGCGCGGCGTGGCCAGGTAGAGCGTGCCCCAGGCGATGTTCTCGCCGACTTCGTAGCCGACGCGCGAGCTCGAGATGTAGCCGACGGCGCGCAGTCGCGCGAGCGGCGTCACGCCCCCCGGACCGACGTGTTCGAAGTAGTCGTCGAAGGCCATGCTCTGGCTGTGCGTCTGCGCGGCGCGCCGCATACGCGCGTTCGGGCGCAGCGGCCGCTCGCCGGCGGCGGCGCGTTCGCGGTTGACCAGGCACAGCGTGGCGGCGCGGATCAGGGTGACGTTGCTCGCCGTCGGCGTCAGTCCCGCGTGCGCGCAGCCAACGTGGCGCGCCGAGCTGTGGGCGTGCTTCTGCGCGGCGAGCGCGGGCGATCCCCCCGCGCAGGCGGCGAGCACGAGGGCGCCCGTGAGGAGCAGGCGGCGGAGACGTACGGCTTCCACGTCGGACGCATCGGACCGTCAGGACGTGACCCTTAGCGCTGCAAGACAACTCTGGACGGGTGTTCGAGCGTGGGCGCCACGGGCGCGCAGGGCGCCGGTGCGTGCGGACGGTGCGGTGGCTGCGGGTGTTCCTGCCTGGCGGTGCCGCTACAGCCCGAGCGTGCGCCCGAGGATTTCGCGCATGATCTCGTCGCTGCCGCCGCCGATCGGCCCGAGGCGCGCGTCGCGGGCGGCGCGCTCGATGAAGTACTCGCGCATGTAGCCGGCGCCGCCGTGGATCTGCAGGCAGGCGTCCATCAGCTCGAAGCACGCGCGCTGCGTGAGCAGCTTGGCCATCGTGACCTCCTGCAGCGGGTCCTCGCCGGCGACGAAGCGCCGCAGCGCGTCGTGGGTGACGCAGCGGCAGGTGTACACGGAGGTGGCGAGGTCGGCGAGCTTGTGGCGGATCGCCTGGTGGCCGGACAGTGGCCGCCCGAACGCCTGGCGCTCGCGCGCGAACTGCGCGGTGCGCTCCCACGCGAGCGTCATCGCGCCGACGGCGCCGAGCGCCATCGCCAGGCGCTCCCACTGGAAGTTGGCCATGATCAGCTTGAAGCCCTCGTTGAGCTCGCCAAGCAGGTTCTCCTCGGGCACGAACACGTCCTGGTAGCTGATCGTGGCGGTGTCCGACGCGTGCCAGCCGAGCTTGTCGAGCTTCGAGGACTCGACGCCGTCGCTGCGGTCGACGATCAGGAACGAGATGTCGTGGTGCCGGGTGGGTGGGCTCTTATCCTTGGTCTTCACGGCGGTGACGATGAAGTGCGCGCGCACGCCGTTGGTGATGTAGGTCTTCTCGCCGTTTACGACCCAGCCGCCGTCAACGCGCTCGGCGCGGGTGGCGATCGCGGCGACGTCCGAGCCGGCGCCCGGCTCGGTGATGCCGAGCGCGCCGATCAGCTCGCCGCGGATCGACGGCACCAGGTAGCGCTGCTTCTGCTCCTCTGTCCCGAACTTCCAGATCGGCGGCGTGGCGATGTTGATGTGCGCGCCGATGCCCGCCGCGGTGCCGCCCGAGCCCACGCGCGCCATCTCCTCGCACATGACCGCCTCGTGCAGGTAGTCGCCGCCCTGCCCGCCGTACTGGACCGGGTACTTCAGCCCGAGCAGGCCCTGCGCGGCGAGCTTCGGGAATACCTCGTCAGGGAACCAGCACTCCCGCTCCCACTGCTCCGCGTGCGGCGCGAGCTCGCGGTCGATGAAGCCGCGGATCGACTGTCGCAGCTGTTCGTGCTCGTCGGAGAAGGGGGGGGAGGATGTCGCCATCAGGATCGACAGGGGAGATTGTATGCCTGATATTGCCGCATCAGGCTATATTGATTGCGTGCATAGGACAACATTGGATATTGATGAGGATATGCTCGCGAAAGCCAGGGAGATACTGGGGACGCGCGGCGTGAAGGACACAGTGGACGAGGCGCTGCGCGAGGTAGTGCGGCGCGAGGCGGGCAAGCGGCTGATCGCGTGGCTCAAGGAGAACGAGGATCTGAGCAACCCCGAGATCATGGACCGCGCGTGGCCGCCGCCGCCCATCATCTCGTAGACAACAGCGTCTTGACCCGCACGGCGAAGGCGCCCGTGGCGGCGCGGATCGAGCCGATGATCATGTCGGGGACGCTGGCGATCTGCTCGATGACAGACCTCGAGCTCCTGTTCGGCGCCCGTTCCGGCAAGGAGCACAGAGCTCGGCGAGAAGAGATCGGCCTGCGCTTCGCTCACGTCGCGATTGATCAGTCGGTGATGGATCGCGCCTTGGAAGTTCAGGGACTGCTTGCCGACCAAGGTCAGCACCGCGGCGCGAACGTCCCCGACCTGGTTGTCGCGGCCGCGGCCGAGCGGGCGGGGCTGACGGTCCTGCACTACGACGCCGACTTCGAGCTGATCGCGACGGTCACGCAGCAGCCGACCGAGTGGGTCGTGCCGCGTGGCTCGGTCGACTGAGCCGGGCGGGGCGTCGCAGCCATCGCTGTGGAGCTGTTCCGGTAGGCGCATGCGCCTACCGGCGGGGCCGCACATGTGCGGCCCCAAAGCGGGGCCGCATGCGGCGTGAGGACCGAGGATGATCCTCTGGCGATGGACGAGGCGACTGCGATCGACGCCGCCCTGGAGCCTGCGCCGCGGGCGAGGAGAGCGTTGGCCGATCTGATCGACACGGCCGTGATGGCGCTCCCCGCGGTCCTCTACTGGCGCCGAGCATGGCGTGCCCGCAAGTCCGGCCAGCAGGCTGCCAGCCCGCCACGCTGGACGCGCGCGCTCGGGCCGGCGGTGACCGTCCTCGGCGAGCAGGTCGGGACGCCGGGAGCGTGGATCATGGGCGTGCGCACTGTCGACCGCAGGACCGGCAGGCGGATCGCGTTGTGGCGCACGCTCGCGGTGGCGCTCGCGCGGGTCGCCACGCAAGTGCTCAGCCGGCGCCTGACGCCGCGCCCGGCGGTGCCCTCGGATGCCGAGCATCAGCAGCGGCGGCGCCAAGTCGAAGCGATCGAAGCCCGCCACCCGGACGACGAGGACGCGCGCAACGCCGAGCTGATGCGCCACTACGCAGAGCACCGCATGAACGTCACCATCGGCATCTGGCCCCCGCTCGCAGCCGCCCTGGGATCGACGCTCGTGAATCGTAGCCTCCGCCGCCGGCTCGCGCCGACGCTCGTCGTCTCGCGCCGCCCGGCTGAGCGGCCGCCGTCGCCTCACAGCCCGTAGGAGCGGCCGATCACGTCGAGCATGATCTCGTCGGTGCCCGCGCCGATGCGGTTCAGGCGCGCGTCGCGCCACACGCGCTCGACGCCGTACTCGCGCATGTAGCCCGCGCCGCCGTGGATCTGGATGCATTCGTCCGCCACTTCGCACAGCACGCGCGAGGCGTGCAGCTTGGACATCGAGATCTCGCGCACGGGGTACTCGCCGTTGTTGAAGCGCCACGCCGTGATGTAGGTCATCTGCCGCGCGGACTCGATTTTCGTCGCCATCTCCGCGAACTTGTGGCGGATCACCTGGAACTTGCCGATTTCGCGGCCGAACGCCTTGCGCTCGTGCGCGTACTGCAACGTGCGTTCGAAGCACTTCTGCGCACCCGCCACCATGCCGGCGGCGCCGATCAGGCGCTCGCCCTGGAGCTCCCACATGATGTGGTAGAAGCCCTTGCCGACCTGCCCGAGCACGGCGGACGCCGGCACGCGCACGTCCTGGAACGCCAGCAGCGCCGTGTCCGAGGCGTGCATGCCGAGCTTCTCCAGCCGCTTCTCGCGGATCACGCCCGGCGCGTCCATCGGCACCAGAAACAGCGTGAAGCCGTCGTAGCCGGCGTCCGGGTCGGTCTTCGTCACGAGCACGATCACGTCCGCGCGGTGGCCGTTGGTGATGTACGTCTTGGAGCCGTTGATGACGTAGTCATCGCCGTCTTTTACGGCTCGCGTCTTGATCCCTTTCACGTCCGAGCCGGCGTCCGGCTCGGTGATGCCCAGGCACAGGATCTTCTCGCCCTTGATCGCCGGCACCACCCATTCCTGCTTCTGCTCCTCCGTGCCGAACGCCAGGATCGGCGGCATCGCCATGTCCGTGTGCACCGCCAGGCCCATCGCCAGCCCGCCCGAGTTCGCGTTGGTGATCTCCTCCGCGAGCACCAGGCTCGTGTAGTAGTCGCCGCCCTGGCCGCCGTACTGCTCCGGCTTGTCCAAGCCCAGGAAGCCCAGTTCGCCCATGCGCGGGAAGACCGAGTCCGGGAACGTCGTCTCCTCCCATTCCTCAGCGTGCGGCGCCAGCTCTTTGATCGCGAAGTTGCGGATCGACTCGCGCAGCTGTTCGTGCTCGTCGGTGAAGATGAAGTGCTTGCGCTGGCTCTTGAAGTCTGGCTTCAGGACGCTCTCGGCGGTGGCGGCCATGGGGGCGGTCTCCTTGCTGGGTCTCGTGGCCGGTCGCTGCGGGGTGCGCCGGCGCGGTGGACCCGAGACGCTAACGTAGCTCGCTCGAAAAGTAAACAGTAGAGCTGTCTACTTTTCGCGACGCCCAGATCCCCACAAGGGACAATGCCGTATGGCAGAATGCGCCTCGGCCGGGCCGCCGCGGTCGGGCCGCGCGACGGCGACCGCGAGAGGGGGGTATGGCATGGAAGGCGTACGGAGACCGACCGCGCTGCAGGCAGGAGCAGTTGCCCTGCTGGCGCTCCTGGTGGCGTTCCTGTGTCCGGCTGCCCCCGCTCGCGCAGCCGCGCTCCCGCCCGATCTGGTCGCGCTCGAGCAGCAGATGGCGCAGCTGCAGGCCAACTCCGAGCGCTTCTCCTTTCAGGAGGAAGTCTCGCTCGGCGGCCTGTTCGGCCAGGGCGTGCCGTTCATCCTGCTGATCGCCGGCGACGGGGAAGCCAGCGACTCCCCGCCCGAGGCTACGGCTGTCGGCGGTCTGCTCGGCCTTCCCGAGGTGCAGACGCGGCTGATCGGCGACACCGCCTACAGCTACCGGAGCACCGCCGGGGAAATCGACGGCGGGCGTCCTTGGGTCAGCAGCCCGCGGAAGGAAGGAAAGGAAGGCTCGGGCCTCGACCCCGGCGGCATCCTCGACAACGATCAAGCGGGTCAGCAGGGCACTTACAGCAAGCTGATCGAAGAGCTCAACGGCGCGCTCAGCCTCGAAGAGTCCGGTCCCGCGACCGTCGACGGCCAGCGCGTCATCGAGTTCAACGCCACGCTCAATCCCGCGCCGTTCCTGGAACAGTTGAAGTCGCAGTCCAAGCAGCCGGAACATCCACTGAACTCGCTGCTCGAAACCTCGCCCGTGAGCGGCCCGAAGGCCCCGGCCAAGCCCGCGCCGCCGCCCAAGCTCGAACTGGAAGTGTTCATCGCCCCCAACGGCCTGCCCGTGCGGGCCAGGTTCACGTTCAGCGCCGAAGGCGCGACGATCGCCGTGCGCGTCGACACGCTCGCGATCAACATCCCCGTGCACGTGACGCCGCCGCCGCCCAAGCAGACGATCACCGAAGCGCAGCTCAAACAGATCGAACGACGGCGTGCCGCGCGCGAGCTCAAGCTCGCACTGCGAGCGTGTCGCCACCTGCATGGCAAGGCCGCGACGCGGTGTCGTCTGATCGCACACGCCAAGAGCCGCGTGCCCAGCTCAGAAGCCGTGACGCTGTGAGCTGAGCGGCGCGGGCGTCGGAAGGCGTCGGTAGGCTCACGCCCGCATGAGCGAGCGCACCGCCACGCGGCTGCCCCGGTGGTGGCCGCTGGCCGCACTGACGCTGCTCGCCGCCGCGCTGCGGCTGTCAACGCTCGACCTGCAGAGCTTCTGGCTCGACGAGGCGTTCACGCCCGTCAACGTCCTGCACCCGAGCCTGTTCGCCACGCTGCGAGAGGTCGCGCACACTGAGAACACGCCGCCGCTGTGGTACGTGCTCGTGTGGGCCGCTGCGCGCGTGCTGGGCACGGGCGAGGTCGCCCTGCGCCTGCCAAGCGCCCTGGCCGGCATCGCGGCTGTGCCCGTCGCCTGGGCGATCGGGCGCGAGCTGGAAGGCGCGCGCGGCCGCCGTGCCGCGATCGTCTGTGCCGCGCTCGTGGCGGTCAACCCGCTGTTCATCTGGTACTCCCAGGAGGCGCGCGCGTACGGGCTGTTCGTCTTGATGGCCGCGCTCGCGATGCTCTGCTTCCTGCGCGTCCAGCGCGAGCCCACGCGCGGGCGCGTGGCGGCCTTTGCGGTGGCGGGCGCACTGGCGCTGCTCAGCGAGTACTTCGCGGTGTTCCTGCTGATCCCGATGGTGCTCTGGCTGCTGTGGGAAAGACGCACGCGCGCGGCGGCGCTGCCGGCGACCGGCGCGCTGGCGATCGTCGGCGCGGCGCTCGTGCCGTTGATCCTCGCGCAGGGCGGGCGCAACACGGAATGGATCGCCGAATGGCCGCTCAAACAGCGGCTGGAGGCGATCGCCCAGTACTACCTCAGCGGCTATTCCGGCCTGCGACCGGACACCGGCGTCGGCGAAGTGCCGAAACCGCTCAGCCACGCGGTCGCGCTGCTCGTCGCGCTGCCGATCCTCGCCGGGCTCGGGCTCGGCCTGCGGCAAATGCGCGCGCGCCCGCAGTCGCCGCGCGCGGCGCTCGTGCCGCTGTCGATCGCCGCCTGCGGCGTCCTGATCCCGGTTCTGCTGGCGGTGCTCGGCGAGGACTTCCTCGCGCCGCGCAACGTCGTCGGCGCGATGGTCCCGCTGACCGCGCTGATCGCCGTGGTGGTCGTCTGGCCCGGCACCGGTCGCGCCGGGATCGCGATCGCCGCGACGATCGCGCTGGCGTTCCTCGTGATCTCGGTCGACGTCGACGTGAGCCCCAACCTGCAACGTGAAGACTGGCGGGGCCTGGCCAGCGAGCTCGCCCACGCCCCACGCGAGCGCGCGATCACCGCCGTCCAGTTCTACGGCTCTGCCCCGATCCAGTACTACCTGCCGACGTTTCACAGCCTGCAGCGCGGCAGCTCGGTCATCGTGCAGGAGATCGACGAGACCGACAACGGACCGGCCCACGCGTCCGACGTGCAGTCGCCCGCGCCGGGCTTTCGCCTGCGCGCACGCGTGGACGTCCGCGGCATGATCGCCTACCGCTTCGTGTCAGCGCTGCCGCAGCGCGTGTCCGAGGCGACGCTCGCGCGCGCCGGCCATACGCTCACGCTGGCCGCGACCGATGTGTTCGTCGCGCGCGGCTAGGCTAGGGCCAGAGATCTCCCTCGCCACATCACGCCCACAACCCGCACAGAGGCACGGCAGAGAGCCGGTCGCCGAAGCTGAGGGCTTGCTTCCCGGTATAGAGGACGACACCTGCCTTGAAGCGGGAGCCGAGCTTGTCGCGCAGATAGCTGAGTCCCGCGAAGTCTCCGGGTCGAACGCCCGCGGCTGTCTTGATCTCGACTCCGGCGACCTCGCCGCTGCCGAGCTCGAGGACGACATCGACCTCGCGCTGCTGCTTGTCTCGATAGTGAAAGAGAGTGGCGGGGTTCTCAGCCCAGCTGCGCTGTCTCGCCAACTCCATCACGGCGAATGTCTCGAAGATCGAGCCTGCGGAGGTCGGACTCCGGACGACGCTCGTGGCGTTGACGTTGGTCAAGTGCGCGAGCAGCCCAGTGTCGGTCATGTAGATCTTCGGAGTCTTCACCTGGCGGCTGCCGAGGTTCACGTGCCACGGCTGCAGACGCGCTACTAGAAAGAGGTCTTCCAGGATGCGAATCTGCGCCGACACGGTCTTGTGGTCCACGCCGAGCTCGCTTGCAATCGCGCGCGAGCTGAGAAGAGCGGCTGAGCGGGCCGCGACGATCCGCAGAAGTCGCTCGACGTTGGCCTCATCCCGCACATTCGCGACGTCCCGGAGGTCACGGCCGAGCATGCTTGACACGTAGCTTGTGAAGAAGCGCGCGCGACCCCGTCCGGTCCGGTCTTGAGCATCAGGAAAGCCACCGGCGACGATGCGCGCTGCGTATGCCTCGCGTCCCACCTCCGCGTCCTCGACGGGCGGGGCTTCGCCGGCGAACAGACGGTCGACAAAGCTCTCATGCCGGCCGATCAGCTCGCCCTGTGAGAAGGGCCAGAGGTGGACGTAGTCCACGCGCCCGGGCAGCGCGTCGGCAATCGTCGGGAGGGTGAGGAGGTTGGCCGAGCCTGCGAGCAAGAATTGGCCACGTTCGTTGTTCGTATCGACGCGCTCCTTGATCGCCAGCATCAGATCGGGCGCGCGCTGAACCTCATCGATCACCGCCGAACCCGATATGCGCGCAACGAATCCGGTCGGGTCCTCCAATGCCGAGCGGCGAGTGGCCTCGTCATCGAGGGTCAGGTACAGCGCCGGGTGCTCTTGTCCGGCGATCGCGCGGGCTAGGGTGCTCTTGCCAGCCTGCCGTGGCCCCAACAGGCAGACCGCCCTCGCTTCGGCGAGTGCCTCCACGACAGTCGCTCGGATATGGCGGTCTATGAAGGATGTGGGCATGTGCTTCAGGGTACCCGTGGTGGCGGACAAATGGGGAATACGCCGCCGGACAAATGGGGAGTTCTAAGGCGGGCGGATGGGGAGTATGGCTCAGCCCAGGCGGACATTCTCGCGCCGGGGGTCCCAGTGACGGTCAAGGCGCCATTCCCTCCCACGCAAAAGTAAACAGTAGCGCTCCCTACTTCCCACCCGCACGCGATCAGGGTAGGATGCGCCGGTGCCAACGGACAAGGTTCTCTACGACGTCGCCGACGCGGGCATCGCGACGATCACGCTCAACGACCCGGACACGCGCAACGCGCTCTCGCCGGAGCTGCTCGCCGGCCTGATCGCCGCGTTCGAGCGCGCGCGCGAGGACGCGGACGTGCGCTGCGTGGTGCTCGCGTCCTCGCACGCGAAGACGTTCTCCTCCGGCGCGAGCCTCGGCGGGTTTGGCGCCGACGCGCCGCTCGTGGACAAGCACTTCGGCTCCGAGCGCTTCGTCGGCCTGTTCAAGCTGATCGGAGCGCTGGGCAAGCCGACCGTGTGCGCGGTCCGCGGCCATGTGCTCGCGGGCGCGCTCGGGATCGCGCTGGCGTGCGACTTGATCCTCGCCTCCGAGGAGGCCACGTTCGGCACGCCGGAGATCAACGTCGGCACGTTCCCGTTCATGATCATGGCGCTGATCTACCGCAACGTGCCGCGCAAGAAGGCCAACGAGCTGCTGCTGCTGGGCGAGCGCTGGAGCGCGCAGGAGGCGCTCGCGGCGGGCATCGTCAACCGCGTCGTCGCGGACGCCGAGCTCGACGCGCTCGTCGCCGACTGGGCGGGCAAGCTCGCCGGCCGCTCGCCCGTGATCATGCGCCTGGGCAAGGAGGCGATGCGCCGCCAGCTCGACATGCCGCTCGACGACGCCCTCGACTACCTGCGCGCGCAGCTCAGCCTGGCACTTTCGACGGAGGACATCGTCGAGGGCGTCACCGCGTTCTTCGAGAAGCGCGAGCCGCAGTGGAAGGGTCGCTGATGAGCCCCCGCAAAGCCGCGACGCCGCCCGCCGACGCCCCGCCCGAAGCGCCCGCGACGCCGCCGAGCTCGCTGCTGCGCCCGCTGGTCGAGGACCTCGAGGCGCGCCGCGCGCGCATTCGCCTGGGCGGCGGCGAGGAGAAGATCGCCGCGCAGCATGCGCGCGAGAAGCTCACCGCGCGCGAGCGCATCGCGCTGCTGATCGACACCGATCCCGGCACGGGCAAGAGCACGTTCGTCGAGCTCGGCATCCACGGCAAACCGCACTTCTCCCAGCGCGCGATGGACGGCGTCGACGCGCCGGCCGACGGCGTGATCACCGGCTACGGCAAGGTCGCCGGCAGGCTGACCGCCGTGTGCGCGTATGACTTCACGGTGATGGCCGGCTCGATGGGCATGACCGGCGAGCTCAAGGTCACGCGCCTGCGCGAGCTCGCGCTGCGCGAGCGCATCCCGTTCGTGTGGCTGCTGGACTCCGCGGGCGCGCGCGTGCAGGAGGCGGCGGGCGCGATGTTCGCAGGCTCCGGGCACCTGTTCCGCGAGGAGGTCGTGATGAGCGGCGTGATCCCGCAGGTGGCGGCGCTGATGGGCCCGTGCGCCGCCGGCACCGCCTACATCCCCGGTCTCGCCGACTTCGTGCCGATGGTCAAGGGCCGCGGCTCGATGGCGCTGGCGGGGCCGCACCTGGTGCGCGCGGCCGTCGGCGAGGACGTCACGCAGGAGGAACTGGGCGGCTCGCGCGTGCACTGCCGCAAGTCGGGCGTCGGCGACATGGAGGTGGCCGACGACGAGCAGTGCATCGAGCGGATCAAGCAGTACCTCTCCTACATGCCGCAGAACTGCGAACAGAAGGCGCCGATCCTGCCGGTGAGCGACCCGATCGACCGGCGCGAGGAGGAGCTGCTGGACGTGCTGCCGGAGTCCAACCGCAAGCCGTATGACATGTACGAGGTGATCCGCCGGATTGTCGACGACGGCGAGTACTTCGACATGAAGGGCCAGTGGGCGAAGACGATCATCACCTGCTTCGCGCGCTTCGGCGGCCGCCCGGTCGGGATCGTCGCCAACCAGCCCAAGCAGCTCGGCGGGATCCTCGACAACGACTCCGCCGACAAGGCCGCGCGCTTCGTCAACCTGTGCAACGCGTTCGCGATCCCGCTGGTGTTCATCCAGGACGTGCCCGGCTTCATGGTCGGCACGAAGGTCGAGGCCGAAGGCATCATCCGCCACGGCGCCAAGATGCTGTACGCGGTCGCCAACGCGACCGTGCCGAAGATCACCGTGATCACGCGCAAGGCCTACGGCGCCGGCTACTACGTGATGAACGGGCGCGCGTACGAGCCCGACCTGATCGTCGCGTGGCCGAGCGCCGAGATCAGCGTGATGGGCGCCGAGGGCGTCGTCGAGATCGCCTTCCGCAAACAGGTCGACGCCGCCGAGGACCCGGCCGCGAAGAAGGCCGAGCTGATCGAGGGCTTTCGCAAGATCTTCGACGTGTACGTGGCCGCCGGCAACGACGTCATCGACGACGTCATCGACCCGCGCGAGACGCGCGAGACGATCTGCCGGGCGCTGGAGATGTCCGCCGGCAAGAAGATCGAGCGGCCGTGGAAGCGACATGGGGTCGTGCCGGTATGACTCGTTGCGTCGGCCGTATAACTATGGCTATACATTCGTCGTCAAGCGATACAAGGTAAGGAGCGCCGATGAGCCTCGATGACCCGGTCGTGATCACGTGCTCGATCTCGGGGGCGATCGCCAACCGCGAGCAGTGCCCTGCGATCCCGTACACGCCGCAGGAGTATGCGGCGGAGGCGCGGCGGATCGTGGACGAGGGCGGCGTGCACATCCACATCCACGCGCGCAAACCGGACGGCACGCCGAGCTATGAGATCGAGGACTTCCAGGCGATCACCGACGCGATCCGCGCGGAGGTGGGCGACGCGGCGATCGTCAACTACTCGACGGGCACGATCGGCGTGCCGGTGGCCAAGCGCATCGAATACCTGCGCGCGTGTCGCCCGGAGGTAGCGGCGCTGAACATGGGCTCGATGAACTACGCCAAGTACTCGAAGTCCAAAAAGCAGTTCGTCTTCAACATGGTCTTCGCGAACCCGTTCGGCGAGATCATCGAGCTGCTGGAGGCGATGAACGAGCTTCACATCAAACCCGAGCACGAGTGCTTCGACGTCGGCCACGTGGGCAGCCTCGCGCCGCTGATCGACATGGGCGTGCTGAAAGAGCCGCTGCACGTGGACTGCGTGATGGGCGTCGTCGGGGGGATCCCGCCGACCGCGCGCAACCTCGCGGCGATGGTCGACAACATCCCCGCGGGCTCGCATTGGGGCGTGATCGGGATCTCGCGCGACCAGTGGATGCTCGTGTCGGCGGCGCTGACGCTCGGCGGCTCGATCCGCGTCGGCCTGGAGGACAACCTGTACCTGCCGGGCGGCGAGATGGCCTCCTCCAACGGCGAGCTGATCGCGAAGGCGAGGCAGATGACCGAGGACGTGGGACGCAGGCCGGCCACCGTCGAAGAGGCCCGCGCGATGCTGGCGATCCCGCAACGCGGGGGGAGCTCGGCGTGAGCCTCCCGCTTGAGGGCATTCGCGTCCTCGACCTGTCGCGCCTGCTGCCGGGCGGCTTCTGCTCGCTGCTGCTGGCGGACTTCGGCGCGGACGTGGTCAAGGTCGAGGACACCGGCATGGGCGACTACATCCGCTGGTCGCCGCCCTTTTATGAGGGCGCCCACAAGACCGCCGCATCGGCTCTGTTCCTGTCGCTGAACCGTAACAAGCGCTCGATTCGCCTCGACCTCAAGAGCGACGGCGGGCGCGAGGCGCTGCTGAGGCTTGTGCGCGAATACGACGTGGTGCTGGAGTCCTTCCGCCCGGGCGTGCTCGAGCGCCTGGGGGTCGGCTACGAGCGCATGCGCGACGAGAACCCCGGTGTCGTGTACTGCGCGATCAGCGGCTACGGCCAGGACGGCCCCAAGCGGGGCGCCTCCGGCCACGACATGAACTACCTGGGCCTGGTCGGCCTGCTGGGGCTCACCGGCGAGCACCGCGGCGAGCCCGTCCAGGCCGCCGGGCAGATCGCGGATCTCGGCGGCGGCGCGCTGATGGCGGCGTTCGGGATCATGGCCGCGCTGCGCGAGCGCGACGGGTCGGCTGCCCGGCCCGGCTCGGGCGAGGGCCAGCTCGTCGACGTCTCGATGACCGACGGAGCGCTGTCGTGGCTGGCGATGGTGGCGGCGGCGTACTTCGCCGAGGACATGGTTCCCCGCCGGGGCGATCTCCCGCTCGCGGGATCGCTGATCTGCTACCGGCCATACGAGTGTGCCGACGGCTGGGTGTCCCTCGGTGCGCTCGAGCCCAAGTTCTGGCAGGCGTGGTGCAGGGGCGTGGGCCACGAAGAGCTGATCGCCGCTCAGTTCGAACACCCGGGCTCGGAGGTGCACCAGAAGGTGCAGAAGATCTTCAAGGCGCGCACACGTGACGAATGGGAGGCCTTCGCCCGCGAGCACGACTGCTGCCTGGAGCCGATCCTCGAGCTCGACGAGGCGCTCTCCTCGGAGCTCGTGCGCGAGCGCGGGATGGTGGTCGAGCTCGAGCAGCCCGGGGCCGAGCGGCCGGTGCGCCAGCTGGGCGTGCCGGTCAAGCTCACCCGCACTCCTGGCGAGCACGCGCGACTGCCGGGGCCGGCGCTGGGCGAGCACACGGAGGAGGTGCTGCTCGCGGCGGGCTACACCCAGGAGCAACTCGCCGTCCTGCTCGCCTCGGGTGCGGCGGCGGGGCCCGCCGAGGCTCCGGCAGGAGCCAGCTTCCGAGCGTGAGCGCGCATCCGCCGCTGCTGAGGATGAGCGAGCTGGCCGAGCGCTCGGGCGTGAGCGCGGGCACGATCCGCTACTACCTGCGCGAGGGGCTGCTCGGCGCGGGCGAGGACGTCGTCAGGACCAGCCGCAACATGGCCTACTACCCGCCCGACTACGTGCAGCGGATCGTGCTGATCAAGCGCCTGCAGGAGGAGCGATTCATGCCGCTGCGCGTAATCCGCAGCGCGCTCGAAGAGGATCCCGACCGCCTGCGCGCGCTGATCGAGCTCGAGGACCGCATCCTCGAGCGGGCGCTGATCACCGCCGAGGACCGCAGCCGCGTCTCGCGCAAGCTCGTGCACGAACGCTACGGCGTCCCGCGCAACGTGCTCGCGCGCCTGGCCGACCTGGGCGTGCTGACGCCCAGCAAGCGCGGCTACGACCGCGACGACGTGAAGATAATCGAGGCGATCGCCAACTTCCGCGCGGGCGGCTACGACGAGGCGCTCGGGTTCACCGTGTACGACACGCTGCGCTACCGCAAGGCGCTGGAGCCCCTGGTGGAGGAGGAGGTGCGCGCGCTGCTCGACCGCCTCGCCGGCGAGGTGGAGGTCGAGCGCGCGATGGAGATCGTCGCCGCCGGCACCGAGCCGCTGCGCGAGCTGATCGGCGCGATGCACTCGAAGCTGCTGCTCGCGGCGCTGCGCCGCCACAGCGGACGCACAGCCTCCTGACGCGGCGCGGGCGTTATGCTTGGCGCTGTTGACTGACCAGTCAATCTACGCCCTGGTGGCTCCTCCAGGGAATCTGCGGGAGCGGATCCCGCGGGAGGGAATGCGCTCTTGAAGGTCGCGGCAGTCCAGCTCAACTCCAGCGCCGATCAGGTCGCGAACATGGCTCACGCGGACCGTCTCACGCGTGCCGCCGCGGCCGACGGGGCGAAGCTGATCGTACTGCCCGAGAAGTGGACGGCGATGGGCTCACACGAGGACCAGCGCGCGGGCGCCGAGGCGCTCGACGGCGCGGCCGTCGGCTGGGCGCGCGCGATCGCACGCGAGCTCGGCGTCGATCTCGTGGCGGGCTCGATCCTCGAGCGCGTCCCCGGGCAGTCGAAGCTGGCCAACACATCCGTGCACGTGAGCCCCAGCGGCGAGGTGCGCGCGCTGTACCGCAAGATGCACATGTTCGACGTCGAAGTCGGCGGGCACACCTACCGCGAGTCTGAGCTGGAGGAGCCGGGCGAGGAGATCGTGCTGTCCGAGACCGCCGACGGCGTCGAGCTCGGGCTGTCGATCTGCTACGACCTGCGCTTCCCCGAGCTGTATCGGATCCTCGCGGTGCGTGGCGCGCGCATCATCGTGCTGCCGGCGGCGTTCACGCTGACGACGACACGCGATCACTGGCGCGTGCTCGTGCGCGCGCGCGCGATCGAGAACCAGGTGTTCGTGATCGCCGCCAACCAGTTCGGCGAGCATCCCGGCGACCAGCACTCCGGCGGGCGCTCGATGATCGTGGACCCGTGGGGCGTGGTGCTGGCGCAGGCCCCCGACGGCGAGGGGCACATCGTCGCCGAGCTCGACCTCGAGCGCCAGCGCGAGATTCGCACGCGCCTGCCCTCGCTCGCCAACCGCCGCCCCGAGGCCTACCGCTGGCCGGTCGCGGAGCCGGTATGAGCGGCGGCCGGGCAGTCGGCCGGTCCGCGATCGGCCCGCGCGCGAAGGCGCCCGACAAGCGCCGGCTGATCCTCGACGCGGCGGTGCGCGTGTTCGCCCGCCAGGGCTTTCACGCGTGTCGCGTCTCGGACATCGCCGACGAGGCCGGCGTCGCCTACGGGCTCGTCTACCACTACTTCGCCTCCAAGGACGAGGTGCTCGACACTCTGTTCCTCGAGCGCTGGAACGTGATGCTCGAGCTGATCCGCGAGGTCGATGGGGAAGCGATCCCCGTCAGGGACAAGCTCGCGGCGATCGCGTCGTTCATCGTCGACAGCTACCAGCACGACCCGGATCTGATGAAGGTGATCATCGTCGAGGTCACGCGTGCGGCGAACTCGTTCGGCAACACGCACATCGCGACGATCCGCGAGGCCTACGATCTGATCGGCGGGATGATCGCGCAGGCGCAGGCGCAGGGCGTGTTCAAGGCGGAGATCGAACCGCGGTTCGCCGCGATGGCGTTCTACGGGGCGATCGAGCAGCTGCTCACCGGCTGGATCTTCGGCCTGCTGCCGCAGGACGACGATTACTTCGCGCGCGCCAAGTGGCTGGTCGTGGAGACGGTCTGCGGCGGGCTGGAGCAATAGACTGCGCGAACATGCAGAACGAGATGGTCAAGCGGCTGATGTGGCAGGGCCTGGTGATGGGCGTGAGCGCGCTCGCGGGCGTCATCGCCAACCGCGCCGCGGCAGCTGTGTGGAGGCGCGTGTTCGACGAGGAGCCGCCGGAGTGAGCGGCTCGCAACCACCGTCGGCGGGTGCGCGGCCGGGGCCCGGCCAGAGCGCGGAGGAGACCCAGAACATCGCCACGGCGATCGCCGAGGTGACCGAGCGCGCGACCCTGCTCGTGCGTGAGGAGATCGAGCTGGCCAAGGTCGAGATGAGCGAAAAGGCGACCAAGCTCGTCAAGGGCGCCGTCGTCGGGGCCGCCGCGGGGGTGTTCTTCTTCACCGCGCTCGTGTTCGCGCTCGTCGGATGCGCGTGGCTGCTCTACTACTACCTGCCGATCGGCAACAAATTCACCTACTTCTGGGGCTTCTTCGCGATGTCGGTGATCCTTGTCGTGCTCGGCGTGCTCGCTGGCTTGATTGCCGCCAAAGCGGTCAAAAGAGGCTCGCCGCCGGTGCCCAGCATGGCGATCGACGAGGCCCGCAAGATCCGCGAGAGCGTCGGCTCCGGCGCGGTGCCGGTCGAGACGGGCGCGGGCGTCGCCGCCAGCGTCCCGTATCCGGCCGCCGGCGCGGGGAGCGAGAGCTGATGGCGCAGCGCACGCCGGCGGAGATCCGCAGCTCGATCGAGGCCAACCGCACCGAGCTCGCGGTGTCGGTGCAGCGGCTGCGCGGCGAGGTCACGCGGCTGACCGACTGGCGCGCCCATGTCGAGCGCCACCGCACCGAAATCACCGTCGGCGCGGCTGTCGTCGGGCTGATGATCGGCGCGCGCGTGCTGCGCCGCCGGCGGCGTCGCCGCGGCTGATCAGGCCAGCAGTGCGCGGGGGATCGCGCCGACGCCGATCAGGCCGGGACCGGTGTAGGTGCCGATCACCGGTCCGACCTCCGAGGTGAACACGGGCTCGGAGTCGAAGATCTCGCGGCAGCGCTCGATCAGGCGCTGAGACTGCTCGGGCGCCTGGATGTGCTGCACGACCCAGCCGTCGGAGCCGCTGTCGTGGAGCTCCTGCGCGTAGGCGACCATGCGCTCGAACGCGCGCCCTGCGGTGCGTACGCGCTCGACTGGCACGATCTCGTACTCGAGCGAAAGGATCGGCTTGATCTTCAGCGTGCCGCCCAGCCACGCCTGCGCCTTGCCGACGCGTCCTCCGCGGCGCAGGTACTCGAGCGTGTCCAGGCAGAACCAGATCCTCAGCTTGCTGCGCGCCTCGCGCACGTGCGCCACGACGGCGTCCAAGTCAGCGCCGGCGCGCGCGGCAGCGCAGGCCGCGAGCACGAGCAGACCCGTGCCGCCACAGGCGGTTTCGCCGTCGATCACCGCGACGCGCTCGCCGAGGCCGCGCTCGGCGAGCAGCCCGTGCGCCTGGCGCGCGGCCTCGCAGGTCCCGGAGATGCCACCCGCGAGGTGGATCGAGACGACGTCTCGGCCGTCCTTGAGCAGCGGCTCCCACACGGTCAGGAAGTCGCCGATCGACGGCTGTGAGGTGCTCGGCAGTTCGCGGTCGTCCCGCAGGCGCTTGTAGAAGGCGTCGAAGCCGTCCATCTGCAGCTCGCGCTCGGGCTCGCCTTTCCAGCCCACGTACAGGCTGACCTGGTGGACGCCCTGCTCATCCGCGAGCGCGCGGGGAAGGTAGTTGGTGCTGTCGGTTGCGACCGCGACGGGTGTCATGCGGCGCGGGACGCTACAGCAACGCCTGCGCGAGCTCCCCTGACTCGAACATCTCGATCACGATGTCACAACCGCCGATCAGCTCCCCACCGACGAACAGCTGCGGGATCGTCGGCCAGTCCGAGATCGCCGAGAGCTCCTGGCGGATGCGCGGGTCGGGCAGCACGTCGACCGCCGCGAACGGCGCATCGAGCTCCTGCAGCGCGGCGACGGTGCGGGCGGAGAAGCCGCACGCGGGCGCCTCGGGGGTGCCCTTCATGAACAGGATCACCTTGTGCTCTGCGATCGCCTGGGCGATCGCCTCGCGGATCGGGTTGGACGCCTCGCTCGGCGCCGGCGCCGGGGTGGGCTCGCCGGCGGACATCGGCAGTGGCTGGAACTGACTGGCGGACATGGATAGCTCCTGGCTCTCAGTTGGTGGGGATCTTGGATGGGGCCTGGGTCTTGAGCGCGAGCGCGTGGATCGCGCCGCCGATCTCCGCGCCGAAGACCGCATACACGAGGCGGTGCTGCTCGATGCGGCTGAGACCGTCGAATGCCGGCGCGGTGACGCTCGCACGGAAGTGATCGCCGCCGCCGGTGTAGTCCTCGACCTCGGCGTGCGCCCCTGCGATCGCGGCCTCGATGCGCTGCTTTATGTCCTCGGCGGAGGGCACCTGCCCTTAGGGTAGAAGGTCTCGACGTTGAGGCGCGGGCGGGGCCGGGGTCCAGCTCGGGGAGCCACCGGGTGCGCCATGCCTCTCATGCGAAAGCTCCGCCATTCGGCGACCTCCCTCCGGATGGTCTAGGCGTGGTACCACTCGACGGTGGCGGCTCCCTTTGAGCAGTCCCCGCCTTCCCCGTGACCGGGAAAGCCGCTGCCGTCGCCGAAGCACGTCCAGCCGGGTAGGCCGTAGAGCTTCCAGCGGAACTGGGAGGCCGGACCTTTGGGGTTGCCGACGAACGTTACGCCGACGCCCGACTCCATTGCCTGCACCATGGTCAACGCTTGCGCGCACGACACATTGCGTGTCTGAATCAGGATCGGATAGCCGGGCTTGAAGCTCCTGAGCGTCGGGACCGCCGGGCAGCTGTGGTTCGGCGGAGAGAAGGCGGTCGCTCGCCCATGCCCGGTGAGCAGCGCCGCGCCACCAACAACCGCCACCGCCACGATGAGAACCGTCAGCCTTTTCACGACGGTCGCACCCTACCCCACCTCCGGATCAAACTGATACACCACCGGGCTGCGTCACCGCTATACTTTGGAAAGTCTTGCAGCCGTCCACAGGAGCGAAGCGATGATCGAGATCACCGACAAGGGCGCCGAGAAGGTGCATGAGTTCCTGGCCTCACAGCAGGCTGACACGAGCGTGGCGGGCCTGCGCGTCGGCGTGCGCGGCGGTGGCTGCTCGGGGTTTCAGTACCAGCTCGCGTTCGACGAGCAGCGCGACAGCGACGTCGTGTTCGAGAGCCACGGGTTGAAGCTGCTCGTCGACGGCGAGAGCCTGCAGTTCGTGCGCGGCTCGACGATCGACTACGAGGAGAGCCTGCAGGGCGCGGGCTTCAAGGTCAACAACCCCAACGTCGTCGCGGCCTGTGGCTGCGGCTCGTCGTTCCGCGTCGCCGAGGAGGAGCAGGTCTCGGCGGTCTGACGGTCCGCCCGACGCGCCTTGAGCGGCGTGCGGGCTGGTGTGGTGGGCGGCCTTGCGTGGGGCTGTGCTATGTGGCCAGGCGCGCGCTGTTGCGAGCGCGAGCGCGAGCGCTTTCCCGAGCACAACCGCGAGCCTCCCCAGCGCGTTTATGTCGTGCGGGATGATTTTTTCTATTGCATCAAGGATTATGTTGAGGAACATTATCTTTGTTGGCATACTTAGCTCATGGCGGATCGCGGCGATGAGCAGAGGAACCCGTTTCGCTTCGGGGCGCTGGCGTTCGACGAGGCGTTCACCGACCGCGAAAGCGAGATCGACGAGCTCGCCGCCGACATGCGCAATGGCCAGGACGTGGTCCTGTTCGCACCGCGTCGCTACGGTAAGTCCTCGCTGATCTGGCGGGTAGCGCAGCAGCTGGTGCGCGAGGGGGTGCTCGTCGCGCAGGTCGACCTGATGCGAACGCCGACCAAGGAGAAGCTCGCGGAGAGCCTCGCGAAGGCGATTCACGAGGAGATCGCCTCGCGCCTGTTTCGCGCTCGCGAGCGCCTGCGGGTGTTTGCCGGCCTCAGGGTCAAACCGACTGTGACGGTCGACCCCGATGACGGCTCCGTCTCGTTCGGCTTCGACGCGCGCGCCGACAGGCAGGACATCGACGCGACGCTGGAAGGGCTGCTCGCGCTGCCCGGACGCCTGGCCGGCGAGCGCGGCAGGCCGGTCGCGCTCGTGTTCGACGAGTTCCAGGAGGTCGTCGACATCGACCCGGGCCTGCCGAAGCTGATGCGCTCGGTCTTCCAGGAGCAGCCCGAGGTGGCCCACGTGTACCTCGGCAGCAGGCGGCACATGATGGAGCGGATCTTCAACGACGAGAACGAGCCGTTCTGGCGGAGCGCCAAGCAGCTCGAGCTGGGGTCGATCCCGCCGGAGCTGTTCGAGCGCTACGCGAGCAGGCAATTCGCCAGCACGGGCAAGGATCTCGACGGGGGCGCCCGTAAACGCGCGCTCGAGCTCACGGGAGGACATCCCTACGCAACCCAGGAGCTTCTGTACTTCCTGTGGGAGCAGACGCCGCCGGGCGAGCTCGCCGACTGTGAGCGTCTGCAGCTGGCCCTCGACGCGGTGCTGCGCTCCGAGCACGCCCATTTCAGCCTGCTGTGGTCGCGCGCAGCGTCCGCGCAGCGCCGGGTCCTGCAGGCGCTGTCCGTGGAGCAGCCGGGGCGCCCGCTGAGCAGCGACTACCGGCGCCGCCATGCGCTGCCCCCGACACCAACCGTGCAGACGGCGCTGGGTGCGCTGAGCGGCGCGGAAGTCCTGTCGCGGGTTGGCCGCGGCGAGTACCGCATCGCTGAGCCGTTCCTCGCCGAGTGGATCGCGCGCAATGAGAGCTGAGTGCGCATAGGCTGGCGCTCACGATGGCGATCCTGCCCCAGGCGCTGCGGAGCCTGACCCCGGCGCAACTGCGCGATGACGTGCGCGTCCGCGCTTTGGCGCTCGGGCTCGGGCTGATCCCGCCGCGCACGATGCACTCGCAGCAGGACGCGCGCGTGCTGCTCGACGCGGCGCGCGGCGCGCGGCGCGTGGTCGAGATCGGCGTCTACGAGGGCGCCTCCGCGCTCGTGCTCTGCGACGCGCTCGATGCCGGCGCCGAGCTGCATCTGATCGACCCGTTCGGCTCGCACGCGGATGCCCTGCCGAGCGGCTGGGGCGCCAGCGAGTGGGCCACGCGCCGCGCCGTCGCGCGCGCCGCACGCCGCCGCGGAAGCGAGGCGCCGAGCGTGCGCTGGCACGTGGCGCTATCGCACGAGGTGGCAGCCGGCTGGGAGGGGGCGGTCGACCTGCTGTTCATCGACGGCGACCACTCCGAGGCGGGCTGCGAGCTCGACTGGTCCTGCTGGCGAGGCTTCCTCGCCCCGGCCGGGCGCGCGGTGTTCCACGATGCCCGCGCCGATCAGCCCGGGGGGCGGGGGCTGCCGGGCCCTACCGCGGTCGTCGCACGCCACTTCCGCGGTGGCGCGGAGCAGGGATGGGAGATAGTCGCCGAGGCCGATCGCACGGTTGCCGTCGGCCGCGCCGGCTGAGCCTCTCGCTTTCTCGCTGGCTGTACGGCCAGCCGAGGCGTGAATCAGTTACCGGCGCGGGGGTTGACGGCAGGTTGCCCCCTGTGGTACGGTCGCCGCGACATGATGTCAAGCGTCGCAAGGGGTGCGGATCGCCCAGGCCTCCCGCCAGATACAGGCTCCTGCAAGGGAGCAGTTCGCGGGATGTCTCGACGCCGTAATGGGCTTGACCTTGACGTAAGAACCGTTTTCTGCCAAGGTCATGTGTACAGCGCGTTGGCTGGGGTACAGACAACCGTTGAGGCTGGATTCGGGGCGTCTCTGTCCTGACGAGGGGGAGTTTCGGGGTCCAGTCGATCTAATTCCTAGAGGGAAAAGGAGCAGTGGAACAAGATGAAACGCACTAGAATGTTGGGGATCTGCGTGATCGCCGCCTTGGCAGCCTTCGCGCTGACCGCGGTGGTCGCATCGAGCGCCTCAGCCGGGACTTACTACGTTTGTAACGCCAAGAAGAAGGGCAAATACAACGCCGGCTGTGAAAAAGAAGTCTCGAAGAAAGGCGTCGCGGAACTCGAACCGCTAGCGACCTGTGTTGCCAAGAAGAAGGGCAAATACAACGCCAACTGCGAAAAAGAAGTGACGAAGAAAGGCGTAGCCGAAAAACTCAAACTCACGTACACCACCTCGGGTGGTGCGGCATCCCTTTCGACGCCGGCGTTTGGTCCGGGTGACGTGAAATGCACAGCGTCAACCGGTGCGGGCGAATACACGAGCGACAAGACAGCCACGCTCCAGATCACCTTCACCGGCTGCGAATTCGAAGGCCTGCCTTGTAAAAGCGAAGGCCCGAACAGTGAACCGTCTGGTGTATCGGGCCACATCAAGACCGACAAACTCGTGACCAAACTGCTCGACAACCCGGAAACGATCAGCTACCTCAACGCAGAAACCGGGCCTGCGACGTACGCACCCGTGGTCGGCGAAGTCGGTAACACCGTCGTCGCCGAAAAAGAAAGCGGAGGGCACCTGTTCTCCTCCGAATTCAACTGCGGTGGCGTCGTGTTCCTTCGGACGTACGGTGAGGACACCGGCGTATTCGAAGCGGGCAGCGTGAACGTGCTCTCGACGACGGCCAAATCCAAGTTCGAGAAAGGCGTCGGCGCAAACGGTCTCCTGACCGAAGTGCTGACTGAAGCAGGTTGGGCCGGACCCGCGCCTTCCATCGAGGAAGCGGGCGTTACGACGACCACCAGCTCAGTGGCAGTCGAGGTCAAATCGTAGCGAGCAGTAGATCGATAGCTAGTCCAGCTAGCGATTCGTAGTCAAGAGCGTGCGTGGGGCCATCAGGTCTCACGCACGCTCTTCTCTTTGCGTCGCGCCAGTGACAGGCGCGATCGGCGGATGGCCTCGTGCGGGTTACTGCTTGACACCCCCCCGAGACCGGCTACACTTCTGTCAAGGCCAAGTAGGGGAGAGGTCCATGGATGGGCGCAGAGCGAGGATGGAGCGGGAGACGCGATGAGGCGAGCAGGGATCAGTGGTGGTGGTTGCCCTCGGCGCGCTCGCGCACGAGACGCTCGTGGTCACGCGTTGGGCGTCCTTGCGCTCGGCAAGCGTTGTCCTCGACTCGCAGGCCGGTCGGCCGCGGTGTTCTGTGCGCTGCTCGGCACGTCCCTGCTCGCAAGCTCCCCCGCACTGGCGCTCAGCCAGCGCGGGCACGTGTTCAGTTTCGGGTTCGGGTTCCTGCATCCCGCTGGCGTGGCGGTGAGCGACGCGACCGGCGACGTTTACGTCACCGATACTGGGCAGAAGCGGCTTGATGTGTTCGAACCCGTGCTCAATGGGACAGAACTCGTCAACGAGAAGGCTCTGAGGGAAACCAAGGTGACGTCGCCGGGAGCGATTGCGGTGGACAACTCGACAGAAGGCACGGATCCTTCGAGCGGCGACGTGTACGTCGTGACGGGGGCACACACGATCGAAAAGCTCGGCGCCAAAGGAGAACCGGTCGCGACGATCAAAGGATTCAAACTCGGCGCCGCCAAGGAAACGAGATTCGCGTCGATCGAGAACATCGCGATCGACGCCACCGGACAACTGTTTGTGTATCAACAGGATGGAACCATCTACAGGTTCAACGATGCCATGACCAATGAAGGCGAGTCGGAGGTGGTGGTGCCCCCCGGATCTGAAGATACGCCGCCGCTGCGGTCGGGGTTCGCCGTCGACGCGAGCGATAACTTCTACCTCGGGGAGAGCGCCATGAGCGAGGGTCTAGTCGGATCGCCCCTCGGCCTGCTCCTCACTGAAGAAGAAGCATCGCTTAACAACGCCCGCGAAGCCGCGGGTGAAGTAGTTGTCAAGAGCTATACCGTGGCGGCCAAGCGCGAAGCGGGGACGGGCAAGATCTTGATCCCGGCTCTCGACTACGAATTCGCGAGTGCCTTCGCCGTCAATCTTGCAAGTGGACCAGCCAACGAAGTTGCCGAACGTAACGACGTCTACGTCGTCAACGTGGCCGGTACGGGAAGCGAGAAGACGAGTACCGTCGCGGAGTTCGGTCCTGAAGAATCCGACAACGGTGAACATGAAACGGGCGAACCGATACAGCGCTTCGGTGCCCCTAGTCTCAAGGAAGGCGACGCGATCGCAGTCGACGCCGCGACCGGCACGGTCTACGTAGCCGACGCAGTCTCAGACGACGTCGATGTCTTCGAGCTTGAAGGCGTCGGGGCGCCCACTGTTGAAGGGGTCTCGGCCACAAGCTCCGCGACGCTCTCCGACTCGGAGACGCTGACTGCGAAGATCGACCCGGTCGGTGCGGCCACCGAATACTATTTCGAATACGGAACCGAAAGCTGCACGTCGACGCGAACGTGCGCGAAGACGGCGCCGGTTCAGGTCGGGGAAGGCTTCGGGTCGCACACCGTGACCCTCGAACTGCCGAGCCTTTCGCCCGGGACTTACTACTACAGGGTGGTCGCGGAAAACGCTGACGGCAAGGCGCGCAGCCCCGAACAGACGTTCACCGAGATCGCGTCACTTGGGCTGCTTCCGGACGGCCGAGCGTGGGAGATGGTCTCTCCGCCGGACAAGGCCGGCGCCGAACCAGAAGCGATCAGAAGAGCTGGCGGAACGATCCAGGCGTCCGCCAACGGCGATGCCCTCACCTATGCGGCGGACGGGCCGATGCCCGCCGGCACCGAAGTCGAAGGTAACCGAGGTCCGGAAGTAAACCAGATCCTCTCGACCCGTGAACCGGGGCAGGCGGCGTGGTCCTCACGTGACATAACGACACCCAACGAAACCGGAGCCGGCCCCGATCCAGGAAGCGCAGAGGAGTATCGGCTGTTCTCGACGACGTTGGCACTCGCTCTTGTAGAACCGTATCCGGGGGTGAGTGGGCCCTTCGCGTCGCCTCCGCTCGCACCGCTGATGAAAGAAGCAGGAGAATCCGCAAAGGAAGAAGAAGGGCCCCAGGAAAACACGCCGTACATTCGCGACGACTCACAGCTGACACCCGAAGCTTCCGAACAGGCGGATTACACTGCTGCGCGCGAAGATGGCGAAGCTATGGACAACCCCGGCTACGTCCCGCTCGTGACCAAGCTGAACGCTCCGGGTCCGGCATTTGGCAGAACCATTGCAGGCAGGGACAAGTTTGGCATCTTGCCGGAGGCCGCCACCCCGGACCTCAGCCACGTCGTCTTCCTATCAGCTAACCCCAACGGCGCAGAAGGTCTGTACGAGTGGGCCAAGACCGCCACGGGCGGAAAGGTCTCCAAGAGCGAAAACCAGCTCGTCAGCGTCCTCGAAGACGGTACACGGGTGCGCAAAGAGGAAGAAGCCTGGGTCGGCTCCGACGTCAACAACTTCGACGAACCCGACGACGTCAGGCACGCGATCTCGAATAACGGCGACCGTGTCTTCTGGACCTACAAAGAAACCGAGGAAGAAGGCAAGGAGGCGGTTCATCTCGAGGTCCGCGAGACTGGAGAAACGGCGTCCGCCGAAACACTGCAGCTCGACAAAGTGCTGGGAGGGACGGGGAACAACAAGAACGCGCGCGCCGTGTTCCAGACCGCCAGTGCTGACGGGTCGAAGGTGTTCTTCACGGATAATGAACGCCTGACCCCCGAATCAGGCGCGCAAGAACAAAGACCTGACCTTTACGTCGCCGAAATCACGATTCGCGCCGGTCACCTCACGCTTGCCTCATTGACCGACCTCACGGCACTCCGTGACGAAGGCGCGGATATCGTGATGCTTGAACGAAACGAACGAGGGGGCGGGGTCATGGGGGCCAGCGAAGACGGCTCCTACGTCTACTTCGTCGCCAACGGGGTGCTCGCGCCCGGCGCAGCCCGCGGGCACTGCGAAGGGCCCAAAGATGCGGCGCGGCCGGCGGGGACGACATGCAATCTCTACGTGCGGCACTACGACGAAGCGACCGAAGAATGGGAACCGACCAGGTTCATAGCCGCCCTTTCCTCCGAAGACGCACCCGATTGGGGCATCGTTGCTCCGGGAGACTTCGGTTACCTGACCGCCCGCGTCTCGCCGGACGGGAGCTACTTGGCGTTCATGTCGGAGCGAAGCCTGACCGGATACGACAACGAAGACATGAGCAGCAAGAGGAAGGGTGAACGACTCGACGAGGAGGTCTTTCTCTACCACGCCCGACACGACTCCGAACCCGAAAGTCTCGTGTGCGCTTCGTGCAACCCGACCGGCGCGCGGCCCAGCGGAGTATTCGATCCCGGGCTAACGCTCGGCGGGACCGCCGAAGGACTCGGGCTGGTCGTGGATCGGACGGAAATCTGGTCCGTTCACACCTCAGAAGAAGGTCATGCCGCCGTCGATCACTGGCTCGCTGGGAACATCCCTGGGTGGACTAACTCGGGCGAAAACACTGCGCAGTGGCAGTCACGCTACCTCTCCGACAGCGGCAGGCTGTTCTTCGACAGCGCCGACCCCCTCGTCCCACTCGCGACACCGCTACGCAACGAGATGGTTGAAGGCGACGAACAGAACGTCGGCGTGGAGAACGTCTACGAGTACGAGCCCGGCTCGGTCGGGGGGTGCGGGAGTGCGGGCGGGTGCGTGGGCCTCATCTCCTCTGGAGCATCTCCGCACGAATCCGCATTCATCGAAGCGAGCGAAAGCGGCAACGACGTGTTCTTCCTCACGGCTGAAAGGCTCGCGCCGCAGGACTTCGACACCAACTTTGACATCTACGATGCGCACGTGTGCGAAGCCGGATCGCCGTGCCCCTCCGCCGTAACGCCACCTCGTGAAAAGTGCGAAGAAAGCGATACATGCCAGGGCTCCGAAGCGCCCTACTCTCCGGGCTCGGCGGCGGAAGCGTCGGGCACCGCTGTCTTCTCCGGTGCGGGCAACCTCGTCCTGCCCAAACAGGAAGTCCTGCCGGAAAAAAAGGTCGTGTCGCCAGTGTTGACTCGGGCGCAAAAGCTTGCAAAAGCGCTTAAGGCGTGCCGCAAGGACAAGAAGAAGAGTAAGCGGCTCGTGTGCGAAAAGCAGGCGAGGAAGAGCTACCGACCGAGCACGTCGAACGCGAAGAACGCCGCAGACGATAGGAAGAGCCGATGAGTCATTCGCGCGCCTTTCGCGTACGGTCCCCGCTGTATGCTCTCGTCGCGACTTTCGTGCTGTTGGCGGCGCTGGCGTGCGCAGGTCCGGCGCTGGGCGCGGCAAACGCGCACTGGTCGCTGGAATCGCGCACAGCGCCAGAGTACCTTCCGCCGGGAGGGAAGGGCGTGATCATTGCGACTGCCACGAACCTCGGTGACGCGGAAATCAACGGCGGGACGCACAACAGCACGGTCGTGATCACCGACAAGCTGCCCGATGGCGTCCACGCGACAGGCGTGGCAAGGTCCATCAACAGCATCAGCAGCGGACTCATAAAAACTACGCGGCTGGAAGAGCTCACGTGCACAAAGACGACAGGCGCGGAAATCGACTGCAGTTATACCGGGAAACTGCCCCCGTACGAATTGCTGCAACTGAAAATTGCAGTCGAAGTAGAAGAAGAAGGCAAACTGCCGGTAGATTCGCACGACAACATTGTCACCGTGAGCGGTGGCGAAGCAGAAGCCGAATCGGTCGAACAGATGCTTAAGCTGAGCAACGTCCCGGCGAGCTTCGGTATCGAAGAGTTCAACATGACCCCGGAAACCGAAAGCTTTGCAGAGGACAGGCAGGCGGGGTCACATCCGTTCCAGCTGACGACGACCTTCAACCTCAACCAGAGCTATGGCCCCAACGAATTCACCCCGGGAGGAGGCTTCTTCCCCATCGCGCCGGACGGAGGAGCGGCGCTGGAGAAGGAACTGAGTTTCGAGCTTCCCGCTGGACTGATCGGCAACGTCAACGCCGTCAAGCAGTGCACGAGCAGCGAGTTCGGCGCGGATGCCGAAGTGTTCACAAACGGCTGTCCCAACGAAACGGTCGTCGGCGTCGCGAGCGTGACGGCCTACGACCCGAGCGCCGAGTCAGAAGACTACGCGACCTATGTAGTGCCGCTCTTCAACCTCGAACCCTCCCCAGGGGAACCGGCGCGGTTCGGCTTCTCGATCCTCCACGTCCCGGTAGTGCTTGACACGTCCGTCCGCACCGGCGACGACTATGGCGTGACGGTCAGCGTGCACTATGCCGCGCAGACGGTGCAGGTCCTCGGAAGTAAAGTAACATTCTGGGGGGAGCCCGCCGACGAACGCCACAACATCTCGCGTGGGTGGGTCTGCCTGAACCACATACCGGAACGCGCCGGCCTGATCGAAGAATGTGGCACGCCAGCGAAGGCGGCGAAGGTGGAACCGTTCCTGATGCTCCCGACGCACTGCGGCCCGAACAAAACGACGGTGACGGGCGAAGTTTGGAACGCGAGCACGCTCGCCAAACGCCACGAGGCGTGGAAACTCGGCGAAGGCGGCGAACCGCTCTTCAGCGCGTTCGAAACAGAAGGATGCGCAGGACTGGAATTCAACCCGACGATCTCCGTCAAGCCTGAAACCAGCGATGCGAGCACGCCGACCGGACTGAACGTGACGGTGAGCGTGCCGCAGACCGGGACGATGGAACCGAGCTACGAAAACAAAGCCGAGGCGGCCGTGAGCTCGACCAGGCTGGAACTGCCGGTGGGCCTGCAGACGAGCCCGGCCGCGGCCTACGGGCTCACGGCGTGCGGGGTCGAACAAGCTGGCTTCATCGGTGCGGTCAAGGAAGGTTTTCCGGAACACTCCAGCGCAGAATTGAAGAAAGAGACCGGATCAGCGCTTGAAGGCGAACTGGCAACGCAGGGCTTCACGCCGGCGCAGGCCCAGTGTCTGGAAGCAGCGAAGATCGGCAGCGTGAACATCAAGACGCCGCTGCTCGAACGCGAACTGACAGGCGGGGTGTACCTAGCGGAACAGGACACCAACCCGTTCGCGTCGCCGCTCGTCCTGTATCTCATCGCCACGGACAAAGCGCCGCACGAAGAAATAGAACTTCCTAACGGGGAAATAGAACAGAAGTCCAAGGTCCTCGTCAAGCTCGCGGGCGAAGTTTCGATCAACCCTGAAAACGGCCAGCTGATCTCGGACTTCAAGAACACGCCGCAGACTCCGTTCGAAACCCTCACGCTGCACCTGTGGAATAGCCCGCGTGCGTCGCAGACCACGCCGGCGAGGTGCAACACATACACGTCGAAGGCTACGTTCACGAACTCCTCGAACACGGCGGAACGGACGGCAGAACCGACATTTGAAATCGCGTCGGGTCCCGGGGGCGCGCCGTGCCCCGGAGCGACGCTGCCGTTCGAACCGAGCTTCGAAGCGGAAAGCACGAACACGCAGGCGGCCGCGTTCACGCCATTCAAGCTGAGGATCCGCCGGCCCGACGGCGATGCGGCGCTGAAGACGATCTCGATGCAGCTACCGCCGGGCCTGGCTGCGGTGTTGGCGTCGGTGCCCCTGTGCCCCGAACCGCAGGCCGCGGAAGGCAACTGCAGCCCGGAAAGCGAAATCGGCCAGTCGGTAGCGCGCTCGGGGCTGGGGAGCGCCCCGTACCCGCTCTCCGGCAAGGTCTACCTGACCGGTCCGTACAACGGCGCGCCATTCGGCCTCTCATCGGTGACTGATGCCACGAACGTCGGACCGTTCCAGGTCGGCAAGATCGTGGTGCGGTCGAGCATCAACGTGAACGAGTTCACCGCAGCGGCGACGATCAACACCGAAGCGTCCCAGTTCTACCCGGTCGAATCGGACGAAGGCGGAAAAGTCCAGTTCAAGCCGCTTCCCGAAGCGAGCTTCGAAGGACTCCCCGAAAGACTCAAGGGAGTTCCCTCGCAGATCAAAGAACTCGAAGTCACAGTCGACCGGCCGAACTTCGAGTTCAACCCGACGAACTGCGAAAAACTGGCGATCAACGGGAAGCTGACCGGTTACGAAGGCACCAGCTTTGAAGCCTCGCCGGCGTTCAAAGTCGGCGGCTGCGGGAGTCTTCCGTTCGAACCGAAACTGACCGCGACCGTTGCCGGTCAAGGCAGCAAACTCGGCGGCACGAGGTTCGTCGTGACGGTCGAATCACCTGGCCTGGGGCAAGCTGGCCTCCATAAGGTCGACCTGACGCTTCCGGAAGCGCTGCCCTCGCGTTTGACGACGATTCAAAAAGCGTGCCTGGAAGTGGTCTTCAACGCCAATCCCGCCGCATGCGATGAAGGCTCGGTGATCGGCGAAGGGATCGTTCACACGCCGGTGTTCAAGAATCCGCTCAAGGGTCCCGCCTACCTGGTCTCCCACGGAGGCGCCGCATTCCCCGACGTCGAGTTCGTGCTGCAGGGCGAAGGAATCACACTGATCCTCGACGGCAAAACGGACATCAAAAAAGGGATCACCTACTCGCATTTTGAAACCAACCCGGACGCGCCGTTCACGAAGTTCGAATCGATCTTTCCCGCCGGCCCGCACTCGGCGCTGACGCCGGACTCGAAACTGGCGCCGACGTACAACCTGTGTAAATTCAACCTCGCCCTCCCCACTGAAATCACAGGCCAGAACGGCGCATTCAAATCGCTGAACACGAAGATCGCCGTCGAAGGCTGCGGTGGGGTCAAGAACTTCAAAGTCACCAAGGCAGCGGAGCTCGCGAAAGCGCTGAAGGCGTGCAGGACGAAGGACAAGAAGAGCAAGAAGAAGCGCGTCGCCTGCGAAAAAGCGGCCCGCAAGAAGTACGGGCCGAAGGCGAAGAAATCCGCCAAGAAGGCCGCTAAGAAGTCTGCTCGGAAGTAGGACGCGGCTGCGGGGACTACCCCGGCTCGTTATCCAACGAGCGCCACAGATACCTGCACGCAAGCGTTCTATGTGGCCGCCAAGCGTCGGCGATCGCCTCCATCGTGGCTGCATCGGGAAGGCCATCGAGGCCGTAGGCGCGTTCGATCGCGCGGCGGACGCCGAGATCGCCGACCGGCAGCACATCCGGGCGCTCGAGGTGGAACATCAAGAACATGTGCGCAGTCCACACGCCCAGTCCCTTGACCGCGACGAGCTCCGCGATCGCATCCTCGTCGGAGAGCTCGTCGAGGCGCTCCAGCTCGAGCTCACCGGAGAGCACGTGCTCGGCGAGCGAGCGCAGGTAGCTGACCTTCGCGCGCGAGAGCCCCGCTGCCGCGCGCAGCTCTTCGGGGTCGTCGGCGAGGATCTCCGCGGGCGTCGGCGGGCGCCCGTCGAAGCGCGCCGTCAGGCGGCCGTAGATCGCCCGTGCGGCGAGGACCGAGAGCTGCTGGCCGGTGATCGAGCGCACGAGCGCGCCGTAGTGGTCCTCGCGCTCTGGCCGGCCCTCGCGCGAGTCGCCGAGGGGCCCCACCGCGTCGATCAGGCCCGCCAGCACTGGGTCGGCCGCGCGCAGGCGGGCGAGCGCGCGCTTAGACAGAGGGGAGCGCCTCGAGCGACACGGGCTCGCCGTCGAGCGCGTTCAGCGCCCGCTCCAGCGACATCTTGATGCAGGTGAAGCTGGGGGTGTCGCGGACGGTGTAGCGCGATGCCTCGGTCGTGCGCAGCTGCTGCACGAGGTCCAGGAACGTGCCGACGTCGTCGGTGTCGAACGCGACCACGAACTCCTGGTCGTCGAGGCCGAACGAATACGTCGTGTGGTTGTCCACGCCGGGGTATTCGCGGCCGACCTCGATGTGGCCCTGCATGATCCGCCAGCGCTCCTCCGCGGGCAGCGCGTACCACTCGCGCGACTTCACGAACGGGTACACGAACACGTAGCGGCCGCGGAAGCCGCGCAGCACGGTGCGCTCGTCTTCGGAGTATTCCGAGCTCTTGCGCATGCCCAGGAACGAGTGGGGGGTCTGCGCCCACTTCATCAGCCCGCTCTGGCCCAGCACCACGTGGAACTCGTGGATGCGGTCCAGGTTCTCCGCCTCGGACACGAGCAGCAGCTCGGCGTCGCCGCGCGTGCCCACGAGCGAGAGGCTCTGCAGCATGTGCCCGTCGGCGAAGTCCCCGCACGCGGCCGCGAACTCGCGCTTGTCCTGCGCGCGGTGCTCGTCATCGCGCCGCCGCCACGCCGGGTCGAGCTTGAGGAACGTGTACTTGACGAAGTGGCGCGCGCTCATGGCTCGATTATCGCACCCGATGGGTTCTCGTCGCAGCTATGGGTTGTCGAGCCGTTTGAGGTCCTCCAGATCCTGTGGCCGTCCGGCTGCGCTCTTCATCTTGCGTAGGTGCTCGAGACTGCAAACACTAACTTCGGTGTGCCGAAATCCCACAGTTAGGGCCTCGGTGGCGAGCTCGGTGTAAGCGAGATCGGCGTTGATTCCGGCTACCCATTGCATGATGTCCAGAGCACCGAGCGCGGTATCGAGGCGAAAGTTCGCGCCACCGGCGAGCTGGTGCGCATCGGTCGGATCGTAGGGGAACTCATTCGGCTCCAGGTCGCCAATGTCCGCGTGTTTTGCCCCGATCTCGGTGAGCACGCCGGCGAGCCGCTCCAGGTTCGCTGGGTCGGGATCCGGGACGATGTCGAGGTCCTTCGTGGCCCGTATGAACCCGTGTACGCCGACGGCCACGCCTCCGATGACGACAAACTCGACCTGTGCGCCGCTCAGCCTGAGAAGCAGCTCATCGGGCTCGAACATCGGCGGCCACGCCCTGTCTCAACTCGCTCGCGAAGCGGCTGAGACGCAACGTCTCCTCCAGACGTTCCTGCGGGGTCTTCATGCGGTCACGCGCGGCGCGCGCGCGGGTGGCCGCTTCCTCACGGGCGATCTCTTCGGGCGTCCATGCTCCCCGCCGAGCTGCATTCGATGTCGTCATGCCGAGATTGTAGATGGCCTCTCCACGCCGCCAGGGGCGCGCCGCGACCATCCCTGCGGATAGAGTGTGGGACGTGCGGATAGCGCTGCTCTCGCCGTACTCGTGGACCTACCCAGGTGGCGTCACCCGCCACATAGAGGCGCTCGCATCAGAGCTTGCCGCCGCCGGGCATGAAGCGCGCGTGCTCGCGCCATTCGACCCCGACGATGCGCTCTCGCGGCGGCTGCACCGGGGCGCGCGCCCGCAGCGGCGCGCCGTGCCCAAGGACTTCGTCTCGCTCGGGCGCACCATCGGCCTGCCCGCCAACGGCGCGGTCTCGAACATGGCGATGACCCCGCACGCCGTCTTCGCGATGCGCCGCGAGCTGCGCGACGGCGGCTACGACGTGCTGCACATCCACGAGCCGGTCGTGCCGATCCTCTCGTGGGATGCGCTCTGCAGCGCCGGCGAGCTGCCGCTCGTGGGCACCTTCCACACGTACTCCGAGAATGTGCTCACCAACGGCCTCGCCGCCGGCCCGCTCGGCGGACGCAGGCGGATGAACCGCCTGCACGCGCGGATCGCCGTCTCCGAGGCCGCTGCGTGGACCGCGCGGCGCTTCTACGGCGGGCGCTATCGCATCATCCCCAACGGCGTCCAGCTCCCTGAGCGCTCCGAGCTCGAGCGCCTGGGCGCGCTCGACGCTGAGGCGCCGGCACCGGAGCGCCCGCTGCGGATCCTGTTCGTCGGCCAGGCGGTGCAGCGCAAGGGTCTGCCGGTGCTGCTTCGCGCGTTCGAGGCGCTGCGCGATCAGATCCCTGCCACGCTCACGCTCGTCGGCGCCGGCAGCGACGAGGTCGCCCACATGATGCTCGACGATCGCGGCGTGCAGGCGCTAGGCAAGGTCTCCGAGGAGCGCAAGCTCGCAGAGCTCGCCCGCGCGGACGTGCTGTGTGCGCCCTCGCTGTACGGTGAGAGCTTCGGGATGGTGCTGACCGAGGCGTTCGCCGCCGGTACGCCGGTGCTCGCGTCCGACATCCCCGGTTACCGCGACGTCCTGCGCGACGGGATCGAGGGCCTGCTCGTGCCGCCCGGCGACGCGCTCGCGCTGGCCGAGTCCCTGCGCCGGCTCGCGCTCGATCCGGCCATGCGGGCGCGCATGGCCGGCGCCGCACGCGAGCGTGCCGAGCGCTTTGCCTGGCCGCACGTGGCCGCCGAAGTGCTCGACTGCTACGAGCAGGCGGTCGCCGCCGGCGCCCAGGCCAGGCGCCGCGCGCGCAGCGGAGCGCTCGCGCGCACCGCCTTGCGTCACGGTTTCGCGCCCGCCGATCTGCAGCCGCGCGTTCCGCCCCAGCACCTGCCGCCACTGGTTCCTGCCGCTCCGCCGCTCGTCGGGCGTCCGCGCCGCGTGCGCACGCTGCGCCGGCTCGGGCTCGCCGCCAGCTCGCTGGCGGGCGCCGCGCTCGCCGCGGTGGTGCTGCAGCGCGTCGGCCTCACCCGCGTGGCCGCCTCGCTGCTCGCCTCCAAGCCCGGCCTGCTCGCCGCCGGTGTGGGACTGATGTGCCTGGCGATGTTCTCTCGCGCGCTGTCCTGGCACGCGATCCTCGCCGCCGCGCCGACGTGGCGTCGCGCCAAACGCCGTGACGCGATGCAGGGCACCTTCATCGGCGTGCTGATGTCCGCCACGCTGCCCGCGCGCCTCGGCGAGCCCTCGCGTGCGCTGATCGTCGCGCGGCGACTGGGGCGCGCGCGAGAGACGCTGCCGGTGGTGCTCGGCACGATCGTCTCGCAGACGATGCTGAACCTGCTCGCGCTGGCGATTCTCGGCGGCGTCACGCTGTCGAGCGTCAGCGTCCTCGACGGCCACGATCGGGCGCTGCTGCTGATCGCGCTCGCGCCGCTTGCCGTGCTGATCGCGCTCGCGCTCGCGCCGGTGCTGCTCGCCCCCGCCACGCTGTCGCGCTCACGGCGCATGCACGCGCTGCTGGTCGGGCTGCGCCGCTCGCTGTTGCGCCTGCGCGACGGCCTGCGCGTGTTCGGCCAGCCCCGCCGGGCCGCGCTGGCCACGGTCGCCCAGCTGGGCGCGTGGGCGCTGCAGTGGCTGGCCTGCTGGCTGCTGCTGATGGCCCTCGGCCTCGACTCCCACGCGGGCGTCGCCGCCGCCGCCGGGGTGCTGTTCGCGGTCAACGTCACAGCGGTTGTGCCCGCCACGCCGGCCAACGTCGGCGTCTTCCAGGCCGCCTGCGTGGCGGTACTCGCCGGCGCCTACCACGTCTCGACCCCCGACGCGATCGCCTACGGCATCGTGCTGCAGGCCGTCGAGCTTGCCACCGCGCTGATCATGGGGGTGCCCGCGCTGCTCAACGAGGGTCTCTCCTGGCGCGAGGTGCGCCTGCGCACGATGCACGCCACGCCGGTCAAACTAGGTCCGTTGCCCGCACCCTCGGCATCAGCGCAAGGCGATCTGGCATAGCGACTCTTGATGTCGCAGTTTCAAATGTCGGGATAGTGTCGCTCAGCTGGCCCACCTGTTGGGAAAAGCAGGTTTCGATACGTGCGCGGCGTATGACTTCGAAATGACTGATGCCTGGGTCTACCTGCTGCGCTGTGCGGACGGCTCCCTGTACACGGGGTGGACGACCGACGTGCAGCGTCGCCTCGCCCACCACCGTGAAGGCATAGCCAGTCGCTATACCGCCAGCCGGCTGCCGGTCGAGCTCGTGATCGCGCTGCCGATGGCCGACCGGACGGCTGCGCGGCGCGAGGAGGCGCGCATCAAACAGCTCGATCGCGCCGCCAAGCTCGCGCTGATCGCCGCCTCGTCGAGGTCCGCGAACTGAGCGCAGCGCGGTGTGCGCCGGAGCGGGCGCCCGTTTAGGGCATGATGGGGGTATGGCCTCACGACCTCCGGCGCGCAGCGTCAAGATCTCAGACGACGAGCGGACCGGATGGTCCTCGGATCGCCCGCGCCGCGACGGCGCGCCGCCGCGACCCGTCGATCTCACCGTTCACTGTCGCGTGCTCGCGCCCGCCGACCGGCTGCGCTACTCGCCGGGAAGCCTGCTGGTCGTCGTCAGCGCCTCGCAGGAGGAGCGCGACCGTTTCGTCACGCGGCTGATCGAGGACCGCGCCTGCCTGCTGTCGCTGGCCAAGGTGCGCGCGCTGCTCGCCGGGCGCGTCGGCGAGCAGGAGCTGCAGGCGCGGGCCGAGGAGCTTTTGCGTGCGGCGGTGTCCAAGCGCATGGACAACCGAGAGACGGTCGTGCTCGCCACCGAGAGCCTCGACGTCGGCGAGCGCGAGCCGTTCGTGCGCATGGCCGCTGCGCTCAAGCGCCCGCGGCACCTGATCCTGCTCGAGACCGCGCGTGAGCAGGTGCGCGAGGAGGACCTCGCCGCACTGAACGAGCTGCGTCGCGCGCTTGACGCCGGCGAGCTCGGAGCGGAGGGGTTCCAGACGGCGCTGCGCCTCGGCGGTGGCACGGCGGGGGAGGTCAAGCGGATCCTGTTTCGCCCGCCGCCCCGCGAAGAGTCCTAGTTGCAGGCTTTTAGTATCTAGAACATCCGGCCGATAGCTAGGCCGTGAGAAGCGCACTTCCTGCTGCCCCGGCGCAGAGCGCCGTGGATCCCAGAGCCGCCCACTCCCGTGGGCGCGAAGGCTGGCGCGCGGCCAGCCTGATCGACACCCGGCTGGTGCGCGCGGAGCTCGCGAGGCTGCGCGGGCCCCGCCCCGCGACCACGGTCTACAAGGCGCGCGCGATCCGCTCGACGATCTCAGGTGAAGCGTGATGCGATGCCCGCCGCGGCCGCTTCGACCAGCGACTCCCAGCCGCCGGTGAGCGACGGCGCCGCTGCGCAGGGTCGCCTGGTGCGACATGCGTGGTGGGCGTACATGGCCGCGATCGCGCTCCTGACGGGGGGCTATGCGCTCGCGCACATCTCCGGGCCCGCGTGGCTGCGCAGCGGGCTCGTGTTCAACCTGATCGGCGGCTCGAGCGTCGTCGCGCTGATCGTCGGCGCGCGCAGGAACGCCGACAGCAGCCGTCTGCCCTGGTATCTGCTGGCGGTCGGTCAGGCGCTGTTCGTGACGAGCGACGTGCTCGCGTACAACTACGAACGGCTGTTCGGTGGCGCGATGCCGTTCCCGTCGATCGCCGACCCCTTCCACCTGGCCTTCTACCCACTGCTGGTGGCGGGCATGCTGCTGCTGATCCGCGAACGCGGAGAGGACCGCGACCGCGCCGCCCTGATCGACGCGCTGATCGTCACGACCGCGCTGGCGACGCTGCTGTGGGTCTACCTGATCGCGCCCTACGGCGACGGGCAGTCGCTGTCGCTGCTCGGGCGGCTCACCTCGATCGCCTATCCCTCGATGGACATCCTCGTGCTGGGTGTCGTCGCGCGCGTCGCCGCCGGCAGCCACCGCCGCGAGCCGGCGTTCGCGTTCCTGCTCGCGAGCGCCGTGGTGCTGCTGCTCAGCGATGCGATCTACGGCGCGAAGCTGCTCCACGGCGGCACCGGCACGGACGCGATCCTGTACACGGGCTGGGCGATCTACTACACGCTGATCGGCACCTCTGCGCTGCATCCCTCGATGCGCCTGCTCTCGACGCCGGGCCCCAAAGCCGATGCGCACCTGACGCGCGCGCGCCTGGCGCTGCTGACGTGCGCGAGCTTCACGGTGCCATTGCTGATCCTCGCGCGCGACGCGCTGCACGAGTCGGTCGACCTGGACGTGCTCGTCGGCTCGTCGGGCTTCATGTTCGCGCTGGTGCTGCTGCGCATGGCGGGCATCGTGCACCGCAACGAGGAGCTCGCCGTGCAGATGGTCGCGCTGACCGAGGCCAGCGCCCAGGCGGAACTCGAACATCAGGCATTTCACGACACGCTCACCGGGCTGCCCAACCGCGCGCTGTTCGGGAACCGCGTCGCGCACGCGCTGGCCGGTCGCCGCCGCGAGCGTCTGCCGGTCGCGGTGCTGTTCCTGGACCTCGACGACTTCAAGAACGTCAACGACGGCCTCGGGCACGCCGCCGGCGACATGGTGCTGCAGGAGGTCGGGCGTCGCCTGGAGGACTGCATGCGCCCGGTCGACACGGCCGCGCGGCTCGGCGGCGACGAGTTCGCGGTCCTGATCCACGACACCGAGAGCGAGCTGCAGGCGGTCGAGATCGCGCATCGCGTGATGAGCTCGCTGGAGACGCCGATCACGCTCGACGGCCGCGAGGTCACGATCGCGAGCAGCGTGGGGATCGCGTTCAGCGACCGCAACATGGTCTCCGGCGCGGACGCAGAGGAGCTGCTGCGAAACGCCGACGCGGCGATGTACATGGCCAAGGAGAACGGCAAGGCGCACTACCAGGTCTTCCAGCCCGAGATGCACGCCAAGGCGCTCGCGCGTCTGCAGTTGAAGACCGATCTGCAGCGCGCTCTCGACGACGGCGAGTTCACGCTGCGCTACCAGCCGATCATGGATCTCGCCAGGGGCGACATGGCCGGCATGGAGGCGCTCGTGCGCTGGGAGCACCCCGATCACGGCACCGTCGCGCCGCTCGAGTTCGTCCCGTTGCTCGAGGACACGGGCATGATCGTGCCGGTCGGCAGCCACATCCTCAGGCAGGCGTGCACCTGGGCCGCGCACATGCAGAGCGCCTGCCCGCGTGTGCCCGCGCTGTCGATGGCGGTCAACGTCTCCGCGTGCCAGCTGCAGCGCCCGGAGTTCATCGAGGAGGTTCGCGCGGCGCTGGCGGAGAGCGGCATCGTGCCCAGCAGCCTGACGCTCGAGCTGACCGAGAGCGTGATGATGCGCGACATGGAGCTGACGCTGCTGCGGCTGCAGGCGCTGCGCGCGCTCGGCGTGCAACTCGCGATCGACGACTTCGGCACGGGCTACTCCTCGCTCAACTACATCCGCCAGCTGCCCGTCGACATCCTCAAGATCGACCGCTCCTTTCTGGCCGATCCCAACCCCGAGGTCGCCGAGCTGACGGTCGCGATCGTCCAGCTCGCCCGCATCTTCAAGCTCAAGGCCGTCGCCGAGGGCATCGAGAACCACGGCCAGCTCGCTCGCCTAAAGGACATCGACTGCGACTTCGGTCAGGGCTTCCACTTCGCCAAGCCGCTCCTCGGCGAGGAGATCCTGGCGATGGCGCTGGCCCAGCCCAGCATGCGGGCGGCGGCGCTGGGCGCGTCGGTTGACCGCACGAGCATCAGCTGAGCGGAGCCTGATCGCCGGACGGCGGCGATAACCTCAAGTGGTGTTCGAGCGCTTCACAGAACGCGCCAGGCAAGTGGTTGTGCTGGCACAGGAGGAGGCGCGCTCACTGTCGCACGCGCACGTTGACACCGAGCACATCTTGCTGGGGCTCGCTCGCGAGCAGGAGGGCTTGGCGGCACGCGTTCTGGACAGCCTGGGCGTAACCGTGGAGCGGGTTCGCGCCCAGCTTGTGGGTAGTGGTGATCTCGGTGCGCACGGCGGCAACGGGCCGCTCCCGTTCAGCCCCGGCGCGAAGCAGGTGCTGCAGCTCGCGCTGACCGAGGCGCTGGCGCTTGGCCACAACTACATCGGCACCGAGCACGTCCTGCTGGGGCTGACGCGCGCGGACGATGGCGTCGCGACGCGCGTCCTGATCGCGCTCGACGCCGATCCAGAGAAGGTTCGCGCGAAGCTCAGCGCGATGTTGTCCGGGCGGCGCGTGGCCGCGTGGGTGACGAGCGACGTCGACCAGAGTGGCTACGATTTCACTCCAGCCGAGGCGTTCGATCTCACGATGCGGCTCGCGCCGCTGTCGCACAGGATCACGTTCGACGTTCGATCGCACGCCGGCAGGGAGCCGACGTTTCGTCTCTCCTGCCGGCTGGTGGGGAGGGACAACGTCCTACGCGAGCTCGTGGCGCTCGAGTCGGTGGGCGTCCGTGCCGTGCTCGACGAAAACGGCACCGTCCGGCTTGCGCATCAACGATCGCCTGCCGGGTCTGACGTCGCCGCGGCGGGCGACGCGTAGCGCGATGCGCGCTGGCGGATGACCGTCGTCGCTCTCGACCACGTGCAGCTGGCCGCTCCTGCTGACTGCGAGGAGCAGGCACGCTGGTTCTTCGGCGAGCTGCTCGGGCTCGCGGAGGTGGAGAAGCCCGAGTCGCTGCGCGCACGAGGCGGGGTCTGGTTCAGCGTCGGCTCGCAGCAGCTGCATATCGGCGTACAGGACGGGTTCGTGTCCGCACGCAAGGCCCATCCAGCGATTCTGGTTGAGGCTGGCGCGCTCGACGCGCTGGCTGAGCGCCTGGCGGCCGCCGGCGCGCAGGTGACATGGGACGATGCGCTCGCGAACGTTCGCCGGTTCTACACCGAGGACCCGTGGGGCAACCGCATCGAGCTGCTCGCCCGCGGTTAGGCCGCGCCCTCGCCCGCCAGCGCGGGCTCGTCCTCAGCTTCCACCGCGCCGTCCGGCGGGTCCTCGTCGTCGAGCTCGCCGAACAGCGACGGGTCGCGGTTTGAGCCGCGGATCAGATCGTCGGGGGAGCCGTCGGGGAGCAGGCGGCCCTGGCGCGTGCCGAAGTAGATCGCCTGCGGGTGGTGGGCGACGAGCGCGAGCGTCGACTGCTCGGGCTCGGGCGCATAGCCGTCGGTGATGCTCATCCCGATCTGCGAGAGGCCGAGCAGCTTCTCGACCTTCAGGTGCTCTGACTGCTCGGGCACAGCCGGATAGCCCCACGAGTAGCGGCGTCCCTGGCTCTCGGGGATGCCGAGCAGCTTGCGCGTCTCGTAGTGCAGCCACTCGGCGAGGCCCTCGGCCGTCTGTACGCCGAGACCGTGCACGAACAGCTGCTCGGCGAACTCGCCGTCTGACTCGAGCTTTGCCATCAGCTCGGTCACCTCGCTGCCGACGGTCACCGCCTGCACCGAGATCACATCCAGCTCGGCCGGTGGCTTTCCGTCGATCGCGGGGCGGAAGAAGTCGGCCAGGCAGATGCGATCGCCCTTGGGCTGGCGCGGGCACACGAAGCGCGTCAGCTCGGTCTCGCGATCCTCGGGATCGAGCACGACGATCTGGTTGCCGAGCGAGTAGCACGGGAAGAAGCCGAGCAGCGCGCGCGGGTGCAGATACGTCTGCTCCTTCCACATCCGCTCCAGACGCGGGCGGAAGTCCTCGCGCAACAGCGTCTGCCACGCCTCGCCTTTGACGCCCCTCCCGCCCCAGTGCAGCTTGAACAGCACGTGCGTGTCGAGGTGGCGGTAGAGCTCGTCCATGTCCACGGGGATCTCGCGTACGCCCCAGAACGGCGGCGTCGGGACCGGCACGTCCGTGCGCGCGAGCGAGCGCACGGAGTCATCGGCGAGGTTGACCTCCTCGACCGGCGCGTCGCCCTTGGCGCGGAACTCGGTGGCGCCGGCGAGCAGCTTCTGCACGAGCGCGCCACGCGCATCCTCGTCGATCAGCTGGTCCATCACCGCCAGGCCCTCGAACGCGTCCTTGCAGTAGAACACGCCCGGCTCGTAGACAACGTCTGAGTCTTTGCCACCCGGGTACAGCGCGCGATAGCCGAACGCGCGGTTGATCGCCGCGCCGCCGATCAGCACCGGGTAGGACAGGCCCTTGGCGTGCAGCTCCTGGATGCACGCGGGCATCTGCTTGGAGGTCGAGACGAGCAGGGCGGAGAGGCCGATCGCCGTCGCCTCGTGCTCCTGCGCGGCGTCGACGATCGTCTGGATCGGCACCTGCTTGCCGAGGTCCACGACCGTGTAGCCGTTGTTGGTAAGGATCGTGTTGACCAGCGACTTGCCGATGTCGTGCACGTCGCCGAACACCGTCGCGAGCACGACCGTGCCCTTGGTGTAGCCCTCGATCTTGTCCAGGTATTTCTCCAGCTGCGCGACCGCGCGCTTCATCACCTCCGCCGACTGCAGCACGAACGGCAGAATCAGTTCCCCGGCGCCGAACTTGTCGCCGACCTCTTTCATCGCCGGCAGCAGCACCTCGTTGAGCGTCGGCACGGCGCCGATCTTCTGAACGCTCTTGTCGATCCAGTCCTCGACGCCGTCGCGCCGGCGGCGCAGGATGTGGAAGTGCAGCGCCTCCTCGGGCTCCATGCCCTCGGTCGGGTCGGCCGCTCCTTGAGCCGCGTCTTCCGGGCCCTTGGACTCGAAGTGCTCGATGAACTTCTCCAGCGCGTCCTCGCGGCGGTTGAACACGAGGTCATCGGCCAATTCCCGCTCCACATCAGGGATCTCCGAGTAGGGCGTGATGTGGTTGGGGTTGACCATCGCCAGGTCGAGACCGGCCTGGACGCAGTGGTGCAGGAACACCGAGTTGAGCACTGCGCGCGCGCCGGGGGAGACGCCGAAGGACACGTTCGAGACCCCGAGTGAGGTCTTCACGTCGGGGATCTGCTCCTTGATCGCCTTGATCCCCGCGATCGTCTCCACAGCCGAAGGGCGCCACTCCTCATCGCCGGTCGTCAGCGTGAACGTCAGGCAGTCGAAGATCAACAGCTGCGGGTCAAGGCCGTGCTCCTCGCAGCAGAGGTCGCGGATGCGCTTTGCGATCTCGACCTTGCGCTCGGCCGTCTTGGCCATGCCGACCTCGTCGATCGTCAGCGCGATCAGCGCCGCGCCGTGCGCCAGCGCCACCGGCACGACGCGGTCGAGCTTCGCGCGCCCGGCCTCGAGGTTGACCGAGTTGACGATCGCGCGGCCGGGGATCTGCTCGAGCGCGCGTTCGATCACCTCCGGCTCGGTCGAGTCGACCTGGATCGGCGCGGGCTGCGTCAGCGAGACCTTCTTGGCGACCAGTCGCATCTGTTCGTCCTCGTCCTGGCGCTCGGTCAGCGCCACGCACAGGTCGAGCACGTGCGCGCCGCCGGTGACCTGGTCCTCTGCGATCTGCACGAGGCCGTCGTAGTCGTCCGCCAGCAGCAGCTCCTTGGCCTTGCGCGAGCCCTGCGAGTTGACGCGCTCGCCGACCATCGTCGGCGCCGGCTCCTGTGCGAGCGGGGTAGCGGCGATCATCGAGGACAGGTGCGGAGCGCGGGGGGCCGGACGTGCCGCGACCGGCCGCTTGCCCACGCGCTCGGCGATCGCGCGGATGTGCTCGGGCGTGGTCCCGCAGCAGCCGCCGACGATGCCTACGCCGTAGCGCTCCACGAACTCCTGCAGCGCCTCCGCCAGCGGCTCGGGCTTCTCGGGGAAGATCGTCTCGCCGTCCGGGCCCTGCAGCGGCAGGCCGGCATTGGGGATGCACGCGACCGGGACCGGGCAGTACTCACCCAGGAAGCGGATCGCGTCGCGCATGTCCTCCGGGCCCGTCGAGCAGTTCAGGCCGATCACGTCCACCTTCAGCGCCTCGAGCGTGGTCAGCACCGCGGAGATGTCGGTGCCGAGCAGCATCTTGCCGCCGTTGGGCAGCAGCGACACTGACGTGTGGATCGGCAGCGTGCGCCCCGCGCTCTTGAACGCGGCGCGCGCGCCGAACACGGCGGCCTTGACCTCGAGGATGTCCTGCGCGGTCTCGATGATCAGCAGGTCCGCGCCGCCGTCGATCAGCCCCTCGGCCTGCTCGGTGAAGACCTCGACCAGCTCGCCGAAGCGGATCTGCCCGAGCGATGGGTCCTCGGAGGCGGGCAGGTAGCCGGTCGGCCCGATCGAACCGGCCACGAAGCGGTGCTCGCCGGCGGCCTTGCGCGCGATTTCCGCGGCCTTGGTGTTGATCTCGAGCGTGTAGTCGGCCAGGCCCCACTCGCCGAGCTTGATGCGCGAGCCCTGGAACGTGTCGGTCTCGAGCACTTCGGCGCCGGCGTCGAGCATCGAGGTGTGCACGCCCTCGATCACGTCCGGCCGGTTGAGCACGAGCGCCTCGTGGCACTTGCCCTGCAGGCCGCCGTAGTCCTCGCTGGTGAGGTCGAACTGCTCGAGCGTCGCGCCCATGCCGCCGTCGTAGACGACGACATGCTCGGAGATCGCTTGTAGGTAATCGCGCTCAGGCATCGCAGGCAATGCTAGTGAGCCGCGCCGTGGGAGCTTGGCCGGACCGCGCTCTACGCAAATTCGATGCCGACGCGGATCACGCCGGCCCGTCGCGTGTCCACCTCCGTCCAGCCGCCTGTAGCGCGATGTACGGAGCCCCGTCCTCCGAGCAGCGTCCAGTACGGCGTGAAGCGCACCCGCACGGTGAACGCGCCCGGGCGCGGGGCTCGCAGCGTGAAGCTGTCGGCTCCAACTCCTGTCAGCACCGCCGGCGGTTGCGCGAGCGGGGTGGAGCCGCGCACGGCGAACACGCGCCACTCGGCCGAGCGCCACACTTCGGTCAGGCACGGCAGGCCGTGCCTGATCAGCCGACCCTCCTGTACGCCGGCGACGTCGAGGCGCACATCGGGCAGCGCCACGTAGGAGACCGCGTTCTGGCTCAGCCATGACCGGTAGGCGGATGCGCTCAGCCCGGGACGGTAGAACAGCGCGTTGTAGCGGGTGTCGAGCTGGCGCTCCCAGCCACGGGCCAGAAGAATCAGAGGATCTTCGGGCAGATACACCGATTCCCAGTGGCCTTCGGTCGGCGGAACCTCCAGTCGCAGCGGCTTGTCGTGCGCGAGCCGCTGCAGCTCTGCCACCAGCGGGGAGTAGTAGGCGGCGGTCACCGACGGAGTGCCGGCGAGCGCCGCCACATCGCTGATCGAAGCTTCGAGTTGCCAGTAGAGCAGCGCCGGCGCCAGCAGAGCCAGTACCAGCCGCCGCCGTTGCCACAGCGCTCCGACGGCCAGCGGCGCTCCGAGCAGCGCCCCCAGACGCACGGCGTTGTCGCCGACCGGGGTGTGCAGGGCGAAGGCGCCGACCAGCGCCAGCGCGTACAGCCAGGCTCCCCACGTCAGCGGCTGGCGGATCCCCGCTGCGAGCGTGCCGCCAAAGCGGGGGAGCGCGAGCGCGGTCAGCACGACCCCGGCGAGCACGGGCCAGAACATCCCAGGCGCGAACGGCTGCCAGCCGCCTTCCGGAAATGCGAGCGTCATACCCAGAGCCGGGAGCAACGCCGCTGCGGCCAGCGCCAAGCCGCGCCGGCACGCGCGCGCGCCTTGGTGCCTGCCGCCGCGGGCACCTCCGTCGCGGACGCTCGGGAGAATGCTGGCGAGGGCGTACGCGAGTCCGGCGAGCGCGAGGAATGCTCCGGCGACGGGGCTCGCGAGGGTGGTGAGCGCGGCCAGCGCCAGCGCCACCGCGGGCGGGGCATAGATGAGCGCGAGCAGGGCGAGCATGCCGACGGCGAGCCCGAGCCCGTACGCGACGCGACCGGACAGCAGCCCGACGCCGACGCCGAGCGCGAACGAGACGCTGGCGGCGCGGGCGCCGGCGCGGGGAAACGCCCGCTGCGCGAGCACGCTGAACAGCCCGGCGCTGGCGATCGCGCACAGCGCCAGCAGCAGGCGCGTGCCCAGCAGCGCCCCCAGGGCCGGGGCCAGCAGCGAGTATCCGGGGAGGTAGTGCCCGCCGTACCAGCTGTTGTCCCACAACACGAAGCCCGCGCGCGTGAACAGCGCGCTGCGGTAGGTCGCGGCCGCAAGATCGCCGCTGGGTGGCGCGAGGACCAGGTAGGCGGCGCTCAGCGGCGCCGCAACCGTCAGCGCAACGACCCAGGATGAGACAGCGAGCAGGCCTGTGCGCCGTGCCGCTGACGGTCGTTCGGCTTGCAGGCTGCTGGGAGGGACGGTGGCTGGTCGGCCTGCCGCCATCCCCGCAAACTACACATGAGCTCGATAAGAACGGCGTGAAGATCGTGTGAGAGCTTCTGCAGCGAAGTCCGTCTCTCAGCGCGAGTACAGCGCGAAGAAGTCCCGATCGTCCGGTTCGAGGTAGCGGGTGGCAGGGCGTTCCATGCCTTCGAGCAGCTTGCTCGGCTGTTCGGCCCCGGGGGCGCCGTAGGTGATGAACGTCACCCAGTAGGAGTTGATGTCGAGCTCCATCGCGCGGATGGCGCCGGCGCGTATCAGCGTTCTTGCAAGGCTGGCGACCGTTTGGTCTTCGCCCGCGGCGTAGATCAGGTTGCCGTGCTTGTCGATCCCAATCGCCGAGCGCCAGACGAGAATCGCGTTGCCGACGGTGGCGCCCCATTCGCTGCTGTTGGCGATGTTTGAGCTCGGTCTGCCTTCTTCAACTATCAGCGGGAGGTTCTGGCGCGCGAAGGCGACACCCGGTGGGATCGTCGATCCGTAGCGCCAGTCGAGGACGTTGACGCTGCCGTTGTCGTACCCCACGAGCGTGCCCTGGCCATCGCGCAACGGAGCGTAGGTGTGTCCGCCCACGGCAAAGCCGCCGTGCGAGTCGCCGAGCTTGAAGCCGCTGTTGAAGGTCGCGAGCAGGCGCGGGCGCTTGGCGATCGGCACGTCCATGGGTCCTCGGGGGATCGGCACCGACGGCTCGAGGCGTCCGGGATTGAGGGTCAGCGTCGTGCGCTTGGTGTCGATCCAGGCGAGGCCCGCCACTACGCGCGGGTATTCCGGCTGATCGCGCAGCGTCGTCACGAGCAAAGGCGGGTCGGCCGCGAGGCTGGGGCGGGTCGCATGCCACACGCCCTCGCCGGGCAGGGCGGGGTGGACCAGGGCGGCGACGCGGGTGGGACGACCTTCGGCGGCGGCCGCGGGGTGGCCGACGCCGCTCGTTCCGTAGCCGACTTTGGGCAGCGCGCGGAGGGTCGGTCCGCCCTTGCTCGGCGCGGTCAGCGTGTAGTAGATCGACTCGACGCGTGCCACCAGTCCCGCGGCGCCGTTGTCGCGCAGCCACTCGACGCTGCGGATGCTGAGGCTCGAGTTCGATGGTTCGCTCATCGCGCCCCAGTAGTCGAGGACGACGGGAAGCAGCGCGACGAGCGCTGCGACCAGCGCAATGCGCCGCAGTCGCATCGGCAGCGAGGGGCCGCGTCGGTGCTCGACGCGGCGGGCGGCGGGTGTGAGTCGACTGTCCGCCGTGCCGCTCAATGCCATGCGCAGACTGTAGTGACAGGTGGCGGTGGTGGCCGAGCTCGCCCGAATAGTGAGTGGATTCTCACTGAGAATACTCTCACACATGCAGTGCTGAGCTTTATGTGAGTGAAAGAGTGGGGGTGTGGAATGCTTGCGTCGCTCGTGCGGCAGTCCGACTGTCACCGATTAACTTAAATACTGGAGGTTTCACCATCGTGCCGCTTGAGGCATTGGCCGAGGACAAACCGGCCGCTGGAAGGGCTCTCCGCGAGGCGGTGGCACCGCAGCCGCCGGCGGGCTTGCGCCGAGAAGCCGGGATCTCGGGCCGCGTGGTGCTGCGCGCGTGCCGGCCTCGGCAGTGGATGAAGAACATGCTTGTGTTCGCTGCCCCCGCCGCGGCCGGGTGGATCGATCGCCCGGAAATCGCCGCCGAGGCTGCGGGCGCGCTTGTGGTGCTGTGCATGATCTCGAGCGCCGCCTACCTCGTCAACGACGTACGCGATCGCGAGCAGGACCGCAGGCACCCGCGAAAGCGTCTGCGGCCGGTGGCTGCAGGCGAGCTCTCCCCGCGCGCGGCGCTGTGGACAGCCGCGGCGCTCGCAGTCTCTGGAATCGCGCTTGCGAGCGCGATCACCCCCGGCCTGGGGGCGCTCGCGTGCGGCTATCTGGCCCTGACGGCGAGCTATTCGCTATGGCTGCGGCGGGTCGCGGTGCTCGACATCCTGGTCGTCGCGGCCGGGTTCGTGATCCGCGCTCTGGCCGGCGGCGTGGCGACCGACATCTATCTGTCGCGCTGGTTTGTGATCGTGACAGCGTGCTGCGCCATCTTCCTCGTTGCGGCCAAGCGCTACGCCGAGCTTCGCGCGCATTCCGGGTCCGGCCCAGCACGCGCGACGCTGCGCCGCTACTCGCTCGGGCAGCTGCGTGTCGCGCTCGCGGCGTCTGCGACTGCGGCTGGGGTGGCCTACACGTCATGGGCGTTCACAAGGCCAGGCCACATCGCCTGGTACGGACTGTCGATCGTCCCGCTCGTGCTGTGGCTGGGGCGCTACTCGATGCTGATCGGCAGGGGCGGCGGTCAAGCGCCAGAGGAACTGATCCTGCGCGATCGGATCCTGCTCGCCCTCGGCGTGACATGGAGCGTGCTGTTCCTCGGTGGCGTGTATGTCGGCGCTTGAGCTGAGCACGCGGGCGCCGGCGGCGCCCGCGTTCCGCTCGCTGAGCGGATGGGGACGCACCTCGCACAGCAGCTGTCGCGTGCTCGCGCCGCGCAGCGACGCGGAGGTGCTCGACGCGCTGGCGTCACGCAGCACCCGCGCCGGCGTGATCGCGCGCGGTGCGGGGCGCAGCTACGGGGATGCGGCTCAGAACGGCGGCGGCACCGTACTCGACATGACCGCGCTCGATCGTGTCGTCTCGATCGACGCCGACAGGCTGCTTGTCACCGCACAGGCCGGTGCGACGATCGCTCAGCTGATGGCGCGCCTCGCCGCGCATGGCCTGACGCTTCCGGTCCTCCCGGGCACGCGCCACGTGACGCTCGCGGGAGCGATTGCGAGCGATATCCACGGCAAGAACCACCACTGCGATGGAGGCTTCGCCCGGCACGTGGCCTCGCTCTCGCTGTGCACGCCCGCGGGTGAGGTCATGGAGCTCACGCCAGACAACGACCCAGACCTGTTCTACGCGACGTTGGGAGGCATGGGCCTGACGGGTGTGATTGTCGAGGCCACCGTGCGTGTCGAGCCGCTGTCCTCCCCGTGGGTGCTCGCAGACACGGACCGCACCGACGGCCTCGAGCAGACGCTGACGCTGATGAGCGGCGAGGAGCGCCATCGTTACTCGGTGGCGTGGCTCGACCTGCTGGCGGAGGGCACGAAGATGGGCCGCGCGATCGTCAGCCGCGCCGACCCGCTGCCCGCCGACGGGCTCACCCCGCCGGTGCGCAGGCGCCGCGTCGCCGCAGCGGGATACCCGGGCGTGCTGTCGCGCCGCCCGGTGCTCGAGGTCCCACGCGGCTTCCCCGCCGCGTTGTTGCGCCCGTCGAGCGTACGCCCGCTCAACGCGCTGCACTGGTCCGCGGCGCCACAGCGTGAGCGTGGCCGTCCGTTGGCGCTCGCGCCGTACTTCTTCCCTTTGGATGTCCTCGGCAGATGGAACAGGCTCTACGGCTCGGCTGGCTTGATCCAGTATCAGTTCGCGATCCCCACCGGCGCCCAGGACGCCCTCGAGCGTTGCTTTGGGCTGATCCGGACCCGTCGCCTGCCTGTGTATCTCGCGGTGTTCAAGCGCATGGGCGCGGCTTTCGGCGGACCGCTCTCGTTCCCGCTGGAAGGCTGGACGCTCGCGCTCGACATACCGGCTGCGGCGCCAGGTCTGCACGCGGCGCTCGAGGAGTTCGATGAGCTGGTCGCAGGCGCGGGCGGGCGCGTGTACCTGACGAAGGATGCCCGCCTGGGCCGCGCTGCGTTGAGCACGATGTATCCCCAGCTCGATCGCTTCCACGCACAGCGTGCAAGAGTCGATCCACACGGCGTCCTGCGCTCGGATCTCGCCTTGCGTCTCGGTCTTTGCGGTGCGAGCGTATGAGCCGAGGCTCCGGCTCCGGCGGGCGCCGCGTGCTCGTTCTCGGCGGCAGCTCTGAGATCGCGCTGGCGATCGTGCGCGAGCTGCAGTCCCAGAGCCCGCGCGAGGTCGCACTCGTGGGGCGTGACGCCGCCGCGCTCGGCGCCGCGGCCGCGGCGCTCGGCGCGGCCGGGTGCCAGCGCGTGCTCACGTTCGAGCTCGATGCGCTGGATCTCAGTCGCCACGAGCAGGTGCTGAAGCAGGCATTCCAGGAGCTGGGCGGCGCCGACATCGTGATCCTCGCCGTCGGCGTGCTCGGCGAGCGCGGTGGCCTGCCGGCGGACATCCCCGCGGCAGTGGCTGTGCTGCAAGTCAACCTCGTGGGAGCTGGCTCGCTGCTGATGTACGCGGCGCGAGAGCTGTGCGGCGCGCGAGGGGGAACGCTCGTGGTGCTGTCGTCGGTGGCGGCCGAGCGCCCGCGGCGGGCGAACGTCGTCTACGGAGCATCCAAGGCGGGCCTCGACTCACTCGCGCAGGGGCTCGGGGATGCGCTCCACGAGCACGATGTGCGTGTGCTGGTGGTTCGACCAGGGTTCGTCAGGACGAAGATGACGCAAGGGCTCGACGCGGCGCCCCTGGCGAGCACTCCACAAGCCGTCGCCGCGGTCACAGTCGACGCGCTCGATCGCGGCGCACACACCGTATGGGCGCCCCGTTCCCTACGCTGGCTGATGTTCATCATGAAACTCGTTCCCCGTCGTCTGTTTCGCACGATCAAGCAATGAACGCGACGCGCCCATCGGGGCAGACACCCACCGAGCTCGCGCCGCCCCCGGCTGATATCGCCGCGCTACGCACGCGACGCCGCCAGGCGCGGCGCAGACGCAGGCTTGCACGGGTGGACGTCGGGCTCGGCGTGGCAGCCGCGACGGTGCTTCTGATCGCCAGCCCGGGCCTTGCCATAACCGGACTGGTCGCTGTGCTCGTGCTCGCCGTGTGCCTGATCTCGATCCTGGCGCAGCGGCGCCTGCGCCGGCGCGCAGCCAACGCGCCTCGGGCTCGGCGCCGCTCCGGCGGCGGTGTGGGCCCCATAAGCTGAAAACGATCTCATAAATGTGACAGCTCTCACTCGTCGCTGATATTGAACTTAAGGCCGTGGTCAATGCTTGAGGCCATGTCTGGCGCAGGCAAGCGACCGATCGCCCGGCGGCTGATGGTGGTCCTCACCGCGATCATCGTCGCCGGCGCGGTCATGGGCGCCACGCTCGACGCCGATCCCGGTCCGGCGCGGCGAGCGTCCGCACGGCTGGCCGCCGCGAGCGGTGCGCCGGCGAGCGGTCTGCCAGGCGTGGCCTCGCGCGCCGCGTCCTCCGCGTGCGGGTCGGCGAGCGCGGCCACGATCGCGAGTGTCGACGGCGTCGTGGCGCAGGGCATCTACGCGGGTGAGGTGCACAGCCGCGAGGTGAGTGCGGACATCGCGCACGTCACAGGCTCGCAAGCGCTCCTCAGCGCATTGGCGAGCAACAACGGAGTGGCGGTTTACGCCGCTGTGCACGCGATCGTCTATGCCCCTCACTGGCACATCGTGCGGCTACGCGTCGTAAAGGCAGGCCGTGTCATCGCTGACGTCGGCGGACCAGATGTGATCGCGCCGGTCTCTGGTGCGCTGAGGTGGAGGGGCAGGACGATCGGCACGTACGTGATGTCCGTGCAGGACGACATCGGCTACGTGAAGCTGGTGAGCCGGTTCATCGGCGTTCCGGTTGACCTTTACCGCAACGGCTCGTTTCTCATGGGAACGCTCCGGCCCGCGCCGTCCATCGTGAGCGCCGGCGCGCCTGTCGACGTGGGGGGCGCTACCTATTGGGCGCAGATGCTGAGCGCGGGTGCGTTCCCCAGCGGCGCTCTCCGTGTCGCGTTGCTCGTGCCCACTCCCTCGTCCACTGCCTCGGCCGCGAGTTGCGCTTCGGTACGGCTCGCGGCGTGGGGCAGCATCGCGATGCACATCGCGGCCCGCTTCAAGCCACTGCAGACGCACTACCAGGATCTGGTGGACGTGCTGCATGGCACCACCGGTGGGCCCGCCTACGTGCTCTCCGGCGCGACGCGAATCGCAGGAGGCGCAGTGCCCGCGCGGCTTCCGCGCCATGGGATCGTGAGATATGGCGGGCGCTCGTGGTCGGTCTTCTCGTGGGAGCCGGTCTCGCCGGCACGGGTCTACTTCCTGACGCCGCTGTCGTGAGCGCGACGTTCGGCATGCGCCCGAGCGTGTATCGGCGCAGGCGCATGGGCGCGCTCGTATTCCTCGTCGCGCTCATACTCGTGGCAGCCGTCCTCGGCCCAAGCCTCGGTCGATCAGAACCAAGCGGCGCGCACGGTGCGCCCGCCGCCGCGCACGGCGTCCACACACGGCGCGCGGTGCCCCCACCGGCACCGGCGCCCACGCGCCCGGCGCCCGCGCCCCAGCCGTCACGGTTGCTGGTGAGCATGCCCGCGGCCACGACGACGGGCTGGAGCATCGTCGCGGAGGTTCGCGGGCAACCAGCGGCGTGGCTCGCCCAGCGCGCCGGCGTGACACTCATGCGCTTTAAGCAGCGGCTCCTGCATCTCAACCTCCACGCCGGCTCGCTGGACGGCGGCGTGTCCGGCTGGACGTACGGCGATCAGATCACGCCGCGCGAGATCCACCTCATCGTTGCGGCGTTCAACGGTGGCTTCAAGCTCAGCTACCCGAACGTGGGGTTCATGTCGGGCGGCCACGTCGCGGTGCCACTCAAGCCCGGGCTCGCGTCGATCGTCACCTATACCGACGGCACCACCGATATCGGGGCGTGGCACGCCGGCGTTCCGAGCGCTCACCAGTCGGTCTTCTCGGTCCTGCAGAACCAGCAGCTGCTTGTCGATCGTGGCTTGCCCGCCGTCAGCACAGCAGGCTGCGTGATCGCATGCTGGGGAGGAACCGTCGAAGGGCGGATGGCCGTGGCTCGCTCCGGTCTCGGGGTCACCTCCGGCGGACAGCTCGTGTGGGCCGCGGGCGAGCGGCTGCTGCCCAGCGAACTCGCCGCTGCGCTCGTCGATGCCGGCGCCGTGCGCGCGATCGAGCTCGACATCAACCCCGACTGGGTCGCGGGCTACCTCTATATCCATCATCCCAGCGGTCCGGCCCCGACGCCGGTCGTGCCCGGCCAGCTCGGGATCGCCGGCGAGCTGCTCGAACCGGACACGCGCGACTTCCTGACGATCGTCGCCAACTGAGTTTGCACCCTTCGGGCAGGCCGATTGCCCGCCGCGGCCGGCATCTTGTACGCCCGCTCGGACGCCGGCTTCGATTAAGCGTCGAACATTCCCCGCAGTCGACTGGCGAGGGTGCACACTGCCGGCGACGGCCAAAGCTAGTAGGGGGATTTGACTATGACACCGCAGTTCTTGCTCGATGCACCTGTCAGAGATCAGGACGAGGAGACAGCGCGCACACGTCTCGCTGAGCCAACATGGGCGACGGCGGCGGGCGGCGCGCGGATCACGCGTGAAGCCGGGGCCCGGCAACCGCTGGTGGCGGTGGTGGGCCTCGGCCACGCGGGGCTGCCGAGCGCGATCGCGCTGCGCCGCGCGGGCTTTCGGATCGTGGGGATCGACAGCTCCTCGAGTCGGCTGAGCGACATCCGTAGCGGACAGGCCGAGGTCGCCGGCGCAGATCGCAGCGATCTGCGCGCCCATCTGGGCGACGAGGAGTTCGTGCTGACCGACGAGCTCGAGGCAGTTCACGCGGCGGACCGGGTGCTGATCTGCGTGCCCGCCACGGTTGGCGCACAGGGGCATCCGAGCTACGACGCGCTCACCCGCGCGTGCGCCGCGATCGTGAGACACGCGCGTGCCGGCCAGACGCTCGTGTTGACGTCCACCACCCACGTGGGCAGCACGCGCGAGTTGCTGGTCGAGCCGCTCGCCGAGCGCGGACTGTGCGTGGGCGAGGACGTGTTCGTCGCCTTCTCGCCGGAGCGCATCGACGCCGGCACGGCGCCGGACCGTGAGCGGGCGTCGAGCGTGCGCGTCGTCGGTGCCGTGACCGAGACGTGCTTCGCGCACGCCGCGGAGCTGCTGCGTCCGCTCTGCCATGAGCTGCACCGCGTCTCCTCGCCCGCGGCCGCCGAGATGGTCAGGCTGTACGAGAGCAGCTTCCGCGCCGTCAACATCGCGCTCGCGTTTGAGATGGCGGACGCCTGCAGGACCTACTCGCTCGACCCGATCGAGGTCACCGACGCGGCGGCGACAAAGCCGGTTGGCTTCATGGCGCACTATCCCTCCGCGGGGGTCGGCGGTCACTCCGTCGGTGTGGACCCGCAGCAGTTGCTGCAGCCGCTGCGTGAGCGTGGACGCCCGGCAACGTTGACCGAGGAGGCGCTGCGTACCGTCGCGGCTCGCCCGCGCCGCGTCGCCCAGCGAGCGCACGAGCTGCTGCTGCGCTCCGGCGCGCACCTGCGCGACGTGCGTGTGCTCGTCGTGGGGGTCACCTACAAGCCGGGCGTCGCCGACTGCACCCACTCACCCGCGGTCGAGATCATCTCGCGCCTGCAGGAGGAGGGCGTGCAGGTCGACTTCCACGACCCGCTCGTGCGGGTGCTGCGAGTCGACGGCGAGCAGATCCACGGCATCGACCCCGACCCGCGCCGCGACGCCTCCGGCTTCGGCCCCGAAGATTACGAGCTCGCGATCGTCGTCGGGATCCAGCCCGGCTACGACTACGGCTGGCTGCGGCGCTGCCCGCAGGTGCTCGACTGCACCTACCGCCAGCGCACCGGCCGCCGCCACTTCCTGCTCTGAGCGGCGGGCGAGAGAACTTGCCGGGACGCGCGGCGGCGGGCCGCGCGTCCCGGTCGGGCCCTACTTGATGAAGAGCATCTCCGAGTACTTCGGCAGCGGCCAGAGGTCATCCGCGACGAGCTTCTCGAGGCGGTCGGCGACTTGGCGCACGTCTTCCATCGCCGGGATCACCGTGTCGCGCATGTAGATCGCCTCCTTCATGATCGAGTCATCCGGGTGGTTCTCGTCGAGGTTCGCGTCCTCGAGCTTGAGCTGCGCGAAGTGCAGCTCCTTGACCAGTGGCTCGATCTCGCCGACGAGCTCCTCCAGGCCGGTGGCCTTCAGTTCGTTGAGGTAGCGCAGGGCCGCCGGCATCAGCATCGTGCGCGCGATCGAGGCCGCGGTCTCGGCCTCGATGTTGATGTTGATGACGTACTGCTCGGTGAACACCTCGTAGCGCGACTCGAGCTCGCGCTTGGAGAGCACCTTGTACTTTTTGAACGTCGCGACGGTCTGTTTGTCGATGAGCCACGGCAGCGCGTCGGGCGTGCTTTTCAGATTTGCAAGCCCACGCTTCTCGGCCTCCTTGTGCCATGCCTCGGAGTAGCCGTCGCCGTCGAAGACGACCTGCTTGTTCGCCGCCCAGACGTCCTTGACGACCGCCGTGACGGCTTTCTCGAGCGTCGCACCAGAGCCTTTGAGGGCGGCTTTGAGCTTGTCGGTCAGATCGTCGACCGATTCGGCGACGATCGTGTTGAGCACCGTGTTGGGGAACGCCGGCGAGGAGCTCGAGCCGAGCGCGCGGAACTCGAACTTGTTGCCGGTGAACGCGAACGGGCTCGTGCGATTGCGGTCGCCGCCGTGCAACGGCAGCTTCGGCAGCACCGGCGTCCCGAGCCCGAGGAACGAGCCGGGCTTGGAGGGCTGCACCTTGCCGGCCTCGATCGCGCCGAACACCTTCTCGAGCTCGGCGCCGAGGAAGATCGAGATGATCGCCGGCGGCGCCTCGTTGGCGCCGAGGCGATGGTCCTGCCCGGCGCTCGCGATCGACGCGCGCAGCAGCGCCTGGTGCTTGTTGACGGCGTGGATCACCGCCGTGCAGAAGAACAGGAACTGGAGGTTCTCGGCGGGCGTGTCACCCGGGTCGAGCAGGTTCAGGCCGGTGTCGGTGCCCATCGACCAGTTGTTGTGCTTGCCCGAGCCGTTGACACCGGCGAACGGCTTCTCGTGCAGCAGGCAGATCAGCCCGTAGCGACGGGCCGTGTTCTGCATGATCTGCATCGTGATCATCTGGTGGTCCGCGCCGACGTTCGAGTTCTCGAAGATCGGCGCCACCTCGTACTGGTTGGGGGCGACCTCGTTGTGGCGCGTCTTGATCGGCACGCCGAGCTTGGCGAGCTCGAGCTCGACCTCGAGCATGTACGCGAGGATTCGCTCGGGGATCGAGCCGAAGTAGTGATCGTCGAGCTCGTGGCCCTTGGGTGGCTTGGCGCCGAACAGCGTGCGCCCGGTGGTGAGCAGGTCGGGGCGCTCGAAGTAGTACTGCTCGTCGATCAGGAAGTACTCCTGCTCGCAGCCGATCGTCGTGAACACGCGCGCGGCGCCGTCGACGCCGAGCAGGTCCAGCGCGCGGATGGCGGCGCCGGAGAGCGCGTCCATCGAGCGCAGCAACGGGATCTTGTGGTCGAGCGCCTCACCGGTCCAGGACGTGAACGCGGTGGGGATGCACAGCAGCGCGCCGTTGGGGTTCTCGAGGATGAACGCGGGGCTCGTCGGGTCCCACGCGGTGTATCCGCGTGCCTCGAACGTCGCGCGGATGCCGCCGGTGGGGAACGAGGAGGCGTCGGGCTCGCCCTGGATCAGCTCCTTGCCGGAGAACTCCGCGATCGCGGTGCCGTCGCCCGCGGGGCCGTAGAACGAGTCGTGCTTCTCGGCGGTTGAGCCCGTCAGCGGCTGGAACCAGTGCGTGTAGTGCGTGGCGCCTTTCTCCATCGCCCATTCCTTCATCGCCTGTGCGACCGCGTCGGCGAGCGAGGTGTCGAGGGCCTCGCCGCGCGCGAGTGTCCGCTGCAGCGCCTTATAGACGTGCTTGGGCAGGCGGTGGCGCTGCAGCGCCGGAGAGAAGACGTTGGCTCCGAAGACCTGGTTGTCCGCGATCGTCAGGTCGGGCGACCCGAGCGCGGCTCCGTTGGCGCTCCACTGCGCGGCGGTGACATTCTGCTGACGGGTCCTAGGCATGGTCGGGGTCGATTCCTCCTGAAAGAAAGGGTGTGATGCGCCAGCTCCGGCATGCGAAGCCGAACGCAATCGTAGTCCCAACCTGGCCGAAGGGGATCACCCAATGGCGAAATCGGAGGGGCCGATCTTTCGACAGCCGGCCAAACGGGTAGCCGGCGTCCGGACGTTCTACGGACTGGCGGGGAACGCGCCCGCTTCGACGCGGCCGGTCGCCGGGTTGACGTGGGTGAGCTTGGGGGCCGACGCGATGTCGACTGCGAACTGCCCCTGCACCGGAGCGCCGGAGGCCAGTCGCGCTTTGGCCTTGCCGGAGAGCCCGGCGGCGACGGTGTACTGGACCGTGTAGCTGCCGGCCTTGACGGGCACCACGCGCCAGACGAACGTGCGGGTCTTGCCCGGCGCGAGCGCGCCGAGCGCCCAGGTGTTGACGTATGCCGTCTGGCCGCCTCCAGGCGGGCTGACCTGCTCGCTTTCTACCGGCGGCGAGGCGACCGTACCGGGGCCCCGTTCGATCGCCCATACGGGGCGCTTGTCGGCAGCCAGTCCGGGATAGGTCGAGGTGTAGTCGAACGAGTTGATCGTGACGGCCACGTCGGGCACCGTACGGGTGCCGGCGTTTTCCACCTCCAGCGCGAAGCGTGTCTGGCGTGCGATCGACTGCGCGCTCGGGAAGCTGGCGTGGACGACCTTCATCGCGAACGTGCCCGCCGGTTCGCTCGCGTCCTGGCGGGCGCCGCCGCCGCAGCCGGCGATCAGCAGTGCGCACGCGCAGGGCGCCAGCGCGGACGTCCGCGGCGCCCGCCGGGGGACGTCACGAGCGCGATGCGACACCACGCTGAAGCCTTTGCGCCCTCCCCTCACGATCGCGCCACGATACCAGCGGGACTGGCGTGCCGTCACGGCCTTGGCGGGCGCGCTCGCCAACCACCAACGGCGTGCCGGTGGCGCATCGCGTAGAGTTTGCGGACCACTGATCGCGACCCGAGGAGGGGCAGGGAGAGATGGTACGAAACGTTGCCGAGCCGGTGTTTGGCACCGCGAGGCACGTGCTCGAGGAATTCGGGGACATGATGATCCTCACCGGTCGGACCATCTGGTCTGCCCTGCGGCCCCCGTATCCCTATGGCGGGGAGCTCGTCTCCCAGTTCCTGTTCACGCTGCGTCTCGTGTGGTTCCCGCTGCTGATCTCGACCGTGGCGATCAACTACGGCGCGCCGGGCTTGCAGGCGGCGGACTTCCTCAGGATCTTCGGCGCGCTCGATCGTCTCGGCGGCTTCTTCGTCCTCGCGGCGATCCGCGAAATCGGCCCACTGATCACCTCGATCGTGCTCGCGGGCGTCGCCGGCACGGCGATCACCGCGGACCTGGGGGCGCGCAAGGTGCGCGAGGAGCTCGACGCGCTGCAGGTTCTCGGCGTGGACCCCGTCAAGAACCTCGTCGTCCCGCGCTTCCTCGCGCTGATGGTCGTCACCGGCCTGTTCGACATCTACGCGCTGCTGTTCGGCATCTTCGGCGGGATCCTCGCGGCGCTCGCGAACGACCAGCCGCTGGGGCCGTTCTGGGGCACGCTGTTCGCCAACGCGTCCGTCACCGACCTATGGGGCTCGGTGCTGAAGACGACGGTCTTCGGCGCGATCATCGCAATCGTGTGCTGCTACAAGGGCATGACCGCCTCCGGCGGCGCCGAGGGCGTCGGGCGCGCGGTCAACGAGGCGGTCGTGATCGCGTTCCTCGGCATCGGCGCGTTCAACTACGTCTTCACGCAGACGCTGCTCGCCACGCACCCGCAAATCCTGGTGATCAAGTGAACGAACTGCTTGCGATGCCGCGCGAATGGCTCGCCGCCGGCGGCGAAATCGGCCGCTTCACGGGCACGATCGTGCGCGACGTGTGGAGCCTGCGCGTGTTCCGGTTCTTCGGCGAGTCGCTGCGCCAGGCGGGGATCCTGATCGTCGGCTCGACGCTCGTCATCTGGTCGCTCGTGTTCATCACCGGCCTCGGGCCATGCGGGATCGAGGCGGCCTACTTCAACCAGTCGACCGGCACGCCCAACTACGCGGGCGTGTTCGCTGCGTGGTGCAACCTGCGCGAGGCCGTGCCCTATGCGTTCGGCTACATGATGGCCGCGAAGGTCGGCACCGGGATCGTCGCCGAGCTCGGCGCGATGCGCATCTCCGAGGAGATCGACGCGCTCGAGGTGATGGGCGTGGACTCGATGGTGTTCCTGTGCGCCACGCGCATGCTGGCCGCGTGGATCGTGCTGCCGTTCATGTACATAGGCGCGATCGGCGTGGCGTTCCTGGCGTCATACATCGCCGTCGTCGACCAGATCGGATTCACGTCCAGTGGGGGGTATCTGCTGATCTTCTGGCAATTCCAGAATCCCACGGACTTCCTGTTCAGCGTGATCAAGGGCATGACGATGGCCACTGCGATCGTGCTCGTGGCCTGTTACTACGGCTACAACGCCAGTGGCGGGCCCGTAGGGGTGGGCAAGGCGACCGCGAAGTCGATGGTGCTAAACCTGATCCTCGTGAACTTGATCGGCATGCTCGGCACCGAGGTGTTCTGGGGCACCAACCCACGAGCCCCGATCGGAGGCTGACGTGGCGGCGGAGCAGCCCGCGCGTGGTGCGGGCGCAAGCGCATCGTCCCCGAAGGGGGAGGCGGATGAGTACGAGTTCCACACCGGGATCATCCGCCCGTCGAACGCCCCCGACGCGATCGAGTTCATCGACGTGCACAAGTCGTTCGGGCGCAACCACGTGCTGCGCGGTCTGAACATGGGCCTGCCCGAGGGCAAGATCTCGATGATCATCGGCCCGTCGGGCACCGGCAAGTCGGTCTGCATCAAGCACATCGTCGGCCTGCTGTATCCCGACGAGGGCGACGTGCTCGTGCACGGGCAGTCGATCCCGAGCCTGCCCGACGCGCAGCTGTTCGACCTGCGCCGGAAGTTCGGCGTGCTGTTCCAGGACGGCGCCCTGTTTGGCTCGCTGAACCTCTACGACAACGTCGCGTTCCCGCTGCGTCAGCACACCGAGAAGGGCGAGGACGAGATCGCCGAAATCGTCAACCGGCGGATGCGCGAGGTCGGCCTGGGGGGCGAGGGCGGGAAGATGCCCAACGAGCTCTCCGGCGGGATGCGCAAGCGCGCGGGCTTCGCGCGGGCGCTCGTGCTCGATCCCGAAATCGTGCTGTTCGACGAGCCCGACTCGGGACTTGATCCTGTGCGCACGGCGCTGCTGTGCGAGCTGATCAAGGAGGTCCACGCCGAGCACGGCGGCTGCTACGTGGTGATCACGCACGACATCATGAGCGCGCGGCGCGTCGCCGAGCACATCTCGGTCCTGTGGAAGGGACGGATCGTCGAATCCGGCCCCGCGGAGGAGCTGTTCGCCTCCGAGAACCCGTTCGTGCGCCAGTTCCTCTCAGGCGAATCGGCTGGCCCTCTAGGGATGGAGTGAAGCCGGCGTCGCATCGTCGTCGCCGTGCGGGTCGCTGCGATCCCCGGCCCGGTTAGCCTTTCTCTGTGAACGCCTCACGACTCCTGTCGGCCCTCGCGGGCGGTGCGGCCCGGCGGCCGCGGCTGGTGCTCGCGATCGCGGTGGTGCTCGGGCTGGGCGCCGCCGGGCTGGCGCTGCGGCTGCGCCCGACCGCGGCCACGAGCACGCTCGTGTCCAGCTCCAGCTCTGAGTATCAGGCGACGCAGCGCTTCTACCGCAGCTTTGGGGAAGAGCCGATCGCGGTGCTGGTGAAGGGCAACCTGCAGCAGCTCGTGCTGAGCTCTGACTTGGAGCGGCTGCTCGGCCTGGAGGGCTGCCTGTCGGGCAACGTGCCGACGCAGGCGCTCGCGTCCGAGGGTGGGGTCAATGGGCCGTGCGGGCGGCTCGCGCGTGCCAAGACGGTCAAGGTCGTGTTCGGGCCGGGCACATTCCTCAACGAGGCGGCCGAACAGATCAACAAACAGCTCGCGCTCGAGACGCGCCAGGCCGAAGCCCAGGCCAAGCAGGCCGAAAGCTCGGTCTACCGTGCGGCGCTCGCGCGCGGGCTGCCGGCCGCACAGGCCCGCACGCTTGGGCGGCAGGCGAGCAAGGTCATTCTCGCGGGATTCAAGTCGAGCCTCGTGACGCAGGCGCTCGAACACGGACTGGAAGCGCTGCCGAGCATCGAAGACGCGAGCTTCGTCTCGAACGTGGTGTTCGACTCGACCAAGCCCGCCGGCACCCCCAAGTCGCGCTTCGCCTACCTGTTCCCCAGCCCTGACGCCGCGCTCGTGTCCGTGCGCATGAAGGCGGGGCTCTCCGAAGCGGCGAGGATCCGCACGATCGCGCTGATCCGCGAGGCGGTGCAGATGCCGCAGTGGCATCTGACCCACGGGGAGAGCTATCTCGTCACCGGCGAGCCGGTGATCGTCTCGGATCTGACGAGCTCGATCAGCCACTCGATCGAGCTGCTGCTGATAGCGGTGCTGCTGGTGATGGCCGGCACGCTCGGCCTCGTGTTCTTCGGCCGCCCAAGACTGCTGCCGCTGGCGCTCGCGCTGCTCGCGGCCGCGCTCACGTTCGGCGCGCTGTCAGCGGTGGGCGCGTCGCTGACGATGGCCTCGATCGCGGTGCTGCCCGTGCTGGTGGGGCTCGCGGTCGACTACGCGATCCAGTTCCAGGCGCGCGTGGAGGAGGAGCTCGAGCGCGGCGAGGCGGCGCAGCCCGGTGTGCCAATCGACGGCCCATCGGTCGTGCGCCGCGCGGCAGCGGCCGGTGCGCCGACGATCGCGACGGCCGGCGCCGCCAGCGCTGCCGCGATGCTCGTGCTGCTGCTGTCACCCGTGCCGATGGTCCGCGGCTTCGGCGTGCTGCTCGTGCTCGGTGTGGCGATCGCGCTGCTGTGCGCGCTGACGGCCGGCGCCGCGGTCATCTCGCTCACGGCGGGCGGCCTCGCCACGGGCGGCGGGCGTGTCGGCGCGCTGACGGAAGGTCCGCTGGCGGCCGCATGGCGGGGTGCGCGCGAGCTGCTGGCGGACAACCCGCTCACGCGCCTGGTCACGCACGCCGCGCTCGTCGGCTCGGTGCGACGCCCTGGGCGTGTGTTGTGCATTGGCCTCGCGCTGGCGGCGCTCGGCTGGGGCCTGGACACGCAGACCAAGGTGCAGACCGACATCACAAAGCTCGTTCCGCAGAACCTCGGCTCGCTGCAGAACCTCGACACCGTCGAGCGGATCACCGGCGTGGGCGGCGAAATCGAGCTGATGGTCGAAGGCAACGACCTCACCAAGCCGGCGACGATCGAATGGATGATCGGCTACCAGAAGCAGGTGCTTGCGCGCTTCGGCTACAGCTCAGCGCGAGGCTGCGCGCGGGCGCGCCTGTGCCCGGCCTTCTCACTGCCCGACCTGTTCGAGGGGCAGGTGTCGGGCTCGGCGAGCACGCCAAAGCTCTCGCAGCGCGAGATCAACGGCCTGTTGAGCGTGATCCCGTCGTACTTTTCACAGGACGTGATAACACCCGGCAGGCGCGTGGCGACGCTCGCGTTCGGCATCCGCCTGATGGGGCTCGCCCAGCAGCAGCAGCTGATCGAGCAGATGCGCTCGAGCCTGCATCCTCCGGCCGGGGTGCACGCCAGCCTCGTCGGTCTGTCGGTGCTCGCCGCGCAGTCGGGATCGCAGGTCGCCGACCCGTGGCGGCGGCTGGAGACGCTGCTCGTCGGGCTCGCCGCCGTCGCGCTGGTGCTGCTCGTGGCCTTCCGCGGCGACCGTCGCCGCGCGCTCGTGCCGCTCGTGCCGATCGTGCTCGCGACCGGCTGGTCGGCGCTGATCCTGTTCGCGGTGAGGGTGCCGCTGAACCCGATGTCGGTCACGCTCGGCGCGCTCGTGATCGCGATCTCGACCGAGTTCAGCGTGCTGCTGTCGGAGCGCCACCGCCAGGAGAAGCTCGCCGGCTACGACACGGTCGAGGCGCTGCGCCGCAGCTACCGCCGCACCGGCGCCGCAGTGGCCGCGTCCGGGGCGACCGCGATCGCGGGCTTCGGCGTGCTGGTGCTCTCGGACATCACGATGCTGCGCGACTTCGGCCTGGTGACGCTGATCGACCTGAGCGTGTCGCTCGTGGGTGTGCTCGTCGCGCTTCCCGCGACGCTCGTGATCGCGGACGCCGCCGCCGCATCGTCCCCGGAGGGGGAAGGCGGTGCGCGCAAGCGTCCCGCGCGCGTGAGGCGACGCGCGCGTCAGGCGTGGGTCAGGCCGTGAGCCCGCCGGAGCCGCCCGTCTCACCCGAGCCGCCCCCGCCACCCGAGCCGCCCGCCCGATATCGGTGGGGCGGGGTGCAGGAAGCGACGACGGCAGGTGCGTTTGGAGCGCCGCGCAGCCGGCTGAAGGCGCGCAGCCCGCGATACGGGCGCTACGCGGGCCTGCTCGGGGTCGTGCTGCTGGTGGCGATCGTGGTCAGCTCGCTGCTCGTACACCGCGCGGGCCTGACCGGGATCGCGCCCGGCCAGAAGGTCGCGCCGTTCGCGGTGCCGTTGGCGCTGGGCAACCTCAACGGTGCGGCGGACGTCGCCACGCACGCCAACCAGGGCGTGGAAGGACGCGTGCCGGCATGCGCCGAGCGTGGAGCGCAGATCCTGAACGTGTGCCAGCTCTACGAACAGGGACCGGTGGTGCTCGCGTTCTTCGTGGACGCGGGCTCGTGTACTCAGGTCCTCGGCGAGATGCAGGCGCTCGTGCCTGAGTTCCCGACCGTCCGTTTCGCGGCGGTGGCGATCAGGGGCGAACGCGGCCCGGTGCGGCGGCTGGTGCGCATGCTCGGCCTGACGCTGCCTGTCGGCCTCGACCTCGAAGGCGGCGCAGCGGCTCGTTACAAAGTCTATAGCTGTCCCCAGGTCAACTTCGTCTACCCAGGAGGCGTCGTGCAGAGCAAGGCGCTGCTGTCGAGCCCCACGCTTGCGAGCCTGCGCGCGCGCGTGGGCGAGCTGCTGAGCGCATCGCGTGCGCGCGCGCTGCGGGAGCCGGCTGCGTGAGCAACGCCGCGGACCCCGCTGCAGACGGCGGGCAGTCCGCTGCCGGCTGGTGCGCGCGCGAGATCGAGGAGGAGCTGCCAGGATTGCGCGTGCTCGTCGGCGAGGCGCTGCACACCCGCCGCCAACCGCTGACCGGAGACTCCCCTGCGGAGATCCGCTCGCGCCTACGCGAACTGTCCAACCGCTTTCGCGGCGCCCGCGCGGTAAGCGTCCGCCGCGAGCCGGTGCCGGCGGCCTACCGCGTGTTCTTCCGCCAGATCGGTCTCGATCCCGACGTCATGCGCACGCCGATCGAGGCGGCCGTGATGGAGCGGATGCTGCGCGGTGGCTTCCTCCCATCGGGTCTGCTCGCGGACGTGCTGCTGATCGCGCTGCTGGACACCGGCGTGCCGGTGTGGGCGCTCGACTCGGAGTCGCTGCACGGCCAGCTGGGCATCCGCGCCAGTGGCGAGGGCGAGCCCCTGGGCCGCTCCGCGGACGCTCCGCCGCTGCCGGGCGGGCGGCTGGTCGTAGCGGACTCCTCGGCAGCGCTCGCGGTCCTGTTTGGCGAGCTCGCGCACGGGCACGAGCCGCGCGCGGGGAGCACACGGCTGACGCTGTTTGCCGTGCAGGTGGATGGTGTGCCGGCGCTGTATGCGCAGGAGGCGTTGTGGACGTGCCGCGCCGCGCTCGAACAGCTCTAGCTGCGTCATCGCACGCACACGCGCTGGTAGAATTGCGGTCTGCCGGAGAGGAGGCGGGTGTGACCTACCACGAGCAGCAACTGAGCGATCGAGAAGGCCCGGTTCAGGCGCTGTTCGATGCTGGAGGTTGCGACCGTTCTGGCTGGGAGCTTGCGAGCGCTGCTCGCGTGCTCCCCGACGGGGTCGGCGAGCGCGCCGCCAGGGCCTCCCTGCGAGCGCAGATCGCACGGCTCGAGCGCGAGCGCGCGGCGATCGTCGCCGAGCGCTTCCCGCACACATCCGCGCCCGCCGACGTGCCCGCCCTCAGCAGCGGGCCGACGCTGCTCGATCTCGGACAGCTCGAGCGTGTGCGCGACCAGCTCGCCGCCGCCGTAGGAGAGCTGCGCGCGAGCGTGCGCGAACGCGTCGAGCGCGAGCGCCGCGCGCGCGAGCAGCTCGCGCGCATGGAGCTGGAACCCGGCCGCTACAGGTGGGCGCGACTACCGGTGCGCGACCTCGGTCAGGGGGTATGCGGTGTCTGGGAGGTCCGCCCGCGGCTCGGTCTGATCGGCATGCTCGCCGGCTGGTGGGAGCTCAAGCTGTCGTCAGGCTGTCCGTTAGCCAGGGGGTTGCGGTCCACGCGCGGCCGCGATTCACCGAGGTCAGCATCGCCGCCAGGGTGCGGCGCTGACGCTCGGTCATCGAGCCGATCGTCTTCTTCTCGGACATCGGCACCTGGGCGAGGAACTTGCGACAGCGGGTCTGGCCCCAGCGGCGTTGGCTCATCAGCAGGTCCGCGACGGCCATGCTCTGGGCCTCCCACGGGCATTCGAGGATCACCTCGGCCACGTGCAGCTCGCCAATCGCCACGCGGCGCTTGAGCTCCGCCCGGGCTAGACGAACCTGGTTGGCGCGTTCGAGCGCGCGCATGTGCTGTGGACCGGCAAGGGCAACCGTCGCTGTCGCGTTCATATGGCACTCTCCCCGTTCTCGCCACGAGCCTCGCCCGGCGAAAACGTGCTTGCTGTTGGATATTTCGGATACGCGCCTGCGCGGCCGTGCGAGGTCCGCCGCGATCAATGCGGCTGTCCCACCACGTTGCCCCTCTCCCAACGGCTTGGCGGGGGGCGAACCCCAAAACGGTCTTGCAGAGCGCACGTGGAAGCTATGCCAGGACGGGGTCGGCGGTCAACAGCGCGACCGGCGCTTCGTACGCTAGAAGCGACCTTTTTCGATGCCGGCGAGACTTGTGAAGAAATGGACAAGGAGCTGACGCTCAGCCGCGGCGGCAAGCAAGCGCTCGCGTCAGGCTGCGTCAGGTCCCGGCAGCGGCCCGTGCTCGGATTCGAACTCCGGCTTTACGCGCGCGAACACCTCGAGCGCGCGATCGAGCGTCGCCTGATCGTGCGTGGCCATCACGCTCGTCCGCAACAGCGCGCCGCCCGGCGGTACCGCGGGGTGCAGCGCGCAGTTCGTGAATACGCCGCCGTCGTACAGAGCGCGCCACAGCAGCGCGGCCTTCCAGTCGTCGCCGACGAGGATCGGGACGATCGGCGTGGTGAGGATCTGCAGCGGCGCGTCGGCCGCCGGGCTCGTGCGCACGGGCTCGCCGCCGAGCGTCCGGTAGCCGAGCGCGCGCAGGCCGTCATCGAGGTAGCGCGCGCGCTCGAGCACCGTCGCAAGCAGCGCGGGCCCCTCATCCGAGCGCACGATCCGCAGCGCCGCCAGCGCTGCGCCCAGCGCGGCGGGGACGGCGGAGGCCGTGAACAAGAACGCTCGCGAGGAGATGCGCAGATAGTCGATCACCTCGGCCGGTCCTGCGACGAACCCGCCGCAGGCGGCGAGCGACTTGGAGAACGTGCCCATACGCAGATCGACGCGGTCCTCGACCCCGAGCAGCTCGCTGGCGCCCGCGCCGCGCGCGCCGAGCACGCCCGCGCCGTGCGCCTCGTCGACCATCAGGCGCGCGCCGTAGCGGGCGCACAGCTCCGTGATGTCGACCAGCGGAGCGACGTCGCCCTCCATCGAGAAGACACCGTCGACCACCACCAGCACGCCGCCGCCGTCCTGCTCTGCGCGCTGCAGAGCACGCTCGAGCTTGTCGATGCGGCCATGACGGAACGGTCGCATCTTCGCCTTGGAGATCAGCGCGCCGTCAAGGATCGACGCATGGTCGGCAGAGTCGACGATCACCGTGTCGCCCGGACCGAGCAGCGTGCCGAGCGTGCCGACGTTCGCCTGATGGCCGGTGGTGAACACGATCGCGTCCTCGGTCTCCATCCACTCGGCCAGCTCGCGCTCCAGCTGCAGATGCAGTGGTGTAGTGCCGTTCAGCAGGCGCGAGCCCGTCAGGCCCGTGCCGTATCGGTGCAGCGCATCCTCGGCGCCCTTCATCACGCGCTCGTCGCCGGTCAGCCCGAGGTAGTTGTTCGACGCGAGCATGATCCGCGGCGCGCCCTCCATCTCCACGACCGGCATCGCCGGCGACTCGACGGTGCGGAAGTACGGCATCAGGTCGGCTTCGCGCGCGGCGCGCAGGAGCTCCTCGCGCTCGTGGCCGCGGACCTTTGCGAAGACGTCTACTGAGGTTGGCATATAGGGTTTCGCCGCGATGGCACTTGAGATCAGGCCCGTGCGCGGCGGACGCGAGCTGAGCACGTTCATCAAGTTGCCGTGGCGCCTCTATCGTAACGAGCCCAACTGGGTGGCGCCGTTGTTGACGGATCTGAAGGAGCAGCTGGATCAGCGCAGGAACCCGTTCTTCGAGCACGCCGAGGCGCAGTACTTCCTCGCCTGGCGCGACGGTCGCGCCGTCGGGCGCATCAGCGCCCACATCGATCGCCACCTGCAGGAGTTCCAGGGCAACGACTGGGGACTGTGGGGCTGGTTCGAGTGCGAGCAGGACCCCGAGGCCGCACGCGGGCTGCTGAGCGCCGCCGAGTCGTGGCTGCGCGAGCGCGGCGCGGGCACGATGATCGGCCCGATGAGCTTCACGACCAACGATGAGGCGGGTTTGATGATCGAGGGCTTCGAGCATCCGCCGCTGATCCTCAACCCCTGGCATCACCGCTACTACCAGTCGCTGCTCGAGCAGGACGTGGGCCTGTCGAAGGTGATGGACCTGTACATGTGGAGCCTGCACATCACCGGGCGCGACAAGGTCCACCCGGCGATCTGGGAGATGGCCGCGAAGGTCGAGTCCGAGCATGGGATCGTGTGTCGCAACTTCCGCAAGAAGGACCTGGAGGTGGAGGTTGACCGCTTCCTGGACGTCTACAACGCCGCGTGGGAACGCAACTGGGGATTCGTGCCGCTGACCGAGCGTGAGGTGCGCCACTACGCCAAGAAGCTGAAGCCGATCCTCGACGAGAACTGGGCGATGGTGGCCGAACGCAAGGACACCGGCGAGGTTGTGGGCGCAGCGCTGACGCTGCCCGACTACAACCAGGTGCTGGCCAAGCTGCGCCCACGTGGCCGGCTGTTGCCGTTCGGCTGGCTGACGGCCCTGCGCGCGCGGCGCAAGATCGACGCCGTGTACGTGTTCGCGCTCGGCGTCAAGCCCGCCTACCAGCACACCGGCGTGGCGGCGCGCTTCTACCAGATGCACTTCGACGCTGCCGAACGCACGCCGCAGAAGGGTGGCGAGATGGGCTGGATTCTGGAGATCAACAAGCCGATGAACCGCGCGATGGAGGGCATGGGCGGCAAGATCGTGCGTCGCTATCGCGTGTACGAGCGCGCGCTGTAGACGCGGTCTGAGCGGCCCTCTACACTCCCCAGCGTGAGCGAGTCACCGCAGCCGACCTCGCCGCAGCTCGCGGGCTCGGACGTGGACGCGAGCGACGGCGAGGTGCTCGACGCGCTGCGGGTTCTGGTCGACGAGCCGCGCGCGCTGCACGCGCGGAGCTCGTCAGGCGCGCTGCCGGACGCGCGCCGGCCCGCGGGGCTGGTGATGCCGGCGGTACAGGCCGTGGCGGTGGCCGCGGGCGGGTTCGTCGCTGGAGCCGCGGTCGTCGGGCTCGCGCATCGCCGCCAGCAGCGCTCCGCTGCGCTGGGCAAAGGTCGGGGCGCCGGACGCGCGCTCGCCAAAGGCCGCCGGACCGGTGGGCTCGACTCCCGCCGCGGCGCGGCCAAGGCCGTCGAGCTGGTCCAGATAGTCGGCAGTCGCTCGCTGCTCGTCGACGTACACCTGCTGGGCGGCTCCGGCGATCGCTGAGGCGGCGACGCTGGAGCACGCGGCGGAGCTGCGTGTGCGGGTCACTCCGGCCGGGCCGTTCCGGCTGCCGAGCGGGGGCGGGGGTGACGGTCTGCTGCGCCACCGCGCGGGGGTGCTGGAGCGCCTGCTGCACGATGGCGATCTGCCGGTCGTGGTGCGGGTCGCCCAGCCGGCGCCGGATACGGTGCTGTTCGGCGCGCGCGCAGCGAGCAGACAGGCCGCGGCGTACGGCATTCAGCGGATGCGCTTCGCGCTGGGCGTAGACGAGGATCTGCGCGGGTTCCTGCGCAGGTTCGCGCGCGATCCACTGATCGGGCGCTCGCTGCGCGGGCGCCCGTGGCTGCGCGTGCGACGTCGGCCCGAGCCATTCGAGGCGCTTGCCTGGGCGATCTGCCAGCAGCTGATCGAGTATGAGCACGCGGTCGCGATCGAGCGTCGCGTGGTTGGCGCGCTGGGCCGTCGCGGCGCAGACTGGGATGGCGTGCAGGGCCGCCTGCGGGACCTGCCGGCGGTGGAGGTGCTGGCGGGCACCGCGCCCGCGCTGCTGCAGTCCTTCGACCTGGCCGCTGCGCGCGCGCTCGCGCTGGTGCGCGCCGCGCGCGAGGTCGCGCGCGGGCGCGTGGATCTGCACGGTGACGAGCACGAGCGCGCTTGGCGGCGGCTGCGGGCGATACCGAGCATCGGCTCGTGGACCGTGGAGATGCTCGCCCTTTACGGTCAAGGTCGTCACGACCAGGTGCCTGCAGGGGACCTGACGCTGCTAAAGCTCGTGGGACGGTTGCTCAGCGGTGGCGACCCGCGCGCCCGCGCGCAGGAGCAACAGGTGCGCGACTTCTTCGCCCCGTACGGCGAGTGGGCCGGCCTGGCCGCCACGCACATGCTCTACGGAGCGGTCGCGGGGCCCGCTGGGCAGCTTCTCAGGCGCGCGACTCGCGCGCCTGCTGCGCGCTGAGCGGGATGCTGTAGCGGCGCGAGCGCGGGTCCTGCTCGAGCAGGCCGACCGCGAGCAGCGTCGTCATGTAGCGATGCGTCGTCGATGGGCTCAATTCCAGGCGCCCTGCCACCTCGGTCACGGCCAGCGCCTCTCCGTCGGTGGGGAAGCAGGAGAGCACGAGCAGGCCCAGCAGCAACGACTGCGACAGGCGCGGGCTGGCCGACAGCGCCGGATAGCTCGACGTCAGCGGGCCATCGGCGAGTCCATGCAGGATGCTCGAGACGCCGCCTCCCTGCGAGCGACGGCGTAGGAGCTGATCCACCTGCGCGCGGGTCAACTCGATGGTGATGGCGCTGGCGGTCATATGACTGTCTGTAGGCGCAAATCACGAGCCGGGCGCCTAGGGCGCCCGGCTCGGTCACTGGCGAGACGAAAGCGGGAGCTGGACCTGGCGCGCCATGCATGGCTTACACATGAATCCAGTTTCACGCTCGACGATGATCGCGCGCTCGCAGCAAGCGGGCAAGGGGAAAGTCCAATACTTGACTCTCAAGTGCTCGCTCGAACATCCTCAAGACGCTTGTCGGTGAGCAGCCGATCGGCGGCGCGGCGCACCCTGAGCACGGCCATCGTCGGCGTCGTCACGGCGCCCATCGTCTCGAGCACACGCTGTGCTGTGAGCATCGCTCCCGGCGTGGAGGTCGCCGGCGCGGACAGGTAGAAGCTCGCCATCGCGGCGAGGATCGTGGCGTGCTGCACGCTGTGGGGAAGCAGCTCGGTCGCGCGCATCGCGCGCGCCGCGATCGCGCTCAGGCGGCTGGCCATCTCCTCGGCCGAGGCGTAGTGGTCGATCAGCGAGTGCTGGCCCGCACGGATGTCGGCAGAGCGGTCGATCAGGCTGTCGAGCAGCACATGCAGGGCACCGATCCAGGGGAAGTACGCGCGCTCGGTCGCCGCCGCCTCGCCCGGGCCGAGGGCCGGCTGCGCGGCGGCGGCGATCAGGGCGAAGACGCTCAGCGACGATGCGGCACCGGCGGCGGTCTCCCACCAGCGCAGACCGCTGTCGGTCGGGGTCAGACCGACGGCCCAGTTTGCGAGCGAGCGGCGGCCCGTGCCCGTCGCTCCATGGTTGAGGCTCTGATATCCGACCATCCTCTCCGTCGAGCGCACTGCCGCCTCGGCCACCGCCGCGTGCGACGGCAGGGCGCCGAAGGCAAACCGGCAGGTGTCGATCAGATTTCTCATGTAGCCGTCATCTCGGCTGCCAGCATGATGCTCGTAGTAGTCGGGATGGTCGGCTTCTGGGTCCAGGGCGGTCAGCAGCGCGAGGTGAAGCTGGCGGCCGTTGGCGACCGGGTCTGCGCTCGGCTGCTCGGCGAGCGTGTCGACGTAGTCGTAGGTCGTCTGAAAGGCCACGAGCGCGCGCACGACGCGTTCGCGGTGTGCGCGCGGGACGAGCACCGCGAACGCGGCTGCGCCCTCGAGGTTGCCGCGCTCGCTGCGCTGCGTGCTCAGCGCGTGCCCGCGCAGCTCAGGGTCGGGTATCTGGCGCGCTTGCTTGCGCCAGTGGCGCACCTCGCGTCCGACGAGCGGGAAGACATCGAGCCAGTATCTGGATGCCGCGCCGGCGAACGCACTCGCGAGCGCGAGTTGAGTTCGGGTGGCAGCAACCACCAGAACAGTTTCGTTTGCCTGAGCAGCGATACATAGTCACTCCTGAAGGCTCGCGCGTGCCGGCGCGCGGGCTGCAGCCAGCCCCGGGACCGCGATCACCACCAGCGCGATCGCCGCGAGCAGCGCGAGTGTCACCAGCACTCTGCCCAGCCCGATCGCAAACGGCGCGGGGAAGCCGGTCTCCAGTCGCAGCCAGCGGCTGGCCAGCGCGTGACCGTAGATGCCGGCGACGGCGCCGACGGCACAGCCGGCGCCGAGCACGATCACGCTCTCCAGGAGCAGCGCCCGCCACAGCTGCGCCGTCGCATATCCCTGGATCTTCAGCGACGCGAGCCGCGCCCGCCGCTGCCAGATGGCGGCGCTGAGCGCCGAGGCGACCGCCAGCGCCGCCGCGATCAGCAGCAGCTCGGAGATCTCGCTGAGCGCGTACAGCCCCTGGCGAGAGTCGGCCGCGTACTGCGCCTGGCGTTCGTGGAAGGTCTGGATGCCGAGGCCGGGCCGCGAGCCGATCGCACGTACGACGGCGCGCCGACCCGCCGCTTCGCTGACGCCAGGGCGCAGATTCACCTCGAGCGCCGACGGCCGTGCCGTCTGCCAGTAGCGGCTGTAGTCGCGCGAGCTGAGGATCACGGCGCCGGGCGACCATCCGAGGTTCGTGGTGATCGCCGCCACGCCCAAGCGTACGGTGCCGCTGGGGGTGGGCAGCAAGAAGGATCGGCCGACCGCGAGCCGGCGTTCTTCGGCGAAGCCCTCCGAGATCGTCGCCCAGCCCCCCGCGCTCAGCAGCGCCGTGGCGTGCGCGAGGTTGCCGTGCAGCAGCTGTGTGGCCGGGATCATTGACCTGTCCACCGCGGGCCGGGCGATGATCCACATGCGCCGAGCGCCGACGTCGAGGAACCCTCCCTGGTAGACGCGCACCGACGCTACGCCCGGGGCGCGCGAGATCGCAGCAGTCGCGTCGCCGGCGTTGAACGCGTTCGTGGTCAGGTCGTTGCCGCCGGTCGTCACCCACAGCTGCGCGGTGCCGAGGTATTCCGTGAAGTTGGCGTCCAGGCCGCGGACCAGGTCGGCGCGCGCGCCGCCGATCGCGACGCTCCCGTAGACCGCGAGCGCTGCGATGCCTGCGAGCGCGACCGAGCGGGTGGTGACGGCGCGCAGCTCTGAGACGACCACGATCAGCGAGCTGCTGGGCACGCGTTCGCCGGCCCAGCGCAGCAGGCGCGCGACGGCGGCGAACAGGCTCGGGATCGCGAGCAGCGTCGCCAGCGCGAGCACCATGCCGCCGACGATCGTCAGTCCCGGAGCGGCCAGCACCACCGCGGTGATCAGCACGAGCAGCGCCGCGCTGAGGAGCGACAGCCGCAGCGGGGTTCCGTGCGCGAGCACCTCGCCGCGGCCCGAGCGATCGCGAAACACCGCGTCGGTCGGGCGACCGGGACGTAGGTCGAGCGCGGGCGACAGCGACGCGAGCATCGTCGCGAGCACGCCGCAGCCGACCGCCAGCAGGATCGTCCAGATGTGCAGGGCCTCCTGGGTGCCGATCGGGAAGGCGGTCGTCAGGTACGCGGGTATGCGGTGCAGGAATGCGCGCGAGAGAACATCTCCGAGCAGGACGCCGACGGCCGAAGCCACAACGCCGAGGACGGCTGCTTGAAAGGCCAGCATCACGACGATCTGGCGCCAGTCATAGCCCTGCATGCGCAGGTCCGCCACGAAGCGCCGTCGCTCGGGCACCGTCAGCAGCATCGCGTTGAGCGCCAGCAGGAAGCCGACCATCACGCTGATCGCAGCGAACAGCGTCGTCGACTGGTCGTTCGGCTTGACCGCCTCGGCGAGCAGACGTAGCTCGTCGTCGGCTGCCATCACGCTCACGCGTCCCGCGGCGAGCGTGCGCAGCTCGCCCGTCACGAGGCGAGCAGCGCCGCTGTGCGGCTCGATCAGCACCTGCGTAACGCGTCCCTGCAATCCGGTCAGGGCCTGGGCGTTCGCGAGCGCCGTCACCGCCACAGGGCTCGAAGCGATCACCCCGAACGGCGAGCTTTTCAGCACGGCGGCCACACTGACCGTGTGCTCCGCGCCGAACGCGAGCACGATCACATGATCGCCCGGTTCGGCGCCGATCGCTTCGGCGACACTTGCGGGCAGGATCAGACCGGCCGAGAAGTGGAAGCCGTTCAGCCCAAGGCTCTGCGTGCCGAAACCGCCCAGATGCTCGACCGCAGTCGTCACCCCGAGCAGCTGCACCGACTGGCGTCCGCGCTTGCCGACCACGGCGATGTTCTCGCGAAGCACCGGCGCGGCGACTTTCACCCCGGCAAGGCGGCTGCTCGCGGTGAACAGTCGTTCTTCGAACCCGGCTTGCGAGCGCGCCGCCAGCTGCACCTGCGCGGATCCTACGAGCTCATGGATCAGGTCTTCCGCCGAGCCGGTCAGGCTGGCGTTGGCGACCAGCACCCCGAGCACGAGCGCCACGCCGACCGCGATGCCGCTGCCGGCCAGAAGCTCCTGGACGGCGTGCGAGCGCAAGCGCACCCGATACAGGTGCACCAACATGCTCAGGCGTACCCCCGCGACCGCGGGGTTCAGCGGCCCTTCACGATGTGGTCGCTGCCAGCTCCGGGTCCATCCCGTCGGCCATGTGACCGTCGCGCAGCGTGTGCACGCGATCGGCGAACGGCGCCGCGTCGAGGTCGTGTGTGACGAGCAGCACGGGGATGCTCCGCTCGTGGCAGATGTCGCGCATCAACGCGAGTATCTCCCGGCTGCGCTTGGAGTCGAGGTTGCCGGTTGGCTCATCGGCGAGCAGCAGGCGCGGCTCGTTGGCAAGCGCACGGGCGATTGCGATCCGCTGTCGCTCACCCATCGACAGCTGCTCAGGTGTGTAGTCGGCCCGCGCGGCCATGCCCACACGCTCCAGCCACGGCATCGCCCGGCGGCGGCCCTCGCGCAGCGTGCAGCCATCGCCGGTGAGCTTGATCGTCGCGTTGTCGAGCGCCGAGGTGTGTGGCATCAGGTGGAAGGCCTGGAACACGAAGCCAACGTCCCTGCGCCTGTAGAGGGCGCTGTCGCGCTCGGACAGATCGCCGAGTGCGCGCCCGTCGAAGGAGACGCTGCCGCTGTCCGGCGTGCTCAGCGCCGCCGCCAGCATCAACAGCGTCGTCTTGCCTGATCCGCTCGGGCCGTACAGCGCCACGAGCTCGCCGCCGGCGACCGTCAGCGACACGCCGTCAACGGCCTTGATCGTCTCCACGTCGGTCGAGTAGTGCTTGACGACCTCACGCAGCTCGAGCGTGCTCACGGCCCGGAACGCTCCGCCTGGGTGCGCCTGCGCCCGGGCAGCTGCACGACGGTGCCTCGCTCTTCGGGGGAGACCACTTCGCCGTCGCCGATCGACATCATCACCCCGACTCCCTGCAGTGCCGCCATCTCCTCGGAGGCCATCAACAGCGTGCCGCCCAGCTCTTGCGCCGCCGAGCGCAGCAGCGCATAGAACCTGTCGCGCTCGCCGAGACTCGGAAGCAGCGCCGGTTCGTCGAGCACCAGCAGCCGCGGCGAGCGAGCCAGTGCGCGCGCGAGCATCACGCGCGCGCGCTCGGTCTGCGACAGCGACGTCGTCAGCTCCTCTGCGCCCGCGGCGATCTCGACGCGGTCGAGCACGTGCATCGCCCGGCGGCGCGCCTCGCGCATCGTCAGCCCCTCGCTCCCGAGCGAGGTGGCCACGTGGTCAACGACGCTCTCGCCTGGGGTCGCACGCCAGTCCGCGGCGGCGATAAACGCGATCTCGCTACGCAGCAGGCGGCCGCGCTCGCTGCCGGGCATCTGTGCGATGTCGCGGCCTTCGAAGCGGATCGTGCCGGAGTCAGGCAGCGCGATCCCGGCTGCCAGGCGCAGCAGCGTCGACTTGCCCGCGCGCCGCGGCCCGTACACGCCGACCGACACGCCGGCGTCGATCTCGAGCGTGACGCGGTCGAGCACGAGTAGTTCGCGGCCGCCGTCTGGATAGCGCTTGCTGACGTTCAGGAAGGAGAGCAGCGGCGTCATCGCAGCGGTGACGCTAGCGGCTGCGTTCCAGGAACTCGTTGATGCGCTGGCGGGTGCGCGAGGCCCAGTTGATCTCGACCTCGAGCTGCGCATAGACGGCGTCGCGCGTGCAGTCCAGGCACAGGGCGGTCCATGAGCGGCCGCGGCCGTCGGTCGGGCTGACGAGCTGGGCCAGCATCAGGCACTCGCGCTCGTACGCGCGAAGCGCCGCCAGCAGCCGGTGCGCGTCCTGTTCGCGCGCGACCGACAGCTTCGCCTGCAGCCCGAGGCGGACCGGCTCGCGCGGGAGCAGTGTCTCCATCCACAACGTCAGTGCCTCCGGGGTCTCCTCCGTCGGGTAGTAGACGAGATGCGTGCGACGGTGGTTGTTGCGCTTGGGCTCGTCGCGAGAGACCGCAAGTCCGGTCTTCTCGAGCTGCTCGAGCAGCCTGTAGACATCGTTGGTGTCGACCCGCCAGGTCTCACCGAGTCGCGCGGCGAGACGGTTTGCGAGATCGCCACCATGCCCCGGACGTTCGAGCAGCAGTCCGAGCAACGCGCCGCGCAGCGGCGTCGAAGGACCCCGCATCCACCTTGTCTTCTCTGGGCTCACGCTCGCCATCATTCCTCACTCAGCACATGTCAGCTGGCCCTACAGACAATACACCACCGAACGACCGGATACCGAATCGTTCCGACATCCTGTCGCCGGGCTTCGGCGACCGATTCGCGGCACTCACATCACGAGCACGGCCGCCCCGCTGAAGCGCCCGGCGCGAAGATCCGCGAGCGCCTCGTTGGCGCGCTCGAGCGGATAGGTCGTGACGTGAGTCTTGACGCCGGCTCGCGGCGCGAGCGCCAGCAGCTCTTCGCCGTCGCGGCGGGTGAGGTTGGCGACCGAGCGCAGCGCCCGCTCCTCCCACAGGATGCTGTAGGGGAAGGAGGGGATGTCGCTCATGTGGATGCCACCGCACACGACCGTCCCACCGGGCACGACCGCGCGCAGCGCGAGCGGCACGAGCGGTCCCACCGGAGCGAAGATGATCGCCGCGTCGAGCAGCTGCGGCGGCGGCTCCTCGGATGAGCCGGCCCAGATGGCGCCGAGCTTGCGTGCGAAGTCCTGCGCCCGATCATCTCCGGGTCGCGTGAACGCGTACACCTCGCGTCCCTGCCAGGTGCAGATCTGGGTGAGGATGTGCGCGGCGTCGCCGAAGCCGTAGAAGCCGACCCGGTGAGCGTCGCCGCACATCCGCAGCGCCCTGTAGCCGATCAGTCCGGCGCACAGCAGTGGAGCCGCCTGCTCGCTGGTGTAGTCCGGTGGGATCGGGAAGCAGTAGCGCTCGTCGGCGACGACGTACTCGGCGTAGCCGCCGTCGAGGTCGCGCCCGGTGAAGCGCGCATTCGGGCACAGGTTCTCGCGCTCGCTCGTGCAGTAGGCGCAGTCGCCGTCGGTCCAGCCCAGCCACGGGACGCCGACGCGGCGCTCGCCGTCGGCCTCGTAGCGCGTGGCTCCCTCACCGCGCGCCTGCACCGTTGCGACGATCTGGTGTCCGATGATGCGCGGCGGCGAGGCGATCTCGACCTCGCCATCGAGCAGGTGCAGGTCGGTGCGGCACACCCCGCATGCCTGGACACGCAGGAGCAGCTGGCCGGGGCCCGGCTTGGGGATCGGCCGCTGCACCGCCCGCAGCGGTCGCCCGACCTCCTCGAAGACCATCGCCCGCATGGTTCCCGCTGGTGTGGCCTGCGCCATGGTCAGATCAGTGAAGCAAGAGCGTGTGCGCGGCGACTCAGCCGAAGAACAGCTCGGCGGTCTCGTACAGCTCGGGGTCCAGCAGCTTGGGCTCGCGCAGCGCATCCTCGAGCGCCACCTCGACGATCTCGCTGCCGCGTGCGGCGACCATCGAGCCGAAGCGCCCGGCTGCCGCGGCGTCCATCGCCGCCACGCCGAGTCGCGTTGCGAGGACGCGGTCGAACGCCACCGGCGTACCGCCGCGCTGCACGTGGCCGAGGATCGTGACGCGGGTCTCGAAGCCTGTGCGCCGCTCGATCTCGCCCTCGAGCGTCACGCCGATCCCCCCGAGCCGCGCGTGCCCGAAGGCGTCCGTGCCCGTGCCCTCGAGGGTCTGCAGCGTTCCCTCGCGCGGCGTTGCCCCCTCGGCGACGACGACGATCGAGAAGCTGCGGCCGCTTTCGTGGCGGTGGCGCAGATGCGCGACGACCTCCTCGATGTCGAACGGCCGCTCGGGTACGAGGATCGCGTCGGCCCCGCCGGCCATGCCCGCGTAGGTCGCGATCCAGCCGGCGTGCCGCCCCATGACCTCGACGACCATCACCCGGTTGTGGGACTCCGCGGTCGTGCGCAGGCGGTCGATTGCGTCGGTGACGATCTGCACAGCCGTCTGAAAGCCGACCGTCACGTCGGTGCCTGCGAGGTCGTCGTCGATCGTCTTGGGCACGCCGACGACGGGCACGCCATCGCGGTGCAGCCGCAGCGCGACGCCGAGGGTGTCCTCGCCGCCGATCGGTATCAGCGCGTCCACGCCGCGCTGCTCCAGCGCACGCCGAACCAGCGCCGTGCCATCGCCACCGTCGGTGTAGGGGTTGGTTCGCGAGGTGCCCAGGATCGTGCCCCCGAGCGGCAGGATGCCGGCGGTGTTCTGCAGCGTCAGCGCGATCGCGTCATCCTCGAGCACGCCCGCCCAGCCGCGGCGAAACCCGAGGAAGTCATGCCCTTCGGTCAGACCCCGCCTCACGACCGCGCGGATGACCCCGTTCAATCCCGGACAGTCGCCACCTCCGGTCAGTAGTCCGATGCACGCCACCGGCTTAGTCTACGAGGCTGCGCTCGTCTCGTGTAAGGCGCCCCTGCCGGCGCGTCGGGGCGGACAGCGCCCCGCGATCGAGTATCCGGCTATAGCAGTGACTTTAGGGTCTGACACCTAACGTTCTACGAGCTACTGATGCCGAGGCGATCGGCGGCATGCTATTTTAGGCGCCAGCAGCTAATGTTCTAGAACCTAATGGATGCGTTCAGCTTTCCAGCCCGCGATCGGTTTCTCGACCGCAAGGCCGATCTGGCTCGGATGGAGGACTGGTGGAGCAGTGGGGAGGCTAACGCGCTGGCGCTCTATGGCCGGCGCCGAGTCGGCAAGTCGTGGCTCTTTCGCCGCTTCGCTGACGGCAAGCCCGCGGTGGTTCTGGTCGCTGACCGGCGCGCTCAGGTTCCGCAGCTTGATCGGTTCGCCGCCCAGCTCGAGCCACTCCTCGGGGTCCGTCCTGCGCTGGACGGCGTCCCCTCGCTGCTGGAGGCGCTGTACACGCTGGCCGAACGGGAGACGACGCTGGCGGTGATCGACGAGTTCCCCTATCTGTTGCCGGCCAGCGAGAGCGACCGCGACGAGGTGCTCACGAGCATCCAGGCGGTGATGGAGGAGCGCGATGCCTCTCAGTTGAAGCTCGTGCTGTGCGGCAGCTACATCGGCCAGATGGAGCGGCTGCTGACGGGACCGCTTCGAGGACGGCTCACCAGCCTCGTCGTCGATCCGCTCGACTTCGGCCAGGCAGCGGTGTACCTTGGCGCGGACACAAGCGCCACCGACAAGATAGAGCGCTACGCGGTCGCCGGAGGCATGAGCTTGTACCTCGACGAGCTCGGCAGAGGAGGAACGCTTCGGCAACGGGTGCTCGCGCGCGTTCTGGACCCGCGGGGACCCTTGTTCAACGACCCGCGCGAGGTCTTGGAGGAGGAGCTGCGCTCCCCCGGGGTCTACTACTCGCTGCTCGAGGCGCTCGCGACCGGAAAGAAATCGCTCTCCGACCTCGCGACTGCACTCGGACGCCGTACGCCTGACATCCAGGGTTACCTGAAGACGCTGCGGGGCATGCATATAGTCGAAAGGCACGCACCCGTTACCGCCCGCGACGAAGAGCGGAACCATCGCTGGAGCCTCAGTGACGGCTTCATGCGCTTCTGGTTTCGGTTCGTCTTCCCCTACCAAGAGGACCTCAAGACGGGACTGGCGCCGAGTGTGCTGTATCGCGAGGAGATCGAGCCGCAGATCGCCGACCACGTCTCGCCGACGTTTGAGGCGCTATGTCGCCAGTGGGTGCTGCGCACCGGTCGAGCGACGCGAGTGGGGGCTTGGTGGGGTAATGCACTCAACGAGCAGCGTCGCGCCAAGACCCGGATGAGCGAGGAGGTGGACGTGGTTGGGCTCGCACGCTCGGTGGTGGCCATAGTCGGCGAGTGCAAGTGGACAAAGGAGCCCATGGCGCTGAAGGTGCTCGATGATCTGCACGCCTACAAGATCCCGGCGATGCGCGAGGCCAGAATCCGATTTGCCAAAGATGGCCCCCAGACCGTGCTCTTCAGCCGCAGCGGCTTCCGCAACGACCTGATGCAGGCAGCCGAGCAGCGCGGCGACGTGACCCTGATATCCGTCGAGCAACTCGTCGACGACTTGCTTGCCGCCGGTGCCTGATGAGCGCGACTCGATGCTCGCGACGCAATCGAACCTCGAACCGACCCGCTGGTCGACCACGTCAGGTCAGTGGAGCCAGCAGGGCTCGAACCTTCTCCTGGCCGCGAGCCGCGCGATCCAGTGCCGCGCGGCGCCCGCCCCTAGATCCCCTGCCCCGGCAAGAACTCGTTGGTGTACGGCGGCAGCCCGGTGTCGTTGGGATTGTTCGCGAGCAGCTTGTGCGCGTACATCCAGCTCGCGAACGCGCCCCACGCCGACGGTGCCTGCCAGCCGAACGGATCGCTGGAGCTCGCCGGCTGCGCCGCCGGCAGCGTCTGCTCGATCGATTCGAGCTGCAGCTTCGGTTCGAGCGAGGGGTTGGCCTTGACGATCAGCGCCGCCGCCGCCGCGGGATCGGCGCGGACCTCGCGCTCGCCGCGCGTGAGCGCCTGCAGGAACGCGCGCAGGTCCTGGCCGCGGGTGCGCGCCTCGTCTTCGCGCACGACCAGCACCAGCTCGTCGTACGTTGGCACGCCCGCTTCGTTTACGGGGATCACGATCGGATGCTTGTGCATCAGGCGCAGCTGGATCGCCTCGTAGTTCCAGTAGCCGCCGAGCGTCGCCGCGACCTTGCCGGAGAGCATCGCCGGCACCAGGTTGAAGCCGACGTTCACTTCCTTGACCGTCGCCGGGTTCACGCCGGCGCTCTGCAGCACCGTGCGCAGCTCGGCGGCCTGGTAGGGGATGCCGGCGGTGCCGACGGTCTTGCCCGCGAGGCTGGCAACGCTCGAGACGTGCTGTTCGGGCAGCGCGATGATCGACGTCAGCGGGCGTTGCACGAGCGCTCCGACCGACACCAGCTTCAGGCCCTGATCGCGCGCGAGCAGCAGCTGCGGCTCGTACGAGATCGCCATGTCCACCTTGCCGGCGGCGAGCAGCTTCAGCGGTTCGGCGGTTTCGGACGGCACGACCGGTTCGACGTTCAAGCCGACCGCGCGAAAGTCGCCGTGGGCGATCGCCGAGTACAGCGCCGCGTGGTCGGCGTTCGGGAACCAGTCGAGCATCACCTTGAACGGCTTCGTGCTCGCCGCCGAGATCACGTCCTGCTTGGCGCCGCAGGCCGACAGCGCGCCGGTGCAGATCAGGCACGCGGTAAGCGCCACCACGCTCGCACGGCGTGACCTCTGCTGTCCCGGCCGGCACATGTGCCGGCCGGCCCGGCCGCACATGTGCGGCCGGGGACCCTGCCGCATGCGGCAGGGTCTTGCGAGTACGTTCCTCAAGTTGTCTCTCCTCGGGGTCGGGTCTTCCAGGGGACGAGCTTGCGCTCGGCGAGGGCAAGCGCGTAGAAGCAGGCGATCGCAAACGCGAACAGCACCGCCGTCGCAGCGTACGCGCGCGCGGTCTGAAAACCGCCGGCGTCGGTGATGATCTCGCGCCCGAGGCCCGAGTAGGCCGCGGTCGTAGGCGTGCTGGTCTCGGCGATGAACGCGCCGATCACGCCGACCGCCAGCGCGATGCGCGCGCCGCTGAGCGCCGCCGGCAGCGCCGCCGGCAGCTCGGCGAAGCGGAACGCCTGCCAGCGCGAGGCGTCGAGCGTGCGCAGCAGCTTGGGCTGCTCGGGATCAACCGCCGCGAGGCCGTCGACGGTGCTGACCACGACCGGGAAGAAGCAGATCAGCGCGATCACGACCAGCTTGGGGAAGATGCCGAAGCCCCACCAGAACACCAGCAGCACCCCGATCACCGGGATCGGCACGGCCTGCGAGCCGACCGCCAGCGGGTACACGGCGCGACGCAGCAGCGGGAACAGGTGAATCGCGATCGCCAGCGCGAAGCCGCCGGCGAGCGCCAGGGCGAGCCCGAACACGACCTGCTCGGCGGTCACCGCGAAGTTCCGCCACACCAGTTCGCTGTTGTTCCACAGGGCGCTCGCCACCGCGTGCGGCGCCGGCAGCAGGTCTTCTTCGACGCCGGCAAAGTCCGCGTACAGCTCCCACGCGCCGAGCAGCGCCGCGGTCAACAGCAGGGGGGCCCACCCACTCCAACCGCGCCAGCCGCCACGCGCGCGCGTGCCACGAGCCGTCATCGTGCTCCGCCCATCCCGAGCGCGGCCAGCGCCTGCTCGCGCAGCGCGAGGACACCCGGGTCGGTTCGGCTGCGCGGACGCTCGAGCTCCACGTCCAGCTGCGCGATCACATGTCCGGGCCGGTGCGAGAGCACCGCTACGCGGTCTGCGAGCAGGATCGCCTCCTCGACGTCGTGCGTCACGAGCACGACCGACCGCGGCTCGCGCGCGAGCGTTCCCGCGAGCCATTCCTGCATCTCGCTGCGCGTGATCGCGTCGAGCGCGCCGAACGGCTCATCCAGACACAGCAGCGGCTTGCCCGACAGCAGCGTGCGCAGAAATGCCACGCGCTGGCGCATGCCGCCGGAGAGCTCGTGCGGCCGCGCGTGTTGGAAGCCCTCGAGGCCGAGCTCGGCGAACAGCGCGTCCGCGCGGCGGCGCGCCTGCGCGCGGGGGACCCCGGCGATGCGCAGCGCCAGCGCCGCGTTGTCAACGGCGTTCAGCCACGGCAGCAGCAGGTCGCGCTGTGGCATCAGCACGGCCGGCGCGCACGCGATCGAGCCGGCGTCGGGGCTCTGCAGTCCGCAGATCAGCTCCAGCAGCGTGCTCTTTCCGCAGCCGCTCGGGCCGACCACCGCCAGCAGCTCGCCCGGCGCGGCGTGCACCGACACGTCGCTGAGCGCCTGCACGCCGCCACCAGGTCCGCTCCGGTAGGTCAGGCTCACGTGCTCGAGCGCGAGCCCGTCGCCCTGCGCCCGCCGCCGCAACGAGGGCCGTTCGCGAGATTGCAGTTCGGTGGGCACTTCGCTCCCTTCGCGGGCATTACCCCACAGGTTCTAAGGGTCGACGCCGGTGGAATCGCTTCCGGTGCGTCATCTCAGCCGGCCTTCCCGCCAGCCCCCCTGGTGTCTGTCCGTCGCTCGCGCTGATGCTAGCGCGCGATCGACGTCGGCGCGGGTGTCTACGCCGTCGGCGCGCGCTCCAATAGCGCGGCGAGCCGCGCGTACTGCTCGGAATCCTCGCCGAGGATCTCCCGCACCCAGCCGAGCACCTCACCCGCGTCGATCGCCGTGCCCCAGGCGATCATCTCTTCGACGTCCAGCCAGTCCTTGGGCCTGTCGAACACGACCTTGCACACGATCAGATGCTCTGGGCTGAGGATCGGGATCCGCACGGGGCCGAAGCTGACCTGGCGTGAGCGCACGGCCATCTCCCGGTGAAGCTCGAACGTGGCGAAGAAGAGATCGAGATATGACCCGTCCCAGTCCAGCCGCGCCTGACCGTCTCGCTTGATCAGAGCTCGATCGGCGGGGGAGACGGTCACGCCGAGATGGGTGAGGGCGCCCAGCACGGGATCCGCATCTTCGGGCGACACGGTTACGTTGAGGTCGACGTCTGTCGTTGCGCGCGGATTGCGATACCAGGCGAGGGCCACGGCGCCACCGAACTGATGGGCCACGCCCATCGAGTCGAGCATCTCGTGGACCGCCACGATCCTCCCGGCAAGAGTGCCCAGGCTCCCGGTGGCGCTCATCCTCAGGCGTGGTGTGGGGAGCCGCGGTGGCCCTCGACGAGCCGCGAGAGCACCGGAAACTCCAGCGGCGCAGGCGGCCGGGGAGGCTGGTTGCGAGTGACGGCATCGGCGAAACCCAGCAGGTCGATCAACGCCGCCCCAGGATCGACCGGCCTGAGGGTCGGCGGGCGCTGCAAAGCTCGCGCCATCCGACGCGAGGTCTCCACGAAGCGCTCGCGTGAATCGTCGCCCCCTCTTCCAACGTCGACCCTCGCCAACGCCCCGGCTCGGCGCCCCGACGCAAGTACCGCCTCTACGTCAAAGGGCCGCTGCGCCCGCCGGGCGGCCTTGGCGAGAACCGCGTCGGTCAGAACCTCAAACCCGGCGAGACTGCGCGCCCGCGGACCGTCCGGCGTGTGCAGCGACTCCCGAATCTCAAAGCGCCCCTTGGGACGCGCGACAACATAAGCCATACCCACTAGTCTACCACTAGATCATACCCACTAGAGCATCCTTCGTGGCCTGCAACTTGCCCGCGACGATGGGCACGCCCTTGCGGAGCCGCGGATGTCTACGCGGAGACCACCGGACGCGTGAGCGCCCGCACGAAGTCCTCCAGCTGGGAGGTCGTCCAGCACTCGAACGCGGTGCAGAACTCCTCGTAGGCGGCGATCACCGAGTCGCCGTAGTTCCAGTACAGGCGCGGCTCGGGGTTCAGCCAGAACGTGCGCCCGGCGCGCGAGGCGATCTGCGCGAACACGTCGGCGCGCGGGTCGCGCCCGTTCGTGCGCGCGTCGCCGAGCACGATCACCGTGGCGCGCGGATGCAGGTCGTCCTCGACCTGCGCGAGGAACTCCGACCACACGCGTCCATAGTCGGTGTAGCCGGAGATGTCCGCCACACCCGCGTCGCCGGAGATGCGTTCGCTGACGGCCTTGAAGTTGCGCTCGTGTTCGAAGATGTCCGTGACCTCGGAGATGCGCTCGATGAACACGAACGAGCGCATCTTGCGGAACGTGTCGTGCAGCGCGTGCAGCACCGACAGGAAGAACACCGACGCGGAGGTCACGCTCGTGGACACGTCGCACAGGACGTAGATCTCCGGTCGTTTGGGGCGTCGCGGGCGGTACTTGAGCACCACCGGCACGCCGCCGGTCTGCAGCGACGCGCGCATCGTGCGCCGCACGTCGACGTGCGCGTGGCGGCGGTGGCCGCGGTTCTGCATGCCCTGCGTGGCGAGGCGCCGGCGCAACTGCGCGACGACGCGGTGCACCGCGGCCAGGTCCGCGAGCGGACCGGACGGCAGCGCGCGGTCGAGCTCTCCCAGCGGGCGCGCGGGCGGCAGGTTGCCCGTGCGCTCGATCTGCGCGCGCTCGAGCTCGCGGCGCAGCAGCGCCTCGAAGCGCCGCAGCGCATCGCGCGGCAGGCCGTCGTGGCGCGGATCCTCCGCCGGCAGCTCCGGCTGGGGCTCGGCGCGCAGCCCGAGCGCGCGGCGGATGCGCTGCACGTCCACGCCGATCACCCCCGAGCCCTCCTGGCGGCGCGCGAACGCCGCGATCGCCATGCGCGCGAGGTCGCGCATCGCCCCCTCCGATCCGTCGCGCAGGGCGGCCGCGATCTGCGCGCGCAGCTCCTCGAGCTGCTCGTCGCTGAGATCCTCGAGCGCTGCGTGCTCGCCCTCGCGCACGCCCTCCCGCGCGGCGGCGATCTCGACGGCGCGGAAGAAGAAGCGGTCGAACACCAGCTCGAACACGCGCCGGTCCTCCTGGCTCTTGGCGAGCGTCGCCGCGAGCGCCTCGCGGAAGTCCTCCTGCGAGGTCCAGCTGATCTCGCGCAGCACCTCGAACGCGTCGAGCATCTCCGAGGTGCCGACCTTCACGCCTTCGCGGCGCAGCTCCTCGCCGAGCTCGAGGATGCGCGCGGGCAAGCCCTCCAGGTCCGCGCCGGGCGCGGGACCGGGCGCCGCATGGTGTCTCACGTTCATCGAACCTTCAACTTTGTAATGGTTCAACTTTGTAATGGTTTAATCTTGTAACGATCGCGTCTCAGGCGACATCGGCGGGCGAACGAAGCTTCAGCCCCACGCGGTCGGCCACCACGTCCATGTCGGTGCGGTGCTTGACGATCACCGACATCGTTTCCGTGAACGTGTCCGCGTCGATGTCCTTGACGCCGAGCAGCAGCAGCGCCCGCGCCCAGTCGATCGACTCGGCGATCGACGGCGGCTTCTTCAGGTCCAGCGCGCGCACCATGCCGATCACCTCGACCAGCCGCCGGGCGACCGTCTCTGAGAGGTCGGGCGCGTGCAGGCGCACGATCGCGAGCTCGTGCTCGAGCTCCGGGTAGTCGAGCCACAGGTACAGGCAGCGGCGCTTCAGCGCCTCGGTCAGCTCGCGCGAGTTGTTCGACGTCAGCAGCACGACCGGGTGCGTGCGCGACTCGACCCGTCCGAGCTCGGGGATCGAGATCTGGAAGTCCGACAGCACCTCCAGCAGCATCGCCTCGAACTCCTGGTCGGTCTTGTCGATCTCATCGATCAGCAGTACCACCGGCTGCTCGGAGGCGATCGCGGTCATCAGCGGCCGCGCCAGCAGGAACTCCTCGCCGAAGATGTCCTCCTGCACCGCATCCCAGCCGGTGTCCGAAGCCTCGGCCTGGATCCGCAGCAGCTGCTTGCGGTAGTTCCACTCGTACAGCGCCTTCGCCTCGTCCAGACCCTCGTAGCACTGCAGGCGCACCAGCTCGCGTCCGAGATAGGAGGCGAGCGCCTTCGCGAGCTCGGTCTTGCCGACCCCCGCCGGGCCCTCGACGAGCACCGGCTTGCCCAGGCGCGTCGCCAGGAACGAGACCAGCGCCGTGGACTCCCCCGGCAGGTAGCCGACGTCGCGCAGGCCCGCTGCGACATCTGCGACGGAGGCGGGCGCCGGGGACGTTGGGGCGGGCATCGTCCGCGCAATGATAGGCGGCGGCCGCCCGCCGCCGGTGCCAGCCGTCACGGGCTGGCGCTCTTGGGCTTGACGAGCACGAGCTGTCCGTCGGGCAGCTGGTAGACCTGGCCGACCGCGCGACCCTGGCCGGACGCCGACTTGTGGGCTGACGGTGTGGTGAGGGTCTGTTCGCTGGAGCTCGTCTTCTGCGTCTTATGGCTCTGCTTGGCGGTGCCGAGTGTGAGCCCGGCGAGCAGGAAGGCCACCGCCAGCACGAGCCCGAGGTCGAACATGTTGACGAGGCCGTCGAGCGGGTCCCCGGCGTCGGAGTCGAGCTGTCCGTGGCGTCCGAGCCCGACGCGACTCATGCCGCGTGCTCCCCAACGGCGGCGGCCACGCGGTGGTGGGGCGGAGCCTGTGGCTCGCGGGCAGCCACCGCTCGCTCGAGCGACGCCAGATCCTCGGTGTACACGCGCGTGCGCACGAGCGTCAGCGTGAAGGCACCGGTGCCGACGAGGATTCCGACGACGGTCGCCGCGAACGCCACCTTCAGATCGCCGGCCAGCTGCGTGTAGTTGCCGTTGCCCAGCGACGCTAGGCCGGGGGCGAGCGGGATCAGCGTCCCCATCAGACCGACCGCGGGGCCGGCCCGTACCATCACGCGCGTGCGGTCCAGTCGCCGCTGGATCTGCAGCTCGTAGCTCGCCAGCGCGTTCTCGATCGCGTCGCGCCCGCCGGCGTGGGCGGCCTCGGCCAGGCCGAGCACCGCCCGCTCGGCCAACGGGCCGGGCGCCCAGCGCGCCAGCGCGCTGGCGTCAGCCGAGTCTGCCATCGCCCGCGCGGCGATCTGCTCGAGCGGCGGCGCGCCCGGTCGAACCCTGCGCCAGCCCTCCATGGCGATGCGCCCGAGCTCGAACGCGAGCATCGCCAGCAGCAGCAGCGCGACGATGTGCACCGGCTGCTTGAGCGCTTCGGAGATCCCCGACAGCGCTTGGCTGACGCGGTCGGCGGCGAGTGGGGCTGTGCTGTGGGGAATGCTCATGTCGGTGGTCGATCGTCGCCGTGAGGCGCGTCGCTCAGGTGCTCGGTATCAGGGTTCCCTGCAGGTGCCAGTAGCCGGTGAAGCCGTTGAACGGACCGCCGACGATCAGGCTGTACCAGATGATCTGGTAGGCCTTGGTGCGGCTGTTGTAGGTGCCGATGACCGGCTTCGTCGGTCCGGGGAACGGTTCCGAGCCGGGCTTGGGCGCGCCCTGGTTGAAGTAGATGCTGTTCCACTCGGCCGTCCAGGCGCTGAGGTTGCCGGTCACTTGATCGCCGGTCACGCTCAGGCTCGGCGCGACGTCCGCCTGGCCGCTCTGGGCATCTGTGGGAGCCGTGGAGATGCTGAAGTCGATGCCCGCGAACGTCATCGGCTTGACGATGCTGCTCGCGAGCGCGAAGCCGTCGCTTGCGAACGCCGGCGTCGGCGGCGGCTGGAACGCCCCGAGCCGCAGGCCGCGCTCGCTGCCGGGGATGAACAGCGTGTAGGTCTTGTCCTTGGCCTTGGAGTTCGGGTTCCTGAAGTACTTGTCCGTGGCGCCGGGGAGCAGCATCCGGAAGTACGAGCCGGTGTAGTGCGCAGCCTTGCCCTTACTCGCCGGCACGTACCTGCCGGGTGCGATCGCGAGCGTGCCGCTCAGCGGCGTGGCGGCCGCGGTCGGTCCCGCTCCGATCGCGAGCGCGCCCACGGCCACCACAGTGGCGATGGCGAGCGTGAACGGGTGCGACCAGCGGGATGAGCGACGCGCGATGGTCGGGCTTTCAGGCATGGTGCTCCTTGGCGTGGGTTGTGGGGATCGGGTTCATGCGGCTTGTGGCTCGACGGCTCGCAGGCGGCGGCGGATCGGCAGGCGAGCTGCGGAGACGCCGAGCACGAGCAGCATCAGCACGAGCGCGCCCGCGCTCAGGAACAGCCAGGGGAACACGCCGAGCCCGGGCAGCGCCGCCACCGCCTGGTAGTTGGCGACGTTGTCGCTCATCACGCCGATCATCGGCGTCAGGCTCTGCAGGATCTCGATCCAGCGACCTTCGAGCGTGGCGACGGCCGGCAGCGCCTTCGCGATCTGCGCGGTGCTCAGCCGGTGTTCTTCAAGCGCCGGCACGAGTTCGCTGCCCAGCGCGCCCTCGCCGGTGGTGATCGTCGCGAAGTCGTTCTGGACCTTGGTGACGAGGCTGCGCGTCTCGATCGCGCGGAAGGCGCTGACCATCTCCGCCCCCTTGGGGGCGCGACTCCACATCTGGAATGCGAGCGGGGCGATCATCAGCCCGATCCCCAGCGCCACGACCGCCCAGCGCAGCGTGCTCCACGCGCCGGGCATCAGCAGCGCAGCGGCGGCGAGCAGCAGCAGGATCGCGCCGGGCGCGATGAAGAACCACGGGAACAGCGTGAACCGCGGCAGCGCGGCGACGGCTTCGTAGTTCTCGCGATTGGCCTGGATCGTGCCAAGCAGGCCGGTGAGGGTGCCTTGCGCCTGCGGCCACTGCCGGTCGAACTGGGTCAGCTGCGGATCGCTCGCGGCGAACTGGCTCTGTGCTGCCGCGGCGTCGGCGTGCGGGGACAGCAGTGCGGGGCCCTTGGCGGCGGCCTGGGTGAACCCTTCGCCCAGCTGACGCACGTCAAGGTCATAGGAGGCCAGCCGCGCCGGTCGCATGTAGGGCTCGAACGCGGCGATCATGCGGGCGCCCTTGGGCGCCCGCGCGAACATGCTGGTGGCGAACGGAAACGCGATCAGCGCCCCGCCGACGAGCAGCACCGCGACCGGCAGGAAAGCGCCGCGGGCGCGCGCGGCTGCCAGGAAGCTCGCGGCGCTGGCGACGATTACCGCCGCCAGCGAGCGCCCGTCGCCGCGCGGACGCCGCGCGTCCAGGAACCCTCCCAGCAGCGCCGACCCCACCAGCAGCGCCGCGAGCAGCAGCGTCGCCTTCTCGGCGGCGCTGAGCCCGCCCGCGCTCTGGCCGGCGACGCTCACGAGCTTCGCCGGCTTGGCATCGCCGACGACCTCGCCGCTGACCGAGCTGGCGCCCGCGGCCGCGCTGGCGCCTGGCTGCCTGGCGGGCGCCTTCGCCTTCCTGGCGGCGCCGGCGGCCTTGGTGCCCGCGCGGGATCTGGCCGTGCTCGAGGCCGCCACGGTGGCGGTGGCGGTCGCGTGCTTGAAGGCGCCCTGGTCGCTGGCGCTGCTCGACGCCCCGCTCACCCCCTGCGCGGCGGTCCCCGAGCTGACGTGATCCGACGCCGGGGACTTGCCGGACGCCGTCTTGCTGGGAGGGCCGGTGCTCACGCGCACGACGCTCGCCAGCGGGAACGCGATGCCGTCGAAGGCCGCGAACGCCTCGGCGGTTTCGGTCACCGAGGGCGGGATCTGGCTGTAGAGCGAGCCGTCCGAGGTCAGCCCGCCGCTGCCCTGCTGCTGGTACTGGGTCAGGCCTTCGAGCACCGACTTGCCGGTCGGCGTCCTCAGCGTCGGCAGCGCGAGCGCGTTCAGCGCCTGGATCGTGAAGGCGGTGGCGGTCACCGACCCGCTCGCGATCGCCTGGTCGGTGCGGATCGACGCGGCGATCGAGCCGTCGTTGGCCTGCGCCTTGTGCAGGTAGGCGACGCCGGCTTGGACCGCGGGGGTGCTTGCGCTCGCCACCCCGGAGGCGGCGAGCGCCTGCAGGACCAGCGCCGTGGAGGCGCTGTCGGAGAGCCCTTCGCTGCCCCAGCCGCCATCGGAGGTGGGCGAGGCGAGCAGCGCCTGCGCGGCCGCCGTCGCCGTCTGGCGCGCCGCGCCGGTATTCACAGCGAGCAAGCCGAGGATCGCGAGCGCGCCGCCGGCTGGTTCCTGGCGCGCCGCCGCTTCGGTCAGGCGATTCTCGAGCTTGGCGGCCGGGTCGCCGTAGGAGGATGAGCCCTGCGCGGCGCTCTGCACCATCGCCAGCAGACCCAGCTGCGACAACGAGGTGTAGGCCGAGCTGTGCGCGGCCAGGTATTCATCGAGGCTCGCGCCGCCCTTGACCCACTCGTCCCCCGGGTTCTTGCCGGCTGCCAGCAGCGCGGTCGCCGCCCACAGGCTGGCTTCGGGGTCTGAGCCCTGCCCCCGCTTGGCGCCGAAGCCGCCATCCTTGTTCTGCGCGCTCTCGATGAAGCCGGCGGCCGCCGAAGCGTTGCCCGAGGCGTGCGCCTGGGTTGCGAGGGCGCAGGAGACGATCAGGGCCAGCAGGCACCCGGCGATCGCTCGCGCGAGCGATCGCCGCAGCGCGCTCGTCGGCGGCTCGGCGCCGTCACCGCACGCGGTTGCGATGCCGGGATGCGCAGGGCTATCCATCGCCAACAGCTTATCGAGATCCGTACTAAGTTGATGAGCTTTATGCGGGTATTTTTCAAAGCCCACTGCCCGCACTGCCAGCCCCCGGAGGTTGCTCGGGGGCTGGCAGAAGAGGGGCCGTCTCTCCTAGCTCACGCTAGGACGGTACGTAGGTGCCCTGCAGTTGCCACTGGGCGGTGAATGCGTCGAACGGATTGCCCGGGGGATTGATGATCGGCACGCTCCAGTCCAGCGTGATCGTGCCGCCCAAGCTGTGGTTCGACGGATTCGTCCAGGTGAGCGAGCCGGTGAGGTTGCCGCTGTCGATGTTGGGTGTCGAGCCCGGCGTGTCGTAGGAGCTGCCGCCGTAGGCGATCGTCCATCCGGTCAGATCGGCCGAGGTGACAGCCACGGTCGCTCCTTTCCCGCCCGCGACCTTGATCGCCAGGCCCTTCTTGCCGACCTTGCCTTTTTTGGCGTCATTAACCGTCACATAGGCGCTGAAGTTGACGCCCGCGAACGGCTCTGGCGTGAGAATCGTGTTCGTCAGCGAGTTGCCGCTGCCGTCGAACGCCGGGTCTGCGATGCCCTGTGCGGGCAGGCCCAGATCCACTCCCTCGGTGCCGTTCACCAGCGGCGTGTAGTTCTGGTCTGCCGCAGGCGAGGACGGGTTGGTGAAGAACACCGACGGGTCGGCCGTCTCGTACAGCTCGACCCAGGAGCCCGCATACGGGGTCGGCCCGCTGGTCGCGCCTTTGGTGAGTTGGATAGAGCCTGTCAGCGTCGTGGCGCCGGCGGCGCTCGCAAACGCGGCCAGTGCTCCGACGCTCACGACCAGCGCGAGTAGAACGGTCCAGGGCAGCGGTACGCGCTGTCTGATTGCGGTTGGGGTTGTACCCATTTGTGTATCCTTTCTATGGCTGGCGTTTGGGTTTGTTGTCGCGGCGACAGCCAAGCCGCTACCGCACCGGCGATTCGGTCGCAAGTGCAAGCTTCAAACGGTCTGCGCGGTGTCAGCTGGCGGGGACAAACGTGCCTTCCAGATGCCACGAGCCCAGGAATCCGTTGAACGGACCCCCGACGATCAGGCTCTTCCATTCGAGGACGTAGGCACCCGTGGCCGCGTTGTAGGTGCCAGACACCGCGGTCGTGCCGCCTGGAAACGCGCCGTTGGGCTTGGGCGAGCCCTGGTTGAACCACTGCCCATTCCAGCCCACGGCCCAGGCGGTCGTCTGACCGCTGAGCTGGCCGGCGTCATCGACGACGCTCGGCAGCGGGTCCGCTTCGCTGGTCTGCGGGTCGCTCGCCTGATCGACGACGCTGAAGTCGAACCCGAAGAAGCTCTGAGGCTGCATGATCTCGTCGGCGAGCGCGTTGCCCACTTCTCTGCCGTCGTTCTCTTCGGAGAAGGCGGGGCTTGGTGGCGCCTGCCGGGCGAACGTCTGCAGGCCGCCGCTCGTGCCGGGCGACAGCGGCGTGTAGTCCTTGTTCGCCAGTGGTGAGTTTCCATTTTGGAGCGGTTCGCGTTTCGCTTCGTCCGCATCGAGCATCTCGAACCAGCTTCCGCCGATCGCGCCGGCGACATCCGTACCGGGCACGAGCTTGAACGTGCCGTCCAGATTCGAAGGCTGGGCCGGGGCTTTTTCCTTTTCCGACGGGGTTTTTTCCGCCGGGGTTTCCGGGCCGCCCGGGGGGGAGCCGCCGGAAGAGCCGGATTTCGAGGACCCTGGCGATGAGCCGGATGTGGAGGAGCCCGATTTCGAGGAGCCTGGATTCGAGGTGCCCGACGTGCTCGCGGGGCTCCCTGACTGCCCGGAGCCTGCGACGTTGATGGTCTCGACGCGCTTCTTGCCAGAGGCTCTGCCGGCGATCTTGACCAGCACGCCAAGTCCAAGCGCCCCCGTGAACCTGGTGATGTGTGTGACCGAGAACCGCTCTGCGGCGTCGAGCTTGGCGGTGAACGTCTCGCTCTTCGCGGTCGTGCCGGTGACGCTCACGAGCGACAGCCAGACCAGCGTTCGCCGTCGCTCGCTGGCGGTGTTGACTGGAAGTTGGACGCGACCTGCGATCGTGATGGCGGAGGCATCGACGACCACCCTCGTGAGTGTGACCGCGGCGGTGCGAGCCCTCGCGGCTTGTGCGGGTGCCACCCCGATCGTGGCCAGCACGAGCGGCACGCTGCAGGCGAGCGCCTGACGCCGCGCCCAGCGCGTCGCGTTGGCGGGTCTTGAGGGGCTGAGGGCTGAGCGAGGGAGTGAGGGCATCAAGTCTGTTTCCTGACTGCGTGGTGGGTCACCGGTGTCGCGGCCGTGGAAGCTCACCGAGCCTCGTATCCAGCCGCTCGAAAAACAATAGTACAAAGTCCACTGGTTTTGTGCAGAATATGTTACGCTGCGCATATGTGCCGATACTGTTGTGGTCGTGGCTGAGCGTGGGCAGGGAGGCGGGATGGCCGGACGCAGGCGCAAGCGGGACTCGCCGCGCGAGCTGCAGCTTCCGTCGGGGCGACACGGCCTGACGCGCAGCTTCGTGGTCAGCAATCAGCGCGAGCGGATCATGAACGCGCTGGTGGCGACGATGACCGCGTACGGATACGGCGGCAGCTCGGTCGAGCGCATCGCCAGCAGGGCGGGCGTGTCGAGGCGTACGTTCTACGAGCAGTTCGCCGGGCGCGAGGACCTCTATCTGCAGACATACGACGTGGCTGCGGGTTGCCTGCTCGAGCGCCTGGGCGCCGCGTGGGAGCAGACCGTGGACGGCTCCGCCGGGCTGCGCCTGTTCCTGCAGACCCTGTTGCAGTGCATCGCCGGCGAGCCGCAGCTCGCGCGCGTATGCATCGTCGACGTGCTGTCGGTCGGCGCCCGGGCGCTCGAGCACCGCGAACGACGCATGCGAGACTTCGCCGCCCTGCTCGCGCAGGGTGCGCTCGAGCAGGGCGGTGCGCCGCCGCCGCCGCTCGCCACCGACGGGCTCGCGGCCGCGATCTTCGACGCCATCTACAAGCGTGTGGCCCACGGCCGCGCCGAGGAGCTTCCCGACCTGCTCGAGGACCTGCACAGCTTCTGTCTGATGGTGTTCCAATACGCCCCCGTGGCGGAGCCTCGATAGCCATGCGGTACGGCGCTGACGCCGATCCGAGCACCCTGGCCGCCTACCAGGGCTCGCTCGATCGCGTGTTCGAGAGCAGTCGAGAGCTGATGGCCGCGGCGCCCACCTGGCAGGCGTGCCTGTACCAGTCGTTGCGCGCCTGCTACATCGAGATGCGCACCCACCCCGACGCGCTGTGGATGCACTTCTTCGCCACTGCGCACGACCCGGCGGTGCAGCGAGCACGCAGCCGTCACCGCGACCGGTTGCTGGCGCTCCTGCACGACACTCGCGCGGACGCCCCACCGCCACTGCACGCCGAGCTGCTGCTCAGCATGATCCACGCCGCGATGCGCAAGCAGATCGCCGGCCATGAGAGTCCTCCCGACCTCGATGCGGCCGAGCATACGTTTGCGACGCTGCTGTTCCGATACGACGTGCCTCCTCAGGCTCATGCCTGCTGAGCCGCCAGCCGCCGGCGTGATCGCAGCCGAGACGGCGATGCCCGCGGGTCGCTAGCGCGACGGCAAGCTGGCCGTGGGCGGTGTGCGCGGCGCCCAGATGTCGTTGCAGCTCTCGCATACTTCCGGCGGGATCACGCCGGCGCGCATCAGCAGCGCGAACGCCCGGCAGCCGAGACAGATCCCGAACGCCGACTCCAAGACGGCGGCCAGCACCAGCGCGCCGAGGACGGCGTATGCGGCTGTGTCCAGCGCGAACACGTAGAACAGCGACGCGGCCGCCAGCGAGAACAACAGGCCGATCAGCTGTGCGAAGCGCTTGGGCGGGCCGGCTACCAGTCGCGGCTCCCAGGGAAGTCGGGGCACGATCACGCGGCTGGCGAGGAGGGCGAGCGGACTGAGTCGCGGGCCGGACATCACTCGCAGCAGGAAGCCCACCGCCAGCACGACCGACAGCCACGGCAGCTGCAGCGTGAGCGCAAGCGCACCGAGCAGCACCACGCCGCTCGCGGTCACGCGCGCCGTCACCTCGTTCACGGGGTTGGGAAAGCTGAGAAGCGAGAAGCTCATTCGGTAGTCCTCCGAGGGGGCATCTACGTTGAAACGGCTGCCTCTTGAACGGTCACCTGGAAAATATTAGCACAAAACCAGTAGACTTAGTCTACAATGGGCTGCCGTACAGCTAGGAAAGGAAGCCAGCTATGAGCAGTCAGGCACGGAAGCCGCCGCTGGTGGCGATCGTCGGTGGTGGGTGTGCAGGCACGCTGGTCGCGTCGAACCTCCTACGTCGGTTCGACGGGCGCCTGCGCGTCGTGATGATCGAGCGCAGCGGGCGCTTTGGACCGGGCGTGGCGTACGCCACCGAGGATCCGCGACATCTGCTGAACGTACCCGCTGAGAGGATGAGCGCATTCCGCGACGCGCCGTCGCATTTCGCCGAGTGGGCGGCCGAGCGGCTCGGCGGCATCGGCGGCGCGAGCTATCTGCCGCGTGGCGTCTACGGCGAATATCTGCGGGATGTGCTCGACGACAGCCGCGCGCATGCGCTGCCGCAGCGTACGCTCGAGCTGGTGGCGGGGGAGGTGCTCGGCGCGTCGCGCACGCGTACGGGCATCGCGCTGCGGCTCGCCGACGCTGCTCCGATCGCGTGCGACCGGGTTGTGCTGGCCACGGGCGCGCCGGGCGTCGCAGCGATGGCGCAGTTGCCACGCGACCCGCGCGTGGTCTATGACCCGTGGGCTCCCGGCGCGCTCAGCTCCGGCGGATCGAAGGGGCTCACGCTCGTGCTCGGCACGGGGCTGAGCGGCGTCGATGCGGCGCTGTCGCTCAGTTCCGGGCGCGGCTGGGTGCTGGCGATCTCCCGCGGCGGGCAGCTCCCGTACGTCCACCTTCCCGGCCTGCGCGCGCCCGCGCCGCCGCCGGCGGTGCCGCGCGGCCGGATCTCACTGGCGGCGCTCGAGCGCAGGCTCACAGAGCACGTCAGCATCATGCAGGGCGCCGGCTACGATTGGCGCGACGCGATCGACGGCCTGCGCGCCGTAACCCCGCAGCTGTGGGCTGTGCTCGGGCCGAGGGAGCGCAGGCGCTTCCTGCGTGAGCGACGCCGCACGTGGGACGCCCGCCGGCATCGAATGGCGCCGGTGGCCGGCTCTCGCCTGCGCGAGTTGCTGGCCAGCGCACAGGTGCGATGTCTGGCCGGACGAGTATTGGCGGCCCGCTCGACCGGCGCCGGCGTGGAGGTGGACGTCGCGCCGAGCCGCTCCGGGCGCGTGCGCAGCCTCACGTGTCAGCGTGTGGTGGTGTGTACGGGTGCTGGCATGGATATCCGCCGCTCGGGCAACGAGCTGCTCGACACGCTGCTCGCCGACGGTCTGGCAAGCCCCGACCCGCTGGCGCTCGGACTGCGGACCACCGCCGATGGCGCGCTGCTCGACTCGCGCGGAGACGCAGATGAGCGCGTGCTCACGCTCGGTGCCCTACGTCGGGGCGAGCTGTGGGAGACGACCGCCGTCGATGAGATTCGCGGTCAGGCGGAGCGTCTCGTCGGCACCCTCGAACGGTCGCTGAGCTCCGACGAGGATCTCCCGTCGAATCCGGCCGGCGCTGATCGCCGGCGAGTGAGCGCGCTGGCCTAATCGGAGCCGGTCGGCGGATCCTCGAAGGACAGCTGCTCGCCTTCGCGAGCGGATCCGGGCGGGGCCGGTGGATAGCGCGCTCTGCCCGCATGCTCGCGCGCTGGCACCGGCGTGACTGGTCTCGCGGGCCCGCCCGCCCGGATGCGCCCGGGCGCAACGACCGTTGTATCCAGATCTGAGCTCGGGCCCGGCTCTCGCGGCGCCGGTGGCTCGACGGGGCGTGCGGCGGGATCTGGGCGCGGGCGCGACCGTCGCCGCGGCTGGGGGTCCCGCGGCGGCGAGGGATCCCAGATCGTCTCGGGGTCTGTGGTTTCGTGCGCTCGACGCCCCCGGGCGCGCCGCACTGGCGGCGCCGGCCGTTCCAGCGCGCGCATTCGCCCGCCGGCGTAGAGCAGGCCGAGCGCGAGCAGCAGCGCGATGAAGATCCCCCACTCGACGCCGACGGTCGCGGTCACGCGTTCGTTGCCCTGCAGCCCCGGCTTGTCGAGCAGCCGGTAGAAGATCAGCAGCGCCGCCCAGCCGCCGGCGATCATCACGATCACGCCGTCGCCGCCGGGAAGCTGGAAGTTGCGCCGCTCGGCGCGCGCGAACAGCATCGCGAGCACGCCGGCGCTGACGAGCAGCACGGCGGCCTCCACGAACGAGAACGCCTGGAAGGCGCTGAGGCTCGTCTCGGTGGCCTTCGCCGTGTCGCGCACGACCAGCGTGTCGGTCTTGCTGTACCAGGGCAGGAACATCGACGCGAACAGCCCGAGCGCTGTGAGCGCCGCGAGCCGCTGCTCGGGCGCAAGCGCGCGCCACGCGTGGGCGAGCCTCGTCATCGCCGCTGCTTGCCCTGCCGGATCGTCTCGATGGAAGTCACTCGCGCCTAGTCTAGGCGCGGCGCATGAAGCTAATGACGGCTGACCACGAGCGTGCCGCTCGTCGTGGCGAGGTTGCCCGCCAGGTCGGTCGCAGTGAGCTCGACCGTGAACGTCCCGCCCTTGGCCGGGGTCAGCCACAGCAGCTTCGGCCTGCCGCGTTCGACCTCCGCAGTGTTGCTCCACACCACCTTGGAGCCCTGGCGCACGGTCATGCTCACGGTCGCGATCTTCGACAGCGACAGCTGCACGCCGGCGCGCGCGCCGCCGGGCAGGGTCTTGGACAGCAGCGCGATCGCCGGCGGCGTGTGCAGGTCGGCGGTGAAGCGCTGCGCGGTCGTGCAGTAGATCTGATCTCCAGGGATCTGATCGCTCGCCTGCGCGGTGTGCGCGGCGGCGCTGGCGCCGCCGGTGCCGGCCGTGGACGTCGTGGTGCTTGGCGTGGTCGCAGGCGCGGGCGGGGCGGGGCTGGGGCCCGCGGGCGGGGCGGCGAGCGTCAGCGGCGGTCCTTTGCTCGTGCGTTCGCACAGGTGCTGGAGGAATTCGGCGAGCAGTTCGTGGTAGTTGAGGTCCGATTCGCCGAACTGGTCGTACAGCGACCACGCGCCGGTGTCGTACAGGGGCGTGATCGCGCGCGCCTCCGCGTCGCCGGCGTCGAACAGCGCCAGCCCGAGCGGGTCCTTGGTGATGGACGTGTAGTCGTAGAGTCCGACCAGCGACTGGATGAAGCCGTTGAGGATCCTGTCGCTGGGCGCGTACGTGTACTCCGCGTACATCGCGCCCGCTGGCGTCGTGACCCGCACGCCCTGCGGCGGCGGCGTCTGGAAGATGCCGAGCGCCTGCTGCGCGGCGGTCAGGTCGGCCGGTTCTTTGAAGCGCGACCACGCGCGCGCGAGCACCTGCAGCGCGGTTCCCTGCGACAGGCCGCTCGTCCACGGCGGCGCGCCGCCGTCGAAGTGGAACATGTACTCCCACGCGATCCCGCCCGCGCGCTGGGTCGCCAGCGGGATGACTTCGGCCAGGAGCTGGCGCAGGTTGGCGTTTTCGTGGCCGGAGAGGTAGTAGCCGTTTGCCTCGCCGAACGTCGCCAGCCACTGGATCTCGACGCCCTGGCCGGGGTAGTGCTCCCAGACGATCTCGCTGCCGGGAAAGCTCACGCGTTCGTCGCCTGCGAGCAGCGGTTCGGTCGTCCACCACTGCCGGTTGCGTTCGAGCGTCAGGAACACCGCCGGCAGTCGCGACGGGACCAGCTCGCCGGCGGCCGCCATCGCCTGGACGTTGGCCAGCACCGCTCCCAGTTCTTCCCTGCGCGTGCCGCTGAGCTTGCCGAGCGAGTTCTTCGCGGCAACGTAGGCGGAGTAGTCCTGGCGATAGGCGCTGTCGCTGATCGTGCTGCCGTGCAGCAGGCTCGCGAGCACCGCGCTGACACTCGGACCGTGGCTGGCGGCGGTCCGGGCGCGAACGTGGACGCGGACCGGGCCGAGAGCGTCCGCCTGCCGAGCCGCGATCCGCTGATCGGCGAGGGCGGCTCCAGACGTGGCGGCGCCGAGGGCGAGCACACCCAGGGCGAGCGCCGCGAGACGCTTGACGCGCATCACGAGGATGCTAGCGGCCCGTGCCGCCGGCTCACTTCGGTTAGAGCTCGAGCTCTTCGACCCCGTCGAGTTCGTCGTCTTCCTCGTCCTCGTCGAGCTCGTCGTCGACGTCATCCTCCGGCGGCAGATCGCCGGCTCCGTGGGACAGCTGGAAGCGCTCCACGAGCTCGTCGCGCTTGGGCTCGTCGAGCGGTGCCTCCTCGGAGATCAGTACCCACTCGTCGCCCTCGAAGTCGTCGCTCTCGAAGATCTCGTGGTCGACCTCGGGCGTGTCATCAACGACGATCATGATCTCCGTCTGTGGGTTGAAATAGGTACCCGGACGGATGGTGAGCTCATCGAGCTGAAAGCGGCGCGCGTTGGTCATGGACGCGTTATACCCGACGGCACCACGATTGTGTTGCGGCCCTGTTCACGGTTCCAGCTCGTCGAGCGTTCGCGCGACCTCTGCGTCGACGTCCAGCGCCTCCATGCCCTGCCGCACACGCCGTTCGTTGCGCGCCACCACGAGCTGTCGAACCTCCGCCACGAGTCCGGCGTCGCGCGTGTTCGTCGCCTGCTCCCCCTCCGGGGACGATGCCGCGCCCAGCAGTCGCGCCAGCTCCGCGTCGATATCCAGTGCCGGCTGGCCGCTGCGCACGAGCCTTTCGCTGCGCGCGCCCAACATCTGGCGGATCTCGCGCTCGCGCTCGGCCTGCGCCGCCGGCGAGTCTGGCGCCGCCGCGGACACGCCGCCGTCGTCGTCGCCTTCGCGGGAGATGCCACCGGCGCCGATGCGGTCATAGGCGCTGTCGCCGCTGCCGCGCGTGAGCAGGAACGCCAGCGACATCAGCAGCGAGAACGCGATCGTCCCGAACACCACCAAGCTGAGCCCGTTTTCAATCAGGGCGAATACCGCGATCGAGGCGAGCGCGTGCACGAACCTTGATTCTTGCCGATCGGCTGGCTCTTCGCTACCCTTGAACCGTCGATTGACTGACCAGTCAATCTAGTCTCATTCGCCAGCCGTTCCAGCCCGTAAGGAGATCCGAGAATGGTCGATTTCACGCTCACCGATGAGCAGAAGAACCTGCGCGAGATGGCGCACGACTTCGCGGTCAAGGAGATACGCCCGGTCGCCTGGGAGTACGACAAGGACGGCACATGGCCCGCGGAGGTCATCAAGAAGGCGTGGGAGGTAGGCCTGATGAACTCGCACATACCCGAGGAGTACGGTGGCGCGGGTGCGAGCTATCTGGACGGCTGCCTGATCGAGGAGGAGCTGTCGTGGGGCTGCTCCGGTATCCAGACCTCGCTCGGCTGCAACGGCCTGGCGACCGCGCCGATCGCGCTCGGCGGCTCGGAGGAGACCAAGAAGAAGTACCTGGGCATGCTGACCGAGGCGCCGCTGCTCGCGTCCTTCTGCCTGACCGAGCCCGACGCCGGCTCGGATGTCTCCGGCATGCGCACCACCGCCGTGCGCAAGGGCGACAAGTACGTGCTCAACGGCTCCAAGTGCTTCATCACCAACGGCGGCTACGCCGACTACTACACCGTCTACGCGAAGACCGACAAGGACGCCGGGCACCGCGGCATCTCCGCGTTCGTCGTCGAGCGCGACTGGGGTGTGGTCGTGGACAAGAAGGAGGACAAGCTCGGCCAGCGCGCGTCCAACACCGCGACGATCTCCTTCAACGACGTCGAGGTGCCCGCCGAGAACATGCTCGGCGAGGAGAACCATGGCTTCAAGCTCGCGATGATGACGCTCGACCGCACACGCCCGGGCGTGGCCGCGATGGCCACCGGCATCGCGCGCGCGGCGTTCGAGTTCGCGACCGACTACGCCAAGGAACGCGTGCAGTTCGGCGTGCCGATCGCGATGCACCAGGCGATCCAGTTCATCATCGCCGACATGGCCACCGAAATCGAGGCGGCGCGCCTGCTGACGTGGAAGTCGGCGTTCATGCTCGACAACGGCGAACGCAACACGCTCGTCTCATCGCACGCCAAGCGCTTCGCCGCCGACACCGCGATGAAGGTCGCCACCGAAGCCGTGCAGGTCTACGGCGGCTACGGCTTCATCAAGGACTACCCCGTCGAGAAGCTGTTCCGCGACGCCAAGATCATGCAGTTGTACGAGGGCACCTCGCAGATCCAGCGCCTGGTGATCGCCCGCGAGACGCTGCTGCCGCGACGCGTGGAGGAGCCGGCGGCGGCGGTCGTGTAGCGCAAGATCGTTGCCAGTCGGAGATGTCGGGGGCGCCAAAGGGTGACCGCCAAAGTCTGGTGCGTGGTCTCGCTGGGCGTGCTGCCGCTCGGCTTTGCTGTCCCGGACAGCCCGGCCCTGCCGCACAGAGCCAGCGCAGCCGGCGACGCCAGTACGCCCCTGTGCCGAGGTGCAGCCAAGCGCCTGCGGCCCGGGCGCGTCAGCTTCTCGTTCAGCTGCGGCGAAAGCGAAGACGTCACCGCGTTCGTCGTGCAAGCCAACCGCGCGCTGCACTCCGTCTTTGACCCGAGCTACGCGTTTGGCTGCGAACGCAGCACGTCCAGGTCATTCGACTGCGAGGACATTCACTCGGGCGCCGGTCCGCAAGGATCGGGTGTCGCCTCGGTGAGCGAGCCGCTCTGCCACCATGGCGCACACCTGGTTCTGCGGGTCACGCCGACCCTCAACTTCGAAGAGCAATCGCTCGCGACGTTCACGCTGAAGGGGCCGTGCTGAGCCGCTGACGGCGGGTGCGGGTATATGCTGGCCGCGATGGGGGGTGGCGGCACACTGGGTGCACTCGCCTTGCGGGTTGGGGTGCCCAGGCCAGAATCGACGCAGAGGCGAAGCCACTGGCGGCGGCCTGCGGTCGTGGGTGGGCTGCTGGGCACTGCAGCGGCGCTCGGGTGTGCGGGCGCGCTCGTCGCTCCGACCGGCACAACTGCAGGGCGTGCAACGACGGCCCGTCACGGCCTGGCGAGCCTGCCGGCAGCCGCTCAGGGCCCTGTCTCATCCGCGCTGGGGCGCGATCAGCCGGCCTACCGCGTCCGCGGCCTACAGGCGGTCAACCCCGCGCAGGGTCTGCGTGTGGGGTTCTCGCGCCGGGGCGTGACGGTCGCCTCCGGCGGCGCACGGCTGAGCATGGCGCTGTCGGCCTACGGCTACGCGAGCGCGCAGGTGTCCGCGGCGGCCACGACTCCGCGCGCGAGCGCCAACCGCGTCAGCTACGCGCATGGGTCGCTGACGGAGTGGTTTGCCAACGGTCCGCTGGGCCTCGAGCAGGGGTTTGACGTTTCCGCGCGCCCAATCGCCGGGAGCGGGCCGTTGACGTTCTCGCTCGCCCTTTCCGGCAATCTCGCGGCCAGCCTGCAAGGCGGGTCGCTGCTGCTCGACGGGCGCGGGGTCGCACTTCGCTACGGTGGCCTGCTCGCCACCGACGCCCGCGGGCGCGTGTTGCACTCCTGGCTTGAACTCGCCGGTGACGAGCTGCTGATCCGCGTCGATGATCGCGGCGCCTCCTACCCGCTGCAGATCGACCCGTTTCTCCAGCAGGCCGAGCTGAGCGCCTCAGACGGCGAAGAAGGCGACGAACTCGGATTGTCAGTCGCAGACTCGGAAGACACGATCGTTGTCGGCGCGCCCTTCCACCCCACCGGCGGCAATATGGAACAGGGTGAGGCGTATGTCTTCGCGAGACCGGAATCGGGCTGGGCCAACGCGACCCAGACCGCCGAACTGATCTCCGAAAAAGGACAACCGGGAGAACGATTCGGCAAAGCGGTCGCGGTCTCGGGAAACACGATCGTCGTCGGTGCGCCAGACCGCGAAGTCATCACAGGCCACAACGAACAGGGTGCGGTGTACGTGTTTGTGAAGCCCGCCTCGGGCTGGGCCGGCTCGCCGAAGCAGGCCGCCGAACTGACCGCCGAAAACGGCGAAGTGAGCGAATTCTTCGGCGAATCGGTCGCGGTCTCGGGCGAAACAATCGTGGCTGGCGCTCCGCAGCGCAAAGTGGGCGGCCATGAACACCAGGGTGCGGCGTATGTGTTCACGATGCCCAAAGGCGGGTGGGCGAACATGCACCAGACCGCCGAGCTGACAGCCAGCAAAGGTGCCGAAAATGACGATCTCGGCCACTCGGTCGCGGTATCGGGCGACACGGTGCTCGCCGGTGCGCCCGGCCACAAGGTGGGCGAACACGAAGACCAGGGCGCGGCGTATGTCTTCGTCAAGCCGGCCTCGGGCTGGGCCGGTTCGCTCACCCAGACGGCCGAACTGGCAGCCGGCAACGGCGCCGCGAATGACGGGCTCGGCACCTCGGTCGCGATGTCGGGCGACACGGTGCTCGCCGGTGCGCCGAGCCACAAGGTGGGCGAACACGCCGACCAGGGCGCGGCGTATGTCTTCGTGATGCCCGCCTCGGGCTGGGCCGGCTCGCTCACCCAGACGGCCGAGCTGACAGCCGGCAACGGCGCCGCAAACGACCATCTCGGCGACGCGGTCGCGGTGTCGGGCGACACGGTGCTCGCCGGTGCGCCCCTGCGCACGGTCACGAATACGCGTCAGGGCGCGGTGTACGTCTTCATCATGCCGTCCTCGGGCTGGACCGGCTCGCTGAACGAGACTGCCGAGCTGACCGCCGGCAACGGCAACGCGGAGGATCATCTGGGCGAAGCGGTCGCTGTCTCCGGCGACACGGTGCTTGCGGGCGCGCCCGGCCACGAGGTGGGCAAACACGAAGAACAGGGCGCGGCGTACGTGTTCGAGCAGCCACCGTCGATCTCGATCTCCTCGCCGGTGAACGGCGCGACCTACACCCAGGGTCAGGTCGTCGCGGCGGAATACTCCTGTCCCACCGCGCCCGGTACCACAGTCACCTGCTCAGGCACGGTCGCAAACGGCGCGCCGATCGAAACGAGGACGCTGGGGGCGCATACGTTCACGGTCAGCGTCATCGACAGTGACGCCCTCAGCGCAACTCCCGGGAGCGTCAGCTACACCGTCGTCGCGGCGCCGGTCACGGTGCCGATCTCGGGCGCGCTCACGGCGCCGATCGTGAGCGGGCTGAGCGAGACCGCAAGAACCTGGCGCGAGGGCCACCTGCTCGCCCAGATCAGCACCGGCGCGAGCAAACAGAAGAAGAAGCCCCCAATCGGCACGACGTTCTCCTTCGGCCTCAACGAGTCGGCGAGCGTGACGTTCACGTTCACCGAGTCGGCTGGTGGGCGCAAGGTCGGAAAGAAGTGCGAGGCACAGACCAACAAGAACAAGCACAAGCACCGCTGTACCCGCACCGTCCTCGCCGGCACGCTGACGTTCTCCGCGCACGCAGGGACCAACAAGGTGCACTTCGAGGGTCTCATTTCCAAGCACGAGAAGCTGGCGCCCGGCAGCTACACGCTCCTGGTCACCGCGACCGCGTCGGGCAAACGCTCGGCAACGAGCACGCTGCACTTCACGATCGCATACGGCTAGAGGTGCCCGGATGTAGACTGGATCCAGGATGAGCGTGCGATACATGTCGCCAGCATCGCGGCGGGCTTGCGCAGCTGGGGCGTTCCTGGTCGTGCTGTTGGCGCTCAGCGCTTGGAGTCTTGCGCAGGCGCCTGCCAATGCCCTGGCGGGCGGCCTCTGGAAGGGCACCGCCGAGGGGATCAGGGTCGATCACGGCGAACTCCAATCCGACGAAGTCACCTCGACCAGCGACGCCTACTACCTGGTCGATCTGAGCTTCTTCTTCAGCGTCAACCGAGCCGGTGACGCCAGCGGCGGCGGCAGCGGCTTCTACACCGACGCGCACTGGCACCTGTCCGGCGTCAACGGCAAGGAAGGCTCATTCGACTGCGAACCGCCGGTGTCCGGCGAACCGTTCAGCGTCGAGGTCAGCGGTCAGAGGAGCGGCCATGAGCTGCTTCTGAACCTGGCGATCCCCGACGCGACCGAGACCAACGAAGACTACGACTGCGGCGCGAACTACACCGGCTTCGCGACGAGCAGCCACTACATGGCTGAATCACTGGAAGCGGTGGGTGGCAACGAACTGCACGTCTCCACCACCGCGCCGACGTCTGTGACACTCGAAAAGACGCTCGAAACCGGCGACTCGGAAGACCACAAAACGCACCAGAACGTCTGGTCCTTCTCGGTGACACCGCCCAGCAGCGGCTCCGGCAGCGGCAGCGGCTCAGGTGGTGGATCAGGCGGTGGATCAGGCTCTCGCGGAGGCGCCGGCGGCTCCTGCTCGCTGTCGCTGACGCACGTCCTCGCCAGGCCCTCGCCCGGCCACGCGGGCAAGCCGATCGTGGTGTCCTTCCACGTCTCTGCCCCGGCCAAGGCGGAGCTGCTCGTCTCGCCCCTCGGCGGCACTGCCAGCACCGTCGTCACCCGCAACGTCCCCAGGGGGCTCAACCAGCTCGTCTGGCCCGGCTGGCTTGGCACACTGCCGGCAGCGGCGGGCCAGTATCAGCTGACGGTGCAGGCGAAGGCCTGCGGCAAGACGCGCTCGCAGTCGGTCACCGTGAAAACGACCTAGGGGTGGAAGCCGCTGCGACGCGCGGGTGTGCGGTGCGCGTCGTGTGAACGGTCAGCTAGTCAGCGACGGCGGGCGCCGACGTGGCGCCGCCGGGGCCGGCCCGGCGCGCCCAGCCGGCTTCGCTAGGCTCCCGGATCCCCAGCCAACAGAGGAGACCAAAGCATGTTCGTGTTCAAGGCCGCCGTCGTCGGTGCAGGCACCATGGGCGGCCAGATCGCCCAGACGATCGCCGCAGCTGGAATACCGGTCGTCCTGAAGGACATCGACGACGCGCTCGTGCAGGCCGGGCTCGATGAGGCCCGCAACGTGACCACCGGCCAGGTCGGCAAACTGGCTGAGAAGGGCAAGATCACCGCCGAGCAGGCCGAGGCGCAGATCGAGGAGATCCTCGGGCGCATCCACGGCACGACCTCGTATGAGCGCTTCGGTGACGTCGACCTGGTGGTCGAGGCGGTGCCCGAGCGGATGGAGATCAAGCAGGGCGTGTTCGCCGAGCTCGACGCCGCCACCCCCGGCCACGCGATCCTCGCGTCGAACACGTCCTCGCTGTCGATCACCGAGATCGGCGAAGCGACGCTGCGCCCGGAGAAGGTCGTCGGCTTCCACTACTTCTACCCCGCCTCGATCATGCCGCTGATCGAGATCGTCGAGGGCGAGGAGACCTCCGCGGAGACCGTCGCCGCGGCGATCACGTTCGCGCAGGCGATCCGCAAGCAGCCGATCACGTGCGTCGAGGTGCCCGGCTTCGTCGTCAACCGCATCCTCAACTCGGGGATCGCCGAGATCTGGCGCGAGCAGGAGGAGAAGGGCCTGTCGATCAAGCTGATCGACGAGGGCGTCGGCGCGGCCGGCGTCACGCCCGTCGGTCCGTACTACCTCGTCAACCTGCTCGGCCTGGACACCGTCCTGCACGTGGCCGAGCACCTCGTCGAGTCCTACGGCGAGGAACGCTTCTACGTTCCCAGGGGCATGCAGAAGCTCGTCGCCGACGGCAAACTCGGCGCCAAGACCGGCGGCGACGGCTTCTACGACCCGCAGGGCGAGCCCAACATCCCGGGCGAGAACGAGCCCGACGTGGCAGAGCTCGTCGAGCTGCTGTCGCTGAAGACGTTCCTCGAGGCGTGCCTCGTGCTCGAGGAGGGCGTCGCCACCCACCGCGACATCGACTTCGGGATGATGGCCGGCGCCGGCCTGGACCCCCGCCGCGGCCTGATGCCGCCGTTCATGAAGGCCGACAGCGAGGGCCTCGACACGGTGCTCGAGCGCATGGAGAGCGCGCAGGAGCGCTACGGCGAGCGCTTCACACCGCCCACGATCCTGCGCCGCCTCGTCGCCCAAGGACGGCTGGGGCAGAAGAGCGGGCAGGGCTTCTACGCCTACCCGCAGCCCGACGCCGAGCAGCCCGCGGAGGTGATCAAGCTCGAGACCCGCGCCGACGGCGTCGCGATCGCGTGGCTGGCCAACGGCCAGATGAACTCGATCTCGCCGCAGGTCGTCGAAGACCTCGGCAAGGTCTGGCGCCACGTCAAGAGCGCGTCGAGCCCGCCCGTGCGCGCGCTCGTGATCGCCTCCTCCAACCCGTTCCTGTTCTGCGCCGGCGCCGACATCAAGGCCTTCACCACGATGGACGAGTCCTCGGGCGCGGACTTGATCAACGGCGCCCACGCCCTCTTCCGCGAGCTCGGCTCGGAGGGGATCGTCACGATCGCCGCCGTCAACGGCCTCGCCTTCGGCGGCGGCTGCGAGCTGGCGATGGCCTGCGACGTGCGTATCGCCGCGCGCTCCGCGATCTTCGGCCAGCCCGAGATCAAGCTCGGGATCATCCCCGGCTTCGGCGGCACGCAGCGTCTGCCGCGCCTCGTCGGCGAAAACAAGGCGCTGGAGATGAACCTGATCGGCGACCCGATCCTCGCCGACGAAGCGTTCGAGCTCGGCCTCGCCAACCGGCTCGTCGAGGACCACGAACTGCTCGACACCGCCCTGCAGTGGGCGCGCAAGCTCGCCGCCCAAGCGCCGCTCGCCGTCGCGCAGATCAAGCGCGTATCCGCCGCCGGCGACCTCGACCAGGGCATCGAGGCCGAGAAGCGCGCGTTCGCCGCCGTCTTCGCCAGCGCCGACGCCAAGGAGGGAATCACCGCCTTCCTCGGCAAACGCGCGCCGCGTTTCACCGGGAGCTGAGGAGGGTATGTGTCTTGTCGCGACGAGTGGTGTATAGCGATGGCTATACACCGTCCGTTGTCGTGGACATAGCTGCCGGGCCTACCCCGGAGGTCGCGCGCCTCGCGGAGCTGATCGGTGACGCGCGCTCGGTCGTAGCGCTGACCGGCGCCGGCATCTCGGTGCCGTCGGGCATCCCCGACTTCCGCACACCGGGTACGGGCCTGTGGGAGAACGTCGACCCGATGGAGGTCGCGCACATCGACGCCTTCCGCAGCGACCCCGTGCGCTTCTGGAGCTTCTACGGCGAGCGCTTCGCCACGCTCGGCGCCAAGCAGCCCAACGGCGCCCATCGCGCGCTCGTCGCGCTGGAGCAGCGGGGCCTGCTCGACGCGGTGATCACGCAGAACATCGACATGCTGCACAGCCGGGCGGGGACGCGCGCGCTCGTCGAGGTCCACGGCAGCATCGCCAGCTGCTCGTGCCTGAGCTGTCGCGGCAGCGTCGCACTCGAGGAGGTGCGCGCGCGCCTGGCGCGCGCGACGGACGGCGTTCCCCGCTGCGAGCGCTGCGGCGAGCCGATCAAGCCCGACGTCGTGCTGTTCGGCGAGATGCTGCCCGAGCAGGCGCTCGAACGCGCACGCGAGCTGTGCGAAGGCGCGGACGTGCTGCTGTGCATCGGCTCCTCGCTCGAGGTGCACCCGGTTGCGCGGCTGCCATTGCTGACGCACGACGCCGGCGGCGCCGTGGCGATCGTCACCCAGGGGGCGACGCCGCTGGACGAGCTCGCTAGCGTCCGCCTCAGCGGCGACGTGGTCGCGGAGCTCGAGGCGCTGGTCGCTGCGCTCGGTTCGCCGGCGTGATCATCCCGTGCCGCTGCGCTCGGTCGCCGGGTGTAATCATCCCGTTCCGTACTCGTTACACCCTGTAATCATTACAAGGTGTAACGATCTCCCTGCGGGTCTTACGTCTCAGACCACGACCGGCAATCTCAGACCACCGGCAGCAGGTCGCGCTCGGGATCGATCTCCCAGCGGCGGGCGAGCTCCGCGAGCTCCGCGTCGATGCCCCAGCGGTCGGGGCGAACCGGTCCTTCATGTTCGAGGCTCGCCCCCTTCAGCGCCATGCAGCCCGTGTTGTCGCCCAGGCTTCTGATCGCCGCGACCTCCTCGGCGCTCAGCGGGCTCCCGCTCGTCGGGTCCGCGGCCACCAGTGTCGTCAGCTCCGCAAGCTCCGCGCGCTTCTCCTCGACCGGGCGCGCGTCTGCTCCCTGCTCCTGGATCAGCGTCGGTGCCACGCAGCGCACCGACGGCTGCGCGAGGTTCCACGCGCACGCCAGCTGCAGCATGCTAAGGCCGTGGCGCGCGGCGAACGGCCGCATCTGCTCGAGTCGCTCGCGACCGGCCGCCACCCAGCCGTCGGGGCGGAACTTGCGGTGGTCGAAGTCGGCGAAGGCGTGGCCGGGAAGCACGTCGTCGTGGAACAGGCCGCCGTAGTCCACGACACGCGTGATCAGGCTCACGTCATGCGTGACCGCAGCGTCGAGCACCAGCTCGCCGGGCCACGGCTCCAGCGGGCCGAGGATGATCATCGCCCAGTCGATCTCGCTGGCGAAGCGCTCGAGGCAGTCGATCAGGTCGAGTGTGAAGCCGTTGGCCGGGCCGGGAGCCACGCCCAGCAGCCGCGTCAGGCCCGCCTCGCGGACCGCCTGCATACCCTCCCACACGGCAGGGCTCGAATAGCCGACGCGGTCTGGGTTGTGCAGCAGCAGCACGTCGAAGTGCTCGACGCCGCAGCGTTCGAGGCTGCGCTCGGTGGCCATGCGGATGTACTGCGCGTACTCGCGCGGCTCACGCAGCAGCGGGTCGGTGAAGCGCGGAAAGCCTTTCGCCCCGTCGCGCTCGCCCGTGTAGAAGTCGTGGCCGATCGCGCCGATCAGGCAGTAGCTGTCGCGGTCCACACCGTCGAGCGCAGCGCCGAGCGCGGAGTCGGCCGCGCCGGCGCCGTACACGTCGGCGGTGATCACCGTGTCGATGCCGTCGCCCGGACGCAGCAACGCGTGCAGGCGCGCGTCCTCGAGCGGCTCGCCGAAGTGCATGAAGCGTCCGCCGCTCCAGGTGCCGATCGCTGTCGTCGTCGGGTCCATCGCCACCAGCTTAAACCCCCGCCGCCGTGCGGGCGCGCAGCGCCGCCTCCAAGCGCCCGAGCGCGTGCGACAGGACATCCTCGTCGAGCCCGTCCACAGGGGCGGTCGCAGCCGTGCCGGCCGCGCCGTCGCCACCGTCATCGCCCGGCAGCGTCGCCTGTGCCTGCGCCTGGACGCCCGGGCGCAGCTGTTCGAGCTCGGCGATCCGGATCGCGAGGTCCTGGCGTCGCTCTGCATGCAGCTCCGGCACCGCGAGCGCGAAGGCGCGCTCCAGCTCGAGCGCAGCATGCGCCAGGCGCCCGTGATCGAGATCGTGGCGTGCGCGCAGCGCGAGCTCCTCGCACAGCAACGCCGGGCTGCGCGCGCCCAGCAGCGCCGCGAGGCGCTCCTGCGGACGCAGTGCCCATGAGCGATCGCGCCGCGGGCTGCGCCGCGAGCGCGCCGGGCCGTGTCCCGATCCGTGTCCACCCGTCCACGGCAGCGCGCGCGCGTGCAGCCAGCGCCCGTCGGCGACCTGCTCGCCCTCGCCCCACCCGGCCCGGATCACAAGCGCCTGGGCGGGGGAGACCTCGTGGACGTAGGGATCGGCCGCCGCGATGCGGTGCGAATGGATCACGCGGTTGATCACCGCGACCGCCGCGCCGACCTCGCGGTCACGGTCGAGCTCGGCGAGCCACGCGCGTGCCTGGTTCTCGGCGGCAAGCGAGATCGGGTCGATCACGGTGACCCGCGTCGTGGCGACCGCGGCCGGCTCCGGTCCCGGTGGCACCGGGCGCGCGCGCATGTGCAGACGCCCGAGCGGCGAGCGCCGCCGCTGTCCGGTGATGGAGCCGGCGATTGGCTGGTGTCCGGCCTGCAACGTGCTGAGCACCACCACGCGCTCGGGCTCGCGGTCCGCGCTGTTGCGGATCAGATAGCGGCCGTCCGCCGGGCCGAGCGCCCACGGAAACTCGAGCTGGATGAACACGAACAGCTGCTGGGGCATCGCTTCACCGTATCCTTCCAATGATTCGGCCGAGGGCCGAGCAGTATCCGAAGCCTCGCACCGCGGGGCCATCCGAATCGACACCGGGAGTCCACCGAGCATGTCCGATGCGAGCCAACTCTCAAAGAGCCTGCGCGAGCGTATGGGCGGCGGCGCCGAGGATCGGCTCGGAAGGGCGCTGTCCGATCTGCTTGAAAACCCGCTGCTCACCGGCGCGATCGGGCGCGTGTTCGACGCGCGCGAGAAGGCCGTCCAAGCCCAGGAGGTCGCGATGGGTGCGCTGAACCTTCCGTCGGCGGCCGACATTGAACGGCTGACCCGGCGCCTGCGCTCGGTCTCCCTGCGCCTGGAGGGCATCGAGGAGGGCGTCGACCGACTGGACCGCACGCGGGGCCCTAGCGATGCGCAGGGCCCCGAGATCGCCGAGCGCCTGTCCGCGATCGAGGACCAGCTGAGTCGGCTCACGGACAGGCTCGATCAGGCCGCCAAGCCGCCGAGCGCGGCGAAGCCCGCCAAGCCGGCGGCGAAGCCGAAAGCGAGCGGAGCGAAGCCGCGGAAGGCCTGAGGGGTCACGCGCTCAAGGCGGCAATCGCGGCCCGGCCCATCCGTTCGGCCGCATCCAACATCTGGTGATCGTCGATTCGCGTACGCACTCCGTGCGCGTCGAAGGTGTCCGACACCGTCAGCACGCACGCCACCGGCACGTGCGTGGCGGCTCCCGTCGCGAACAGCGCCGCCGCCTCCATCTCGACCGCCACCGCATCTGGATGCTGCGCGCGCTCGTCGCCTCCGTAGAACAGGTCGACGCTGACGATCGTGGCGAGCAGTGCAGCGGGAACGCGTTCGGCGAGCGCGTCGGTCAACGCGGGGTCGGCGGCCGCACGCTCGCTCGCGCCGAGCGCCCGCGAGGTGCCGTCGGCGCAGATCGCCTCGCACGCGATCACCAGGTCCCCGAGCGCCAGGCCGGCGGCGAGCGCGCCGCACGTGCCGACGCGAATCGCGTGCCGGGCGCCCAGCGCGATCAGCTCGGTGAGCACGATCGCCGCCGACGGGCCGCCCATGCCCGTGGCCTGGATCGTCAGCGGCTCGCCGTCGGGGGCAGTGCCCGTGTAGCCCCACAGTCCGCGGTGGTGGTTGAACATGCGCGGCTCCTGCAGCAGCGATTGAGCGAGCGCGAGCGCGCGTCCGGGATCGCCGGGCAGCAGCACGCGCTCAGCGAGCGGCGCGGTGGGACGCAGGTGGATGGGGGCGCTGTGCGACAACGGCGGCGACTTTAGACTTTGGACGGGATGCCCGCCCACCCACTGCCCGTCGCGTCGCGCGCCTGAGTGGCCGAGCCCGTCGATGACCCCGCCGGCGAGATGGGCGAGCTGACGCTCGCACAGGTCGCCGCGCGCGCCGGCGTCTCGCCGGCGACGGTCAGACGCTGGGTCGACGGCGGCCTGATCCCCGGCTATGACGGGAGCTGGACGCCAGCGTCGGCCGCGTACGCGCGCGTCGTCGCCAGGCTGCGCGCCCGCGGGCACACGCTCGCGCAGATCAAGCGCGCCGGGGAGAACGGCCAGCTCGCCGTCGGCCCGCTCGAGAACCTGTGGAGCAGGCCGGGGCCGCGCTACCCGCTGCGTGAGGCGGTGCGCGTCAGCGGGCTGGACGCCAAGCTGATCGAGCGGCTGCACGCGGCGATGGGGCTGGGCGCGCTGCCGCTGGACGGGCTCTCCGACGAAGACGTGCAGATCCTCAAATACGGCGCGGCGGTGCTCGACGCGGGCCTGCCGCTACCCGCGTTCCTGCAGCTGATGCGTGTGTACGGCCAGGCGGTCGCGCAGATCGCCGACGCGGAGGTGCGCCTGATCCACCTGTACGTGCACGAGCCGTTGATGCGCTCGGGCGTGCCGAGTGTGGAGATCGCCGACGAGATGGAGGGCCTGGCGCGCGAGGTGCTGCCGTTCGCGGCGCCGTTCATGAACTATCTCCACGGCCGGCTGCTGGCGCAGTTCGTCGAGCAGGACATGATCGGCCACATGGAGGCCGACCTGGGGGACGACGCGCTCGAGGAGGGGCGCCTGCGGGTGGCGATCGCCTTCGCCGACCTGGCGGGCTACGCGCGGCTGACGATCGAACGCGGCGATGAGGCGGCCCTGGGCGCGGTCGAGCGCTTCGTGCAGGCCGTCGAACAGACGCTGCCCGTCGACGCGAGGGTGATCAAGATGCTGGGCGATGAGGTGATGGTGGTGGGCTCCGACGCGGCCGCGCTCACCAGCTGGGCGGTCGAGCTGCGCGCCGCGATCTCCGATGGCGACCCGCTGCCGCGGATCGGCATCCACTACGGCGAGGCGCTGTATCGCGACGGCGACTACTTCGGAGCCGACGTCAACCAGGCTGCGCGCGTGGTCGCGCGCGCCGGCGGCGGCGAGGTGCTGGTCACGCGCGCCGTCGTGGAGGCGGCGGCGGGGGTGGACTGGCTCGAGTTCGAGCGGATCGGCGAGGTCCGGCTGAAGGGCTTCTCCGAGACGACCGAGCTGTTCACCGCCGCGGCCCGGAAGGCGTAGGGCGGCGATGGCGATCTGCGAGCAGGTGCGCGAGGCCGTGCGCGCCGGCGGCCTGTTCGCGCGCGATCGGCCGGTCGTCGCGATGCTCTCCGGCGGGCGCGACTCGACGTGCCTGCTCGACGTGGCGGTGGCGCTGCTCGGCCCTGCCGCATTGTGCGCGCTGCACGTCAACTACGGCCTGCGTGGCGAGCAGGCAGACGCCGACGAGTGCCACTGCGCGGCCCTGTGTGAGCAGCTCGGGGTCGAGCTCGAGATCGTGCGTGTCGCCGGCGACGGGCAGATCGACGACGACGCGCAGGCGCCCGGCGTCACCCAGGCGCCCGGCGAGACCCAGGCACCCGGCGAGACCGAGGTGGCCGGCAAGCCGCCCGGCAACCTGCAGGCGTGGGCGCGCGAGCTGCGCTACTCCCACGCAACGCGCCTCGCACACGAACGCGACGCGCTGATCGCGACCGGGCACACGGCGAGCGACCAGGTCGAGACGATCCTGTACCGGCTGGCGGCCTCCCCCGGGCGGCGCGCGCTGCTGGGGATGGTCGCCAGCGAGGGCCGGCTGATCCGCCCGCTGCTTGGCGTCACTCGCGAGCAGACCGCCGCCTACTGCCAGGAGCGAGGCCTGCAGTGGCGCGAGGATGCAAGCAACGACGACGAGCGCTTCGCACGCGCGCGCGTGCGCAAGCATCTCGTGCCGGCGTTGCGCGCGGTGCACCCGGCGGCCGAGGCGAACGTGCTGCGGACGGCGTCGCTGCTGCGCGAGGAGACGGAGCTGCTCGACGGCCTCGTCACCGAGGAGCTCGCAGGACGTCCGCGGATCGCGCTCGCGCGCCTGCAGGAGCTGCCGGCGGCGCTCGCGCGACTGGTGGTCGTGCGCCTGGCCGAGGACGCCACCGGGACATACGTGCCGCAGGCCGGCGAGCGCGTGCAGGAGATCCTCGCGCTCGGGCGTCGCGGTGGCGACGCGGAGCTGCACGTGGGCGGGCAGGCGGGCGCTGTGATCCACAGCGGCGTGCTGGAGATGGTCAAGCTGCAGCCGCGAGGCCGCGGTCCGGCGGCGCGCGGCGGTGAGCCGCCGGACGAGGACTAGACTGCCTGGCGTGGCGAGCACCGTGCCAGTCTCAGGCGAGCCAGAGCTGGGCGAGGTGCTCGTGAGTGCCGAGGATCTGCAGCGGCGGGTCGTCGAATTGGGCGAGGAGATCTCGCGCGACTACGCCGGCAAGTCGCTGCTGCTCGTGGGCGTGCTGAAGGGCGCGGTGTTCTTCCTGAGCGACCTCATGCGCTACATCGACATTCCCGTCGAGGTCGACTTCATGGCCGTCGCCTCCTACGGCTCGGCGACCGACTCCTCCGGGGTCGTGCGCATCCTCAAGGACCTGGACGCGGCGATCGAAGGCCGCGACGTGCTGATCGTCGAGGACATCGTCGACTCGGGCCTGACCTTGCAGTACCTGCTGCGCAACCTCGGCTCGCGCAATCCCCGCACGCTCGAGGTGTGCGCGCTGCTGACCAAGCCCGAGCGCCGCAAGGTCGACCTGCCGACTCGCTACGTGGGCTTCGAGATACCCGATCGGTTCGTCGTGGGCTACGGCCTCGACTACGCCGAGCGTCACCGCAACCTGCCGTTTGTGGCCGCGCTGGAGCGTCAGATCGACACGCCCCCAGCCGGCCCGCGCCGTCCCTAACTGCCGGAAAGCCGGACCCTGCATGGTACGCTAGGGCACTGGTGGCCACGACTTCAGACGGTGCCAGGACCCTCAGGAACTAGCCATGAGCCGTTTCTTCAAGAGCGCCGCATTCCCAATCCTCATCGTCGTGGTGTTGGCGTTCCTCGCCGTCAAACTCGTCAACTCGCCCTCAAGCAACAAACGCTCGCACAGCTACCAGACGCTGGTCGGCAGCGAGCTGCCCAAAGGCGAAGTCGAATCGGTCGAGTTCAAGAACAAGGGCAAGGCGCTCGAAGTCAAGCTCAACGCCAAGGGCAACAAAGAAAGCTACGAAATCGGCTTCATCGAACAGGCCTCGCCGGCGCTGTTCGCGACGCTCGAAAAGGACGGCGTCAAATTCAACGTCGAATCGGAAAAGAGCAGCGCGCTGTTGGGGCTGCTCACCTACATCCTGCCGTTTGCGCTGTTCCTCGGCTTCTGGATCTTCCTGATGAACCAGGTCCAGGGCGGCGGCTCGAAAGTGATGTCGTTCGGCAAGTCGCGCGCCAAGCGCATGTCCGCTGACTCGCCCAAGATCACCTTCCGCGACGTCGCCGGGGTCGACGAGGCCGTCGAGGAGCTCCATGAGATCAAGGAATTCCTGGAGAACCCAAAGAAGTTCCAGGCGCTCGGCGCGCGCATCCCCACCGGCGTGCTGCTGTACGGGCCGCCGGGCACCGGCAAGACGCTGCTCGCGCGCGCCGTCGCCGGCGAGGCGGGTGTGCCGTTCTTCTCGATCTCCGGCTCTGACTTCGTCGAGATGTTCGTCGGCGTCGGCGCCTCGCGCGTGCGCGACCTGTTCGAGCAGGCCAAGCAGAACAGCCCCTGCATCATCTTCATGGACGAGATCGACGCCGTCGGACGCCACCGCGGCGCGGGTCTCGGCGGCGGCCACGACGAGCGCGAGCAGACGCTGAACCAGCTGCTCGTCGAGATGGACGGCTTCGAGGCAAAGGACAACATCATCATGATCGCGGCCACCAACCGGCCCGACATCCTCGACCCCGCGCTGCTGCGCCCCGGCCGCTTCGACCGCCAGATCGCCGTCGACCGTCCCGACCGCAAGGGCCGCGCGAAGATCCTCGAGGTGCACACGCGCGGCAAGCCGCTCGCCAAGATCATCGACATCGACGCGCTCGCCGGCCAGACGCCCGGCTTCACCGGCGCCGACCTGTCGAACCTGATCAACGAGGCGGCGCTGCTGTCCGCCCGCACCGGCAAGCGCGAGATCGGCCAGGAAGAGCTGGAGGAGGGGATCATGCGCGTGATCGCCGGCCCCGAGAAGAAGACGCGCGTGATGAGCGAGAAAGAGCGGCTGATCACGGCCTTCCACGAGATGGGCCATGCGCTCGTCGGCCACTTCCTCGAGCACTCCGACCCGGTGCACAAGATCTCGGTCATCTCCCGCGGCCAGGCGCTCGGCTACACGATCTCGATGCCGCAGGAGGACCGCTTCCTGACGACGCGCGCCGAGCTCGAGGACACGATGGCGATGACGCTCGGCGGACGCGCAGCCGAGGAGCTCGTGTTCGGCGAGATCACCACCGGCGCCTCCAACGACATCGAGAAGGTCACCGCCACCGCCAAGCAGATGGTGATGCGCTTCGGCATGAGCGAGAAGCTCGGGCCGCGCGTGTTCGGCCACGACCACGGGCAGCCGTTCCTCGGGCGCGAGTTCTCGACCGAGCCCGACTACTCCGACGAGATCGCACGCGAGATCGACGACGAGGTGCGCCGCATCATCGAGGCCGCGCATACGCGCGCGCGCACGATCCTCACCGAACACCAGCACGACCTCAACAACATCTCCGAGATCCTCGTCAAGCGCGAGACGATCGAGAAGGAGGAGTTCCTGGCGCTGCTCGCCGGCAAGACCGACGAGGAAGTGTTCGGCATCGAGGAGGAGACCAAGCCGCAACTGCCCGCGCCGCCCGCGCCCGTCGACCGCGCCGAGCGCGAAACACCGCGCGCGCTGCCGCGGCCGGGGCTCGCCGGGGGGACCGCTGAGATTCGCGCAAGCGATCAAGAGCGCCCCGAGCCAGCCTGAGGCGTCCGTCCGGCGGGGGTGCGAGGCTTCCCTGTACTGAGGCGTAACTCGATGCGGTTGGGGGGCTGGGCATGTCGATCAAGTCTGTGGTGGCGCTGGGGGCGATGCTGCTGTTGACGTGGGCGCTCGCGCCGGGTGCCGCGAGCGCGATGGCTCCCGCCGGGATCCCCTACGTGACCGGCTACAACGGCTACGGTGAGCTCGGTGAAGGGCCAGCCAGCGGTGATTATCGATACGGCCCCGGAATGCTCCCTGGCTTGCCAAACGTCGTCGCCGTGGCGACCGGCTACTACGCCACGCTCGCGCTGCTCTCCAACGGGACCGTCGCGGCAATGGGCTACAACGAGTATGGCGAAGTGGGCGACGGCACCAAGACCGAACGTAGGTCGCCGGTGATCGTGTCGGGCCTCTCCAGCGTTACGGCCGTCGCGGAGGGCGAGTACCACAGCCTCGCGCTGCTCTCGAACAAAACCGTCGAGGCGTGGGGCTACAACGGGTACGGCGAGCTCGGCAACAACGGCGCAAATACGGAAACCGCCAAACCGGAAGTCGTACCGGGCCTGTCGAATGTGAAGGAAATCGCCGCTGGATGTGACGCCAGCTATGCGCTGCTTGAAAATGGCACTGTCGAGGCATGGGGCTACAACGAGTACGGCGAATTGGGCGACGGCACCAAGACCGAGCGCAAAGCACCTGTGCCGGTGCCAGGCTTGGAACACGTGGAACGCATCTCTGCGGGCTGTGACTTCGCGCTCGCGCTGCTCAAGAACGAAACAGTCGAGGCGTGGGGATACGGCGACTACGGCGAACTCGGCACGGGCAGCGCGAAAGAACAGCTCACGCCTGAGCCGGTCCCAGGGGTCGAACACGTGACCGCGATCTCGGCCGGCGGATATTTCGCCCTGGCGCTGCTGAAGAATGACACCATCGAGGGGTGGGGCTACAACAGAGAGGGCGAACTGGGTGACGGCACCGACACCGAAGATCGCCCACCCGAGCAGATCCCGGGCGTCTCGAATGTTGCAGCGATCTCCGCCGGTGGCTACTACTCGCTCGCGCTGCTGACGAACGGGACGGTGGAAGGCTGGGGCTACAACGACTACGGGGAACTCGGCAATCTGGGCGACTCGGCTCAGCTCTCCCATCAGGTGTTGTCCTTCCCTTCTGCGGCTATCGGCTTGGGCCACGGCTATAGCTATGATGCGTTCGTGATCGAGGGCGCTGCGGCCAGCGTCTCGAGCCCCGACCTTACGTTTCCCGGGCAAACCGTTGGTACGAAGAGCGAGCCGCAGAGCATCGTGGTGACGAACAAAGGGCCGGCGCCGATGTCCGTGTCCGGTGATTCACTCAGCGGATCGGGCGCCGGTGCGTTCACGAAGACCGCGGACAGCTGCAGCGGGTCGACGCTCGCCGCTGAAGCCACATGCACGATCACATATGACTTCGCGCCCACGGCTGCCGGCACCGACACCGCGTCCCTCGCGATCACGTCCAGCTCGGTCACTGCCCTTCCAGCCATCGCCTTGAGTGGCACCGCGACGCCGCATGTGCCGCCCGTCCTCGGCTCGCTGCTGCTGACCGCGAGCGCCTTTCCTGCCGCGCACTCCGGCCCGAGCGCCGTGAGCGCGTCCGCGAGCGGCACGTACATCATCTACACCGACACCCAGGCCGCCACCACGACGTTCACGGTGCAGCAGAAGCTCGCCGGCATGTATCACGGCTCGGGCAAATCGCGGGTCTGCGCAACGGCGCCAAAGCACCACAAGCACGGCGCCAAACGGTGCAGCTACTCCAAGACGCTGGGTTCCTTCACCCACACCGACACCGTCGGCACGAACGCGCTGCGGTTCACGGGCCGCGTAGCCGGGAAGACCCTCGCGCGCGGCTCCTACCGCCTGTCCGCCGTCGCCGTCTCGCCGGAAGGCTCGAGCGCGACCGAGGGCGCCGCGTTCACCGTGACCCACTGAGGCTCGCCCGCGACCGGCGGCGGCTCCGCAGCACGTAGGCTGCAGCCGTGCGCCCCCGATACAGCCTGATGGGGATCGTCAACGTCACCCCCGACTCGTTCTCGGATGGCGGAGTGTTCCTCAGTGCCGACGCCGCGATCACCCACGCCGTGCGTCTGGTGGCCGAGGGCGCGGACATCCTCGACGTCGGCGGCGAGTCGACCCGCCCCGGCGCCGAGCCTGTCTCCGCTGAGGAGGAGCTGCGACGCGTGCTGCCGGTGCTCGAGGGCATCGCGGCTCAAGCATGGCCGGCCGCCCCGCCGCAGATCTCGATCGACACCTCCAAGGCCGCGGTCGCGCGCGCGGCGATTGCGGCCGGGGCGAGCATCGTCAATGACGTGAGCGCGCTGCGCGCGGACCACGCGATGGTCGAGGTGATCGCCGAGCCGGGCGTGGACTGCTGCCTGATGCACATGCTCGGCGAGCCGCGCACGATGCAGCGCGACCCACGCTATGGAGACGTCGTCGACGACGTCAAGGCGTTTCTGGAGGAGCGCCTGCGCTTTGCCGTGAGCGCGGGCGTGGACGAGGAGCGCATACTGCTCGACCCCGGCATCGGCTTCGGCAAGACGGTCGCGCACAACCTCGAGCTGCTCGAGCGTCTCGGCGAGCTGACCGAGCTGGGACGCCCGCTGGTCGTGGGCACCTCGCGGAAGACCTTCCTCGGGCGCATCGCCGCCGACGCCGCCGGCGAGGACGAGCCGCTGGAGCCGGCGCGACGGCTGCCGGGGACGATCGCCACGAACGTGCTCGCGCTCGAGCGCGGCGCGAGCGTGTTCCGCGTGCACGACGTAGCGCCCGTGCGCGATGCACTTGCCGTGGCGGCTGCTACCTTGGGCGAGCGATGGACGGTGAGGGGGACGACGCAGACGAGCTAGAGGACGACGGCGATCTCGACGGGGAGCGCGAGGAGACCGCAGAGTCGGTCACGATCGAGATCACGGGCCTCTCGCTATACACCAACCACGGCGTCACCGAGGCCGAGCGCGAGGTCGGCCAGCGGCTGGTGCTCGACCTGCGCCTGGACATCGGCGAAACCGACGCGACGGTCACCGACTCGATCGAGGACACCGTCGACTACGCCGAGGTCTGTCAGCTCGTGGCGCTGATCGCTCAGCAGCGCTCGCACAAGACGCTCGAGCGCCTGTGCAGCACGATCGCCGACCGGCTGCTCGCCGACTACGAGCTCGAGGGCGTGTGGGTGAAGGCCGCCAAGCCGGAGCCCCCGATCGCGCTGAGCGTGGCCGAGGTCTCGGTCGAGGTCTGGCGCGAAGCCGAGGGCTAGTGCCGAGCGAGCAACGTGTCGGGCTGCTGGGGCTCGGCTGCAACGTCCCCCTGCGGGAACGATGCGGCGAGCGCCGCGCCCAGCTGCAGGCGGCTGTTGACGCCCTACCCGGCGCCGGCGTCGCGGTGCTCGCCTGCTCCTCGACGTACGACACCGATCCGGTCGGCGAGGTCCCCGACCAGCCGGCGTTCCTGAACGCGTGCGTGCGCATACGCACCGCGCTGGAGCCACTGGCGCTGCTGGACGCCGTCAAGCGCCTGGAGCGGGAGCTGGGTCGCGGCGAGCAGGCCGTCCGCCACGGTCCGCGCGCGATCGACATCGACATCCTGCTGCTCGGGGAGCTCGAGCTCACACACGAGCGCATGACGCTGCCCCACGAGCAGCTGCTCGCCCGCCGCTTCGTCCTGATCCCGGCGCTCGAGCTGGACTTCGAGCTGCATGCGCCTGACGGCCGACGGCTGGCGGACGCGCTCGCGGCACTGCCTTTGGACGAGGGCGTGCGCTGGGCCGGGCCGCCGCTGGATCTGCAGGACCGCTGAGCGCTGAGGCTCGCGCCTGCAGGGCTGCGCCCGGCGGCTCCGCTCAGGCGCTCAGCATGCCCTCGCCGTGCCAGCTTGCGAGCGCCATCAGCGTGGCTTTGCTCACGCCGCGTCCGGCGACCACGCACAGGTGCCCGGCACGCAGCCACGTCACGACGCTGGCGCCGTCCTCTGACTGGAACCGGTAGGGCGTGCCGGCGCGTTCTCGCACGACTCCGCCGCTGACGTGCGGCGCCTTGCCGGCGACGATCGCGTAGCCGATCCACTGATTGTGGCCATGCGCGTAGAAGACCGTCTGCACGGTGTGCCCGTCGAGATGGTCCATGCGCGCGCCCGTCGAGCGCCAGCCGAAGCGGTCTTCCCAGTACGGGAACGCAATGCCTTCGACGTCCGCCGCCAGCTCCGTCCCGTTGTGGGGATTCTCCGCCGGCGGCGCCATCGTCGCGGGGCGCAGGGTCAGCGCGACCGCCTTGGGCAGCGTCAACCCTGAGCCGCTGCCGCCGGATAGGGCGACGACGAGCGCGACCACGACCACGGCGAGCGCAAGCGCGCCGGCGAAGCCCACGCGCGTGGGAGCCGCACGGTGCCGGTGAGCGGGCGCGCGCTCTGCGACAAGCGCCTCGATCCGGCTGTGCAGCTCCTGCGGCGCCCGCACGTCGATCGAGCGCACGAACTCGACGATCTCGGGTTCTGTGTGGGGGGGTTGCTCGCTCATGATGTTCCTTCGCTCGATAGGACTCCGCTGGAGCCCGTGTCTTCCCGCTGAATCTCCGCGTCTTGCGATCTTTTCGGCGCGGCTGCGCGACCGTCCGCGCTGTCGCCGGCGCCGGCGCCGTCGTCCGTGCCGGCGACGCCGACCGACTGCTTGCCCGCGCCCGGGCCGTCTTTTCGCTGTGGCTCGTCCGGTCCCAGCCGTTCGGCCACCTGCTTGCGGGCGCGGAACAGCCGCGTCGTGAGCGTCGCCTCGCGCACGCGCAGCGCGCGCGAGGCCTCCTTGTAGGAGAGGCCGAGCACGTCGACCGCGACGAGCGCCAGACGGAAGTTGTCGGGCAGCTCGGCGATCGTGGCGTAGACCTCCTGCACCTCGTACGCCTGCTCCGGCCGGTTCGTCGGCTTCGGGTCGGCAGCGACCACGTCCTCGATCGCCGCCGCCGTCACCGGTCGCCGCGAGGCCGTACGCAGGTTCGTCAGGAACGTGTTGCGCAGCACTCGCATCAGGTAGTACAGCTCGTCGTCTCCGTGCAGCACGCGCGGGCGCGAGAGCACCCGCGCGAAGGTCTCCTGCACGAGGTCCTCGGCATCCTCGCGCGACCCGCACAGCGCCCACGCGGCGCGGTACAGGCGGTCCACGTGCTGAGTCAGTGATTGCGGATCGAGGGTGCGCATGGGCTCGGCGGAGCGTCTGCCAACGCACGGCGTTGCCCACATCCGCCACCGCGACTGTAGCGCCGGCACCGGTGCTCTGGCCCGGCGGGAAGGAATCGGCGCGAGCCGGGGTCCTTGCAGGGTGACGGTGGCGAGAACGCCGCCGGGCAGTCGGCCGAGCCGGCCGATCATCGGACAACGAGGACGAGGAAGAGGTGGGTTCGCCATGAGATTGCGCAAGCGTTTGCTGTTCGGATTGGTCGCGCTGCTGGGAGCAGCCGTCGCGGTGCTTCCCGCTCTGGCCGCGTCCTCGGTGGTCAAGCTCGAAGTCAACGAAAACTGCGTTGCCAAATACTGGCCGTGCTGGACGTCATCCTCGGGGTCCTACCCACCACCAGCGAGCGTCACGACGATTGCCGAAGGTGGCGTCGTCACGTTCGTCGACAACACGAGCGTCGCCGTTAACCTCGTGTTCTCGGGCGCCGCCCCAACCTGCTCCGCCGGCGTGCCGGTGAGCCCCACGCCGGCGAAGACCGGCTGGGAAGGCACGTGCAAGTTCGAACACGCTGGGCACTACAAATTCGAAAGCGCGACCCTCTTCAACGGTGGGCCAGGCGAGAACTACACCAAGTACGAAATCGTGGTCGAAGCCGCCGCGACCGGCGCCACCCCGACAGGCACCGGCACGACGACGACCGGCACCACGACCACGGGCTCGTCCGGCTCGAGCACCACGTCCTCCGGCTCTGGCTCTCCGGCGCAAGGCGGCGCACCGGCCGCTGGCGGCACGCCGCTCGGCTCGCTGCTCGCCGGCGGCGAGTCCTCGGCGATCACGCTCGGCGCGACTCAGCACGGCGCCTCGGTGCACGGCTCGATCGACGTATCGCAGGCCGCGGCAGGCGGACGCCTGGAAGTCGAGCTGCTGGCGCGCAGCGCGTCGCTCGCCGGCGCCGGTCACTCCGCGCACGTACAGGTAGGTCGCCTGGTCCGCTCCTCGCTGCACGCGGGCACGCTCACGTTCACGGTCTCGCTCGACGCCAAGGCCAGGCACGCGCTGCGCGTCCACGGGCGTCTTGCGCTGAGCGTGAAGATCGCGCTCGCCGCCGCACAAGGCGCCCCGCTGACGATCACGCGCAGCGTCGTCGTTCGCGGCTGAGAACCCGAGGAACCCGAGGCGCTACGCGCCGGCGGGCGCCGGCAGCCACTCGGCCGGCAGCGCGCCCTGCGGGAGCTCGCCGGCGATCGGCGGGAAGTAGTCGGCGAGTCGTGCCGCGGGGTGACCGGCGATCAGCGGGCGCACATCGCCGATGCTCATCAGCAGGCGGATCGTGCAGCCGATCTGCAGGTCGGCCGCGTTCGGGCGCTCGCCGCCCAGCAGGCCCTCGGTGATCCAGCCGTCGATCCGCTCGAGCTGACGCGGCAGCGCCGCCAGGTCGGCGTGCGCGCTGCCATCGCGCGCCTTGCTTTTGAGCGACAGCAGCCGCGCGGTCAGCGGCAGCGACGGGCGCAGCAAAGCGGTCGGCAGCGGCAGCTTGGCGTCTCCGACGTAGCTCTCCATCGCCGCCGGGCGGCGCACGAACGCGGCCGGGATCAGCCGCCGGGCGACACCCTGGAAGACCTCATCTCCCCAGCGCTCGATCTCGAGCACGCGCGCGTATGCGGGGTCTCCGGGCGGGGGCAGCAGCGGCGGCTCGGGCGCGAGCTGATCGAGCCGGCGCATGATCGCGCGCGAGCCGACGATGCGCTCGCTGCCGATCCGCATACCGGGCACGGTCGTGCCGCCGAAGCGCAGCGGGCCGATCAGCAGCTGGCTCATCGGCAGCAGGTCGACGCGGTCATAGTCGATCGACTTCAGCGCCAGCGCGGCCTCGACGGCGGCGCACGGGTGCGATCCGGGTTGTACGTAGAGCTTGGGGCGCGTGCTCGCCATCGTGCCGGCGAGCATAATGGTCGCCGATGCTGCTCGCCGTCGACGTCGGAAACACGCAGACGCATTTCGGCGCCTACGACGGGGAGCAGCTGCTCGAGCACTGGCGCTTTGCGACTGTGCGCCAGTCGACCGCCGACGAGCTCGGCGCCGCGCTGCACAACCTGCTCGAGCTGCGCGGCTACGGGTTCGGCGACCTCGACGCGTCGATCGTCTCATCGACGGTGCCCCAGCTCGAGCCCGAGTGGACTGCCATGGCCGGTCGCTATCTGGGCCACGAGATGCTCGCGGTCGGCCCCGGCACGAAGACGGGGATGGCGATCCGCTACGACAACCCCCGCGAGATCGGCGCCGACCGGCTCGTCAACGCGGTCGCGATCCGCGAGCGCTTCGGCGGCTTGGCCGTGTGCGTGGACTTCGGAACGGCGACCACCTTCGACGTCGTCTCGCGCGAGGGCGAGTACGTCGGCGGCGCGCTGATGACAGGCATCGAGATATCGCTGGAAGCGCTCTCCGAACGCGGCGCGCGGCTGCCCAAGGTCGATCTCGCGCCGCCGCGCAGCGTGATCGGCAAGAACACGATCGACGCAATCCGCTCGGGCGTCGTGTTCGGCTACGCGGGCGCGATCGACGCGATCCTGCGCCGCCTGTACGACGAGCTCGGCGAGCGCACGGCCGTGATCGCCACGGGCGGCCTCGCGCGGCTGGTCGTGCCGTACACGGAGGAGATCGAGGAGGTCGACGACCTGCTCACGCTGACCGGGCTGCGGCTGCTGCACGAGCGCAACCGCTGAGGCTGTAGCTCCATCTTAATGTGCTACAACTAGCACATGTCGAGCGTGGGCGTGAGAGAGCTTCGCCAGCGGGCGAGCGAGCTGCTACGTCGCGTTCAAACGGGCGAGGCGATCGAGATCACCGATCGTGGGCGGCCGGTGGCATTGCTCGGACCACTGCCCAACGATCGGCTCGAGCGTCTTCGCGCTACCGGGGATCTGGTTCCGGCAGCAGGTGAGCTCGACGACCTCCCCGAGCCGCTCGTCCTGGCGGGTGGGCAAGAGGCTCCCTCGCGCATCCTCGCGCGTTTGCGCAGTGACGAGCGGTAGCGCTCAGCGCCTCACGTACGTCGATTCGTCGGCGATCGTCAAGTTGGCGGTGAGCGAGCCAGAGTCGAGCCCGCTCCGTCGCTACCTGTCACGCAAGCCCCTGGTCGTCAGTGCCCTCGCCCGTACCGAGGTGACTCGCGCTCTGCTCCCGCTCGGATCAGAGGCCGTCGAGCACGGTGAGGAGGTACTGAAACGTATCCAGTTGCTGCGAGTCAACGATCGCATCCTCATGGCCGCCGGCAAGATGACGCCGCCAGAGCTGCGTTCCCTCGATGCCATACACCTTGCGAGCGCACGCTCGCTTGGCACGGGACTGCGATGCGTCGTGACCTATGACGCGAGGCTGGCTGACGCCGCCAAGGCGATCGGCTGCACCGTCGCCTGCCCTTCGTAGCCCGTCCATCCCCGGCGCCGGAGGCGCCCTCCTAAACCCCATAATGGCCTGATGTCCGCAACTCCGCGCTTGCACGAAAGCTGGACGCTCGGCCCGCTGAGCGTCCCCAACCGCGTGCTGCTCGCGCCGCTGGCGGGTATCGGCAACTGGTTCGTGCGCCTGCAGGCCAAGCGCTATGGCGCGGGCATGGCGGTGTCGGAGATGGTGTCCTCGCACGCGATCCACCATGGCAACGAGAAGACCTGTCGCGAGATGCTGCGGATCGACCCGCGTGAGCGTGTCGGCGGCCCGGTCGCGATCCAGCTGTTCGGCGAAGACCCGGCGGTGATGCGCGAGGCGGCCGCGGTGGTCGTCGCGCGCGGCGCCGACGCGATCGACATCAACATGGGCTGCCCGGTGCCGAAGGTGCGCAAGACCGGCGCCGGCGCCGCGCTGCTGGACGACCCCGACCTCGCGGTCGCAGTCGCGCGCGCGGCCGTCGAGGGCGCTCGCGACGCGGCGGGCGCGGGGGAGGGCGTGCCCGTGACGGTCAAGCTGCGCTCCGGGCTGCGCCCGGGCGATGACAGCGGCTTCGAGCTCGCGCACCGGCTGGTGGACGAGGCGGGCGTCGCGGCGATCGCCTTTCACCCCCGTTCGGCGGCGGTGCACCACAAAGGCACGCCCGACTACGAGCTCGCGGCGCGGCTGGTGGCGTCGCTGCCGGCGCCCGTGATCCTGACCGGCGGCATGGACGACGCCGACGGCGTCAGGGAGGCGTTCGCGCAGACGGGCGCCGCCGCGGTGATGCTCGCGCGCGGCGCGCTCGGCAACCCGTGGCTGTTCGCCGAGCTCCTTCGCGAGCCCGGTGACGACGCCGACTCGCGCGAGCGCCAGCCCTCGCGCGAGCAGGTCCTGGCGGAGCTGAGCTGGACGATCGAGCGCGCCGTCGAGCACCTCGGCGAGCAGCGTGCGACGCGCTATCTGCGCAAGTTCTATCCCTGGTACGTGCCGCGTCTGGCGCTCGAGCCGAGCGCCGCCAGGAGCCTGCAGGAATCGCTGCAGACGGCGCTGACGCTGGCCCGCGCAAGGGAGTTGCTGGGTGCTGCGCGCCGGCCGTCGGCGCTCGTCTCCTGAGCGTCCAACGGCGGCGCTCGCCCCCGCTATACTGCTGCGCTCGCTGATGCCTGCCGGCCGGCGACAGCCCCCGCTCGAGCGGGGTTTTGTGTGTCGCGACCGGACCACCAACCGCGATCGAGTGTCACATGCCGAAGGACGTCATCCTCACCCCAGAAGGTCTGCAGAAGCTCAAGGACGAGCTCGAGCTGCTGTCTACCGAGAAGCGCCGCGAGGTCGCCGAACGCATCAAGGAGGCGCGTGAATTCGGAGACATCTCCGAGAACTCCGAGTACGACGACGCCAAGAACGAGCAGGCGATGGTCGAGAGCCGCATCGCCCAGCTGCAGGAGAAGCTGCGGATGGCGACGGTGATCCAGGCCAAGGACCTGTCGACCGACGTCGTGCAGGTCGGCTCGGTCGTGCACGTCAAGGACGAAAAGACCGGCAAGTCGGTCAAATACACGATCGTCGGCTCGGCTGAGGCCAAGCCCAACGAGTACAAGCTCTCGAACGAGTCGCCCGTCGGCCGCGCCCTGCTCGGGCACAAGCGCAACGAGACCGTCGCCGTGAAGGTCCCGCGCGGTCCCGCGCGCAAGCTCAAGATCACCAAGATCGACGTCGGCCTCGAGTAGCTCGCCGCATGAGCGCAAGCGAGGACCGGTCGGCGGCTGAGGGGCCGGGCGAGTCCGGCCGGCACGGCCTGAACGAGCTGATCGCCGAGCGCCGCGCGAAGGCGCAGCGCTTGCGTGAGTCCGACGAGAGCGCCTTTCCGTATGCGTTCGCGGGCGCCGAGCCGATCGCCTCGATCCTGCCTGCCTACGAGCGCCTGGCCCCCGGCGAGGAAACCGACGAGCGCCATCGCGTCGCGGGCAGGATCGCCGCGCGCCGCGGCGCCGGCAAGGCGGCGTTCCTGGACCTGATCGATCGCACCGGCAAGCTCCAGCTGCACGCGCGCGTGGACGTGCTCGGCCGCGAGCGCTTCGACGTGCTCACGAGCCTCGACCTCGGTGACCTGATCGGCGTCGACGGCAGCGCCATACGCAGCCGCCACGGCGAGATCTCGCTGCGCGTGGAGAGCTTTCAGGTCCTCGCCAAGGCGCTGCGCCCGCCGCCCGACAAGCACCACGGCCTGTCAGACGTGGAGACGCGCTATCGGCACCGCGAGCTCGACCTGATCGCCAGCGAGGACGCGCGGCGGCTGTTCATCGACCGCGCGCGGATCATCTCCGCCGTGCGCGCGTATCTGGACGCGAACGGGTTCGTCGAGGTCGAGACGCCGGTGCTGCAGCCGCTGTACGGAGGCGCGATGGCGCGACCGTTCACGACCCACCACAACGCGCTCGACCGCGACCTGTACCTGCGGATCGCCACCGAGCTGTACCTGAAGCGCCTGCTCGTCGGCGGCCTGGAGCGCGTGTACGAGCTCGGCAAGGACTTCCGCAACGAGGGGCTCTCGCACAAGCACAACCCCGAGTTCACGATGGTCGAGTGGTACGAGGCGTACGCCGACTACACGGTCGAGGCCGAGCGCCTGGAAGCGCTCGTGCAGGGCGCGGCCGCCGCCGCCGGCTACTCCGGCGAGATCGACTTCTCCTCGCCGTGGGCGCGGGTGGGCTTCGTCGAGGCGATCGAGCGCCAGACGGGGATCGACGTAACCGCGCATGCGGACGCCGAGGCGCTCGCGACGGCGATCGCGCAGCGCGGCCTGGAGATGCCGACGAAGGACATCAGCTGGCCTGCACTGGCCGACGATCTGCTCTCCAAGTACGTCGAGCCGACGCTGCGCCAGCCGACGTTCGTGCTCGACTACCCGGCCGAGATCTCGCCGCTCGCGCGCCAGCATCGCGCCAAGCCCGGCCTGGTCGAGCGCTGGGAGGCGTTCGCCGGCGGCATGGAGATCGCCAACGCGTTCAGCGAGCTGATCGACCCGGACGTCCAGCGCGAGCGCTTCGCGGCACAGCAGCGGCTGGCGAGGATGGGCGAGGAGGAGGTCCAGCCCTACGACGAGGCGTTCGTGCAGGCGCTCGAGCAGGGGATGCCGCCGGCGGGCGGCGTCGGTCTCGGCATCGACCGGCTCGTGATGCTGCTCGCCGGGCGCGACTCGATCCGCCAGGTCGTGCTGTTCCCGGCGATGCGCGACTGAGCCCCCGGCGATGCGCGACTGAGCCCCCGGCGATGCGCGACTGAGCCCCCGGCGGCGGCGCGCATGTTCGCCCCGTGAGCAGGCATTGCGGCCCTCGCCGCGAACCCCGTTGCGCGTGCCGATCACGCGCCCGGCGATCAAGCAGCACCCCGGCGCTGCCGATGACCCGGTTAGGCCAGGGTGGCCGGTTGGTAGACTGCTCCGCAAGGCGTCATTGGGGCCCCGAAGCTCTTGAGGCATCGTCCCAGCAGGAAGGAACCACACCATGTTCGAGCGATTTACAGAACGGGCCCGGCAGGTGGTCGTTCTCGCGCAGGAGGAGGCGCGGACGCTCAAGCACAACTACATCGGTACCGAGCACATCCTCCTGGGGCTGCTTCGCGAGGAGGAGGGTCTGGCGGCGCGCGTGCTGGAGAGCCTGGACATCACGGTCGAGCGCGTGCGCGCGCAGGTCGTGCGCATCGTCGGCTCCGGCGAGGAGGTCACCTCCGGGCAGATCCCGTTCACGCCGCGCGCCAAGAAGGTGCTCGAGCTGGCGCTGCGCGAGGCGCTGAGCCTGGGACACAACTACATCGGCACCGAGCACATCCTGCTCGGGCTGGTACGTGAGAACGAGGGCGTCGCCGCGCGCATCCTGCTCGACTTCGACGCCGACTCCGAGAAGATCCGCAACGAGGTCATCCGCATGCTCTCCGGCCCCGGCGGGCGCCGCCAGAGCCAGTCCGGCGGCGCGGCCGCCGGCGCGGGCGCCGGCGCTGGCGAGGGCAAGAAGTCCTCCAAGCTGCTCGACCAGTTCGGCAGGAACCTGACCAAGCTGGCCGCCGAGGGCAAGCTCGACCCGTGCGTCGGGCGCGAGACCGAGATCGAGCGGATCATGCAGATCCTCTCGCGGCGCACGAAGAACAACCCTGTGCTCGTGGGCGAGCCCGGCGTCGGCAAGACCGCCGTCGTCGAGGGCCTGGCCCAGCGCATCACCAGCTCCGAGGTTCCCGAGCTGCTGAAGAACAAGCAGATCTACACGCTCGACCTCGCGGCGCTGGTCGCCGGCTCCAAGTACCGGGGAGAGTTCGAGGAGCGCTTGAAGAAGGTGATGAAGGAGATCACCCAGCGCGGCGACATCATCCTGTTCATCGACGAGCTCCACAACCTCGTCGGCGCGGGCGCCGCCGAGGGCGCGATCGACGCCGCCTCGATCCTGAAGCCGGCGCTCGCCCGGGGCGAGCTGCAGACGATCGGCGCGACCACGCTCGATGAGTACCGCAAGTACCTGGAGCGCGACTCCGCGCTCGAGCGGCGCTTCCAGAAGATCACCGTGGACGAGCCGACGATCGACCAGACGGTCGAAATCCTCACCGGCCTGCGCGACCGCTACGAGCAGCACCACAAGGTGCAGATCACGGACGAGGCGCTGCGCGCCGCCGGCGAACTCGCCAGCCGCTACATCTCCGACCGCTTCCTGCCCGACAAGGCGATCGACCTGATCGACGAGGCCGCCTCGCGGATGCGCATCAAGTCGATGACCTCACCCCCTGCCAACCGCGAGCTCGAGGGCGAAGTCGAGTCCACGCGCCGCGAAAAGGAGTCGGCGATCGAGGCTCAGGAGTTCGAGAAGGCGGCCGCGCTGCGCGACAAGGAGCGCAAGCTGACGAACAAGAAACGCGAGCTCGAGCAGGCGTGGGAATCCGGCGAGTCCGGCGAGCGCCCGTCGATCGGCGAAGAGGAGATCGCGGACATCGTCTCGATGTGGACCGGCATTCCCGTGTTCAAGCTGACCGAGGCCGAGACGCAGAAGCTGATGCGCATGGAGGACGAACTGCACAAGCGCGTGATCGGCCAGCACCCGGCGATCGAGGTGATCTCCAAGGCGATCAGGCGCTCGCGCGCCGGCCTCAAGGACCCCAAGCGCCCGACCGGCTCGTTCATCTTCCTGGGCCCCTCCGGCGTCGGCAAGACCGAGCTCGCGCGCACGCTCGCCGAGTTCCTGTTCGGCGACGACGACGCGCTGGTCAGGATCGACATGTCCGAGTACATGGAGAAGCACGCCGTCTCCAGGCTGGTCGGCTCGCCCCCGGGCTACATCGGCTACGACGAGGGCGGTCAGCTGACCGAGGCGATCCGGCGCAAGCCCTACAGCGTGCTGCTGCTCGACGAGATCGAGAAGGCGCACCCGGACGTGTTCAACATCCTGCTGCAGATCCTCGAGGACGGCCGCCTGACCGACGCCCAGGGGCGCACGGTCGACTTCCGCCACGCGATCGTGATCATGACCTCGAACATCGGCGCTGCGGAGATCGCGCGCAACACGCCGCTCGGCTTCGCGGTCTCCGACGACGAGACGGGCATCACCTACGACGACATGAAGAACCGCATCATGGGTGAGCTGAAGAAGGTCTTCCGCCCGGAGTTCCTCAACCGCATCGATGACGTGATCGTCTTCCACAAGCTGCAGAAGGAGGAGATCAAGCAGATCGTCGAGCTGCTGCTGCTGCGCATCCGCGAGTCGATGGCCGAACGCGAGCTGCAGCTGGAGCTGACCGAGCCGGCCAAGGATCTGCTGGTCGACAAGGGCTGGGACCCGGCGATGGGCGCGCGTCCGCTGCGCCGCGCGATCCAGCGCTACATCGAGGACCCGCTCGCCGACTTCGTGCTGCGCGAGCAGCTCACGCCCGGCGCGACCGTCGTGGTCGACCCGGCAGAGGGCGACGAAGAGGGCGAGGTGCGCCTGTCGATCGTCCAGCCGAAGAAGCAGAAGACGCCGGTCGGCGTCGGAGCCGAAGGCGCCGGTGCGGAGGAGATCGCCGAGGGCGATGGCCACGCAGACGGAGACGGACCGGAGATCGCCGCTCCCGACGAGCCGTAGGCCTCGCCGGCGCGTAGCCGCGCCAGCCTGAGCCGTCCCCGCCGGCACGTACCCTGGGGCGATGGTGCGTACGACCGTCCATGTGTGCTCGCAGTGCGGCTTCCAGTCCGCGCAGTGGCACGGCCAGTGCCCCGAATGCAGCGAGTGGAACACGCTCGTCGAGGAGCGCCTGGCGCCAAGTCGAGCGCAGGGCGCTCGTGCCGGGCGCAAGACACGCCCCGGGGGCGCTCTCGCCGCCGATCCGAGAGCCGTGCCGGTTCCCCTGGGAGAGGTTGGCGCGGCGCCCGTCAAGCGCATGTCGACGGGCATCGGCGAGCTCGATCGCGTGCTCGGCGGCGGCCTGGTGCCTGGCTCGCTGGTGCTGCTCGGCGGCTCGCCCGGGATCGGCAAGTCGACGCTCACGAACATGGTGCTCGGGCACCTGCAGCAGACCGGCCACAAGACGCTGTATGTGAGCGGCGAGGAGTCCGCCGAGCAGGTGCGGCTGCGCGCGGAGCGGCTGGGCCCCTCGCAGCCGGGGCCGATCGACGTCGGCAGCGCACGCCTGGCCAACCCGGCGCTGCAGGTGCCGGTCCTCGCCGAGACAGACCTGGACGCGGTGCTCGACGCGCTGAGCACGCACTCGCCGCAGGCGTGCGTGATCGACTCCGTGCAGACGCTTCGAGCCGCGGACCTGTCGGGCGCGCCGGGCTCGGTCGGGCAGGTGCGCGAGGTGGCGGCGCGGATCATGGAGCTGGCGAAGGCGCAGGGCACGGCGGTGATCCTCGTCGGGCACGTCACCAAGGAGGGGGCGCTGGCGGGTCCGCGCGTGCTGGAGCACCTGGTCGACTGCGTGCTGCAGTTCGAGGGCGAGCGCGAGCGTCCCTACCGCGAGCTGCGCTCGCTCAAGAACCGCTTCGGCTCGACCAACGAGGCGGGCCTGTTCGAGATGCGCAGCGGCGGCCTGGTCGAGGTGCTCGATGCTTCGGCGAGGTTCGTCGCGGAGGCGACGCGCGCGCCGGGGAGCGTGGTGCTGGCGGCGATGGAGGGCTCGCGGCCGCTGCTCGTGGAGGTCCAGGCGCTGGTGGCGCCCTCAGAGCTCGAGCAGCCGCGCCGGGTGGTCTCCGGGCTCGACCGCAACCGTCTGGCGCTGGTGCTCGCGATCCTCGGGCGCCACGGCAACGTGCGCACGGGTGGCGCCGACGTATTCGTGAACGTCGTCGGCGGCGTGCGCGTCGACGAGCCGGGCTGTGATCTGGCGGTCGCGCTGGCGGTCGCCAGCGCAAGCCGCGGCGTGGCGCTCAGAGGCACCCCACGGGCGTGCTTCGGCGAGCTGGGGCTGACCGGCGAGCTGCGCTGGGTCGGGCACCCCGAGCGGCGCCTGCAGGAGGCCGCAAAGCACGGCCTGAGCGACGTGATCGCGCCCGCCGACAGCGGCGGCGCGGCGTGCGAGGTGGCGACGCTGCGTCAGGCGCTGGCGGCGGCGCTGGGGGCGGGTCCGCCGGGCGGCCGGCCGCACACCGTCCCGGAGCCCACCGGGCCCGCGCTCGCCCGTGTCGAAGATCGCCGGACGAGCGCCGGGGAGCGCGCCCTGCGTCCGGCCCCCGAGCCCGCCGCGGGCTCGAGCTGAGCGTTCGCACGCGCTTGATGCAGCAGATCGCGCCATGCCGGCGGGGTATGTGCCCAGTGTACGAGCCGCTAAAGGATTGCTAATTGCCCTAGAATCGTAGATCGTGGCTCCACGATCCGGCGAAGACCTAGACAACGAGGTACGACCGGATCCGGGCCTGATGAGGGCGCTGGAGATGATCGCGCCCGGCACCGCGTTGCGTGAGGGGATCGAGAGCATCCTGCACGCGCGTACGGGCGGCCTGATCGTGATCGGCGAGCCCGAAGACCTCAGCTTCCTGAACTCCGGGGGCATCAAGCTCGACATCGACTACACCCCCGCGTTCCTCTACCAGCTGGCGAAGATGGACGGCGCGATCATCCTCAACGCGAACGCCACGAAGATCACGATGGCGAACGTCCAGCTGATGCCCGATCCGACGATCCTCTCGCACGAGACCGGCACCAGGCACCGCACGGCCGAGCGCGTGTCCAAGCAGACCGACGCGCTCGTGATCGCGATCTCCCAGCGGCGCGAGGTCGTCTCGGTGTACGTCGACGGCGTCAAGTACATCCTCGAGGACATCCCCGTGGTGCTCGCCAAGGGCAACCAGGCGCTGGCGACGCTCGACAAGTTCCGCACGCGCCTGGACCAGGTCTCCACGCGCCTGACGGCGCTCGAGTTCGAGGGCGGCGCGACGCTGCACGACGTGCTCACCGTGCTGCAGCGCTCCGAGCTGGTGACGCGCATGGCGGTCGAGATCGAGCGCTACATCGTCGAGCTCGGCAGCGAGGGCAGGCTGATCGAGATGCAGCTGGAGGAGACGATGGTCGGCGCCGCAGCCGAGAAGTCGGCCCTGGTACGCGACTACCTGTCGAGCTACTCCGACGAAGCGTTCGCAGCCGCGCTTGAGGAGATCGGGCGGCTCGTGCACCAGGACCTGCTCGACTTCGGGCGCCTGGCAGAGCTGCTCGGCTACGACCGCAAGCTGAACACGCTCGACTACCCGGTCTCGCCACGCGGCTATCGCGTTCTGGGACGCATCCCGCGACTGCCGAAGCTGGTGGTCGCACAGATCGTCGCCGAGTTCGGCGGGCTGGACGAGTTGCTCGCCGCCAACGACGCGGATCTCGAGGCAGTCGAGGGTGTGGGGGAGATCCGCGCGAAGGACATCCGCGAGGGCCTGCGCAGGCTGCAGGAGCTGAACCTCGTGGACCGTTACCTACAGACTTGAATCAAGGGCCGACCTACCGGTCGCTCGCAACGAAGGAGGACACCATTCCCGCACAAGCAACTGAAGAAGCAACGCTCACGGAGGAGCTCGAGGTAACCCGCGAAGTCGAGTTCATCGAGTTCGAGCTCGGAGATCACGTCGTCTACCCCCATCATGGCGCCGGCAAGGTGCTCAAGAAGGAGGAGATGGAGATCCTCGGCGAACGGCGCGAGTACCTCACGATCAAGATCCTCCACAACGACATGACCGTACGCGTTCCCACCGAGAACGCCGCCCTGGCGGGGCTGCGCAGAGTCATCGACGAGGAAACCGTCAAAAAGGTCCTGGATGTGCTCCGCGATGACGTCTCGGAGATGCCCAAGAACTGGAACCGCCGGTTCAAGCACAACCGCGACAAGATCAAGACGGGTGACATCTACGAGCTCGCCGAGGTCGTGCGCAACCTCTCGCTGCGTGAGAGCGAGAAGGGCCTCTCGACCGGCGAGAAGCAGATGTTCACGCGCACCAAGAAGATCCTCGCCTCCGAGCTGATGTACGCGCTCGACAAGGACGAGGAGGAGGCCGAGAGCTACCTCGACGAGCTGCTAGAGGACTCGGCCAACCACCAGATGGCGGCCGCCGGAGCCAAGTAGCGAGGCTTTCGCGCACGCGGCAGCACCAATTGCCGCGTGCGCGAGCGCCCCAAGCGATGACCGTCGCGCTGATCGTGGCCGCCGGCAGCGGCGAGCGCCTCGGAGCCGGGCGACCGAAGGCGCTTGTGGAGCTCGCGGGGCGCCCGCTGGTCGCGTGGAGCGTTGACGCGCTGCTGGCGACGAGCGGCGTCGAGCGGATCGTCATCGCCATGCCGCCCGGCGCCGAGCGGCCGGCAGAGCTCGCCGCCGTGGACCGCGTCTCCACCGTCGACGGCGGAGCCTCGCGCTCGGACTCGGTGCGCCGCGCGCTCGACGCCGCGGGGCCGGCGCGACAGCGAGGGGACAGTGGCGAGCCCGAGGAGGCCGATTTCGTGCTCGTCCACGACGCTGCCCGCCCACTGGTGACGGCCGCGCTCGCCGAGTCGGTGATCGCGGCGCTCGCGCGCGACCGGGACGCCCACGCGGCGATCGCGGCGCTGCCGGTCACGGACACCGTCAAGCGCGTGGACAGCGCGGGCGCCGTGCACGAGACGCTCGACCGCAGCGAGCTGTGGGCGGTGCAGACGCCGCAGGTGTTCCGCCGCGCGGCTCTTGAGCGTGCCCTGGACGTCCACTCCGATCAGCTCGCGCGGGCGACCGACGACGCGTGGCTGATCGAGCGTGACGGTGGCAGGGTGATCGTGGTGCAGGCGAGCGACGAGAACCTGAAGGTGACCACGCCGCTGGACCTGCGCGTGGCCGAGCTGCTCCTCGCCGGTCGAGCCGCTTCCCAGGACTGACACCGGAAGCCTTGCTGAATCCTGCTTGAATCGCAGCCGTTCCGATGCTGACCGACTACCACCTCCATCTGCGCCCCGACGGCCACGACGCGGACGTCGCCGCATACCACACGCAGGCGAACGTCGAGCGCTACCGCGCGGCGGCCGACGAACGCGGGATCGCCGAGCTGGGGGTCTCAGAACACATCTACCGCTTCGTGCAGGCGCTCGAGGTCTGGCGCCACCCCTTCTGGGAAACCTACGCGCACGACGATCTTGACGAGTACTGCGCGTTCGTGCGCGAGCACACCGACCTGCGGCTGGGCATCGAGGCGGACTTCGTCCCCGGCGCGGAGGACCGCACGGCCAACCTGCTGGAGGCGCGCGACTTCGACTACGTGGTCGGCTCGGTGCACTTCATGCGCGACGGCGCGGTCGACATGGACGACTACAGCGTGTGGGACTCAAGCCGCGCCCGCAGCGCCGAGGAGGTGTGGACGCGCTACTTCGAGGCGATCGGCGACGCGGCGCGCAGCGGCCTGTTCGACATCGCCGCGCACCCCGACCTCGTGAAGATTTGGGGACCCACCCACCCCAGGCGCACGCCGGAAGGCGACCTGCGCCGCTACTACGAGCCCGCCGTCGAAGGCATCGCCGAAGCTGGCATCGCCGTCGAGGTGTCGACCGCGGGCTTGAGAAAGCCCGCCGGCGAGCTGTACCCGGCGCGCGCGTTCCTGGAGATGTGCGTCGACGCAGGCGTGCCCGTGGCGCTCTCGAGCGACGCCCACCGCCCCGAGGACGTCGGCGCCGACTACGAGCGCGCGCTCGCCGAGCTCGACGCCGTGGGCGTGCGCGAGCTGTGCGTGTTTGAGGGGCGCGCCCGGCGCCTGGAGCCGATCGGCGCCACCAGCCCCAGCGGCTCGCCGGCAGGCTCCAGCGAATCCGGGGCCCGATGAGCCTCGTCGGGATTGGCTTTGACTCGCACCGTCTGGCCGCCGGGCGCAAGCTCGTGATCGGTGGGGTGGAGATCCCCTACGAGCGCGGCCTCGACGGTCACTCCGACGCCGACGTGCTCGCGCACGCGGTGATCGACGCGCTGCTCGGCGCCGCCGGCATCGGCGACATCGGCGAGCACTTCCCCGACACGGACGAGCGCTGGCGCGACGCCGACTCGATGCAGCTGCTCGCGAGCGTCGTGCAGGGCCTGCAAGACGACGGCCTGGAGATCGTCAACGTGGACTGCACGGTGGTGATGGAGGCGCCGAAGCTCGCGCCGCACCGGCAGGCGATCCGGCAGCGGCTTGCGGAGGTGCTCGCGCTGGACCTCGCACGCGTGAACGTCAAGGCCAGCACCGGCGAGGGGATGGGGTTCGTCGGGCGCGGCGAGGGCGTCGCGGCGCTGGCTGTCGCGGGGCTGCGTGCCACCAGCTGACTGACGTTCACGTTCGCCCGTGGCGGCGTGCACTGGTTATGGGCAGGAAGCTCCGCTCACGGCGCAGATCGGTGTCTACGCAGCGCTCACGGCGATTGTGCTGGCCGCGCTCGTCGGTGGTGGCACTGGCTCGCCGTGCTCGCGCAAGCTCTCGATGTGGAGCTCGATTGCCTCTTGTATTAGCCGTTCCACCTCCTTGCGGGTGGAGCTGGCGGCGCCCAGGCCGGGAAGATCGGGACAGTACGCGCCCCAGCCAGCCGGTCCCCGCTCGTAGATGACGAGGTATTCGCTCACCGTCGCGATCCTTTCAATCCTGCCTGTCGAAGGATGTTCCCAAGGGTACCGGCTGGGACGTCCTGGCCCGGACGGCCTGCGATCGTGACGGTCCCGGACTTGTCCGGGTGGCGGTAGATACGGTGACTGCCGCGTTGACGCTCGAGCCGCCAGCCGTCGGCTTCTATGAGTCGTGTCACTTCGCGCACCTTCATCCTGTGCTGTTCCGACGAGCACAAGTTGGATGGGACGGCTATCGGCTATCAGGCGGCACAATGGATGCGTGGACATTGACCCAGAGGTGAGTTCGGACGCCCTGCTCCCAACCAGGGCGGGCCCGGTGCCCGACCGGCTCACGATCTGGCCGGTGGACGATGGGCGGTACGGGCTGGACGCGACGTTCCAGGGCGGATCGGGCTATCAGCGGGCACAGCAGCATCGTGACGAGCTGGAGCGCGACGGCGTGCCGCACACGTTCCGCCAGGAGCTCGATGGCGCATGGACGCTGCGGTTCGGTCCGCTGCGAGCGGCGGATATCGCGCGTGCGCTGTCCGCGTTCGTCTACTGACGGCCACAACGCTCGGACGCGTAGGCTGCCTGCCGGATGTTCTTGCTCGTTCTGATCGGTGTGCCCGTGCTCGAGGTGTTCGTGTTCATCGAGGTCGGGCGCGCGATCGGCTGGCTGTTGGCGGTCCTCCTGCTGCTGGGAACCTCGGTGCTTGGCGCGCGCCTGCTGCGTATCCAGGGCCGCGCGGCGATCGAGCGCTTCTCGCAGGCCGTGTCTGAGCGCCGTGCGCCTGGAGGCGCCGTGATCGAGGGGGCGCTCGGATTTCTGGGGGCGGCGCTGCTCGTGGTGCCCGGGTTCGTCACGGATGCCTTCGGCGCACTGCTCCTGCTCCCGCCCACCCGCAAGCTGGCGCGGCGCTGGATCTCAAGCCACTACGCCGGCCGCGTTACGAGCTTCGCTGCAACGGCGGGCCGCTTCGCGTCGCGCGATCGCGGGGTACGGCCGGCCGACGTCGAGTCAACGGCGGTCGACGACGATCTCGACCAGCTCGGGCGCTAGGTGGCGCCGGCTGCGGCATCGCAGCCATACAGGTGTTCGCGCAACTGGTCACAGCTCTCGGCCGACCAGCGCTCGCTCTCCTCCAAGGCCTCGATCAGTTCCTCTGCCGATCGCAGCAATCTGCGGTTCTCGGGCTCACCGAACAGCAGGGCGTCGGCGGCTTCCAGCAGCTGTTCGCGCTCCTTCGCGTGCAGCTTGGTCGCACCCTGACGGTCGATCGTCTCGAGCAGCGCCGTGTAGTGCGCGGCGCGCGTTGTCATCGGCTCGGCGGTCGTCATCATCATCTCTCAGCTTAGCCATCCTCACGCGGGCCAGGTCGGCGCCCGGGCGACTCAGCGAGCGACGCGGGCAGGCCTGTGGCGCCGGCCGCGCTCGGCCGGCTGCGCGCCGGGCGCGAGAGCGCGCCCGCGGCGAGCACCCCGCCGATCCCCCCGAATAGGTGCGCCTCCCAGGAGATCCCCGTGTGCGGGATCAGGTCGGAGATCAGCGCTCCACCGAACAGCAGCAGGACGACGACGCCCAGCCCGATCTCGAGGGCCTGGCGATTGAACAGCCCGCGGCTGATCAGGTAGGTCGCGTAGCCGAAGACGACGCCGCTCGCGCCCACCGTCACGCTTCCGCCGGGCGCTGTCAGCCAGACCCCGGCCCCGCTGACGAGCGCCACGATCACGCTCACGAGCAGCAGGCGTCCCGCCCCGGCGAGCGCGATCACGACGCCGAGGATCACGAACGGGATCGTGTTCCCGAGCAGGTGCGAGAAGCTCGCGTGCAGGAACGGCGCGAAGACGATGCCGTCGAGGTGCGCGAGGCTTCGCGGCACGATCCCGTCGTGGTCGAGCCGGTAGCTGTCGAGCGAGTTGATGAGCTCGACTGCCCACATGATCGTGACGAGCGCGGCCAGTGCCCGCAGCCCGTCGACCTGCGCTGCATAACGCTCGCGAGCTCGATCCTTCACACGCCCAGCATGGCAGTTTCGCCCTCATCTGCGCGCCGGCCGCCAGCAGCCGCTTGGTCAGCTGACGAGCGGCGCGGCCATACTCCCTGGGGTGCTGCGGCTCGTCACGATCCCGATCAGCCACTACTGCGAGAAGGCGCGGTGGGCTCTGGAGCGGGCCGGGATGCCCTATCGCGAGGAGCGTCATGTCCAGGGCATCCATCAGCTCGCCGCCAGGCGCGCGGGTGGTGGCGCCACGGTTCCCGTGCTCGTGACGCCCGATCGCGCGATCGGTGAGTCGCAGGAGATCCTCGCCTGGGTCGATGCGCGCACGCCGGCGGAGCACAGGCTGTTTCCAGAGGAGCCGCAGGCGCGCCGCGAGGTCGACGAGCTGTGTCGACGCTTCGATCAGGAGCTCGGGCCGAAGGGGCGGCGGCTGATGTACGTTCACATGCTCGCCCAGCGCAAGCTCGCCTTGCGTTTCAACAATCAGGGCGTGCCCGCCTGGGAGGACCGCGCGATTCGCTATGGATGGCCGCTCATCGCTCGCTTCATCCAGCGCGCGCTCGAGATTCGACCGGGGATCGAGATTGCCGACGAGGCCGCTGTCTGGCGCGAGCTCGACTTCGTCGCGCAGCTTCTCGCGGACGGCCGTCCGTACCTGTGCGGCGAGCGCTTCGGTGCCGCCGATCTGACCTTCGCGGCGCTGTCCGCCTCCCTGCTGATGCCCCCGGCCTATGGCGTGCCGCTTCCGCAACCCGACATCCTCTCGCGCGATCTGGCGGCGCTTGTCGAACGCGCACGTGCACACCCCGCTGGGCGCTACGCGCTTGCGCTGTTTGCAAAGTACCGGCGAGAGCGGGTCCTGTGAGCAGTGCTCTGGCGAGCATCGCCGCCTGCCGCGCCCGCTAGGGTGCCCCGCGATGCGCGAGATCGTTCTGCACGACACGCTCAGCGGCGAGATCGTCCCGTTGCGTCCACGCGACCCCGGGAAGGTCGGCATCTACGCATGCGGCCCGACCGTGTACAGCCGCATCCACATCGGCAACGCGCGCCCGTTCGTGGTCTTCAGCCTGCTGAAGCGCTTCCTCGAGCACGAGCGCTACGCGACGACGCTGGTGATCAACATCACCGACGTCAACGACAAGATCTACGACGCCGCGCGCCCTCAGGGCCGCCCCAGCGCCGAGCTGGCAGCAGAGATGACCGTGTACTACCGCGCTGACACCGACGCGCTCGGCTTGGGGCGCCCCGATCAGGAGCCGCTCGCCGGCGAGACGATCGGTCCGATCGTCGAGTACATCCAGACGCTGATCGACAGCGGGCACGCATACGCGGTCGACGGCGACGTGTACTTCCGCGTGCGCTCAGACCCCGACTACGGCACGCTCTCGCACCGCCAGCTCGAGAACATGGACCAGGGCGAAGACGCGGCAGCCGACCCGCTGACCGAGCGCAAGGAGGACCCGCTCGACTTCGCGCTGTGGAAGGCGCACAAGCCCGGCGAGGACACCTGCTGGCAGACGCCCTGGGGCAGCGGCCGGCCAGGCTGGCATATCGAGTGCTCAGCGATGGCCGAGCAGTTCCTGGGCGTCGGCTTCGACATCCACGGCGGCGGCTCTGACCTGGTGTTCCCCCACCACGAGAACGAGGCCGCGCAGACGCGTGCGGCACGCGGGCGCGAGCTCACGAAACTGTGGATGCACAACGGCATGATCCAGTTCACCGGCGAGAAGATGGCCAAGTCGGTGGGAAACATCGCGCTGCTGCACGAGGTGCTTGGCGAGTACGGCCACGAGGCGGTGGTCATGTACCTGATCTCCGGCCACTACCGCCAGCCGCTGGCGTTCTCCGAGGCCGCGCTCGAGCAGGCGCAGGCGAACGTCAAGCGCATCCGCGAGGCCGGGCGCCGGCTCTCCCAGGGCGATTCGCCCGAGGATCTGGACCGTCTGCGCGACCGCTTCTTCGACGCGCTCGCCCGCGACTTCAACACCCCCGAGGCGCTGTCGGTCCTCAACGAGTGGATCCGTGAGGCGACCGGTGGGAAGTGGGATTCGCCCGGCGATGCCCACCTGCGCGAGATGCTGGGTGTGCTCGGGCTCGAGTCCCTGCTTGCCGCGACCGCGCAGGCGCCGCCAGAGGTTCGCGAGCTGGCCTCGCAACGCGAGCAGGCGCGTGCCGACCGCGACTTCGCCGCCGCGGATCAGCTGCGCGATCAGATCGCAGCGCTGGGCTGGGAGGTTCGCGACGGACCCGGCGGCTTCGACCTGATCCCGCTGTGATCCTCTACGGCCGCAACCCCGTCAGGGAGGCGCTGCGCGGAAAACGGGCGGGCAGTGTGGGGGAGGTGTGGGCGACCGCCGGCGCTGCGCGCGAGCCGTGGCTGGCGGGCGTGCAGGTCCGAACCGTCACCGCCGAGGAGATCGAGCGCCGCTGCGGCTCAGACGCGCATCAGGGCATGTGCGCGGACGCCGGTCCCTATCACTACGCCGGCGCCGACGAGCTGCTGGCGGTCGAGAGCCCGCTGGTCGTGGCGCTCGACCAGATTCAGGACCCGCAGAACCTCGGCTCGATCTGCCGCACAGCCGAGTGCGCCGGCGCGGCCGGGGTCGCGATCCCCGAGCGCCGCGCCGCCGAGGTGACCGCCGCGGTGTGCAAGGCGTCGGCCGGCGCCGTCGAGCATCTGCCGGTCGCGCGGGTGCGCAACCTCGCCGATTTTCTCGCTGACGCGCGCAAGGCCGGCTGCTGGTGCTACGGCGCCAGCGCCGGCGGCGACGCCGGTGGGCCCGCGTCGGTGGCCTACGACACGCCCGACTACCGCGGATCGGGCGTGGTCCTGGTGCTCGGCAGCGAGGGCTCCGGTCTGCGTCCTCGGGTCGCCGGCGCGTGCGATCAGCTGATCGCGCTGCCGCTGCTGGGGCGGATCGAGTCGCTGGGCGTCAGCGCCGCCGCGGCCGCCATCCTGTACGAGATCTTGCAAAGTCGCACCCGGCGGGCTTGACAAGGTTTCATAACTGTGTAAGGCTCCGCCAACATAACGCTGAACCTAAGGTTGAGAAAAGCTTAGGTAAAGCGAACAACTACATAGCTTTGGCGCCAGGGGAGGAGTGCGCCACTGAGCACGTTTGCGGCCGCCAGGGAGGTGGTCTCAAAGAAAGGATCTGCTCGTGGCACGAATCTCCCATAACTCTAACTCTGAACCTAAGGTCGAGGACTCGTTTCTGATTGCCCTCGCAAAGCAGGGCGATCGCAATGCCTACGACCGTTTGGTACGGCGCTATCACGGCTTTGTGCGCCTGAAGGCCTCCTCCTACTTCCTTGCCGGCGGCGACTCGGAAGATCTGATTCAGGAGGGGCTCGTTGGCCTGTACAAGGCGATTCGCGACTTTCGCACGGACCGTGAGTCGAGCTTCCGCAACTTCGCCGAGCTGTGCATCACCAGGCAGATCATCACTGCCGTCAAGACGGCGACCCGCAACAAGCACACGCCGCTGAACCAGTACGTGTCGTTCTCCTCGACGCCCGCGGGCAGCGGCGACGATGTGCCGACGCTCGACCAGATGCTGCCCGGACCGACCGTCCAGGACCCGGTCAACCAGGTGATCTCCTCGGAGGAGCTGCGCTCGCTCGTCGGGTGCCTGTCGACCGCGCTCTCGGAGCTGGAGAGCCGCGTGCTGTCGCTCTACCTCGACGGCTACTCCTATGAGCAGGTGGGCGGCCGGCTCGCGTGCGACACCAAGACCGTTGACAACGCGCTGCAGCGGGTGAAGCGCAAGGTCGGCGCGCACCTGCAGTCGCGCGCCGTGGCCGCCTGAGGGCGCTGTTCCGTGGCCGCTCCCCACGGGGGGCGGCGCTGCCCGTGGCCGCTCCCGCGGAGGGGTGCGGCCACGCCTGTGGCCGCACCCAAGGAGGGGGACGGCGCTGCCTGTGGCCGCCCCCACCTGTCGGGGACGGCCACAGGTCACCACCGAGGCGTTCCCCCGGCTTAGATCTGGCCTTCGGGAGGCTGCGTGGAGTTGCCCGGCGCCTCGGGCGTGAGCGCCGAGGGCACCGGCGCCGTCACCGTGATGGTGAACGGTGTGCTGTCGGTCGTCGCGTTCTGCGGACCGCCTGGGATCTTGATTCGCACGATGCTCGTTCCTTCTCTGTAGAACGTGTGCGCGATCAAGTATTCCGAGTGTTCGCCGACTATCCCGACCTCGATCACGTGGTAGTTCCCCCCCGTGGCGTTCAGCTGCTCGAGGTAGACCACGTGACCCTTCTCTTCCGGAGTGACCGTACCCTTGAATTCCAGCGCCTTGCCGGCCGGGACCGTCGTCGCGGAGGCGTTCGCGGTGAGCACGTATTTGACGCCCTCGAACAGCACCGCCGAGGACTTGCCGGCGCCCTCGACGCGGTAGTAGGTGTCGACGAGCGGCGTCTGCGGCGCGAACGTGTAGTCGCCCGAGCCATTGGTCTTGACTTCGCTCACCGGCGTGTATCCGACCTGCTTGGCGGCGCGCGCCAGCAGCCTGACCGCGGTGTTCGCACCGCCGGCGAGCACGCCGCTGATCGTCGTCGACTGCCCGTAGGAGATCGGGTTGGCGGAGCTTTCGATCGTCAGCTGCGGGTTCTGTGCCTGCACGATCTCGTAGCTGAGGATGTTCGACGGGCTGACCACGTTGCGCCCGCCGTTGCGCACGACCACGCGGATGTTCGCGTCGCCCGGCACCACGAACGTGTGGTCGATCGAGAAGTGGCCTTCCTTGTTGACCGGCACGGGGCGCCCGATGCGGTGCCATTCGTTGCCCGCGATCGCGCTCTGGCGTTGCAGCACCACGGACGCGCCAGCCTCCGCCGGGCTGATCGTGCCGGTGAATTCCACCTTGTTGCGGCGTCCCGTGTGCAGCGTGTCCGGCACGACGCCTTCCGGCGGACCCTTCAGTTCGACCTGCGCAGCCACCTTGACGGCCCTGCGTGCGCTCTGGGCGCCGTCGGCGACCACGTAGAAGGAGCTGTTCGTGCTGAGGACGGGGGTGTTCAGGTGATATTTGCCGCCCGTTTCGGTTTCGGCTGTGCCGACGGACGTGTAGCCGGGCGTGCCGCCCACGGAGCTCTCATACAGCGTCACCAGCTGTTTGGCTTCTCGGCACGACAGCACCCCGTACGCGAGCGCGAATTCGCCCTCGGTGGCGAGGCGCGGGGCGACGCTGAGGCTGACGCGGCAGCCTCCCGAAGAGTGCCTGCCGGGCCTGGTTGCGTGCCCGCCGGCCGCCGACGCGGCGGCGGACGCCAGCATCAGCGACGCAGCCGTGGCGAGCAGCGCCACGATCAGCTTTGTTGAACGCATGTTGTGCCTTCTCCTTGTCGTGCGGTTCGTCGTTGAGGACGCTTGCGTGTCTAGCCCCGTAACCCAAAGCGGCACGATTCGATGCGGTCATTGGCCCTACGGACACGGTGATTCGCGGTCGGGATCAGGTGGTCTGGCGTGCGCGATATGGTCGCCAAGCGGTGAATGCCGGGCGCGATCAGGGGCGGTGCTGAAGACGTGCTCGCCCTGCCTGCCGCCGTCGCGAATGTGGATCCCGGCACGTTCCTGGCGATCGTGGCCGCGTCAGCGCTCGCCGGCACGATCGCGGCGCTGGCGGCCGGTCGCGGACTGCCCCTGCCGGCGGTCGTGGTCGAGCTGCTGCTCGGGATCGTGCTCGGGCCGCGGGTGCTGGGCCTGCACGCCACGCAGTTCATCTCGTTCTTCTCGGATCTCGGCTTGGGGCTGCTGTTCTTCTTCGCCGGCTACGAGATCGACCTGCGCCGGATCGCCGGGCGGCCGCTGCGGCTGGGGATCGCCGGCTGGTTGCTGTCACTGGCGATCGCGTACGCGATCGGCGGCGTGCTCGCGAGCGCCGGCGTGGTGCTGTCGCTGCTGTACACGGGCTCGGCGCTGTCGACGACCGCGATCGGCACGCTGATCCCGGTGTTGTCCGACAGCGGTGGCCTGCGTACGCGCTTCGGTACCTATCTGCTAGCGGCGGGCGCGGTCGGCGAGTTCGGCCCGATCCTGCTGCTGACGCTGATCCTGTCGACCCAGAGCACGTTGCACAACGCGCTGATCCTGGTCGCATTCATCGCGCTGGCGGTCGCGGTCGCGGTCTTTGCCGTACGCTCGGCCGAGCGCACGCTGCCGCTGCTGGAGCGGACTCTGGAGAGCAGCTCGCAGCTGGCCGTGCGATGGATCGTCGTGCTGGTCTTCGCGCTCGCGCTGATCGCCTCCGAACTCGGGCTCGATCTGCTGCTCGGCGGCTTCGCCGCCGGGGTGATCACGCGCCAGGTGTTGCGCACATACGAGCTGCCGTCGTTTGACTCCAAGCTGACGGCGGTCGCGTTCGGCGTGTTCGTGCCGTTCTTCTTCGTCGCCAGCGGCATGAAGCTCGACGTCTCAGCCCTGTTCGCGACGGCATCCGGCGTACTGAAGATGGTGCTCTTCTTCCTGCTGTTCCTGGTCGTGCGCGGCACGCCCGCACTGCTGCTCTACCGCCGCGTGCTCGACGCCCGCGAGCGCGCCGCGCTGGCGCTGATGAGCTCGACGCAGCTGCCGCTCGTGCTCGCGATCACCACGCTCGCCGTCAGCTCCGGGCACATGCGCGCCTCCACCGCCGCCGCGCTGGTCGGCGCGGCGGTGCTCTCGACGCTGATCTTCCCCGTCCTCGGGCTGCGGCTGCGTGGCGACAGCGTCAGCGAGGCCGCTGTGGCGGAGGCGTGAGCTCCAGCCTCAGGACGGCGAGCGCCTGACGCGCCAGATGTGCTCCATCGGCCAGCGCCGCGCCCAGGCGTGATCCTGCTCGTTGCGGTAGCTGCTCGTCGCGTCGGGCGGCGGTCGCAGCTCGATCAGGGCGTCGATCAGGAATCCGTGCTTGCGGAAGAGCGCGATCCAGGCGCCGTATGGGAGTTGGAACTCGACCGGCTCGCCCGGCTCATCGAGCATGCGCAGGTCCCAGTAGTCGACCGCCAGGCGCTCGCCCGGATGGTCCGAGCCCACGGGCCAGAAGAGGTCGAGGATCGGGGTGTTCATCGAGAACGCCAGCAGACCGCCGGGGCGCAGGAGCCGGGCAGCCTCGGGGACCGTTCGCTGGGGATCCGCGAACGCCATCGCGCCGTGGTCGCAGAAGACGACGTCAAACGACGCGTCAGCAAATGGGGTTGCTTCCGCGCTCGCATGCACCAGCGGGAACTCCGCGCCCGCCTGTGCCATCAGCGCGCGGGCATGCTCGAGCTGCACCGACGAGTTGTCGAGCCCGGTCACGCGCGCGCCGACCGCATGCAATGCGATCGACCACTGCGCCGCGCCGCAACCGAGCTCGAGCACATCCTTCTCACGCACGTCGCCGAGAACTTCAAGCTCGGACTCCGGCAGCTGCCACACGCCCCACGCCGTGCCTCCCGCCGCCGCCAGCTGCGGCCCGTGTTGGGCCTGGTACTCGGCCGACTGCCGATCCCACACCATGCGGTTGCGGGCCGCGTACGGCGTGAGCGGCGGCTCGTCGCTCACGGGTAGGAGTTCTCGGGGTTCGGCTGATCGGCTGCCGGCGCCTGGCTGTAGTCGCCGAACGGGCCGTCGCGTCGCGCGACCGCGCCGCCAACGCCCTCGCGCTCGGCGAGCGCGATGAAGGCGCCCGCGTCGGGCGTGTTGCGCATCAGCCCGTCGAGGATCGGACCGAGCGTCTGCGTCGAGGCCAGGCCCATGTTCTCGTATGCCTGGTTTACCACCAGCTTCATCGCCGCCAGCTGCGACGCCGGGATGCCGGCCAGCTGCTCCGCGCGCTCGCGCACCTCATGCTCGAGTCGCGCGAACGGCACCGCCGCGTTGATCAAGCCCGCGTCGACCGCCTCCAGGCCCGACAGCGGCCGGCCGCTCAGCGCGTACTCCTTCGCCTTCGTCAGGCCCAGGCGATACAGCCACATGCCCGTCAGGTAGCAGCCCCACATCCGCGAGTACGGCGTGCCGATGCGCGCGTCCTCGCTGGCGATCACCAGATCGGCGCACAGCGCCATGTCGCTGCCGCCGCCCACGCACCAGCCGTGGACCTGTGCGATCACGGGCTTCGGCGAGCGCCACAGGCTCATGAACTTGGGCACCACGCCCTGATCGGACGCGGCCATCGCGAAGTCCTTGCCGGGGTCCCACCGTCCGTCCGTGGTGAGCGCCTCGTCCCAATGGTGAAAGCCGCCGCCGAAGTCAAAGCCCGCGCAGAACGCGCGCCCCGCGCCGCGCAGCACGATCACCTTCACCTGCGGGTCTGCCACCGCAGCGTGCACGGCCGCTTCCAGCTCGTCGGGCATCGGCGGCACGATCGTGTTCAGCCGCTCGGGGCGGTTCAGCGTGATCGTCGCGATCGCCGCCTCGGCGTCGTACAGCAGCGTCTGGAAGCTCACGCCAACAGTCTTCCAGAGAGCGCGCGGCACGCGACGCCGCTGCCGCCGGCGGGCGGCGTTGACTCACACGGGTCGGTCACAGGGCCCAGGTCGCGAACGCCCGCTCACTCGCGCCCGGACGCCGCGTCCACGAGCCGTCCCAGCCGCGACGGCCGCTGGCTGCGCTGCTCGTTGCGGTCGGCGCGGCGGTAGAGCGAGTACACCGCGCGGATCGCGCTCCAGCGCAGCGGCTCGGGCTCCCATCGCCGTGGCGCCCTTCCAACCCACGGCAGCGTCGTCAGCGCGGTCGGCTCGCCGAGCAGCAGGTCGCGCAGCGTGCGCCCGGCGAGGTTCGCGGCGGCGACGCCCTCGCCGACGTAGCCGCCCGCCCACGCGAGCCCCGACTCCGGGTCGGCGTCGACCGACACGCACCAGTCGCGCGGCACGCCCAGCACGCCCGACCAGGCGTGCTCGAGCCCGGCGTCGGCCGCCGGCGGGAACATCGCGCCGAGCTTCGCGCGCAGGCTGTCGATCGTTGACGGGGCGGTCTCGCCGCGGCCGTCCGTGCGCGAGCCGAAGCGGTACGGGACGCCGCGGCCGCCGATCGCGATGCGCCCGTCCTCGGTGCGCTGCACGTACACGTACACGTGCGCGCCGTCGCTCAGCACCTCGCGTCCGTCCCAGCCGATCTCCCGCCATGCCGCCGCGCCGAGCGGCTCGGTGATGATCATCGAGCTGTTCATCGGCACGAGTGCGCGTCTCAGGCCGGGCAGGCCGGCGGTGTAGCCCTCGGTCGCGCGCACCACCCAGCGTGCGCGCACGCTGCCGGCCGGCGTCAGCGCCTCGTGCGGGCGGATCGCGCTCACCGGCGTGGCCTCGTAGATCCTCACGCCGAGGCGCTCGACCGTTGTGGCCAGGCCGGTCAACAGCTTCGCCGGGTGCACGCGCGCGACGTGCGGCGAGAACGTCGCGCCGCTGGCCCCCGCGACGCGCAGCCTCCCGCGCAGCTCATCTGCGCCGAGCTCTCGCAGGTCGTGATCGTCGAGGCCGTGCGCCCGGCTGTCCCGGACCCCCTGGCGCAGGCGCCGCGCCTGCGCGTCGCCGAGCGCGACCGCCAGGTGCCCACCCTTGACGAAGTCGGCGTCGATGCCGTGCTCCGCGAGCACCGCGCCGACCTCGTCGACCGTGTCGAACATCGCCCGCTGCAGCGCCGCGTACGCCACACGTCCCGCATGGCGCTCGTACACGCGCGGCGGGCCGGAGAAGAAGCCGGAGACCCAGCCGCCGTTGCGCCCCGAGGCGCCGAAGCCCGCGTGCTCGCGCTCGAGCACCACGATCTCGAGCGACGGCCGCGCGCGCTTCAGGTAATACGCGGTCCACAGGCCCGTGTACCCAGCGCCCACGATCGCCACGTCGGCGTCTGCCGGTCCCGGCAGCGGCGGCCTCGGCGCCGGCGGGCCGCCCAGCGAGCGCCACCAGTACCCCAGTTCGCCCGTGCGCATTTGTTTGAGACTAGCCAGCCGGCAGGTATGATCGATGGGGCCTGTGCATGGTCCACAGGGTCAGACCCCATGGGGATGGGGTGAACCACAGAGGAGGGACGTGCGATGGAGGTCGAGCTCACGGAGTCAGCAACAGGGGCGCGCGCCGCGCTCAGCGCCACGACGATCGCGGAGGCCTTCCGCATCACCGTCGCCGAGCGCCTCGACGAGGTCGCCATCCGCACGCGCGGCGACGCCTTTACCATCACCTGGGGCGAGCTGCGCGAGCGCGTCGACGCGCTCGCCGGCGGCCTCGCCAAGCTCGGCGTGCAGCGTGGCGACAGCGTCGCGCTGATGCTCAGCAACCGCCCCGAGTTTCACCTCTGCGACCTGGCCGCGATGATGCTCGGCGCGACGCCGTTCTCGATCTACAACACCTACACGCCAGATCAGATCCAGTATGTGGTGGCCGACGCGGGCGCAAAGGTGCTGATCTGCGAGCAGCAGTACCTGCCGCAGGTGCGCGAGGCGCGCCGCGAGCTGCCGGAGCTGGAGTACGTGATCGTCGTCGACGGCGAGGCGCCGCTCGGGACGCTCGCGCTGTCCGACGTCGAGGGCTCGAACCCCGACTTCGACGTCGACGCCTCGGTCGCGCAGATCAAGGCGACGGACGTGCTCACGCTGATCTACACCTCCGGCACGACCGGTCCGCCGAAGGGCGTGCAGCTGGTTCACCGCAACCTGCTCGCGACCGTCGAAGGCATCGAGGACCTGATCGACTTCCCGCGCGACGGCCGCGTCGTCTCGTGGCTGCCCGCCGCGCACGTCGCCGAGCGCAACGCGCACCACTACATACCGATCGTCTTCGGTCTGCAGATCACGTGCTGCGATGACCCGCGCGAAGTGCTCTCCTACCTGCCGGAAGTGCGCCCGAGCTGGTTCTTCGCGGTGCCGCGCATCTGGGAGAAGCTGAAGGCGGGCCTGGAGACGATGGTCGCCGCCCAGCCCGACGAGCGCCAGAAGGCGCTGCAGACGGCGCTCGACGCGGCCGTGCGCAAGGTGCGCATGGAGCAGGCAGGCGTTGCGGTGCCCGCCGAGCTCGCCGAGCAGGTCGCCAAGGCCGACGCGGAGATCTTCGCCGGGCTGCGCGAGATGCTCGGGCTCGACAAGGTCGAGGCGATCAACGTCGGCGCCGCGCCCACGCCCGTCGAGGTGCTCGAGTTCTTCCACGCGATCGGGCTGCCGCTCGCCGAGCTGTGGGGCATGAGCGAGACGTGTGGCGCCGGCAGCGTCAACCCGCCCGCGAGGATCAAGCTCGGGACCGTCGGCCCGCCCGCCCCCGGCATCGAGATCAAGCTCGACGAGGACGGCGAGGTGCTCGTCAAATCCGACGTCGTGATGCTCGGCTACCGCAACCTGCCGGAGAAGACCGCCGAGGCGTTCACCGAGGACGGCTGGCTGCGCACCGGCGACATCGGCGCCTTCGACGAGGACGGCTACCTGTCGATCATCGATCGCAAGAAGGAGCTGATCATCAGCGCCGCCGGCAAGAACATGTCCCCGGCGAACATCGAGGCGACGATCAAGAGCAGCTCGCCGCTGATCGGCCAGGCGTGCTGCATCGGTGACATGCGCCCGTACAACACCGCGCTGATCGTGCTCGACGCCGACTTTGCGCCCGCGTGGGCCGCGCAGCAGGGCATCGAGGACACAACGCTCGAGTCGCTCGCCCGCGACGAGCGCGTGCGCGCGGCCGTGCAGCAGGCGGTCGACGCCGCCAACGAGAAGCTCGCGCGCGTCGAACAGATCAAGAAGTTCGAGATCGTCGCCGGCGACTGGCTGCCCGGCGGCGATGAGCTGACGCCGACGATGAAGCTCAAGCGCAAGCCGATCGCCGCGAAGTACGAGCGCGCGATCGACGCGCTGTACGCCTAGACGCCGCGCCGCTCTGCGGCTGCCCTGAGGCCTGCGCTCACTGCGCGCTGTCGGGCGATGCGCTCGCCCACGACGGCTCGCGCGGACGGAAATGCAATAGCGCCCTCCACGTGGCCGGGCCGAGCACGCCGTTCGGCGGGAGGTGCCGACGGGCCTGAAACGAGGCAACGGCACGGGCGGTCTCGGCGCCGAAGAAGCCGCCCACCGGCAGGTGCGCTCCGGCGGCGTTGAGCAGCTCCTGCGCCTGCACGATCTGATCGCCGTCGGCTGCGGCGCGCAGCGTCGGCGCGACGATCGCCTTACGGGCGAGTGCGGGTGGCGGCGCGCCGAGCGCGGCGAGCGTTTCCGGCTGCGCGCTTTCGAGATCGAAGAAGCTCAGGCCCGGCTCACCGTACGCGCGCGCGAGGGCACGAAAGCGCAGCACTTCCGCCGGCGTCGGCGAGCCATACAGCTGTCCCACCGGCAGGATCGGGCGGCCGTAAATCGAGTCGCCGGCGATCGTGGCGGCGTCGGCGGTTTCCACGCTGACGCCGAAGTCACGCCAGTAGACCAACGGCAGAAACGCATTGAAGCCCCCCGGCCCGAGGAACACCGAGTACGGAAACTTGGGGTGCTGAGAGACCTCCGCCTGGCTGGCCAGCCCGATCGGGAAGCCGGCGCCAAGCGCCGAGCGCAGCGCGCGCACGAACGCCTGCGCCGGGCCATACAGCTTCGCCTGTTCGCTCTCCGCGTCGACGATCAGGCACTGCGCACCGTCGCGCACCGCCGCCACCGCGGCCGCCGCTTCGCCGGCTGGTTCCTGGATGTAGGCGAACATCCACGCGCACACCGTCGCGCCGGCAGCGCGCATTTCGCTGACGAGCGCGCTCGAGAACTGCGGCTCGACGGTCGTGCCGTCGGCGGCCTTGACGTACAGCGTCCGCACGCCCGCGCTCGCCGCCTGCGCGACCAGCGCCTGGCCGGTCTGCGGAGGCTCGACTTCAGTCACCCACAGCGCCGTGCCCGCGAACGTCTCAGGGACCGGCGGCGTCGCCGCGAGCCCGGGGCGGGGTACCACGGCGACGATCGTCAGCGCGATCGCAACCGCGCTGACGATCGTCGCAACGCGCGTCTTGGGCCACGGCATGCGCACTCCACGGATCGTAGTCGCAGCCTCGAGCCGCGGCCGCTATCCTCGAAATAGATAGATCGCTCTAGTGGTCGAGCGTGTGTTGAGCTGCAAGCGTGAACGGGGCGGGGAGGGGTTTGAGGTGGCGGGCACCAGGGAGCGGATCATGGACTCGAGCGCGCAGCTGTTCCGCCGCCAGGGGTATGCGGGCATCGGCATCAAGCAGATCCTCGCCGCCGCAAACGCACCGTTCGGATCGCTGTACCACTTCTTTCCGGGCGGCAAGCAGCAGCTCGGAGCGGACACGATCCGCGCATCGGGGCAGCTCTACATCGAGCTGTTCGCGACCATCGCCATGCAGGCGCCCGACGTCCCCACGGCGGTCGGCGACTTCTTCAGCGGCGCCGCAGAGACGCTGGTGGAGACCGATTACGCGGACGCGTGCCCGATAGCGACCGTGGCGCTCGAGGTCGCGAGCACCAATGAGCAGCTGCGCGAGGCGTGCGCCGACGTCTTCGATGGGTGGATCACCGGCGCCACGCAGTACTTCAGCGCCGCGGGCATCCCGCTCGACACAGCGTGCGAGCTGGCGCTCTCGATGCTGTGCCTGCTGGAGGGAGCCTTCATCTTCTGCCGCGCGATGCGCAGCACCGAGCCGCTGCGCGTAGCCGGCGCGAGTGCCGTGGCCGGCGCCCGCAGCGCTCTAGCGCTGGCCGAGCCGCAGCCCGCTCAGCCGCCCGTCGCCTCGTAGCGGGCCTGCTCCTCGGCCGTGCGCTCGGCCCACGGGATCGCCTCCAGGCGGGCATCCGGGATCGGCTCACCGCTCTCGACGGAGACGCCGTAGGTGCCATCGACCAAGCGTTGCTCGGCTCGCTCGATCGCGGCGAGCTCATCGCGCAGCCGCTCGGCCTGGGCTGTTGCCAGCTCCGCGTCGAACAGATCCTCGCCAACGTCGGCGGCCTCGTACGGGTCGGGAGCAGCTTCGCGGTCGCGCGGGGTCAGCCCGCCGAGTGCATGCTCGATACGCGCACGCTCCCGCGCGAGGAGCTCACTGGCGTGTTGGGTGTCCATACGGGGAGTATGAACGGCGCAGCGGGACTCACGCACCGTGGTCGCAGTCGTCGCTCGCCTCAAGCGCCGGCGCGGCGGAGCCGATAGCGAACACCGGAAGACCGACAGGTCATCCGGGTAGAGGGCGACCCCCGGGAGGTCAAGTCATTCTCCGGCCTCCCGGGTCGCCCTGAAACCCGTCGTCGCGTTCGTCGGTCGGCCGCTTCCAAGCAGAGCCGACGGCCGGGATCGAACCGGCGACATCCGCTTTACAAGAGCGGTGCTCTACCAGCTGAGCTACGTCGGCGTGCGCTCGCATCGTAGCGCCGCGGTGCAAGCGGGCATCCTGTTTGGCTGTCTCGATACGTGCGGACGACGGTGGCGACGCGGGCCTCGGCGCGAGGCTGCTGGTCAGAGGCGCACGCGGATGAGCTGCATCTGGTTACGTTCGGGTTCTGTCGCGATGATGACGATCTCGGTCGGACTCGCTTCGTCTATCGAGACCGTGGTCGAGAGTGTCGCATTCGGTCCGTGCCAGGGCGTGCGGATCCGCACGCTGCCGTGGCTGCCGAACCGAGGGTCCGTTGAGCCGTCGGGACGGAGCGCCGTGAGTGTGATGTCGGTTGGGTCGGCGTATGGGGTCGCGGCGAGGATCGCGTCGCGGCCGTCGGGCAGGACCTGCACGGACCCATACATTTGGGAGGGGAAGCGAACCGTGGGACCGGCGGGCGTGCCGTCCGCCCGGAAGTGGGCTATGAGACCCGTGGCCCGCGCTGTGGAGCCCGGAGGTTCGTCGTAGCACGGTTTCTGCCCGGTGCCGACCAGAGTGAAGCCTTCACCGTCGACGTGGACATCGCCGATGAAGGCGCCGAAGCGGTGTGCGTCCCAAAATTGCGCAAGGCGCTCCGCGAACATCGGCTCGGGCGCTCCGGACGGCGTTAGCATGGCGAGCGCTGTACCCCAGCAGCCCATGTTTCCGTAGCCGATCTCGGCCAAGATGTCACCGTTCGGCTCGAGTGCCAGCGAGCGGACTCCTGAATCCTCACCCGTCGGCAGCACCGCTCGCCCATGTTCCCCGAATCCATCTTCGAGCTGGCCGCCTTCTGACAGGGCCGCCGCCCAGTTCACGGTGCAGCAGCCGCCACCGCCGTTGTCTCCGGCGATCACGATCCGCCCGGAGGGCTCCTGAAGGATCGCCGTCACCTCCCCGGGCAGCGGCAGCAGGACCCAGCCGTGGCTCCCGAACGTCTGATCTACGGTCCCGCGCGCGGTCACCTCACCCACCACCCAGTCGCCTCCATAGACGCCGGCCACGATCGCGCCACCGCCGTTCCTCGGCGCGATCGCGTTTACCCACATGCCTTCGGCAGGGAAGCCGTCTTCTGCCGGATCGGTGGGTCGCAGACTGGAAGGGATCGTGATCGTCGCGGCACCGTCGTCGCCGAACCCGCGGTTGGACGCGCACGTGCGCGTGACGGAGCGCAGAACGGCAGACCTCTTCCCCGGATAGACATTGGTGAGCGCGATCAACGTGGAGCCGTCCGCCATCGTCGCGCTCGCGACGACCGAGTCCCCGCCCGACCCTCCGGGCAGACGAGCTCCGCGCCCGCCGTTGCACAACGGGTCCGCGATCTCGGGCTGGACGACGAACCCACTCGGGGCCGAGGAAGCCGCCTTCGACACGATCGTCCCGCCGTCAGCGGTCGGCGCCGTCCCGCCAAACCCAGCAAGCAAGGCCGCAACGGTCAGTGACGCAAGAGCAGGAGCGCGACGCATCAGAGGGAATGATCGCATTCAATACTGCCGGTGTGGTAGCGGCTCTGATTTTGATTGGTGCTCCCGGAGCCGGCAAGTCCTCGGTGCTAGAGGCGCTGATGACGCTCCTTGAAATCGAGGGCGTGGAGTACGGCGCGATAGAGAGCGAGCAGCTCTCGTTGGGTTCGCCCCTACTCCCGGCGAGCCAGTGGACGCCTCAGCTTGAGGCAGTGCTTGCGCTGCAACGTCAAGCCGGGCGGCGGCTGTTCCTCGTCGCCGCCACAACCGAGGATGCCGTTGAGCTTGATGCGGTCATCAGCGCCACGTGTGCGGAGCGAATGCTGGTGGTCTGTCTCAGCGCACCGGCTGAGATCGTTGCCGCACGCCTCGCGGACCGGGAGCCGGATTTGACGGCTGAGTCGTGGCTCGCCAGCTCCGACCTAGAGCACGATGCTCGGCGCCGGCGCCGGCGCCAGTGCCTGTTCGAGAAACTCGCTTGTGTCGGCGGCGTCGAGCGGCCTGGCGAGCAGAAATCCTTGCCCGCTGTCGCAGCTTTGGTCTTGCAGGGCGGTGAGCTCATGTGTCTGCTCGATGCCCTCGGCGAGTGTCTCGATGGAGAGCGCGCGCCCGAGCGCGACGAGGCTCTGCAGGATCGTCTCGCTCTGCCGGCAGCTCGTCATCTTGGCGACAAACGAGCGGTCGATCTTCAGCGCGTCTACGGGAAAGTTCTGCAGGTGCGCCATCGAGGAGTATCCGGTTCCGAAGTCGTCGATCGCGATCTTGACGCCGAGCTCCTTGACGGCGCAAAGACGTGCCGCCGTCGCGTCGACGTTTTTCATCAGCGCGGTCTCGGTGACCTCCAGCGTGAGCATCGAGGGCTCGAGGTCGGTCCGTTCGAGCGCCTGCTCGACGTGCGCAACGAAGTCATCGCTGTCGAGCTGCCGCGCGGAGACGTTCACGGCGACCGCGGCGGGGTGGCCCTCTACCCTCCAACGAACCGCTTCGCGGCAGGCCTCTTCGAGCACCCATCTGCCGACCTCGATGATCATCCCGGTTTCTTCGAGCAGGCCGATGAACTCTTCTGGCTGCAGGACCTCCTCGCCCGGCCGGTTCCAGCGGATCAGGGCCTCCATGCCGGTCGGGGTCATGCTCTGGAGGCTGAATGTGGGCTGGTATACGAGGAAGAACTGCTCGTCGTCGAGTGCGGCGCGCAGATCGATCTCCAACTCTGCTCGGGTCTGTATGACTGCGTGCATCCCCGATTGGAAGACGGCGTAGCGGTTCGGCCCTTCCTTCTTGGCGTGGTACATGGCGATGTCGGCGTCGCGTAGGAGCTCACCTGCGCTCTCACGCTGGCCGCACGCGATGCCGATGCTCGCGGTCACCGTAAAGGGCGTCTCATCCTCGCCGAGGCGGATCGGCCGTTTCAAGCTGTCCAGCAGACGTTCTGCGATTACCTCTGGGCCTTGCTGCAGCGCTTGGTCTCCGGCGATCACCACAAACTCGTCGCCGCCAAGCCTGCCGACGGCATCACTTCCTCTCAATGTGGCGCCGAGCCTCGCAGCGACGCCGCGCAAGAGCTCGTCACCCATCTCGTGACCGAACGTGTCGTTGACGTTCTTGAAGTTGTCGAGGTCGATGAACAGCGTGGCGATTGCCGTCCTGTCGCGCTGAGCGCGTCGAAGCATCTGCTCGACTCGGTCGAGGATCAGCGCACGGTTCGGCAGTCCCGTGAGTGTGTCGTGCGTGGCCAGAAACGCGAGCTCCTGCTGGCGGTTCTCGAGGTCGCTCTCGGCGCGTTTACGCTCATGCTCGAAGGACTCGCACATGCGCACGAGCGTGACGTTCAGGCTGCGCCTCAACATTCCGTATGCGTGCTCGAGTGTCTCTGGCGAGAGCTGCATTCGCCGGGCGCAGTCCGCGGCGACCTCACACGCGGCGTCACACCAGCGCAGGCACCGCTTGGTCACCTCATTCAGCGGCGCGGATCGCTGCGCAGCCAACTGCGCGAAGATTTGCCAGGACTCTCTACCGACCTCCCGTGCGACGCCGGGGCTCTCGCCGGACATCCAGCGCGCAACAGCCGTGGTGGACACCGCCCCGACACGGGCGAAGCGCTCTTCGACGCTGTCCTCCAGCAATCCGCCCGATGCTTGCGTGCGGCGCATCATCGCAGCTACGACATCGGCCGTTCGCTCGTTCAGAGCTTGGCCAAGTTGGTTCAGCTCTCCGGGCTTCATATTGATGGATTGGCTGGCTGGCATCGCAGCCTCGAATCGGCAGTGGGATGGACTACCTTTATCCGCTTTACATCTCCACACCCTTGCGTCTGCAGTTGCCATCCGGCAATCGTGTACGAAATACAAGGTATTCACGCCTGCATCCTGTAGCCGACCTCAATCCGAGCGACAGGGAGGTCACGTATTTCCTGCCCCGCGAGCGCGAGCGGAAAGGCAATCCGCCTGCGGCTTGCTAGGTGACACGGCCCATAACGGTCGCCTATGGAGAAGGGTGTTTTGCATCTACCACTACACCCAGGCACCGAGTCGCCAGGGCGCCTGGAACGCAGCTCGCTGACCTAGTGTGTCAACAATTAGAACCGTCCGCAGGGCCACCGCCCGGCAGGAGCGGTGTCTCGACCATTCTTGTGACGAGCAGGGGTCTCGTGGGACCGCGCGTACTGAACGATGCCGGAGCACCTAGCAAATAGTGCACTCAATAAAACAATTCGTCATGGTCCGGTGAATCGCCCGCCGCTCACAAACGCAGCCACGCGCGGCGCCGGCCGAGTCGCCGCCGGCGTCCGGCCACAGTGGATCGTGTTCGCCAAGCTGCCGAGGCACCCCGGGTTCTCGGCGACGCCCAGCGGCGCAGATCTGACGCCGCTCGAATAGGCGCCGCGATGCGACTGTAACGGCGCCCTCGCGGGCGGTGTATCTCAGGCATGGCACAGACTCCCAGCCAGCGGGCCCTCGTCGCGTCAGAGCAGCCGGCCGTCGGCGCGACGGTCGACCTCGCCGCGTTTCACGAGCGCTCGCTGCAGCGCGGCGTGAACCCGGTCATCTACCGGGTGGTGCGTGCGCTGTTCGTGCCGTTCTTCCTCGTGTACTTCCGCCTGCAGCGAATCGGGCGCGAGCACCTGCCGCGCAGCGGGCCGCTGCTGCTGGCCTCCAACCACCGCAGCTTCCTGGACCCGTTCGTGATCGGCACGCTCGTGCGCCGGCCCGTGTACTACATGGCCAAGCGCGAGCTGTTCGAAAAGCGCTGGCAGGCATGGGTGCTGAACGCCCTGGGCGCCTTTCCGGTCGACCGCGGCGCGGGCGACGGCGACGCGATGGCGACCGCCCGCGCGATTCTCGCGCGCGGCGACTGCGTGGTGGTGTTCCCCGAGGGCACGCGCGTGCGCTCGGGGCCGCTGAGCGATCCGCGCCGCGGCATCGGGCGCCTCGCCTTGGAAACGGGCGCCCCCGTGGCCCCAGTGGCGGTGATCGGCAGCGACGCCGTGCGCAGGGGCTGGCGCATTCGCCCGCGCAAGGTGCGTCTGCGCGTCGGTCGTCCGCTGCGCTACCCGATCGTGGAGAGCTGCTCGCCGGCGCTGGCCGCCGGCGTGACCGAGCGGATCTGGGCGTGCGTCAGCCTGCAGTGGGACTGGTTGGGTGGCGCCGAGGCCACGGATCCGGCGCTCGCGCCGCAGGCGCCGCGACGCGAGATATCGCGCGCCGCGTGAGCGGGCGGATGGGGCTCGACTCCGGCGCGGGGATAGGCTGCGATGAGTGAGCGAGCAAGCCAGCCAGAAGCCCAAGGCGCAGCTGGACAAGGAGTTCTCAGATCTCTACCGGGCACACCTGCGCGACGTGTACAGCTACGCCTACTACCGCGTCGGCGATCACCACGACGCCGAGGACCTGACCGAGCAGACGTTCCTGCAGGCCTACCGCCACTTCGAGCGCGCGCAGCGCGAATCCGACGGACGGCCGCTGCGCCCGTGGCTGATCCGCATCGCGCACAACCTCGCCGCCAACCTCTACCGCGACCGCTCGCGCAAGCCGGTGTCGCCGATCGACGACACGACCACGCTCACCGCGATGCACACGACCGAGCAGCTGGTCGAGGGGCGCGACGAGCTGAGTCGCGTGCTCGACGGCGTGCAGCAGCTGCCCGACGACCGGCGCGAGGCGCTGATCATGCGCTTCGCGCTGGGCATGGACAACCGCGAGATCGCGCGCGCGCTGGGGCGCTCGGACGGTGCGACCAAGGTGCTGATCCATCGCGCGATCAAGCAGCTCGAGGAGATCGTCCATGACTGAGGCCGCGCCCAACTTCGAGGGACTGCTGCGCGAAGCGCTCGCGCCCGTCGAGCCGCCCGCCGATCTGGCCGAGCGCCTGGAGAGCACGCTGACGAGCATCACCGAGATGGCCGCCGACGAGCTCGAGGCGTGGGAGCTGTCGGCGATGCGCGATCCGCGCAACTGGGCGCGTCCGGCCGCGGCGCTGCTGGTCGGCACGAGCGCGGGCGCGGCGTTGGTGCTGCTGCGCGCGCGCAGGCGCGCGCACGGCTCTCCGGCGAGCCTCGACGGCGTGCGCGAAGCTGCCGAGCGCGCGGTCGCAGACCTCGGGCGCGAGGCGCGCAAGCTGCTCGGCGACCGCTGAGCGCAAACGGCCGGTCAGCCACCGGCGTGCGCCAGCCGTCGAGATAGGCTCTGAACGCGCACATGGCCACCTGCTATCGCCACCCCTCGCGCGAGACGGGGGTCTCCTGCTCCAACTGCGGACGGCCGATCTGCCCCGACTGCATGACCACCACGCCGGTCGGCATGCGCTGCCCGGAGTGCGCCAGCCAGCGCACGAAGGTCGTGCGCATGCGCGAACTGGGCAGGGTGCCGCAGGTCACCTACGCGCTGATCGTCATCAACGTCATCGCGTTCCTCGCCGAGGGCAACATCTCGATCAGCGGCCAGCCCACCAACAAGGTCTACGAAGAAGGCGCTCTGCTCGGCAGCTACCAAGGGTTCCCACACCTGGGCGTGGCCCACGGTCAGTGGTGGCGGATCGTCACCAGCGGCTTCCTGCACGAGAACCTGCTGCACATCGGATTCAACATGTACGTCCTGTACATCCTCGGCCTGCAGCTGGAGCCCGTGCTCGGACGCGTCAAGTTCGGCGCGATCTATGCCGTGTCGTTGCTGACCGGTTCGCTCGGCGCGCTACTGGTCTCGCCACATGCCGTCACGGTAGGCGCCTCCGGCGCGGTGTTCGGCATCATGGGCGCGTTCGCCGTCGAGCTGCGTGCCCGTCAGCTGCCGTTGATGCAGGGCAGGATGGGCGGTATCGGCGGCCTGATCTTGATCAACCTGGTGATCAGCTTCACGATCCCCGGCATCTCCTGGGGCGGGCACGTCGGCGGGCTCATCGGTGGTGTGCTCGTCGCCTTGCTGATCCGGCTCGGCGATCGGATGCGCGCGCCCGCGCTGGCGCTGGCCGGCTGTGGCGTGATCGCCGCCGCGGCTGTCGCCGGCTCCATCGCCACGGCGAAGTCCAGCGAAGCCGAACCCGTGGGGATTCCCGTGACGCGGGAAGCTCCCGGGCCCTGAGCGCCCGGTAACGTCTCCCGCATGTCCGGGATCGGCACAACTCTCGCGGAGGGCTCGCTACACGTCGATGCCGGCGCCGGCGCGGCCCGGCTGGTGGCGATCGTCTTCGAGCGCAGCAACGCGGGCACGGCGGCTCTGCGGGAGGGGGCCGAGCTGGCCAACTCCGGGTGCGAGTTGACGGTCGTGACGCTCGCGCCGCAGGCACGGCCCGCGAGATGGGGCCGGGCCGGCGGGGAGGGCCCGTACAACGTCGCGGTCCGCCAGGAAGCGGAGCTGGAGCTGCTCGAGGCCCGCGAGATGCTGGGATCCGTCGCCAGCCGCGCCACGTTCAGGATGTTGGCCGGGTGCCCGCAGCCGCCGCTCGCATCGTGGGTGGCCGAACACGGGTTTGCGCTGGTGCTGCTTCCCCACCACCGGCTGACACCAGGCGGCAACTACTTCTCGAAGAGCCTGCGCAAGGAGACCTCGGCGGAGGTGCGGCTGGTCAGGTAGCGCGCGGCCTCGCCTGAGAGGCACGGCGTCGTCGCCTATGCCCGCAGCGACGCGTCGTCGAGCTTGATCTCGATCACGCGTGCCACTCGATCCATGTCGACGTCGTGAGCGAGGAGGGTCGCGCCTCGGCGCGATGCCACGGCTGCGATCATGCAGTCGAGCATTCCCCGCGGAGTGACGCCTTTGGCTCGGCACCGGCGGTAGATCCGCACGGCGCCATCGAAGTCGGTCACCGCGTCGAAGCCGAGCAGATCGAAGCGCCCGAGCAGGCGGCGCAGATCGGTCTCGCGCTGCTCGTTACGCGCGCCAGCAAGAACCTCCATGATGACGGGCTCGGTGACCGCGATTGCCCCGTCGGCTTCGATCAGACTTGCTAGGCGGCGGTGAGCGGGGCTGCCGGTCGCGCGGTCGTACTCGACCCAGGCCGAGGTGTCGGCGAGGATCACGCGGCTGCGTGTGGAGGCACGTCGGCGGGCGGCTCGCTGATCGCGTGCGCGCCTTGCATCGCGAGCGCTTCCTCACGTGTCATCGGCTGTCCGGCCAGGTGGCGCAGGGCAAGATCGACGGCCGCCGTCTTGGTGTGTACGCCGTAGCGATCCATGATCGCCTGCACGTAGTCGTCCTCGATCTCGATGTTCGTTCGCACTGTGCTCATACATCAATCATACACACGACACGTGTACGTTACGTGTATGGCTTGGGAGCGAGCGCGTACCGCCTCCGCGCGCCCGGGCGCGGCTCAGCGCGCGGCCTGCAGGTAGGAGGCGATCGCCTGCGCAAACGCGCGCGCGGCGAGCCTTTGGAAGGACGGGCGCACGAGCAGCGCCGCGTCGGTCGAGTTGCGCATGTTGCCGCACTCGATCAGCACCTTTGGGACCGTCGTGAGGTTCAAGCCGGCGAGGTTGTCGCGGTAGGAGACCCCACCGGTTCCGTCGTAGTTGCTCACGGGCATGCCGGTGAGGTCGTGGTAGCGCTCGAGCAGTACGTGACCGAACGCGTCAGACGCGCCGATCACGCCATCGTTTGCACCATCGGCGACCGGCTCGAGCACCGCAAAGCCGCGACCGTCCGCCGGTCCGCCGTCGGCATGGATGTCGATCGCGACGTTCGCGTGCGCGCGGTTGATGAGCTCCGAGCGCTCCGTCACGCAGGGACCGACGCCGCTGTTGGTCGTGCGTGTGAGGACGACTGTGGCGCCTTCGGCGCGCAGGTCGCCGGCCAGGTACTCGGCGACGTTGAAGTTGAACTGCGCCTCGGTGTAGCCGCCGTCGGTTTCCGTGCCGGTCGTGTCGCACGGCTCGTGTTCGCGTCCGTTCCAGATGGGACGGTCGATGTAGCCCGGGTCGGTGTAGTTGCGCCCGTTGTGCCCGGGATCGATGCCGACGACCTCTCCGGCGAGCGGTGGCGAGGCGCGCCGTGCGCTCGGCCCGGCGCTCGCCGGCGTGCCCACGACCGCCAGACCGGCGAGCGCTCCGACGGCGACTGCCGCCGCGATGCGCGAAAGTGCCCGGCGCGAGGTCATCGCACGGCCATCGCCCGAGCGCCCGCCGGCGCCTCGGCGACGCGCTCGGGGTGCAGCACGTGCGCGAGCAGCTCCAGGCCGTCGATCAGCCGCGGGCCGGGCCTGGAGAAGTAGGCGGACGCGTTGACCGCGACGATCCGCTCGGCGCCGACACCGGCCAGCTCTGACGCATAGGCGACGGCCTCGGCCTGCGCGCGCCGCTCGTCGTAGCCGCATGGCATCACCAGCAGCACCTGCGGCCGCGCCGCGGCGAGCTCCTCCCAGGAGATCGTCTGCGACGATTCGCCGGCAAGCCCCAGCACGTCCTCGCCGCCGGCGAGCTCGATCAGCTGCGGCGTCCAGTGGCCCGCCACGTAAACCGGATCGAGCCACTCGACCGCCGCCACGCGCGGGCGCGGCTGCGCGCGCACGGCGAGCTTGACGCGGTCGATGCGCGCTGCGGCCGCAGCGATCAGCGCAACGCCTGCGTCGCGCCGGTCGGTCGCCTGCGCCAGCGTGCGCACGTCGCCGAGCGTCTCGCCCAGCGTCCTCGGGTCGAGCGCGATCACGCGCGGCGCCGAGGGCAAGGACTTCGCGACCTCGGCGACCTCCTCGTAGGAGACGGCGCACACCGGGCACAGCGCCTGTGTGACGATCAGCTCGGGCGCGAGCGCCGCGAGCGCATCGCGGTCGAGCTCGTAGATCGCCTCGCCCTGCAGCGTGCGCTCGCGCACCGCCGCGTCGATCTCCGCCGCGCTCAGGCCGCTCGGCAGCACGTCGCGCGTGACGCGCCGGCGCTCGGCGGCCGCAGGCGGGAAGTCGCACTCGTGCGTGACGCCCACGACCTCGGCGTCGAGGCCCAGCGCGAACAGCAGCTCGGTGGCGTGCGGGACGAGGCTCACGATCCGCATGCACGGACTGTACGCGCGCGAGCGTCGGCGGACGCGCGCCGCCCGTGCTCGCACCGGCCGTGGAGCTAAGCTCGAAGCGATGGCGACGCTCAGCGGCGAGGAGATCGAGCAGCGGCTCGCGCGAGTCGAGCAGTGGCAGCGCGGGGAGGACGGGGCCGATGCGATCTGGCGCGAGTGGACGCTCGCCGACTTCGCCGCGGCGCTCGCGTTCGTCAACCGCGTCGCCGAGGTGGCCGAGGCCGCCAACCACCACCCCGACATCCTCGTGCACGGCTGGAACAAGGTTCGCCTGACGCTCTCGACGCACTCCCAGGGCGGTTTGACCGACGCCGACTTCCAGCTCGCCGCCCAGATCGACCGCCTCGCGTGGGCGGCCGCTCGCGTCCGACCAGCGCCCTTGCTACCTTTGAGCCGTCGACCAGCGCGATGAACGACGACGAAGATCTCCCCCGAAGTAGCATCGCCCCGACCGGCCACCTGCGCCGTGGTCGCATCGGTCGGGGCCGCATGAGCGCGCGCGAGCGCGCGTCGGGGACTGCCGGTCGCGCGTGAACGGCCTGAAGCTCATCTTCGCGGCGCTGCTGGTCGCCATCAACGCCTTCTTCGTGATCGCCGAGTACGCGCTCGTGCGCTCGCGCAAAGCGAGGCTCGAACTGCTGCGCGAGGAAGGCGCCAAGGGCGCGGCGCTGGCGCTTCAGCAGCTGGCGAACGTCAACGAGTACATCTCCGCGGTGCAGATCGGCGTGACGATGACCTCGATCGGCATCGGAGCGCTCGGCGAGCCTGCGCTCGCGTCGATCCTCAAGAGCGCGCTCGGCGACACCATCAGCCACGGCGTGGCCGTCGCGGTAGCAGTGGTCGTCGCCTTCGCGATCATCTCCTCCGCGCAGTTGATCGCCGGCGAGATGGTGCCGAAGTTCTACGCGATCGATCGTGCCGAGGCCGTCGCCCGACGCGTCGCACGGCCGCTGCAGGCATTCAGCGCGCTGTTTCATCCGTTCATCGTCTCGTTGACCGCCGTCGCCGATCGGATCCTGCGGCTGCTCGGCGTGGACATGAGCCAGGAGCGTCGCGGCGGCTCCTCGGACGAGCTCAAGCGCCTGATCGCCGAGTCCCACGAAGGAGGCCAGATCGACCAGGGGGAGGCAGGCATGCTCACGGGCGTGTTCCACCTGCACGAGCAGGAGGCGCGCCAGGTGATGACGCCGGCGCCCGCCGTGGTCACGGTCGACGTCTCCCAGGACGTGGAGACGGCGCTCGGGCTGTGCGTGTCCAGCGGCCACTCCCGCCTGCTGGTCACCGAAGAGGAAGACCGCGACCGCGTGCGCGGGCTCGTGCACGTCTCAGAGCTGGTGCGCCAGCTGATGCAGGAGGGTCCGCACACGCCGCTCGAGCCGGTCGTCCACGACGCGCTGATCGTGCCCGAGACCAAGCCGCTGGACGATCTGCTCGCCGACCTGCAGCGCCAGCGCACTTCGCTGGCGGTCGTCGTCGACGAGTACGGCCGCGTCGTCGGCGTGGTCACCGTCGAGGACATCATCGAGGAGATCGTCGGCGAGATCGCCGACGAGACCGACCCGACCGCGGGGGAGATCCGCCGGCTCGCCGACGGCGACTGGTTCGTGCGCGGCCACGTCGCCGTCACCGACCTCGCCGACTACGGCCTGCACCTGCCCGTCGACAGCGACGCCTACAACTCGATCGGCGGCTTCGTGTTCGCCGAGCTCGGGCGCCTGCCCAAGCGCGGGGACACCGTCGCCGCCAACGGCTTCTCGATCCGCGTCGAGTCGGTGCGCGACAACCGCATCGAGGCCGTGCGCATCCGCGAGCGCCCGCGCGTGCCGCCGCGCGAGGGACGGACGCCCGAGGACTGAGCGGGCGGCGTCGCAGCCAGCCCCGCAACCCCGCGCAGCCGGCCGTCCCCGGCCGGCCCCTCAAAACCTCTCCTGGCCGTTAAACACGTCCGGCCCGCGGGGGGAGCGGACCGGATCGTGCGCACTGGGAGGAGGCGGGTGTGCGATGCGACGTTTGACGTCGCATGAACAAGTATCGCGACCTTGATGAACGACACCTAAAAGTCGCCTGGCGCTGGATAAATGTTCGTGAAGAGCAGCGCAGCGTGGCGCCGTGCGGCGATCACGTGCGGCTTGTTCAATACGTGTGGATTCCGCGCCCAGTCTTGCGTCCGAGGGCTCCTTCGGCGACCAGCTCCTGTACGCGCGCGGGTATCGGCTCGCCGATCGTCTCGCCGATCGCCTTGGAGACATCCAGCCCAACCAGGTCCAGCAGGGCGAGCGGCCCCATCGGATGCCCGGCGCCGAGGCGCATGCACGTGTCGACGTCGGCGGGGTCCATGCCGGTCTCTTCGACCAGGCGCACCGCGCTGAACAGATACGGAAACAACAGCCGGTTGACGACGAACCCGGGCACGTCCGGCACCTCGACCGGCGTCTTCTCGAAGTTCTCGCACAGCTGCAGCGCGCGGCTGCGTGTCTGCTCGCTTGCGGTCGTCGGGAAGATCAGCTCGACCAGCTGCATCTTCGTGACCGGGTTGAAGACGTGCAGGCCGACGAAGTTCTGCGGACGACCGCTCTCCTGCGCGAGCCGCTCGATCGACAGCGACGAGGTCGTGCTCGCGAGGATCGCGTCCGCGTCGAGGATCGCGTTCAGCTCCGTCAGCAGCGCCGCCTTGGCGTCGTGATCCTCGATCACCGCCTCGACCACGAACGTCGCCTCCGCGAGGTCCGCAGCGTCGGTCACGATTTCGACGTGCTCCGGATCGACCTCAGCCTGCAGGCGGCTGAGGGTCTTCTCGACGGTCGCGCGCGCGCGGTCGGCCGACGTCTCCGAGCGGGCCAGCAGCAGCACCGGCCCATGGTGGGCCGCGGTGGCCGCCAGGCCGCAGGCGATGGCGCCGCTGCCGGCTATCGCGAGGCGTTTGCTCACGGGTCTCCTTTGCGCTTGTCGAGGGGTCAACGCGCGCCCCGATTGACTGACCAGTCAATCGATGAGCACGGTAGAATTACGGATGCAGGTTTCGGGCATCTTATTCAGACGCGGGTGGGCGGGCCTTCGACCCGGCAGCGCGCGCAACACTCCGTAGGAGGACCGCAGAGATGAGGCAACCAGAGGGCCGCGAAGTCGTGATCGTCGAGGCGGTGCGCACGCCGATCGGTCGCGGGCACCGCGAGAAGGGCTACTACAAGGACGTCCACCCGAACACGCTGCTCGGGACCGTCTACAGCGAGGTGATCAAGCGCGCGGGCATCGACGCGGCGCAGGTCGAAGACGTGATCGCGGGCTGCGTTTCGCAGTTCGGCGAGCAGGGGCTGAACGTCGCGCGCAACGCGTGGCTGCAGGAGGGCCTGCCGATAGAGACGCCGGGAACGACCGTAGATCGTCAGTGCGGCTCGGCGCAGCAGGCGGTCAACTTCGCCACCGGTCTGATCGCCGCGGGCGTGCACGACGCGATGATCGGCTCGGGCGTCGAGCACATGGGCCACCTGCCGTTCGCGGCTGTCGCGCAGACCCAGCAGGAGTTCGGCGTGGCGTTCCCGCCGGAGCTGATGGCCAAGCACAACATCATCGGCCAGGGCCTCGGCGCTGAGATGATCGCCGATGAGTGGGAGATCTCCCGCTCGGAGCTCGACGAGCTGGCGGTGCGCTCGCACAGGCTCGCCCACCAGGCGACCGAGGAGGGTCGCTTCGAGCGCGAGATCGTGCCGATGGCCGTCAACGGGGACACGTACGTGACCGACCAGGGCATCCGCCCGGACACCAGCCTGGAGGCGCTCTCGCAGCTGAAGCCCGCGTTCAAGCCCGACGGCAAGATCACCGCTGGCAACGCCTCGCAGATCTCCGACGGCGCCGCAGCGGTGCTGCTGATGTCCGCTGACAAGGCCAAGGAGCTCGGCCTCACCCCGCGCGCGCGGATCGTCGACCAGACGACCGTCGGCTGTGACCCGGTGAAAATGCTCGAGGGCCCGATCCCCGCCACGCGCAAGATCCTCTCGCGCAACGGCATGCAGATCGACGACATCGACCTGTTCGAGATCAACGAGGCGTTCGCGCCCGTCGTCGCCGCCTGGCGTCGCGAGCTCTCGCCCGACATGGACCGCGTCAACGTCAACGGCGGCGCCATGGCGCTCGGCCACCCGCTCGGCTCGACCGGCGCGCGGCTGATCACCACGCTGCTGCACGAGCTCGAGCGCTCCGACAAGGAGATCGGGTTCGTGACGATGTGCTGCGGTGGCGGGCTCGGTACCGGGACATTGATACAGCGCGTCTGACCTGGCGCATGCCGGGCCAGCGCATTGGGCTGGTCCGGCGCGTCTGACGTTTTAGGGGCCGGCCTTCGGGCCGGCCTCGCGGGGTTGCGGGGTGGCTCTCGATCGGGCCGCCCCTGAGTTCGTGCGGCGGGGTTGCATTCACTCCCGGTGCGCTGCGAGCCGTATAGCGATGGTTATACGGGGCGTCGTCTCGTGGTCGTCGAATGGAGCGATGGCGGCCAGCTATAGACATCAATAGTGATGTGTAAGCGGCAAAGAGGCATATAAGACATTAAGAATGATGTCTATTAGAGGATCGGTGTGCTATACTTTGCATCAGATCCGATGGATTGTGGTGCCCATCATGCCTAACACATCAGAACCGATGAGACTCCAAGACCTAACGACCGATGCTGCCGTGCTCGCCGAGCTTGGCCGCAGGTTGACGCGCCACCGCCTCGAGCGCAACTTGACTCAAGCCGACCTGGCCGCCGAAGCTGGGATCGGTCAGGCGACGGTGCAGCGCGCCGAGCGGGGCGATTCGGTGCAGATGACCTCGATGATCAAGCTGCTGCGTACGCTCGGGCTGCTCGACGCCCTCGACGTCGCCATACCCGAATCGATCAGCCTCCCGATCGCGCAGCTCGAACGCGAGCAGCGCAAGATCCGGCGGCGCGCCAGCGGTCGCGGACATCGACGCGCCGAGTCCGGCGAGCAGCCGTGGGTGTGGGGCGATGAGCGGTGACGGTCGCCGCGGTGACGCTCTGGGGGGCGCGGATCGCAGCGGTCTCGATCGATGCGGGCGCGCGCTACGCGACGTTCCAGTACGACCCGGCGTTCGTCCGCAGCGGCATCGAGATCGCGCCCGTACAGATGCCGCTGCGCGCGCAGCCCTACAGCTTTCCGGGCCTGCCTGCAGACGCGTTCAGCGGTCTGCCCGGCTTGCTGGCGGACTCTCTGCCGGACCGCTGGGGGACGTCGCTCGTGAATGCCTGGCTGGCTTCGCAGGGGCGCGAGCAGTCGAGCTTCGACGTCGTGCAACGGCTCTGCTACGTCGGCACCCGCGGCGTCGGAGCGCTGGAGTTCCAGCCAGCCCACGAGCCGACCGTCGCCGCCGGCACAGACCTTCGGGTTGACGCGCTCGTGCGCCTCGCGAGCGAGGTGCTCGCCCAACGCGCCGAGTTCGTCACCGAGCTGAGCGAGAACCCAGACGCGGAGGCGATGAAGGCGATCCTCGCGGTCGGCAGCTCCGCCGGCGGCGCGCGCCCGAAGGCGTTCATCGCCTACAACGAGGCCACCGGCCAGGTGCGCTCGGGCCAGGTCGAGGTCGGCGAGGGATTTCGGCATTGGCTGCTGAAGTTCGACGGTGTCGCGCGCGCCGGCGATCACGGGCTCACCGACCCCCAGGGCTGGGGCACGGTCGAGTACGCGTACTCGAAGCTGGCCCAGGCGGCCGGGATCGAGATGACCGAGTGCCGGCTCCTGGAGGAGCACGGCCGCCGCCACTTCATGACCCGCCGCTTCGACCGACCCGACGGCGGCAAGCCGCACATGCAGACGGTCGGCGCGCTCGAGCACGTCAGCTACAACGAGCCGGGCACCTACAGCTACGAGCAGCTGCTGCTGCTGATCCGACGGCTGGGCCTGGGCACGCCTGTCGTCGAGCAGCAGTTCAGACGCATGGTCTTCAACGTCGTCGCGCGCAACCAGGACGACCACGTGAAGAACGTCGCCTTCCTGATGGACCGCGAGGGCGCGTGGTCGCTGGCTCCCGCCTACGACGTGATCTGGGCGTGGCAGCCGGGCAATCTGTGGCTCGACCGCCACCAGATGTCGATCAACGGCAAGCGCGACGGCTTCACCGTCGCCGACCTGCGCGCCGTCGCCGGCGTGGCGGGCCTCAAGCGCGGGCGCGCCGAGGCCATCCTCGCGGACGTCGGCGCTGTCGTCGCGGGCTGGCGCGAGGTCGCCGATGAGGTTGGGGTCGACGAGCAGATGGCCGAGCTGATCGCCCGCTCACACCGACTGACGCTGCCGTCGCGCTGATCAGGCGCTGGGCCCTGCGCCGGTCCAGTCCACCGCGACCGGGGGCAGCGCCAGCAGCGCCGCCCACGTCGCCGCTTCGACGACCCCTGTGGGTGCGATCGCGTGTGCGGTCTGAAACGCCTCGACGTTGGCGAGCGTCTCGGCGCCGAACACGCCGGTGGTTTCCTGGGTGGGGATGGCGCTCGCGAGGTGCTCCTGCATCCACAGCACCTCGTCGTTCTTGTTGCCACTCCCCAGTTCCGGGTATTCCGTGTTCGGCGTGACGCTCGTCAACGGCGCCAGCGGCGCGGCCAGTGCGCTCCATTCGGCCGCGCCGGCTTCCTGCCAGTCCCAGAAGGAGACGCCGGGGGAGACGTAGTCGACGGCCTCCTCGCGGAAGCGCAGAACTTCTTCGGCGGAGACGCCGCCGTAGGTCTGCCCGAGCGGGAAGATCGGGCGGCCGTAGACGCGGTTGGCGATGTAGGTGTTGGCGTACACGGTGTCGACCGACTGGCCGATGTCCTTCCAGTACATCTGCGGCACGTTGTACTGCGCGCCGCCTGGGCCGAGGAACACCGAGTAGGGGAAGGTGGGGTGGTCGAAGACGTACGGGAACGAGGCCAGCCCGAGGGGATAGTTGGGGCCGATCTTCGCGCGCAGGTCGTCGATGTAGGTCTGCGCGGCGGCGTAGTGGCCTTCGTATTCGGCCTCCGCGTCGATCACCAGGCAGTCGGCGCCATCGGCCACTGCCTCGGCGCCCAGCGCGGCCTCGCCGACGGGTTCGGTGCCGTACACGTACTGCCACGCGCAAACTTTCAGCCCGTTGGCGTGCACTTCTGCCACGAGCTGCGGCGAGAACTGGCTCCAGTAGTTGGTCGAGCCGTCGGAGCTCTTGATGAACAGCGTCGTCACGCCCGCCGCGTGCGCCTGCGCAGCGATCGCGGCGATCGAGCCACCGTCGGACTTGTCCAGGTACCAGATCCACATGCCCTGGCCTTCGAACGCGGTGCCGCTGACCGCGCCGATGCCCACGGCGGGCGGCGGGTCTTTGGGCGGCGGCGGCGGGTGCAGCGCGTGGCTGTAGACGTAGATCGGGCCGTAGGAGCTCGTGTAGCGCCCGCCGCTTAGCAGGATCTTGATGTGCCCCGAGTGGGCGTTCTTGGGAACGGTCACCAGCAGGCCGGCGCTCGGCTTGCCCGAGATCGCGAAGCGCAGGTGCGCGGCCGGCGAGACGCTGCTGATGTGCGCGCCGGGGGATTGGGGGAAGGCGACGACCATGCCGGGCGTCAGGCCGACGCCCTCGAGCAGCAGCATGCCGTGCGTGGAGACCTGGTGGGGGTTGCCGCTGCAGTGCGGGGCGGGCACGCAGGTGACGCTCTGGATGCGCACGCTCGTGACATGCGGGGATGAGGCTTTGCCCTCGACAGTGGGCGAGTCGCCGCTCTTGCTCGTCGATGAGCCGCCGCCCTTGGCGGTGGAGGTGCCGCCGGCGGCACCTCCGGCGGCCTGGGTCCCGCCCGCGTCAGCCGCCCCGGCGGGCAGCGGGCGTGCGGCGAGCACGAACAGCAGCAGCGCCATGGCTGTGCCGGCAACGAACCTCGATCGCTTGTGGGCGCCTGTGCTCGCCAAGACCTCAAAACTCCTTCGAGCGGAACCACCCTCCCGGCCGAGTAGGGCGAGAATCGCGCCCGGCCGGCGGCCCCCGACGTTATCGCCTATGGGGTCGCAAACCGCATACTGGCACGGAAGTTGCGCCGCCGCCGGCGTTTAGGACGTTTCTCATCCCCAGCGGAAGCCGAGCGCGCTGGGCGCCGGGGCGAGTGGGCTGGACGGCAGATCCGCGGGCGGATCGGGCAGGTTGAAGCCGCTTGGCGCCACGTCGTTGGGGGCGTCGGCGTGGAAGATCGAGGCCAGGTACTGGTTCTGGCCGCGCCCGACGCCCAACTCGAACTGACCGCCGCCGTAGTTGCCGATGTCGCGCCCGGCGCAGTAATCGTAGGCGTCGAGCAGGCTGCGCAACCCTCCCAGGCGGGACGGCTTGATGTTGACCATCCGCGGCGGATACGGCAGCGCCTCGATATCCGCGATCGAGTGGATCGGCGCATCCCAGGAGAAGCGCTCGCGGTAGGGCGCGAGCACCGCGTCGGTCTCCGGCGTCAGCGCCGGGTCCTCGATCCAGGCGTTCGGAAACGCCTCGGCGACGCGTCGGTAGAGGACCGGGTCGGCGGGCTGGTCGACGATCGAGCCGTGGTAGAGGCCCTTGAAGTCGACCGAGTCGACAGCGCCGGTGGCCACCAGCGCCGCGATCAACGGCTCATCCCAGGAGCTGGTCGGATCGAGCTTGAACCGCAGCCCGGGGTGGCTCTGCAGGCGCCGGCGCAGCGGCTCGAGCGTCGGCGGCTCGCCGAGGCGCAGCGACACGACGAAGCGCACCGGCTGCGGCTCGCGAGCGAGCGCCTCGTGCAGCGTCGTGCCCGCCTGGCGCAGAGCGAGGTCGAACGCGGCTGACTCATACGCCCACGTGCGGTAGCGGGCCGACACCTCGCGCTGCGGCGGCTCGGGAAACAGCGGCAGCTCGGCCAGGTGCGCGCAGAACGACCCCAGCGTGAAGCGCCCCGCCAGCGGCAACGTCGGACCGGCCGCCTGCAGGATCTCGTGGTCGATCGCGTCGTAGGTGACGTCCTCGCCGAGCCCGTCCTCGCCGGCGCCGCGCAGGTGGATGACGGTGCTCTTGCGCTCGAACTCGCTCGACACGGTCGCCTGCAGCGGCTCGAGCGCGTAGTCGTCGATCTCCAGCTCGAGCCCGGCGAGCGTGTCCCAGGTGCTCAAGCGCCGGCCTCGCTTTCGAGGCGCGCGACGAGCTCGTCCAGGCGCAGCTCCTCGAGCGCGCCGCCGACCGCCGCGAGCTGGCTGGCGCACAGCTCGATCAGGGTCTTGCCCTCGCTGACGAGCGCGAGCGTCTCGTCGAGGCTCGCCTCGCCGGAGTCCAGCCGGCGGATGATCTCCTCGACGCGCGCGGCGGCCGCCTCGTAGGTCTGCGGCGGCGAGGCCGCGTTGGGCGGCTCGCTCATCGCTCGAGAACCCTCGCCTCAACCGATCCGTCGGCGAAGCGCAGCCGCAGCTCGCCGGCCTCGCGCGCGGCCGTGGCGGTGACGATCGGCTCGCCGGTGGCCGAGCGCGCGAGCACGTAGCCCCGCTCGAGCGTGCGCTGCGGGTCGTGTCCCGCGAGCGCGAGCGCGAGCTGCGCCAGCTCGCGTGGGCGGCGCTCACGGCAGTCCAGCGAGAAGGAAGCGGCCTTGCGCTCGAGCACCACCGCGCGTCGTTCGGTCAGGCGCCGCTCGGACGCGGTTCGCCGGCGCGAGCCAGCGCGGATCTCGCGCAGCTGCTGATGCAGGCGCGTGCGCTGGCGATCGAGATGCGCCGCTGGCGCGCGCGACAGCGTCGCGAGCAGACGCGCACGCGTGAGCACCGCGCGGCGTCCGTGATCGCGCAGGCGCGCCGCGACAGCAGGGAGACTGGCTCGCGGAGCTACCGCTCGCTGGCCGTGATCGCGCAGGCGCGCAGCCGCTGCTGCCTGATCCGCGCGGGCTCGCACGCAGTCCACCAGCACGGCAGCCTCCGCGGCGTGGGTGGGCGTCGAGCAGCTGACGGCGGCAACGTCGTCGAGCAGCGTGCGATCGGTGTGGTGGCCGACGGAGGCGATCACAGGCACGCCAAGCAGCGCGACCGTGCGGCACAGTGTCTCGTCGCAGAAGCACAGCAGGTCGGCCAGCGAGCCGCCGCCGCGGGCGACGATCGCCACCTCGACGCCGGCCACCGAGACCAGCTCGCCGAGCGCGCGCACGATCGCGGGCGCCGCGTGGCGGTCCTGCACGGGCGCGAAGCCCCACACCACGCGCCCCGCCCAGCCGCGTCGCGCGAGCGCCGCGAGCACATCGTCGCGCGCCTTGCCGCCCTCGCCGGTGATCACGCCGATCGTGCGCGGCAGCACGGGCCGCGGCAGGCGCTTTTGCGTCTCGAGCAACCCCTCGGCGTCGAGCTGCTTGCGCAGGCGCTCGATCCGCGCGAGCAGGTCGCCGTCGCCGGCGAGGCGCAGGTCGAGCACCGAGAAGGAGAAGCCGGGTGAGGAGGTGGCGCTGCCTGGGTAGTAGTCGCAGCCGCCTGCCACAACGACCTGCATGCCCTCCGTGGGCACACCCGCGCGGGCGACCATCGCGTCCCAGTCTCCGCGCCATGCCGCGCACGCGATCGCACCGCTTGAGTCGCGCAGCTCGAAGTACACGCGCGCCCGTGACGGACGCAGGTTGACGAGCTCGCCCATCAGCTGCACGCGCGCGAACGAACGCAGCTTCCTACGCAGCGCGGCCGCATACTCGCCAACCGGATATGGACCTGGCAGCGCGCTGTCCGGAATGCCTGCCGCGGGCGGCGGCGCGGGGGATGCCGACGTGGACACGCAACGCAGCATAGGCGCTACGATCGACGGCGATGCACCGCGGCGAACTCCTGCCTGGCTCCTGACCGACCGCCGTGGCCCAGCGCAACCCCGGCCGGCGCGGACGCTCGCGCAAGCGACGCCCGAGCGGGCAGAGCGCAAGCGATCCCGCGCAGCGCCCGGCGCCCGCCGCGCGCCCCGCGCAGCGGGCAGCGAGCGCCCTCGGCGACCTGAAGGCGTCGGGCGAGCGCCCCCATGCGCCGTGGCATCCGCTGCCGCTGTCGGAGCTGCTGATCCTGGTCGGCGCGATCGGCACCGTCGTGGCGTACCTGCGAGGTGTCGAGAGCAACGGCGCGCTGCTCGGTGCGGGAATCGGCGCCGTCGTGATCGGCACCATCGAGGTCACGCTGCGCGAGCACCTGAGCGGGTTTCGCTCGCACACGCTGATGCTGTCGGTGCTGCCGGCGATCGTGTTCCACTCGGCGGTGGTGCTGGTGGTGCTCGCACTGAACAATCGCGCGCCAGGTTGGCTGAACGTCGCGCTATTGCCGATCGATGTCGCGCTGGTGGCGCTCTGCTTCAAACTGCTGCGTGCGCGCTACGTCGACGCCCGCCGCGAGCGCACGTTCGCGGGGCTGCGCTGAACGCGCTCAGGCCTCGGCGGGCGCTGAAGCGGTGAGGCTCAGCGATGGCAGCGGGCGCTCGCCCTCGGCGGCGCCCTCGCCGCGCGTCTCGCCCTCGAAGCCGAGCCGCTGCAGGCGCGCGATCTCGCGTTCGCCTTCCGCGCGCGCCGGGTGATCCGCGGGCAGGTCGGCGATCAGGTTGGCGATGCGATTGCGCAGCTGCAGCGCGAAGTGCGGGGTGGAGGCGCCCATCAGCTGGCGCACGTCCTCGACGGACACCTCGTGGGTGCTGGCCTTGCGGCTGAGACGGCGGGGATCCTCGGCTTGACTCAATTTCGCCTCTGTGCGATCGACTGTTGGACGGGGCTGCGGCGACACTATTCGACCTGTGAGACCGGCGATTCTTCGGAGCTGTGCACCTGCGGGCGGATCTCGAGCATCGAGTCGATTTCGGCCTGGATGACCGCCGAGATCGCCCCTTCGTCGCCGATCAGCCAGCCGTGATTGTAGGCGCCGCGCACAGGCGGGAACTGCGGAGTGCTGTACGCGGGCTGGATATCGGCCAGGTAGCCGGCGAGCGCCGGCGGGACCTGCGTCGCGCTCGTGAGCAGCAGCAGCGGTCCGTAGTCGCCGGTGGCCGACAGGAGGGCTGCGGCGGGGGCGTCGAACGGGCGCGCCGCGTTGGCGAACACCAGGCCGTGGCCGGGTTCTTTGACGCCCCAGCCGAACGTGCCGTCGGTGAAGCGCGCGACTTCGATCGCGTTCTGCACGGATTCCCGGCTGGTGGCGGCGGCGCCGTCGCTTGTGATCGTCTTGACCGTGCCGAAGTTGCCGAGCTCATCGAGCGTGTGGTGGCCGACGGCGGCGGCATCGATCACGTAGATCGAAGGCCGGTGCAAGGTGGCGAGTACGGCCGCTGTCTGCTCCGGAACGCGCGCGCGCGTGACGAACAGGATCGGCGCGCCGCTCTCGGCGGCGAGGCCCGCGGCGGGCATCGCCAGCGCCGGCGCCGCGTCGGCGGCAAGCACGATCACCTGGTGCGGGGCGCTGGCGCGGTCGAGCGCGCTCGTCAGCCGCTCGACGCCTGCGGCGGCGACCGTCGGCACGCCGATGCCCACGTTCACAGTCCGCGTCAGGTAGCCGTCGGGCACCGCAGCTGCGGTGCCGATGCGGATCACCTGCGCGCCGCCCAGAGCTGGCGCGCCGAGCGGGTGCATCGCTTCGAGCGTCTGGCGGGTGACCGCAGGGAGGGTTTCGCCTTCGCTGTAGAGGATCGGAGCGCCGGCCGGAGCGCTCGAGAGAACCGACGCGGCGAGCGCGGGCAGCCAGTCACGGTCGTTGACGAGCACGACCGCAAGCGGTCGCGTGGCGGCCGTCAGGCCCGGATACACGGCGCGGGCGACCGCCGCGGCGTCGGCCGCCACGTCCGCGCCGCCGAGGCGCGTCGTGTTGCGGGTGGCCACGCTGACGGCTCCCTGGGCGGTAACCGGCGCGAGCTTGCGCGCCGAGCTGGTGCTGCCGGGCTGTTCGGCTCCGCCCTTGCCGCAGCCGGCCAGTCCCGCGGCGGCGAGCACCAGCACGGCCAGAAGCGGTCCTCGCGCGGCGGTGCGCATGGCCGGCACACTAGCGGTCCCGGCCCGAGAAAAGCGCGGCATTTGCGGGAAAACCTGCGAAAAGCCATGCACGTCCTGCAAGCGTCCTTGCACTCTGCTAGCGTGCCCGCCCGAATGCCGAGTCCTTGACCAGGTGTCAGGGAACGGGGGACCCAAGTTGTTGGGGCGAATCCCACGGTAGGACCGTGAGAAGCGCAGGCTCTTTCAGCGCTAGCCCGTCAGCTAACCCCGGAGGCCGACGAAAGAGGTTGTTTTTGTGTGGGTTCGTACCCTCAGCGTAATTCTTTGCAGCCTGTCGATTGCGGCAGTCGACGCAGTCGGCGCCCCCACCGCGCTGGCCGGCGAAGCCGGCGGCGTCGCGGCGGCGGAACCCACGACCACCACCACCACCAAGCCGGCCGCGCCGCTCCACCTGGCGCCCATAACCGCCAAGACCCCCAACATCGCCTACAAGGGGCCCGTCTACGAGAAGACGGCGACCGGCGAAGTCGTCCCTTACGTGGCGCCCGCGAAAGTCAGTACCACGACCGGCACGGCTGCCAGCAACAGCGCTGGCGGTATCGCCGCAGCGCCGAGCGAACCGGCCGCGAGCGATCTCGCGTCGGGCATTCCCAGCGAACTGACTACAGGCGACGGCATGACCTCTGCGACGGGCCCGACGCTGCGGCCGGAGTTGCTGGTCCCCGGCACCACCGCGCGCTTCATCGACGGCCTTGCTGCCGCTCCGATGGGGGTTCCGGCGGTCATCCAGGAGATCATCTGGGCTGGCAACGAGCTGATCGGATTGCCCTACATCTATGGCGGCGGCCACGGCTCGTTCATCTCGCCCGGCTACGACTGCTCCGGCACGGTGTCGTTTGCTCTCCATGGCGCCAGCCTGCTGGTCACCCCTGAGGACTCCTCCGAATTCGAGGTGTGGGGGTCGCATGGGGCCGGACGCTGGGTGGCCATCTTCGCCAACCCCGGTCACGCATACATGACCGTGGCGGGCCTGCGCTTGGACACCAGCCCCGCGGAAGACCCGGCCAACCTGGAGGGCCCGCGCTGGCGCCCGCTGCGCCAGACCAACGCCGGCTTCACGGTTCGCCACCCGCTCGGGCTCTGACGGCCACCTGGTCGCGCTCGGGCGCTGCCGGTCGGCGATGGCTCCCCGGTCGGCTACGCTTGACGGTGTTGGCCGAGTTCAGGTCGGTCGTCTCGTGGAACGGCGATAGGAGGATCAGATGGCCGGCTTGACCGGACGCATGTCTACGGTGGTGAAGGCGAAGGTCTCGAAACTGCTGGATCGGGCGGAAGACCCGGGCGAGACGCTCGACTACAGCTACCAGAAGCAGGTCGAACAGCTGCAGAACGTCAAGAAGGGCATCGCCGACGTGGTGACCGCCAAGAAGCGTCTGCAGATGCAGGAGAGCTCGCTGCAGCAGAGCGTGGTCAAGCTCGATACGCAGGCGCGTCAGGCGCTCGCCTCCGGCAACGAAGCGTTGGCCAAGACGGCGCTCGAACGCAAGAACGTCGCGCAAACGGAGCTCCAGGGCCTCGACACGCAGGTCGCGGAACTCGAAGAACAGCAGCAGAAGCTGACCGACTCCGAGCAGAAACTGCGCGCGAAGATCGAAGCGTTCCGCACCAAGAAGGAGGTCATCAAGGCCCAGTACTCCGCAGCGGAGGCCCAGGTGCGGATCTCAGAGGCCGCCACCGGCGTGGGCGAGCAGATGGCCGACGTCGGGCTGGCGATGCAGCGCGCGGTCGACAAGACCGAAAACATGAAAGCGCGCGCAGACGCGGTGTCAGAGCTGGAAGCGGCGGGCACGTTCGACGACATCACCCAGCTCGGTGGCGGCGAAGACGACATCGACCGCCAGCTCAAGCAGCTCTCGAGCCAGCCGGCTGTCGACAGCGAGCTGGAGAAGATGAAGAGCGAACTTGGATCCGGTGCCCAGCCACCCGCGCCGCAGATCGCGGCCGGCGGCGACGCTGCCGGCGGCGAGGTTGCCGGCGAGGCTGCCGGCGAGGCGCAGCCAAGCGAGACCGGGGGCCAGGCATGATCGTCCGCATATCCGGCGAGGGTCAGTACCGGCTCGATGAGGGCGAGGCGGAGCGCGTGGACGAGTTGCGCGGCAAAGCGCTCGCGATCGTCGACAGCGGCAACGAGGAGGGCTTCGAGGATGCCTTCGCCGCGCTACTCGACTACGTGCGCGCGCACGGCGCCCTACTCGGCGACGATGAGCTAGAGGGCTCAGACGTGATCCTCCCGCCCGCCGACTTCAGCTTCGAAGAGGCCGGTCGGGAGTTCACCGGCGAGGGGTTGATTCCGGACTAGTCGCCGTGCCCGCATTGCGGGCGCGCGACCGGGTGACAGGGGCGCCGCATTGCTCACCGATGACCGGCTGCTCGAGCGCCTGCGCGCGGCCGTCGTGGCCCGGCGCGAGGAGCTGGTGGAGCTGACGCGAGCGCTGGTGGGCGAGCGCTCGCTGACCGGCGAAGAGGAGGGGGCGCAGCGTCTGATCGCCGACAGGCTTACGGGACTCGGCTTTCAGGTGCAGCGGATCGAGATCGACCCGCCCGCCGACGACAGCGACCCTACGTGGGGGTACCCGCCTTTGGACTACGGCGGGCGGACCTGCGTGGTGGGACGGATCGACGGGACCGGAAACGGGCGCTCGCTGCATCTGTCCGGCCACGTCGACGTCGTGCCGGTCGAGTCGGCGGCGCAATGGGATCACGACCCGTGGGCGGGAGAGGTGTCCGGCGGGCGCGTGTGGGGACGCGGTGCCGGCGACATGAAGGCGGGGCTCGTGGCGTACCTGATCGGCGCGGCCGCGTTCCTGGAGGTATGCGGTCAGCCCCTGGGCGAGCTGCTGTTCAGCTCGGTGATCGAGGAGGAGTGCACGGGCAACGGCATGAAGGCGGTGCTGGCCGCCGGTTTCGATGCCGACGGCACGCTGATCGGAGAGCCGAGCGGGCTACAGCTGATGCACGCCGGGGTCGGCGTGATCTGGGCACGGCTCACGGCGCGCAGCGGCGGCGCACATCCGGGGTTCAGCACGGGAGGCTCGAGCTCCGCGTCGATCCTGCGGGCGCTGGACGGGCTGCGCGAGCTGGAGCGGCGCATCAACGAGCGCGCCGGCGGATCCCGCGAGATCGATCAGGCGCGCCGCGACGAGGTGTTCTTCGCGGCTCACGAGCATCCGTTTCGTCTCAACGTCGGGACCCTGTCCGGTGGCGCTTGGCCATCGTCTGAGCCAGCTCGAGCGCAGGCTCGGATCCGCCTGGGCTTCGGGCTGGAGCTGACGCCGACGGAGGCACAGCGGCTCCTCGCCGAAGCCGTGCAGGCGGCGGCGCCAGAGGTCGACGTCGTGTTCGAAGGCTTTCGTGCGCCCGCCTACTGCGACGAGCTGCAGCACGACCTGGCCACGGCGTTGAGCGGCTCACACGAGCTGCTGCACGGCTCAGCGCCCGTGCGTCAGGTCCTGCCCGCGACCACCGACGCGCGGTCGGTCACCGGCCCGTGTGTCTGCTACGGACCCGTAGCCGGCGCGATCCATGGCACCGACGAGTGGGTCGACATCGAGTCGACCGTGTCCGTCGCCGCCGCGATCGCGGTCACGATCGCCGGTTGGCAGACAGCCGTCAGCTCCTGACGCGGAGCTGGGATCCCGTCAAATCGGGATCCCCCACAGCGGGAACCAGCGCTCCAGTTCCGGCTCGATCGGCAGTTCTGAAGCCATCTGCGCCTTGATCTGCAGCTCGCGCTCGGTCGAGCGCTCCTCACCGGCGGACGCTGGCACGAACGGGTACCAGTAGCCGCGCTTGTAGTTGTAGATGAAGTACACGCGCTGCTTGCGAGCGTCCACGAACGCGAACACCGCGCACAGCAGGCGCGCGCCGTAGCCGGCGGTCTCGATCGAGCTGGAGACGGCGTTGATGCCGACCGCAAGGTCTTCGACGCTGGGCGCGCCGTCGGGGTTTTGCAGCACCATCCAGCGGTAGCCATAGCTGTCGTCCTGAGAGGAGACTTTCGTGCCGCTCTCGCCGCCGGTTGCGGTCACCACTTCTTCCATTTCGCGCAGCGTCGTTTCGAAATCGCTCGTGGCCAGCGCTTGGAAGACGATCGCGGCCTTGCCCGCTGGGTCGATCTGGTGCTCGGCCTGCAGCGTCACGTAGGCGGTGGAGATCGCGAACAGGCGATCCGGCGCCGGCCCCTTGACCTCGTGGCGGCCCGTGAGGATGTCGCGTAGGCCCACGGTGTCAGACGCTGCTCTGCAGCTGGGACTCCAGCCGCTCGAGCGCCGCCAGGCGCTGTTCCAGCGGCGGGTGGTCGGCGAAGATGTTCATGAGCGACTTCTTCGTGCGCGCAGGCACGATGAAGAAGGCGCTCATCCCTTCCGCTCTGCGCAGGTCCTCGCTGGGCACGCGCTCCATCGTGCCGCTGATCTTCAGCAGCGCTGAGGCGAGCGCGCTCGGGCGCCCGGTCAGGACCGCAGAGCCGCGGTCGGCTGCGAACTCGCGGTAGCGCGACAGCGCCCGCAGCAGCAGGAAGGAGATCGCGTACACGAGCACCGAGACGATCAGCACGAAGAACAGCCCCTCCTCCTCGTCACGGCTGCGCCCGTAGCCGCCGCCGAAGCCGCCGCCGAAGAAGAACGTGAACTGGATGATCAGCGAGGCGAGCGTCGCGAAGAAGCTCGCCAGCGTCATCACCATCACGTCGCGGTTGATCACGTGCGTGAGCTCGTGTGCCATCACGCCTTCGAGCTCGGCCGGCGAGAGCATGTCGAGAATCCCCCGCGTGGCGCACACGCTCGTCGACTTCTTCGAGCGGCCCATCGCGAACGCGTTGGGCATCGAGGTCTCCATCACGCACACGCGCGGCTTGGGCAGGTCGGCCTGCACGCACAGCCGTTCGATGATCCCGTGCAGCTCGGGCTCCTGCGCGGGGGAGACCTCCTTCACGCCCATCGTGGCCATCGCGATCTTGTCCGAGCCGAACAGCTGCACCAGCAGCAGGACCACAGCGACCACCACGATCAAGCTGGCCGCGGCGCCCGCGGCGAACAGCGCGCCCACGAACGCCACATACACCAGCCCCAGCAGGAACATCGTCAACAGCATCCGCGCCTGCAAGCCGGTGTCCTTGCCGAAGCTCGACCGTCGTGTAGCCATGAGGCTGATTGTCGCAGAAGCGGATAGCGGTGCCCTAAAGTTCGAGCGCGAACGATGCCCGTCCCTGAGCCACGCCGCCACCGCCGGAGACCGCGCCGGTCGTGAAGCCCGAAGTCGAACTGCTGGGCATCTCGATCAAGACGTTCGGCGTGGTGTTCGCGCTCGGCTTCCTCGCGTGCGGCTGCGTCGTCGCGCGGCGGCTGCGCGAGCTCGGCAAGCCGGTGGACTGGGCCTATGAGATCACGTTCGCTGCGCTGCTCGGCGGCGTCATCGGCGCGCGTGGCTACTACCTGATCCAGAACTACAGCCAGGTCAAGCACGACCTGCTCGGCAGCATCTTCTCCGGCTCGGGGCTCGTCTGGTACGGCGGCGCCATCGGCGGCGCGATCGCCGTGCTGGCGTGGATGCGCTGGCGCGACGCGCTGCAGCTGCGCATGCTCGACATGTGTGCGACGGCGCTCGCGCTCGGCTATGCGATCGGTCGCATCGGCTGCCAGGTCTCCGGCGACGGCGACTACGGGATCCGCTCGAGCCTGCCGTGGGCGATGGGCTACCCCCACGGGACCGTGCCGACGCCGCCGGGCGTGCGCGTGCAGCCGACGCCGATCTACGAGACCGTCACGATGTGCCTGCTCGCCTACCTGCTTTGGTCGCTGCGCGACCGCGTGCGCCCGGGCGTGGTGTTCGCGCTGTATCTCGTCGGCAGCGGGCTCGAGCGCTTCCTCGTCGAGTTCATCCGCCGCAACAAGGAGGTGCTCGTGGGGCTCACCGCGCCGCAGGTCGAGAGCCTCGTGCTGCTGGCGATCGGGCTTGTGTGGCTGGGCGCGATGGTTCGGCGCGGCGGCGTCGCGGGGCTGCGTGCGAGCGCGGCCTGAGTCGACACTCGGTTGGGCGCGGCTTGACGGCGCGTGCGCCGCGCTGCTTCTGATTGAGTCGCCGATCCATCGTGGGTGGCGTCGCGGTCGCCCCTGTTCCTACAGGAGGTTTCGAGCATGCCTTGGGCAATCCGAACGCATCTGAGCTACGCGAACGTGGTCGCCACGATGGCGCTGGTGTTCGCCATGGGCGGTAGCGCTCTCGCCGCCAAGCACTACCTCATCACCTCGACCAGCCAGATCAGCCCGAGCGCGCTGAAGTCGCTCGAGAGCCAGGTCGCCGGCAAGGTGAAGCCCGGGCCTGCCGGCAAGGAAGGGCCTGCGGGCCAGCAAGGGCCTGTGGGCAAGGAAGGGGCCGCCGGCAAGCCGGGCGAACCAGGTCTGCCAGGCACGCCCGGCACGGAAGGCAAAGAAGGCAAACAGGGAATTGAAGGCGCCCCCGGTCGTGAAGGCAAAGCGGGCGTGTCACTGCTCTCGAGCGCCGAACAGGAAGCGCTGAAAGCGGTCTTGCCCTACATCAGGCTCGTCTCGAAAGGGGTCGACGGCAAGCCGACGATCCAGTTCTCTGCCGCAAACGTGCAGATCGTCAACGGCGAGGGCAACACCGAAAGCGCAAACGGCACCGGGAACCTGATCATCGGCTACGACGCAAGCCCGGGAGCGCAGACGGGCTCTCACAACCTCGTGCTCGGCGCCGCTCAGGGTTACACGAGCTACGGCTCGATCGTCGCCGGCTCCGAAAACACCGCATCGGGCCCGTACACGTTCTTGGCGGGTCGCGGCAACACCGCCGCGGGCAGGGGCTCCACGGTCACCGGCGGGCAGAGCGACGAAGCCTCCGGCGAATACGCATCGGTGAGCGGTGGCGCCGAAAATGTGGCGAGCAACGCCAACTCGTCGGTGAGCGGCGGTCTCAAAGACGTGGCTAGCCAGGCCGACGCATCGGTGAGCGGCGGCCTCGCCAACCACGCGAGCGGCGTCTTCGCCTCTGTGAGCGGCGGCGAGGAAAACAAAGCGGGAGGAGAATCCGCGTCGGTGAGCGGAGGCTGGCTCAACTCCGCCGAAGGCTTCGGTGCGTCGACGCAGGGCGGTCACGACAACGACGCCGGAGGAAGAGCCTCCTCGGTGGCCGGTGGCCTCGAGCAGGGCGATGCCGAAGAATTCGGGTTTCTCCCGTAGGCGCCGAGGACAGCGTTGGCGGCGGGCGCGGCGCCGCCAACGCTGAGGTCATCGCGCCGCGAGCACCGCGCGCTGCTCGGCTACCGTGGAAGGGCGATGAGAGCGAGCGGACGGCATCAGCTGCCTCGGGCCGGCACGGGCCGCTCCGTGGAGGTCCGTTGAGCCCGCTGTCGGCCGGATTCGTGGCGTACGCCTTTCGCTGGGGCAGCAGCTCTGCGCCGTGGTATGAAACGGTCGCGATCGTGGGCGTGATCGCGGTGATGGCGGTCGCGTGCGTCATCGTCTTCAGATCCCTGCGCCGGCGCGATCGGCGGCCGCGGCCGGTGCGTGATCAGTGGCAGGCGCTGGCGGTGATGGGCGAGCTGTGTCCGCATGGTTGGCAGGCGCACATCACCTTGTACGGAGAGGGAGCGCCGATGCCCGCCGACGCCCCGCTCGCGCGCCGGCTGGCGGTCGAGCTGGAATGGAGGCGGTTCGACGGCGAGGCCAGACAGATTGCTGCGGCGCGGCGAGTCTCGGCGCGGAGCATCGCGGGCGCGCTGCAGATGATGGTCGACGATTGCCGCACCGATGTCGAGCTCGAGCGGATCGGCCAGGTCGCTGGTAAGCAGCCCGATGAGTGGTGGAGCGACTGACACCGGCTTTACCGCGCGGCAAGCGATAATCAGCGGCCATGGTCACCGGCACTAGCCTCTCCACTGTCTTCCCGCTGGGCAGCCGGCTCAACGAGCGCGGCCGCCTGGAAGTGGGCGGCTGCGACACGATCGAGCTGGCGCGCGAGTTCGGCACGCCGGCGTACGTGTTCGCCGAGGACGACCTGCGCGCCCGCGCGCGCGCGTTCGTGCAAGCCGGTCGTGACGCCGGCCACGCCGACCTTCACGTGGTGTTCGCCTCCAAGGCGTGTCCCTGCACAGCCGTTCTGGCGCTGTTCGCCGGCGAGGGGCTGTGGTGCGACGTCGCGTCGGGAGGCGAGCTGCACGTGGCGCTGGCGGCGGGCTTTGCGCCGGAGCGGATCGTGGTACACGGAAACGCCAAGTCAGAGGCCGAGCTGCGCATGGCGCTGCGCCACCGCGTCGGCGTGATCGTGGTCGACAACTTCGACGAGATCGACCGGCTCGCGGGGCTCGTGGCAGAGGGCGTGCTGGCCGACCGCAGCGAGGGCCAGCCGGTGCTCGTACGCGTGACGCCGGACGTCAGGGGCGACACCCACGAGAAGATCTCGACCGGCCAGGCCGACTCGAAGTTCGGCTTCGCGATGGCGCAGGCGGGCGAGGCGATCACGCGTATACAGGCCGTCGACGGGTTGTCGCTACGCGGCGTGCACGCGCACATCGGCTCGCAGCTGCTCGGGCTGGAGCCGTTCCGCCGCGAGGTCGGGGAGCTTGCGAAGCTCGGCGAGCGGGTGGGCGGGTTTTCGATCTATGACCTCGGCGGCGGGCTCGGCGCGCAGTACACCGAGGAGCAGCCCCCGCCGCCGTCGATCGAGGAGTACGTCGGCGCGATCGTGCAGGCCGCGCACGCTCACGGCATGGGCGCTGACACGCGCCTGCTGATCGAGCCCGGCCGCGCGTTGTGCGCGAACGCGGGAGTGACGCTGTACACAGTCGAGAGCGTCAAGCAGAACGTCTCGCGCTGGGTCGCCGTCGACGGCGGCATGTCCGACAACCTGCGCCCGATGCTCTACGGCGCGCCGTACCAGGCGCACGTGGCCGATCGCTTCGGCGGCGCGACCGAGTGTGTGCTCGCGGGCAAGCACTGCGAGTCCGGCGACGTGATCCTGCGCGGGGCGCTGCTCGACGACCCGCGGCCAGGCGACGTGATCGTCACGCCGGCCACCGGCGCGTACGGCTTCGCGATGGCGAACAACTACAACGGCGTGCCGCGGCCGCCGGTGCTCTTCTGCCGGGACGGGGACGCGCGCGTCGTCGTCAGGCGCGAGAGCTACGAGGACCTGACCGCGCGCGATGTCCGCTAGCCCAGAGAGCGCACCCGGCGCCGGCGCGTTTGGTGCCCGCCCGCCCGGGCGTCCGTTTCGTGTCGGCCTGCTCGGTCACGGCACCGTCGGCGCGGCGTTCGCGGTGCTGCTCGAGGAACGCGCCGATGAGATCGAGCGCTTCAACGGCCGCAGGCCGGTGGTCAGCGGCGTGCTGACGCGCACGCGAGGCGACTTCGAGGAGATCCTCGCCGGCGCCGACCTGCTCGTCGAGCTGATGGGCGGCATCGAACCCGCGCGCGAGCACCTGCTCACGGCGATGCGCTCGGGCATGGATGTCGTCAGCGCGAACAAGCAGCTGCTCTCCCAGCACGGCGAGGAGCTGTTCGAGACGGCGCGAGAGCAGGGCGTGCGGCTGCGCTTCGAGGCGGCGGTGGCGGGGGTCGTGCCGATCGTGCGCGTGCTTGAGGAGTCGCTGTCGGCCACGCCGATCGAGCGCATCCACGGGATCGTCAACGGCACGACCAACTTCATCCTCACGGAGATGACCGCCGGCTCGACCTACGCGGAGGCGCTCGCCGAGGCGCAGCGCATCGGCTACGCCGAGGCCGACCCCAGCGACGACGTCAGCGGCCGCGACGCGGCCGCCAAGATGGCGATCCTCGCGCGGCTGGCGTTCGGCACGCCGGTGCATCTCAACGACGTGCACTACGAAGGCATCGAGCATCTGCACGCCGACGACATGGAGTTCGCGCGCGAGCTCGGCCTGGGACTGAAGCTGATCGGCACCGCCGAGCGCCGCCACGGAGGTCTGTCGGTGCGGGTGCACCCGGCGTTCCTGTATGCGGGGCATCCGCTCGCGGGCGTCTCCGGGCCGTTCAACGCGGTCACGGTCGAATCCGAGGCGATCACCGAGATCACGCTCTCAGGGCCCGGCGCCGGTGGCCGGCAGACCGCGAGCGCGGTGCTGGGCGACGTCGTCAGCGTGATGACGGGCGGCGCGCGACCGCCGGCGCCGCCGCTGGCGCTGCCACTGATCGAGGACGTCGAGAGCGCCTTCTATCTGCACCTGGACGTGGCCGACCGGCCCGGCGTGCTCGCGTCGGTCACTAAGGTGCTGGGCGAGCACGACGTGTCGATCAAGTCGGTTGTGCAGCGCGGCATGGGCGAGCGCGCGCGGCTGGTGATGATCACGCATCCCGTGCTCGAGTCGGGGCTGCGCGTGGCGATCGAACAACTCGGCGAGTTCGATTTCCTACGCTCGACGCCCCGGACCATCCGTGTGATCGAAGAGGAGTTCGTATGAGCGAGGTGCGCATAGACATCCCCAAGGTCAAGCTTCCCCGGGTAGAAGGCACGCCGAATACGTCCGCCCACGTGCCGCTGATCGAACGCTATCTCGAGCATCTCCCGTTTGCCGCGGGCGACCCGCTGGTCAGCCTGCAGGAGGGCTCGACGCCGCTGCTGCGCGCGCCGGTGCTCTCGGAGATGGTGGGCGCGACCGTGCGCCTGAAGCTGGAGGGCGCCAACCCCACGGGCTCGTTCAAGGACCGCGGGATGACATGCGCGGTGTCGGCCGCCGTGCGCGACGGCGCCAAGGCGGTGATCTGCGCCTCGACCGGCAACACGGCGGCGAGTGCCGCGGCCTACGCCGCGCGCGCGGGCATTACGTGCGCGGTGATCGTCCCCGAGGGCAAGATCGCCCAGGGCAAGATGGCCCAGACGCTCGTGCACGGGGCGCGCGTGATCTCGCTGAAGGGCAACTTCGACCAGGCGCTGACGCTCGTGCGCGAGCTCACCGACGCGCACCCGATCGTGCTCGTGAACTCCGTCAACGAGTTCCGCATCGAAGGCCAGAAGACAGCCGCGTTCGAGATTCACGAGGGACTCGAGGGCGGTCTTGAAGCGCTGTGCATCCCGGTCGGCAACGCAGGCAACATCACCTCCTACTGGCGCGGCTTTCGCGAGATGGGCGCAGCGCCGAAGCTGTTCGGCTTCCAGGCCGAGGGTGCCGCGCCGCTGGTTGAGGGCAAAATCATCGAGCACCCGGAAACGGTCGCCAGCGCGATCCGGATCGGCAATCCCGTGCGCTGGGAGGACGCGATGGCCGCCGCGACCGACTCGCGCGGCGCGATTCGCGTGGTCAGTGACGCGGAGATACTGCACGCCTACCAGCTGCTCGCCTCCAGGGAAGGCATGTTCTGCGAGCCAGCCTCCGCGGCGTCGGTTGCAGGGCTGCTCAAGTACGGCGCCGAAGGCGCCGAGCAGGTTGCCTGCGTGCTCACCGGTCGCGGCCTGAAGGACCCGGAGACGGCGATGGCCAACAACGACGGCAGGGTGATCACCTGCGCGGCCGAGACGGCCGCGATCGAGGAAGCGGTGCTGGGTGATCCCTAGAGGGTGGGGAGGTCGGCAGGATGCCGACTGAGCCGGGCCCCTCTTTTCTGAGTCGCGGGTGGGGAGGTCGGCAGGATGCCGACTGAGCCGGGCCCCTCTTTTCTCAGTCGTCGTCGCGTCGTGCGCGTGCCCGCGTCATCGGCCAATCTGGGCCCCGGGTTCGACTGCATGGCCGCGGCGCTGTCGCTGGCACTGGAGGTTGAGGTGGAGGAGACGGGCCAGTTCGCGGTCGAGACCGACCTGGACGTCGCCAGGGGACGCGAGAACCTGTGCGTGCGGGCGTTTGAGCGGCTGCATCCCGCCGACGGCTTCACGTTCAGGATCCGCTCGCAGATCCCCCTGTCCGGCGGGCTGGGCTCGAGCGCGGCGGCGATCGTCGCCGGGCTGATGGCCGCCGACCACATGTTCGAGCTCGACGCCGACCTGCTGGCGCTGGCGAGCGAGATCGAGGGGCATCCGGACAACGTTGCTGCGGCGCTGTACGGCGGCTTCGTCGTCTGCGCCGACGGTCAGGCCACGCGCTTTGATCCGCCGACGGGCCTCGAGGCGCTCGCGGTCGTCCCCGAGCAGGCGGTGCACACACGCGCGGCGCGCGCTGCGCTGCCGGCGCAGATACCGAGGGAGGACGCCGTCTTCAACGTCGCGCACGCCGCGCTGCTGACGCTCGGCCTGGCCAAGGGGGACTGGGACCTGCTCGCGCGTGGTCTGGACGACCGGCTGCACCAGCGCCAGCGCGCGAGCCTGTTCCCGCGCTCGTTCGAGCTGGTCGCGCGCGCGCGCGAGCTGGGCGCGCTGGGGGCGAGCATCTCGGGCGCCGGCCCGACCGTGCTGGTGTGGTGCTTCTACGAGCAGACCGGCGCCGTCGCCGAGGCGCTCGCCCCGCAGCTCGAGGGCTGGGCGAGCCTGCTGCGCGTGTCGTTTGAGGCGCAGGGCGCCTATGTGGACGCGCTGTAGCCGGCCTTAAGAACCTGTGGCGAGCTGCGCGAGCCGCTCGCTGGCGCTGTCGAGGCCGTCCAAGCGCTCGAGCACCTCTGCGGCGAGCGCGAGATAGTCGGCGCCGAGGTCGGGGCGATGGTCGAGGATCGACCGCGCTCGCTCGGCCGACTCCGCGTAGGCGATCGACGTGCGAATGACCGAGTCGAACACCTGATCGCCGAAGCGTTCCTTCAGCGAGACGAGCGCCTCGCGGGAGTGCACCGTGCGCATGTCGGCGAGGTTGAGCAGCACGCCGAGCAGCGCCAGCTGCGGGTTGAGGCTCTCGCGCGCCAGCTCAACCACCTCCATCGCCTGCTCGACGCCCTGCAGCGCAAAGTACTGTGCCTCAGCGGTAACCAGCGCGCGATCGGCTGCCACGAGCGCGTTGACGGTCAGCAGCCCCAGCGAGGGCGGGCAGTCGATCAGGATCACCTCGTAGTCCTCGGTGACGTCGGCCAGCGCCCGCCTGAGCGTCAGCTCGCGGCCCATCTTGCCGCCGAGCATCAGCTCCGCCTCGGCAAGGCTCAGGTTGGCGGGAATGATGTCCTCGTGGATCGCCTCGGCAGCCGACGCGCGGCCCGCGAGCACGTCGGCGATCGTCGGCGCCACGTCGGTGGGCAGGTCGAAGTAGTCCGACAGATTGCCCTGCGGGTCGAGATCGACCGCCAGCGTGCGCACGCCACTGCGCCGCAGGACATCGGCGAGGGTGCGCACCGTCGTCGTCTTGCCGGTGCCGCCCTTCTGCGAGAGCACAGCGATCGTGTAAGCCATTGTCGACTCGATACTACGCGGCGTCGCGCGCTCACGACGCGGCCGCCTGGAAGTTCGTCGGCGGGCGCCTCAGCCGATGGTGTGCAGTGACGTCGGCGCGGCGTCCGCCTCCAGCGAATCCGCGTCCGCGGGCACACTGAAGAAGGCGAGGCGGTAGCGCCCGACGATGATCTCGTCGCCGTCCTTGAGCGCCTTGCCATCGACGCGCGCGCCGTTGACGAACACGCCATTGAGACTGCGGTCGTCGAGCAGGCGCACCCCGTCTGGGTGGCGCACGATCAGCGCGTGCCGGCGCGAGACGGTCGGGTCGTCGAAGCGCACGTCGGCAGCGAGGCTGCGTCCCACCCGCGTCCACTCGCGCGTCAGCGCCACCGTGCGCTGCTCGCCGTTTTCTTCGTAGCAGAGGTACTCGCCAGGCTGCTCGATCAGCTCTCGAGCCTTGGCCAGGCGATCGTCTCGCCCAGGGGCGGGTGGCGCCAGCAGCGTGCCTTCTCCGCGGTCGATTTCGGTCTCACCGGCGGCGGCGCCTGCCGCTATGCGCTCGGTGCTGAACAGGGATGCGCGAACGAACTCCCGGCCCCCGCAGCCGGGGCAGTTCGGGAGCACCTCCGAGCCGTTGAGCGTGACTGTGTAGTCGCAGTGCGCGCAGCTGAACGAGCCGGCTCCCACGAACGTGCCCGAAGTAAGTGAATCCATGCTGTGCTCCTCCCTCTGAGTTGCTGCCAGGTGTCGCTGCCGGGGGGGCGAGATGCTGCGGGTCGGGGGAAACTTGTGGCGATCATAACAAGACTGTCAAGCCCGCCTGGAGTTCTGAATAATCGTATCGCAGGCGAGAAGTCGCCGACCTTTCTCGGCAGCGGCCGTTGTCCTTAGATACCCAGCATCGGCGCCGGCAAACCCGAGCGGCGGGCGGCGCAAATGCCCACCTGGGATGCGCGTCCCAGCGGCAGGAGCCGGCTGGCAGACGGCGAAATCCGAGACCGTCATGGCTTCGCCGTCAACTCACGTCGAGCAGCTCGAGCTGGTGCTGTTGCGCCGCGGCCTCGGCGCGCTCGAGGCCGCCCGACACCGCTGCGCCGATTGCGGGCGCACGCCGCTGACCGGCGAGCAGGTCCATCTGTACGCCGGGCGCGAACAGCGCGTCGTCTGCGAGCTGTGCCGACCGCGCCAAGGTGAGGCGCCGATGGCGAGCGAGCTCGTCAGGCACTGCGAGCGCGGCCACGCCGTGCGCCTCACCGCCCGCGCGGCCTGAGCTCGGGGCGGCTTCGCCGCGCAGGTGTCGGGGCGCGGGTCATTAGACTTGCGCTCGCGATGAACCCGGTGACCGTCTCGATAGTCGTTTCCGCCCCGCGCGAGCAGGTGTTCGACTACCTGCAGGACATCGCCAACCACCCTGAGTTCACCGACCACTACTTGGTCGACTGGCATCTGACGAGGATCGACTCGATTGGGACGGGCGCCGGCGCGCGCTTCCGCGTGAAGGCCCCCGGCAACCGCTTCAGCTGGGGAGACGTGACGTTCGCCGAGGTGCAGCGCCCGCACCGGATCGTCGAGATTGGCCGCACGGGCAAGAACAACCGCATCCGCACGCTCGGCGTCTACGATCTGGATCCGGCGGCTGCAGGGTCCACGCGCGTGCAGTTCACGCTGGAGACCGTGCCGGCGACGCTGTCGGATCGGCTGATGGAGGGGCTCGGCGCGCGCACGTGGCTGCGGCGCAAGAACCGGCGCGCGATGTACCGCCTGCGAGGCATCCTCGAGCAGGGGGAGGGCCGCGGCCATCGCGTCACGGTCGCGGGCGGATAGACTGCCGCGTCGCATGTCCAGCCGCCTGCGCAAGCTCCCACTGATCCTGGCCGCGATCCTGGCCGTGCTCGCTCTGAGCGCGTGTGGCGACTCACACACGCGGATCACGACCGGCACGTACGCCGGCGAGTCCGGAGCGAACGCGCCGTACCTGAACGTCGGGCCGCTGATCTATGAGGTTCAGCTCTCGCGCGAGCTGAACCCGGCCAACAGCGAAGACGCCTCGTATCTGCAGGGGCTGACCCCCGCCGAGCGCAAGCTCGAACCCGGCCAGGAGTGGTTCGCGGTGTTCATGCAGGTCTACAACAACACCAACAACGAACACCCGGCCGCGACCAGCCTGACGATCTCCGACACCCAGGAAAACGTCTACACGCCGATCGCGCCGGCAGAAAGCAACCTGTTCGCCTATCGCGCCGGCATGGTGCCCCCGAAAAACCAGATACCCCTGCCTGGCACGGTCGCCGACGACGATCCCGCCGAGGGCTTGGTGCTGCTGTACAAGATCGAGATCGTCTCGCTCGACAACCGGCCGCTGGAGCTGAAGATCCTCGACCCGGAAAACCCGAGCGAATCGGCCTCGGCCGAGCTCGACGTCTGACCCGGCGTCTCGTCGTCAGTGTTCGGCCAGCCCCGCTTCGAGCACTTCGCGGGCGACGGGCGCTGCTGTCGCGCCGCCGGCGCCGTCTTTGACGAGCAGCACGCACACGACGATCCGCGGATGCAGCGCTGGCGCGAACGCGGCGAACCAGGCATCGGTGTTGGCGGCTTCGCTTTCCGCGCCCTGCGGCTGGCAGCCTTCCTTGCCCGCTTCGTGAGGTTCGGTGGAGCTCGTTTCAGTGGCCGAGGTGGTCGTACATGCGGTCTTCAATTCGGCGGTGCCGGTCTTGCCGGCGACCGTGACGCCGGGGATCGCGGCAGCCGTGCCTGTGCCCTCGCGCACGACGGCGATCATCAGATGACGCAGCGTGCGCGCCACGGATGCGCTCATCACGGGCGCGCCCGGATGCGAATGAGTCGGCAGGAACGTCGGCTGGGGCCGGCGCCCACCGTCGGCGACGGTCGCCGCCACGGTTGCCATCTCCAGCGGGCTGGCCAGCACCTCGCCCTGCCCGATCGCGGTTGAGCCGACATCGAGTTCCCCCTGGATCTGACTGGCGGGCGGCAGCGTGCTCTCCGCGGCGCCGATGATCCCCGGTTCGTGGTTGAAGCCAAACGCTTCTGCGGTTGCGACCAGACGAGCGGCGCCGAGCTTGACTCCCAGCGGGCTGAACACGGAGTTGCAAGAGACGGCGAAGGCCAGTTCGAGCGAGCCGCCGCATTCCTCGCCGTTGGCGTTGTTCAGCTTGACGCCGTCGAGCGTGGCGAACGTGGCGTACGGGAAGACCGTGTGCTCGGTGGCGAGTTTGGCCGCCAGCACGCCGGTGGTGGTGACCATCTTGAAGGTCGAGCCGGGCGGTTGCAGGGCGTCGAGGCCGAGCCCTGCGACGGCCAGGATCTCGCCGGTCGACGGCTTCAGCGCGACGATTCCCCCGAGCTGGCCGCCGAGCGCGGTCACCGCGGCACGCTGCAGCGAGGGGGAGATGGTCGTGCGCAGGGGCGGCGCCGGATGGGGCTTGGCGTAGGCGAGCGGACGCGCTCCCGCGAGCAGCTCGCCACCGGGGGTGCCACGCAGGCGGTCGTCCAGCGCGAGCTCGAGGCCGCTGAGACCCACGATCGCCTGTGCGGGCACGCCCTGTTCTTCGAGCGCCTGGCGACGTGCGGCCGGAACAGGCCCGACAGTGCCGAGCACGGCGTCGGCGACGACACCCAGCGGGGAGTTGCGGGTGGCTTCCGCGGTCTGCGCGTCGGCGGCCGTGTTGGGAAGCGCTTCGGCCAGCACACTGCCGTCGCGTGCCAGCAGCGGCGCGCGCGGCGGCAGGGAGGTGTCGCGGCTGAGCAGCTCGCCGGGGCGCAGCCCGGGGAATGCGAGCGAGCGCGACCACATGATGTATGGGCCCGCACCTGCGCCAGCAGCTTCGCCTTGCTCGAGCTTGATTGTGAAATCGAGCGACAGCACGCCGAACAGACGCGTGTCGACGCGGACGGGCACCGCGATCGCGCCCCCCGACGCGGCGCGCGCCTTGCCGAGGATCAGCTCGCGTGTGGCGGTCGCTGTGGTGAGCGCTTCCTCGTAGGCGCTCGCGAATTCGCTCGCCGACGTGGCATGCCGCGCGGAGGCGGCGATGTCCGAGTACATGCTCGTGTACTGGCCGCGTGTCCACGCCGTCACGAACTGATCCGCGAGCGCGTACCCGGGCGGCTCAGTGTGGCGCGCACCCACAATCGCGCCGGCCGCAAAGGCCACCGCGGCCAGCACGAGGACAGGGCGCGCGCGTCGCAGGCGCTGGTTGCGGCTTTCAGTCACAGAGCTTGTAGAACATGACAGGTGACTCAGTTGGATTGGCTAATCGTCGCGTTTGCGTGCATCCTCGCGATCTTCGGGTACAGGCAGGGGTTCATCGTGGGGGTGCTGTCGTTCTGCGGCTTTGCGATCGGTGCGTTTCTCGGCACGCGCTTGGCGCCGCTGGTGCTTCCGAAAGGCGCCGCCTCGCCCTACGCGCCGGCATTCGGGCTGCTCGGCGCACTGTTCGGCGGGGCGGTTCTGGCCAGCGGGCTGGAGGGGCTCGGCTTCAGGCTGCGCCGCACGCTGATCATTCCCGGCATGGGCCTGCTCGACGGGCTGCTCGGCGCAGCGTTCGGCGGGGTGCTGGCGCTTGGCATCGTCTGGATCGTCGCCGCAGTCGCGGGCCAGACGCCTGGGCAGGCCCAGCTGCAGGCGGACATCCAGCGCTCGGTGATCCTGCGCAGGCTCAACGAGGTGCTGCCGCCGTCGGGGCCGATCTTGAATGCGCTCGCGCGACTGGATCCGATCCCCTCGATCAGCGGCCCCTCGCCGGACGTCGCCGCGCCGGAGCCCGCGATCGCGCACGCGCCGGGTGTGCAGAGCGCCTCGCGCAGCGTCGTGCGGGTCGACGGCACCGCATGCGGCCTGGCGATCGAGGGCTCGGGCTGGGTGGCAGAACCAGACACGGTGGTCACCAACGCGCACGTGGTGGCCGGCGAGACAGACACGACGGTGGAGGTGGGGGGGAACTCGCCGACGCTGCCAGCGGTGCCGATCGCGTTCGAACCGCAGCACGACCTCGCCGTGCTGCGCGTGCCCGAACTGAACCTGCCGGCGCTGAGCTTCGCTGCCAGCACCGACTCAGGCACGCCGGGCGCGATCCTCGGCTACCCCGAGAACGGTCCGTTCGACGTGCAGCCGGGAAGGATCGGGGTGACGCAGACGGTGATCACCCAGAACGCCTACGGCCAGGGTCCGGTGTCGCGCCTGCTGACGCCGCTGCGCGGGCTGGTGCGCCCGGGCAACTCGGGCGGACCGCTGGTGAACGTCGATGGGCAGGTCCTGACCACGGTGTTCGCGGCGACCGTCGACAGTCGCGTGCAGGGCGGCTACGGGGTGGCCAACGAAACGGTCGAAAGCGTGCTGCGCGAAGCCGAAGCACATGAGCGCGCAGGTATCCAGGTGAGCACCGGTCAGTGCACCAGCGGATGACCTGAAAACGTCGGCTGCTCGAGCGCCCGCTACGCTGACCGCCATGTCGAAGACGCTCCTGGTCGCCGAGAAGCCCTCCGTCGGGCAGGACCTGGCGCGCGTGCTGCCGGGCCCGTTCAAGAAGCAGGAGGGTTTCCTCGAGGGTCCAGAGCACGTGATCACGTGGGCCGTGGGACATCTCGTGCAGCTCGCCGAACCGGAAGCGTATGACGCGAAATACAAGAGCTGGCGCATGGCGGACCTGCCGATCGTGCCCGAGCGCTTCAAGCTCGAGGTCCGCGACGAGCGCTCGCGCAAGCAGATGACGGTGGTCACCAAACAGCTCGGCCGCGAGGACATCGACGAGGTGGTCAACGCCTGCGACGCCGGTCGCGAGGGCGAGCTGATCTTCGCGTATCTGTTCGAGAAGGCCAAAGGCAAGAAGCCGGTCAAACGGCTGTGGCTGAGCTCGATGACGAACGCGGCGATGAAGAGCGCGCTCGCGTCGCTGCACCCGGCGGAGGAGTTCGCGAGCCTCGAGCAGGCGGCACGCTCGCGCTCGGAGGCCGACTGGATCGTGGGCATGAACGCCACGCGCGCTGCGACGATCAGGCTGCGCAGCTCCTTTGATGGGGCTGTGTCGCTCGGGCGCGTGCAGACGCCGACGCTCGCGATCGTGGCCCGCCGTGAGGAGGAGATCAAGGCGTTCAAGCCCGAGCCGTACTGGCTCGTGGACGCGACGTTCGCGGCGGCGCCGCTCGACGGCGAGGCAGGCGGCGCGGAGCGCACGTACACAGGTCACTTCCAGGCGCCCGCGGGCAGCCCGGGGACGACGAAGGGCCCGCGCATCGGCACCGAGGAGGAGGCGCTCGCGATCGTCAGCGCCTGCAAGGGCAGGCCCGGCACGATCACGAAGCTCGAGAAGAAAGAGCAGCGCGAGAAAGCGCCGATGCTGTACGACCTGACGACGCTGCAGCGCGAGGCTAACAACCGCTTTGGCTTCACCGCGAAACGCACGCTGGCGGCGGCGCAGCGGCTGTACGAGGAGCACAAGGCGCTGACCTACCCGCGCACGAACTCGCGCTACCTGACGACCGACATGGTCGAGGAGATCAAGCCGATCGCGGAGCTTGTGGGCGGGCACGCGGAGTACCGCGCGGGCGCGGAGTACGTGGTCGCGCTGGACGTGCTGCCGCTGGCGCGGGTGGTCAACGACGAGAAGGTCACCGACCACCACGCAATCATTCCGACGCGCTCGGAGCACAACCTCGAGAAAATGGGCTCGGACGACAGGCGTATCTACGACATGGCCGTGCGGCGCTTCCTCGCGGTGTTCCACCCGGAGGCGGTGTTCGAGAACACGCGCGTGGAGACGACAGTGACGGCGGCCGACGGCGGCGAGGGCGCGGCGGAGTACGTGTTCCGCACGCGCGGCAAGCTGCTGATCGTTCCCGGCTGGCGTGGCGTGTACGACGAGGTGGCTGCGGATGCGAAGGGCGCTGACACGAAGGCCGACGGCGACGAGGACGAGGCCACCGACCAGCAGCTGCCGCGGCTGATCGAGGACGAGCAGGTCCAGACCCGCGAGATCGAGAGCCTGCGCAAGGAAACCAAACCGCCGCGGCGCTACAGTGACGCGTCGCTGCTCGGCGCGATGGAGACGGCCGGCAAGCTGGTCGACGACGACGAGCTGCGTGAGGCGATGAAGGACTCGGGGATCGGCACGCCGGCCACGCGCGCGGCGATCATCGAGCGCTTGATCACGGTCGGCTATGTCGAGCGCGACGGGCGCGCGCTGGTGGCAACCGAGAAGGGCTTGAACGTGATCCGGCTGCTGAACGAGCACGCGCTCACCTCACCGGGGCTGACCGGCAGCTGGGAGCAGCGGCTGGGCAAGATCGAGCGCGGCGAGGAGTCGCGCAAGCAGTTCATGGCCGACATCGCCGGCTTCGCGCAGGAGACCGTCAAGGAGCTCGACGAGACGCTCAAAGACGTGCGCATCCCGCGCGCGAAGCTCGGGCCGTGCCCGGTGTGCGGTCATGAGATCGTCGAGAACCGCAAGGGCTACTCGTGCTGGGCGCGTGACGATCCAGGCTGCGGCTTCGTGATCTGGAAGGCCAAAGCCGGCAAGACGCTGCCGCTGGCGATCGCGCGCGAACTCATCAGGCAGGGCTACACCGAGCAGGCGGTGACGGGTTTCCGCGGTCGCAGCGGGCGCAGCTTCCGCGCGCACCTCGCGCTCAGCCAGACCGAGGAGGGCAAATGGCGGGTGGAGTTCGACGAGCTGTGGGCCAAGGAGGGCGCCAAACCGCCTGAGGCGGAGGCGGGTGCCGAGGCTGCGACGACGGCCGCGACCGTCGAGGCTCGCAGCGCCGCGTAGGACTGCTTTTGGGAGACGCGGTCGCGCGTTTGCCGCTCACGCCGTGGTGGCGCCGGTCACCACAGTTGCAGGCGTTGCGCACGCGAACGACCGCGTCGGGCGGGTACGCCAGGATGGGCGGACATGCCGATCACGCTGATCACAGGGCCCGCGAACGCGGGCAAGGCGCAGCTGGTGCTGGACGCGGTGCGCCGGCATGTGGCGCACGGCGCGGAGCCGCTGCTGATCGTGCCGACGCGCGCGGACGCGGAGCACTACCTGCGCGAGCTGGCCGGTGCGCAGGCGGCGATGGGCGTGCGCGTGGAGCGCTTCGCGGGCTTGATCGCCGAGGCGGTGCGCCGTGCGGGGACGGGCGAGGCGGTGCTCGGCGCGGTGGCGCGCGAGCGCGTGCTCGAGGCGATCGCGATCGACGCCGGCGTGTCCGCGGCGGGCGGGTTCGTGCGTGCGCTGGGCGAGGTGTTCGCCGAGCTGCAGGTTCGGCGGGTGACGCCCCAGCGCCTGAGTCAGGCGCTGTCGAGCTGGCGTGCGGCGGACGGCGCGGCGGCTCACCCGGCGCAGCTTGAGCGGCTGTTCGCCGACTATCGCGGCGCGCTGGAGCGGCTTGGGCGCGTGGACGCGGAGCAGCGCGCCGTGCGCGCGCTCGACGCGCTGCGCGAGCGCCCCGCGCTGTGGGGCGGCACACCGGTGCTGCTGTACGGGTTCGACGATCTGACGCGTCTGCAGTTGGACGCGATCGAGACGCTCGGCCGGATCGTCGGCGCCGAGGTGACGGTGTCGCTGGCGTACGAGCCTGGGCGCGCGGCCTTCGCGGGCCGCGCGCGGACGTTCTCGGACCTCCTGCCGCTTGCGAGCGAACATCGCCAGCTCGACGCGCGCGCCGACTACTACGAGCCACGCTCGCGCGCCGCGCTGAGCCATCTGGAGCGCTCGCTGTTCGAGCCCGGCGCCGCACGGGCGGGGCGGGTCGAGCCAGAGGACGCGGTGCGGCTGTTGGAGGGCGGTGGCGAACGCGCTGAGCTCGAGCTGGTCGCGAGCGAGATCGGCGGGCTGCTGGCTGACGGTGTCGCGGCTGAGGAGATCGCCGTGCTGGTGCGTCCCGGCGGGGTCGACGTGGGCCTGCTCGAAGAGGTGTTCGCGGCAGCGCGCGTCCCGTTCGCGCTGCGCCGGCAGACACCGTTCAGCGACAGCGCGATCGGCGCGGCGCTGATCGGCCTGTTGCGCTGCGTGACAGAGCCGGATGGATCGCCGAGCGATAGGCCCGCGCAGCCGGGCGAGCTGGGGGACCTGCTGACATGGCTGCGGACGCCGGGCCTGCTGGCGCTGTCGTCCGCTCGCGGCGACGGGCCGTCGCTGGCGGACCGCTTGGAGATAGCCGCACGGCGCACCGGAGCCGTCAACGCTGAGCGGGCGCGGGCACTGTGGGAGCAGCGCAACTGGCGCTTGCAGGTGCTCGATCGCCTTGCCGAGGCGCAGGAGCGGGGACCGGTTGCGCTGTGCGAGCGTGCTGCGCGCGAGCTGTACTGGCTGTTTTGCGCTCCGCGGCGCGCGAGTGCGAGCGTGCTGGCGGCAGACGAGCTTGAGGATGCCGGTGCGCTCGCCGCCGGGCGGCGCGCGCTTGCGGAGCTGCGGGAGCTGGCGCGGATCGCGTCCGCACTGGCGCCGGCCACGGCGGGCGAGCTGGCGCGCTCGCTCCAGCGCATCGAGCTCGCCGGCGACAGCGCGGGCGGACATGAGTCGGACGGCGCGGTGGCGGTGCTCGATCCGCTGGCGCTGCGCGCGCGCAGGGTTCGGGTGCTGTTCGCGTGCGGGCTGCAGGAGGGCGTGTTCCCGGCACGCGCGCGGCCGCAGCCGTTCCTGGCGGAGGAGGAGCGCAGGCGCCTGGCAGAGGTCTCGGGACTGCGGCTCGGTGAGCAGGAGGACGTGCTGGCAGCCGAGCGATACCTGTTCTACGCGGCCGTGTCGCGTCCGCAGGAGCGGCTGTACCTGAGCTGGCACGTGGCGGACGACGAAGGCGCGGTGACGTCGAGGTCGCTGTTCGTGGACGACGTGTGCGACCTGTTCGCAGACAGCCTCTCCGAGCGTCGCGTCCGCAGGCCGTTGGGCGCTGTCGACGGGCTGCCCGCGCAGAGCTTGCCGCAAGTCACGCCGCCCGCCGCCGGCATGCTGCGCGACGAGCGGCTGCTCGAGCAACTGCGCACGCACGTGTGGTCGCCGTCGTCGCTGGAGCGGTGGATCGGCTGTCCGGTGAGCTGGTTCGTCGATCGCATGCTGCGCCCGGATGCGTTCGATCCCGACCCCGAGCCGCTCGCCCGCGGCGGGCTCGCGCATGCGGCGCTGAAGGACACGCTCGAGGGGCTGCGCAGCGAGACCGGGAGCGCGCGGCTGACGCCCGCGAGCCTCGGACGGGCGCGTGAGCTGCTCGAGCGGGCGCTCGCGGACAACGCCGCCGAGCACCCGCTGTCGGTGACGCCCGAGCGCGGGACGGCCGTGCGCAGGCGCCTGCGGGCGGACCTGGAGCGCTATCTGGAGCACGCGGCCGCTGCCGAGAGCCCGCTGGAGCCGCTCGCGCTGGAGCTCGGCTTCGGCTTCCTCGAGGGCGACGAGCACGGAGAGGCGAGCGATTTGCCGGCGCTCGAGCTCGAGGGCGGGGTACGGCTGCGCGGGCGCATCGATCGCGTCGACGTCAGCGCCAGCGGCGAGGCGGTCGTGTACGACTACAAGGGCGGGCGCGCGCCGGCGGGCGCAAGGTGGCTCAGGGACGGCAGCGTGCAGGTCGCGCTGTACATGCGCGCGGTCGAGAGCCTCCTGCGCCTGGAGGCTGTCGGCGGCTTCTACCAGCCGCTCACGGGCGAGGATCTGCGTGCTCGCGGCGTGCTCGACGGCGACGCCGGGATCGAGATCGAGTGCGTGCGCTCGGACGTGCTCGAGCACGACGACGCACGCGAGCTCGTGGAACAGGCGGTCGCGATGGCCGTCGCGGCCGCCGGCGAGGCGGGCCGCGGCGAGCTGCAGGCGCGTCCGCACACGTGCGCGTTCAGAGGCGGATGTATGTACCCCTCGATCTGCCGCTGCGAGCGGTGATGGCCGCGCGGACGGGCGGCGTGGCGCTCACCGGCGAGCAGGAGCACGCGGTCGCGCGCAGGTCCGAGCCGCTGCTGCTGTCGGCGGCTGCCGGAAGCGGCAAGACGTCGGTGCTCGTCGAGCGCTTTGTCGCGGCGGTCCGCGACGACGGCATCGCGCCCGCGCGGATCCTCGCGATCACGTTCACCGAGCGCGCCGCCGGCGAGCTGCGCGCGCGTGTGCGGGCGCGTCTGCTGGAGCTCGGTGACCGCGAGGCGGCTCGCGACACCGAGGCCGCCTTCGTGGGCACCTTCCACGGTTTCTGCGCGCGGTTGCTGCGCACCCACTCGTTGGCAGCGGGGCTCGACCCTGACTTCGCGATCCTCGATGAGGGTCTTGCCGGGCGCCTGCGCGAGCTTGCGTTCAAGGTCGCGCTGCGCGAGTTCCTCGCCGGCGAGCGCAGTGACGCTGTGGATCTGCTGGCCGCATACGGGATCGACCGCGTGCGCGTGATGATCGAGCAGGTGCATGCAGAGCTGCGCAGCCGCGGTCAGCGCCTGCCACGGCTGCCTCTGGCGCCCGCGCCTGGTGCCGGGGCGCTCGTCGACGGCGCAGTCGAGGACGCCGACGCCGACGCAGACGCAGACGCAACCGCAGCCCCAGCCGCTGACGATGCCGACGCCGCCCGCGCTTGTGCGCTGCTGGACGAGCTGCTGCTCGGTTTCGGCCTCGCCTACGAACGGCTGAAGAGCGCTCGCGCGGCGGTGGACTTCGACGATCTGGAGCTGCTGACGGGGGAGCTGCTGGTGCAGCGCGAGCTCGTGCGCGCGGCGTGGTCGGATCGCTTTGAGCTGTTGATGGTCGACGAGTTCCAGGACACCAACCCGCGCCAGCTTGCGATCCTGGCGGCTCTGGACCGCGGCAACCTGTTCACGGTGGGCGACGAGCTGCAGTCGATCTACGGCTTCAGGCACGCGGATGTGAGCCTGTTTCGGATGCGGCGGGCGCAGCTGGAGGAGCTCGGCGGGAGCGTGCGCTTGACGCGCAACTTCCGCAGCCGCGAGGCGCTGCTCGACGTCGTCAATGCGGTGTTTGCGGAGCGCTTCTCCGACTATTCGCCGCTGGTCGCCGGTCGCAGCGAGCCGCCACCGCTGCCCGCACACGCTGAGTCCGAGCCGGAGGTGGAGCTGCTGCTGACGGACGTTCGCGGCTGGGAGGAGCGCGAGGACCTTGCCGGCCCGATCGCGGCGGGACTGCCCCACGCCCAGCTGTGGCGCCAGGCGGAGGCAAGGATGCTGGCCCAGCGTGTGGCCGAGCTTGTGCAGGGCGGAGATACCCGCGCGGGAGACGTGGTGCTGCTGCTGCGGGCGGCTGGAGACCTGGAGGTGTTCGAGCGCGCGCTGCAGCTGTGCGGCCTGCGCACGCTGGCGGCCGTGGGGGCCTTCTGGGGGCATCAGCAGATCGGTGACCTGCTCTCCTACCTGCGCGCGCTCGCCAATCCGCTGGACGAGCGCGCGCTGTACGCAGCGCTCGCCTCGCCGCTGGCGGGCTGCTCGCGCGACTGCCTGGCGCTGCTCGCGGACGCTGCGCGTGCGGGTCGCGGGGGGTTGTGGGAGACGGCGCTCGCCGCGGTGGACCACAGCGCTGAGGGCGTTGCGCTCGGGCTTGCGCCGGCCGACCACGCGGCGCTCGCGTCGTTCTGCGCGCGTCTGCGGGGTGAGCGTCGCGAGACCTCGCGACGGACGCTGTCCGGGCTGATCGAGCGCGCGATCGAGGCGAGCGGCTACCGCGAGCACGTGCTTACGCTCGACTGGCCCGAGCGTCGGCTCGCCAACGTCCACAAGCTGCTGCGGCTCGCGCGTCGCTTCGAAGCGAGCGAAGGACGCGATCTGCGGGCGTTTCTCGATCACGTCCAGTACCTCGAGGAAGCGGTCAAGGCCGAGCCCGACGCACCCGTCGAGGGAGTGGAGCCGGACGCGGTCAGGCTGATGACGATCCACGCGGCCAAGGGCCTGGAGTTTCCGGTCGTGTGCCTCGCCGACCTCGGGCGCCAGCCGAACACGCAGACGCCGGACCTGCTCGTCGACGGCGATCGCGTCGGGCTGCGCCTGATGCGACTCGACGGCGCGCGATCGAGCCCTGCGCTCGAGTATGAGCAGCTCTGCCAAGAGCGCCGTGGCCGCGAAGCCGACGAGGAGGACAGGATCCTGTACGTGGCGATGACCCGCGCGCGCGAGCGCCTGCTGCTGAGCGGCGCGGTCGACTTCCAGCGCTGGCCGCCAGCACGCCAGGCGCCGACGGCGATCTCGTGGCTCGCGCCGGCACTGTCGGCCGATCTACCGGCGCTGCTCGCGGGTGTTGCCGAGCTGGCCGACGCTGGCGATGCGGCGGTGCACGACCTACCGATCGATGCCGGCGGGTCGGTGCGCGTGCGCTGCCGGCTGAACACGCCGGCGACGGCCGACACCGTCCTGCGCCTGCAGGGCGCTGAGAGCCGTGCTCCCACCTCGCCGGTCGACGCGGCCTCGGCGGTACGGGCGGTCGCTGGCGAACAGCTCTCCATCTACGCCGACGGTGCGCCATCGTCTATACAAGATGCCCCGACGGTAGATACCATAGCTACCAAGGCCTTCGAGGGCGAAGAAACACGGACGCCCACAGACGACGCGCCCCCGCTGGCGACGCCCACATCGGCGCCCACACCCGCACCCGCAACGCTGAGCTACACGTCGCTGAGCGAGCTGGAGCGCTGCAGCTACCGGTACTACCTGGAACGCGTGCTGGGCCTGTCCGAGGACCGCGCGGCAGCGCGAGCCGACGCTGCGCACGGGGGTCTCGAGGCGCGCGCGCGGGGGACGCTGATCCATCGGGTGATGGAGTCGCTCGAGTTCGCGCGGCTGCGCCCGCCCTCGAACGAGGACGTGGCGGGATTCGCGCGCGAGCTGGGGCTGCGCGTGGGGGAGCGCGAGCGGGACGAGATAGCGCGCCTGATCGCGGCAGCGTGCGCCGCGCCGCCGGCCGCGCGCGTGGCGGCGGCCAGGACGGTGCGACGCGAGCATCCGTTCGCGTTCTCGCTGGACGCCGGCGGGCCGCTGGTCACGGGCGTGATCGACCTGCTGGCGAGCGAGCCCGACGGCGGGTTCCTGGTGCTGGACTACAAGAGCGATCGCGTGGATGCGGAGGTCGACCTGGAGGCGCTGGTCGAGCGCGACTACGCGGTCCAGCGACTGCTGTACGCGCTGGCGGTGCTGCGCGGCGGGGCCGCGAGCGTGGAGATCGTCCACTGGTTCCTGGAGCGTCCCGGCGAATGTGTGAGCGCGCGCTACAGCGCCGGCGAGCGCGGCGAGCTGGAACGGCGCCTTGCTGCGCGAATCGAGCACGCTGCCGACGGCAGCTTCAGCGTGAGCCCGCTGCCGCACCGTGGCCTGTGCCTGACGTGTCCGGGAAGGGCGGGTCTGTGCTCGTGGGGCGATGAGGAGACGCTGCGTGAGGACCCGCAGCGCGAGCATCAACACGACGCTCAGCTCGCAACGGACCCTTGAGCACGGCGTTTTGGCTCGCTCTGCAGACCATTTAGGTCGCGTAAGGCGGCTGGTTTTTGCGGCCTTTCCACTGCTACGCTTTCGGCTCCGCCTCAGGTGCCCGCCTGCCTGCGCGACGGTGGGCATGCCCGCAAAGTGGACTGCCCGCCCTCTGCCTGGGAAGCACCGCCCCAAGGGAGCACTTCCATGAACTCGCACATCAAGCAGCCGCCACAGGCCGTCGGACTTTACGACCCCCGCTTCGAGCACGATGCCTGCGGCGTGGGCATGGTCGCGCGATTGGACAACGTGCCCACGCACGAGGTGATCACGCGGGCGATCACGGCGCTTGAGAACCTCGAGCATCGCGGCGCCTCAGGTGCCGACCCCTGTACGGGCGACGGTGCGGGGATCCTGATGCAGATGCCCGACGAGCTGCTGCGCGCGGCGGTCGACTTCGAGCTGCCGCCGCTCGGCGCATATGGCGTGCTGATGTGCTTCCTGCCGACGGACGACGCTGCGCGCGGGCGCCTGGAGGCGCTGCTGGAGCGAATCGTGCTCGCCGAGGGTCAGCGGCTGCTCGGCTGGCGCGACGTGCCGATCAACGTGGAGCACACCGGCGAGGTTGCGGCCGCCTGCCGGCCGGTGATCCGCCAGCTGTTCGTCGGCGCAGGACCAGACCACGAGCACGATCGCGACGCGTTCGAGCGCAAGCTGTACGTGATCCGCCGAATCAGCGACCTGACCGCCGCGAAGATGGGCCCGCCCGCCCTGTACGTCGTGTCGAGCTCCTCACGCACGATCAACTACAAGGGCATGCTGATCAGCTATCAGCTGGCGCAGTTCTACACGGACCTGCGTGACGAGCGCACGAAGAGCGCGCTCGCGCTCGTGCACTCGCGCTTCTCGACCAACACGTTCCCCAGCTGGGAGCTCGCCCACCCCTACCGCGTGATCTGCCACAACGGCGAGATCAACACGGTTATGGGCAACGTCAACTGGATGCGCGCGCGCGAGTCAGAGCTGCACAGCGAGCTGTTCGGCGACGATCTCGAGAAGATCCTGCCGGTCGTGACCGCCGGCAACTCTGACTCGGCGACGTTCGACAACGTGCTCGAGCTGCTGATGCTCGGCGGCCGCTCGCTGCCGCACGCGGCGATGATGATGATCCCCGAGGCGTTCCGCGACCGCGACGACCTGCCGGACTACCTGAAGGGCTTCTACGCGTTCCACTCTTGCATCATGGAGCCGTGGGACGGGCCCGCGTCGGTGGCGTTCACCGACGGGCGCGTGGTCGGCGCGACGCTCGACCGCAACGGGCTGCGCCCCGGACGCTGGGTCGAGACCACCGACGGCTATGTCGTGCTCGGCTCGGAGTCCGGCCTGCTGGACATCCCGCCCGAGCAGATCCGCCGACTGGGCCGTCTGCAGCCGGGCAAGCTGTTCCTCGTCGACCTCGAGCGGGGCCGGATCGTGGAGGACGAGGAGGTCAAGCGCGAGGTCTCCACGCGCCACCCCTACGGCGAGTGGTTCGCCCGCAACGCCGTCCCGTTCGCCACGCTGCCGCCGTCCGAGCAGGTCACGCTGTCCGACCAGCCGCTGCACCTGCGCCAGCGCGCCTTCGGCTATTCCCAGGAGGACCTGCGCGTGCTGCTCGCGCCGATGGCGATCGACGGTGCCGAGCCGATCGGCTCGATGGGCAACGACCTGTCGCTGGCGGTGCTGTCTGACCAGGCGCCGCCGCTGTTCTCGTACTTCAAGCAGCTGTTCGCGCAGGTCACCAACCCACCGATCGACCCGATCCGCGAGGAAATCGTGATGAGCCTGGCCACCAGCCTGGGCAACGAGCGCAACCTGTTCGAGGAGACCCCAGAGCACGCACACAAGCTGCTGCTGGACCAGCCGATCCTGCTCAACCGCGAGCTGGAGACTCTGCGGCACGTCGACCACGAGGTCTACGCGGCGCGCACGATTGACATCACCTGGCCGGTCGCTGAGGGGCCGGACGGGATGAGCAAGGCGATCGAGCGCATCTGCCGTCAGGCGCGCGAGGCGATCGCCGAACGCGTCAACATCGTCATCCTCTCAGACCGCCGGATCGGGCCCAAGCACGTCGCGATCCCCTCGCTGCTCGCGGCCGCTGCCGTGCATCATCACCTGGTGCTCGAGGGCACGCGCTTGCGGATCGGCATCATCCTCGAGTCGGGCGAGCCGCGCGAGGTGCACCATTTCGCGACGCTGATCGGCTACGGCGTGAGCGCGATCAACCCGTATCTGCTGCTCGAGACGCTCGACGAGATGGTCGCCGAAGGACGCATCGCGCGGACCGGAGCGGACGGAGCGCCGGTCGCGCTCGACGCCGAGCAGGCGGCCCAGAACGTCGTCAAAGCGATCGGCAAAGGGCTGCTCAAGACGATCTCCAAGATGGGCATCTCGACGATCCAGTCCTACCGTGGCGCGCAGATCTTCGAGGCCGTGGGCCTGGACAGGGAGCTGATCGACAAGCACTTCACCTACACCGCCTCGCGTATCGGCGGCGTCGGTGTGGACGTGCTCGCGGTCGAGGCGCTCGAGCGCCACGCACGCGCTTATCCGACGGGTGGGCGGGCGCTCGACCCGCTGCTGCCGGTCGGCGGCGTGTACGCGTGGAGGCGAGACGGCGAGCACCACATGTGGAACCCCGAGACGATCGCGCTCGTGCAGCACGCCGTACGCGCGGCTGGCGACGACGTCGCGGCGGCCCTGCAGGGCGACGGCGAGGCGCACGCAGCGGTGCGCGAGAGCGCGGCGTTCAAGAAGTACCGCGAATACGCGCAGGCGGTCAACTACGACGCCGCCCGCAAGGCCACGCTGCGCGGCCTGCTGCAGATCGGCGACGGCGAGGGCTCGCGCGCGATCCCGCTCGAGCAGGTCGAGCCGGCGAGCGAGATCGTCAAGCGCTTCTGCACCGGAGCGATGAGCCTCGGCTCGATCTCGCGGGAGGCGCACGAGACGCTCGCGATCGCAATGAACCGTCTCGGCGGGCGCTCGAACACGGGCGAGGGCGGGGAGGACCCCTCGCGCTTCACCCCCGACGCCAACGGCGACAGGCGCCGCTCGGCGATCAAGCAGGTGGCCTCAGGTCGCTTCGGCGTGACGATCCACTACCTGGTCAACGCCGACGAGCTGCAGATCAAGATGGCCCAGGGCGCGAAGCCCGGCGAGGGCGGGCAGCTGCCGGGGCACAAGGTCGACGCCTACATCGGCTCGATCCGCCACACCACGCCCGGCGTCGGCCTGATCTCGCCGCCTCCGCACCACGACATCTACTCGATCGAGGACCTCAAGCAGCTGATCTACGACCTGCGCTGCGCCAACCCGCAGGCGCAGGTGTCGGTCAAGCTCGTCTCCGAGGTCGGCGTCGGCACGGTCGCAGCGGGCGTGTCCAAGGCGAACGCCGATCGCGTGCTGATCGCCGGTCACGACGGCGGCACCGGTGCCTCGCCGCTGTCGTCGATCCAGGCCGCGGGCATCCCGTGGGAGATCGGCCTCGCCGAGACCCAGCAGACCTTGCTGCTGAACAACCTGCGCTCGCGCATCACTGTGCAGACCGACGGTCAGCTGAAGACCGGGCGCGACGTGGTGATCGCGGCGCTGCTCGGCGCTGACGAGATGGGCTTCTCGACCGCGCCGCTGATCGCCACCGGCTGCATCATGATGCGCGCCTGCCATTTGAACACGTGCCCCGTGGGGATCGCGACGCAGGACCCGGAGCTGCGCAAGCGCTTCAAGGGCACGCCCGAGCACGTGGTCAACTTCTTCTTCTTCGTCGCCGAGGAGGTGCGCGAGATCCTCGCCTCGCTGGGGCTGCGCTCGCTCGATGAGGCGATCGGCAGGGTCGACCTGCTGGGCGCGAGCGCCGCGATCGAGCATTGGAAGGCGCGCGGCGTCGACCTCACCCACGTCCTCACCCAGATCGAGCTGTCCGAGGACGCTCCGCGCCACCGTGTGGAAGCGCCCCCCGAGGTCCTCAAGGATGCGCTCGATTGGGAGCTCGTCGAGCGCGCGCAGCCGGCGCTCAGGGAGCGCACGGGCCCGTCGGTCACCGGCGGCCGGGTCAAGCTCGAGCTGCCGATCCGCAACCGCAACCGCTGCGTCGGCGGCATCCTCTCCAGCCAGATCGCCCAGCGCTATGGCGCCGAGGGCCTGCCCGAGGACTCGATCGTGGTCGACTTCGAGGGCTCGGCGGGCCAGAGCTTCGCCGGCTGGCTGGCGCCCGGGGTCACGTTCACGCTGCACGGCGACGCGCAGGACTACGCCGGCAAGGGCCTCTCCGGCGGGGTGTTCGCGATCCGCCCGCGCGAGGGCATGGGCGAGCACTTCAAGGCCGAGCAGAACGTGATCGTCGGCAACACCGTGCTGTACGGCGCGACCGCCGGCAGGGCGTTCTTCCGCGGTCTGGCGGGCGAGCGCTTCGCGGTGCGCAACTCGGGCGCATGGACGGTCGTCGAGGGCATCGGCGACCACGGCTGCGAGTACATGACCGGTGGGCGCGTGGTCGTGCTCGGGCCCACGGGGCGCAACTTCGCGGCGGGTATGAGCGGCGGCGTGGCATACGTGCTGGACGAGGACGGCACGTTCAACGAGCGCTGCAACATGGGCATGGTCGGCTTCGAAGAGCTCGCCGAGGCCGACGCGATCGAGCTGCGCACGATGGTCGAAGAGCACCAGCGGCGCACCGACTCGCCGGTGGCCGCGGACGTGCTCGAGCGGTGGAGCGAGCTGCTGCAGGCGGGCGCGTTCGTGAAGGTGATGCCGCACGACTACCGGCGCGTGCTGCGCGAGCTGGCCGAGGAAGAGGCGCTCGCGGCACGCGCCGCTGGCAACGGCCGGCCCGATGCCGCGCGCCCGCTGGACGCGACCGAACCGGGAGACACTCGCTCCGCTCGCATCCCCGAACCGGCCAGCGAGACGGGCGCCTGATGGGCAAGCTCGGGGGCTTCCTGCAGATCGAGCGGCACGGCATCCCGCAACGGGACCCGGCCGAGCGCACGCGCGACTTCCACGAGTTCCTGCTGCTGCGGCCGGCCGAGGAGCTGCGCGAGCAGGGCGCGCGCTGTATGGACTGCGGTGTGCCGTTCTGCCACAACGGCTGCCCGCTGGGCAACCTGATCCCCGACTGGAACGACCTCGTCTACCGCGATCGCTTCGCCGATGCGATCGCGCAGCTGCACGCGACCAACAACTTCCCCGAGTTCACCGGGCGCCTGTGCCCGGCGCCGTGCGAGGCGGCGTGCGTGCTCGAGATTCGCGAGGGGGACGCGGTCACGATCAAACAGATCGAGAACGCGATCATCAACCGCGCCTGGGATGAGGGCTGGGTCACCCCGCAGCCCCCGCGCCAGGACCGCGAAACGGGCCAATCGGTGGCGGTCGTGGGCTCCGGGCCGGCGGGCATGGCGGCGGCGCAGCAGCTGCGCCGCGCCGGGCATCGCGTCACGCTGTTCGAGCGCGACGAGGCGATCGGTGGCCTCGTGCGCTTCGGCGTGCCCGACTTCAAGATCGAGAAGACCGTCGTGCAGCGGCGCGTCGAGCAGCTCGTCGCCGAGGGCGTCGAGCTTCGCTGCGGCGTCAACGTTGGCAGCGACCTCACCGTGGAGAATCTGCGCGGCGGCTTCGACGCGGTCGTGCTGGCCACCGGCTCGCGCGTGCCGCGCGACCTGCCGGTCCCCGGCAGGGAGCTCGGCGGGGTGCACTTCGCGATGGACTACCTCTACCAGCGCAACCGCTGGGTGGCGCGTGAGGTCGGCCCCGCGCCCACCGCCGAGCAGCCGGCGATCGCGCAAGAGATCAGTGCCGCGGGCAGGGACGTGGTGGTGATCGGCGGCGGCGACACGGGTGCGGACTGCGTCGGCAACTCGGTGCGCGAGGGCGCGCGCTCGGTGGTTCAGCTGGAGCTGCTCGCAGAGCCGCCGGCGCAGCGGCCGGACGAGCGCACGCCGTGGCCGGAGTGGCCGCTCAAGTACCGGCTCAGCTACGCGATGGAGGAGGCGCGCAAGCTGGGCGTGGGCGAGCAGGACTACTCGGTCACGACGGTCGCGTTCGCCGACGACGGCAGCGGCGCCGTCGCCGGCCTGCGCATCGCGCGGGCCGAGCCCGAGCCGCCGTTCGCGCCGGTCGCGGGCACCGAGCGCGAGCTGCCGGCGCAGCTGGTGCTGCTGGCGATGGGCTTCCTGCACCCCGAGCAGGAGCTGCTCGACCAGCTCGGCGTCGAGAAGGACGCGCGCGGCAACGTCAAGTCGGTCAAGCCGTACACGACCTCGCTCGACGGCGTGTTCGCGGCCGGCGACGCCCGCCGCGGCCAGTCGCTGATCGTGTGGGCGATCAACGAGGGACGCCAGTGCGCGCGCATGGTCGACCGTTATCTTGCGACGCAGCGCCAGGATGCGGACGGCGAGCAGGGCTTCGCTCCCGAGGACGGCGGCCTGGCGGGCCACGCGGATGCGGACGGCGGTCCCGAGGGCCCGCCCCTGCACGTTCATCCCGGCATCACCGCGTCAGACGGCTAGGCTCCACGACAATGAACGAGGCGTCCATGAATGGCGACCGAGCTGATGGGGCGTCGGCGGGCGCACTGCTGCCGCGGGTGTGTCTGATCGGCGCGGGCTCCTCGGGGATCACTGCGGTGAAGGCGCTGCACGAGCGCGGTGTCCCGTTCGACTGCTTTGAGAAGTCCGATCGCGTCGGCGGCAACTGGGTGTTCGAAAACCGCAACGAAATGTCGGCCGCCTACCGCGACCTGTTCATCAACACCTCGCGCCCGCGCATGGAGTACTCGGACTTCCCGATGCCCGACTCCTATCCGGACTTTCCGCATCACACTCAGATCGCCGCGTATTTCGAGTCCTACGTCGACCACTTCGGACTGCGTGATCTGATCACGTTCGAGACGGGCGTGCAGCATGCCTCGCGCGACGAGCACGGCGTATGGACGGTCGAGCTCGACACCGGCGAGACCCGCAGCTATGACGCGCTGATGGTCGCCAACGGCCACCACTGGGATCCGCGCTGGCCCGAACCGGCGTTCCCCGGAGCGGACACGTTTGCAGGCACGCAGCTGCACGCACACGCCTACATCGATAACTCGATCTTCGCGGGCAAGCGGGTTGTGGTGCTGGGCATGGGCAACTCGGCAATGGATATCGCGGTCGAGAGCTCCTACGTCGCCGAGCGCACCTACCTGGCGGCGCGCCAGGGCGTGTGGGTCATCCCCAAGTACGTGTTCGGCAAACCGGTCGATCAGATGCGAAACGACCCGCGTATCCCGTTCAAGATCCGCCAGCGGATGATTCAACAGGTGATCCGCAGCTACGCCGGGCCGCCGGAGCGCTATGGCCTGCCCAAGCCCAACCACCGTTTCGGCGAGGCACACCCGACGGTCTCCGGTCGCATCCTCGACCGCATCCAGCACGGCACGATCACGCCGAAGCCGAACATCGACCGCTTCGACGGCGGGCGTGTGCGCTTCGTCGACGGCAGCGAGGTCGAGGCGGACGTGGTCGTCTACTGCACCGGCTACAAGATCACGTTCCCGTTCTTCGACGAGGACTTCATCTCAGCCCCGGACAACCACATCGAGTTGTACCGGCGCGTGTTCCACCCAGACATCGCGAACGTGTTCTTCATCGGGCTGCTACAGCCGCTGGGAGCGATCATGCCGCTGGCCGAGGCGCAGGCGGCGTGGGTGGGCGACTACCTCGTGGGCGACTACGCGCTCCCTGCGCAGGCCGACATGCGTGCCGACATCGAGGCCGAACAGGCGGCCATGCGCGCGCGCTACGTAGCGTCGAAGCGTCACACGATCCAGGTCGATTTCGAGGATTACCTGCACGCGCTGGCGAAGGAGCGCCGTGCGGGCGCCGCACGCGCGCGCGCAAACGGGTATATCCCACCGGCGTCATGCCGACCTTCTGCCGTCACAATCGCTTCATAGAGCGCTGCCCGATCTGCAGCAAGACGCTGCCCGGTCGCCAGACCGGCACGGCTGCGCCGGCGCGGGCCAAAGCGTCCGGGCGCGCACGCGTCAGCGGTGACGGTGGGCAGCGCCGCCGCGCCCGTGGCGAGGGCGTGCGCATTCACCGCGAGGGGCGCGCCGAGGACGATGGCTACCGCTCGGAGCTGGTGCCCGGCCTGCGGGCATCCGCGGATGCGCTGCGGCTGGTCGAGGAGATCGCGTTCTCGAGCGGGCGGCTGCTCGCGCTCGCCGCCGAGCCCCCCGGGCTCTACGGCGAGGTGCGTGCGCTCGCACGCGAGGATCTCGAGCGCGCGACATGGGCGTGCTTCCTGATCGCCTACCTGTGCCCGCTGGAGGGCGATGATCCGTTCGCGGGCATCCGACTGGCACTGGCGAGCCCGCCTGGAGAGCTCCCCGACCTCGACGACGTCCCGCTCGGCCCGCGCACATCGCACGACCCCGCGCGCGGCGCCGACACGCTGATCGCCTACCGCCAATGGGTCGCGCGCGGCGGGCAGGCGAGCGTCCCAGCGCAGTCAGCCCCCGGCGAGCACACGCAGGCGGTGGCGTTCACCGGCGACCCCGCGTGGAGCCCAGGGCGACGCTTCGAGCGCGTGTTCGAGCGGCTCGCGCTTCCTGGCTTCGCCCGCATGGGGCGCTACGAGCTGCTGGTCATGCTCGGGCGGCTCGGCCTGTATGAGCTGCTGGCGGACTCGCTGCGGCTGGGGGGTGCGCGCGGCCTGTCCGCCGAGGATCTCACCACGCTGGCTGCCAAGCGCGTGTTTGGCATCGGCGACCCGCTGCTGCTGGAGCGTCGCGCGGCGACGCTCGCACAGGCTGTCTCGGTGCCAATCGAGACGCTCGATCTCGCGCTGGCGAACTGGCACTCGGCGCAGCGGGCGACGCTGGGCTTTCCGAGCGAGACCCAGGATGACGGCGCGTTCGAGCGCGCAGGCGACGCGCTCGGACTCTGAAAAGTGCCGTCCACACGGACGCCTACAGTGCGTGGCGAAAGTTGTTCCGAGCCCCCGGGAGTCGCCGATGCCACTCTGCTTCATCGAGCCTCAGGATGCGATCCGCGTCATCGCCGAGTCCGTCGGACGCGAGGCGCGCCGCCAGTTGGTGGGCGAGGTCGTACGCGCGTGGGTTGACGACATCCCAGACCAGGAACTGTCGGTGCACTACGCCAAGGCGATCGCCGACCTCGACGAGGACGACCTGCACCTATTGGCCGCGTGGCACGCCTCGCTCGAGGTGGGCCAGCCGATCCCCAACACCGAGTTCCTCGTCGGAGTGTTCCCGAGCCTCGGCGAGAATCGGCGGGAGGCGCTCAAGATCGCCGCAGGGTTCCGCGGCGAGGAGGCGTTTCAGGCTGGCGTCGCCGAGGATCAGGCGCTGGACACCGTGCTCCCGCGCCTGTCGAGCGAGCGTGCGATCGAGCTCGCCAACGAGTGCATACAGCTGTATATGTGGGACCGCCTCGGCTGCGACAACTGAGGGGCGCAGGCGCCGGCCGGCTCGCGGCTAGACTGGCGGTATGGCTGAGATCAGTGCGGCGCCCACCGAGGACGACGTGATGGATGCGTTGTCGAACGTGATCGACCCGGAGCTCGGATTGGACTTCGTCGAGCTGGGGCTGATCTATGGGGTGGAGGTCGCCGATGGCAACGTGCGCGTGACGTTCACGTTGACCACGCCCGGCTGTCCGATCGGCCCGCAGGTCAACGAGCAGATCGAAGAGTTCGTGGGCGAACTCGACGGCGTCAAGACGGTCGAGTCGGAGATGGTCTTCTCGCCGGCGTGGTCGCCGGAGATGATGAGCGAAGACGCGAAGTTCGCGCTCGGGTACTAGACCGGCGCGGCCGCGGACTCGCGCGCGAGCGCGACGAGCGTGGCCAGTTCCGCGGCGATGTCCGCGCCGATCGACTCGATGTCGGGGAGCGCGTCGAAGTCGCCGAGCAGTCCGAAGTTCATCTGGCCGTTGTAGGACATGATCGCGATCGCCAGCGCGTGGTTTTCGGGCAGGAAGGCCACCGGGATCGCATGCAGCATCTCGCGCCCGAGCACGTACAGCGGGAACTGCGGGCCGGGCACGTTGGTGACGATCAGGTTGAACAGGCGCGTGGAGAAGTTCAGCCGCGAGGCCTGCGCGAGGATCGTCGGCGGCGCGAAGTTTTGAGCGCCCGCGATCACCTCCGCGCCGAGCGCCTGCTTTGACTCCTTCAGGCCGTCCATCGCGTTCGATACGAAGCGCAGGCGGTTCAGCGGGTCGCTGATGTAGATCGGCAGCGGCCCGCGCATCACGACGATGCGGTTGCCGCCCTCGTGGTGCTCGCCCTCGGTGCGCACCGACACGGGCACGAGCGCGCGCATCTCGACCCCCGCTGTATGTCTCCCACGGGAGATCAGGAAGGAGCGCAGCGCGCCGGCGACCACCGCCAGGATGACGTCGTTGACGGTGCCGCCGAAGGCGTTCTTGACGGTCTTGAAGTCGGCGAGCTGGCTGGTCAACCCGACGAACCGCCGGTGTGGCCCGATCGGCACGTTCAGCGGAGTTTCGGGGGCCGGGTTCAGGCCCGCCCAGACGATCTCGCCGACGCCCTCAGCCGCCTCCCGCGCCTGCGACAGCGCGCGCTCGGGGTGGGCCAGCGCATCGATCGCGCCCTCGGCCAGCGTCACCCCCGCACGCACCGCTCCCAGCAGGCCGGCGGCCACGAGATGCGCGGTCCCCGGTTCGGGATGGGGCTGCCACGGGCGCCCGGAGTAGGGGATCTGGGGAGGATCGGGCGACAGGTCGAACAGCACCGTCGCGAGGTCGACGCCGGCGATGCCGTCGATCAGGGAGTGGTGGGTCTTGGTGATCAGCGCGAAGCGGTCGTCCTCCAGGCCCTCGATCAGCCACATCTCCCACAGCGGCTTGGAGCGATCCAGCTGCTGCGAGAAGATCCGCGCCGTCAGGTCCTGCAGCTGCTCCCACTTCCCCGGAGCTGGCAGTGCCGTGTGGCGAACGTGATAGTCGAGGTTGAAGCTCGGGTCGTCGATCCACACCGGGCGCCCGCTGTCGAGCGCGGTGTATGCGAGCTTGTGCCGATAGCGGGGAACCAGGTGCAGCCGGCGCCGGATCTGTTCGAGGAACTCATCCATGCTCGGCGGCGGGCCTTCGATGATCGTCAGCCCGCCGATGTGCATGTGCGAGACGGAGCTCTCCTGGTGCAGGAACGAGGCGTCTACAGGAGTAAGCCGATCGAGGTGACGTTGACTCATTGGACTTAGCGTACCGGGGCGCCCCCTACAATGACACCTGTGTCGAACACCGTCGAGAAGCTGCTGCTGGCAGCGCCGCGCGGCTACTGCGCGGGCGTCGACCGCGCGGTGCAGACGGTGCAGCGCGCGCTCGAGATCCATGGCGCGCCCGTGTACGTGCGCAAGGAGATCGTGCACAACAAGCACGTCGTCGCCCAGCTGCGCGAGCAGGGGGCGATCTTCGTCGAGGAGCAGACCGAAGTGCCGGAGGGCGCGGTGTGCGTGTTCTCCGCGCACGGCGTCGCCCCCAGCGTGCGCGCGGGCGCCAGCGAGCGCGGCCTGCAGACGATCGACGCCACGTGTCCGCTCGTGACGAAGGTGCACCGCGAGGCCGTGCGCTTCGCCGAGGAGGGCTACACGATCGTGCTCGTCGGCCATGGCGGGCACGAGGAGGTCGAAGGGACGATGGGCGAGGCGCCGGATCAGATCGTGCTGGTCGAGAGCGAGCAGGACGTCGACGAGCTGGCGCTCGAGGACCCCGAGCGGGTCGCCTACATCACCCAGACCACGCTCGCGGTGGACGAAACGAGCGCGATCCTCCAGCGTCTACGCGAGCGTTTTCCGAGCATCGTCGGCCCCCGCACAGATGACATCTGTTATGCGACCACCAACCGCCAGGCGGCCGTCAAGCAGATGGCGGCGCGCTGCGACCTGATGCTCGTGATCGGCTCGCGTAACTCGTCCAACTCGGTGCGGCTGGTCGAGGTCGCTCGCGATTGCGGCACCGACGCCCACCTGATCGACGCCGCGCGCGAGGTGCAGGAGGCATGGCTGACGGACAGGCGCGTGGTGGGCATCTCCTCGGGCGCGAGCGCACCGGAGGAGCTCGTGAGCGAGCTGGTCGACTTCTTCCGCGCGCGTGGCGTGCGGGACATCTCCGAGTTCGACGTCGTGCGCGAGGACGTCCGCTTCATGCTTCCCAAGCAGATACGCGAGGCCGTCGCGGGGGCATCGCGCCCGGACGGCGTGGTCGGGGCCGCCTGATCTCTGCAGGTCGAGGAGCAGTGCCGCTGGCGCCCGACGGCGCGAGCAACCCGAGCGTCGGTCGCTAGCGATGCGCACGCTGATCGTCTCCGACCTGCATCTCGGCAGCACGTCCAACTCCGATCTGCTGCGCCGTGCCGAGCTGCGTGCGCCGCTGCTGGACGCCGTCGCCGAGGTCGAGCGCGTGGTGCTGCTCGGAGACGTGCTCGAGCTGCGCCACGGGCCGATGCGCGACGCGATGGCGGCGGCGCGGCCGTTCTTCGAGGATCTCGGACGGGCACTGACGGACCGTGAGCTGGTGATCGTCGCCGGCAATCACGACCACGCGCTCGTCGAACCGTGGCTCGCTCAGCGCGGCGTCGAGGAGGAACCGCCGCCGCTCGGTGTCGAGCAGCTGCTGGAGCCTGCGCAGGCGTCGCCGGCGCTCGAGCGGATCGCGAGCTGGGTCTCACCCGCGCGGATGCGCGTGGCCTATCCCGGCCTGTGGGTGCGTCCCGACGTATACGCCACCCACGGCCACTACCTCGATTGCCACCTGACGGTCCCGACGCTCGAGCGCCTGAGCGCCGGCGCCATGAGCCGACTGCTGGGCAGGCCGGCAGACACGTTCTGCTGCGTCGGCGACTACGAGGCCGTCGGGGCGCCGATGTTCGCGTGGCGGGACGCCGTGGCCAGAGACGCTCCCACGGGAGCCGCGCTCAACGGGGCCGCCACCGTCACTGCCTGGGACGCGCTCAGGGGCGCCGCCGCGCCTAACGGCCGCGATCGCCGCGCGCCCACGCGGTGGCTGCGCAGCCGCGCCATCGCCGCGGCCTTCCCACTGGCCGTGGCAGCGCTCAACCGCGCCGGCATCGGTCCGCTGCGCGCTGACATCTCGATGAGCGAGCTGCGGCGAGCGGGACTGCGCGCGATGGGCGAGGTCGCGGCACGGTTGGACCTCGGCGACGCGTACGTCGTCTTCGGTCACACCCATCGTCCGGGCCCGCTTCCCGGCGATGCAGCGGCGGAGTGGCGTGGACGCGGGGGCGCCCAGCTGGTGAATGCCGGCAGCTGGACCTACGCTCGCGTGTTCCTCGAGGCGACGCGTGGCGAGAGCCCATACTGGCCGGGCACGCACGTGCTCGTTGAGGACGAGGGCCCGCCGGTAGTGCGGCGCCTGCTGCACGATCGTGCACGCGCGCAGATAGGGTGAGTCGATATGCACACGCGTGCGGCGATCGTCACCGGCGGAGGGCGCGGCATCGGGCGTGCCATCGCGCTCGCGCTGGCACGCGACGGTCGTTCGGTGGCGGTCGCGGATCTGCTCGGCGATCAAGCCCGCGCCGTGGCGGCGGAGATCGTCGAGGATGGAGGCAGCGCCATCGCCGTGGAGCTCGACGTGACCGAGCCCGCGTCCGTGCAGAGCGGCATCGACATGGCCGAGGGTGCGCTTGGCCCGCTCGAGATCCTGGTCAACAACGCGGGCTGGGATGAGCTGCGGCCGTTCCTCGACACCGATGAGCAGTTCTGGGAGCGCGTGCTCGACGTCAACTTCAAGGGCGCGCTGCGGATGACGCACGCGCTGCTGCCCGGGATGCTCGAGCGCCGGTTTGGCCGGATCGTTTCGATCGGCTCTGACGCGGGACGTGTTGGGTCCTCCCTGGAGTCGGTCTACTCGGGCGCCAAGGGTGGCGTGATCGCGTTCACCAAGACGATCGCGCGAGAGGCAGCACGCGCAGGCGTCACGGCCAACACGGTCTGTCCCGGCCCGACAGACACGCCGATGCTCGCGGCGATTCTCGCCGCCCACGAGGATGCCGAGCGCGTGATCGGGGCGATGACGCGCGCCGTGCCTATGCGCCGTCTGGCCCAGCCGCAGGAGATTGCCGCGGCGGTTGCGTTCTTCGCCTCCGAGCAGGCCGCCTACATCACCGGCCAGACACTGTCGGTGAGCGGCGGGCTGACGATGGCATAGGGCGCTGGGCGGGCGCGAGACGAAGCACGGCGTCGGGCGCGAGCGCTCGGCGCTCTGTCCGATGCCGCTGGCAGCCTTCGTCGGATGGAGGACGTTGCCTACGAGGTTCAGGACGGGCTCGCTTGGATCACGATCGACCGCGAGGCGCGGCTGAACGCTTTCCGGGCGCGTACCGTCGATGAGCTGATCAGCTGCCTGAAGCGCGCGTGGGCGGACTCGCAGGTCGGTGTGGTGGCGCTGACGGGCGCCGGCGAGCGGGCGTTCTGCGTCGGCGGCGACCAGAAGCAGCGCGCGGAGAGCGGCGACTACGGCCCGTCGGAGAGCGGCCTGTTCGAGGTCGAGACGCTACACCGGACGATCCGCGAGATACCCAAGCCGGTCATCGCCGCCGTCAACGGCTACGCGATCGGCGGCGGCCATGTCCTGCACCTGCTGTGTGACCTCTCAATCGCGGCCGACCATGCCGAGTTTGGCCAGACCGGGCCGCGCGTCGGCTCCTTCGACGCCGGCTTCGGCACCGGCTACCTGGCGCGCGTCGTCGGCGAGAAGCGCGCGCGAGAGATCTGGTTCCTCTGTCGCCGCTACGACGCCGCCGCGGCCGAGCGGTGGGGGCTGGTCAATCGTGTCGTGCCGATCTCGGAGCTGCGTGTCGAGGTGCGCCGCTACGCCGATGAGATCCTCGCCCTATCTCCCACCGCGTTGCGCTTCCTGAAGGCATCGTTCAACGCAGAGACAGAGCATCTCGCCGGCGTGGGGCAGCTTGCGTTCAGCGGCCTGCACGAGTTCAGCGACTCCGAAGAGGCGCAGGAGGGCGTGCGCGCGTTTGCCGAGAAGCGCGCCCCGGACTTCTCGCGCTTTCGTGCCCATATCTAGGTGGGTCCAGCCGGCGCGAGTCGGCTGCGCGCCTGAACCGCAACCGGCGACCTGCCGGCTGGGGGTCAGAGCAGTCCCGGCGTGAAGCACGTGGCCAGGCATCTGACGCCCGGCCCGATCTGCAGGTCCAGCACGCCCACCGTATGGCGCTCGTGCTCCAGCAGCGGATACGCGCCGTGGTGTGAGACCGTGAGCTCTCGCTCGCCGGGCGTGTCACCGCCGTTCACCGTTACGGTTCCCGTGCCTTCGAGCACCGCCCACACCCCGCCGGCTTCGTAGGGCCCCGAGTACGCACCCTCCTGGTCCTGCGTCTGCGGTGCGAGCTCCGCTTCCGGGGCGTCCTCCGCGCGCAGTGGCGCGAGTGGCTCCTGTTGCACATCCAGCAGCTCTTGGATCGCGAGCTCGGTTTCCGCGTAAGCCCCCTCGCCGAAGTGATACTCGAACAGGCGCGCGCGGCCGTCGAACAGGTAGCGCGCCGGCCAGCCCTCGTTCTCGTAGTCCTGCCATACCTCCAGCTCGCTGTCGATCAGCACCGGATACGCGATGCCCAGACGCTCGACCGCGTCTCGCACCGCCTGCTCGGGACGCGACGCCTCGAAGCCGGGGCAGTGCACGCCGATCACCCGCAGGCCCTCAGCGGCGTAGCGGTCGTGCCACGCCTGCATGTATGGAAGCGTGCGCAGCGAGCTCGGCCGGCAGAAGTCCCAGAACTCCACCAGCATCGGCCTGCCTTGCTGGATGATCGACTTCGGCCCGCCGTTCACCCACGGCAGCTTCGTCGGGAACAGCGGCGCGACGATGTTGTCTACGGGCGCACGCATTCTCTGTTCCGTCGTGCCCCTGAGGGGCGGGAGTCGCAAGTCTGACAAGGACGCAGGGAGCGTGGCGTGCTCTGCACGCGAGCGACCGGACGCAGTCAGACGCCGCGAATCGCGTCCCTCAGCCTATTGAGCCGACCATCTCCAGCTGGATCAGGCGGTTGAGCTCGACCGCGTACTCCATCGGCAGCTCCTTGGTGACGGGCTCGATGAAGCCGTTGACGATCATCGCCGCCGCCTCGTCCTCGGTGAACCCGCGCGAGCCCATGTAGAACAGCTGGTCGTCGGAGATGCGCCCGACCGTCGCCTCGTGCGCGACCGTCACGTGCGGGTTCTGGATCTGGATGTCGGGCCAGGTGTCGGATTTCGATTCGCCGTCCATCATCAGCCCGTCGCACTGCACGCGCGCTTTCGAGCCGGCCGAGTTGTGGCCCATCTTGACCAGGCCGCGGTAGCCCATGATGCCGCCGTCCTTGGAGATCGACTTGGCGAGGATGTTCGATGTCGTGTTCGGCGCCAGGTGCACGACCTTCGCGCCGGTGTCCTTGTGCACGCCTTTGCCCGCCACGCCCACGTTCAGGTGGTCGGCGCGCGCGCCCTCGCCCATCAGGAACGAGCCCGGGTACAGCATCACGTACTTGGCGCCCATCGAGCCGCCCACCCACTCGACCGTGCCCTCGGCCTCGACGACCGCACGCTTGGTGTTGAGGTTGTACACGTCCTTCGACCAGTTCTGCACGGTCGTGTAGCGCGCCTTGGCGCCCTCGTGCACGAAGATCTCGACGACCGCCGAGTGCATCGAGTTGACGCTGTAGGTCTGCGCCGTGCAGCCCTCGATGTAGTTCACCTCCGAGCCCTCGTCGGCGATGATCAGCGTGTGCTCGAAGGTGCCCTCGCCGGCGCCCTCCATGCGGAAGTAGGACTGCAGCGGCAGGTCGCACTTGACGCCCTTGGGGATGTAGCAGAACGCCCCGCCCGACCAGACCGCGCCGTGCAGCGCCGAGAACTTGTTGTCCTGCGCCGGCACGCACTTGGTCATGAAGTACTTCTGCACGAGCTCCGGGTACTCGGTGATCGCCGTGTCCATCGAGCAGAACAGGATCCCCTGCTTGGCGTACTCCTCCTTCAGCCCCTCGTACACGGGCTCCTGACGCCACACGCCGACCACGCCGGCCAGGTGCTCGCGCTCGGCCTGCGGGATGCCGAGGTCCTCGTAGGTCTGCTTCATGTCCGCCGGCACGTCGTCCCAGCTGTTGAAGCGCCCCGCCGTCGGCGGCGAGTACAGGACCAGGTCGTCGAGGTTCAGGCCGCTCAGGTCCGGTCCCCATGTCGGGATCGGCTTGCGTTCGAAGATCTCCAGCGACTTCAGCCGTTTCTCGGCCATCCAGTCGGGCTCGCCCTTGATCTTCGACAGCTCGGTCACGACCTCGCGCGAGATGCCCTGGCGGGCACGCAGCTGACCCTGCTCGTCCTCGACTATCGGGCTGGGCTTGTCGATCTTCGTGCGGTCAATCGTGGCCATGGGGCTCCTCGCTGGCGGTCGGCTCGGGAATCCTGTGCTCCGGAGTAGGAATTGTATCGAGCCTGGCAGGCCTCACTCCTCGCCGGACACGTCGCAGGTCACCGAGCCGCGCAGCAGCTCGTCGAGAGTGCGCCCGCTGAGCACCGACGCGGGCCGCTCGGCCACGACATCGGAGCCCGGCCGCGCATCGTCATCGCGGCGCTTGAGCAGCAGCCACTGCGCCTTCGGCCCCGGACGCGTGCGCTGCAGCGCAAAGCCTCCACGGAGCTTCTCGCCGTGCAGGACGAACACCGCGTGCCCGCGCTCGAGCGCCTCCGGCCACGCGACTCTGCCGCCCTGCTCATAGCGGCCGCGGTCCCACACCACCACGCCGCCGCCGTTGGTCCTGCCCTCGAACGCGTTGTGCGCGATCTCGTGGTCCTCGACCTCGACCGCCAGGCGCTTGACCGACGGGTCGAGCGACGGGCCCTTCGGCACCGCCCACGAGCGCATCACCCCGTCGACCTCCAGGCGCAGGTCGAAGTGGCGCGTGCTCGCCGCGTGCTGCTGCACCACGAACGCCCCCGCGCTCACGCCGCGGATCGCGAACTGCTCGTGGCCCTCGAGCCGCACGTCCTGCACCGTCACCTCGACGACCGCCGCGCCCGGCGGACCATCGCGCAGGAAGGACGCCAGCGCCTCGATCGCGTCGCGCGGCCCCTCCGCGTGTACCGCCACGGCGCCGTCGTCGGTATTGCGCACCCAGCCCATCACGCCCAGCTCGCGCGCGCGCCGGCGAGTCGCATCGCGGAAGCCGACGCCCTGGACCTTCCCGGCGACCGCCGCCCGGATCGCGCGCGAGCCTGAAGGGCTTGAGGAGCTCACCTCTCGATGATCTCAGCGCTGCTTGACAAGCGCCTTCCCCCGTGGATAATGGCGTTGGAAAATACTGATGAGGCGAATGATGGTCGCAGCGCGGCGTTCGCGATCATCTGAGCTGCGAGCGGGGGGTGCCAGATGAGTCATGAGTTCAAGGTCGTTCTGGACGGGATCGATCTCGAGGACGACCAGGTGAAGCAGCTCGATACGGCCGTGCAGCAGGCCGTGCTGCAGTCCCTGGCCACGCTGGACGTGCCGTGCGGCCTTGGCGTCGAATTTCCCTGCAAAACTGGTATTCACGGCATCATCATCCGTCACGACCCGTTCACGCATGGCCCCGGCGAGGCGGGCGGTCCTTCGGAGCTCGGGGACGCGGGCAGTCCGCCGAGTCGCGGCGACGAGCGCTGAGGACCCGGACATGCCAGGCGCGGCCGAGCCGGATGGCGGCGCCGCGGACAGCCGCCGCCCGCCGCAGCGCAGCTGTCCAAGCGGGCGCTCCATCCACGGAGCCTCGCTCATCGGCATCGTCGGTCCTGACGCGAGGCTCGGGTATCTGAACGAGGCGATACCGCTCGACGACCTCTTCCTCGAGAAGGTCCGGGGGCGTGCACCGATGCAGCGGTTCCGCTTCTCCGAGCCATGCGTCGAAGCGGGTTGCGCGCAATGGACGGGCTCCCGCTGCGGCCTGATCGATGAAGTCCTCGACAGCGCCAAGCACGTGCCCGAGGCCGGCGTGGCTCGTCTTCCGCGCTGCCCGATCCGCAGATCGTGCCGCTGGTTTCACCAGGTCGGTCGCGACGCCTGCCTGGTGTGCCCGTTCATCGTCCGCGGTGGAGACGAGCACGAGGACGAGTGGGCGCTCGTGGCGCCGGGCATCGACGCGGCCACATAGCGCGCCCGGTCGCTGCTCAGGCGGCCCCGCTCACGCCGGCGCGCTCAGGCCGGCCAGTCGTGGTCGCCCGTCACCGCGCCACGCACGACCTTCAGATTCAGCAGCGCGCACTTGCGCCGCGTCGCCGACACGGGGATGCCGAGCAGGTCGATCATCCAGTCCGCGTCGAGCTTGCCGACCTCCTCCAGCGTCATGCCCTTCAGCTCCTCTGAGGCGATCGACGCCGACGCCTGCGAGATCGCGCAGCCGTGACCCTGGAAGCGGATGTCCTCGATGCGGTCGTCGACGACGCGGATCTGCACACCCAGCTCGTCGCCGCACAGCGGGTTGTGCTCGAGCGCCTCCAGATCGTGCGGCTCGAGCTCACCGAAGTTGCGCGGCTGCTTGTAGTGGTCGAGGATGTAGTCGCGGTACAGGTCGTCCATGTCGCGGTCACCTACTCCGCAGCCGGTGTATAGCCATAGTTATACGCTCTTGCTTGGCGGAGTGCACGTGTCATCCGCCCAGCCCGAACACCTCGCGCCCGGCCGTCAGCGCGTCGATCAACGCGTCGATGTCCGAGCGGTCGTTGTAGACGCCCACGCTCGCGCGCGCCGTCGCGCTCACGCCCAGGCAGCGCATCAGCGGCTGCGCGCAGTGATGGCCCGCGCGGATGCACACGCCGCCGCGGTCCACCAGCTCGGCCACGTCGTGCGGGTGGATGCCCTCCAGCGTGAACGACGCCAGGCCGCCCCGGCGCTCGGCCTTGGGGGGGCCCACGACGCGCAGGCCCGGCACCTCCGCCAGGCGCTCGAGCATGTACGCCGTCAGCGCCCGCTCGTGCGCGCGCACGCGCTCCATCCCCAGCTGCTGCAGGTACTCGACCGCCGCGCCCAGGCCGACCGCCTCCGCGATCGGCGGCGTGCCCGCCTCGAACTTGTACGGCAGCTCGTTCCACGTCGTCTGCTGGAGGTCGACCGACGCGATCATGTCGCCGCCCGTCAGGAACGGCTGCATCTGCTCGAGCATCTCGGCGCGGCCGTGCAGAACGCCGATGCCCGTCGGCCCGAGCGCCTTGTGGCCCGTCCACGCGTAGAAGTCCGCGCCCAGCGCCTCCACGTCGACCGGCATCTGCGGGACCGCCTGCGCGCCGTCCACCAGTGTCACCGCGCCAGCCGCGCGCGCCCGCGCCGTCATCTCCGCGACCGGGTTGATCGTGCCGAGCACGTTCGACACGTGCGCGAACGCCAGCAGGCGCACGTTGCCCAGCGACAGCTCCCCGTCCAGCTGCTCCAGCGACAGCTCGCCGTGCTCGTCCACATCCAGGTAGCGCAGCGTCGCGCCGCGCTCGCGGCACAGCACCTGCCACGGCACGAGGTTCGCGTGGTGCTCCATCTGCGTGATCAGCACCGCGTCGCCCGGGCCCACGTGCGCCCGCCCCCACGAGTACGCCACGAGGTTGATCGCCTCGGTCGCGTTCTTCGTGAAGATCGTCGTCTTCGGCTGCCCGCCCACGAACGCCGCCACGCGACGGCGCGCGACGTCGTACGCCGCGTCCGCCTCCTGCGCCAGCGCGTACACGCCGCGGTGCACGTTCGCGTTGTGGTTGCGCAGGTGGTCCGCCAGCGCGTCGATCACCACCTGCGGCTTCTGCGAGCTCGCGCCCGAGTCCAGATAGATCAGCGGCCGCCCGCCGAAGGTGCGGGAGAAGATCGGGAAGTCACTGCGAACGCCCGCCAGAACCCCGGAGGGGTTCTCTATAAAAAGGTCGCTCTCAGCGACTGATGGCATACGCCTCGATGTCCTCGCGCGCCGCCGCCAGCTTCTCCTGGACCCTGTCGCGCACGAGCTGTTCCAGCGCCTCGTCCGCCAGCTCCGCCACGAGCGGCTCGAAGAAGCCCTCCACGATCACCCGCACCGCCGCCGGGCGGTCCAGGCCGCGCGTCTGCATGTAGAAGATCGCCGTCTCGTCCAGCTCGCCCACGGTGCCGCCGTGCGACGCCGACACGTCGTCCGCCGACACCAGCACCGACGGGATCGCGTCGACGCGCGCCTTCGGCGAGAGCATCATCGTGTGGATCTGCAGGTACGTGTGCGTCTGCTGCGCGCCCGGGTCGATCTGGATCAGGCCCTCGAAGCTCGCGCGGCTCTCGCCCGTCGCCGTGCCGCGCCAGTGCACGTCACCGCCCGACGGTCCCGTCTCGTGCAAATCCACCGCGAACACGTCCAGGTGCTCGTGCTCCTCCGCGAAGAACAGGCCGCGAAACGCCAGGTCGCCGCCCTTCTCCATCACCGCCAGCTCCAGGTGCTGGCGCACCAGGTGGCCGCCCAGCAGCGCCGGCAGCCAGTGGCAGTAAGCGTCGCGCCCGACGCCCACGAAGCGCGTCGACACGTCGTACACCTCGCCCGGGCGGGCGGGTCCCCAATCTTGGAACTGCGCCAGGCGGCAGCGCGCGCCGTCCTGCAGATACAGCTCGAACGCGCCCGCGTGCAGGGCCTGGCCGCCGTCCGGGAAGCTCTCCGCCAGGTCGTACTCGTGCACGCGGAAGTCGCTCGTGGGGGCTCCCACTACAAGCGTGCGCCCGTACTGCGCCACGCCCGGCCGGTCGATCGCGTACACGATCTCAAACGGCTCCTCCACGACCACGCCCTGCGGCACGTGCAGGAACGCGCCGCCCGTCCAGAACGCCGCGTTCGCCGCCTCCAGCTTGTGGCGGTCGATCGGCAGGCGCTTGCAATACCACTCCGACACCAGCTCGCCATGCTGCTCGAACGCCTGCTCCAGCGAGCACAGGATCACGCCGCGCTCCGCCAGCGCCTCGTTCAGCTCCACCTGCACCACCGCGCCCGCGCTCTGCACGATCCGACCCGCGCGCGGGCGGTCGGGGAGCGTGCGGCTCACGACCTCCGGCACGCCGTGCTCCTGCACGCTCGTCTCCAGCGCGTCGAGGTCGAGGCTCTGCAGGCTCGTCGACCAGAAGCCCGAGCGCCGCCACACCGGCAGCTCCGAGTCCTCGTAGGCCTTCAGCGCAGCCTCGCGCAGCTGCCCGAGGCTGCGTCCGTCGCCCGCGCCAGCTCCCGCCAGCGCGTGGTACAGGCTCGCCTCGCGGTGGCGGCCCGCCTTGACCTGCACGGGCGTCGCGCCGTTCGTCCTCGCGCCGTCCGCGCTTGCGCCGTTCGGGGCCGCGCTCATGCCGCCAGCTCCGGCTGTCCGCCGAACTCCTGGCGGATCTGGTCATAGCCCTCGCGCTCGAGGCGTTCGACCAGCTCCACGCCGCCCTCCAGCACGATCTTGCCGTCCATCAGGATGTGCACGAACTCGGGCTTCACGTAATGCAGGATGCGCTGGTAGTGGGTGATGATCAGCGCGCCCAGCCCCTGCTCGTCGTGCAGGCGCTGCACGCCCTCCGCGACCGTGCGCAGCGCGTCGATGTCAAGGCCCGAGTCGGTCTCGTCGAGGATCGCGATGTCGGGAGCGAGCATCGCCATCTGCAGGATCTCCGCGCGCTTCTTCTCGCCGCCCGAGAAGCCGTCGTTGAGGTGGCGCGAGGTGAACGCCTTGTCCACGTCCAGCAGCTCGATCGCGTGCTGCAGCTGCGTGCGGAACTCCTTCACCTGGATCGGCTCATCGCGCTTGGCGTTGATCGCCATTCGCAGGAAGTTCGCCACCGACACGCCCGGGATCGACACCGGGTACTGGAACGCCAGGAACAGGCCCGCCTTCGCGCGCTCGTGCGGCTCGGCCTCGGTGATGTCCTCGCCCTTGAACACGATCGAGCCCTGCGTGATCTCATACGCGGGGTGGCCGAGCAGCGTGTTCGCCAGCGTCGACTTGCCCGAGCCGTTGGGGCCCATCAGCGCGTGTATCTCGCCGCGGTTGATCTCCAGGTCGACGCCGCGCAGGATCTCGCGCTCGTCGGTGCGTACGTGCAGGTCTTTGATCTCTAGGTCGGCCATGTCTTGTGGTCAGGCTCCGGTCGTCAGGGGTTGGATTTGCAGGGGTGGGAGGGTCGCCGCCGCGGGCATCGCCGGCGCCAGCAGGTCCGCGAGCGTCGTCTCCCGCAGCGTGTTCACGATCGAGAAGCGCACGCGCGTCCACAGCAGCTTCGTCGGGCACGTGTGGTCCGGACTGGACTCGCGCGAGCACACGATCGAGCCGTCCGCCGCCTGCGAGATGCACTCGATCGGCGCGATCGAGCCCTCCAGCGCCTCCACGACCTCCGCCATCGTGATCTCGCTCGACGGGCGCGCGAGCATGTAGCCGCCGCGCGAGCCGCGCCGCGAGTCCACCAGCCCGGCCTTGCGCAGGCGCGCGACCAGGTGCTCCAGGTACGCCAGCGGCAGGCCGTCGTGCGCGGCGATCTCCGCCAGCGGTATCGGCTCTCCGCCGGCGCGTCGCGCCAGCTCGACCATCACGCGTACGCCGTACTCGGCCTTGGTTGAGAACATCATCGCAAGATTTCCTACCTCGCAGCTAGGGTATCAGGGGTGGGTGGGATCTCCAGGGTGGGTGGGATCTCAATCCAGCTTGCGGACGTCGTGGCTGAGCGCTTCCGGCGTCAGCTCTTCGGACTCGAACAGCACACGCTTGCGACCGGCGCGGTCGAGCAGCAGCACCGGCGCGTACTCGTCGAACACCGCCGTGCCGTCGCTCGCCGGCTTGATCCCGTACGCGCGCCACACCGAGCGCAGCTGCGACAGCGAGCCCGTCAGGTACTGCACGCGCGCGCTCAGCGACACCTGCGAGAGGAAGCTGCGCACGTGCGCCGGGGAGTCGGCCGCGGGGTCGGCGCTCACGATCAGCACGGCCGGCGGGCGCGCGCCTTCGGCCTGCAGTTCGTCGAGCGCGCCGCGGATCTGCTCGGCGATCACGATGCACGTGTCGCCGCACGTCGAGTAAAGAAACGTCAGCGCGACGACCTGGCCGCGGTACTGGCCGAGCGACACGCGGCGGCCGTACTGGTCGGTCAGCGTGAACTCCGGAGTGGGGCGGCCGACCGGGAACGAGGCCCCATCGAAGCCCGTTTCCGGGCCCGCCGAGACCGAGGAGGAGGCGCCCGCCGAGGAGCTGTGCCGGCCCGAGCCCGGCGCGATCACGATCACCGCCGCGGCCACCACGACCACAGCGACGGCCGCGAGCGCGATTGCGAGGTTGCGTGAGCGGCGGGGCATGCCGGTGAGGGTAGGGGAGGGCGGCGGACGGCGGACGAACACGGACGAGGCGACCGGTCCGCGACGTAGCCTACGGCGATGCCAACAAGCAGACGGTTTCCGGCGGCTACTGCGCGGGTACTGATCGGCGCGCTTGTGCTCGCGCTGTCAGCGGCGATGCTGCTCGCCCCCGGCGCCTTTGGCGAAGGCACCGGCACGTCCCCCTCGAGCGCGCCGCCGCCGCCCGCCAACGACACGATCGCCGCCGCGCAGGTGATTCACAGCCTGCCCGCTTCGCTCAACGGCACGACCGTCGGCGCCACCATCGAACCGGGTGAACCCGAAGCCGGCTGCGGCGGGACCACGACCAACTCCGTCTGGTACAGCCTGCGCCTGCCGGCCGCCCAGCGAGTCGGCCTCGACCTGGCCGCCGCGGGCACGCTCGACGCGACGATCAGCGTCTACCACGCCGTGCGCTCGCAGCTCACCTCGGTCGGCTGTCAACAGACCGAATCGCAGGGCAAGGCGTCGTTCTCGTTCAAGGCCGCCAAGAACGGCCTGTACGAGATCAGGGTCGCGGCCCTCGCGAACTCGACGCTCGCGGCCTTCACGCTCGAAGTCTTCCTGCCGACCCCAGCCGTGCAGCCGCCCGGGCCGCCGCTGCCGTCCAGCGGCGTCAGCGGCCAGGTCGATCGAATCCAGAACATCAACGCCGCTTACTCGCTGACGTTGCACTCGGGGGTCAGCTACCTGATCAGCCTCGCCAACGAGACCGAAGGCGCGTGCGTCAGCGGCGCGCTGTTCGCGCCGGGCACCAGCTCGTTCGGCAACGAAGAAGAAGAAGGAGGCTCGACCTCCTCGCTGCTGCGGATCGAATGCGGCGGCTACCGGCTGTTCACCCCCGGCCCGGGCAAGGGCGGGCGCTACAGCTTCGAGATCACGCCCCGGCTGTCGCACAGGGGCATCCAGCGCTTCCATCTGCAGGTCGCCCCCGCCGGTCCCGACGAGACCGCTCCCGGGCAGACGCTCGGCAACTACGCGCACGCGCACGGGTATCTCAGCGGGCGCAGCGTGCAGGTGCTGCGCCTGTATCGCATGGAAGTCACCAGCCACTCCAACCTGACGCTCAAGCTCAGCGCGCCCAGCTCCGCCGAATTCAAGCTGCAGCTGCGCAGCCAGAACGGCAACGTGATCGAATGCGACTGCGAAGGCAGCGGCTCGCAGACGCTCACGCATCAGCTGCAGCCCGGCACGTACTACGCCGTCGTCGCGGTGCGCAACGGCAGCTCCGGCGGCTTCACGCTCGAGCGCGAGTCGCGCACGATCACCAGCACGAGCATCTCGTTCACCAGCCGCAAGGCCGCAGCCGGCGAAGCGCTCGCGATCGACGTCAAGGTCGCCCCCGCCGAGTCCGGGCCGGCCAGCGTCGAGATCGAACGCTTCGATCCCGTCTTCGGCTGGCAGTTCTATCGTGAGGTCCACGCGTTCGTCAGCGGCGGGCTGGCGAGCGTCCCGTTCACGCCGCCCGCCGTCGGCATGTGGCGCGCGAAGGCCACCTACGAAGGCTCGAGCACCGCCAGCCCCAGCGCCGTCGGCGCCACCTACCTGCTCGTCTCCTGACGCGCGGGTGGTTTGCGTGTCGTGCGGCTGAGGCCGAGGCTTCGGCGGTTTGTGTGCGATTGCAAGATCTGTATAACCATGGTGTGACAGGGTTCGCGGGATGAGTATGCCCTGGGCAGCCCGCCCATCAGGTCGCCGGCAAGCACGCCAAGTGTCGCTACACTTTATGAAGTCCCTGAATCCCGACCCTGGTTTAGGAGTTTTCAGAATGAGCCCGTCAGGCGCGGAGCTTCTCCGCCAAGTCAAGAGCCAGATACAAGAGGTCGACCCCTCCGAGGTCAACGAGCTGATCAGTGAGGGCGTGACGATCGTCGACGTGCGCGGCAGCGAAGAGTTCGCCACGGGCCATCTCCCCGGCGCCAAGAGCATCCCGCGCGGCCATCTCGAGCAGCGCATCGAGAGCGCCGCGCCCGACCGCACCGCCGAGCTGATCCTCTACTGCCAGTCCGGCAACCGCTCCGCCTACGCGGCGCGCACGCTGCAGGAGGACCTCGGCTACGAGCACGTGCGCTCGATGACCGGCGGGATCACGCTGTGGAAGGACCGCGGCTATGAGGTCGAGGTCCCACGCTCGCTCAGCCCCGAACAGCGTGAGCGCTACTCGCGCCACCTGCTGATCCCCGAGATCGGCGCCGAGGGCCAGCAGCGGCTGCTCGACGCGAAGGTGCTGCTGCTCGGCGCCGGCGGGCTCGGCTCGCCGACGGCGCTGTACCTGGCGGCAGCCGGCGTGGGCACGCTGGGGATCGTCGACGACGACGAGGTCGACCTGTCCAACCTGCAGCGCCAGGTGATCCACTCCACGCAGCGGATCGGCATCCCCAAGGTGGACTCCGCCGAGGAGTCGATCCACGCGCTCAACCCGGACGTCAACGTCGTCAAGTACCAGACGCGCATCGACGCGTCGAACATCATGGAGATCATCGACGGCTACGACGTGATCGTCGACGGCGTCGACAACTTCCCCACGCGCTACCTGCTCAACGACGCCAGCGTGCGCCTGCGGATCCCTGTGGTCTCGGCGTCGATCCTCGGCTTCGACGGGCAGCTGTCGGTGTTCAAGCCCTACGACGGCCCTTGCTACCGCTGCCTGTTCCGCGAGCCGCCGCCAGCCGAGCTCGCGCCCTCGTGCGGCGCCAACGGCGTGCTCGGCGTGCTGCCCGGCACGATGGGGCTGCTGCAGGCGACCGAGGTCGTCAAGCTGATCCTCGACATCGGCGAGCCCGCGATCGGGCGCCTGCTGCTGTACGACGCGCTCGGGGCGACGCTGACCGAGGTCAAAGTCCACCGCGACCCCGAGTGCCCGATCTGCTCGCGCGACCCCGATGAGATCGCCGACGAGGAGATGGGCGTGTTCCCGGATTACGAGGCATTCTGCGCCGCAGCCGGGTAGGCTGCCGCGCGGACGGACCACACGACCATGGCCACGATCAAGATACCCCCGGTTCTGCGCGCGTCTGTAGGCGGCGAGAAGGAGGTCGGCGCGTCCGGCGAGAACGTCGGCGCCGTGCTTCGCGACCTCGCCAGCAACCATCCCGCGACCCAGGATCAGCTGTTCTCCGCCGAGGGCGAGCTCAATCGCTACGTGAACGTGTATCTCAACGACGAGGACGTGCGCGTGCTCGACGGGCTGGACACCGTTGTAGGCGACGCTGACACGCTGGTGATCCTGCCGGCGATGGCCGGCGGGCGCTTCTAGTCTCGCTGACGCGCACCCGCTGCACCGCGCGTTTCGGGCCGCCCGTCGTCGTGGCGTGGCCTCGCCGGGCGCGCTCTTGTTTCCTCGACGGCGTGGCCTTTGTGTCGAGGTTCGGCGCAGAGCCCTAACTGTTCGCCTGTTGGCGAACGATTGGGCGTCACATGAGAGCCGACACTGTTTTCTTGCGCGCTCCCAGAGCAACAATCCGGCGAGCCGGCGTTGCTGTGTGCATGGCCGCGCTCGCGATCTGTGCGCTCGCAGGGCCGGCGTGGGCCAAATCGTCGCCGCCGAAGTACTCGCTGTCGATCGTCGAGGGCGAGACCACGCAGCCGGAAGACAGCGTCGTCTCGACCAGCGGTCACGTCGAACACGCCAACGGGTCGGTTCGGGTGTCGATCATCCGCAACGGCACCACCGTGTTCCAGAGTTCCGGAAATGGAGGCGCCTGGATGTCGCAGGTACCCCAGGTCGGGGATGTCGTGACGCTCGAATCACCGGCCGGCACGACGGTCGGATCGGTTGTCTACGACGGCCTGCCGTCGATCGAAGCGACCGTGTGCGCGGGCTCGGCCAACTTCTCAGGCCAGCGCTCCGCGGGCGAGACGGTTGAAGGCGGCTACTTCACAGAGGTGGCTCACACCACGCCCTATCGCACGGAATTCGAACGCGTCGGCGGTGGCCAGGCGCAGATCACGCTGCTGTCCGGCTCGACGTTCGGTGGCAGCTTCCTGGCGCCGCTGAGCTTGGGCCAGACGGTGTACGCGAACGAGTCGCTCGAAACACCGCTCGCAGGCGGTGCCGTCTTCACGTACTCGAGCGAAAACATTCGGCCCGTGGGCGCATGCCCGCTGCCCCTGGCGCCGCCCCCGCCACCGCCTCCGCCTCCGGCGCTGCAGGGCTCGATCTTCAAGCTGCTGCACACGACGATCAAGTCCGTCCTGAAGGTCGGCCTGCGCGACCAGGTCACGATCAACCTGCCGGGCACGGTCACACAGGATCTGTACCTCGAGGGCGGCACGCTGCCGGCGTATGCGGCCAGCAACAAGAGCAAGGGCAGGCATCACAAGAAGCCGCCCCCGGCGCTGCTGCTGGCGCGGGGCTCTGCGAGCGCCAGCAGCCCGGGCACCGTGACCGTCCTGCTCAAGCTCACTTCGAAGGGGCGTCGCGAGCTCAAGTCGGCGGGCAACCTGAAGGTCGTGCTGCTCACCACGCTGCACAGCAACTCCGGCGCCACGCTGAACCTGGAACGTCGCGCGGTCTCGCTTCATCGCTAGGGCGCTGCCGATGGTCAGGCACGCGCTCGGGATCGCGCTGAGTGCGGTCGTGTGGCTGCAGCCACCGCCGGTCCTGCCGCTGCCGTCTCGCAGCGGCCCCGAAGGACCGCCGCGCCCGTATGGCTTCCAGCCGCCGCCGGGCTCGCCGGCGGCGCACACCGCCGCCAGTTTGGCGCGCGCGCAGGACCGGGCGCTGCTGAACGGGCCATTTCCGCAGGCCGGGCTCACGCGCGGCGTCTCCGAAGGCGCGCTGTTCCTGGACGAAGAAGCAGGCGTTCGCGAACTGGCGATGACGCGCGTCCGCGACGCGGGGGCGAGCGTCGTGCGCATCCCGGTCGACTGGCGCTCCACCGTGGTCGAAGCTCCGCCCTCGAGCTTCGACGCGGCCGATCCCGCCAGCCCGGAGTACCGGTTCGCGCCGATCGACGCCGCCGTGCTGAGTGCGGTGTCCGCCGGCCTGACGCCACTGCTGGTCGTCTCGCACGCGCCCGCATTCGCCGAAGCCGCCCCGCGCTGGCCATACGCGTACCCGGGCAGCTGGGCTCCCAGCCCGGCCGCGCTCGAGGAATTCGCCGTTGCGCTCGCGCGCCGCTACGACGGGTCGTTTCCCGATCCGCAGGCCCCCGGAGGCGTGCTGCCGCGGGTGCGACTGTTCCAAGCCTGGAACGAGCCAAACCTCACGCGCTACCTGGAGCCCCAATGGGTCGTCGAGGAAGGTCACTGGAGCCCCTTCTCGCCGCTGCTCTACCGCGAGATGCTCGACGGCTTCTACAGCGGCGTGAAGTCCGTCGCGCCCAGCGACGTGGTCGTCGCCGCAGGCGTCGCGCCCAACGGCGACCGCGAAGGCGTGGGGCGCATGCAGCCGGTGCGCTTCCTGCGGGAACTGCTGTGCCTGGGTGGCAGCCCCGGTGGTGGCACCGGGAGGCCTCGCGCGGGGAGGACTCGCGCCAGGCGTTCTCGCGTGAGCTGCGCTGCCCAGGCATATTTCGACGTGCTCGACTTCCACCCACTTTCCGTCGGCGACCCCGATCTGCCGGCCACGTCCTCGCTCGACGTTTCGATCGCAGACGCCGCCAAGGTCACCGACCTGCTGCGGCAGGCAGAGCAGTTGCGCACGGTCCTTCCCGAAGGCGCCAAGCCCGTTTGGGTGACGGAGCTCAACTGGGAAAGCGCGCCGCAGTCGCCGCAGGGCGTGCCCGCGAACCTGCAGGCGCAGGTGATCTCGCGCGCGCTGCACCGTCTGTGGGTCGCCGGCGTGAGCCTCGTGGCATGGCAGTTCCTGGTCGATCCCTACCCGGGCGTGCGCGCCGCCACGCCGACGGGCGCCACCGTCGAATACCAGCGACCCGCCGGGCTCTACAGCGCCGGCGTCGGCGGCGCCCTGGCGAGCGCGGAGCCCAAGCCGTTCCTACGGGGTTTCAGCTTCCCGTTCGATCCCCTGCGCGTCGACTCGCGGCATGTGCGCGTGTGGGCGCTGCTCGCGCGGCCGGACCAGCCGGTCGTGCTCGAGCGAGAGCTGAGTGTTGGCGGCGCTTGGCGCACGATCGCGCGCCTTCATGCCGATGGCTACGGCGTGCTCAACGCGCTGATCTCGCTCCGCGGCGCCGCACTTCTGCGCCTGCAGAGCGGTGCGCTCGGCTCGGCGGTCGCGTCGTTGCCCGCTGGCCGAAGCCGCCTGTGAGCTACGCCGCCACGTCGCCCGCGACCGGCTCCTGCGCCGCATTGCCGTTGGCGCTGACCGCGTCAGTGCTCCCAGCGGCCGCGTCCGCCACTCCGCCGCCCTTCGCCGGCACGTGGCTCATCGCGTGCTCGGCCAGCGCTGTGATCGTCAGCGACGGGTTGACCCCCACATTGGCCGGCACCGCCGAGCCGTCGCAGACGAGCAGGTTCTCGTAGCCGAACACGCGCTGGCGCATGTCCACCACCCCCCGCTCGGGGTCGGGTGCGATCACGGCTCCGCCAAGGATGTGGGCGGTTGTGGGGATGTTCAGAAACGCCTCCGTGAGCGAGCTCTGGGCGAGCCCGCCGGTGCGCTTGGCGAACCATTCGGCGGCCTTGTTGGCGATCGGGATGAACGTCGGGATCGGACGCTCGGGGTCCTGCTCGGTCTTCAGCCAGAACGTGCCGAACGGCCCTTTGTGAGGTCGCAGCGCGATCGCGTTGTCGAGCGTCTGCATCACCAGGATGATGATCGTGCGCCGCGACCAGTGTTTGGGGAACAGCACCTGAGCCACGCGCTTGGGGTGGCGCACGCTCTGTGCGATCAGCTTCAGCGGTCGCGTGACGCGGGTGCCGTCGCCGACGAGCAGGGTGTTCAGGCGGTGCATCGAGTCGCCGTCGTTGCCATAGGTGACCGTCTCGATGTGCGTGTGGGGGTCGGGGTAGATCGATGACGTGATCGCCACGCGTTTGATCAGATCGTCCGGGTAGTCCTCGGGCACCGTCACCGCGAGGATCGACTCGGAGTTCGTACGCACGAGCTCGCCCAGGCGCGCGGAGATGCGCGGCAGTGAGCCTTTCACGCGGCAGCGCTGCAGCAGCTTGTTCGTCCCCAGCGGCCCCGCCGACACCACCACGCCGCGCGCGCGCTGGACACGCCGTTCCGTGCGAAGCCAGGCGCCCGAGCGCACGCTTTCGATCTCGTAGCCGTCGCTGCCGTCAGCCGGTCCCAGCGGGCGGATGTCGATGACCGTCCGTTCGGGCATGACCCGGGCGCCGCGCTTCTCGGCGAAGTACAGGTAGTTCTTGACGAGCGTGTTCTTGGCGCCGTGCTGGCAGCCGACCATGCAGCGCCCGCACAGATGACACCCGGTCCGATCGGGCCCCTCGCCGTCGAAGAACGGGTCCGGCACGGTCTTGCCGGACTCCCCGAAGAAGATGCCGACCGGCGTCCGTTTGTAGGTGTCGCCTACGCCGAGCTCCTCGCCGAGCTCGCGCAGCAGCTGGTCGGCGGGGTCCTCGTGCGGGTTTTCGACCACGCCGAGCATGCGCTGCGCTTCTGCGTAGTGAGGCGAGAGCGCGCTCTCCCAGTCGGTCATCTCGCCCCACTGGCGGTCCTCGAAGAACGCCTTCGGCGGCACGTACAGCGTGCACGCGTAGCCGAGGCTGCCGCCGCCGACGCCGCACCCGGACACGACCGACACGTCCTTGAACGTCGTCAGGCGGAAGATGCCCTTCATGCCCAGGCGCGGGTTCCAGAAGTAGCGCTTCAGGTCGGACGTCGCGCTTGGAAACTCGTGGTCGGCGAAACGCCGTCCGCACTCCAGCACGCCGACCGAGTAGCCCTTCTCCGACAGCCGCAGCGCCGACACGCTGCCGCCGAAGCCCGAGCCGATGACCAGCCAGTCGAAGTCGAAGCTGTCGTGCGCGGTCGCCATCGCTCGTGAATACTAGCCCTCGACTGGCCGCGCAGCCAAACTGGCCCGTGCTCAGCCGTGCGGACCCTTGCCTTTCTTGAACTTGTGCTTGGTGAAGGTGACCGTGCCCGACCACGTGTAGCTCTGCGTGCACGTGTTGCCGCCGCCGCTGCCGCAGTCCGACGGGATCGTTTCGGCGGCGCCCACCGAGACGTGCTTGCTCACGCCTCCGTGCTTGAGTTCGCTCGGCGAGAGCTGGATCTTCGCCGTCAGCGGGCGCACTTCCGGCAGGCCCGCTTCGGTGTGCTTGGTCCCGACGCCGGCGAAGCTTTCGATGATGTCGTGCCACCAGTCTTCGGGTTCGCACGCGAGCGCGCCGTTGCCGGCGCCCGAGGTGGTTTCGTAGGTGTCGAGGGCTTCGACGATGAAGATCACGCCTTTGCTGCCGCCGGCGGGACGTTTGACGGTCACGCCGCCGCCGCCGGTGCCGTGGTCTTCCTTTGGCAGCCCGAGCGTGCCGCTGTGCGAGCAGTCCTCGTCTTCGCTGCCGGTGTTCGTGATCGACCAGGTGCCGTCGGCTTCCTGGCCGAGGCCGTAGGCGGGGAAGCCGGACCCGAGAAGCGGGCTCGAGGCAACCGTCGGGATCAGCACCTGCGGGTAGATCGTGTTCCACCGCCAGCTGGCTTCTTCCTTGAGCAGCTCGCCGCCTTCGGTGCTCAACGTGCGGGTGTAGCTGCCTTTGCCGTCGAACACGACCTTGTACTCGTAGAACGACTGGAACGAGACGCCGCCGCTCTTCGCCGACGCCTGCGGCGCGGAGCCGAGCAGCGCCAGAGACATCAACGCGATGGACGCACCGCACACCGCGTGCCGCCGCAGGAACCCGACCACGTTCATTACCGCCCCCGATCTCCGATGGTTCGCTCGCACTGCAGACGCGTCGCGAGCCTACCAGCGCGCTCGGCGCGCCGGTCGCGTAGGCGGTCGGTGTGCGCCCGCCCCCGACTCCTACATACCCCGCTATATTCCGTGAAGTAATGGCGGCGGAGAGGCTGAGGAACAGGCCCTGTGGAGGCCGGTATGCCGACATCGTGCAGTCGATCGGCCACACGCCGCTGGTCGAGCTGTCGCGGCTGTCGCCGAAGCCGGGAGTGCACATCTGGGCGAAGCTCGAGTCGCGCAACCCGACCGGCTCGGTCAAGGACAGGGTCGCCCGCGCGCTGATCGAGGACGCCGAGGAGAAAGGCGCGATCAGCGCAGGCCAGACGATCCTCGAACCGACGTCCGGCAACACCGGCATCTCGCTGGCGATGATCTGCTCGCGCAAGGGCTACCGGCTGAAGGTCGTGATGCCCGAGAACGTCACGCCCGAGCGCACGCAGCTGCTGCGGATGTACGGCGCTGAGATCGTCTACTCGCCCGGCGATCAGGGCTCCAACGGCGCGGTCGCCAAGGCGCTGGAGATGGCCGCCGAAGACTCCTCCTACTACATGCCCTACCAGTACGGCAACCAGGCCAACCCGAACGCCCACTACAACGGCACCGCCCTGGAGATCCTCGAAGAGCTCGACGAGGTGGCCGCGTTCGTCGCCGGTCTGGGCACGGGCGGCACGCTGATGGGCAACGGCCGGCGCTTGAAGGAGACGTTCGGCGACGCCGTCAAGATCGTCGCCGCCGAGCCGATGCAGGGCGAGCCGGTCCAGGGCCTGCGTTCGCTCGACGACGGCTTCATCCCGCCGATCATCGACCTCTCGCTGCTCGACCGCAAGATCTTCGTGACCAACCGCGATGCGATCGTGTGGACGCGCAAGCTGCTCGACCAGGAGGGCGTGTTCGCGGGCGTCTCCAGCGGCGCGATCGCGAGCATCGCCGTGCGCATCGCCGGCGAGCTCGACGAGGGCAACGTCGTGTTCGTCGTCGCCGACGACGGCTGGAAGTACCTCTCGAGCGGCATCTACACGCTGCCGGTCGACGAGATCGAGAACCTCGAGTCAACCGTGTGGTGGTAGCCGCGCCAGCGATCGTCTGCCGGAGCGTGAGGCGGACATGAGAATCACGCGGGAGCTGCTCGACGAGGTCGTATCGCATGCGCTCGAGGACCCCGGCAACGAGGTCTGCGGCGTGCTCGCCGTTGCCGACGCAGAGGGCGACGGGCAGGCGCAGGCCGTGCGCGTGCTGCGGGCCACCAACATCCACGCGAGCCCGCTGAAGTTCGAGATCGACCCGAAGGAGCTGCTGGCGCTGTATCTGGGGATCGAGGCCGACGGGCACACGCTCGGCGCGATCTACCACTCGCACGTGCGCAGCAGGCCCTACCCGTCGCAGACGGACATCAACTTCGCCGCAAACTGGCCGGGCGTCGAGTGGATCATCGTGGGGCTCGCCGCCGGCGAGGAGCCGGAGGTGCGCTCGTACCTGATCGAGCACGGCGAGGTCCGGGAGGTAGCGCTCGAGGTGCGGTGATGGAGGGGGATCTGATCGTCTGCCCGAGCTGCGGGCGCGCGCACCCGCCCAGCGAGCGCTTCTGCGAGACCTGCGGGATGCCGCTCGTGCACCCGACGGAGGCCGAGTACGAGGCCAGCGAGCGCCAGCGCATGGCGCGCAAGATCAAGCCTCAATACACCGAGGGTCCGCTGGTGAAGGTCGCCAACGCCAAGGGCCAGCCCGAGGCCGAGTTCATCGCCGGCCTGCTGCTGGAGGAGGGGATCCCGTGCCTGCTGCGCAACGCGATCGGCGGCTACTCGCCGATGATCGGCCCGCGCGAGATCCTCGTCCCCGAGTCAGGCGCGCAGGCCGCGCGCGAAGCGCTCGCGTTCCAGCGACCCAGCCCATAGGAGAGCCGGAGGATTAGACCAATACGGGCTGGCCGGCGGCTTCGCTCGTGATCGCGCGTATCTCCTCGGAAGCGCGCTCGAACTCGGCGTCGGAGAGAACGGGGGTTCCCTCGAACGGCAGTTCGCGCTGCAGCTCGATCCAGGCGTTTGCGCCGGTGTACTCGTCCTTGACTTTGACGGTCACCGGGCGCGGGATGCGGTAGGTGCGCAGCAGCAGCACGTGCAGCGGCTGGCGTCCGCGCCAGCCGAGGCGCTTTTCGGCGTAGTCGGGCGTCCACACGTAGAATGGCGACAGCGCGTCCACGCAGCGCGGGTCGACGATCGTGAAGTGGTCGGTGACTTCCGCCCACGCGCGGATGCGAACGCGGTCGGGCTGCTGCAGCGGCGCGCCGGAGACGAACGTGTGCAGCGGCGGCTCGCCGTCGCTCCAGACGCCCTCCTCGAGCGCTCGACGCAGCTCGGGCTGGTGGGACTCGCGTACGAGGTCGCCCGGCTGGTGGTCGAACGTGGGGTACAGGAAGAAGCGCTCGTGCGGGAGCTTGAACGGCTTGCCGTTGGCCGGCAGCACGCCCTTGCGGAGTGTTAGGAGCTGCTCACCTTCCGCCAGCGCGCGGACGGTGACAGCCCATTCTTTGAAAGCAATTGGCATGAGGGAGTGAGGCGAACGAGATGAGAGGGAAACGTCTGGTCTTGACTTCACGCGCCGGCCCCGAAGGAACACCGCACGCTCCATTAAAGATACGAAACCTGAGCGAAAATCCCAAATCGCCTGCAAATAGCGGCTTTTTTTGGCCGCCTGGCCAACATGGCGGCCGCAAGGACACCCTCCGGGGCGCGCTCCAGCGGGCCATTCGAGCCGCTTTCCCGGGCGCTCACAGTCGTCGTCCGGCGAACCCCTCGGCAGCCTCGATCATCGCCGCGTAATCTTCGTCGGCGTGCCCCCGTGCGGTCGTCGCCGCGAGCATGTCGCGGGCGTGGGCGGCCGCCGGGAACGGCACGCCGGCGGTCTCGGCCTCCTGCAGGCACAGGCGCACGTCCTTGAGCATGTGCGCCGTCTTGAACAGCGTCGTGTAGTCGTGCTCGCGCATCGGCCCCGACTTGAGCGTCAACTGCATCGACGCGCCGGAGCCGGCGGAGGTGACCTCGACGAGCGCGTCGAGGTCGACCCCCGTGGCGCGGGCCAGCAGCAGCGCCTCGGCGACCGCCGCCGCGTTGGCGGCGCCGAGCGAGTTGTTGATCAGCTTCAGCATCTGGCCCTGACCGAGCTCGCCGACGTAGCGGATCAGCTTGCCCATCGGCTCGAGCACCGGCCGCGCACGGTTGAAGTCGTCCTCGTTGCCGCCCACCATGATCGTCAGCGTGCCGTCCTGCGCGCGTGGCGAGGAGCCGGTCACCGGCGCGTCGAGCATCGCCACGCCGCGCTCGTGCAGGGCGGCTGCGACGCGGCGTGCGTCGACGGGCCCGATCGTGGACATGTCCACGCACAGCAGGCCGTCGCGCGCGGCGTCGATCACGCCGTGCTCGCCGATCAGCACCGATGCAACCTGCTCGCCGTCGACGACCATGCTGACGACGATGTCGCTGTGCTCGGCCACCTCCGCCGGGGTCGCGAACGCGCTCGCGCCGTGCTCGGAGGCCCAGCGCTCGGCCTTGCCGGGCGTGTGCGTCCAGACCGACAGCCCGAAGCCCGCGCGCGCCAGGTTGGCGGCCATGCGCGAGCCCATGATCCCCAGTCCGAGGAACCCGACGCGCTCACTGCTCCCGTTCTCGGGCATCTCCAAATCCTCCTCCGCCGGGGGTTTCGATGCGCAACCGCTGGCCCTGGCGCAGCGTGCCGGTGATCTTAGACCGCAGCGGCCGCCCGTCGAGCAGATCACGCCCGCACGCGCCCGGCTCGCCGCCGTCGGCGCCGCGCGGCGGGTGGCGCCGGCGCTCGGCGATCAGCGAGAACGTCATCTCGGTGAGCGCTTCGAGCTCGCGCACGACGCCGTCGCCGCCGCGATGGCGCCCCGCGCCGCCGGAGCCGCGGCGCAGCGCATACTCGACCACGCGCAGCGGGAACTCCCGCTCGAGCGCCTCGATCGGCGTGTTGAGCGTGTTGCTCATCGCCACGTGCACGCCGCTCGGGCCGTCCGCATCGGCGCACGCGCCCTGGCCGCCGCCGAGCGTCTCGTAGTAGGAGAAACCGGAGGCGCGCGGCCGTGGCTCGGCGCCGCCGGGCGGTGATCCGGTGGCGGGGGGTGGGGATCCGGCGACGCCCAGCGTGAGGTTGTTCATCGTTCCCTGGCCCTGCGCGCGGCCGAACGCCGCCAGCACCAGGTCGGCCACGCGCGAGGACGTCTCGACGTTGCCCGCCGCCACCGCCGCTCCGGGCCGGGCGTTGAGCACCGTGCCCTCGGGCGCGCGCACCTCGATCGGGCGGTACGCGCCGGCGGTTGGCGGGATGTCGGGATCGGTCAGCACGCGCACCGCGAACAGGCACGCCGAGCGTGTTACCGCCAGCGGGCAGTTGAGGTTGCCATCGTGCTGGGGCGCGCTGCCGGCGAAGTCCAGCAGCAGCCGCTCGCCCTCGATGCGCGCGCGCACGCGCAGCAGCAGATCGCCCTCCGGCGCCTCGAGCACGTCCTCGGCGCTCAGCACGCCGTCCGCCAGCGCCGCCAGGCACGCGCGCGTGCGCCGCTCGGAGTAGTCGAGCACCGCGTCCGTCGCCTCGCGCAGGCGATCCGCGCCGACACGCTTGGCGAGCTCGGTCAGGCGCTGCACGCCGACGCGGTTGGCCGCGAGCTGCGCGCGCAGGTCGGCTCGGCGCTCCTGCGGCTGGCGCATGCGCGCGGCGAGCTGCTCGAGCTCGCGCTCGTCGAGCACGCGCGGCGAGATCACCACGCCCTCTTCCTGCAGGCTGTGGCTGTCGGCCGGCATCGAGCCCGGCACCAGCGCGCCGACGTCGGCGTGGTGCGCGCGGTTGGCCGCAAAGCCAATGAGCAGCCCGCCCGCCGCCCGGCCGCGACCCGTGCCGGCGGCGTCCGCGGCGCCCGCGGTTGCGGCGGTTGCTGCGTGGGGCCCTTCGGCGAACACCGGCGTGATCACGGTGATGTCCGGCAGGTGCGTGCCGCCGGCGAACGGGTCGTTGAGGATCCACGACACGCCCGGCGCATGGCTCTCGTGGAGCACGGCGGCGACCGCCGCGGGCATCGCGCCGAGATGCACGGGGATGTGCTCTGCCTGCATCACCATCTGCCCGTCGGCGTCGAACAGCGCCGTGGAGGCGTCGCGGCGCTCCTTGATGTTGGACGAGTGCGCCGAGCGGATCAGCACGACGCCCATCTCCTCGCACGCGGCGCGCAGCGCGCCGGCGACGACCTGCAGCTCGATCGGGTCGATCGGGTCTTGTGGGAGCTCGATCGGGTCGATCGGGTCTTGTATGTTCATTTTGCTATTCGTTCCAGGTTGTAATGGTTACACTTTGTAACGATTTCAGGTTGTAATGATTACAGGGTGTAACGATCGCGCGGGCGGTCATCGACGGTGACCGTTCGGGTCGCCGTTCGGGTTACCGTTCGGCTCGTCCCGGTCGCTGTCGCGCATGACGATCGTCCCGTGCTCGTCCACCTCGCCGGACCAGCCGGGCGGCACCAGCAGCGTGGCCTCCGGCAGCGCGCACAGCGCCGGCCCGGAAACGTGCGTGCCGGGCGGCAGCTCGCCGCGCAGGACGCTCGCGGCGACGGGCTCGCCGTCGAACACGATCTCGCGCAGCTCGCGGGCGGGCGCCGGCGCGGCGTCGATCCGCGGGCGCAGCTCCGGCGCTGGACCCCACACGGACGCGCGCATGTTGACGAGCTCGACCTCGGCGTCGTCGTCGTGGTAGCCGTAGCGTTGCTCGTGCGCTCGCGCGAACGTGGCGCGCAGCTCGTCGGGATCGAGCCCGACGGGCTGCGCGCAGGCGCGCGCGGGCGCCGGCGCATCGGGACCGAGCTCCTCGTCGACGGGCAGCTCGAACGACTGGCCGCTGTAGCGCAGCTCGTGGCGCACGCGCACGCGCACGGGCGCGCTTGCGAACGCGCCGCCGGCCTCTGCGATCAGCGAGTTGCGCTCGTGCGACAGGCGCTCGGGGGAGAGCGAGGCTCCGGCCAGCATGACCGTGCGCGCGGCGTCGCGCCGCGGCGCCGCGGCGGCGAGGCCGAGCGCGCACAGCACTCCGGAGGCGCGCGGGCACAGCACGCGCGAGATGCCGAGCTCGCGCGCGAGCGCCGCCGCATGCAGCGGGCCGGCGCCGCCGAAGGGCATCAGCGCGAAGCCGCGCGGGTCGATGCCGCGCTCGACGCTCATCACGCGTAGCGCGCCCAGCATCTCCGCCTCGGTGACGCGCACGATCCCCTGCGCGCACGCGATCGGCTCGAGCTGCAATTCGCGGGCGAGGCGCGCGATCGCGCGCTCGGCGGCGCCTCGGTCGAGCGACAGGCCGCCAGCCAGCGGCGAGTCCTCGAGCAGCCGTCCGAGCAGCAGGTTGGCGTCGGTGACGGTCGCCTCGCGCCCGCCGCGCCCGTAGCAAGCGGGTCCGGGGTCCGCTCCCGCGGAGGCCGGTCCCACGCGCAGCGCACCGCCGGGGTCGCGCCATGCGATCGAGCCGCCGCCGGCGCCGACGGTGTCGATGTCGAGCGCGGGCAGCGCCAGCGGCCGTCCCGCGATCGTGCGCTCGGCGGTCTCGGTGACGTGCGATCGCTCGATCACGCACACGTCGCACGAGGTGCCGCCCATGTCGAAGCACAGCACGTCGCTCTCGCCCGCCAGCTCCGCCAGCGCCAGCGCCCCGCCGACGCCGCCGGCGGGCCCCGAGAGGACGGTCAGCGCCGCGTGCGCGCTCGCGCGCGCCGTGTCGGTGAGACCGCCCGAGGACTGCATGATCTGCGGCTCGCACAGGCCGAGCGCGCGAGCGTCGCGCGCGAGCGCGTCGAGGTAGGAGGCGAGCAGCGGCGAGAGGGCGGCGTCGAGCACGGTCGTGGCCGTGCGCTCGTACTCGCGGAAGGTGCCCACGAGATCGCACGACAGCGACACGTGCGCGTCGGGCAGCAGCTCGGCCAGCAGGTCTCCGAGCATGCGCTCGTGGGAGGCGTCGGCGTATGAGTGCAGCAGCGCGACCGCCACCGCCTGTGGCTCGGCCAGCGCAAGCCGCTCGACGAGCTCGCGCGCGAGCAGCGGATCGAGCGCGCGCAGCGGGCCGTCCGGCCCCATGCGCTCGGGCGCCGCGAAGCGCAGCTCGGCGGGCACCAGCGGCGCGGGTGCCGCGAGGCACAGCTTGTAGAGGTGGGGCCGGTTCTGGCGGGCGAGCTCGATCACGTCGGTGAAGCCGGCCGTGGCGAGCAGCGCCGTGGGCGCCGTGTGGCCCTCCAGCAGCGCGTTGGTGGCGACGGTCATGCCGTGCGCGAAGCGCTCCACGTCCTGTGCGTGCGCGCCCGCCCGGGCGAGTACCGCACGCACCGCCTGCAGCACCGCCAGGGACTCCTCGGAGGGGGTCGAGGGGATCTTCGCGGTGTGGATCCGCGCGTGGTCGTCGAGCAGGACCGCGTCGGTGAAGGTGCCGCCGACGTCCACGCCCAAGTGCATGCTTGGGAGACTACGCGAGCTTCACGCGGCGACCGTCACGCGGCGGCCAGCTCGCGGTTCTCGGTGTCGGCGAGATGCTGGTGGGATGGGCAGTAGCCGTTGTGGGGCAGGGGCGTGCGCTGACAAGCTGAGCCCTTGCGGGTGGTCGCGCGGCATTGCGGTGGCGCGCCGCTGACCGCGGTGTAGCCCTCGTGCGGGTGTTCGGCCAGGAACAGCTGCGCGTAGCGCATGTAGCGGGTGATCACGTGGTGCACGTGGCTCTGGGCGGACATCGGGAAGTAGCTGCGAACGTCGAGGAACAGCGTGCGTGCGGGCCGCGCAAAGTAATGGCGGTCGGTGGCCAGGCGCGTGATCACCTGCTCGCACGCGCGCAGGACGGCAGTGTGGTTGCTGGTCGCGGGTGCGCCTGGGGGTGGAGCCAGTATCTGGGGAGCAAGCTCCCTGTAGATGGCTCTACTGAACTGATACATGGTGTTTACGCCTCGCCCTCTTTCGCTCGATCTGATGGTCAGAGAGCACACCCGCTGTTCCCAGAGACTCCGACGTTCCCAGGAACTTCCCTAAGCAGCTAACACGTTTGCAAACGGAACGGATCGCGAGGTAAAAATCGCGGGCAGTTTCTTTATGTAAAGAGAGCCGGACGTCAGCGCCAGGGCGGCGCCACGTCAGTGCCAGGTCTGCCAGGAGATCGCGTTCTCGCCGGCAATGACGACGTGGCGGAAGTCGAAATCGGGGTTACGCTCGGGATGGTCCGCGCGCAGGTGTGCGCCGCGGCTCTCGGTGCGCTCGAGTGCGCAGCGGGCGATCAGGCGGGCGAGCGGGTGCGGGTCCTCGAGCAGCCGCTGCAGACCCTCCGGCGTGCGCACGACGCCCGCGTCGCGCCACAGCGCGCCACGCGTCTCGGGTCCGGCGACGGTGGGCGCGGGCAAGGCACGCAGCCGTTCCAGCTCACGCGCGTCCGGCGCGCGCTGCTCGTGCGCGGGCTGGGAGAGGGCGTCGGCGACGGCGCGTCGGGCGAACACGAAGCACTCGCTGAGCGAGTTGGAGGCGAGCCGGTTGGCGCCGTGCAGGCCGGTGCACGAGGACTCTCCGACCGCGTACAGGCCGGTGAGCGTCGAGCGCGCATGCAGGTCGGTGACGATGCCGCCCATCGTGTAGTGGGCCGCCGGCGCCACCGGGATCAGCTCGCGCGTGGGGTCGAGCCCGGCCTCGCGCAGCGAGGCGACGACGTTGGGGAAGTGCGCTGGATCGATCGCGCGCATGTCGAGGCCGACGGATCGCTGCCCTGATCGCTCCAGCAGCGCCTGGATCGCGCGCGAGACCTCGTCGCGGGGCGCGAGCTCGTCGACGAAGCGCTCGCCGTCGGCGTCGTGCAGGGTCGCGCCCTCACCGCGGATCGCCTCGGTCACGAGGAAGCCCTCGCGTCCGGGAAGGCCGATCACGGCCGTGGGGTGGAACTGCAGCAGCTCGAGATCCGCGAGCGCGGCGCCGGCTGCGTGCGCGAGCAGCAGGCCGACGCCCTGCGAGCCCGGCGGGTTGGTCGTGCGTGCCCACAGCGCGGCGGCGCCGCCGGTGGCGATCACGACCGCGCGCGCCGCGATCACGCGGCCGTCGTCGCAGGCGACGCCGCGACAGCGGGGGTTGGTGGGGTCCGCATCGGTCCACAGCGCGTGTGCGCGCGCGCCCTCGAAGACCTCGATGCGCGGCTCTTCGACGGCCAGCGCCGAGAGCTGGCGCACGACGCGCCGGCCGGTGGCGCTGCCGCCGGCGTGCACGACGCGCCTGACCGAGTGGCCGCCCTCCAGGCCGAGCGCCAGATGCCCGAAGCGATCGGCGTCGAAGCGCACGCCGAGCGCCTGCAGATCGCGCACGCAGCTGGGTGCCTCACGGACGAGGATCTCGGCAGCCGAGCGCCTCACCAGCTCGCGGCCTGCGAGCTCGGTGTCGCGCAGGTGCAGCTCGAAGCTGTCATCTGCCGCGAGCGCGGCCGCCAGGCCGCCCTGCGCCCAGTAGCTCGCCGTCTGCGCGAGCGGCGTGGCTGAGATGAGCACAACGCTTGCGTGTTCGCGTGCGGCGCACAGCGCGGCATACAGTCCAGCCGCGCCCGCACCCACCACTGCGATGTCGGCTTCGCGGGTCTCTGGCGGTCCGGCGCTCGTCACCTGGCGCCCACGGCGGGCAGCACTTTTCCGAGACCGAGTTTGCGCAGCCGTTCCCTGATCGCCTTGGTGATCGCGCTTTCAACCTTCGCGCCTGACTTGCCGGTGGCGCCTGAGGCGGGTGCGGGCGCGGCGTTCGTGCCGGTCAGCCCGCGCGCGGTGGTGGTCCTGGGCGGGGTCGTCGCGACTTTGCTCGTCGCGGAGGTGCTCGCGCCCGGTTGGGGCGCAGTGGGCGTGGTGGTCGTCGTGGTTGGTGTCGGCGCTGCGGCTGCGGTGGTCACGATCCTGGTGATTGCGGGCGCCGTCGAAGTGGAGCCGCCGGCGAGCTTGACGAGCGCGGCGGCGAGCACGCCCAGCGACAGCACCACGACGACCGCGAGCGTGGTGATCAGGCCCTTCCAGCGCGGAGAAGCCGCCAGGCGCGTGCGCGCGGCGGCGCCGCAGCGCAGGCACCACTCCTGCTCGGGGTGCAGCGGCGCGCCGCACAGCGGGCACACCTCGCCGTACGGGGCGGGCGTGGGCGCCGGCGCGGCGGATGGCATGCCGCCGGCGGCAGGCGGTGCGCTGGTGACGCTCACGATCCGCTCACCGGTGGACGGAGGATCTCGGTGGGCCTGCCCTCCTCGATCGGAGCCTCGCGGGCGGGTGCGGGCGGCGTCGAAGGTTGCGTCCCCGCCGCACTTGGCGGAGCTGGAGAGCGGCCGACTGGCGCGGCGGACGGCGGTGATGACGACGCCGGCGCCGACGTTGCGCCTGCCAGGTCGGGCACGCGCGCGGGTGTCGGGGCGCGCCCTGGAGCGGGTGGGTTCGGCGCGGGCGCCGCGGCGGCCGCGGCCGCCGGCGCGGGTGCGCTCGCAGCCGGCTGCGCAGCGGCGGCGGGTGTGGCAGGGGCGCTCGGCACCGGCTGCGGGGTCGGGGGCGCTGCGGCGCCGCCGATCGGCAGGTCGACGTGGCGACCCATCGACAGCCCGCAGTTGGGGCAGAAGTTGTCTTCGCTGCTGTGGATCGCGGCGCAGCGGGCGCACGCGGTGATGCCGGCTTCGCGCAGCACGGTGATCGGCCGGCGCTCGCCGAGCGCGCCTTCGATCGCGCGCAGCTCGGCGTCGATCTGCCCGAGCGTGTTCAGCTTGGCGAGCACGAGAGCGTCGTTGCGCTGCCCGAAGCGATGCAGGTTGAAGACCAGGCCACCGAGGTCGCGGTAGGCGAGCTCGCGCGCCTTGCGCAGGAAGCGCGCACGGCGGCGCGCGCGCCCGCGCGGCTGGAAGCCGGGCGGCTCGGGCGAGCCGGTGCCGTTCGCGGCTGCGGCGGGCGGGCTCTGATCGGGCGCCTGCGCCGGCGCGTCCGTGGGGGTCGTGCCAGATATCTGATCCACGCCGGATCCATGCTACCCCGACCGTTAGCCGGAGCGCGCGAGCGCAGCGCGCCATGCGTCGGCGACGCGAACGGCCATCGCGTGTGCCGAGAAGCGCTCCGCACTGGCGCGACCCGCGACGCGCGGGTCCGCCTCACGCAGGTGCGGCTCGAGCGCGGCCTGCCAGCGATCGAGCTCGAATGGCGCGCACAGCGTGCCCGGCACCCGCTCGAGCGCGTCGCGGTGGATGCCGACGGGTGTGGCGAGCACGGGCACCTCACAGGCGAGCGCCTCCAGCACCGCCAGCCCGAAGCCCTCGCGCTCGGAGGGAACGAGCACCGCGTTGGCGGCGTTGACCCACAGCGGCACGCGCTCTGGATCGACGCCTCCGAGCGTCAACAGCTGGACGCCCGCAGCGAGCGCGAGCGCGAGCGCGCGATCGTGGCGCTTCTCCGCGCGCGCGGGGTCGGCCGCGAACAGCGCATACGGCGCCTCTGCGTCCAGGCCCAGCTCCGCGCGAGCCTGTGCGCGGGGAAGCGGGCGGAAGCGCTCCATATCCACCCCGCACGGCAGCACCAGCGCGCGCCGCCGCGCTGCGCGGCCGGGCAGTTCCTGCGCGAGCGACGCGGACGCGGCCGCGAGCAGGTCGATCAGTGGCAGCACCGCGGCGGTCGCGATCCGCGTGCGCCGATGGCGCACGTCGGTGCCGTGGACCGTGAGCGCGCGCACGCGCGCGGGCACGGCGAGCGCCGGCCAGGCGGTGAGGCCGAAGTGCGCATGCACCACGTCGAAGCGCGGCGTCGAGGGGCGGGTACGCGACGCGCCCCTGCCGAAGCGGCTGCGCAGCTCGAGCGCCGCGCCGGCGAGCGCGCGTGCTCCGGGCGCGAACTCGCACAGCTCCACCTCGAGCTCGTCGAGCCCGCGCAGCGCGGCGACCTGGTCGCGCACGAAGCGCCCGCGCTCGGGATGGGCGGTGTCGGGGAGCATGTTCGAGACCACCAGCGCGCGCAAGATGCCTCGACCGTAGCGCTCTGGAATGATGGCGCGCGTGCACAGCGGAGCAACTGAGCGCAGCTACGGCCGCGGGCCGGACGAGCTGCGCCCGACGACGATCGATCCGGGCTTCGTGCGCACGGCGACCGGCTCGGCGCTGATCTCGGTCGGCGAGACGCGGGTGATCTGCACGGCCTCCGCGCAGGAGGGCGTGCCGCGCTGGATGACCGGCAAGGGCCGTGGCTGGGTGACGGCCGAGTACGGGATGCTGCCGGCGTCGACCGGGGAGCGCAAGCAGCGCGACGCCACGCGCGGGCGCCAGGACGGACGCACGATCGAGATCCAGCGCCTGATCGGGCGCTCGCTGCGCGTGGTGGTCGACTTCGAGGCGCTCGGCGAACGCACGGTGTACCTCGACTGCGACGTGCTGCAGGCGGACGGCGGCACCCGCTGCGCTTCGATCACGGGCGCGTACGTGGCGCTGTCGCTGGCGTGCGCGCGGCTGCAGCGCGAAGGTCGGCTCGAGCGCTCGCCGCTCAGCGGGTCGGTCGCGGCGGTCTCCTGCGGGATGATCGACGGCGCTGCGCTGCTCGACCTCGACTACCCCGAGGACTCCACCGCTGAGGTCGACGCGAACGTCGTCATGACCGGTGCCGGTGGCCTCGTCGAGGTGCAGGCGACGGCCGAGCGCACGCCGCTGTCGCGCGCGAACCTGGACGAGCTGCTGGCGCTCGCGGCCGCGGGCATCGAGCGTCTGCAGGCCGCTCAGGAGCAGGCGATCTCGACGGCCAGTTGAAGCTGCTGCTGGCCACCCACAACGAGCACAAGCGCCGCGAGTTCCAGCGGCTGCTCGAGCGGGACGCGCCGGCCGGTGATTGGGAGCTGCAGGCGCTGCCCGCGACGGTCGTGCTGCCGCCGGAGGACGGCGAGACGTTCGCCGAGAACGCGCTCGGCAAGGCCCGCGCCGCGGCGGCGGCGACGGGGCGCGCGAGCATCGCCGATGACTCCGGGATCGAGGCGGCTGCGCTCGGCGGCGCGCCGGGCGTGCGCTCGGCGCGCTACGCGGGCGAGCACTCAAGCGACGAGCAGAACCTGCAGAAGCTGCTGCGCGAGGCGCCCGCGGGCAGCGCGCTGGCGTACGTGTGCGCGATCGCCTACGTGGACCCGGCGAGTGGGGTCGAGCACCTGTTCGAAGGTCGTTGCTCCGGGCGGCTGGCGGACGAGCCGAGGGGGGAGGGTGGCTTCGGCTACGACCCCGCCTTCCTCGCCGACGACGGCCCCCCGCGCATGACCATCGCTCAGCTCAGCGACGAGCAGAAGGACGCCATCAGTCATCGAGGCCACGCTGTGCGGGCTTTGCTGCAATGGCTCGAGGCCACGCTCGTATAACCATCGCTACACGGTCGTCGTCGTCGCGCGAGTACCCCACGGCGGAGTGCCGTATTACCATCGCTATACGGTCGTCGTCGCGCGAGTACCCCACGGCGGAGTGCCGTATTACCATCGCTATACGGTCGTCGTCGCGCGAGTACCCCACGGCGGAGTGCCGTATTACCATCGCTATACGATCGCCGTTGCGCGAGTATTCCCAGGGGGGGGGGAGTGCCGTATAACCATCGCTATACGGCCTCCGCCGCGATTCGCCCGAACGCCGCGGTGGCTAGAGCAGGTTGATCGCCGCGGACGCGGCGACGGCTACGCCGAGCCCGGCGTAGCCGGTGTATCCAGACAGCGCCAGCAGCAGCGCCGTGACGAGCGCCACGAGCACCGTCACGAACCATGCTGCGCGCCCGATCGCCATCGGCGTATTGTTGCCGATGTGCCGGTCTGCCTGCCGTTGCGCTCGTCCGCACGCGGTGTTAGCTTCGTTACAACGGTTTCACGAACGAGGAGGGCGGAGTGACTAAGTCCGAGCTGGTCGACCAGGTGGCGGATCGCGCCGATCTGACCAAGCAGGATGCTTCGAGGGCGGTGGACGCGGTGATCGCCACCGTCGAGGACGCGCTGCGGCGTGGCAGCGAGGTGACGGTATCGGGGTTCGGCAAGTTCCATGTCAGTGAGCGCGGAGCACGCCTCGGCGTGAACCCGCGCACCGGCGAGCGCATTCAGATCGCGGCGTCACGCGTGCCGCGGTTCACGGCGGGCAGTGGTCTGAAGAGCGCGGTGAAGGGCCGCTGAGGCCGGCGCCTTCTTTCGGTGACATCCTGGCCGCACGGGTCGCCGAGCGCGAGTCGCAGATCGTGCTCGGCCTCGACCCGGATCTGGGGGCGCTGTGGCCGGGCAGCGACGCGCAGGTGCCGGTGGGCCTGTCGCCAGCGCAGGCGGCGGCGAGCGCGATCCTCGGGCACTGCCGCGCGCTGATCGACGCGGCGGCGCCGGCGTGCGTCGCGGTCAAGCCGCAGCTGGCGCGCTTCGAGGTGCTTGGCGCCGCCGGGTGGGCTGCGCTGGAAGCGGTGATCGCGCATGCTCGAGGCCTGGGGCTGCTGGTGATCGCGGACGGCAAGCGCGGCGACATCGACGTCACTGCGCGGGCGTATGCAGGCGCGCTGATCGGGGGCATCGACAGCCCGTTCGGGCGGATCGAGGGGCTGGGCGCGGATCTGGCGACGGTCAACCCGCTGATGGGCAGGGACGCGATCGAGCCGTTCGTGAGCGCTGCGCGCCAGGTCGGCGCCGGCGTGCTGGTGCTCGTGCGCACCTCGAACCCGGGCGCTGCCGACATCGAGGACCTGCGGCTGGCGGACTCGGGGACGGTGTGGGAGCGGATTGCGGCTCTGGTGGACGAGCTCGGCGCTGCGGGCGTGGGCGAGTCGGGCCTCAGCGACGTGGGAGCGGTCATCGGCGCGACCGCGCCCGGCCATCTCGAGCGCGCGCGTGAGCTGATGGCGAGCGCGACGTTCCTGCTGCCGGGGGTGGGTGCGCAGGGCGGGCGTGTGGAGGATCTGGCGGCCGCTTTCTCGCCAGGCCGTGCAGGCGGGCTGGTGTCGGCTTCGCGCAGCATTGCGGACGCTCATCGGGCAGCGGGCGGGGACCCGGCTGCGGCGGCGCGCGCGGAGGCCGAACGGCTGCGTGAGTCGGCGTGGGAGCTGTCGGGGTCCGCTAGCCTTCGTGTCGTGCGCACGAGGGCATCGTCTGCCGTTCAGGTGCACCGGAAGGTGGGTAGAGAGCCAGGATGATCATCACGGTCACGCTCAACGCGGCGATCGACAAGTCGCTCGCGGTGCCGAACTTCAGGCTCGGACGCCGCCACCGCACCGTCGACCAGCGCACGATGGCCGGCGGCAAGGGCGTGAACATCGCGCGCACGTTGAAGGCCCTCGGCCAGCCGGTGATCGCGACGGGGTTCGCAGGCGGCGCGACGGGGACACACATCGTCGAGCAGCTCACCGAGGAGTCGATCCTGAACGACTTCGTGCGCATCCGCGAGGAGTCGCGCACGAACACGTCGGTGCTCGACCCGACGACCGGCGAGCAGACCGAGATCAACGAACGCGGCCCGGCGGTGTCCACGCGCGAGGTCGAGCTGTTTCGCGACAAGCTGCTGTATCTGGCGCGCGGGGCCGCGATCGTCGTGTTCGCCGGCTCGCTGCCGCGCGGGGTCGAGCCCGACATCTACGCGTCGCTGATCAGGGATCTCGAGCGGCTGGACGTGATCACGGTCGTAGACACCGACGGCGAGCCCCTGCGCCAGGCGGTTCGCGCCGAGCCGGACGTCGTCTCGCCGAACGTGCTCGAGGCAGAGGAGCTCGTCGGACACGAGTTCGCCAGCGAGGAGGAGCGTTCGCTGGCGGTAGCGGAGATCGCCGCGCTGGGGCCGCGCGAGGCGATCATGACGCTCTCGGACGGCTGCTTCGCGCAGGTGCTCGTGGACGGTCAGAAGCTGCTCAAGCGCGTCCACATCGAGCTACGCGAGCCGGTCGCCAGGAGCGGCTCCGGCGACGCTTTCCTGGCGGGCTATGTGGCGGCGCGCTACGAAGGCCGCGCCGCCGACCAGTGCCTGCGCTTCGGCGTCGCCTGCGGCGCCGAGTCGACGACGCGTCTGGGAGCGGGCCTGATCGACCCGCGCGAGGCGCGGCGGTTGATGGGCGACGTGGAGCTGTCCGTGATCGACATGTCAGCCGAGGTCGCCTGAGCGCTCGTGCGCGCGGTCTCTGGCCAGCTCCGCTCGCCAGGCAGCCCGCGCGTGCTCGATGCCGGACGGGTCGCCCAGCAGCTGCCGCTGCCAGTTGGCGGCCATGCCGAGCGCGTTCAGCCGGAAGGCCGTCGCGGCGGGGTCGAGCTCGGCGCTCAGCTCCCCGGCTGCGATCGCCGCCCGGATGTTGGCGCGCAGCACAGCGAGCCATTCGCGCATGACGGCTTCCACGGCGTCCCGCAGGGGGCCCGGTCGCCCGTCCATCTCGGCGGATGCGGCGCAGAGGAAGCAGCCGCCGGCGAACACGTCGGCGGCGAGGTAGTCGCACCAGGCTTCGCCGATCGCGAGCAGGCGCGGCAGGCCAGCGTCGCTCGGCAGCGCCGGCGCGATCACCTGGTCGATGAGGATCGCCCGTGCCGCTGCAAGGGTCGCGAGCTGCAGCTCCTCCTTGGAGCCGAACAGCGCGTGCACGCTGCTCTTGTGCGTTCCGAGGTCCGCCGCCAGGGCGCCAATGGTGAGGCCTTCGAGGCCGTGTTGGGAGGCCATCTGCACCGAGCGCTCGAGGACGGCGCTGCGGCTGCGCAGCCCGCGTGCCCGCCGGCCGTCGCTCGGCGCCGGCTGCGAGGGCTTGTTGACGAGCGGCTCATGCGGCGAAGCAGTCATCGGACGTCATTCTATACAACTATACGGACGATCGTCTATATTTCGCGCGGAGATGAGCGACCGAGAGGAGTGACGAGGATGTCGAAACCGAGCACGAACGACGACGATCCGCTCGAGGACTTCGACCCGCGCGTGGTCATGCTCGAAGGCGTGTCGAAGGTTGTGCACGTGGCGGGCAGCGGACCGGCGGTGATCGTGATGACGGAGATGCCGGGCATAAGCCCGCACGTGGCGCGCTTCAGCCGCTGGGTGAGAGACGCGGGGTTCACGGTCTACATGCCGTCGCTGTTCGGTCGCGACGGTGCGGTGCCTGGCGTCGAGGAGGGCGCGGCGGTGCTCCAGCGGGCGTGTGTGAGCGCGGAGTTCCGCGCGTTCGCGGCGAACAAGTCGAGTCCGGTGACCAAGTGGCTCAGGTCGCTGGCGAGGCTGGCGCATGCGCAGTGCGGCGGTCCGGGCGTGGGCGCGATCGGGATGTGCTTCACGGGCAACTTCGCGCTGACGATGATGCTCGAGCGCTCGATGCTCGCGCCGGTGCTGTCGCAGCCTTCGCTGCCGCTCGACGACCCCGCCGGGCTCGAGATCGCCCCCGAGGAGCTGGCGGCGGTTCGCGAGCGCCTCGAGCAGGAGGATTTGACCGTCATGGCGTACCGGTTCAGCGGGGATCGGTATTGCAGGGCTGAGCGGTTCGCGGCCTACGCGGAGGCGCTGGGCGAGCGCTTCGTCGCGCGAGTGCTGCCCGACAGCGCGGCGAACGCACACCCGCCGCCTTTCTTCGAGCAGCTGGTGGCGAGCCCGCACAGCGTCGTGACCGCGCACCTGATCGACGAAGCGGGGCAGCCGACGATCGCCGCGCGCGACGAGATCCTGTCGTTCTTCACTCAGCGGCTCGCCGCACGATGAGGCCGAGCGCTGTCGTCAGGCGGAGCCGCTGGCGCTGCTACCCGCCGGCGACGTCGCGGCGCAGGAACGTCAGGTAGCCGGCGATCAGCGACGGAACCCCGTACAGCGCGCAGACCCAGGCGGCGTGCGCGATCGGCGCCCAGTCGGTGGGCGTGCGCAGCAGGCCCTGCCAGGCTTGGAACTGTTCGGTGAGCAGGTAGGGCTGGATGCCTTCCAGGCCGGGGATCTGAGCGACGATGAACAGCAGGATCACGAGGCCGATCGTGCCGACGACCGCGCCGGCGCTGTTGCGCGTGGCGGTCGACAGCAGCACGCCGATGGCGGCGAGCGCGAACAGCGGGATCAGGTAGACGGCGTTGGCGGCGAACACCAGCAGCAGCGCTTCGGGAGCGGAGACGACCGTTCCGGAGAACGTCCTCACGGAGTGAAAGCCCCACGAGGCGATGCCGCCGATGGTTGCGACGGCGGCCGACAGGAACACGGCGGCGGCGGCGTAGGTCATCGCAGCGAGGGCCTTTGCGGCAAATACCTGGCCGCGGTCGACCGAGCGCGTGAGGATCGTCTTCAGCGTGCCGTTGCCGTCCTCGTTGGCGACGATGTCGCCGGAGACGAGCGCAGCGGCAAGCGGCAGGAAGAAGCCGGACATGAACAGCAGCATCAGCACGGGTGTGGCCAGACCGGACTGCGTGATCTCGGTGGCGAAGATGTTGCCGGCGCGGTTGTGACCGTGGCGCACGCTCTCGAACACGACGAAGATCAGCGGCAGCAGGATCATGAGGCCGAGACCCACGTATGTGCGTACCTGCGAGACGAGCTTGCGCAGCTCCCAGCGGTAGACGGTCAGCACGGACGGGCGTCGCGCGCGCCCGTGCGCAGGCAGCGCGGCGGGGGAGGTCGCGACTGCGCTGCTCATCCGACCGCAACCGCCTGCGGCTTGGCGCCGTTGCCGCCCTCGGTGAGCCTGAAGAACAGGTCCTCGAGCGTCGCGAGCTCGGGGGTCAGCGCGAGGATCGCGACTCCAGCCTGCCCCAGCGCCAGCGACAGCTCGCCGACGTGCTGCTCGTCGGCCTGGAGGCTGAGGCCGTGCTCCCCCTGCGGGGACGATGCGCCGGCGGTGGCGTGCTCGATGCCGGGCTGGGCGCGCGCCACCTCCAGCGCGCGCTTGTCGTCGGACGTGCGCAGCCGGTAGCCGGCTCCGCCCTGGCGGCGCAGGTCGGCCAGTGCGCCCTCATAGACGACGCGCCCGGAATCCACGATCGCGACCCGGTCGCACAGTTCCTGCACCTCGGGCAGCTGGTGGCTCGAGAGCAGCACCGTGATGCCTTCTCCGGCGAGCCGGCGGATCAGCGCCCGCATGTCGCGCATCCCTGCAGGGTCGAGGCCCGTCGCGGGCTCGTCCAGCATCAGCAGGCGCGGCCTGCGCAGCAGCGCGGCGGCGATGCCGAGGCGCTGGCGCATCCCGTGCGAGTAGCCGCCCACCTTGTGTCCCGCGCGGGGGCTCAGCTCCACGATCTCGAGCACCTCGTCGATGCGCCCGGCCGCGCCGTCGCCGTCGAGCGCGGCCAACAGCTGCAGGTTCTTGCGGGCGGTCAGGTAGGGATAGAAGCGCGGCCCCTCCACGAACCCCGCAACTCCCTCCAGGGCGCGTGCGCCGTGGCGCAGCGGGTTGCGGCCGAACAGCTCGACGGTGCCCTCGGTCGGTGTGATCAGGCCGAGGGCCATGCGCAGGGTGGTGGTCTTGCCGGCGCCGTTGGGGCCGAGAAAGCCGTACACGTCGCCGGCACGCACGTTCAGGTCGATGTGATCGACCGCGAGCACGTCCTTGTAGCGCTTCACTAGCCCGCGCGCCTTGACGGGCGGCGGCGTGTCGCTCACCGCTATAGACCTCGCGCGAGCGCTTCGATCGCGGCGGGGGCGACGGAGCCGGCAAGCAGGTAGCGCACGCCGGAGCGCTCGAACGTGAGCAGCGTGCCGAGCTCGGTGCGCAGCTCGCTGGCGCTGACGCCGTTGATCGTGACCTTGGGGAGGCCTTCGAGCGGTTCTTCGCCCGTGCTCTTGGACGCTGAGCCCTTGGTCGTGCCTTCGACCACGGCGATCGCCGTCGGACCGTGCCCGTAGGTCGTGATCTTGGGCTTGCCGGCGCCGTTCGCCGGCTTGTGTTCGCCGTGCGCGCCGCCCGAGGTCGGGGGCGTGACTTCCACGACCTTGGCGTTGGCGGGCGGGCTCAGTTCGAAGACGGAGCCCGACACCGGCCCGTAGGAGACTTCGGTGGCCGCGAGTTCGATCACCGGCGAGGCGCTGGTCGAGGAGTAGATGGCGGCCCGCAGCGGGATGCCCTTGTTGGCGTCGAAGGACAGCTCGACGCCGCCGAACAGGCTGCCGCCTTCGTTCGGCGAGACGCGCACGGTGTAGGCGGGCTGGCCGGCGACGTCGGTGGGCGTGGCGCCCGAGACGTTCGCGTGCTTGCTCAGATGGGCGATCGCTTCTTCGATCTTGGCGACGGTGGGGACTTCTTCCTGCGGATCGCGTTGGATTTCAGGCTGTGCCACGCCCAGCGTGTCCGCGCGTCGATTCGGATGCAGGCGCGCGTCGAGGACGGCGATCTCGTGTTCGAGCGCCTTCTTTTCGGCCGGGGTCGAGGCGTCGTCGAAGAGGTGGGCGCTCCCGCTGGCAGTCGCCGACGAGGCGGCCTGTTCGCGCGCGGGCACCGTGTACCGATACAGCGTGTTGGTGGCGGCGTCGTACAGCGACAGCGTGTGCCCGTCGTAGATGACCTGGGTGTCGCCCTGCTGGGCCTGCAGCTCGAGGCGCACGTCGCCGTCCTTGGCGATCCACAGCCGGCCGGAGCCGCCGGTGACGAGCGGGCTGGAGGTCAGTTCCCCTTCCGGGGACGATGCGCCGTCGTGCCCGCCACTGGCGAGACTGGCGCCTTCGAGCAGGTGATCGGTCAGCGTAACGCTTGCGCTGAGCCCCTGCACCTGTTCCCCGCCACTCCCGCTGAGCGCGTCGTGGATCGCCTGGGCGAGCGGCTTGGGCGGCGGCGTCGGACCGGCGCCGAGCGCGAAGGCGAGCGCCGTCGCGGAGATGCCGATGACGACCACCAGCCCGCATACGAGCAGCAGGCGCGAGAGGGGAAGACGACGGAGAATGTTCACGGCGGCGCGTTCACGTCCTTCTGATTGCCGGTCTACTGCTCAGGGTAGCGCGCCGCCTTCGGGGCTCCTAGACGTGGGAGAGCTCTCATCCCGGACGCGTCGTTCGATCGTTCTGCGCCGCCACCCGATATCTTCTCGCGCGCATGCTGATCATCTTCATCGTCTTCTGGATCCTCGTCGGCCTCGGCGTCTTCTTCCTGGCGATGCGCCGCGGCTCCCGCAGCGCGGGTGGTTCGGGCGGCGAATCGAAGGCCGGCCAGCGCGCGACCACGCTGGGCATCGTGATCGTGTTCGCGTTCGGCCTGATCGTGCCGGCGATCGTGCTGGCGTTCAACGCCGAACACAAGGCGAGCGTCGCGATCGGCGGCGTGCACCTGAACGGCAACGAGCAGAAGGGTCGCGAACTGTTCGCGCACACGTGCGCGGTCTGCCACACGCTGGCGGCGGTCAAGTCGTTCGGGCGCATCGGCCCCGATCTCGACATCCGCGTGGGGGATGACGTCTCTACGGAAGTCGAGCGTAGAGCGCTGGTGCTGAACACGATCTTGGAAGGTCGCGCGATCGGTCTCGGCAACATGCCGGCGCTGCTCTTCCAGGGCAAGGAAGCCGAAGACGTCGCGGACTTCGTGGCAGCCGTCGCAGGGCATTGAGCCGCTTCGCGCTCCAGCGGCCATCTCAACGGCAGTAAGCGGTTTGGCCATTAGTAGATAGCGTCGGACGCGGGGCATCGGTTAAGGTCCGCCGGGATGCCCGAGCAGCCGAAGACCGCGGAGGACGTGAAGGCGCTCGTGCAGGAGCGCGACATCCGCTTCATCCGCTTCTGGTTCACGGACATCCTGGGCCAGCTGAAGTCGTTCTCGGCGAACGCGGCCGAGCTGGACGACGCGTTCGAGGCGGGGATGGGCTTCGACGGCTCGTCGATCACGGGCTTCAACGCGATCGAGGAGTCGGACATGATCGCGATGCCCGACCCGAGCACGTTCGCGGTGCTGCCGTGGCGCCCTGAGGAGCAGGGCGTTGGGCGCATGTTCTGCGACGTGATCACTCCGGAGAAACACCCGTATGAGGGCGATCCGCGCCATGTTCTGCGGCGGGCGCTGGAGCGCGCACGGGAAATGGGCTTCGACACGTTCAACGTGGGCCCGGAGCTCGAGTACTTCCTGTTCAAGGACTCGCGCTCGACGGAAGTGCTCGACGAAGGCGGCTACTTCGACCTGACGACGCTGGACGCGGGCTCGGACGTGCGCCGCGAGACGGTGCTGGCGCTGGAACAGCTGGGGATCCACGTGGAGTACACCCACCACGAGGTCGGGCCGTCCCAGCACGAGATCGACATGCGCTACGCCGATGCGCTGAAGATGGCCGACGACTGCATGACGTACCGCATCACGGTCAAGGAGTACGCGATGAAGTACGGCTGGCACGCGACGTTCATGCCGAAGCCGCTGTTCGGCGAGAACGGCTCGGGCATGCACACGCACCAGTCGCTGTTCTCAGGCGGCAAGAACGCGTTCTACGACCCCGACGATCAGTACTTCCTCTCCGACGTGGGCAAGGCGTTCATCGCGGGCCAGCTCAAGCACGCGCGCGAGATCTGCTCGATCTTCGCGCAGTGGGTCAACTCCTACAAGCGCCTGGTTCCCGGCTTCGAGGCGCCGGTGTACGTGGCGTGGTCGCGGCGCAACCGCTCGGCGCTGGTGCGCGTGCCGCTGTATCACCCGGGCCGCGAGAAGGCCACGCGCATGGAGCTGCGCTGCCCGGACCCCGCGTGCAACCCGTACCTGACGTTCGCGGCGCTGTTGCAGGCGGGCCTGGAGGGGATCGAGAAGGGCTACGAGCTGCCGGAGCCGATGGAGAAGAACCTGTACCACCTGCCCGGCGAGGAACGCCGGCGTCTGGGCGTCGAGCAGCTGCCGGAGAGCCTCGGCGAGGCGATCGAGATCACGGCCGAGTCAGAGCTGGTGCTGCGCACGCTCGGCGAGCACATGTTCAACCGCTACGTGGAGATCAAGCGCCAGGAGTGGGACGACTACCGCGTGCACGTCACGCAGTGGGAGCTGGACCGCTACCTGGCGATCCTGTAGGCACCGCGCAGGCGACCGGGCGCGCGGGGGAGAGCTGCCAGTGCATGGCCTGCAGCATGTGGCCGAACGCGCTGGGATGGCGCGGGGCGATCTCGGCGACGAGCGCGATCGCGCCGACGGCGTGGCGCTCGTAGTCCTCGTTGCCGGTGAGCTGGGCGAGGCGCAGCAGCCCGACGGCGGCGCTGGAGGAGCCGGAGGGGACGGGGGAGTCCTCGAGGTCCTTGCGCCTGACGATCAGCGCCTCGCCGTCGGATGCGGTCGAGAAGAAGCCGCCGTGCTCCCCCTCCGGGGAAGATGCGGTGTCGGCGAAGCGGGCGATGATCTCCTCGGCGAGCGCGGTGGCCTGGTGGAGCCAGCGCTCATCGCATGTGGCTTCGAACAGCGCGAGCAGCGCCTCGAGCAGGAAAGCGTGGTCCTCCAGGTAAGCGTCGATCTTTGCGTGTCCGTGGTTGTAGCTGCGCAGCAGCCGGCCTCGATGGTCGCGCATGTCGCGCTGCAGGAACTCGGCGCAGGCAATCGCCGCATCCAGGTACCGCTGCTCCGCCAGCGCCGCGCCGGCGTCGGCCAGGGCGCAGATGATCAGTGCGTTCCAGCTCGCCAGGCGCTTGTCGTCGAGCGCCGGGCGCACGCGCTGTTCGCGCGCCGCCAGCAGGCGCGCGCGAATGCGCTGGCGCGTCTCATCGTCGGGCGCAGTGCCGCGGTCGGTCAACACGTTCAAGCCTGGCTCGGCGAACTGAGACCCACCCGACCCATCCTCGAAGTTGCCCTGCTCGGTGACGCCCAGCCATGCGATCGCCGCGCCTGCGTCCGCGCCGAGGACTTCGGTCAGCTCGTCGACGCTCCACACGTAGAAGCGTCCCTCGACTCCCTCGGAGTCGGCGTCCAGCGCGCTGTAGAAGCCGCCCTCGGGGCCGCGCATCTCGCGCAGGGCCCACTCGAGCGTGTCGATGCAGACGTCTCGCAGGCGCGGATCCTGTGACCGCTGCCAGCCGTGCAGGTAGGCGCGCGCCAGCAGCGCGTTGTCGTAGAGCATCTTCTCGAAGTGCGGCACCGTCCAGGTGGCGTCGACGCTGTAGCGCGCGAAGCCGCCGCCGAGCTGGTCGTGGATGCCGCCGCCGGCCATCGCATGCAGGGTGGTGAGCGCGAGCTCTGGCCGGTCGCGCAGCAGCAGGAACTCGAGCACGGGCGCCTGCGGGAACTTCGGGGCCCGGCCGAAGCCGCCGTGACGCGCGTCGAAGCTGTCCGCGAGCGTGGCCAGCGCCTGATCGAGCGCACGCTCCCGCAGTGGCTCGCTGGAGGGCGTCAGCTGCGCGCCGCCGGACAGCCGCGCGCGCAGGCGCTCGCCGCCGGCGCGGATCTCATCGCGGTTCGCCTCCCAGGACTCGGCGATCGCCTGCAGCACCTGCGTCCACGCGGGCATGCCGTGGCGCGCGTCGGGCGGGAAGTAGGTGCCGCCGTAGAAGGGCAGCTGCTCGGGCGTGAGGAACACGTTCAACGGCCAGCCGCCATGGCCGGTCATGCCCTGGACGGCCTCCATGTACAGCGCGTCGATGTCGGGGCGCTCCTCGCGATCGACCTTCACGCACACGAAGCTCTCGTTCATGATGCTCGCGGTCCGCGGATCCTCGAAGGACTCGCGCTCCATCACGTGGCACCAGTGGCAGGCGGAGTAGCCGATCGAGACCAGCAGCGGCTTGTCCTCGGCGTGCGCGCGCGCGAGCGCCGTCGGCCCCCAGGGCAGCCATTCGACAGGGTTACCGGCGTGCTGGCGCAGATACGGCGAGGTCTCGTGCGCTAGCGCGTTGGGCACGCGCTCAGGGTAGCCAGGACAGCAACGACAGCGCCAGGCGGCTGCTCGCCGGGTGCGACCGATGCGAAGCCGGCCAGCGGTGGCCCAGCAGCCTGCCGAGCGCGGCGCCGGAGGGCCATTCCCCCTCCGGGGACGATGCGCCTGCGCTGACGCGCGAGAGCTTGACCTTGGCGAGGCTGACGTCGAAGCGCCTGCCGGCGAGCGTGCCGGTGACCTGCTCGGCGCCGCCGCCGAAGCGCACGATCCCCGGTGAGCCTTCCGTGCCTGACACGTGGATGTTCGAGGTCTGTAGCTCGCCGTTTCGCACCGGGAACGTCGCGGTGAGCTGCACGCCGGGCACGAACGAGAAGTCCTTCAGGATCGCCTTGGAGGTGGTGAGCCTGGCGTAGCCGCCGTGCAGGCCGCCGAAGCTCGCGCCGCTTGGCAGTTCGGCGTCGGCCTGCAGCGTCGCCGCGATCAGCTGGCGGTTGAGATCGAGGAGCGTGTCGAGCACGGCCACCAGGGTGCGGCCGGGCTTACCGCCGAACCCGGCCGGCGGTTGCACGTGGGCAAGCTTCGTGGGGGTCACGGGGGTGGGTGCGAACGGGTCGCTGGTGGCCGCGCACGGCTGGATTTGACCCCCACCCACCCCGCCGGCGAAGAAGGCCTTGACCGCCAGCGAGGCGCAGCCGCTGAGGTCGCTGCCGAGCACTGAGTGTCCGGTGTAGGGCACGAGCAGCAGCTGGGCGTCCGGGATCAGCGCGGCGACGCTGCGCGCGTCCGCGGTCGGGGTCCTGAGATCCTGCTCGCCGGAGAAGATCAGCGTGGGCACGTTCGGCAGCGCGCTCGGCGGTGGCGGCGCCGCGGATGCGTCGGGCCATGCGGAGCACTCGGGGACGAGGCTGTTGGCGTACGCGGTGACTGCGTCGAACGGGTAGAAGTCGCCGGCTGGTTGCGCGTGCAGGAAGCCGAGGGCTTCGGCGAGCCGGGTCGAAGCCGGCGCGGCGCGCTGCCACTGAAACGGCTCCTCCTCGCAGCTCGTCGTCACGAACAGCGCTTCGTCGAGCTCTGATGGGGCTTCGCCCTTTGTGTCTTCTTCGATCGGCACGTTGGGGATCAGCCCCTCGGAGAGCAGGTGCAGACGCAGCAGCGGGTCGGGGTCGTGCGCGAGCGCCGAGTGGACGGCCGCCGGCAGCAGCGCACGCAGCGCGGGGTTTAGGTCGCCGGCCTCGAGGATGCCGAGCAGGCCCTGCTCGCCCAGCGTGCTCGCGTGACGCTTGCCGGAACCGTCGTACACCGACCCGCTGAGGGCGCGTTTGCTCAGCTGTGCGGCGAGCCCGGCGATGTCGCCGAGGGGATTGGACGTGGTCCCGGCGCAGGCGGCGTTCGAGCACAGCTCGTCGAGCATGCCGGGGATCGCCTCGAAGCTGGGAATCGCGAACGGTTCAGGACCGTCGGTGGGCACCACCGAGTCGAGCACCAGCGCTTCGACGTTCTGGGGGTAGCGTTCGGCGTACTCCAGCGCGACCTTGGTCCCGTAGGAGGTGCCGTACAGCACGAGCTTTTCGTAGCCGCCGGCGACCCGCAGCGCCTCGATGTCCTGGACGGATTCCGGTGTGGTGAAGGCGCCCCGGGAGGGTCCGATCTGCGACGCGCACTGTTCGAACAGCTGGCTTGCGGGCTTCGTGCTGAACGTTTCGAGTGCCGCGCAGCTCAGCGGATCCGAGGAGCCCGTGCCACGCTGGTCGAACATCAGCAGGTCGCGTGAGCCGAGCGCCGGCGCGATCGCCTGGGCGATGAATTCGCCGAGCGGCAGCACCGCCTGCCCGGGACCGCCGGCGAGCGCCACGACGGCGTCGCGGCTCGGGGCGGCGCCGGCGAGCCGGCGCTCGACGCTCAGCGAGATCGTCCCGGGCGCTGCTCCCGCGCGGTCCAGCGGCACCGGCACGGTTGTGCATTCGAAGCCGGTGGCGGTGGGGCAGGGTACGAAGCTAAGGCTCGATGCGGCCGAGAAGCTCGGCCAGCCGGCTAGCAGCGCGATGGGCGCCAGGGCCGCCAGAGTAAGAGCTCGCCTGCGCATCGCTGCCGACAATAGCTGCCGTTGCGATCGCATTCGCCAGGGACCTGGCAGTCAGGACCACGTGCAGGCCGCCGAGCGTGCCGGTCAGCGCCTGGCGGGGACTGCCGTGCAGGCTGCCGTGCGCGGCGCTCGAGCCACCGACCTGGATGTCGTCTGATCCCGCTTCGATCGAGCCGGAGATCGTCATGCCCGGCACATACGAGTAGCCGTGCAGGCTCAGCGTGCCGTCCGCGAGCTGCGCCCAACCGGTGCGCAGACCGCCGACGCGCAGCGCGCTGAGGTCTTCGAGCGATCCGCTCAGCGTCAGCTGCAGCGCGAGCTGGCGGATCACGTCAGCGAGCGTCAGCGTGATCGCGTGCAGCGTGCGTCCGGGCAGCCCGCCGTAGCCGTGTGCTGGTGCGACGAGCGCCAGTCGCAGCGGCGGCAGCGGCGGCGGCCGCAGGCTCGCCGGGACCGGCGCCGGCGCGCAGGGTTTCACGGGCGTCGCCGCGAACAGCGCCTGCAGCGCTTCGCTGGCGCACGGGGTCTGCTCCTCGGTGAGCACCGAGTGTCCGGTGTAAGGCACCACCAGCAGGTGCGCGTCGGGGCTCTGCGCGGCGACTTCGCGGGCGTTGGCCGTCGGCGTGCGCAGGTCGTCGGCGCCGCTGAGGATCAGTGTCGGCACATCTGGAAGCGGCGCGTCGTCGACGGGTGGCGCGGCGGTCGTGAAAGGCCAGTGGGCGCACGCCGGGATATCGCTGAGAGCGAGCGCGTTGCTCGCGCTGAACGGCGCGAACGCGCTCGCCGGCAGTGCGTTCGCGGCGGCGGTCGCCTCCGCGACGCGGAGCTTCGGTGTGGCCGTGCGGCTGAACGGGAAGTCCTGCTCTTCGCAGGTCGTCGCGTAGTACAGCGGCGTGTCGAAGTCTTCGGCTTCGCCTTCGACCTGTTCGGCCGCTTGGGTCAGGCGCGCGAGCGGCGCCGTGTCGGCGCGTGCGGCGGACGCGACCGCCGTCACGAATTCGGAGCGCAGCAGTGGCGAGAAGTCGCCCGCGAGCAGCAGTTCGACGAGCTCGTTCGAGGACAGCGCGACGGTGTGCACCTTGCCGTTGCCGTCGACCGCGTGCCCGCGCAGCGGTCTCTCGTCCATGCGTTTGACGACGCGCGCGAGGTCGGCGACCGGGTCGGGGGTGACGTGCGCGCAGGCCCGCTTGGCGCACAGCTGACGCAGGATGCGGGGCACGGCGGCGAACGTCGAGCGGTCGAGCGGTTCCGGCCCGTTCGGCGGGACGACCGAGTCGAGCACGAGCGCTTCGACATGGCTGGGATAGTCCTGCGCGTACTGCTCGGCGACCTTGGTCCCGTAGCTCGTCCCGTACAGCACGAGCTTTTCGTAGCCCCCGGCCTGGCGGATCGCCTCGATGTCGGCGACGGTGTCGGCGGTCGTGTAGAGCGTGCGCGTCGGGCCGAGCTGGTCGCCGCAGGCTTCGACGAGCGCCCCGAACGAGTGGTACAGGTCGGGCCGTTCGAAGGCGTGGCAGGACAGCGGCGCGGACAGGCCGATCCCGCGCTGGTCGAACACGATCAGGTCGCGCGTGGCTGCGATCGGGCCGAGCAGTTCGGCGAACGCTTCGGCGAACGGCAGTGCCGGCTGCCCCGGCCCGCCGGCGAGCGCGATGATCGCGCTGTGCGCTTCGCCGACCGGCGCGCGGTGGCGGCGCATGGCGAGCGTGATCGTGCCTGGCGTGGCGCCGGTGGGGTCCAGCGGCACGGTCAGGTGGCCGCAGGCGAAGTTGTTGCTGTCGCCGCACGGTGTGAACGCGATCTGGGCCTGCGCGGATGCGAGCGGCTGCAGGGCCGCGAGCACGCAGATCCAGGCGCATGCGCTCGCGAGCGCTGTGGCGAGCCGCCGTGCGTGAGCGTGCATCCATTGGAATCTTATTGCCTGCGGCGGCGGTGTGGCTCCGGTTCGAGTCACAGCCTCAGCGCCACTCGCGCCCCGTGCGCGGGCCGGCTCGCGCTAGGGTCTCGTCGATGGCCCACGAGCGCGAGACGATCGACGCATCCGCGGCACCGCCGGCGATCGGCCCGTACAGCCACGCTGTGCGCGCCGGGGAGCTGCTGTTCTGCTCGGGTCAGATCCCGCTCGATCCGCAGAGCGGCGAGATCGTCGGCGCGACTGCCGCCGAGCAGGCGAAGCGCTGCCTGGAGAACCTGCAGGCGGTGTGCGCGGCGGCGGGCACGACGCTTTCGCGCGCGCTGCGCATGACGATCTACATGACCGACCTCGCGGCGTTCGCCGAGGTCAACGAGATCTACGGGTCGTTCTTCGCTGATGACCCGCCCGCGCGCGTGACCGTCGGGGTCGCGCAGCTGCCGCGCGGCGCTTACGTCGAGATCGACGCGATCGTCGCGCTGTAGCGCTCGCCGTCGGCGGGCTCGACGCTGCGCAGCGCGCGATTGAGCAGCTCGCGCAGCGTGCGGCGCTCATCCGCGTCGAGCGCCGCGAGCACGTCGTCCTCGATCGCCACCTGGGCGCGTTCTGCGATGCTCAGCGCCTCGCGCCCGGAGGGCGTGATCTGGACCAGATGGCGCCGCCGGTCGCTGGGATCGCGCAGGCGGGTGCTGTAGCCGAGCTGCTCGAGCTCGTTCAGCAGCAGCACGACGTTGTTGGCGTCCATGCAGAACGCGTCGGCGAGATCCTGCTGGGGGCAGCCGTCGTGGTCTGAGACGTAGCTGAGCGCGACCAGGTGGCGCAGGTGCATGCCCAGCTGCTCCTCGTTCGTGCGCCGGTACACCTGCTTGGCCAAGCGACTCAGCAGCACCGCCGAGCCGGGGGCACATTCACGCTGATCAGCCATGTCTCGAAGTCTATACATCATCTAAGCACCAATCATCACATTATCAGCGATCGTTAATTTTCCGTAGATCATCCTTGTTATATGGATGATAGTTGCTATGGTGTGCTCTCCGCTACCTCGGAGGACCCCGATGACCACTCTTCTTCGTCAATCCAAGACCCACGAGCAGTCCCCCGCCTCGGAGCGCCGGCGCTGGATCGCGCTCGGCGTGCTGTGCCTCGGCCAGCTGATGATGGTGCTCGACGCGACGATCGTGAACGTCGCGCTGCCGTCGATCCAGCGCGAGCTGCACTTCACGCAGGCCAACCTCACGTGGGTGATCGACGGCTACCTGATCACCTTCGGCGGCTTCCTGCTGCTTGCCGGCCGCTTCGGCGACCTCGTCGGCCGCAAGAAGGTGTTCCTCAGCGGCCTCGTCCTGTTCGTGGCGGCGTCGATCCTGTGCGGGGTCTCGGACAGCCAGGCGATGCTGATCGGCGCGCGGCTCGTGCAGGGGATCGGCGGCGCGGTGGCCTCGAGCGTGATCCTGGCGATCATCGTCACCGAGTTCCCCGAGCGGGTCGAGCAGGCCAAGGCGATGGGCGTCTACGCGTTCGTGTCCGCCGGCGGCGGCTCGATCGGCCTGCTCGCGGGAGGCGCGCTGACGCAGTCGCTGAGCTGGCACTGGATCTTCTTCGTCAACGTGCCGATCGGCGCGGTCGCCCTGGCCGCGGGCGCGCTGCTGATCAAGGAGAACGAGGGCATCGGCCTGTCGGGCGGCGTCGATGTGCTCGGCTCGATCCTGATCACGCTGGCGACGATGCTCGGCGCCTTCGCGATCGTCAAGTCCAGCGAATACGGGCTCTCCTCCGCGCGCACGCTCGGCGTCGGCGGCGCCTCGCTGGCGCTGCTCGCGGGCTTTCTCACGCTCGAGTCGCGTCTGGCCAACCCGATCATGCCCCTGCGCGTGCTGCGGCTGCGCATGCTGATGGGCTCGAGCCTCGTGCGCGGGCTGCTCGTCACGGGGATGTTCTCGGCGTTCTTCCTCGGCGCGCTGTACCTCGAGCGCGTGCTCGGCTATGACGCGATCGACACGGGCCTCGCGTTCATGCCGCTGACGATCGCGATCGCGGTGATGTCGATGGGCGTCTCGGCCAGGGCGGTGGAGCGCTTCGGCGCGCTGCGCACGCTGGCGGCAGGGCTGGTGGGGATCGTCGTCGGCCTGCTGCTGCTGGCGGAGCAGGGCGTGCACGCCGGCTACTTCCCGGGCCTGTTCTTCGCGTTCCTTGCGCTCGGGCTCGGCGCCGGCGCGTCGTTCCTGCCGCTGCTGACGATGGGGATGTCCGACACGCCCGCGCGCGACGCGGGTCTCGCCTCGGGCATCATCAACGTCTCGGTACAGCTGTTCGGCGCGATCGGCCTCGCCAGCCTGGGGACGATCGCGACCGACCACACGAACGCGCTGAGCGCCGCCGGGCACTCGCTGAGCAGCGCGCTGACCGGCGGCTACCACCTCGCATACCTGGTCGCGGCGGCGGCCGTCAGCGTGGGCGTGCTCGCGGCGTTCCTGGTGCTGCGCCCGCCCGCTGTGACGGACCAGCTGGTCGACGCGGAGCGCGTCAGCTCCGAGATGACCGAGCAGATTGCGCAGGCCGCATGAGCTCCCTGGCAACATACAGCGATCAAGCCACACGTCGGCTGGCGGCGCAGCGCGTTCGCACTGCCGGGCGCTCGCGCCGCGCCGACGCGGGCACCGTCACCGAGATGGCGCGCCTGCTGCTTCGCGACGCCCGCGAGGCGCACACCGCCGAGGCCCGGCCTCGCCAGGGTGCCGCCGCGCGGGCGGAGCGCGCGGTGCGGCACGAGCTCGCGGGCGCGTCCGGGCGCCTCAGCTCGCGCCCGTTCGCAGCTCGGCGCGCTTGACCTTGCCGGAGGCGGTCTTCGGCAGCTCGTCGGCGAAGTCGATGATGCGCGGGTACTTGTACGGGGCGGTCTCGCGCTTGACGTGCTCCTGCAGCTCGCGCACTAGCTCCGGCGAGGGGACGTACTCGCCCGAGCGCAGCACGACGACCGCGCGCACGACCGCGCCGCGCTCCTCGTCGGGGGCCGACACGGCGGCGGCCTCGGCGACCGCCGGGTGCGCGACGAGCGCGGACTCGACCTCGAACGGGCCGATGCGATAGCCGGCGGAGACGATCACGTCGTCCGCGCGTCCCTCGAAGTACAGCCAGCCGTCCTCGTCCTGGGTGACCCTGTCACCCGTGTGCCACGGTCCTTGCGTGCGCCGATCCGCGATCTGCCACGCGCGTTTGCCGCCGGCTCGCGTCTCGGCCAGGACGTGCTCGCCCAGGTAGCCGAGGAAGAACGTCGGCACGCTCGCCGGGTCGACCGTCAGCTCGCCGTCGACGATCGTCAGTCGCATGCCCGGGAGCGCCTTGCCCATCGAGCCCGGCCGCGCGTCGCTGTGCAGCGGCGTGCCGGTCGTCTGGCCCGTCTCGGTCTGTCCGTAGCCGTCGCGGATCTCAAGCCCCGTCGCCTCGTGCCACGCGCGCAGCACCTCGGGGTTGAGCGCCTCGCCGGCGGCGACCATCCCGCGCAGGTCCGTGAGCGGACGCAGGGTGCTCCGCTTGGCGATCACGCGGTACTCGGTCGGCGCCATGCACAGCACGTTGACGCGCTCGCGCTCGAGCAGCTCGAGGCGCTCCTCGGGATCGAAGCGCGCGTCGTGCAGCAGCGCCGCTGCGCCCGACAGCCACGGCGCGATGAAGACATTGCGCGCGGACTTCGACCAGCCGCTCGCGGCGGTGCACCACACCAGCTCGCCGGCGCGCGCGCCGAGCCAATGCTCGGCCTGCACGCGCTGGCCGTCGAGGTAGCGCTGCGCGTGCACGACGGCCTTCGGCTCGCCCGCCGTGCCGCTCGTGAACGTGATCAGACACGGGTCCTCGCCGCCCAGCTCGACCGCCGGCGCCGGCTCGGCGGCGAACAGGCGGTCGTCGGGGACATACGCGACCGGCACGCTCGCCGCGGCGCTCGCGCCAGCCAGCGCGGCCTCCAGCTCTACGCGGTTGCGCTCGTCGGCGAGGATCAGCGCCGGCCGCACGACGTCGATCCGCATGCGCAGGTCCTTCGCGCGCAGCTGCTCGGTGCACGGCAGCACGACGGCGCCGACACGAAAACACGCGAGCATGCTCAACACCCACTCGGGACGGTTGCCGATCAGCGTCATCACCACGTCGCCGCGCCCGACCCCGCGCTGCCGCAGTGTTCCGGCGAGGCGGACCGAGCGCTCGGCGATCTCGCCGAAGCTCCACTCCCGGCGCGTGCCGTCGCGCGCGAGCTCGACCAGGGCCAGCCGCCCCGGAGGACTTGCGTCCACGATCTCGCGCGCGAAGTTCACGGCGGTATTCTCCCTCTAGAGGGTGGCGCGGCCGGCCGACCCAGCCCTTCGGGCTGTGTGCCCCCGGCAAGCCGGGTCCCTCCTAGTTCATTCAGCCGCCAAAACGACCTTGGAGCATTGATCAGATGGCCGTAGCCGCCTCCCAGCACAGCGAGATGACCGACGAGCAGAAGGCGATCACCGAGATGGTGCATCAGTTCGCCGACGAGCAGATCCTGCCGAACGCCGAGCACTACGACCACGAGGACGCCTTCCCGGAGCCGATCGTCGAGCAGATGAAGGAGCTGGGGCTGTTCGGTGTGACGATCCCGGAGGAGTACGGCGGCATGGGTCTGGACCTGACGACCTACGCGATGATCGTCGAGGAGCTCTCGCGCGGCTGGATCTCGATCTCGGGCGTGATCAACACGCACTTCATCGGCTCCTACCTGCTGATGAAGTTCGGCACCGACGAGCAGAAGCAGAAGTACCTGCCGCGCATGACCACCGGCGAGATCCGCGCGGCGTTTTCGCTGTCCGAGCCGGAGCTCGGCTCCGACGTGCAGGCGATCAAAACCTCCGCCAAGAAGACCGAGGACGGTAGCTACGAGATCAACGGCCAGAAGATGTGGGTGACCAACGGCCTGCGCTCCGACCTCGTGTTCGTGCTCGTCAAGACCGACCCCAACGCCGCGAAGGCATACCAGGGCATGACCTGCTTCATCGCCGAGAAGGAGGGCGGCGTCAGCGAGAACACCGGTCCCTACGCCGGTCTCACGGTCCCGCCGCAGCTGCGCAAGATGGGCTACAAGGGCGTCGAGTCGACCGAGCTGGTGTTCGACGGATACAAGTGCCCGGCCGAGAACATCCTCGGTGGCGAGGACGCGGGCCTCAACAAGGGCTTCCCGCAGATGATGGATGCGCTCGAGGTCGGTCGCGTCAACGTGGCCGCGCGCGGCGTCGGCATCGCCCAGCGCGCGCTCGAGCTGGCGCTGCGCTACTCGCAGGAGCGCAAGACCTTCGGCAAGCCGATCTCAGAGCACCAGGCGATCCAGTTCAAGCTCGCCGACATGGCCACGCAGGTCGAAGCCGCGCGCCTGTTGACGATGCGCGCCGCGCGCCTGAAGGACGCTGGCGCGCGCTCCGACCTGGAGGCGGGCATGGCCAAGCTGTTCGCCTCGGAGGCCGGGCGCTTCTGCGTCGAGGAGTCCTTCCGCATCCACGGCGGCTACGGCTACTCCAAGGAGTACGAGATCGAGCGCCTGTACCGCGACGCGCCGCTGCTGCTGATCGGCGAGGGCACCTCGGAGATCCAGCGCATGGTGATCGGACGCAAGCTCCTGCAGCGCCATAAGATCTGACACGACAGCCACGGACCGCGGTCCAGGAGGAGAGGCCACATGGCCGAGGACGCCAAGACTCTGATCGAGCTTGCGACCAACAGGTTCGTCAGCGAAGTGCCGGCCCTGGAGCCGATCAAGCTGGTCGTCGGCGTCGAACTGCGCGGCCGCGGCGACGTGCAGCACTTTCGCCTGGAGATGCCCGGCGCGAAGGTCACCAAGGGCCCCGCTGCCGACGCGCGGCTGCGCGTGGACATGCGCCGCGAGTTCTTCAACGTGATGGCCAAGGAAGGCAAGGTCGCGGACTGGATCGAGGCGTTCGCGTACGGCCAGGCCAAGGCCTCCGGTCCGGAGCAGATCATTCGCCTGATCGTCAACGTCGTCGAGCGCCAGCAGGAGCGCGAGCGCACGCCGAAGGCGCGCAAGCACGCATAGCCTCAGCTGGTCTCGCGCCCGGCTCAGTGGTAGGAGGTGAGCTGCTCGGCCAAGAACGCCAGCGAGGCGAGCAGGAAGATGCACATGACGACGAGTGAGAAGTTTTCGTTCACGACGCTCTGGCAGTCACGATACCTCACCTGGCACGGGCGTTGTGCGCTTCATCACAGCTGGCCCGAGACGACCGCGAGCAGCCCATATATGCCTTCGCCGTCCGCTTCTTCGTTGCCGGCAAGCTGGACGGTCACGGTGACGTTGCGCACGCGCACATAGCCGACACTGAGGTATTCGTGCTGGCCCAAGCCGTTCTTGACCGGTGCGCTCTCGCCGTCGAAGCCGCCGCCTTCTTCGGTGATCTCCCTGGTCCCTGCGGCCGCTTCTTCCTGGATCCCGCCGAGAGCGTGGACCGTGGTGATTCCGCCGATGCCCACCGCCCCCTGCTTGAAGGCCGTGGTGGCCTGTTCGACTGTGGGGTAGCGCGTCACGTTGACGTTGGCGACGACGCCGTCGAGCAGCGTTTGCGTTTGGCCCGGGAATTCGACGCCTTCGCTGTTGGTGGTCGGGGGCGCCGTGTATTCCACGAAGGAGCCTTTCAGCAGTCCGATGCAGGAGGACGTGTAGTAGCCGTCGGGACCCGTTTCTTCGTGTTTTTCAAACGGCTTGCCGGCGCCGACGCTGTCCGCGGTGCTGTTGATCGAGTCGCTCAGTTCAGTCGCGAAGCCCGGCAGGATGCCTTCGCAACTTCGGTTGGAGAGCAGCGATTCGCAGCGTTTACGCGGGACCAGTTCGACGTCCGCGCCGGTGCTTGCGCCGGTGAGGGCGAGGTCGCCCTTTTTGAACTTTGGGTAGCCGGCTGGGTTTGAGGGGCAGCCGCATCCCGTCGCGTCCGAGCACACCCTCAGCGTTCCCGTGATGTAGCGGTCGACTTCCGTGCCGGGGGTGGTGCGGATGCGGGCATAGCCTTTCTTGACGACTATTTCCAGCACCGGCATGCTTTTGCTCATCGCTTTCAGAGACAGGTGATAGATGCCGTTGGCGTAGGGTGCGACGCCGAGGTCCGTCGGTTCTGGAGAGGCTGAGATCGCAAGCGAGCGCGGTCTCGCGTATGTGCTTCCGGCCGGCGGCAGCGCAGCTCTGCGCTCGGCCCAGGGCCAGCCGCTGGCTTCGCCGAAGAACACGGAGGCCTCTGTCTCGGGGAATTCCTGATCGCCGCCGAGCGCCGCCGTATATGCCGCCGCGTTTGTCTTGGCGGCGAACATCGCCCTGAAGCGGGACCACGGGGAGATCCCGACCGACTGCATGTGGTCGAAGAAGCCGATCGCGTCGTAGTCGCGATCGAACAGGCGTTCCGACGGGTCGCTGAAGTAGGCGGCGCGCTCCTTGCCCGGAAACGCGTAGTGGCCGGGAACGACGTCAGCTTCGACCCAGGTGGAGGCGCCCTCGAGCTCCCAGTTGGGTTTCGGCGATCGCGTCCAGTTGGCTTCGCTGAGGGACATCACGGCCTCGTAGGCGTGGAAGACCTCGTGGGCCATGGTGAGGCGCATTTCGTTGGTGTGATGCGCGGACACGGACACGGTGATCGTGCAGTCGGCGGCCGGGCCTCCGGCGCTGAAACGGCAGTTGGTCTCCGCGACGGCTTCGCCGACGTTCGCGTTGGGAAGGGTGTGGTCGGGGGACTGCACGATTTCAAGGAATTGCGCCGGCCCGCCGGGGAGCGCGACGCCGAGTTTTGATCCCTCGATTGCGGCGTACTGGTAGGCGAGCGCCTTGTCTTCTTTGAGGTAGGCGGCGAGTGCTTGCGCGGTGGGTGCTTTCGCCAGGGCCGGCGCGGCCGCTGCGCATGACAGGAGCACTGAGACTGCCAGTGAGACGGCTGCGCAGAGCACCGGCGAGGTGCGCCGCGTCATAGCCTTGCAGCGACCTGTCGGAGCAGGCCCAGCGCTTCCGTCGGACCGGCGTTGGCCTGGCCCGCGATGAAGAAGTAGGCGGTGAGGTTGCGCTTGCGCACGAAGCCCACGGATTCGTATTCGGGTTCGCCGTGAGCGCCACCGTCGCTCAGCTTGCTCCTCAGCCACGCTTCGTTGCCGATCCCCGCCACCGCCCTGTATTCGGGGTTTTTCGCCTCGTTGAAGGGTATCTGCAGGTCTGCCTGGGCCTGCGCTTCGGTCGCGTAGCGCGACACGTTGACTCCGGAGGCGATCGAGCCGTAGAAGAACTCTTCGGTCGGTGGCGGTTCGGACCCTTCCGCGTTGGCGCCTTCGACAGGGCGTGTGTGGAGGCTGCCGTCGAACAGGAACAGGCAGGTGGTGGAGGAGAAGCCGGCAGGGCGGTTCACCGCTTCAATTTTCGAGAATTTGCCGGTCGGTTCAAAGTGCTTGCCCACCACTTCGAGCGCGTTGGCGACCGCGGTGCTGTATCCCGGCAGGATGGTTTCGCATGACGGCGCTGCGAGCGGCGTTTCGCAGCGTTTCTGCGGCACGAGTTCGACCTCGGCTCCCGTCGTGGTTCCCGTGACGGCGAGATTGCCATCGCGGAACACCGGAATGTGTTCGTCCTGCCCCGGACAGTTGCAGCCCTTGGATTCCGAGCACAGCTTGAGGGGGGTCGTGATGAGCTGATCGACGTCCTCTCCGTTGAGCGACTCGATGCGCGCGACGCCGCTGAGCAGCTTTATTTCCAGAACGGGCTTGCGCGAGGACATCCCGCTGAGGACGAGGTGATACACGCCGTCGGCGTAAGGCTTGACTTTCAGCGGGCGCGGCGAGCTCCCGATCGCCACCGTTGGCGCCTTGAAATGCACGCTCCCGGGTACCGGCTCGCTCTCTGGGCGCTCGGCCCACGGCCAGCCCCTCGGTTCGCGGAAGAACACCGACGCTTCTGTGTTCAGGAACCCCATGTTGCCGCCCACCGCGGCGTTGTAGGCGGCTTCGTTGCTTTCGGCCGCGAAGATCTGCTTGAAGCGCGTCCACGGCGAGATACCGGCTGACTGCATGTGCGCGAAGAAGCCCACGCCGTCGTAGTCGCGGTCGAACAGCGGGGTGGAGGGGCTTTCGAAGTACTTGCCGAGCTCTTCGCGCTGGGGGCGCTGATCGCGACCGACCAGGTCCATCGCCACCCACGTCGCCGCGCCCTCGATGAGCCAGTGTGGTTCGGGCTTGCGTTCCCAGTTGAACTGGTCTACCGACATGACCTGCTCGTAACAGTGGAAGACCTCGTGCGCGATCACGGAATCGATGATGTGCAACGCGTGTGAAGCGACCGCGATCGTGATCTCGCAGCCGGCGGGGGTGTGGGTGGCGACGTGGTTGACCTCGCCCCAGGCGTAGCCAGTCAGCGCGCCGGCTTCGACTTTCTTGGCGCCGACTTCGCCCGGGAGCACATACGCCGGCGATTGCTTCACCTCGATGTAGGATCTCGGTCCGCCCGGCAGCGACACCCCTGGCAGTTTGCCTTCCTCAAGCCCCGCGTACTTCTGCACCAGCGTGTTGTCTTCGGCGAGGTACGCGGCGAGCGTTGCCGGCGATGGCGCTTTGGCGAGCGCGGGCGCAGCGAGCGTCCCGGAGAGCAGCGCGGCGAACCCGAGCAGGACCGCGGCGCGCCGGATCGACACCGCCGTGCGGGTCCAAGGGAGCGATCCCCAGCGCGCTCGATCACGCGAGGGACAGCGCACGGCTATGCCAGCACGGCGCTGTCGTCGTAGAGCTTGACGATCCTCACCGCACCCTCCGGCGAGGCGTCGAGGCAGAGGCGGCAGAGCACGCACTCGTCGAGGTTCCTCTCGACGAGCTCGAGCGCGCCGCTCGCGCCCTGCGCGAAGATGTCCACGGGGCAGGCCTCGGTCAGCCTGCGCGCGAGCGCCGTGTCCGCAGCTGCCTGATCGTCGACCTCGACGGCGATGAAGATCCCGTCCTTCCTCACGCTGCGCTCCTCTGCTCGATCTGCTCGCGGATCATCCCGGGGATGTCCTCGATCCGCTCGGCCACGGTGATCCCGGCCTGAGCCAGGCGCGCGATCTTCTCCGAGGCGGTGTCCTGGATACCTTCGACGATCGTGCCCGCGTGGCCGAAGCTCATGCCCGGCATCTCGTCCATGAAGCGCCCGGCCATGAACGCCACGATCGGCAGTCGCGAGTTGTGCTCGGTGACCCAGCGCGCGAGCTCGGCCTCCATGCGTCCGCCTGGCTCGGTGTAGATGACGATGCCCTTGGTCTGCTCGTCGGCCTCGAACAGCGGCATCAGCTCGGCGTAGCTGGAGCCGATGATCGCGTCGCCGCCGATCGACACGGCCGTTGACTGGCCGAGCCCGGCGGCGCTGAGCGTCGATGACATCTCTGTGGTCATGCCGCCGGAGCGCGAGATCACGCCGATCGGACCTGGGGTGTAGGCCTGCGCGGCGTTCTTCGCCGGCCCGCCGATGCCGCCCATCTTGATCACGTCGGGGACGATGATGCCGAGGCAGTTCGGGCCGATGATGCGCGCGCCGCGCAGCGTCGCCAGCTCGACCATCTCCGCGACGTCGCGGCGCGGGATGCGCTCGGTGACGATCACGATCAGCTTGACGCCGTTCTCGATCGCCTCGAACACGGCGTCCTTGGTGAAGGCGGGGGGGACGGTCACGACGGACCCGTAGATCGGCGCGCCGTGGTGGGCGACGGCCTGCGCGACGGTGTCGAACACCGGCACGCCGTGCACCTCGCGGCCGAGCCTGCCGGGGGTGACGCCGCCGACGACCTTGGCGCCGGTGCCGTAGTCCAGGCACTCGCGCGTCAGGTTGACGGCCTCGCGGCCGGTGATGCCCTGGACGATGAACGTCGTGTCGGAGTCGATCAGGATCGACATCAGGCGCCCGCTCCTTGGATCTTCTCGACGGCGCGGCGGGCGGCCTCGTTGAGGGACACGGAGCGGTCGGCGTAGTCGACGCCGTACTTCTCCAGGATCTTGAAGCCCTCCTCCTCCCACGCGCCGGGGATGCGGAAGATCGCGATCTTCTCGGCGGGGTCGTGGCCGAGCTCGAGGCAGGCTTTGATGACGCCGCGCGCGACGATGTCCACGCGCGTGTTGGAGACGATCGACATCATCACCGCGATCTTGTCCACGCCGGGCTTCTGCAGCACGAGCTTGGCCAGGCCGCACGCCTTCGCGACCGACGGGTTGCCGCCGATCTCGCAGTAGTTGGCCGGCCTGCCGCCGTGCGCGCGCACCGCGTCGAACAGCGTCAGCGAGCCGCCGCCGGCGCCGATCACGAGACCGAGGTTGCCGTCGAACTCGGTCACGTTGCCGGCGACGCCGCGATGGTCGGTGGCGTCGACTTCCTCGCCGGCGAGCTCGAACGGCGTCGCCTCGCGCGCCTGGCGCGTCTCCTCGTCGCCGACGCCGAGGTCGGCGAGCAGCTGCTTGTGGCGTCCGCGCGCCTCATTCTCGATGTCCATGTGCGCGTCGAGCGCGACGAACGAGCCGTCCGCGAGTCGCCCGAGCGGGTTTATCTCGGCAAGGATCATGTCGTTCGACATAAACAGCTTTGCGAGTCGGGTGACGATCGGCACGAGCTTGTTCAGCGCCGAGCCGGTGACGCCGGTGGCGGCGATCACCTCCTTGGCCTCAAAGTCGCTGAAGGGGAGGATGTTGGAGAAGTGCCGGCGCCCGACCTTGTCGGGCTGCTCCTCGGCGACCTGCTCGATGTCGATGCCGCCGACCGGCGAGAAGATCATCACCGGCTGCTTGCGGATCCCGTCCCAGACGACGCCCGCGTAGTACTCCTGCTCGACCTCCGCCTTCGGGTCGACGAGCACGCCGCGGGGCGTGTGGCCGTTGATCTCGAGCTGGAGGATGTCGCGCGCGTGGGCCTCGGCCTCGTCCGGCGTGTCCGCGAACTTGACGCCGCCGGCCTTCATGCGCCCGCCGGTCAGCACCTGGGACTTGATCACGGTCGGACCGCCGATCCGCTGCGTGATCGCGCGCGCCTCGGCGGGGTCGGTCGTGAAGCCGTAGTCGGTGACGGGGATGCCGGCGCGCTTGACGACCTCGCGCGCCTCGTACTCGAAGAATCTCATCGTCTGGTGATCGGGCTCGGCATCGGCGCCGGAACCCTACACGGAGGCCTGCGCCTCATGCGTTGCAATGCCGCCTCCGGTGAGTTGGAGTCAGCAGTCGGCCAGAGCCCGTAGCGTCTGGCAGATCTCATCGCGTCGGGGGCCGAGCGTGCCGGTCCTCTCGGTCAGCGCAGAGCGCAGGACCGGCTGGAGGTTGTCGAAGGAGGCGGCGCAGTCGGCGTCGAGACCCTCGCGCGGCCCGAGCCCGATCTCGGTCGGGATCCCGCGCACGGTTCGGCTGACCGGCGCCACGACGACGCGCTTCAGCACGGGTATCGCCTGCGAGCGCGTGACCACCAGCACAGGCCGGCGCTTGTCTTCGGCCTCGGCCCACCAGATGTCCCCCTGCTCGGGAACGCTCACCAGGGTTCTTCTTCGATCAGCGCACGGGTTGCCTGCTTCGCCTGGGCAAGCTCCTCGTCGGTCTCAGGATGACGTGCGTATCCCTCGACGATTTCCTCTCCTATCCGGCGCCTTCGATGCTCCTCCACAAGCCTCTCAAGTGCCATTCGCATGGCCTCCGAACGATTGCCAACCACCCCGCTGTCCACGAGCTCGTCAACCGCTGCTACGAGTTTGTCATCAAGCCTAGCTACCAGTTGTGCCATGCAATGAGCATAGCGTTTCGCAATGCATTACGTGTAGCCAGTCTTCTTCAAGAAACGTGAGCACGGCGCTCACGCCGTCTTCCGAGGCTGTCTGGGAGCGACTCACGGCCGCTTCGGCGCCCAGCGCCGAGGCTGCCCAGCCGGCTCCCAGCGCCAGCACCGCCGAGCATGCCAGCAGTGCGAGCGCTGCGGGCAAAGGTCCTCGGCGCGCTTCCAGCATGCCTAGAGCCCGTATGCCTCGGCCAGCTCGGGGTCCTTCTTGGCGAGCATTTCGGCGAGGTTGACCATCACCTTGCACTGCTTCCAGGTCGCGTCGTCCTGCATCTTGCCGTCGATCATGTGCACGCCGCGCCCGTCAGGGATCGCCTCGATCACCTTTTTGGCGAACGCGACCTCGTCGGGATCCGGGGAGTAGACCTTCTTGGCGATCGCGATCTGGACGGGATGCAGCGACCAGGCGCCGACGCAGCCGAGTAGGAACGAGGCTCGGAACTGCGTCTCGCAGCCCTCGACATCCTTGATGTCGCCGTAGGGGCCGTAGAAGGGGAGCGCGCCGACGGACGTGCACGCGTCGACCATGCGCGCGATCGAGTAGTGCCACGGGTCCTGCTGGTAGCTCGGGCGCGGCGCGTCCGGGTTCTCGGGGTCGGGGTCGGCGATCGTGCGGTAGCCGGGATGCCCGCCGCCGACGCGCGTGGTCTTCATCCGCCGCGACGCCGCGAGGTCAGCCGGTCCGAAGCTCATGCCCTGGATGCGCGGCGATGCGCACGCGATCTCCTCGAGGTTGGCCACGCCCTGCGCGGTCTCGAGGATCGCGTGGATCAGCAGCGGGCGTTGCAGCCCGGCCTTGGCCTCCAGCTGCGCGAGCATGCGGTCGACGTAGTGGATGTCCCACGGCCCCTCGACCTTGGGGATCATGATCACCTCGAGCTTGTGGCCGATCTCCATCACCAGTTCCGTGAGGTCGTCGAGCACCCATGGCGAGGCGAGCTCGTTGACGCGCGTCCACAGCGCGGTGTCGCCGAGCTCGATCTCGCGCCCGACCTTGATCAGGCCCGCGCGGGCGGCGAGCTTGCGGTCGACCGGGACGGCGTCCTCGAGGTTGCCGAGCAGGATGTCGACGGTGGGCGCGATGTCGGGCACCTTGGCGACCATCTTCTCGTTGGAGAAGTCCAGGAAGTGGATCATCCGGGACGGCTTGAAGGGGATCTCGCGCGCCGGCTCGGGCGCGTCGATGGCGAGCGGCTTGAAGAAATCGCGGGGGTTGCGCAAGGGCTCTCCTGGGTCGGTTCGGGTGGCGACGCTACGATCGGTAGGAGAAAGTATCGATGATGCGCCGTCCTCTGACCAAGCTGACGTTGGCGGTGACATGTGGAGCGCTGGTGCTGGGCGCGCTGCTGGCGATAGCGATCGCGGCGGGTGCGAGCGGCGGCGCCGGCGCCAAGCGGGGCGCTGCAGCCTCGATTACGCGGACCTGGCTCGTGAGCATGTCCGCGGCTCCCGACGATCTGGCGCTCGTCGAGGTCAGCTTCCCACGAGCTGCCCGCGGGCAGCGAATCTCGGCCAGCTCGCTGCACGTTGCGGTGGGAACGCCATTCGGCGATGACTATCTGGTGGCCGCCGCGCTGCGGCTGCCGACGCCCGGCGTGCCACGGATGCTGCTGCTGCTCGTCAACCGACCCTCGCCACTGCTCGACCCGGTGTCGGTGCGTGTGCGACTGATCGCGCGACACGCGCTCGGGGCGCCGCTGATGCGCACATCCGCCGATCCGCTCACGCGTCCCGCCAGCGCGCACGCGCGCAACATGTGCAACCTGGCTCTGCATGGCTCTGCGCTGGCAGCATCCGAGCTGCGCTCGCTGCACTCGCGCGGGCAGGGGCTCACCGGTTTCGACGCAGCCGACGCGGTCGCGCAGGCATACGACCTCGTCTGCGGGCTGTCCGTCGCGAGCTCCTTCGAGCAGGCCGTCGAGGAGTCTGGCGCGCCGTCATCTCCGACCCCGCCCGAATCGCCGTCCCCTCCGCCTTCGCCCGCGCCGCCCGTGGGCAGGCTCCCCGGCGAAGGCTGCAAACCCGAACCTGGCTACGCATGTCCGGCGGCCGTCGGGCACGCTCCTGCGGCGGCTGTCGGCGGTGCGTCTGCGCCGACGGCTGCCGGCGGCTAGCGGCGAGCGACTGCAGGCGCCCACTAGAGTTGGTCCTCGAGGCTCATCCGTTCCCACTGCCACAGGAGACCCACCACCTACATGAGCGCCACCGACACCGCCCAGACCTTCGAGACCGAGCAGGCCGCACGCGAGGCGAGCGGCGCCCACCCGTATGGCCGCTACCTGGAGGAGTTCGAGGTCGGCGCCGTGTACAAGCACTGGCCCGCCAAGACCGTGACCGAGTCAGACGACCACCTGTTCCGCCTGATCACGATGAACCACCATCCGCTGCACCTCAACGACGTCTACGCCGCCAAATCCCAGCAGGGCCGTAACGTGGTGGTCGGTCCGCTCGTGTACTCGCTGGCGCTCGGCATGTCGGTGAGTGACGTCAGCGGCAAGGCGATCGCCAACCTGGCGACCGAAGAGCTCAAGCACCCGGCGCCGGTGTTCCACGGCGACACGCTCTACTGCGAGTCGGAAGTGCTCGAGAAGAAGGAGTCGCAGTCCAAGCCAGACCGCGGGACGGTCAAGGTGCACACGCGCGTGCTCAACCAGGACGGCGTGCTCGTGGCCGAGTTCAAGCGCCTCGTGCTCGTGCCGCGCAAGACGCCTGGCGACGTCGTCGCCTAGGGATCGTCGGGTGGAAGGTCCGCTTGTCGAGCGGCGGGGCGTGCTGTACGCTTTCTCGGTCGCCCTGCGGAGGGCGTTTTTCTGTTTCCCGGTGCCACCCCTGGCCCGGCCGCAGCGCAGCCGATCGTAGATCGCCCAGCGCGCCGATCATCCCCGCGAACCGAGGAGCCGCTTGGACCCCATGAACACCACCGTTCCCGCCCCCACTACGAACGAGCGACTGCTGGCCTGGGTCGACGAGATCGCCGCGCTGACCGAACCGGACGAGGTCTACTGGTGCGACGGGTCCGCGGAGGAGTACGACCGCCTCTGCCAAGAGCTTGTCGAGGCGGGGACGTTCGAGCGGCTCTCGGACGCCAAGCGCCCGAACTCCTATCTGGCGCTGTCGGACCCCGGTGACGTGGCGCGCGTCGAGGACCGCACGTTCATCTGCTCGGCCACCGAGGCGCAGGCCGGCCCGACCAACAACTGGCGCGAGCCGGGCGAGATGCGCGAAGCGCTGACGGAGCTGTTCGGCGGCGCGATGAAGGGGCGCACGATGTACGTCGTGCCGTTCTCGATGGGGCCGCTGGGCTCGGATAAGAGCCACGTGGGCGTACAGCTGACCGACTCGACGTACGTGGCGGTGAGCATGCGGATCATGACCCGCATGGGCCAGGGCGCGCTCGACGCGCTCGGCGGCGGCGCGTTCGTTCCCTGCCTGCACTCGGTGGGCATGCCGTTGGAGGACGGCGTGGAGGACGTGCCGTGGCCCTGCAACGCGGAGAACAAGTACATCGTGCACTTCCCCGAGACACGCGAGATCTGGTCCTACGGCTCCGGCTACGGCGGCAACGCGCTGCTGGGCAAGAAGTGCTTCGCGCTGCGCATCGCCTCGGTGATGGCGCGCGACGAGGGCTGGATGGCCGAGCACATGCTGATCCTCAAGCTGACCTCGCCCGAGGGCGAGGTCAAGTACGTCACCGGCGCCTTCCCTAGCGCCTGCGGCAAGACCAACCTGGCGATGCTGATCCCGACGCTCGAGGGCTGGACGGTCGAGACGATCGGCGATGACATCGCGTGGATGAAGTTCGGGCAGGATGGCCGTCTGTACGCGATCAACCCCGAGGCCGGCTTCTTCGGCGTCGCGCCGGGGACCGGCGAGCAGACCAACCCGAACGCGATCCGCACGATCGAGCGCAACTCGATCTTCACCAACTGTGCGAAGACCGACGACGGCGACATCTGGTGGGAGGGGCTCACCAAGGAGTCGCCCGCGCACCTGATCGATTGGCATGGTGAGGACTGGACGCCGGAGACGGGGACGCCGTCGGCACATCCGAACGCGCGCTTCACGACGCCGGCGGCGCAGGATCCGGCGATCGCGCCCGAGTGGGAGGACCCGGCGGGCGTGCCGATCGACGCGATGCTGTTCGGCGGACGGCGCTCGACGGTCGTGCCGCTGGTGACCGAGGCGCTCGACTGGGAGCACGGCGTGTTCCTTGGCGCGGTGATGAGCTCTGAGAAGACCGCCGCAGCGGCGGGCACCGTCGGCGAGCTGCGCTTCGACCCGTTCGCGATGCTGCCCTTCTGCGGCTACAACATGGCCGACTATTTCGCCCACTGGCTCGAGATCGGGCGTCGCGAGGGTGCGAAGCTGCCGAAGATCTTCTACGTCAACTGGTTTCGCAAGGACGAGCACGGACGCTTCCTGTGGCCCGGGTACGGCGAGAACTCGCGCGTGCTGTCGTGGGTGTTCGCGCGCTGCGCCGGACACGGCGCGGCGACCGAGACGCCGATCGGCTGGATGCCGCCCGTGGGTCCCGACGGGATCGACACCCGTGGCGTCGATGTCAGCGACGAGGCGATGGCGCAGTTGCTGCGCGTTGACGCCGCGGAGTGGAGGGCGCAACTGCCCCAGTTCCATGAGCACTTCGCCAAGTTCGACAATCTCCCTGATGAGCTGCACGCCCAGTTGAAGGCGCTCGAAGAGCGTCTGGGCTGAGTCGATGGCGGGGACGATCCCACGGGTCGATCCGCGGGCCTCGTCCTCGCGCTTCAAGCGCGCGCTGACCGCGTTCGCGCTCACCAAGGCCGGCACCTGGTACTCCTCGCAGGTCGGCGCGCGCATCGACCCGTGGCTGGTTCGCGCGACGCGCGGGCGCGTGGACTCCACGTTCGGCATGATCCCGATCGTGGTGGTCAGCGTGCGCGGTGCGCGCAGTGGCGTCGAGCGTAAGGTCCCGCTGCTGTACTTCACCGACAAGGACGACGTGATCCTGATCGCCTCCAGCTACGGCAAAGCGAAGTTTCCCGCCTGGTACTACAACATCAAGGCCAACCCCGACGTGCGCCTGGAAGCGATGGGGCGCTCGGGCGCCTACGTGGCGCGTGAGGCCGACGAGGAGGATCGCGACCGTCTGTTCGAGCTCGCCAAGCTCGTCTACAGCGGCTACAGCGCTTACGAGCAGCGCACCGCTGGCATCAGGCGCATTCCCGTGATGCGACTGTCGCCTGCCTGACGCGTTCAGTCGTGACCGTGGGTCTCGCCGCCCGCCGCCGGAGGGCGAGACTCCTCGGCCAGCGAGGTGATCGCGAGCGCGCCGCGCGCGGATGACTCGAGCACGTCGGTCGCCTCCTCCAGCGAGCGCGCGTACAGCTCGACCAGCAGGTGCACAATGATGCGTGCGTCCTCTTCGTGCTTGTGGAAGCGTACGTGCGTGAAGAACTCGCGCACGCCGTGCTCGCCGAAGGCGGCGTAGGAGAGCGCGTCCCCGGCCTCCGGCCCCGAGCAGCTCTCGACGTCTTCGGAGTCGACGGTCACCGTGCACGAGGCGACCCACGGCGTGCCCGCGATCATCCGTTCCCAGCGATCCTCGATCGGCTCCACGCGGCCGTTGTTGAAGCCGAGGTGCGGCTGATCGTGCATGCAGTCCAGGCACTGCACGACCGCCTCCTGCAGCTCGTCGACGACTTCCGCGCGCTCGCCCGTGTCGGGGTCGATCTTGTGGATGCCCTCGTAGTGGACCTGGACCTCCAGGTCCTGCGACCAGCAGCGGTAGCAGCGCAGCCAGCTGCGCGCACTCGTCTCGGCCATCGAGCCCTCCATGCAGCTCATTGTAGGCGCCTGCGTGCCCTCTTCTGCCTCGCGGCTCGGCGAGAGCCAGGCCACGAGGCTCCGACCGGGTGCCGCGCGCGGACGGCGATAGGCTCTCGGCGGCTCGATACGCGGTAGGGTTCCGCCCATCTGCAGGGCGTCGTCCGGACGGCGTCGAGGCCGGCAACCAAGGGGGCACAATGGTGCGTCGCAGCTCACGCCAAGTCGGGATCAGCTCGGGAGCAGCGCCACGGCGGCTGGCGGTGGGGCTCGTCGCGATCTGCTGCGCGCTGGCGCTCCCGGCGTCCGCGCTGGCGAACAACCTCTTCTCGCTCGATGTCACGCCCGAAACGACCGGCCCGGTCGTGACCGAAGTCACCGGCAACGCGTACATCGCCTGGGAGCACAAGCCGGCGAACGAAGCCGAAGCAGCGCAGACGCTCTTCTGCAAGATCCCTCGTGGCGGGTCATGCACCCACTCGATCTCGCTGCCGCTGCCCAGCCCCGGGACAACGAGCGAAGAATCCTCGGATTCGGCGTTTGCCGTGCTCGGAACGAGGCCCGGCGTGGTCTACGTCGTCGGCGAGCGCAGCATCCTCTTCAAAGAAAACGAAACGCTGATATGGACCTCGACCAACGGCGGTGAATCCTTCTCGACCCCGAAGGTGATCGACAGCTACGCGGGGCAGGGGACTGTGGGCGACGTGCTGGTCAACCCCGATCACACCGCGACCGAAGCAAAACCGACGAGCGACTACCTCGATGTCGTGTCGAGCCACGTCGGCGAGGGCTTCACCGAAACCGGCAATTCCGCGGAACCGAAAATGTCCTTCGAATTTACGATACATAATGATGTGTATGCCGAGGAACCGAGCCTCGGCTTCACCGCCGCGGGCCTTCCTCTGGTCACCTATTGGGAACTGGAGACGCCCGAGCAGGTCCACTACTTCGTGAACACGGTGACTCCCACCGACAAAGCAACGACCTGGAAAGGTCCGGAAACGGTGACCGCTGGTTTCGATCCGCGCCTGGCGAGCGGACCGGATGGACTGTTCATGCTCTCCGCGGACTATCTATCCGGCGAATCCTCGCCGCCCACGCTCGAGGTACGCAAGTACAACGAAGCGACCAAGAGCTTCGGGGCCCCAGTGCCGGTCGCGGGCCTCGCCACGGAACTGCCCGCGGACATCTTCGAGAACCCTGACACGGGCGCGCTTTACGTGGCGTGGCCCGTCGCGACTGCGGGCGGAAACAAGGCGATCGACCTGCTGGAATCGACGGACGGTGGCGCCACGTTCCACGGCGAACGCGAAATCGCCGCGGTCCGAGGCGCGTTGATAGGACTTCCCCGGCTGGCCGCCGCCAGCGACGGCCAGGGCTGGCTCACGTTCAACGACGAAGGCGGGCTCGAGGTCGCCGACCTGACGGTCAACACGACGCTGTCGACGAGCCTCTCCGGCGGCGGTCAGAGCGGCACGGCGGTCACGGTCCCGCAGGGCACGCCGGTGAGCGACACGGCCAGCGTCGGCGGCTCAGGCGCCTCCAGCGCCACCGGCTCGGTGAACTACGAAGCGTTCAGCAACTCGAGCTGCACCGGGTCCGCCACCTCGGCCGGATCGGCCGGAGTCTCCGGAGGCGCCGCGGGAGCCTCCTCACCCGTCACGCTCGCGCCCGGGAAATACTATTGGCGCGCCGTCTACAGCGGGGACGTGGCCCATCAGCCCTCCACGAGCCCCTGCGGCAGCGAGGTGCTCACCGTGCTGGCGCTGACGTCGACGAGCACGACGCAGTCCGGTGGCGGCATCAGCGGCTCGTCGCTGACCGTGCCACAGGGCACTTCCGTGACCGACCAGGCCCGCATCGCGGGCTCGCTGGCGGCGAGCGCGACGGGCACGGTGTCATACACGCTCTACAAGGACAGCAAGTGCACCGTCCCCGAGGCCGCGGCGAGCGCGGAGGCGGTGACGGGCGGAGTGGGCGCACCCTCGGCGGCGGTCAAGCCGACGGCGGGCACCTACTACTGGAAGGCGACCTACAGCGGCGACGCGGCGAACGTGGGCTCGGCGAGCGCCTGCGGCAGCGAGGTGCTGGTGGTGGCGCTCAACGCGACGACCCTCGGGCTGCCGTCGAGCAAGATCTGCCTGAGCAAGCGCCATTTCCTCGTCCACCCGCGTGCGCCCAAGGGCGTCAAGCTCGTGAGCATCGAAGTGCAGATCAACGGCAAATTCGTCAAGAAGGCCAAGCTCTCCAAGCACGCGACCACGGTCAGCCTCGTCGGGCTGCCAAAGGGGACGTTCAAAGTCGCGTTGATAACGACATCCTCGAAGGGGAAGATCTACGAGGAAGCGCGCACCTTCCACACGTGCGTCCCCGGTAAACACAAGAAGAAGTGATCAGCGCCCTCGGCTCGGCGCGTCCGTTGTTGAAGCCGGGGTGGGTCATGCTGGGTGCGAGCGATCGACCCGGTGGGGGGAGTGCCGACCGGCCACGCGCCGGCCGTCCGCCCGGTCGAGGGTGTAGGTTCCAGGGCAACTTTAGGGCTCGGGGTCCCGTGGCGCCGAGGCTCGGTCAACGGCGACTTGGGGGTTGTGATGCGACGTAGCGCGGTTCTTGTACTCGTCAGTTTGGCACTTGGTGTGGCGTGGCTCGTGCCGTCGGGCGCCAGTGCCGCCACCTACTCGCAGTGTCCCCCTGTGGATCTCGATACCACCGGCTGCCAATTCCTGATCGTCGTGACGAACGGCGAAAAGGTCGTCGAACCGGAATCCGGACAGGGTTCGTACGACTCCGGAGCGGACGACGCGCTGATCGGAGTCCAGAACAACTCCTCCAGCCCGATCTCGTCGCTGCCGTTGTCCGCCGAAGACGAACTCTTCGGCTTCGACGGCGATGGAATCTGCGACGACGCCGCGCCTTTCCCAGCGGGCTGTGTGGTCGTGGAAAAGAGTCTTTCGGGAGAAGCAAACATCAACCACGGCGAAGCCTGTCCGCCGGCGACCAGTGATTGTGGCTTCCCGACTCCCGCAGGCGAGCCGGCGGGAGTGACGTTCCCCGAAAACATCGAGGCTGTCGGCGAGGGCAAAAACGGAGATCCGGTGACCGGCTATGAGGGGCCGACGTCGTGGTTCACTGGCATCAAAGCGTTTGGCTCCTCCGCGACCGGCTCCGGTGTGGTCAACTTCTCTCCTGCGATCCCGCCTGGTGGATCGAGCTATTTCGCGCTGGAGGAGCCGCCGGTCAGTGGGTTTGGAAGCGCGACGACGCTCACGACGGCGCAGTCAGGTGGCGGTCAGAGCGGCGCCTCGATCACCGTCGTGCAGGGAACCCCTGTGACCGACTCGGCGACCCTCGGGGGAGCCGGTGCAGGAACCGCGACAGGGACGGTCACGTTCAACCTCTACAGCGATAGCGAATGCAAGAATCTGGTGGCCTCGGCAGGATCCGCGAAACTGGCGAGCGCCGGCGCCGGCCCGTCGACCGCGGAGAGCCCCGCGCCCGGGACGTACTACTGGCAGGCCCACTACGGCGGAAACCTGGAAAACCAGCCGGTCACGAGCACGTGCGGCAGTGAGGTGCTGACCGTGCAGGCCCCTACAACCACCGCCACGATCCAGACCGGTGGCGGCGTGAGCGGCGCCTCGATTCCGGTCCTCAAAGGCACGTCGGTCACCGATCAGGCCCACATCGCGGGAGCGGAGGCGGCGAGCGCGACTGGCACGGTGACGTACACGCTCTACAAGGAAGCGTCGTGCAAAACGGCGCTCGCTTCGAGCGTCGGGAGCGTTACCGGTGCGGTCGCAGCGGCCTCCGCCCCCGTAACCATGCCCGTTGGCACCTACTACTGGGTGGCGAGCTACAGCGGCGGCGGCCTCAACGCGCCATCCTCGAGCGCATGCGGAAGTGAGAAGCTGATTGTCTCGACGAAGGCGAATCTCGGCCTGCCGAGCGGCAAGAAGTGCTTCAGCAAACGTGCGTTCGCGATCCACCCGCGCTTCCCCAAGGGCGCGAAGATCACCTCCTACGAGGAGTTCATCAACGGCACGCTCGCCAAGCAGGGCAAACTCAACAAGAACGCGACCTCGGTGGACCTCATCGGCCTGCCCAAGGGGGCCTACAAAGTCGAGCTTCTGACGTTCGCCGCCGACGGCGCGAGCTACGAGGACACGCGCACGTTCCACACGTGCGTGCCGAAAAAACACAAAAGACACTGATGGCCGGCGGCGGCGCTCGCGCTCTCGCGGGCGCCGCCGCGAGAACCGCGCCGACGAGCGGCGGTCGCGCGGAGCGGAAACTCTGGGTGCCCGCTCCGGCTTGGGCTCCTATCCGAACGTGAAGTCATAGCCCGTCACGCCGTCGGCGAAGCGCAGCGACAGGCGATGCTGCTGGTCATCCGGCAGCGACACGAGCGAGTACAGGCGCTGGCGGCGGACGGTCACGACGCCCTTGTGGACGTCGGCGCCGGCCTCGGCGGCCGAGATCGGATGCCCATCCAGCAGTACCTGCACCGGCAGCGGGCGTTCTCCGGGCGAGCTCAGCACCAGATACACGTTCTTGGCCTTGAACTCCATGTCCACGCCCGCTTCGGAGATCGCTTCGGCCGGCTGCTGGGTGATGTCCCACGTGCCGCTGTAGGCGAAGTCGTTGAGCGCCAGCGCGCCGCTGGGCGGCGGTCCGTAGTCGTGCGTGCCCGTCTTCGGTCCGTTGATCCAGCCCTGCCCGCGCGCGGTGCCCATGTAGGTCTCAGGCGTCGCGATTTCCGAGGGCATGATCACGCCCGTGGGGCGGCTCTTGCCGCCGACCTGGTAGCCGGCTTCGGCGAGCAGCGCCCTGATCGCCGTTTCGGTCTTGTCGTAGGAGCCCTCGCCGAAGGTCGCGTAACGGACCTGGCCCTTGGCGTCGATCAGGTAGTCGGCGGGCCAGTACTCGTTGCCGTAAGCGTTCCATGTGCCCATGTTGTTGTCCTGGACCACCGGGTAGCGCAGGCCGAACTGGCCGATCGCGTCCGCGACGTTGCCGGCGTTCTTCTCGAACTCGAACTCCGGCGCCTCCACGCCCACGATCGTCAGCCCGTCCTTGGCGTAGGCGGCGTTCCATGCCTTGAGGTAGGGCAGCGTGCGGATGCAGTTGATGCACGTGTATGTCCAGAAGTCGACCAGCACGACGCGTCCGCGTAGCGACGGGAGCGTCAGCGGCCGGTCCCCGGGCGTGTTGAACCAGTCCTGGGTTTCCGTGAATTCGGGCGCTGTGCCCAGATCGGGCAGCTGGTGGGCGGCGGCGAGCAGCGTCGCCTGACTGGCGTTGCGCGCGGCCGGATGAACCGTCGTCGTGCCGGAGCCTTCGCAGTCAGAGGAGCCGTTGGCCGCGACGAACTTCGCTTTGTGCCCCGTGATCTCATCCAGCCGGCTGGTAACCGTTTTCGAGCACTCAAGCGACGCGGTGAGGTTCACGTCCGGGATCTTTTCGGCGATGAACTCGTCGAAGTTGACGTCGAGGTTGGTGATGATCGCGACCGCCGTGAGGATCATGATCGTGCCGAGCACGCGCTGCAGCGCCGGCCCGCGCCCGGCTTTGCGCACGCGATCGAACACGCGCCGGCCGCCGAGCGCCAGCGCGAGCAGCACGACCGCCGAGCCGGCGGCGTAGGCGAGGGCGATCACGATCGTTTTGCCGGAGGCCGCGCTGACCGAGATCACCGCCGCGAGGATCGGGCTCGCGCACGGGGTGTAGACGAAGCCGAGCGCGCCGCCGACGAGCAGGCCGGAAAGGAAACCGTCGCCGGTCGTGCGCGGACCGAAGCGCGCCAGCCGTGACAGCGGCGCCTCCAGGCGCGCGGCCACGTCGGGCATCAGCAGCGCCAGGCCGAACACGAGCAGCACGGCGATCGCCACGTCGCGCAGCGGATCGTCGCCGAGGCCGACGCCGTCGACGACGTTCGCGAGCCCGACGATCGTCACCGTGAAGGTGATCGACAGGCCGAGCACGATGCCCAGCGGCCGGCGCCGCCCGCCGACACCGCCGGCCGACAGCAGCGCCGGGAGCACTGGAAGCGCGCACGGCGAGAGGGCCGTGCCTGCGCCGGCGAGCACTGCGAAGGTCACGAGAACGAGCATCTGCTTGTCCTACAGTCTCGCCGGGAGCGATTCCGTTACGCGCCGGTTCGTCGGCGTCGGGCGAAGGCGCTGCACGCGGGTCAGCGCCTCAGCATCACGTACACGGTGGTGGCCGCGAACGCCATCTGTCCGAACGCGAGCGCCGTGCCGAGGTTGACCGCGCCGAGCGCGCCCGCGAGCGCGCTGGCGAGCACGAACGCCGCGAACATCATCAGCAGGTTGCGTCTCATCCGCGCTGGCGCTCGAGCGCCGTCACGAGCGCGGGCACGCTTGAGCCCGGATCCTGCTCGTCGAGCAGCGCCTGCGCCGCGCGGCGCCCGCCGAGGTCTCTCACGCCGAGCTCGCCGTGCTCGACCGCGAACTCCGTAAGCGCCGCGGCGCGCCGCGCGGCGACGCGTCGCCGCGTCAGGTCGAGCCCGGCGCGGTGCTGCTCGAGGGCGGCCACCAGCTCGTCGATGCCGCTGGGCGGTGCCAGCGCGGAGACGGCGAGCACGCTCGCGCTGCTCGAGCCGAGCGAGCGCAGCGCCGCGCTCAGATCGCGTCTCGCGCGGATCGCGATCTGGCCGAGGTCTGCCTTCGTCACGACGAGCACGTCGGGGATCTCCATGATCCCCGACTTCAGGAACTGCAGCACGTCGCCGCTGCCGGGCTGCACGACCACGACGACCGTGTCGGCGACGTCCGCGACGTCGGTCTCGGCCTGCCCGACGCCGACGGTCTCGATCACGACGACGTCGAACGCCGCCGCCAGCGCGTCGGCGGCGCTGCGCGTAGCCCACGCGAGCCCACCAAGCCGCTGGCCCGCGGCGGTCGAGCGGATCAGCACGCCACGGTCGGCGGGGTCGAACTCGATGCGCGCGCGATCGCCCAGCAGCGAGCCGCCCGAGCGGCGCGAGCTCGGATCGACGGCCAGCACCGCCACGGTGCGCTGCTGCGCCCGCCAGGCGTGCAGCAGCGCCGACAGCAGCGTCGACTTGCCTGCGCCCGGCGGTCCCGTCACGCCGATCACGTGCGCCGCAGCCTCGCCCCCGAGGACGGCGGGGGAGACCTCGCCGAGCAGCGCGGCTGCCTGCTCGCGGTCAGCGGGGGCGGTGCTCTCGAGCAGGTTCAGCGCCGCGGGCGCTGCGCTCAGATCGCGCGCTCGCAGGCGCTGGCCAAGACCGGCTCCGTCGACGCCCACGTGCCGGCGCTCACGCGGCGCCGTTGGCGGAGACGCCGCCCGCGGCGACGGTGGCCCGCTCGGCGCCCTCGCCCACGATCGCCACGATGTCACGGATGATGCGGGTGATGTCGAAGTCCTTGGGCGTGTACACGGCGGCGACGCCCGCATCGCGCAGTGCTGCAACGTCCTGCTCGGGAATGATCCCGCCGACGACCACCGGCGCGCTGACGCCGGCGTCGTGCAGCGCGTCGATCACGGCCGGGATCAGCTCGCGGTGCGAGCCCGACAGGATCGACAGGCCGATCACGTGCACGCCCTCCTGCAGCGCCGAGGCGGCGATCTGCGCGGGGGTCAGGCGGATGCCTTCGTAGACCACGTCCATGCCCGCGTCACGGGCGCGCACGGCGATCTGCTCGGCGCCGTTGGAGTGGCCGTCGAGGCCCGGCTTGCCGACGAGGATCTTGGGCCTGCGCCCGAGCTGCTCCTGCAGTCGCGCCACCTCGGCGCGCAGCTCGCCCAGCTCTGTATCGATGCCCGCCCCCCCGATCGCCGCGGCCTCGCCGACCCCGGTGGGGGCCCTGTAGCCGCCGAACACCTCGCGCAGCGTCCGCGACCACTCCCCGGTCGTCGCGCCCGCCCGTGCGGCCGCGATCGTCGGCAGCATCAGGTTGACCTCCGCGTTGACGTCACCGGCAGCGGCGGCCAGCGCTGCGAGCGCCTCATCAACAGCAGTCTGATCGCGCTCGGAACGCCAGCGGCGCAGGTCCTCGATCTGCTGCGCTTCGAGCGCCGGGTCCACCACCAGGATGCCGCCCTCGGCGTCGGCGGTCAGCGGCGAGACCTCGGTCTCGGTGAAGCGGTTCTGTCCAACCACCACCTGCTCGCCGTGCTCGATCCGGCGCAGCCGCTCGCGGTGGCTGTCGACGAGCGCGGCCTTCATGTAGGGGACCGCCTCGACCGCGCCGCCGTGCTCGGCCACGACGGCGATCTCCGCGCGCGCGCCCTCCAGCAGCTCCTGCACGAGCGCGTCCATCACCTTCGAGCCCTCGAAGATGTCCGGGTACTCGAGGATGTCGGTCTCGTACGCCAGCACCTGCTGGATGCGCAGCGACCACTGCTGGTCCCACGGCCGGGGCAGCCCGAGCGCCTCGTTCCAGGCCGGCAGCTGGATCGCGCGTGCGCGCGCGTCGCGCCCGAGCGTGACCGCGAGCGCCTCGAGCACGATCCGCTGCACGTTGTTCTCCGGCTGCGCCTCGGTGAGACCGAGCGAGTTGACCTGCACGCCGTAGCGAAAGCGCAGGTGGCGGTCGTCCTGCACCCCGTAGCGCTCGCGCCCGAGCTCCTCCCACAGGATCGACATCGCGCGCAGCTTGGCGTGCTCCTCGATGAAGCGCACGCCGGCGTTGACGAAGAACGATATGCGCCCGAACACCTGCTCCAGGATTCTCGGATCCCGCCCGCCACCCCCGCGGTCCATGCGCTCGCGCGTGGCGTCGAGCACGGCGATCGCGTTGCTCATCGCGTATGCGATCTCCTGCACGGGCGTCGCGCCTGCCTCCTGCAGGTGGTAGGAGCAGATGTTGATCGGGTTCCACTTGGGGACGTGCTCGACCGTGTAGGCGATCATGTCCGCGATCAGGCGCATCGACGGCGCCGGCGGAAACGCGTAGGTGCCGCGCGCGAGGAACTCCTTGATGATGTCGTTCTGGGTGGTGCCCTGCAGCTGGTTCTCGGATACCCCCTGATTTTCGGCGGCGACGATGTACAGCGCGAGCAGCCACGCGGCGGTCGCGTTGATCGTCATCGACGTGTTCATCTCGCCCAGCGGGATGCCGTCCATCAGCGCCGCCATATCGCCGCGGTGGGAGATCGGCACGCCGACCTTGCCGACCTCGCCGCGCGCGAGCTCGTCGTCGGGGTCATAGCCGGTCTGGGTGGGCAGGTCGAAGGCGATCGACAGGCCCGTCTGGCCCTTTTCGAGGTTGCGCCGGTAGAGCTCGTTGGAGGCCTTCGCGGTGGAGTGGCCCGCGTAGGTGCGGATCATCCACGGCCGGTCGCGCTCGGGCAGTCGCGCAGAGTGCTCGCCGCTCATGCACTGATTGTACGGTTGCGCCGCGGGCTTTATCCTGCCGCTCATGGATCAAACGCTAGAGAAGCCACGTACGCGCGGGCCGGGAGACGGCCTGGGGGGCGCCTGGCGGGTGATCGTCTGCAACGACGATCACAACACCTTCGACCACGTCGCGCGCACGCTCGCGCGCTTCATCCCGGGGATCACGCTCAAGCGGGGCATGGAGATCGCCAACGTGATCCACGCCTCCGGCCGAGCGGTCGTCTACAGCGGCCACCAGGAGGCCGCCGAGCACTACTGGGAGCAGCTGAAGGGCGCCGGCTTGACGATGGCGCCCCTAGAGCAAGGCTGAGACGGACGCTCAGACGCGGTGGACGCCGGCGCCGTTGCCGTTGCCGTGGCCGCCGGCAAGCGCGCCGCTGGCGACCGCGCCGTGCGCGGTGCGGTCCCACCAGCCGTAGAGCACGGGCACCTGGTACCAGCTCGAGTGGCTGGTCCTGAAGAACGTCATCTCGGGGCCCTCCCAGAAGCGTTCCCATTCGAGGTACTCATCGAACGCGGCGAGCTGCTGGAAGCGGTAGCGGTCATCGCGCTGGCGGTAGACCGCGTAGGAGCTCGCGCCGTAGCGCAGGGCGGTGGCGGCCACCTCGTTCAGGTCCTTCTCGAACTCGTCACCGCGGAAGCCGGTCGCGTACCACGGGACGATCACCGTGCCGGCCATCAGGCGCCCACCTCCGCGTGGATCGCGCCCGGACCGTCGGCGGTCTTGCCCTGACCCTCGGCGTCGGCGCCGACGAGGATCGAGATCTTGCCGAGGTGCTTGTTTTCGAGCATCAGCTGGTGCGCTTCGGCGACGCCCTCGAAGCCGAGCGTGCGCCACAGCACCGGGCGGATCTGGCCCGACTCGATCAGCTCGTTGGCCTTCGTGCACTCGTACGCGTTGGCGAAGTGCGAGCCGAGGATCTCCTTCTGGCGCATCCACAGGTAGGCGACGTTGAAGTCGAGGTCAAGGCCCGTGGTGCCGGCGCAGATGACGACTTTGCCGAACGTCTTGACTGTGAACACGGAGGTCGGGAAGGTCGCTTTGCCGACGTGCTCGAAGACGATGTCGGGGGCGTCGCCGAGCACCTCCTTGACGCGCTTGGCGAACGCGCGGGAGACCTTGAAGCGCGCGGCCTCCTCCTCCTCGCTCTCGCCGCCGACGCGCATCATGCCGTCGAACTCGCCGCGGTCGATGTAGTCGACGGCGCCCAGGCGCTTGACGAGCTCGCCCTTCTCGGCCGAGGAGACGACCCCCACCGAGTGCGCACCGGCCGCGGCGCAGATCTGCGTCGCGAACACGCCGAGGCCGCCGGCGGCGCCCCAGATCAGCACCTTCTGCCCGGCTTGCAGCTTGCAGCGCGTGATCAGCATGCGGTAGGCGGTGAAGTACACGAGGCCGTAGGACGCGGCCTCCTCCCACGTCAGCGCCGCGGGCTTGGGCAGGAGCTGCTGCGCCTGCACCTTCGTGAACTGCGCGAACGAGCCCCACGTCGTCTCGTAGCCCCAGATCTTCTGCGACGGCGCGGCCATCGGGTCAAGGCCATGCACCTCGGGGTCCTCGTAGGAGGCCTGGTTGCAGTGCACGACGACCTCATCGCCCGGCTTCCAGCGCGTGACGCCGGCGCCGACCTTCCAGACCACGCCGGACGCGTCCGAGCCGCCGATGTGATGGCCGTACTCCGGGTGATCGCCGTAGCGCATCACCGACACCGGTTTGCCCAGCGCGGCCCACACGTTGTTGTAGTTGACGCCCGCGGCCATCACCCGCACGATCACCTCGAACGCCCCCGGCTCGGGGACCTCGATCTCCTCGATCTGGAAGGCGTCCTTCGGTTCGCCGAAGCGCTCCTCGCGAATGACCCACGCGGCCATCGTCTTGGGCAGCTCGCCGGGCTCGGCGTCGATGGCGGAGACTTGTTGAAGATCGATTGCCACGTGCTCTGAAACCTCGTCGGTCGGGAACTGGGACGGACGCAAATCCTACCCGGGGTCGGCCGCAGAGGCGTGGCGGAGCTCGCGACGCCACACCAGGCGCAGCCCCGACCAGTCCTCATCCAGCGCCGCGACCTTCACGTCCACGAGCCCGAGGGGCAGCGCGACGTCGCGGATGTCCTGGTCGCGGATGTCGCTGTCGTGGCCGCCGGCGCGTCGCGGCCACGCGATCCACAGCGCGCCCGCCGGGTAGATCCGCGGCGCGAGGGCGGGGACGAGCTCGCGCAGGATCGCCAGGGTCGGGCAGAAGGCGATCGCCATCTCAGCCGGCGCGTCGCCGCCCGACTTGCCCGTCTCGAGGACGGTCGTGACGCCGTCGGGCACGTCCGGCACGCCCCAGCCGCGCGGCGAGTCGAGAAGCAGCAGCGTGTCTCCGGCATGGATGCCGAGCTTTTTCCAGAGGGGTGTCTTTGAGTAGCCCGCCACTGAGCACAGGATTACGGAGCAGCGCGCATTCGGCTAGCAGAACCGCGACCCACTCAGACGTGGATCGTCTCGGCGCCCTGCAGCCCCGTCTCGGCGGCGTCGACCGCGTGACGGTCCTCGCTGGGACGCAGGCCGGCGACAGTCAGCTCGCGCTCGGCGCCGACCCTTGCCCGCACGAGCGTCCACGCGAGCAGCGCCCCGAGCAGCGCCACCGCCGAGCCGAGACGCAGCCCGTACTGCAGCGCGTACACGAAGGCTTTGTCGCTCGCGGCGATGATCGGCGCGGGCACGCCGTGCACGCCGACCGAGCCGAGGCTCGCGGTCAGGTTCGCGCGCTCGCCGCTCGGCAGCGCCGGCAGCAGCTGGTTGATCTTCGAGCGCCCGAGCGTGGCGACCATCGCGCCGAGCACGGCCACGCCGAAGGTGCCGCCGACCATGCGGTTCATCGAGAGGATGCCCGAGGCGACGCCGGCCTTGGCCTGGGCGACGGAGTTCATCGCGGCGGTGCTCATCGGCGACATCACGAAGGCCATGCCGATGCCCATCAGCACGAAGCCCGGCAGCAGCGCGCCGTAGCCGCTCGACACCGTCAGATGCGACTGCCAGAACAGCGCGCCGGAGACGGCGAGCAGGCCGAAGGTCATCAGCGGCCGCGGGCCGACGCGGTCGGCCAGGCGCCCGGCGCCGGGCGCGATCAGCACGATCATCAGCGTCGAGGGCAGGAAGCGTATGCCGGCCTGCAGCGGCGAGAAGTGCAGCACGTTCTGCATGTAAAGCGCCATGAAGAAGAACATCGCGAGCATCGCGAAGCTGACGATGAACGCGACGATGTTGGCGCCGAGGAACGTGCGCGAGCGGAAGAAGCTGAAGTCGACCATCGGCGAGGACTGGCGGCGCTCGACGAAGGTGAACGCGCCGAGCCCGAGCGCGGCGATCGCGAGCAGCGCGAGCTCGCGCGTGGAGCCCCAGTGCCATTCGTTGCCCTCGACGAGCGCGAGCACGAGCGCTGCGAGGCCGCCCGTCAGCGTCAGCACGCCCGCGAAGTCGATCCGCTGCGCGACGCTCTCATCGCGCGACTCGCGCACGGCGAACAGCGTCACCACGATCGCGCCGGCGGCGACGGGCAGGTTCAGGAAGAAGATCGACTGCCAGCTGACGCTCTCGACGAGGAAGCCGCCGAGCACGGGGCCGATCGCGAGCGCGAGTGCCGAGACGCCGGCCCACGTGCCGATCGCCTTGCCGCGCTCGGCGGGTGGGAACGCGTTGGTGATGATCGACAGCGTCGCGGGCATCATCATCGCCGAGCCGATGCCCTGGATTGCGCGCCAGGCGACCAGCCAGGTGTCGCTCGGCGAGAAGCCGATCGCGCCGCTCGAGCACGCGAACACGATCACGCCGGCGAGGAACACTTTGCGACGGCCGAACAGGTCGCCGAGGCGCCCGCCGGTGACGAGCAGCACGGCGAAGGACAGGGTGTAGGCGTTGACCGTCCACTCCAGCGATGCGGTCGAGGCGTGCAGGCTCCGCTGGATCGACGGCAGCGCGACGTTGACGACGGTGTTGTCGAGCATGATCATGAACAGCGCGAAGCACATCGCTCCCAGCGCCCACCAGCGGCGGTTGTCCTCGTTCATCTGCAGGGCTCGAATCCTGTCGGTCATCGTGCGCTTCCCTCCTTGGTAGGTCTGTAGGCGGCGATCTCCGCGCGGTGCTCGAGAATCAGCGACAGCGCGTGCTCCAGCGCGCCGGCCTCCTCGTCGCCGAGCGAGCTCAGCAGCTCCTGCAGCGCCGACAGGCGCGCCTCGTTGAGGGCCCGCGGCACCGTTCGCCCGGCGTCGGTCAGGCGCACCCGCTTCATGCGCCGGTCCTCGGCGTCCTCCTCGCGTCCGACGAAGCCACGCTCGAACAGGCCGTCCACGGCGCGGCTCATCGCGGGGAGGGAGACGCCGAGCGATTCCGCGAGCGCCTTCACCGAGCGCTCTTCGCCGTCTGCCTCCAGCGCGCACAGGGCCTTGATCTGCGTGAACGACAGGTCGAGCTCGGCAATCGCGTTGAACGTGCCGACGTTGGCCGTGCGCATCAGATAGCTGGCCAGCGCGTACATGTCGCGCGTAAGCGCCGCGCGGTCTGGTTGCGTGGCTGCAGTAGTTGCTTGCATGCACGCAACTATATAGCTGACGCAATGGTTGCGTGTGTGTCATACATCACACTTGCCATCGCGCTACGCTCGGTGGCAAGTGCCCGACTCAGAGCCTCCCGAGGACCCCGATCAGAGCCCGGCCGACGAGGGCCCGAACATCATGATGCCGCCGGAGGAGTTCGCCGGCAAGTGGGCCAACGCCGCCTCGCTCGCGCGCACACCGCACGAGTTCACGCTCGACTTCATGCGCATCGGGCCGCAGGGCCAGCAGGGGATGGTCGTCTCGCGCGTGTCGTTCTCGCCGCTGCTGGCGAGCCAGCTGCTGGACCTGCTGGGCGAACAGTGGCAGGCGTACACTGAGGAGTCGGGCATCCCGCCCGAGGGCGAAGGCAATGAATGAAGAGCAGCCGTTCAAAGATGACGAGGACCTCGAGCCGACTTTCGTTCCGCTGAGGGGGCCTAACGTGATCAGCACGTTCGACACGCCCCCGCATCCGGACGCGGTCAAGGCGCAGGACGCGGCGATACGCAAGCACCTGCAGGATCGCAAGCCGCGGCCGGACCCGCCGCGCGAGTAGCCGGCGCGAGTGCCCGCCGGCGGGGCCGCTCAGCCGGCCGGGAGCGCGAACGGCAGCGCGAGCACCTCTGCGCTCGTGCCGTGCTCGCCGACGTCGACGATGCTGCCGGGCTCGGCCTCGCGACGCACAAGCGCGAGCGCGATCGGACCGAGCCTGGGGGAGAGGGCGACGCTGCCGACGCGTCCCACCGGTCGCTCGCCGAGCGCCAGCGGCTCGCCCGAGGCGACTTGCCCGGACAGACGCAGGCCGCGCAGGTGGCGGTTGGGCTTGCCCTTGTAGTAGAGGCGCGCGACCGTCTCCTGGCCGACGTAGCAGCCCTTGGTGAAGCTCACCGCGCGCTCGTTGAGCCCGGCCTCCTGCGGGATCACGCTGTCGTCGAGGTCGATCCCGTAGCGCGGGCGACCGTGCTCGACGCGCAGGCACTCGGCGGCCTGCTCTGAGACCGCAACCGCGCCGCGCTCGCGTAGCGCGGCGTGCAGCGCGCCGGTGGCAGCCGCGTCGCAGATCAGATCGATGCCGACGTCCGTGCGCACCGCGAGGGCGTCGATGCCGTCGATCGCGACGCCGACGTTCGCGTGCTCGACGTCGGCCAGCGACGCAGACGGTGAGCGCTCGGCGCCAAGGAGCGCGTCGGCGCGCGGGCCGATCAGCGACAGCAGCCCGCGCTCGAGCGTGCGCTTGTGCAGCTCGAGCTCGTAGCCGATCTTGAAGTGGCGGATCATGTCGAACAGCCCCTGCAGGGCCACGCGCTCGGTGTCGAGCAGCAGTTCCGAGGGGGCGGCGTCTGCATTCGCGCCAACCGCGAGGATGCGCAGGTCGCCGAGCATCTTGCCCTTGTGTGTGAGGAACGCCGCGTAGCAGCCGCTGCCGGGGCGCAGCGTCGTCAGCTCGTTGGTGACCTGTCCGTTGAGGAACTCGACGGCGCCCGGCCCGGTCAGGGCGAGCTTGCCGCGCGCGGAGCGATCGAGCACGCCGCAGCCCTCCACGAGCGCCGCGTGCTCGCGCGCCAGCGCGTCGACGTCGGCGCTCAGTGACGCGCTCCCTCGCGCGCCGGTCGCGGTGCCAGTCTGTGCGTCCGCGACCGTGTCTGTGTGTGCGCTTGCCATTGATTCGAGAATAGCCGCGCTAGGCTTCCCGCCAATGGCTTTCGCCGAGGACTTCCAACAGGTCGTCGATTCGCTGCCCGAGGACTGGACCGACCTGGAGCTCGATCTGCGGATCGCGGACGAGTCGCGCTACGTCGAGGCGGCCCTGTATCTGGCCACGTGCAACGCGCGCCCGTACTCCCACCACGACTGGCACTGGCGCCTGCTGGTGGCCCACCGCTTCGGGCACGCCGCCGCGGCGCCGACCGTCCACGGCGCGCTCGGCCTGCTCGACGAAGCGGGCATCGAGGGCGAGCTGGTCGTGCGCGAGGTGCGCAGCGGGCGCGTGGAGGTCACGCAGATGTGGGGGCGCCCGCAGTCGGCGCGCGAGGAGTTTCGCCGCCTACGGGCGCAGTAGCTGATGGGGCGGGTGCTGGTGTTGACCCGCGATCTGCTGTTCGGCTCGCAGGTGCAGGGCGCGCTGACGCTCGCCGGCCACGATGTCGAGCTGATCGCGGATGAGCCGCGGCTGCGGGAGCGCTTGGTGGCCACGGCCACGGCCGCGGGTGAGGACCCGGGCCCGCCGGCGGCTGACGTGCTGGTGGTGGATCTCACCGACGGCGGTCTCGACGCGGCGGAGACCGTGCAGGCGCTCTCCCGCGACGGAGAGCTCGCTGACGTGCGCACGCTGGGCTTCTACTCGCACGTGGAAGCGGCCGCCCGCGATCGCGGCGAGCGCGCCGGCATCGAGCTGGTGGTGCCGCGCTCGCGCATGGCCCGCGAAGGCGCCCAGCTCGTGGCCGGGCTGCTCTAGGCGGCCTGCGCCCGAGCTGCGCGGCGCAGCAGCGGGTGATCGGGCGGCGCGCCGGGTCCGGCGACGGCGCGCGCGTCGCGCACGGAAAGCTTCGCGCCGCACGCCGCGCAGACGCGGTGCTCGTCGACGGCGCCACCGCAGCCGCGGTGTTCGAGCAGCACCACCGGCCCACCGGCAGGAACCGCGTAGCGGTCGCCCCACTGCATCAGCGCGACGATCGTCGGCCACAGGTCCAGGCCCTTCTCGGTGAGCCGGTATTCATAGCGCGTCGGGTGCTCCTGATAGAGGCGCTTGTCGATCACGCCGTGCTCCTGCAGGCGGGTCAGGCGCGCCTGCAGCACGTTGCGCGCGATGCCGAGGTTCTCCTGAATCTCGTCGAAGCGGCGCAGCCCGAGCAGCACATTGCGCACGATCAACAGCGACCAGCGCTCGCCGACCACGTCGAGCGCGCCGGCGATGCTGCACACCTGGCTGTCGTATTCGTTTCCGAGCATCGCGCGACACATTGTAGACGAGTGCGTTGCATGATGCAACCCTCTGCTATGGTGCGTTTCGTGATGCAACGGAAATGGCGGGTATCTCTGATCGTGTGTGTCGGGGTGTTCATGTCGAGCCTCGACCTGTTCATCGTCAACATCGCGTTCCCGTCGATCAGCAGGCACTTCGGCGGTGCGTCGCTCGGCTCGCTGTCGTGGATCCTGAGCGGCTACGCGATCGTGTTCGCCGCGTTGCTCGTGCCCGCCGGACGCTGGGCGGATGCGTTCGGGCGCAAGCGCGCGTTCCTGCTCGGGCTGGGGATCTTCGTGGTGGCGAGCACCGGGTGCGCGCTCGCGCCGTCTGTGGGCGTCCTGATCGCGGCGCGCGTCGTGCAGGCGGCCGGCGGCGCGCTGATGCTGCCGACGTCGCTGGGGCTGATGCTGCCGGAGTTCGGGCCGCACGAGCGTCATGTGGCGATCGGCGTGTGGGCAGCCACCGGTGGCATCGCCGCAGCCGCCGGCCCGCCGCTCGGCGGCCTGCTCGTGCAGGCCGACTGGCGCCTCGTGTTCCTCGTGAACGTGCCGATCGGGCTGCTCGGCCTCGGCTTCGGGCTGCGCACGCTTGCAGAGCGGCGCGAGCTCGGCTCCGGGCGCCCGGACGTGCTCGGCGCGGGCGCGCTGATCGTCGCGATAGGTTCGCTGGTGGTGGCGATCGTCAAGGGACAGGAATGGGGCTGGGGCTCGCCGGCGATCATCGCGCTGCTGGCCGTGACCGCGATCGGGCTGCCGGCGATCTGGTGGCGCTCGGAACGCCACGACTCGCCGATCGTGGAGCCGGCGATGCTGCGCGTGCGCAGCTTCGGCCTCGCGGTGGGCGCCTCGGTGCTGTTCTTCGCCGGCTTCGGCGCGATGCTGCTCGCCGGTGTGCTGTTCCTTACGGGCGTATGGCACGAGCGCGTGCTGACGGCGGGCCTGATGCTGTTCCCGGGCCCGGCGATGGCGACCGCGTTCAGCGTGCCGTCGGCGCGACTGGGCGCGCGTGTCGGCTATCGCATCCCGGGCGTGGTCGGCGCGCTGCTGTTCGTGGCCGGCCAGGTCTTCTACATAACACAGACGGGCGACAGGCCCGCCTATCTGTCGGAGTACCTGCCGGGGATCCTGATCAGCGGCGCCGGTGTCGGCCTGGTGATCCCGACGCTGACGGGCGCCGGCGCCTCCTCGCTCGCGCCCGAGCGCTTCGCGACGGGCGCGGCGGTGCTGACGATGGGCCGCCAGATCGGCGCGGCGCTCGGCGTGGCGCTGCTGGTGGCGGTGCTCGGGACGAGCACCGGGACCGCGGCGGACTTCCACTCGGCATGGCTGATCAGCGTTGTCGGCGGCGCCGCCACCGGCCTCGCGCTCGCCGCGATCGGGCGGCCGGCGCGGCGGTCCCGCTCCGTGCCGGTCGCGGCGGAGGCGCTCGCGTGAGCGCGATCGAGCGCACGCGCACCCGCAGCTTCAGCTGGCAGGATCCGGCTGCGGCGGCGGCGGCCGCGATGGAGCTGCCGGGCCTCGAGTGCATGCAGGCGATCGTCGACGGCGCGCTGCCACCGCCGCCGATCGCGTGCCTGCTCGGCCTTGAGCTCGTGGAGGTGCAGGAGGGCCGCGCGTTGTTCGCGATGGAGCCGGCGGAGTGGATGTACAACCCGATCGGCTCGGTCCACGGCGGCATCGCCGCGACGATCCTCGACTCGTGCATGGGCTGCGCGGTGCACACGACGCTCGAGGCGGGCGTCGGCTACACGACGGCCGATCTGCAGGTCCGCTACATCCGGGCGATGGGCGATGCGACCGGTCGCGTGCTGGCGGAGGGGCGCGTCGTGCACAAGGGACGACGCACCGCGACGGCGGAGGGACGGCTGTTCGTGGAGTCGGATGAGACGCTGATCGCGCACGGGACGACCGGCTGCGTGATCCTGCGCTAGGCCGCGCGGGCGGCGCCGGCGCTCGAGCTCGCGAACGCGGCCTCGGCGAACGCAAGCAGCTGCGCGGCGAACGCCTGCGGGTCGGTCGTGTGCGGGACATGGCCGCTGTCGAGCACGACCAGTCGCGCACCGGGGATCGTGGCCGCGATGCGCCTGCCGACCTTCACCGGAATGACCGGATCGCGCTTGCCCCAGATCACGAGCGTCGGCGCCGCGATGCTCGGCGCCTGGGCGCGCAGGTCGTGCTCGGGCGAGGCGAAGCTGCGCCACAGCTCGCTGACGGCGCGCAGGCCGGGGTCCTGCCTGGTCGTGCGCACGCCGGTGTCCCGCGCGCGCCGGTCGGCGTCGGTGCGGGCGCGCATGTACAGGCTCGAAAAGGTCGGGTAGATCGCGCGCAGGAACCACGGCCGCGCCATCAGCGCACAGAAGGCGCGCACGTGCGGCGGGCGCCCGGCGAAGCCGCCGCCGTCGACGATCACGAGGCCCTTGACGAGCTCGGGCCGGCGGATCGCCAGGCGCGCCGCCGAGAACCCGCCGACCGAGTTGCCGAGCACGATCGCGCCATCGGGGGCGAGCCGCTCGACAACGTGTTCGGCGACGTCCGCCAGGCGCATCGCGCTGCCCAGGCCGTCTCCTGGAGGCGACTCGCCGTGGCCGGGCCAGTCGAGCGCGATCGTGCGCCAGTCCCGCGGGAGCAGCGCGCGCAGCTCGTCGAAGTCATGGCGGTCGTGCGCGCCGCTTGCAAGCAGCACGAGCGTGTTCTCGCCGCCGCCCTGCTGGTCATAGGCGATCGGGCCGGTGAGGATATCGAGTGTTGGCATGGCCGGCACCCTATCACGTGACTGACCGGTCGGTCATAGAGAATGACCAGTCGGTCATATAGTCTTTATAAGAGGATGCCCGCGCGCACGATCACCACGAACGGCACAGCTTCACGAGGTACGCACCGCACGTACGAGACGCTGCTCGACGCGGGCGTCGCCGTGGCCGCGCGTACGGGCCTCGCGGGCCTGAGCGTCAACCGCGTGGTCGCCGAGGCGGGCGTCGCGAAGGGGACCTTCTACGTGCACTTCGCCGACAGGGAGGCGTTCGTCGACGCGCTGCACGCGCGCTTTCACGAGCGCGTCGCGCTGGCGGTGGCCGCGGCCACCGCCGACACGGTGCCCGGGGCAGAGCGCATCGTGCGCGGCGTGGAGGCCTACCTCGACGTGTGCCTGGCCGATCGCGCGATCAAGGCGCTGGCGCTCGAGGCGCGCACCGACGCCGCGCTGACGGTCTCGATGACCGCGCGCCACGAGCGCGCCGCGGCCGCCGCGATCCCCAGCTTCAAGGCGATGGGCTGGCCCGACGCCAAGGCGGCCGCACAGCTGCTCGCGGCGATGACCAACGAGCTCGCGATCCGCGAGCTCGACGCCGGCCGCAGGCTGCCTGGCGCGAGGCGCGCGCTGCGCCGGTTCGTGGAGGGGCGATGAAGTACTACGCGGTGGCCGAGATGGACGTGACCGACCCGAGCTGGATCCGCGACTACGTCGCGAACGTCACCGGCATGGTCGAGCGGCGCGGCGGGCGCTACCTGTCGCGCACGGCGACAATCGAGAAGGTCGAGGGCGAGCGTGCGCGCCCGCAGGTGATCGTGCTGATCGAGTGGCCCTCCAAAGAGGTTGCCGAGGAGTTCTACGAGAGCGAGGAGTACCGGCCGTATCGCGAGGCGCGCGGTCAGGGAGCGCGCAACGAGTTCCTGCTCGTCGCCGGCGAGGACGTCAACGGCGTCGCGCGCATCGGCGAGTAGCCGGGGCGCTCAACTCGCGCGCGTGATCGAGCGGCCGCGCCGCTCAGCTCGCGAGCGTCGCCTCGCCGCCGCCCAGCTCGGCGCCCGCAGCCGCGACCGGGTCGAGCGGCACGAGCGCGGCGTTGGGCACGCGCTCGAACGGCGGGGCGCCCTCGGTGGCGCGGCTAGCGAACGCGGCGCGGATGACCATCCCGTGGCAGACCACCAGCGCGGGCAGCTCGCCAACTTCGACGTCGCGCAACGCGGCGCTGACGCGCAGCTCCTGCTCAGCGAAGGACTCGCCGCCGGGGAACGCGAAGCCGGGGTCGGCGGCGGCGAACGCGTCGAACAGCTCCGGCGTGCGCGCGCGCACCTCGGCGAACGTCAGGTCGGTCCAGTCGCCGGCGTCGGTCTCCATCAGCCGCGCATCGTCTCTCGGCTCCAGGCCGATTACCGCGGCCACGATGTCGGCGGTTTCGCGCGCGCGCAGCAGCGGGCTGCACCACAGCGCCTGAAAGCCGTAGCCGGCGGCGCGCTCGGCCAGCTCGGCCGCCTGCGCGCGGCCGGTGTCGTCGAGCGGCACGTGCTGCTGGCCCTGGAAGCGACCCTCGTGGTTGTAGGCGGTCTGGCCGTGGCGGGCGAGGTAGACGCCGCCCCCTGTGCGTTCGCTCATCGCCGGCGCCGAGGTCAGGCCCGGTCGAAGCGGTCGAGACTCATGACCTTGTCCCACGCGGCGACGAAGTCGCGCACGAACTTCTCCCCGGCGTCGTCGGACGCGTAGACCTCCGACAGCGCCCGCAGTTGCGAGTTCGAGCCGAACACGAGGTCGACCGGGGTGGCGGTCCACCTCGCCTCGCCCGTCGCCCGATCGCGCCCCTCGTAGAGGTTCGAGCCCGACGGCTTCCACTCGGTGCCCATATCGAGCAGGTTGACGAAGAAGTCGTTGCTCAGCGTCTGTGGCCGGTCGGTGAGGACGCCGTGCGCGGCGTGCCCGAAGTTCGCATCGAGGGCGCGCATGCCGCCGATCAGCGCGGTCATCTCGGGAGCCGTCAGCCTCAGCATGAAGGCGCGCTCGAGCAGCCCGTGCTGGAGCGTGAAGGCCTCTCCCGGACGGATGTAGTTGCGGAACCCGTCGACCGTCGGCTCGAGCACGCTGAACGACTCGACGTCGGTCTGCTCCTGCGAGGCGTCGGTGCGCCCGGGGGCGAACGACACCGTGACGTCGTGCCCAGCGTCTCTGGCCGCCTGCTCGACGGCCCCGCAGCCGCCGAGGACGATCACGTCGGCGAGCGAGACCTTCGTGTCCCCGGACTGCGAGGCGTTGAACTCCTGCTGGACCTTCTCGAGCACCTGCAGCGCGCTCGCGAGCTCGGCCGGCTCGGCCCACTCCCAGTCCTTCTGCGGCGCGAGCCGGACCCGTGCCCCGTTCGCCCCGCCGCGCATGTCGGTGCCGCGGAACGACGCCGCGGCCGTCCACGCGGTGGCGACGAGGCGCGAGATCGACAGACCCGACGCGAGGATCGTGTCCTTGAGCGCGGCGGCCTCGGCCTCGCCGACCAGCTCGTGATCGACCGCGGGAACGGGGTCCTGCCACAGCTGCGGCTCGGCTACCCACGGCCCGAGGTAGCGCGAGACGGGCCCCATGTCGCGGTGCAGCAGCTTGTACCAGGCCTTCGCAAAGGCATCCGCGAGCTCGTCGGGGTTCTCGTAGAAGCGTCTCGCGATCGGCTCGTAGACCGGGTCGAGCCTCAGCGCGAGGTCGGTCGTCAGCATCATCGGCGCGTGGCGCGTGGACGGGTCGTGCGCGTCCGGCACGGTGCCCTCGGCCTCGGCGTTCTTCGGGGTCCACTGCTTCGCCCCGGCGGGGCTCGTCGTGAGCTCCCAGTCGTAGCGGAAGAGGTTCTCGAGGAAGCCGCTGTCCCACTTCGTCGGCTCGTTCGTCCACGTGCCCTCCGGGCCGCCGGTGAGCATGCGCACTCCGCTCCCGTTGCGGCTCAGGCTGCCCTTCCAGCCGAGCCCCTGCTCCTCGAGCGGCGCGGCCTCGGGCTCCGGGCCGATCGTGCCCGGATCGATGGCGCCGTGCGTCTTGCCGAAGGTGTGGCCGCCGACGATCAGCGCGACCGTCTCCTCGTCGTTCATGGCCATGCGGGCGAAGGTCTCCCTGATGTCCCTTGCGGACGCGAGCGGATCGGGGTTCCCGTTGGGCCCCTCCGGGTTCACGTAGATGAGACCCATCTGGACGGCGCCGAGGGGATTCGCGAGCTCCCGCTCGCCGCCGTAGCGCTCGTCGCCGAGCCACGCGTCCTCCGGGCCCCAGAAGATCTCCTCCGGCTCCCAGATGTCCTCGCGCCCGAAGCCGAACCCGAACGTCTTGAAACCCATCGATTCCATCGCCACGTTGCCGGTGTAGACGAGCAGGTCGGCCCAGGAGAGCTTGTGGCCGTACTTCTGCTTGATCGGCCACAGCAGCCGCCGTGCCTTGTCGAGGCTGGCGTTGTCGGGCCAGCTGTTCAGCGGTGCGAAGCGCTGCGCCCCCTGGCCGCCGCCCCCGCGGCCGTCGGCGATCCTGTAGGTGCCGGCCGCGTGCCAGCTCATGCGGATGAACAGCGGCCCGTAGTGGCCGTAGTCGGCGGGCCACCACTCCTGGGAGGAGCTCATCAGCTCAACCAGGTCGCGCCTCAACGCCTCGAGGTCGAGGGTCGCGAACTCCTTGGCGTAGTCGAAGTCCTCGCCCATCGGGTCCGACAGGGGCGAGTGCCGGTGCAGCACGCTCAGGTCCAGCTGCTCGGGCCACCAGTCGCGGTTCGTGCGGGGGCGGGCCGCCTTCGGGCTGGGGCTCGGGATCGCCGGGTTCTCGCTCTCGCTAACGCTCTCGGTCATGTTGCTCGCTGTCCCTTTCTGGTCACAGGTGCCTCGGGTGGCTCATTCTCTTGGTGATGGCCGCTCTGGGTCGAGAGCTGTGCTGCGCGCGTCGCACGCTCGGCGCCCCCCGGCCGGTGGGCTCGTCGACCCCCTAGCCTAGATCCTCGCCGGCCCTCAGGCGCGCGCCCCGCCGACGGCACGGCTGTGGGCCGGGCCGATGCGGGCGTGCAGCGCGCCGAGGTGTGCGACGCATCCGCCGTGCACCGGCGTTGTGCTAGAAGTGCCTGCGTGTCCGAGCCCAGCACGAGCGAGGCGAGCGCTGGACTGCGCGAGCGCCGCGAGGCGCTCGTGCGCGAGCACATGGAGTCGGAGAATCGGCACGACTTCGACGCGACGCTGGCGACTTTCGAGCACCCTCGCTACGAGCTGATCGCCACCGGCGACGTGTACGACGGCGAGCAGGAGGTGCTGCGCTACTTCGACGAGAGCCGCACCGCGTTTCCCGACCAGCGCAACGAGCTGATCGCGCTCCACCACGCCGATGACGCCGTGATCGTCGAGTTCGATCTGCTCGGCACGCATCTCGGCCCGCTGCGGACGCTCCCCGCCACCGGCCGCGCCTTTCGCGCTCGCATGACGTCGTTCTTCCTCTTCGAGGGCGAGCGCATCGTGTGCGAGCGCGTCTACTTCGATCAGGCGAGCATCCTGCGCCAGCTCGGCGTCGCGCACGACCCGAGCTCGCTCGCCGGTCGCGTAACGACGCTCATCAGCCACCCGCTGACGATCGGCCTCGCGCTGTTGAAAGCACGCGCCGGCCGAGCCTAGGCGGCTCAGCGGGCCGCTCGTTGCGCGCGTCATAGACTCATGCCAATGCGCCGCAGGGTCACGTTCAGTCGCAACCTGACGCTGTCGCTGTCGCGCACGTGCCGCTGCTATTGCAAGTACTGCGCGTTTGCTACGCACAAGGCGCACCTGTACGCGCCCGAGGAGGTGCTCGAGATCCTCGACGGCGCCGCCAGGCGGCAGGTCAAGGAGCTGCTCGTGTTGACCGGTGAGCGCCCCGAGGTCAACCCCGAGGTCGCGGCGCGGCTGCGCGAGCACGGCCACGAGGACTTCACCGCGTACGTCGTGTGGACGTGCGAACGGGCGCTCGAGCGGGGCCTGCTGCCGCACACGAACCTCGGCGTGCTCTCGCGCGAGGACCTCGCGCGGCTGCGCGAGGTGACCGCATCGCAGGGGCTGATGCTCGAGTCCGTGTCCGAGCGTTTGATGGACACCGTGCACGCCGGCTCGCCCACCAAGCACCCGGCCAGGCGGCTGGAGACGATCCGCGCTGCCGGCGAGCTGCGGATCCCGTTCACCAGTGGCATCCTCGTCGGGATCGGCGAGACCGAGGAGGAGCGCGTGCAGTCGCTGGAAGCGCTCGCGGCGGTGCACGCCGAGCACGGGCACATTCAGGAGGTGATCCTGCAGAACTTCGTCCCGCACCAGCGCTACTACGGCCAGGAGCCGGCGCAGATCGCCGACGCGGCCGCCCGCGAATACTGGCGCACGGGCGTCGCCGACGCGCGCCCGAAGCTGCCGCTGCCGGAGTGGGCGTGCCCGGTCAACATCGAGGACATGAAGCGCCTGATCGCAGAGACCAGGCGGCTGATGCCCGACGTCGGCATCCAGATCCCGCCGAACCTCGCCGACTGGTGGGGCGAGCTGGTGGCCGCCGGCGCCACCGACCTCGGCGGGCTGAGCGCCAACGGCGACCACATCTCGCCCGAGCATCCGTTCCCCTCGCCGCACCAGGTGCGCAAGGAGCTGCAGCGCGACGGCGTCGCGCTGACCGAGCGGCTGTGCGTGTATCCGAAGTACATCGACCCCGAGTGGGTGGCGCAGGGCGTGATGGACACGATCAAGGTCAAGTACTGGAGCTTCATCCCGCGCCGCGGTTCCGGTCGCACCGACCCGACCGCAAGCGGTGCCCCGCCGATCCGCCCCGACCTCGTCGCCGCTGCGACCGAGCGCGCGCGCGACGGGCTGGCGCTGAGTGCGGAGGAGCTGACGGCGATGTTCGCCGAGACGCGCACCGAGGCGATCGAGGAGATGCGCCAGGCGGCCGATGAGCTGCGCGCGGAGCTCGCCGGCGAGCTGGTGACGTTCGTCGTCAACCGCAACATCAACATCTCCAACGTTTGCACCGTCGGCTGCGCGTTCTGCGGCTTCGGCCAGGGCAAGCGCTCGCCGGACGCCTACGAGCACGACGAGCGCGAGTTCGTCGCGCGCATCCACGACGCGCTCGAGTTCGGCGCCACCGAGCTGTGCATCCAGTCGGGCATTCACCCGGACTGGGAGCTCGAGGACTACCTCGGCTGGCTGCGACTGGCGAAGGCCACCGCCGCTGACACGGGCGCGGATCTGCACCTGCACGCGTACAGCCCGATGGAGATCGCGCACATGTGCGACATCTCGGAGTTGCCGCCGGCGGAGGTGTTCGCGCGGCTGCGCGACGCCGGCCTCGGCTCGACGCCGGGCACGGCCGCGGAGGTTCTGCACGACGGCGTGCGCGAGCGCATCTCTCCCAACAAGCTGCCGGTCGCGCGCTGGGTGCAGATCATCGAGGCCTCGCACGCGGCGGGCCTGCGCTCGACCGCGACGGTCATGTTCGGCCACATCGAGGAGCCGTGGGAGCTCGCCGAGCACATGCGCGTGATCCGCGAGCTGCAGGAACGCACCGGCGGCATCACGGAGTTCGTACCGCTGTCGTTCATCCCCTTCCAGACGCTGCTCGGGCGCACGCACGGGGTGGAGGAGATCTCACGCGAGGAGAACCTCAAGCACACCGCCGTGTTCCGCCTGGCGCTCGGGCGGACCGTCCCCAGCCTGCAGGCCAGCTGGGTGAAGATGGGCCTGGACGCCGCCACCGAGTCGCTGCGCTGGGGCGTCAACGACCTCGGCGGCACGCTCATGGAGGAGTCGATCAGCCGTCTCGCCGGCAGCTACCACGGCACGCGCCTGGAGCCCGAGCAGCTCGTGGCGGCAGCGCACGAGGCTGGGCGGCCGGCGGCCGAGCGCACCACCCTTTACGGGATCAGGCGGGAGTTCCCGCTCGGCGCGGGCGAGCTGCCGGTGGCGGTTTAGCGCTGCTTCACACCAGGACGGAGAGCGCTCGAGCGCCTGCTTGTCGGCCTGCCCTGCCCCGGGTCGGTGAGGTCGAGGCCCTCACAATCTGCTCGCCTCGGCGCGGCTGACGAGCAGCAGCAGCAATCGCTCCTCCGTCGCGGTCGGCACAGGCTGCGAGTAGCCGGTCGCCTCCGGTTCGATTTCGGCGGCGCCCGAAATGAACGTAAAGATGTCGCGATAGATGTGAACGCGGATCTGCCCGTTGCGCTCGAGGGTTTCGGCAATCGTGCGCAGATAGCTGTGACTCACCCCCGCCAGCGGGTCCGGCAGCGTGCCGATCCTGAGCGGGCCGAATTGGAGCTTGCCGGCACGCTGCTTGTTGAGCTGCCGATGCAGGCTCGTGAGCTCGCGCAGGAAGCAGGTGCGGCCGCGCGAGCTGAAGTATGCGGCGTTGTTGCGCGCCGCGAGAGCTGAGGTCGGCCACACTTCAACCGTCGACTGGATGATCTGGCCCTGGGCTGCGCGGCCTGCGGAGAATTCCGGCGAGCGAATCTTCAGGAGCCGGCGTGCTGGGCTCACGCCGCCATAGCAGCGGACGAATTCGGCGCCGGAGCGCTTGCCGGCGGCCGTTTCCTTGATTTCGGCTTCCACGGTGTCACTACTCATCCCGGAGCGTCGGCAGCGCGGAGGTTGACGGCGCGCGCGTGGGCGCCGGCCTGTGCCCTAGCGATCGACGTGCTCGCGTTGCCGGCGCCGCTGCTCGAGGAGGAGCCGCTGGTGGCGCCGCAGCCGGCGGCGAGGACGGCGCATGCGGCGAGGGCGAGCGTCGTGCGAACGGGCGTGTGCACCGAGCGGATGATGCCAGCCGCCGCGGCGCGCCCATGCACGACGCGCCCCTCGCCACGGGCCGCGGCAACCCTACGCCGCGACCCCGACGAGCGTCGCCGCCACATCAAGGTTGTGGATGACGCCGCACAGACCGCGCAGTCATGGCAGAGTTGTGGTTGTGCGCGCTGTGCGGGACTTTCGCCACCAACCGTTCGAGTTCTGGGCTCTCGTGAAGTTGGTTTCGCAGATGCTCGGCTACTCGGAGCGTGGGACAGGCAGGCTAAAGCGCTACCGTGCCGACGATGTCGCGGATGCACTGAGCAAGCGTGGACTGGCGCCAAGGGGACACGAGCTGGACATAGACAGGGTCGTTGAATACGCGGCGGTGCGGGCTGACCTACTGGAAAGGGTGGTCGAGCCGAGTTTGATGTCACGTGAGGAGGCCGCGATCCTTTTTGATGAGATCCGGGGACGCGTTGATCCTCCCAAGGAGCTGCTGACGATGAACAAGCAGAAGGGCGATAAGCGTCACCCTGCTTATCTCGCGAGTATCGTCAACATGCTCACCTACGAGACACTCATCGAGTCTTATGGGCGGGCGGTCTTTGATCCAAACCCTCGTGCGCCACTCACTTTCGCACGAGACGGCATGCCCCTACGCACGCTGTTCCGCTGGATGGATGGTGCCTATCCGGATGTAAATCATCCGCACGCGGCCTGGGAGATCAAGGAGTACTACGGGACCAAGACGTTTGGCAGTCGTGTCGCCGACGGCGTATACGAGACTGCGCTTGATGGTTATGAGTTGAACGACCTCCGATCAGAGGGAGTGGAGGTCGAGCACTACTTGTTTCTCGACGATCGCTATACGTGGTGGGTTTGTGGGCGATCGTATCTATGTCGGATCATAGACATGCTCCACTCGGGGCTTCTCGATGGAGCGTTCTTCGGTCGTGAGGTCGTTAGTGGGTGGGCGCCTGTCGTTGCGTCGTGGCCGGCCCCTCCGTCACCAGGTGAGGAGTAGGCGGTCGGCCACCTGCTCGAAGTCCATCAAGCCGCCTGTAAGCTGGAACCGGCGCAGCATGCATCCGCCGCGCTCTATAAGGAGCTCTCGCGCAAACAATCCATCAGGTAGACGCAAATCTATGGTCTTTGCCCCAGAGCGCCTGTAACCGTCCGCAGACACGGCGACACGTGCCCCCCGCTCGACGGCTGCTGCGACCGAGTCCCAAAGCTTCTCAAGCTGGAAGTCTTGAGCACCATAGAGAATCGATTGACCATGGAGATATGGAGGGTCACAGTAGATCGTGTCGCCACGGCCGGCGAGTGCCATCGTCCTCTCGAAGCCTTGCGATATAAACTCCGTACCTCGAAGCCGCTCCTGCCACTCGATCATGTAGCCGTCGAGCTTGTCTGCCGGCATGGGTCGATGAGGTCCCATCGGCGTACTGATCCTTCCGTCACGAGTGAACCGCATGACGCCGCCGTAACAGGTGCGGGATATGACCAAGAGGTCTTCTGGATTCGGGCACGTGTTATAGGACGCCTTGATCTCGTCATATGCTTCGCGACCGCGTGCCATAAGTTCCTCGCGACGCGCGGCGTAGTGGGAGATGAGCGGCGAAGGGTCGCTTTGAACCATACGTAGGAGGTCGATTAGTAGAGGAAGTGCGTCGCCGGCCACGGCCTGCTCGGGAGCGAGCGTTGCCAGAACCGCGCCCGTCCCAACAAACGGCTCGTAGTATTCGCCCAGATCGCATGGCAGGTGCCGAGCGATCACCTCGGCATAGCGGAACTTGTTGCCGACCCACTTCAAGATTTGCCCACGTGGACGGCTACGATCAGCCGGTGGAAGCAAAGCGGCATTGGCACGCAACGGGATATCTTGGTCGACGACTGGCACGCGGACAACTGTATCCCTCACATCGGCGGAACCCGAACTGGTGTTCGCCCTAGCTAACCGCGCGCGAACTGCCCGTGGAAGCCGAACGGGATGTGGTGCGGCGCTTGCGCACGCGCGAGCTCGCTGAGATCGCCGGCGTCGAGCACCAGCAGGGAGGATGTGCCGGCGCTCGCGTCGAGCACGACCGATAGCAGCACGCCGTCGTCCTCCGCCTCCGGCGAGGGTGCGGTGCGCGGGCGCGCGACGAACACGGGCTCGCCGGGATAGCACCCGGGCTCCGACCAGGACAGCGTGGAGCGCTCGGCGATGTCGACCTTGACGATCCGCTCGAGCCAGCCGCCGGGCCCGTTGCCGACGCCCCACACGTAGCGGTAGGGGCGCTCGTTGCAGCGCGCGTAGTTGATGCGCGGCAGCTCGATGTCGCCGTCGGCGAGCCGTTCGCGGGTGACGGAGCGATCGGCCGGGCGCAGGCGAAAGCGTGTCAGCTCGGCCGCGGCGACGGGCTTGCCGGCGCGCAGGCGCTCGAGATAGAGATCCTCGATCACGCTCGCGTCCTCGAAAGCGCACAGGTCGACGACGACCTCCTCGCCGTCGTCGTAGGCGTTGACGTGATGGAACGCGAAGCACGGGTCGGCTCGAAAGCCGGCGGTGGCCTCGCCGGTGAGCCGATCGACGAGCGTGAAGCGCGTGCCGAGCTCGGGCTTCCAGCGGTAGTTCTCGATGTACGGGCGCCCGGACAGCGCCAGCGCGAGCGGGTTGACGACGAACGGGAACTCGGCGAGGACCAGCCAGCGCTCGGTGAGCCCGAACGAGTGCATGTAGGCGGGCTGCTTGACGGGCAGCGAGGCGACCACGCGCGGCTTGGCGTGCTGCTCGTCGCCGTGCAGCGGTGCCAGCGCGAAGAACCTGTAGCTGCTGCGGGCGCCGAGCTTGGCGGTGTAGTTGAGCATGCCGCCGCTCGTTCGATCGAGGTGCGGATGCGCGGTGGTCAGCTGCCCGGGGGCGGTGAACGGACGCACGCCGGCCGTCTGCAGCGTGTGCGGGTCGAACTGCACGGGCAGCGGCGTCTCGGTCAGCGCGACGAAGCGCTCGCCGAGCGTCGCGACGTTGACGTTGGCGTTGTCCGGCAGGACGCTCATCGGCGAGAACAGCGTCTGCACGCGCTTGAACAGCGAGCGGCAGGGGTCGGTGGCGAACTCGCCGAAGACGATCCCATCGTGCTCGCGCGCGGCCCGGTAGGAGCGGCTCTCCAGGAAGCGGTTGCCGTAGGACACGTGGCCGTCGTCGATCGTGAAGCGGTGCAGCATCGCCAGGCCGTCGAACCAGTGGCGCATGTGCTGGGCCCCGACCTCGAACTTGGCGGGCCCGGTGCGCAGCAGGGAGCCGTGCAGCCACCCGGGCAGCTCGCCGGTGAGCGCGAGCTCGTCGGCCACGACCTCCTGCTCGAGCGTGGCGAAGCCGAGCGTCGGTGCGGCAGCGGCGGTTGTGGCGGCGGACATGATCGTTCCTCCTGAATCGTTCGGATCGTACCATACGTACCGTACGCTACCCTGGCGGGCATGTCAAGCCCGACCCTTGGCGAGTCAACCGGCGCGTATGCCGGCGAGCCGGCGCCGCGCCTGACCGAGGCCTCCTTCATCGTGCTGGGACTGGTCGAGATGGCGGGGCAGGCGACGCCGTATGACCTGAAGCGCATGGCGCAGCTGACCACGAGCAACTTCTGGTCGATCCCACACACGCAGCTGTACAGCGAGTGCGCGCGGCTGGCGCGCGAGCGCGTGCTCGACGAGCGCCAGGAGCAGACGGGGCGGCGCAGGCGGATCTACAGCCTGACCGCGCGCGGGCGCGAGCTGCTCGAGCAGTGGCGCAACGAACCGACCGCCGAGCTCTACGAACTGCGCGACGCGAGCACGCTGAAGCTGTTCTTCGGCGGCGATCCGGCGGCGCTGGCCGCCAGCCAGCTCGAGGCCCACAGGCGCCAGTTGGAGGTGTATGAGCGCCTGCACGCGAGCCTCGCCGACGCTCCGCACGGTCAGCGCCTGGCGCTCGAGTGCGGGATCGGTCACGAGCGCGAGTTCATTCGCTTCTGGACGGGCGTCAGCGAAACAGGTCCTCCTGCAGCGGACGCATGAGCGCGGCGGCGCCGGGGCCGTCCGCGGCGGTGACGTAGCGCTCGAGGCCGTCGACGATCACGACGGGCTCGCGCGAGTCCTTCGCCCGCACCAGGTCGGCGGTGGCGGCGGCGGCGTCGGCGACGGCCAGCCACGTGGCCCTCAGCTCCAGCCCACCCGCGTCGGTGCGCCCGCGCCAGTCGTCCAGCGGCTGCATGCCGGCGAGGCCGATCGCGACGTCGAGCTGGCCATGGCGCCAGGCACGCCCGAAGCTGTCGCTGACGAGCACCGCGACGCGCGCGCCGCTCAGCTCGCGCAGGCGCGCGCGGATGCGCCGCGCCGAGGCGTCTGGATCGCGTGGCAGCAGCACGAGCGTCTCGCTGCCGTTCTGCTCGGTCCCACCCGCCCCTGCGTTGGAGGCGTCGACGCCGGCGTTGGCGCACACGAAGCCGTGGCGGGTGCGGCAGATGAGCACGCCGCGCTCGGCGCGCAGCACCTCGACCGACTCGTCGAGCACGACCTGGACCGCGCGCGGGTCCTTCTCCTGACCGTCGGGGGCCGCCGCTGCCAGCTCGATCGCGCGCTCGCTCGCGTGGACGTCGGCGAGCGCGACGGTCGCCCCCTCGGCCTTGGAGACGACCTTCTGGGCGATCGCCACGAGCTGCCCATCGCGTAGCTGCTCACCACTGAGCGCTGCGAGGATCAGCGCGGCGAGGTCATCGCCGGCGCACACCTCGGGGAGGCCGCTGAGAGCGCGTGCGGAGAGGCTCGCCACAATCGCGCGCGGCTCAGACGGAGGTTGTTACGGGGAGGGCGTTCGTGCGTTCGGGCTGGCCGAGCACGGCGCGCGTGCGAATGGCCCTGGCGGGGTGGGCCGCGAGCCGCGCACGCAGCACGTCGAGGTCCTCGCCGGTGTCGATGTCCAGCAGCAGCGACGGCACGCGCTCCACGCGGCAGGCGGCGCCGGCGGCATGCGCGAGCGCGCGGTGGCGCTCGCAGCTGCCGGGCCCGAAGCCGGGCGAGATCGCGTCCGGCGGTGAGAGCAGCAGGCCGTTGGTGCCGGCGCCGTGGCGGTCGGGCACGATCACAACGAGCGGATCGCGATCGGCGTCGGCGTCGATCTGCAGGAGGGCGTTCAGCTCGGCAGGGTCAAGCGTTGGGCAGTCACCGGGCACGCACAGCACGCGCTCGATGCCCTCCGCGAGCGCGCGCCTTATGCCGAGCATCGCTGCCTGCGGTTGCCCCTGCTCATCGCCGTCCTCGATCACGATCGTGCCGCGCTCGCGCGCGGTTGCGGCGATCGAAGACTCGCCCGTGACGAGGATCGTCTGCTCGATCGACTCGGTCTGTTCCAGCGCGAGCAGCACGTCCGTGACCATCGCTTCGGCGAGCTCCAGTCGCAGCGGGTCGGCCACGCTCGCGCCGAGGCGCTGCTTGGCGCGAGCGAAGCGCTTGACGGGCAATATCGCTGCGGTGCGCATCTGCACGCAGACGATAGTGGCGTGCGCGCCGCCGCTACCAGCCGAGCAGCATCAACCCCAGGGTCACCCCGGGGCCGATCGTGATCATCAGTCCGCGCTCGCCCGGCTCGGGCTCGTAGCGCGCGATCGTGTCCTTGAGCACGTACAGGATCGAGGGCGTGCCCACGTTGCCGTGCTCAGCCAGCGCGCTCCAGCTCGTGGCGAGGTCCTGCTCCGAGAGCCCGAGCGCGCTCTGCACGTTCTCGACGATGCGCCTGCCGCCGGGATGGGCCATCCAGTGATCGATGTCCGAGCGCTGCAGCTGATTGCGGCGCAGGAACTCGGTGACGACCTCCGGCAGGGCCGCCCCGCCGATGTCCGGCAGCTCCCGGGCAAGGTGCAGGTAGCCGTCCTCGGCGGACAGGTCCAGGCGGACGGCGTCGAGCGTGCCCGCGATCTGATGTACCTGCGAGTCGATGATGACCGGGCCGTCCGCGTCGGGGTCGCCGGACAGCACGGCCGCGGCGCAGCCGTCGCCGAACAGCGCCGAGCCCACCGTCTTGGCCCGCGGGTCCTCGGATTTGGCAGGCGTGAGGATGCCGCTCATGCTCTCGGCCGCCACGACCAGCGCCTGCTTGCCCGGCTGCTCGCGCAGCGTCTGGATCGCCAGGCGCATGAGCGGCACGCCGCTCGCGCAGCCGACGCCGCTGATGTGGTACTTGTCGGTCGCCGGATGCATCCCGTAGTGGTCGACCATGTGATGGGCGAGCGTGGGACAGCCGAGCGAGTACAGGCTCGAGCTGACGACCGTGCCGATCGCCCGCGGGTCGATTTCGAGCGCGTCGACGGCGGCGATCGAGTGGCGCAGCAGGTTCTGCTCGATCTGCTGGGCGCGTCCCTGCAACGTCTTTCCCAGGAAGTCCTCGCTGAGGTCCAGGTTGCGGCGCTTGACTCCGCTGCGCGCGAAGATCCGCTCGGCGAACTCGTCGCCCTTCAGCCCGAGGCGCTCGAGCACCTGCTCCTGCGTGAGGACCTCCTCGGGGTGGGAGACCGCGATCGCGGCGATGCGCGTGCCTGCTCGGCGGCTGCTCCGGCGCGCGGACGTCTGCGGATCGGCGAGAACCGATCCTCCGGTGCCGCGATTCGGGCCGTTATACACAGTCGAGACTCCTAGTCTGCCGGTGGACGTACCGCGTTGAAACCGATCAGCGCCGTCCAAGTTGTGGTTCCGACAATAAGCGCACACTGGACACTAGCGGGTGCCCAGGCGGCGTTCTTATCGACTTCTTCGCGTGCCCGCAGCTCGATTGGCCCTCAAACAACGGTCTCGGCAGCGCGAGCACGGTAGGTTACACGCATTACAGGCGTCTTGGGAGAGATCGCAGATGAGCATCGAGTTGATAGGGGCGGGGCTGCCGCGTACCGGCACGCTCACGCAGAAGCTGGCATTCGAGGAGCTCGGCTTGAGTCCCTGCTACCACTGGGTGAACCTGATCGCCGACCTCGACCAGGTCGAGCTGTGGGATCGGGCGATGGACGGCGAGACGCTGTGGGATGAGATCTTCGAGGATCACCGCTCGACGGCCGACTGGCCCGGGGGCTACTTCTATCGCGAGCTGATGGACTTCTACCCGGAGGCCAAGGTCCTGTTGAGCGTGCGCGAGCCGGAGTCGTGGGAGCGCAGCTTCAGGGACACGATCTGGACGATGTGCCACGGCCAGACGGTGATGCCGCTGCTGTCGCGCGCCCGCGCGCAGATCGATCCGCGCTGGCAGCGCTACCTGGCGCTCGTCGACCGCATGTTCTGGGGACCGCAGGGCACGTTTGCGGCCGGGCACGCCGAGCCGTCGCAGCTGATCGAGCAGGCGATCGCGCATAACGAGGAGGTCAAGCGCGTGGTGCCGGCGGAGCGTCTGCTCGTGTGGGATGTCACCGATGGCTGGGAGCCGCTGTGCGCGTTCCTCGGGGTGCCCGTCCCCGACGACCCGCTGCCGCACGCCAACGACCGCGACACGTTCCAGGAACGCGTCGTCGACGGGGCGCTCGGCGCGCTCACGGCGTGGCGCGAGAGCGCGCCGAGCGGGACCGCGGCAGCCGCCTGAGGGCGGTCGGCCAAGCCGGCCGTCCGGCGAGGGCCGCGTGAGGCGCGTGGGGCGCGCCGCCTATCCGGCGAGCGCCTGCGCGAAGGACAGCGTCTGCTCGGCCAGGCGCGCGCGACCGTCGGCATCGTCCATGCGCGTGTCGGTCTGCAGCGTGGTCAGGCGCGCGACGTCTTCGTCGGCGACGATCCCGTCGAGCAGCTCGCCGTAGAAGTCGGCGACGCCGTCGGCGCTGCAGTCGAGCGCGGCGAAGGCCATGAACGACGCGGTCGGGCCCTTGAGCACGCCGCCGCCGACGATCGGGCTGACGGCGATGACAGGAGCAGGGGCGGCCTGCAGCGCCTCGTGGATCCCGGGCACGGCGAGGATCGGCGCGATCGAGGCGAGCGGATTGGACGGCCCGATCACGATCGCGCTCGCCCCAGCGATCGCCGCGAGCACCTGCTCGCTGGGCTTCGCCTGCTCGGCGCCGCGGTACTCCAGGTCCTCGATCAGGCCCGCGGCGCGCTCGCGGATCATGAACTCCTGGAAGGAGCACCAGCCGGCGGTGCCCGTGCGGACCCAGGTGCGCACCGGGTCATCGCTCATCGGCAGCACGCGCGAGCGCACGCCGATCGCGCCGTTCAGCCGTGCGAGCGCGGCGCTGGGGGAGAGCCCGTCGGCGAGCAGGCGCGCGCGCTCGATGCACCACGCGAGGTCACGGTCGCCGAGGTTGAACCAGACGTCCACGCCGAGCTCGCGCAGCGCGTCCATCACGTTGAAGCTGTCGCCGCGCAGGCCCCAGCCGCGCTCGTCGATCGTGCCGGCGAGCCAGAACGACACGAGGTCGGGGTCGGGCGAGACGTGCGCGCCGTAGATCTCGACGTCATCGCCGGTGTTGACGATCGCGGTCAGGCGCTCGGCGCCGGCGACGTCGGCGATCCCGCGCGCGAGCTTCGCGCCGCCGGTGCCGCCGGTGAGGATCACGATGTCCGGGTCGGTCACTGCCACAGCTGCTCGGGCAGGCTGGTCAGGCGGATGCCGGCGTGGACCTTGTAGCGGGCGTTGACCGCGATCAGCAGCGCGGTCAACGCCTCGGTCGTGCGCGCCATCTCCAGCTTGCCGCAGTCGACGCAGCGCAGCCCGTCGATGCGCTCGATCAGCTCCGCCGCGCGGCGCTTGTCCGCGCGCGAGTCCCCGCACACGAGCACGTCCTGCTCGAGCGGGTGCTCGAGGTCGCTGAGCGAGGCGGCGCTGATCGTGTGCAGCGCGGACACCACGTGCACGCCGTCCGGCACCATCTCGAGCGCCTGCTGGGCGGCGGAGCCCTGCCACACGCCGAGCATGCGCGTGGCCTTGCCGCCGACGGCGGCCGCCAGCGGCACGGTGGCGTCGATCAGCAGCTGGCCGGGGGCGAGCGCCTCCTTCAGGTTGGCGAGGGTCTCGGACTGGTTGCGGAAGGGCACGCTCAGGATCACGATGCCGGCGGCGCCGGCTGCGCGGACCGCGTCGGCGTTCTCGTGCGCGGAGAACGAGCCCTCGGGCAGGATCGCGCGGGCGCGCTCAGCGGTTTCCTCGGCGCGGGCGCCGTCGCGCGAGCCGATCGCGATCGGCACGCCCGTGCGCGCGAGCCGCAGCGCGACACCGAAGCCGAGCGCCCCGGAGGCGCCGATGACTGCGACGGGATCGGGGCTGGACGGTGCCACGGCGGCCGAGTATAGGCTGCAGCATGTGACGCTCGAGCGATGCACAGCGCCATGAGCGAGCTGCCGCGGGCGGCGAGCATTCGCGAGGTCGGCCCGCGCGACGGCTTTCAGAACGAGCCGGAGGTGATCCCGACCGAGCGCAAGATCGAGCTGATCGACGCGCTCGCGCGCACGGGCGTGCGGCGATTGGAGGTGACGAGCTTCGTGCGCGCGGACGTGATCCCGCAGCTGGCCGACGCCGCCGACGTGCTGGCTGGGATCGACGTGCCGCGGGAGGTCAGCGTGTCGGTGCTGATCCCCAACGAGCGCGGGCTGGACGCGGCGCTCGAGTTGCGCGAGCGGATCGCCACAGGTGCGGGTGCTGACGCTCCCGGCACCGGCCGCGCGCGGCCGGCCTTCGACGAGGTCAACGTGTTCATGTCCGCGTCTGAGACCCACAACCGCAAGAACGTCAACCGCTCGATCGGCGAGTCGCTGGCCGGCCTGGAGACGGTGCTGGCACGGGCGCGCGCAGCGGGCTTGCGCTGCGAGGCTGTGATCTCGACGTCGTTCGGCTGTCCCTACGAGGGCCACGTGCCACACGAGCGGGTGCTGGAGCTCGCCGCGCGCCTGCGCGACGCGGGCGCCCAGGAGATCGGCTTCGGCGACACGACCGGGATGGCCAACCCGCGCCAGGTGCGCGAGTTCTTCACGATCGCCGGCGATTGGCTGGGGGACGCGGTGGAGCTGACCGCGCACTTTCACAACACGCGCGGGCAGGGCCTCGCGAACGTGCTCGCGGCGCTCGACGTCGGCGTTCAGAGCTTCGAGTCGAGCTTCGGCGAGCTGGGCGGCTGCCCGGTGCCGGCGGGCGCGACCGGCAACATCGCCAGCGAGGATCTCGTGTCGATGCTGCACGAGATGGGCATCGAGACGGGGATCGACCTGGGCGCGCTGCTCGCATGCGCGCGGCGCGTGCAGGAGATTCTCGGGCGTCCGCTGGGCAGCCACACGCTGGTGGCCGGGCCGGTCGACTGGCGGGGTTAGCCGGCGTCCCGGCTGGTCGGAACGCATCCGCCGAATCGCGTCGGGTTGCAGTAGCCTTGTGCGTCCTTGCGCGCTCAACCTGACGTATGGACGTGCGGTTGCTCTCGAGGAGGTGGCTGGAGGATGAAGCTCGTTCGGCTCGCCCTTCTGAGCGGGGTGCTCGCCATGGGCGTCGTTGTCTTGGGCGCCGCGGCAGCGATCGCCGACACTTACACGGTTGCGAGCACCGCCGATGAAAGCAATACCCCTTGCCCGGACGCGACGGCAGCCTGCTCGCTGCGCCAGCTGATCCTGTACGTCGAGGCGCACCCGTTCCCGCCCGACACGATCGAAGTACCTGCTGGGACGTACACCTTGAATCCGTCATTCGGGGCGCTCGTGATCGACGACAGCATGTCGATCGTGGGCGCGGGCGCCAATGACACGGTGATTCAACAGCCAGTACCGTCCAACCGCGAAGCCAGCGGAGATCACGTCTTCTACGTGAGCGCGCCTGCGGGAGGTTTCACGCCGACCGTGACGATCAGCGGCGTCGAGGTTGCGGGAGGCGATGCAAACGGCAAATCGTCATACGGGCCGCTGCCGGTCAGCGCGTACTTCGGCGGGGATCTGTTCAACGCCGGAGCGCTGACGCTGTCAGAAGACTGGGTCACGAGCGGCTTTGCGTGCTCGGGCGCTGGCGTGGCCAACTACGAGGGGTCGCTGACGATCGAGCGCAGTCTGATCTCCGCGAACCACTCTGCCTGCGGCGGCGGCGACTCCGGAGGGATAGAGAACTTTGGCTGCCCGACATCCGGGAGCTCGACCGTTCCCGATTGCAGCGTGAACCTGCCCGGCCATCTCGTGCTCGACAACTCGACCGTCGCGGACAACGACGCCCGGTTGGTGGGCGGCATCTTCAGCTGGAACGACGCGTCCAACACGGTCACGATCTCCAACTCGACGATCGCGGGCAACGCGAATCAGGAAGAGAGCGGGCAGCCGGCTCGCGGGCTGGGCGCTGGGCTCGGCCTGGAAGCCGGTGCGGCACGTGTGGAGAACTCGATCATCGCTGGAAACGTCGAGATCACGGGTGGCAGCACGATCCCCACCAACTGCCGGCCCGGCCCCGGTCTGAGTTCCCTCGGGCGCAACATCGACAGCGGCACCGACTGCGGTCTGTCGGACACCATCCCCGGCCAAGCCGACCAATCGGACACCAACCCGCTGCTCGGGCCGCTGCAGAGCAATGGCGGACCGACGATGACGATGGCGTTGGCGCCCGGTAGCCCGGCGCTCGACAAGGTGCCCGCCAGCGGCGCCGATTGTCCCAGCACCGACCAGCGAGGCGTGCTGCGGCCACAGGGATCGGGGTGCGACATCGGGGCGTTCGAGCTGCAGGTGCCGCCGGTCTGTGACTCGGTCGTGGCGCAGACCGCGACGGGTGGGTCGACCGTGACGGTGGCGCTGTCGTGCGGCGGAACCGCTCCCGGGCCGCTCACGTACGCGGTCCTGTCGAACCCTGCGCACGGCGCCCTGAGCAATTTCAGCTCAAGCGGTGGCGTCGTCGAGTACACGCCGACCGACGGCTTCACCGGCACCGACACGTTCACGTACGACGCCGTGAGCTCGGGCGGGACGGGGAACACGGCGATCGTCACGGTCGAGGTTCCACCCGCGCCGCCGTCTCCGCCGCCGACGCTCACCTCGGTGGGGCTTACCAACAGGTACTTTCGTGTCGCGAGGCAGGCTACGGCCGTGCTCGCCAAGCAGACCCCGCTCGGCACGTCCTTTCACTTCACGCTGTCGGCAGCCGCGAAGCTGCAGATCGCGATCACGGCCACCGTCGGCGGCCTGCGCCGCGGCCACACCTGTCTCGCCCCGACCACGAAGCTCGAGCGGGCGCACGCCAAGCGCTGCGCACGCACCGTGAGCCTTGGAGGGCTCACACGAGCGTCCGAGCCACAGGGAGCCGACAGTGTGCCCTTCAGCGGACGCATCGGCGACCGTGCGCTCTCGCCGGGCGCCTACTCCGCGACGCTCAGCGCGAGCAACACCAATGGTCAGTCCAAGCCCGCCAAGCTCAGCTTCACCGTCGTCCATTAGCACAGAGGCCAAGGCGCCAAGCTGACGCCGCGCGCGCGTTGACTCAGCGTCCGCTGAGCTGCGGCTCGCGATCCTCGGACTGCTGCGCCTGCTCTGATTCGCGCGCCTGCTCGCGCGCGGCCGCGATGCAGTACTCCTGGACGGACACCTCCATCTCCAGCGTCTGCGCGAGCGCGGGGCGCGCGGAGGCGTCGATCACGCGCTTGGCGCGGCCGACCGCGATGTGCGAGTTGGCCAGCAGCTCGTCGACGAGCGCCTGGGTGGCCTGCTCGAGCTCCTCGGGCGCGACCACACGGTTGACCAGGCCGATGCGCTCGGCCTCCGCGGCGTCGATCGTGCGCGCCGTCATGATCAGCTCCTTCGCGCGTCCGAGGCCGACGACCGCCGGCAGGCGTGTGGAGCCGCCGACGTCCGGGATGATCCCGAACTTGACCTCCGGCAGCCCGAAGCTCGCGTCGCTGGAGGCGATCCGCAGGTCGCAGCCGAGCGCCACCTCCAGCGCGCCGCCTACGCACGTCCGATGGATCTGACAGACGACCGGCTTGGCCATCTCTTCGCACAGATTGGGGCAGTCGAGGAACACTTTGCGAAACGGGCGCAGCATGCCGGACCGGCTGGCGGAGTCGGCGAGCTCGACGAGATCGACGCCGGCGGAGAAGACCTTGCCTTCGCCGCGCAGCACCACGCAGTGCACCGACGGCTCGGCGGCGGCCTCGCGCAGCGCGGCGCCGAGCGCGAGCAGCAGCTCCTGGTTCATCGCGTTGCGCTTCTCCGGGCGGTTCAGCACCACGTGGCGGACGTGGCCGCGGTCCTCGGTATAGACGATGCTCATGGCGTGCCTCCTGTCGATCCTGGGCTCGTCAGGGTATATCTCAGCTCAAGTCCAGCACCGTCGTCGGCGCTTCGATCTCTTCCTCGTGGCCCTCGCGCGGCACGATCGCGGTGCCCACCGCGAAGAACTCGATCGTGTGGCTGCCCCAGCCGTGGCTCTTCTCCTGCAGCTGCACGCCGACGATGCCCTCAGCCTTGATTTCCTGCGCCTCTGACTGCATTCGCTCCATCGCCAGCTCGCGCGCGTCGTACAGCGCCTGCGTGAAGTTCGACAGCTCGACATTGCGCCCGGTCTGTGCCATCGACTGCAGCATGCCGCGGTGCGCCACGTGGTAGACGCAGCTGCCCATCACCATGCCCACCGGGCGGTGGCCGGTGCGCAGCAGCGTCCAGAAGTCCTGGCCCGACAGGTCGCTCGTGAACGGCCTGCCGTTGGGGGCGCGGTGCAGCACGCCGTCGCGGTGCTTGACGGCCGTGCCGATCGCGATGAACTCCGCCATGTCCTGGCCCCACTCGTAGCGCCCGATGTCCAGGCGCACGCCCACCACGCCGTCGGCGCCGAGCTGGTCGGCCTCCTCCTCCATGCGCGTCATCGCCAGCTGGCGCGCGCCGTACATCGCCTCGGACAGGACCGTCATCTCCTGGCTTTTCTTCCAGCCCGACATCTGAATGCCGATGTGGTAGATCGAGCTGCCGACCACCAGGCCCAGCGGCTCGAAGCCGGCCTGCTTGACGAGCAGGAACTCGTTGACAGAGAGATCTGACGTGAAGAGTCCCTGACGGTTCTGCTCCAAGCGGGCGCGACCCGCCTCGGGGACGCCCTCCAGCGAGGACGGGTCGTATGCGGTCTCGCGCTCGTTCATGTGGTGCTCCTTCTCAGGTGAACAGGTCGATTGTCGGTTTGGGGGCCGGGATCGTGGCGTCCCCGTGCTGCTGGATCGCGGTGCCGACGGCGGTGAACGTCACCATCAGCCCTCTCAGCTCGCGGCCGCCGGCCAGGCCGCCGCCCATGCCCATGCCGCCGCTCAGCGTGTGCGGCCTGACCGTGTGCCCGATCTGCACGCCGACGACGCCCGCGGCGCCGAGCGAGGCGGCCTGGCCGGTGATCTGCTGCATCACCGCCTCGCGCGCGCTGTACATCGCCTGCGTGAACTCGCGCAGCTCGAAGTTGCGCACGCCCATCGTCAGCGATCCGCCGCCCAGCATCCCGCCGCCGGCCATCCCGCCGAACACGTAGCTGGTGAAGAACACCGAGCTCCACGCGACGATCCCGAGCGGCTCGAAGCCGCCCCGCACGAGCATCGCGTACTCGGCGACCGACAGCTCGGTCAACACCGGGTGCTTGGCGTGCGCGCCCTCGCGGCGCACCGCGGTGCCGACGACCACGTGCTCGAGCGCGAGCGTGCCCGTGTCCAGCTGGCTCTCGCCCGCGCGTGTCTGCACGCCCACGACCGCGTCCGCGCCGAGGAGGCGCGCCTCCTCGCCCAGGCGCACGAGCGCCCTGCCGCGAACCTCGTTCAGCGCCTGCGTGAGCGTGTCGAGCTCGATCAGGATCGCGTTGCTGGAGTAGCCAGTCGAGCCCCACGCGCCCTGGTAGCCGATCTGGTAGATCGAGCTGCCCATCACCTGCGACAGCGGCTTCAGCCCGAGCTGGTGGCACAGCGCGAACCCATTCACCGACAGGTCCGAGGTGAACGATCCGCCGCCGACGCCGCCGGGGCGCGAGGCGCCGCCCAGCTCCCGCAGGCGCCGCTCCGCCGACAGGGGGATGCCGCCGGCTTCGATGCGGGCGAGCGATTCCTGCTGCTCGCGCTCCTGCTGCGCCTGCTCCGCTCCCGCGTCGGCCATCAGCGCAGCAGCTCCGCGAGCGCCGCGCGCGCGTGGGCGCTGCGCTCGGCCTCGGCGCGCAGATCCGCGGTCAGCGCCGCGATCCACTCATTCGGCGCCAGCGGCTCGCGCTTGATCGAGATGCCGCCGACCTGGCGCTCGCGGAAGCAGCCCTCGATGCGGCCGTCCTCGACGCCCAGCAGGTAAGCGGCCGTTCCCAGCTCGACCCGCACCGCGCGCACGCGCTTCTCGCCGCGGCCGAGCAGGCCGCCGCCGCGCCGCTCGACGCGCGCCTGCCCGGGCAGCGCCTGTTCGAGCTTGGACGCGAGCACCTCGATCGAGATCGTCAGGTCGGTGCCGTCGCTGCGCAGGCCAGCCGCCGCCAGGTCGAAGCTCTCGTCCTCCCCTTGCCCGCCGCCGGCGAGCTGCGGCCCGTCGGGTGTGCCGTCTTGGGTGTCGCTCACCTCACGCAGGGTACTCGCACCGGGTCGGCCCGTCGCGCCACTGTCGACGGGCCGACCCTGCGTGCGGTGGGGCGCTAGTGCAGCTCCTCGAGCGAGTTGTTGGAGTCGTCGACGAAGTACACGCCCTGCCCGTACGGTGCGACCGCCAGGCCGAACAGGCCACCTTCGCCGGCTTCCGTTTCAAACGGCTGGAACTCGGCGCCGAACGGCGTCGTCTCGACGATGTTGCCGTCGTTCGCGTTGGCCGTGAGGATGTCCCCGTTGGGCGCGATCGTCAGTCCCAGCGGGCCGTTCAGGTAGCCGCCCTTGGCGACCGTGATGCCGCCGCCAGCCAGTGGCGTCTGGCGGAACAGCGCGTCGGGAACAGCCGCGATGCGGTTGCCCTGCGTGTCGGCGACATACAGCGTGCCTTCGAAGTCCAGGCCGTCGCCCGTCGGACCGACGACGAGCGCCGCTTCGCTGGTGCGCTCCGGGAAGCCGGTCGCGATCACCTTCTCCGACGTCACGAACGGCGGCTTGCCGAAGAAGCTCGTCAGATCGATGCGCACGACGGTGCCTTCGTCGGTCGGCGTTTCTCCGTGGGCGACCGTGCCGTTGAGGACGTTTGTGACGAACAGCGCGCTGAAGGGGCCGTCGGAGACGGCGGTGAGATCCCACGGGCCGTTGATCGGGCCGCCGGAGATCGTCTTGACGACATGCCCCGCGCTGTCGAGCACGATCAGGCCGCCCGCCGTCGCGGTGGCGGCTTTGCCGTTGGTCGTCGGCAGGCTGCCGACAACGACGTAGCCGTCCGGCAGGATCGCCAGCGCCGTCGTCAGGCCCACGCCGAACGGGACCTGCGACGGGTTGACGTGCGCGAACAGCGACAGGTGCCCGCTCGGGCTCTCCTGCACGATCGTCGTGCCCGTGCCCTGCAGGTTTTCGGAGTCGTTGAAGTTGCTGATGAGGATGTCGCCGCGCACCAGCGAGCCGACGCTGCTCGGCACCGTGACGATGCCGTAAGGGTTCACGTCGCCGTTGGACGGCACCGTCGTGCCGACTTCCGTGACGGTGGCGAACTGTCCGACGAACGAATGGTCGAAGGCCAGCGCGGACGCCGGCGCGAACAGCGCGGCGGTGAGCAGCGCGGCGAGGATTCCTACACGTTTGAGCATCATGCCCTCCAGGCGGTTGACGGGGTCACTGTGCAAGGACTCCGTCTGGGGCGCTAACTTCCCCTCGCCGCGACCGCGGCCACGAACAGATCAAGCGAGGGTGCAATGGCGCAGCGGATCAAGAAGGTGGGAGTGCTCGGGGCGGGCCTGATGGGCCATGGCATCGCACAGGTGGCCGCCGACGCGGGCTATGAGGTCGTGCTGCGCGAGGTCGACGAGGCGACGCTCGCGAAGGGCCTCGGCAAGATCGAGAAGCAGCTCGCGCGCGCGGTCGAGAAGGGCAAGTCCTCGCAGGCGGACGCCGACGCGCTACGCGCGCGCATCAACGGGACCACGCACTACCGCGAGCTGGCCGGCTGCGACCTGGTGATCGAGGCGATCACCGAGAGCCTCGCGCTGAAGCTCGAGATGTGGCGCGAGGTCGACGAGATCGTCAAGCCCGAGGCCGTGTTCGCGACCAACACCTCCTCGCTCGCCGTCATCGACCAGGCGGCCGCCACCGGTCGCCCCGGCCAGTTCGTCGGGCTGCACTACTTCAACCCCGCGCAGGTGATGAAGCTCGTCGAGGTCGTGCGCTGCGTCACCACCACGGACGCGGCGTTCGAGACGGCGCTGGAGTTCGCGCGCTCGGAGGGCAAGCTCGCGATCCCCACCAAGGACAAGGCCGGCTTCATCGTCAACCGCCTGCTCGTCCCCTACATGCTCGACGCGATCCGCGCCTACGAAGAGGGCGTCGGCTCGGTCGCCGAGATCGACGAGGCGATGAAGGCCGGCGCCGGGCATCCGATGGGGCCGCTGACGCTGTCGGACTTCGTCGGCCTGGACACGCTCGGCTCGATCTGCGACGTGCTGTTCGACGAGTTCCGCGAGCGCCGCTTCGCGCGCCCGCCGACGCTGCGCAAGATGCTCAGCGCCGGCTGGTTCGGACGCAAGTCCGGGATCGGCTTCTACGACTACTCGGGCGAGGCGCCGGTCGATAACCCGGGCATCTAGGCACGGCCGGCCGCGACCGCTGCGTGCGGCCGGGCGGGACGGGCGCGTCTGGACTACATTCAAGGCATGAGCGACCCCTCCCAGATGCGTGTCGCCGACGCCGATCGTGAGCAGATGGTCGAGGAGCTGCGCGAGCACGCGCTCGCCGGACGCCTCTCCTCCGAGGAGATGGAGGAGCGCATCGGCAGCGCCTATCGCGCGAGGACGCGCGCCGACCTCGACGCGCTGCGCGCCGACCTGCCGGTCAGCTCGACGTCCGTCGCGCTGGCGCTGCGCAAGCGCAAGGGGCAGCTGCGCCGGCGCCTCTGGCAGGAGGCCGGCGGCGGGCTCGGCATCTCGGCGGTGTGCGTCGGCGTGTGGCTCGCCAGCGGCGCGAGCGCCAGCTTCTGGCCGGCGTGGGTGATCGGCGCGACGCTGCTGCCCGTCATCCGCGACTCGTGGCGGCTGCTCGGGCCCGGGTCCGACCTCGAGGTCGTCCATGCGCGGCTGCAGGCACGCCACGAACGCCGCCTCGCGCGCGGCGGCGGGCCCGGGCGCCACCGGTATCGAGGGCTGCCGCGACCGTGAGCAAGCTGAGCGACGCCACCGAGCGCGCGCTCGGCGGCGGCCCCGAGCGCCACCGGGAGAAGGCGCTGGAGCAGGGCAAGCTGCCCGTTCGCGAGCGCGTCGCGCTGCTGCTCGACGACGGCTCGTTCGCCGAGGAGGCGCTGCTCGCCAACTGGCTCCAGGATGGCCTCGGCGCCGACGGCGTCGTCACGGGAGTAGGGGAGATCGACGGGCGGCCCGTCGCGCTGATGGCCAACGACCCCACCGTCAAGGCCGGCTCGTGGGGGCCGAAGACCGTCGAGAAGATCCTGCGCATCCAGGAACGCGCGCTGACGCTACAGATCCCGATGGTCTACCTCGTCGACTCCGCCGGCGCGCGTATCACCGAGCAGGTGCAGATGTTCCCCGGCCGCAGGGGCGCCGGGAAGATCTTCCACAACCAGGTGAAGCTGTCCGGCGTCGTGCCGCAGGTGTGCGTGCTGTTCGGCCCGAGCGCCGCCGGCGGCGCCTACATCCCCGCGTTCTGCGACATCGTGATCATGCGCGAGGGCAACGCGTCGATGTACCTCGGCTCGCCGCGCATGGCCGAGATGGTGATCGGCGAGAAGGTCACGCTCGAGCAGATGGGCGGGGCGCGCATGCACACCGGCGTCTCCGGGTGCGCCCATCAGCTCGTGTCCACGGACGCGGACGGCATCCACGCCGCCCGTGCCTACCTCTCATATCTTCCAAGCAACTGGCAGTCCCAGCCACCGACGGCGCAGCCGGCGTCACCCGCGTCGCACGACGGCGCGCCCGGCCGCTCGGGCATCGCCGAGCTGATCCCCGCGGACGAGAACAAGCCGTTCGACATCAAGCTGCTGATCGACGCGCTCGTCGACGAGGGCTCGCTGATGGAGATCCAGCCGCGCTGGGCCAAGGAGCTCGTCGTCGGCTTCGCGCGCCTGGACGGCAAGGTGGTCGGGATCCTCGCCAACCAGCCCAAGCACAAGGGCGGCGTGCTGTTCGGCGACTCAGCCGACAAGGCCGCGCGCTTCATCTGGACGTGCAACGCGTTTGGCGTGCCGCTGCTGTTCCTCGCCGACGTGCCCGGCTTCATGATCGGCACGCAGGTCGAGCGCGAAGGCATCATCCGCCACGGCGCCAAGATGATCAGCGCCGTCAGCGAGGCGACCGTGCCGAAGATCTCCGTGATCGTGCGCAAGGCCTACGGCGCCGGGCTCTACGCCATGGCCGGGCCCGCGTTCGAGCCCGACTGCTGCATCGCGCTGCCCAGCGCGTCGATCGCCGTGATGGGGCCGCAGGCCGCGATCAACGCCGTCTACTACAACCAGCTGCAGGCAATCGACGACGCCGACGAGCGCGCCGTCAAGACGGAGCAGCTGCGTTCTGAGTACGCCCAGGACATCGACATCCTGCACCTCGCCTCCGAGCTCGTGATCGACGCCGTGATCGAGCCCGACGCGCTGCGCGGCGAGCTGATCCGCCGCTTCGCGCACGCCGCCTCCAAGCGGCGCGACTGGCCCGCCAAGCGCAATGCCGTGACGCCCGTCTAAGGGGGCTTGGGCTCGGGTTGTGTTTGTCTCTCGAGAGAGACTGTATAGCCATAGTGCTACACCGTTCGTCGTGGACGACTTTGCAATACATTGCCCACGATGGACGCTCTTGAGCTTGCGTACGCCGGAATTGCCCGCCAGGCTGAGCTGATCGCCTCCGGCGAGGTCTCCTCGCGCGAGCTCGTCGATGTGTATCTCGAGCGGATCGCGCTGCTGGACCGCTCCAGCAGCGGCGAGAACCTCAACGCCTTTCGCATCGTCTTCGCCGAGCGCGCCCGCCTCGAGGCCGACCAGGCCGACGCGCGGCGCAGGGCCGGCGGCGAGCGCCCGCTGCTCGGCGTGCCGTTCGCGGTCAAGGACGACATCGACGTCGCCGGCGAGGTCACCACGTACGGAACCAACGCCTACGGCGGCCCCGCTGCGGCCGACGCCGAGGTCGTGCGGCGCCTGCGCGAGGCCGGCGCGGTGATCATCGGCAAGACGAACGTGCCCGAGCTGACGATGTGGCCGTTCACCGAGACCGCCACGTTCGGCGCCACGCGCAACCCGTGGGACACCCAGCGCGCGCCCGGTGGCTCGAGCGGCGGCAGCGCCGCCGCTGTCGCCGCCGGCCTCGTCGGCGCCGCGCTCGGCTCCGACGGCGCCGGCTCGATCCGCATCCCCGCCGCGTGGTGCGGGCTGTTCGGCCTGAAGCCGCAGCGCGGGCGCGTCTCGATGGCGCCGCGTGCGCGGGGGTGGCACGGGCTGTCGGTCAAAGGCGTGCTGGCGCGCAGGGTCGCCGACACGGCGCTGTTCCACGACGTCGCCTCCGGCGCGATCGACGTGGACGCGGACCGTGTGCCGGCGCCCGCGGTCCCGTTCGCGACCGCCGCCGCCACGCCGCCCGGATCGCTGCGGATCGCGTACTCGACCAGCGTCCCCGCGGGCGTGATCGCAAAGCTCGACGCCGATGCCCGCCGGGCGTTCGAGCAGACGGTCGAGCTGCTGCGCTCGCTCGGGCATCAGCTCGAGGAGCGCGACCCCGACTACGGCGCCGGCGCGATGCCCGCCGTGACCGTGCGCTACCTGCGCGGCATCCACGACGAGGCCGTAAAGCTCGCGCACCCGCAACGACTGGAACGTCGCACGCGCACGATGGCGCGCCTCGGCGGGCTGATCCCGCAGTCGCTGCTCGAGCGCTCGCTCGCGGGCGAGGCCGAGCTCACGCGCAGGCTGAACCGCGTGCTCGAGGATCACGACGTGCTGCTCACGCCCGCGACCGCCGCGCCGCCGCCGCGCATCGGACAGCTGCAAGGACAAGGCGCGCTGTGGACGCTCAACACCGTCGTCGGCTGGGTCCCATACAACGGCGTCTGGAACGTCACCGGCCAGCCGGCCGCGTCGGTGCCGGCGGGGTTCGGCGCAGACGGGCTCCCGCGTGCGGTCCAGCTCGTCGGTCGCCCCACCGACGAGGCGACGCTGCTGTCGCTCGCCGCGCAGATCGAGGCCGAGCGCCCGTGGGCGCAGCAGCGTCCGCCCGGGTTCTCGTGAACGGGGCCGGCGCGCCGAAAGCCAACTCTCGCGATGGCGATGCGCACGACGCCGACGCGCTGCTGGAGATCGCCGTCGAGGCGGCCACGATGGCGGGCGCGCTGCTGCTCGAGCGCGCTCAGCGGGGCGCCGAGAGCGAGGTGAGCAGCAAGAGCACGCCGACGGATCTCGTCAGCGAGGCCGACCTGGCCTCCGAGCGGGCGATCCGCGAGCTGCTCGCGCGACGGCGGCCAGATGACGGCTTCCTCGGCGAGGAGGGAGGCCACGAGGACAGCAGCAGCGGGCTCAGCTGGGTGGTCGACCCGCTCGACGGGACCATCAACTTCCTGTTCGGGATACCGCAGTGGTGCGTCAGCGTTGCCGTCCGCGATGGCGAGGGCAGCGTCGCAGGGGCGGTCTACGACCCCAACCGCGACGAGCTGTTCACCGCGCGCAGGGACGGTCGCGCGACGCTCGTCGGGCCAAAGGGGGCGGTCGAGCTGGGGGGACGCGAGTCTGCCGGTCCGGTCGCGCCCGTCGGAGATCCGCGGGGAGGGGAGAGCTCGTCGGAGGCCGGCGGCGGGGAGCTGGCGACCGCGATGGTCGCCACCGGATTCGCGTATGACGCCAGCGTGCGCGCCGCGCAGGCAAAGGTGCTCGCACGCCTGCTCCCGCGCGTGCGCGACGTGCGCCGCTTCGGCAGCGCCGCACTCGACCTCGCGTGGACGGCCGCCGGGCGCTACGACGCGTACTTCGAGCGCTCCGTCAAGCAGTGGGACGTCGCCGCCGGCGCGCTCATCTGCGAACGGGTCGGGCTGTCAGTGCTCGAGCTGCCCGTGCACGTGCAGCTGCCGTGGGGCATTCTCGTGGCGCGGCCGGCGCTTGCCGAGGCGTTGCTGGAGCTGGTCGGCGGGGGGTAGGGGCGGTCAACGCCGGCGCCCCACGGCCTCAAGGACCATCGAACCAACATTGTGGTTCGGTCAGCGAACATTTGGTGCGGCGGGTGGGAGTCGAACCCACACGCCCTTTCGGACAGAGCCTTTTGAGGGCTCCGCGTCTACCGTTCCGCCACCGCCGCAATGTGGTCGATCAGGCGAGGATATCCTGGCCCCGCCGCTCAGGCGAGCTGCGGCGGAGCGTCGGCATAGACGTCTTTGCCCGCCGACGGGTCGCGGCGCTCGAGCTCGACGTTCCATCCCTGGGAGAAGCCGCGCATCGCGAACGTCACGAGCAGGATCTGCACGGGCACGATCAACAACGTGAGCACCCCCAGCAGGCCGGCGTTGATGGTCGGCTGGGCGAAGCCTGACTTGTCGCGCGCGAACCAGCCCGGTCCCGCGACCGCGGCGAAGATCCCCAGCAGCACCGCCAGCGCGGCGGAGATCGGCAGCACGCCGCGATTCCAGCGGGCGGCGTAGAAAGCGAACGTCAGATACACGACGATATAGGCGATCTGCACCGGGATCGCGCCCTCCAGCACGCTCCAGCCCCCGACCGTCACGACCAGCACCAGCGCGGCGCTGACGAGCAGCAGCACCACCACCGTCGCACGCGTGGCCTGCACGACGGGCTTGTCGCGGTTGGGGTGCGTGATGATCACGCCTGGCTGCCCCTCGCGGGCGGGCACCGAGGACATCTTGCACGGGACGATACAAGCTCGCGCGGGCGTGCGCGCGACACGTGAGCCCGCGCGAGCTACGCTCTGACGAGCCACGCGGGCGTGGTGGAATTGGTAGACACGCTGGCCTTAGGAGCCAGTGGGCGCTAGCCCTTGGGGGTTCGAGTCCCTTCGCCCGCACTTGAGCGGAGCATGTTCGAAGCCTCTGCAGACGTTGAGGGTTTGGCGAGCCGAACAAGCACGCGCAAGGAGGCGACGGGCCAATGGCTAGGCGTGTGGAGCTCCGATTGCCTCTGGGTGCGAGCAAGGAGGCATCCTGCATGTCCAGGCGATACGGACGTCGCACTCGCGCCTACCGAGGTGACGACGGTGGTTGCGGAGCGCTTGGGGCGACCGGTGTCGCACAATACCGTGGGATCAAGGTCAGCTACACGCCGCCTGCGACGCTGGCTGCTCGCTACGCCCTGAGCGAGGCGCTCGCCGGAAGGCTCGCTTCTATCGAGACGATCATCGAGACGGTGATCGACCGCTGATGGGCGGAGCCTCCGTTTGCCAGTCGCATGACAGAAGCGGGCGCCCGGCCTCGCGGTCTAGCTTCATCCGCGAGACGCCAAGACCATCTGGGTCGTTCGTCGACCCGCTACCAAAGGAGCTTTCGTGTCCCACCATCTCGACACCACGATGTCTGAGGCCATTCTGTCCGACTCGGCCTACAGTCACGAGATCGATGAGCCCATCCAGCGTGTCGATATTGCCGACTGGCTCTTCCACCTTCCCAACGCCGAGTTCCAGCGCTGCTGTCCGCCCGAACACATCGCTGGCGGCACGAGCACGACCGATGACGGGCGGCCCATGCAGATCGTCATCGAGCAGATCGGCGACAACCTCATCATCCAGCAATACGTCGGCGAGATCACCGAGAGCGCTCACTGTCGCCTCGTCTCGCTGTCGGACGTGTTCTCCCCGATGGGTCGCACGAAGCTCGGGGTCGTTTGGGATCTCCGTGTCGAGCCCATCGGCGAGGACCGCTGCGAGTTCACCGACCGTGTGACGTTGACGGCCACCGAGGAGATGCTCGCCGCGCTCGAACAGCAGGGAGTCCCCTTCGAGCAGGCGGCAATCGCGACCCACGAAGGCGCCTCGGCACACAACCGCAAGGAGACGCCGCTATACGCGCAGAGCATCGCGCGCCACGCGCGGGCCCACCTCGCAGCCGTATAGAGCATCCCGATGCACCGATAGGAGAGCCGCCAATGCTGACTGAAGCCGCTGCGCTACCAGCGGGTTCAAACTTGCGCCGCTCGGGCGCATCGTCGTCGCATCTGACGCGAGTCCGCGGACGGCGTGTTCCGGCCCGCCAGCGAGCTACCCGCCGGTTGGCGCGGTCTCCCGCACAATCACCCAGCCGGAGTCGAGCGGCGAAAGGAAGTACGGGGGCTCGTCGGTGGCGAGCCGTTCGTCGTAGTTGTAGTCCTTGATGTAGCCGCTGGTATTGCCGGCCACGCCGACAATGCCGCGGAACTTCTGCGCGAGCGCACCATAGATGTTCAGTTCGCCCATGACCGAGCCGCAGTTGTAGTTGTCGACGAGGACCGAGTTGCTGGTGGAGAGCATCCCGGCGTAGATGAAGGGGTTCGAGAGGTACCCGCCCGCTGGACCCGACGTCTGGTTCGTCCCGCCCGAGCATGGGTGATAGATGCGAACGAAACGTGTTGCCATCAATCCGAGGACCGCGGTTCCCGAAGGCGCCGGCGGCGGCGTCCCGGCGGTGACACTCACGCCAGTCGGGAGGATGTTGCCATTGATCACAACGTCTGTTTCGGCGGCGATCGTCAGTGATTTGCTGTATTTGCCTTCGACATACACGCTCCCGCATTCGGATTCTTCGGCGTAGGTCGCTGCCGTATCGGAGCCGCCCGATGTGTTCGAGTAGATGTAGTTGCACCCGCTCGTGCCGGTGCTGACGAAGATCAGCCCGTTTTTGGGCAATTCAACCCCCGACTTCGGCGTGCCGCCGTTGAAGTTGGCGTTTTCCACGGTCATCGTTTCGCCAGTCAATTTGATTTTCGTACGGCCGGTGAATTCGTAGCCGGGTTCCACGTACGCGGACACGCTGGAATCGCTCTGCGGCGCGCGCAGTTCAGGGCCCTCGCTGAATTTGCCCGTCGTGGTGAAGTACGTCGGGCCGCTGCCGCTGCACGGGGATTCGCTCGGCCCCTTCGCCGTCGTCTCGGAGGTCGACCACGTGCCGTGATTGATTTCGACGATGTCTTTGGGCGTCTGGAGTTCGCGACCGAAGGTCAATTCGGGGCTGCATTGGACAAGGGCGGAGTCGTCGGTGTGGACCGGGCCGTTGACGCTGTCTTCGGCCACGAACTCGATGTTCCCGCAGCTGTTGCTGCGCTTGCTGCCGGCTTCTTCGTAGTAGCGTTCACATTCGGCCGGGGATCGTTTGCTCAAGTATGGATCCTCGTCCTCGTATTGCGTGAAGTAGGCGAAGTCGAGAAAGCCGCCGACGCGAAAAGTGGCAATCAGCGAGCGGTGCACGCCGCCCGCGGTGCCAACTGACTTGATACGGAAGGTGTTCTCGTTCGCCCCCGCTTTTTCGATCATCGTGCCGAACGGGTTCGCCGTGCTGCAGGCCGACTGTCCGTTGGCCGGTTCGACAGACGTCTTATAGGTCTCCGTGGGTTCTCCCGAGACTGGCCCTTCAGGACCCGTGCACGCGGTCTCCCAGTAGTCGTCGTTGACCTGCAGCTTGTGCTCGTATTCCTGGACGCCGGTGGCGGCCGCAAGAAAGGCCTGCTTCTGGAGTGTGTTGTGGTAGGAGAGGTGGACGTCGTTGATCGTGAACGTGAACGATGCAAAGACGAGCAGGCTCGTGATCAGCATGGCGCCGATCGCGAAGATCAGCGTGAAGCCATCCTCGCGCGTGGCGCGGCGGCGGAGTTGGTTTAGCGCGCTACTCATTCGCATGGGCCGTCCGTGATCTTGGATTCCGAGGTCGGGGCGGCGAAGGCAAACGTAACCTGGTCGCTCAGTTCCGAGGGCACGCTTTCGCGCGCTTTTGTTTCGCTCGCGAGCAGTTCCTGGTGGAGCACGCCGGCTTTGAAGGTCACGATCACCGCGGCGACCTCCTTTGCGGCGGCGCTCCCGAGGGTCGTAGTTTCGGTTGCGAGCGGGATTTCGACGAGTGCGCTCTCCGGTGTTTCGGAGCTGCTGGTCGGCGTTTCACGATACTTGTAGTAACGGAAGATCGGAGTCGTGGAGTTGGCCTGGGCGATCTTTTCGCCGATGCGCGTGCCGGTTGTGGATTCCTTCGTCGTGCTGAACGCGATGCCGGTGTTTTCCCCGCTGGTGCCGGCGTATTTGTATTCGGTCAACGTTTCACCCGCTTTGCTCCAGACGATTTGATGTTCGGCCGCTTCCGAGGCTTTGATGTCCGCTGCGCTGCTGAATGCGGCGGCAAATCGCAAGGTGTTGGGCGTGCTTGATTCTTGAACGGGGGCGAATCCGCGACCGAGACACGCAGACTGGAGCTCGTCGACGATCTTCGTCATCGTTGTTCGACCCGTCTGGTTCACCTGTGCGGTCTCGTTGATCCGCGACGTCTGGTTGATCGTGACCTGGAGGATCACGACGAGCGCGCCCAGCACGATCACGCCGGCGATCATGGCGACCAGCAATTCGATCAGGGTGAAGCCGCGCTGGTCGCGCAGGCGGGCGATGCAGCGGCGGATGCGGGTCATGTGCATGTCGCCGTCCCGGTGCCCGCCGAAGCGATCACGACCTTATAGGTTTCCGAGCCGCCAGGGCCGGTCAGTGTTTCTTCGTACTTCGCTCCGGCTTCGCTGAGATAGATGTTACGCACGTATTCGCCTTCGGCGGTCAGTTTGTATGTGGTCGTATAGGTGTAGTGTTTGGAGCCGGAGTTGTAAGCTAGGCAGAGCTGGCCCGGCCCGAACGGCAGGAACGGATGTTCGAGGTGGCCGCCGTATTCGGGCCAGCTTGTCGAGTTGATGGTCTGGTCCTGCGTCTCTTTGGGTTCGTTAATCGCCGTCTCGTTGTTTGGCGTGACGCTAGTGCAGGCGGTGTTCGTAATCGTTACGGGATACGCGGTGGTTTCCTGGAAGCCACCAGGAGTGGTCTTGCTGCCGGTATAGACGTTCAGCTTCATGTAGGTGACCGGGACGGTGACGGGTTGCGTTTTGCCGCCGGTCACGTAGGCGGTGGGGTCGGTGATGGCCGAGTTCAGCGTGTGCGGGTCGTTCGCCGTGCATGCGCCCGCATAGACCCGCCATGCGCCGGGTGTCGGGAACGGGAAGAGGTTGCCGTGGGGGTATTTGGTGCCGCTGGTTTCGATCGGCGTCGTTATCGAGGTGGCCCAGGTTTCGGATGCGGTGGTGCCGAAGACAGGTGTGTAGACGCCGGAGGCGAATGTGCCGGTCTTTGCGCTGCCGAGCTCGAAGTTCGGCGCGGATTCCATCAATTCGTTGTAGACGACGAACGTGTCGCCGGTGACCGCTTCTGTCAGTTCGTTGCTGGTGCTGCCGCTGTTTCTGGGGTGTGTCCGCTGCGAGGAGCTTTTGTAGCGCAGTTCCGCGGTGATCGCGCCGCCTTCGTTGAGCGTGACCGGGTAGTGGGTCGTGTAGTTCGGGGCGATCGTGATTTCCTTCGTGGGCCATTTGGAGGCGCCGCTCGGATCGACATAGCCAGCCTTTTCACCGACTTCGACTGTCGCGGAGGTCGCAGGTATCGCGGAGAAGACGACGCAGCCGGGAGATGCGGTCGTGCCGGTCAGACTGCTTTCCGTGGGGCCTTCGTCGGCGAAGTACTTAACGGTCGTCGGAACCCCGGAGACACCTTCCGTGGGGGTCGGATAGTTGCCGACGTCGATCTCGAGCGCGGATGCCGTCGGCGGCGTCGTGACGCTTGACGCGATCACGGGCGCGCGTTTCCCGGCGACCTGCTGCGGCCACGTGACGGTTGAGGTCAGTCTGAGCGAGTTGGTTTCCTGGCGCGTGGTGTTCGTTGCGCTGCAGGCGCCGACTTCGCCGTCACTGTCGAGGAAGCTTGCCTTCTGCGTGACCGTGTAAGGCTCGCCGGCGAGCTTTGTCGTGTACACGTGTTCGTAGATGCCGGTGGGGCTGTCGAACGTGCTTGCCGGATCGCTGCGCAGGGCCTCCTGCGATTCGGAGGCGAGCAGGATCGCCTCGTTGTGGTCGCGCTCGGAGATGCTCGTGCTCTGCGCGACGTCGATGCCCGTGAAGGTGCCGACCACGATCAGCCCGACGATCAGCGCCGAGATCAGGACTTCGAGTAGGAGCACGCCATCCTCGGCGCGCGCGTCTACCGGCGCCCGTCGGTGACGGACGCCGTGCGGCGTTGGTCGCACTTGTGCCGAGCTCGCAGGGGGGCGCCGCCGCCTACGGCGGGGATCTGCCAGTAGCGTCACGAAGAATGAAGGCATGTCGACTTTCGCTGAGGGGCTGCGAGTGGTGTCGGCAGCCCGGCGAGCGGGCTTTAGCCGCCGGCCGCGGACTCAGCGGTTGATCTGGGCCGGCCGGGCCGCGGGAACGGCAGCGGCTGGTGGTGCGCTCGAGCACGACGGCCCGCGCGGCGCCTCACGAGCGCCGCGCGCGCTCCCTACAATGCCCTTTCCCCCGGGGGACTGGTGTATCGGTAACACGGTGGTCTCCAAAACCGCAACGCGAGGTTCGACTCCTCGGTCCCCCGCCTCAGCCTGACCCCGGATTTCCGGGGTTTTTGGCTTTGTGGAGCCGATTGCGGCATCATCTGCGCGACTGCTGCGTTCCGCATCGATCCGCTGGAATCCGCTCGGATCGATCCCCTTCTATCCCTAGGGTGGGCTGCGGCTGGTGCCGGCAGGAGGGGGAGACGGCCCACTGCGTCCTGGCTGCGCTCGCGGCAGAGCTATGCCCGGCGTCTAGTTCGGACGTCCCGGCCGAGCACGGGCGCCGCTGCCCGCGGATCGCTGCTGACGGGCTCGGGGTGCATGCGGTGCGCACTGGTAGGCTGCGCGACGTGCTGCGCTGGATCGTCGTGGGGGTAGTCGCGGTAGCGGCGGGCGCGATACCGCTGATTCCAGCTGGCATCGCCTCAGCGGCGACCGTGCCGGTCCTGCGCTGCCCGACGGAGTTCGGCATCTCGGAATCGTCCCGGCGCACGCCATCCACGCTGACGGTCAGCTCGGGCGCGGGAGGGCTCGTTGCGTACACGAACACCGAGGCGTATCTCCTCGGGCCCAGAGGCATGCGGTGTTCTGGCATCGTCGCGGTCGATGGAGGCTCGCAAGTCGTCGTTTGGCCCCAGGGGGACGCTCGTCCCGGCCTTCACGCGCACATCGCCGGGCTCACCCTGACTCTCGATCCTGCCTGCACCAGTTGCAAGGCTGACGACGCGTGTCCCTTCTTTACGGCACTCGCCCGGGCGCTCGACTTCCCCTGCGCAAGTGGTGTCCCCGCGGATGAGCGCGTCTACCGCCTCCGATCGAACGTCGCTCTATTCGAGGATCCTCCCGGAGTCGCCGGATCAGGATGGCCGAGCGGAGGACCGGACCCCGCGAACGGAGTGGTCGGATATACCGGCAATGCGTTCAACAGAAGTGTCTACCGGTCCACGTGTACGTTGCCGGCGAGCCAGCACGCGGTGTGTACGGCAAGCCTCAACTACGTCATCAGCCGTTACGGCTGAGCTCCAGGGACCTTCCCGCGTATCGCTCAACCAGCTCGTCGAGCGTCCAAGCGCAGACCACGGGATCGCGTCACCTGGATTAATGGTTTGCGACGGGGTCTTGGCTTCTCACTGCGTCGTCTGTCTGGGCAACGCACCGACGATGAGGCTCGGATCCGAATAAGGCTTGAAGACCGAGAGCGGCGCGAACAGGGTCACACCGCCATCGCGTGCCGTGACAATAAATGTTGAGCCCGTTCCGCCTCCGGCGCCAGTCGCGAGGTTGAACGTCGTATTGCCGCTCTGCGGCAGCGGCAACTCAGCGGAGCTGAAGTACTGGGCGGCTCCCGACATGCTCGGCAGATAGTAGACCGAGACCCTCCGCCGCCGGGACCGGCATCGACGTAGAGGAGATCAACATCGAAGCTGGATCGCGTTGGCCGAAAGGATCGGCGTCCGGCTACCCGCGCTGATTCCCAAGGACTAGAAGGAAGCTCAGCGCGGACAGCGGATCTGCGTGCTCGCGGCTAGGCCTATCGCCGCCCTATTCGGTCGATCGCTTCCGGCCTAGACCATGATCTGCGGCCTGCCCGGACTGCATCCACGGGTGCCTCACGTCGACTGAGCCGTGGCCATCCGTCTCAGCGTGATCGGGAACCTCATCGAGAGGTGCGTCCGCGAGGACCGTGAGGAGGACGTTCTGACGGTCGGGGTTCCCGATGATCTGAGCAGCCCACAGTCCGAACGAGCGGTCCTCCGGATCGGCGAAGGGCGTCGCATCGTCGAGCCCCGCAGGATCGACGAAGAACTTGTAGTCGCGCTCCGGTGTCGAGATGTCGACGGCATAGCCGGCGTCGGCCTGATCGACCTCCGCTTTCAACTCGTCGAGCAGCCAGGGCTGACCGTCAATTGCAAGCCACAGCTGCCCACCCGCGACGTAGACCGCGGCGGGCTTGTCGGCGATATACCCGCGATGGCCTGAGACCTTTCGTGCGACCGTCCTCTTTAGAAGTCGGCTCTTGGCCGCCGACAGCCGATGGACGCCCTTGGTGTCGAGCGCGAAGAGCCTTGCGGCGTTATCCGAGTCCTGGAGGTAGACCATGCCCTACTAGCTTAGATCGTGACCACCGGTGCGACACGCACTCTCGCAAATTTCGGGGCATGAAAATGGCTCTCGAGGGTTGTTGTTCTGGCTCTGGCCGTTAGGGTCGGGGGACCGGGACAGGGGCTCTCGGGGAGAACGCATGGTGGGCAGGCCGATTCTTGGACGATGGGCG